>Ga0070737_10000022_pt1 | contig 396715 bp, 367 predicted proteins | sample Coa_R1_10_FD_66438 | JGI IMG/M metagenome (GOLD analysis project Ga0070737, IMG submission 66438) | Surface soil microbial communities from Centralia Pennsylvania, which are recovering from an underground coalmine fire - Coalmine... | ecosystem: Environmental > Terrestrial > Soil >...
CCGCTCCGGATGGCCAGGCGTCCGACTGCCCAGCCGACGAAACCGCTTGAGCTCCTCGATGCTCAAATCGTAGCCGCTTAAGTGCAACAACGCGTACAAAAGCGCCGAACCGTGCCCCGCCGACAACACAAACCGATCCCGCCCCACCCAGCCTGGATTGGCCGGATTGTGCCGTAAATGGCGCGTCCACAACACATAGCCCATCGCCGCCGCCCCCATCGGCATCCCAGGATGCCCCGAACCCGCCCGCTCGACCATCTCCGCCGCCAATACCCGTATCGCTACCACACACCGCTCGTCCAGCTCGCCCAATTCCCACAACCCCGCCTGCACCAACTCCGAATCGGAAAGCTGCGTCTTTGCCGTGTCTTCGGGTGCAATTTCTTTTCTAAAGTACGCTGATGAGCTCACCTTTACCTCCTGAAAATTAATGACCCCAGCCAAAGAGTACCACGCACCGTTAAAGAAACGGCCTTAAACACGAGTGCGCCGAGCCGAAAGACGACGAAATTTTTTTGAGGGCCCCAAAAAATTTATTTAATTAACTTACAGTTGCGCCCGCCGAACAGAGGCGCGCGCCGACGGTGCAAAAGTTGAGCCCCTCTTGGCTCGAAAAGCGCAAATCGAAGCGGGTCAACTCAACTAGTAGACCGAGCAAGTCAGCTAGCCTGCTGGAGCATCCCGTCGTTGTCGTCACGCATTACGCGGCTAGCCAAAATTTCCTCCGGCTCGATCGTCATCAGGTCGTCTTTGGTAAGAGGACGCTTTCCCGAAGCGAGCAGGCGGGAAGCGTGGCGCAGGCGTGCTCGCTCGAGCGCGTTTCGTATGCTGCGAGCATTGGCGAAATTAGGCTGCGCCATCCGCCGTTCGATGTACAAGCGCAACGCCTGCTCGGCCGCGGGACTCAGCCGGTAGTGCTGGTTGGCCAGCATCAGCTTGGCGATCTCCATGAGCTCGTCGACGGTGTAGTCCGGGAAGTCGATGTGATGGGTAATACGCGACTTCATACCGGGATTTCCCTGAAAGAACCGCTCCATGCGATCCTTGTAGCCGGCGAGAATAACCACCAGATCGTCGCGATTGTTCTCCATCACTTGGAGCAGGATCTCGATCGCCTCTTGCCCGTAGTCGCGCTCGTTTTCGGGGCGATACAAATAGTAGGCCTCGTCGATAAAAAGAACGCCGCCCATCGCTCGCTTGAGCACTTCCTTGGTTTTCGGGGCGGTATGACCCACGTACTGCCCCACAAGGTCGTCGCGCGTAGCTGTCACCAGGTGTCCTTTGCGACTGTATCCGAGCCGATGAAGAATTTCAGCCATTCGCAGCGCGACAGTAGTCTTTCCGGTTCCCGGATTGCCGGTAAAACACATATGAAGGGAGGGGCTTTCGGCCACCAGCCCATGCTCGCGCCGCAGGCGATCGATCACTAAGAGCGAGGCGATTTCACGGATTCTGGTCTTGACTGGCTTTAGCCCGACCAGCTCCTTGTCAAGGCGGGCGAGCATTTCCTGGGCTATGGCGTCGAGCCCCTCCGTATGCTTAGTTTCCGTATCGAGCATCGAAACGTTGTCAGCCATCGTCCCGATAACGCATCCCTATTGGTCGATTCGCCGCGTATGACCGAACTGTGTACCTGATTTGACGGTCGGCGAAATCTGTTCGCTCCAGGTGGAAACCTGGTTCATGGGCAGGTCTGTTTACGATAAAGCTCAGGGCCGTAGTTTGCCGACCTTTGCTGCGGTCATAAGCGCTTATCCTGATGTACAAGTTGGGGTTAGCCTTACGGCACTGTTCGAGTTCCATCATTACTGCCGCGGCGTCCGTTACGTCGAACATCGGCAAGCCCCACAGGCTCCAATACACGTTTCGCGGATGGGGATCGTCTGTGTATTCGATCGCCACCGACCATCCACGGTCGAGCGCGTATTGGACCTGGGCGCGTATTTCTTCGTCGGTAAGAGGCGGTAAATAAGAGAAAGTTCCCTGCGTCAAATGCATCGTTGCTCTAACCTCCTTAGAAAACTGGCGTCGCGACGACGTCCGGGGTATCGGTAGGCTGGAAGTCGAACGTGACGTCGCGCCATAGGTCGAGGGCTTGGCGCAAGGGTTTGCACCACCGGGCAGCACGCTCGAGTATTTCTGGTCCTTCGTGAAAGATGTCGCGTCCTTCGTTGCGCGCCTGAACCATCGCCTCGACCGCCACGCGGTTGGCTGTGGCACCTGCCGCGATACCCATCGGATGGCCTATGGTGCCGCCGCCGAACTGAAGGACTGTGTCTTCTCCCAAGTAATGGAGCAACAGATGGGTCTGCGCCGCGTGGATTCCGCCCGAGGCAACGGGCATCACGCCAGGCATCGAAACCCAATCCTGTTCGAAGTAAAGACCTCGACTCGGGTCTGGTTCAACGCGGTCGAGTCGCAGCGTGTCGTAGTAGCCCGAGACATTGTTCGGGTCGCCCTCCAACTTGCCGACGATCGTTCCGGCGTGCAGATGGTCGACTCCCATCAAACGGCACCACTTGGCAAGGACGCGAAAGCTCACGCCGTGGTTCTTCTGCCGCGTGAACGTACTGTGGCCAGCGCGATGGAGATGAAGCAGGACGCCGTTTCGCCTGGCCCAGCGGGCCATCGACTGGATCGCCGAAAATCCGGCCGTGAGATCGATCATGATAATTACGCTCCCCAGCTCCTTTGCGAACTCGGCGCGCTCGTAAATTTCTTCCATCGTGGCCGCAGTAACGTTGAGATAGTGGCCCTTGATCTCGCCAGTTTCGGCGATCGCTTTATTGACTGCTTCCATACAAAACAGGTATCGGTCGCGCCAGCGCATGAAAGGCTGGCTGTTGGTGTTTTCGTCGTCTTTGACGAAATCGAGACCGCCGCGCAAAGCTTCGTAGACAACACGGCCATAGTTGCGAGCCGAAAGCCCCAGCTTGGGCTTTACCGTGGCGCCCAAAAGTGGCCGGCCGAATTTGTTCAGCATCTCGCGCTCCATCACGATACCGTGGGCCGGTCCCTGGAAAGTCTTGACGTAGGGTGCGGGGATTCGCATGTCTTCGAGCCTCAACGCCTTGAGAGCCTTAAAGCCGAAGACATTGCCTATGATCGAAGAGGCGAGGTTAGGAATCGAACCCTCTTCGAAGAGGTCGAGATCGTACGCGATGTAGGCGATATACTGTCCCGGCGTGCCAGGCACTGGGTCGACGCGGAAAGCTTTGCCCTGGTAGTTTTCGTAAGTGGTGAGTCGGTCGGTCCAGACCACGGTCCAGGTGGCGGTAGACGATTCGCCGGCCACCGCGGCAGCCGCTTCCTCGGGTTCAACCCCTTCTTGAGGTGTGACGCGAAACGCGCATATTACATCGGTCTGTTTGGGCTCGTAGTCCGGCCGCCAATACCCCATATCCTTGTACGGGATGACGCCTGAAGCCCATCGTGAGCGCTGGTCCTTTTTTGTTCCGTTAGTAACTAGCATAACGAGACTACCTCCTTAATCCCGATACTTGGGCTTCGTTCGCACTTGCCGTCGTCTGCGCGTTCTGGTGGTGACGAAGAGATGCTTGGCGAATCGGTATGGCGGTAGCACCTAAATGCGACGCTTCAGCCCAAGGCTTTAACCGTTCGCTAAGCTTGCTCAAAAAACGTACTCATGTTCGGCGAAATCCTCTTCGTGATCCTTGGCGACGACGCGCACCAGCACCGATTGACGGGCGCTCAAGATGCGATGGCTGAGCAGGAGCTGAGCAAGTGCGAGCGGGTCGCTGTGCCTGCGTCGGCGCGCCTTTTCTTCGTAGGTCCCCAGCCTTTCGGGTGGTACGTAGTGGAGTTCGCCGTGCTTGCCGTCGATGTGCGCCCAGATGTTAGCCTCGATAAGGCGCGCCTCTTCGGGAGTGACCGCACCGTCAATTTCGATGACGTCGGCCCGCATTCCATCTTCGTCGACTACATCAAGATACAGACGGATCCACTTCGAGTCGTTGATTTCGCGGTCGAAGTTTAGGCGTGGCAAACTGTGGCGCTGGGTGATTCGGACGCTTAGATGGCGCATGTCGGTCAAAGAGGGGTCGCTGCGAAAAAACCGCACCACCATGTCGGCGTATTTTCGTTGCGGCTTGATATAGGCTTCGACATCGGGACGCCGAGCCTCGAGTTCGGCGAGCACCTGCTGCCTGGAGTATCCGCGTTTTACGACGTCGCGCTGAATTTTCCACTCAACGCGCAGCTCTTCTTCCGGGTCGAGCCAGACCTTGAGGTCGAAAGCGTGGCGAATTGCCGGAACCAGAAAAGGATGCAAGCCTTGCACAAGAACGACGTCACGTGGGTGGACGATTTCGGGCCCTTTGATTGTGCCGTCGCGATGGTCGTAGATCGGCTTTCTGATCGGCTCTCCGCGCTTAAGCGCGAGAATTTGCTCCTCCATCAGAGCAAAGTTGTTCGCCCGTGGATTAAGTGCGGTAAGCCCCACCAGGCTGCGCTGATGTCGGTCGAGAGAATGGTAGTCGTCCAGGCAAATGCAGGTGATGCGCTCGGGTCCGAACATCTCGTAGAAGGCCGAAGTAAGCGTGCTTTTGCCGCTGCCGCTGTCGCCGCCGATACCGACAAAGATGGGACGCTGCGGTCTTTTCGGTTTGGGCTTTGCCTCTTTTCGCGCAATCGGCTTTGCGCGTTTGACCTTTTCGCCGACCTCGCGCAGGAGCTTTTCAAAGGCTTGGACGAAGAGTTGCACGCCTTGGGCTTCGAGCTCGCGCGCTACCTGTTCGAGGTCGATGCCGGCAGAGGCCAGAGCCGTAAGTTCGCGCTGAGACTCGCTCAAGCCCTCGATAAGGGTTGCGCCGCGAATCACACCATGGTCGATCAGTGCGCGGATCGTAGTCAGCGGCATGGTGGCGACGGTGTTAGGGCCAACGAGTTCTTCGACATAAGTTGTGTCGCGATAGGCTGGGTTTTTGACGCTGGTTGAGGCCCACAGCAGCCGCTGCGGCTTGGCGCCGCGCTGAATCGTTCGTTTGGCCGCTTTGCTCGTCATAAACTCTCGCCACAGGGCGTAAGCGGCACGAGCGCTGGCAACAGCCGCCTTGCCCTTTAGCGCGGCGAGCACAGGTTTGTCGGCCTCGGGCGCCGAGTTAATTTTTTCTTCGATAAGCGCGTCCACGACGGTATCGATACGGCTTACGAAAAAGCTTGCAACTGAAGCGATTCGGTCAAGTTTGAGCCCGCGCTCGTAGGCTGAGGACATGCCTTTGACCCATGCTTCGAGCACTTGTGCATACCGGGAGAGCCCAAAAATTAGGGTTACGTTGACGTTGATGCCTTCGGCCAACAGCGAGGCGATCGCCTCAAGCCCGGCATCTGTGGCCGGAACCTTGATCATCAAGTTGTCCCGCGCAACTGCGGCGTAAAGTCTTCGCGCCTCGGTGACTGTGGCCGTGGGGTCATGAGCGAGCTCGGGCGAAACTTCAAGACTTACGAACCCATCGGCGCCGCGGGTCTGAACGTAGATCGGTTCGAGGATGTCGGCGACAGCTTGAATATCGGCGATAGCCAGTGCTTCGTATACCGACTTGGGTGACGCCGCAGTCGGCGCGATTCGCGCTATCTGATCGTCGTAAGTTGTGGAAGAAAGCGCCTTTTGAAAAATGGCGGGATTTGACGTTACGCCGGTTACGCCGCTCCCCTTTACCAGCGCGGCCAGCTCGCCGCTGCGAATCAAATCACGGCTAAGCTCATCACACCAAGGGCTTTGACCCAGCTGGCGCATACGCTTTAAAGGGTTTGCAGCGTTCGACATCGATCAATCTCCTTTCATTGAAACGTTGTTGTCTTTAACAAAAATGGACTTCGGCGAGCCTTCGTTAGGCGATGAACGGGCAAGCACTGAGCTCGCCCCACTCTGGGAGGGCGACTCGATCCGCCGGGCGATTTTGACAGAGGGAAAGTTATGTTCACAGTTTAACATTTCTGGTACGCCACAGATTATGGCAGATTGATCATGCAGTCAAATACAATTATTAAATGAGTTACATTCATAGCTTTTATGCTTGAGTCGAGGCTCGAACGGCAGATAACGCTGCACCAGCTGCGCATCTTCAAAAGCGTCGTTGACCATCGCAGCTTTACGCGCGCGGCAGAGGCTTTATTTCTCACGCAGCCGGCCGTAACCCATCAGATGAAGACCTTAGCCGCGGCGATCGGCCATCCGTTATTCCAGCCTTCGCGCAGGCGCTTTGCGCTCACGGCCGTAGGCGAGGCTCTCTACGAGCGAGCGGGCCGGATACTGGCCTTGGTGCGCGAGACCGGCGAAGCGATCGACGCGCTGCTCGGTAGCCGCGGCGGCTCTCTGTTAGTAGCAGCCGACACAACAGTGGGAATTTACGTGATTCCCGACGCTTTAGCGGACTTCCATCGCCGATATCCGGGAATCAAACTTCGCCTAGACGTCGTGAACCGGGCGCGGGTGCGAGAGTTACTTATCAACGGAGATGCGGATCTCGGTGTTTTGGGGCGCCTGTGGAAGGACAGCGCTTTGGCGGCGGAGCCATTCATGGAGAATACCGTGATGTGGTTCTGCGCTCCGAACCATCCTTTAATTAAGCGCGAGCCGCTTCATCCGAAGATGCTCTTGGAGGGGCCGTTGCTTTTGCGCGAACCGGGCTCGGGAACGCGCGAGACTGCTGAAAGCGTGCTCAAGAGGTACGGCGTCGAGGCGAAGCCGGCGATGGAGATAGCGAGCAACGGCGCGCTTAAACGGGCGGTGGCTGGTGGTTTGGGCGTCGCTGCGTTTTCGACCTGGGCGGTGCGGCTGGAGCTGGCTTCCGGTTTGTTGCATCCGCTTCGCGTGCGCGGTTTTCCCGTCAAAAGGATGTGGCACATCGTTTGGCTCAAGGAGCGGCTATTGAGCCCAGCGGCGCAAGCCTTTCTTGCCCACCTTCGAAGTGCTCAATGGCGCAAGCGTTTGCCCGTTGCCCTTGGCAGCGAATAGCCCTTGGGCGCATCATGTGCTAAAAGCGCATATCGGCTTTGAGCTTGTAGAGCTTGTTGCTGACGAGGCCGAGACGAAGATCGCACCGGGCTGACTTTTCGGCCTTGGGCGGCGAAGTATCGAAGCTGCGGGCGAAGTTTATGAGATCAGAAGCGATCGGCGTCATACCAGCACGCTACGGGTCGACGCGCTTGCCAGGCAAGGCGCTAGCGATGATCGGCGGCGTTCCCATGGTTGTGCGGGTATGGCAGAGAGCGCGGCTTGCAAAGTTGCTCTCGCGGGTGATCGTCGCCACTGACGATGAACGAATTGCTGGCGTGGTGCAAAAGGCCGGAGGCGAAGTTTTGATGACCTCGCCCGCCCATCCAAGCGGCACTGATCGCGTAGCCGAGGTGGCGCAACGAGTTGAGGCGGAGATCTATCTTAACGTGCAGGGCGATCTCCCATTCGTCGAGCCGGCGGATCTTGACGCGCTCGTGCGGGCGATGATCGATGACGAGACGCTTGCGATGGCAACGCTTGCCACTCCAATCACGACAGAGGAGCAATGGCGCGACCCGAATGCGGTCAAGGTGGTATGCGACGGGCGCGGGCGCGCGCTCTATTTTTCGCGTAGCCCGATTCCTTTTGCGCGAGAAGGTGGCTTGCCCGAACTTGCGCTAAAGCATATAGGAGTTTACGGATATCGTCGCGAGTTTCTTCTTCGTTTTGCCGCGCTTAAGCCATCTCGACTTGAGCAGGTCGAGAAACTCGAGCAACTTCGTGCGCTGGAAAATGGCTATCCGGTTGCGGTGGTAAAGACTGCTCGGCCTTCGCTTGAGGTAGACTGCGAGGCGGACTTAAGGCGGGCCGAGGGATGGGCCGCGGCGGCCGGTACATACGGAGAGCAATGACGTCGACCCAACCAATCAAGACTAAATTTATCTTTGTTACGGGTGGTGTTGTTTCTTCGCTTGGCAAGGGCTTGGCAGCGGCCTCTTTAGGTGCGCTTTTGGAAGCGCGGGGACTTAAGGTTTCGATGCTTAAGATGGACCCGTACATCAACATCGACCCCGGCACGATGAGTCCGCTGCAACACGGCGAGGTGTTCGTTACCGACGATGGCGCCGAGACCGATCTCGACTTGGGCCACTATGAGCGCTTCCTGCAGACCCGGATGAGCCGGCGCAACAACTGCACCACGGGCCAGATTTACCATACGGTAATCGAAAAGGAACGCCGCGGCGATTATCTCGGCGCAACCGTCCAGGTGATCCCCCATATAACCGACGAGATCAAGCGACGGATCTTAGAAGCCGCCGCCGGCGCTGATGTATTGATAGGCGAGGTGGGCGGCACCGTCGGCGACATCGAAAGCTTGCCGTTTTTGGAGGCGATTCGACAATTTCGGCTTGACCGCGGTCGCGAAAACGTCGTTTACGTCCATCTCACGCTGGTACCATTTATTCCTGCGGCCGGGGAGCTGAAGACCAAGCCGACCCAGCATAGCGTCAAAGAATTGACTGGTTTGGGGATTCAGCCCGACATTCTGCTGTGCCGGTGTGATAGGGCGCTCGACAAATCGGTCAAGAGCAAGATCGCGCACTTCTGTAACGTCGAGGAAAGCTGCGTTATTGCGGCGCGCGACGTGGAGTCGATCTACGAGCTGCCGCTGGTCTTCCATGACGAGGGCTTTGACCAGCGTGTCGTGGAGCGCTTGAACATCTGGACCGGAGCGCCGAACCTCAGCAAGTGGCGCCGAATCGTAAAGGCCATTCAAAACCCCAGGTTTTCGGTCAATATCGCGGTTGTTGGAAAGTACGTGCGCGTAGCCGATTCGTACAAAAGCCTTCACGAAGCGATTACGCACGGAGCGATTGCGCACGGCGTGCGGGCGATAATTGACTACGTCGATGCCGAGGAGCTGGAACGTAAAGAGCCTGCCGAGCGACTCAAAAATGCGCACGCGATCGTGGTCCCGGGCGGATTCGGCGACCGGGGAATTGTGGGCAAACTGAACGCGGTGCGCTATGCGCGCGAAAACCGAGTTCCGATCCTGGGCATATGCCTGGGCTTGCAGCTTATGGTCGTCGAGTTCGCTCGCAATGTTCTCGGCCTGAAGGCGGCTAACTCCTCGGAATTCGACCAAAACACGCCTGACCCGGTTATCGACCTGATGTCGACGCAACGGGGTATAACCAACAAAGGCGGCACGATGAGGCTTGGCGCGTATCCATGTGTTTTGGCGCCCAACTCGTTGCTCCGTTCGCTTTATCGGCGCCAGCGCATAAGCGAACGCCATCGCCATCGCTACGAGGTCAATAACGCCTATCGCGAAGCGTTAGAAAAGGCCGGGCTTAGAGCCTCGGGGCTGTCGCCCGACGGGCGGCTTACCGAGGCGATCGAGCTTACCGACGGCCACCCCTGGTTCGTTGGATGTCAGTTCCATCCGGAACTTAAGTCCAGGCCGTATGATTGCCATCCGTTGTTCCGCGGTCTTATCGGCGCTGCGATCGAACGGCGGGCCCAAGTCGGCGTAGAGCATGGCAAGGTTCGCGAGCTTCGGCTTGCGCGCCAACCCGCTCATTAGTGAATTGGCAAGAGAGGTCTCACGCTGTGGTCGAGCATTCTCAAAGCGCGCCCGTCCCAGTTATGGTTGGGTCCGTAGTCTTCGGTGGGCCAAGTCTCGTCCTGATCGCGGGTCCGTGCGTTATTGAGAGCCGAGACTCGTGTTTGCGCCACGCAAGCAAGCTTGGTGCGATTGCCCAGCGAGCGGGTGTGCCGCTTGTATTCAAGTCATCCTTCGACAAGGCGAATCGCACAAGTCACGAGTCTTTTAGGGGCGTGGGCTTGGATGAGGGGCTTAAGATTTTAGCCGAAGTAAAGAAGGACTTAGGCCTGCCTGTGTTGAGCGACGTGCACGAGGTCTGGCAGGTAGACCCGTGCGCGGAGGTGCTCGACGTGCTGCAGATACCGGCGCTGCTGTCGCGCCAAACAGACCTAGTGATAGCCGCTGCTCGCAGCGGGCGCGCGGTGAACCTTAAAAAGGGGCAGTTTCTTTCGCCGTGGGACATGCAAGCGGTCGTACGAAAGGCCGAAAGCGCTGGCAATCGACGACTGCTGGTGACCGAGCGTGGCTTCTGCTTCGGCTACAATAACTTGGTGAGCGACATGCGCTCGCTGGTTGTAATGCGTCGTTTTGGCTATCCGGTCGTGTTCGACGCAACTCATTCGGTTCAGCTGCCTGGTGCGGGCGGGCGGCATTCGCTGGGACAGCGAGAGTTTATAGCGCCGCTTGCCAGGGCGGCCGCGGCCGTGGGAATCGACGCTTTGTTCGTCGAGGTGCACGAACAACCCGAGCGGGCGCTAAGCGACGGGCCTAACGCCTATCCGCTGGATGAACTTCCATCTTTGCTGGAGACGCTCAAGCGAATCACTGACGCTCTGCGTAATCATGCTCAAGGCTGAGCGCAGGGCTTTTAGAGCATTCGCCTGGTATTTCGCCCTACCAAGCTAAGACATCATCGGAGGCCCAGCTCCGAATTCGTGCACTTTTGTGCTCTATTAAGCTTTTAGCTTGCACTTCAAGTGAACCCTACGCCGAGCGAGCGAGGTAATTAAAATAACGGGAATTGAGCAACTTAAGCGAAAAACGGTTGCTTGACTTAAAGTGGGGTTAGGGATTGGTTTAGGATATGCGGCTTAGACATGTTGCCAGGTTGATCGCTACGCTTGGCGCGGTTGCGCTAATCACGGTCGCTTTCGTTGCCGGGCGGCTCATGCGCAGTCGGGCGCCGGACCGGGCCCTCGATAGCATGCTCGCTTCTATCCCTGCCTCGATGGTTCACGCCAATGATTTTCGTTGGACCCAAATGAAAAATGGCCAGAAGCAGTGGGAATTGACGGCCCGCGAAGGTACCTATTCGGAGGATCGCACCCGCGTAATACTTGACCTTGCTACGTTGCGCGCTTGGGCGCAAGACGGCCATCAAATGGTGCTGCATGCGGCCGAGGGAGTGTTGGACTTGGCCGGCAATCAAATCGAACGAGCCGATTTGCGTGGAGGCGTGACGATCGATTACGCCGGCTTTGTTTTGGATACGCCCGAAGCGGTCTTCTTTCCTCAGCAGGACCGTCTAGAGGCTTCGGGGGTAGTTCATGTGCGGAGCGAGGGTATGACGGTCGAGGGTGTCGGCATGGAGGCGCACCTGCGCAGCCGATTGTTCACGCTAAAGCACAACGTGACTACCGTACTGACTGCGGTCAAAGGTTCGAGAGCCTCGTAGGCAAAGACCTTTTGGCAAAAGCAATATGAAGATGAAGCATTAAGTGTTGTCCTAGAAAAGTGCTGGTTGCCAGTCGATGCGGCAGATTTGGATTGGAGTCGGCTTCTCCGTTGCGATTTCTCTACTTATAGCCTCGGGTGGCTTTGCACAAAGCCAGGGTACTTCAAAAGAAGCAAAAGGAGTTCGGCCCAGGTTAAGTCAAGGCGTTCTGGAGGTAGGCAGAGAAAAACGTTCGGCTCCAAGTTCTCAGCCGAGTGCGTCCTCTGCTGGGACTGCGGCTGACGCGATGAAGATCTCGCCGGAGCGTGGCCCGATCAGGATTCGAGCTGACACTCTCGAGCTTGATTACAAAACCAAGCAGGTTTTCTATCGCGGGCATGTACATGCTACCCAGGCTGATGCGACTCTTGACAGCGACACATTGCAGGTAATTTACGGAGCAAACTTCAACGACATCAAGCAGGTAATTGCCATAGGCAACGTGCGGATGACCCGAGGGACCGATGTCGTTACCGGACAACGCGCTGTGCTCGACGAAGACAAGCAGACCGTTGTCGTGACCGGGGACCCAGTTGTTCAGAACGGCAAAGACCGGGTAGCTGGAGACCGCATATTGGTATATCTTGAGAGCCAGAGAAGCGTAGTTGAGAATGCGCACGCGGTGCTTTATCCGCGCCAAGCACAAGGCGCGGGCGACAGGCAAGGCGGCGCTTTCGAAAAAGATCACGGAACACGTTAGCGCGTAAGTTAACCGATGGTGTTCGAAACCAAGCTCGGTCAGGAACTTCGGCTTCGCCAGCAGTTGGTGATGACGCCGCAGTTGCAGCAGGCGATCAAGATTCTGCAGCTGCCGGTGGTCGAACTGGAGGCGATGATCCAGAGCGAGTTGGAACAGAACCCGTTGCTTGAAATTGCCGAGCGACCGGCTCAGGAGTCGACTCTCAACGGGGATAGCCTCGCGCTGGACGCTGCGGAGATCTCCTCCGAGCAAAGCTCAGCGCCCGGCGACGAATTGAATACTGCTCTTGACGGTGAAGACGCAACACCTGAATTATCGGCTGGCGCTTCAACCGAGCTCAGGGATCTCGATCGGATTGAGCGTATCGACTGGGCTGAATATTTCCAGACCTACTCCAATAACTGGCAGGATACCGGCTATGACTACGACGAGGACGAGGAAGAGGAGCGCCGCCTTAGGCTCGAGAACACCTTGGCTCAAAAGACCTCGCTCGAGGAACATCTGATATGGCAGCTTCGCCTGTCTAATCTTAGCGAGCCGGAGCGCCGGATTGGCGAAGCGATAATCTACAACCTCAACGAGGATGGTTATCTCGAGGCGAGCGTAGAGGAAATAGCTGCGCAGCTTGGGTGCGAGCCGACGCAAGTAGAAAAAGTTCTTCTCAAGGTACAAAAGTTCGACCCCCCTGGCGTGGCCAGCCGAAGTCTGCAGGAATGTTTGATCAATCAGCTGCGAGTGTATGGGATGGAAGATTCGCTGGCGGCCCGGATGATACGTAACCACTTGCATCTGTTGGAGAAGCATCGCTATGCCGAGGTTGCCAGACTCGAGAATGTAAGTCTTGAGACGGTCAATCAGGCGCTCAAAGTAATATCGTTACTGGAGCCGAAACCGGGGCGGGACTATGGCGATAGCAAGCCGGCCTATATCATTCCCGACGTATTCATCCGGAAGCAAAATGACGACTACGTAGTCTTGCTAAACGAAGACGCAATCCCGCGCCTTCGAATATCGCCTTACTATCAACGCGTGCTGAATGACGACCAAATAAGTGAAGAGACCCGTCGTTATCTGCATGAACGACTGCGGTCGGCGCGTTGGCTGGTCAGGTCGATCTATCAACGTCAGCAGACCATCTACCGCGTTGCCACATCGATAGTTAAGTTTCAGCGCGAGTTTTTTGAACGGGGCATCGCGTACCTCAAACCTCTCGTGTTGCGCGACATCGCCAACGATATCAACATGCACGAGTCCACGATAAGCCGCGCGACTGCCAACAAGTATGCGGACACGCCGCAGGGGATTTTTGAACTCAAATTCTTCTTCACGTCCAGCGTCAAAGCGTCTTCCGGGCAAGAGGTAAGTGCTCAAACAATTAAAGAGCGCATTCGCCAGCTTGTTGCGAATGAGTCTCCGAGCGAGCCCTTATCCGACCAAGCCATCGTGGAGATTCTGCGCCGCGAGAACATCAACATCGCCCGCCGGACTGTTGCCAAATATCGACAAGCTCTGGCTATTCTGCCCTCGTCGCGGCGAAGGAGGTTGGAGCAGCCGTCTTAATTGGTAGCCCCTTGAGAGGCGGGAGGTCGGGTTTTATGGCGAAAAGGAAGGTTGAGCATGAGCAAATCGAACGGCCAGTCCAGGTTGCGAATGGCGATGTGGCGCCGGAGGAGCCGGCTGCACCTAAGGCTAAACGGAAGACTCACACCGCGAAGGTGAGTGCCACGTTTCGCCATCTGGATCCTTCACCGGCTATTCAGAGCTATGCGCAGCGCAAATTTGGCCAGATTGCACGCTTCCTTAGGAGAGATGCTTCAATACACCTGATTTTGTCGGTAGACAAGTACAGGCATTGTGGGGAAGCAACGGTTAAAGCGGGAAGGCTTAGCCTTAAGACCGCTTACGAAGAGGGACGTGACATCTATGCTGTAATTGACGCCCTCGTTGCTAAGGTCAAACGACAGATAACTGAGCAAACACGCAAAATTCGGGAACGGAGAACGCGGGCGGTCTCTGCAAACCAACTTCTGGGGGCTCGCTCGCTTATTGCCCCGGCGTTGAAAAACACCTAGCCATAATTTAGTCTCGTGCAAGGAGTTTTAATTTTTTGTGCGCAAGCCAGAGCAAGACATTTGTTCATTGCGCCCTCGGCTTCGCATTTTCCTTTTCGCCTGAACGAAGTAGAGGTTGGGGATTAGGGAGCTTTGGGCGGTTGTAGTCTGCCGGGGTAAGCTTGCCACCTAAGATGTGGTGCTGCTGATGAACATCACAGAAATTCTGGCACCTGACATGATTTTGCCTGATATCCGCGCGAACTCCAAAAACGGGGTGCTGGAAGAGCTCGCCGCTCCAATCTGTGCTAAGTACCGGCAGATTAAGCTAAACGAACTGGTCGAGGTGCTGGTTCAACGAGAACGCCTGGGTTCAACTGCGATCGGTGACGGTATAGCGATTCCCCACGGCAAGATTGGCGGTATTCCAAGGATTGTTGGTGTCTTCGGTCGCAGTCTTAAGGGGGTTGACTTTGAGTCGCTCGACGGTAAACCCACCCATCTTTTTTTCCTACTGGTAGCTCCGGAGGAGTCGACAAGCTTGCATCTAAAGGCATTGGCGCGGGTATCGCGCCTGCTGAAAAGCGCCACATTTCGCGAGCAGCTTATGAAAGCTACTGATAGCGCCGAGCTCTATCGTCTGCTCAAGGAAGAGGACGCCAGGTACTGAAGAATTTCTTTCCGGGCAGTTTTTGAAGAACCCGCAGCGCCCGCTTGATCGCCATATCGGCCCTATTTTTTGGTTTCGGGATACGTCCTTCCAGATGACCTCGCAGGGTTCAAAAACGCCGAACGAGAAGCTTCGATTGATTGTCGTCACAGGAGTGTCCGGGTCGGGCCGAGCGAGCACGATGCGCATCCTCGAGGATCTCGGCTTCTACTGCATAGATAACTTGCCAGTGGCTTTGGCTCCGACGATGCTCGAGCTCGTAACCGAGCGCGATCCGACACTTTCGAAGGTGGCGCTCGGAATCGACGCTCGGGAGCGCTTGTTTTTCCCTGAATGGCCGCGTGTTTTTGCTCAGCTAGAAGCTTCAGGGTTTCGTCCGGAAATAATTTTTCTCGATGCCGCTGATGCGGTGTTGGCTCGTCGCTATTCCGAGACTCGGCGCCCCCATCCCTTGGCTCACGCCGGCACGACTGTGGCAGAAAGTATTCGTCGCGAACGGCTAGCGTTGGCGGAGATGCGCGAGCGAGCCAACCGCATTATCGATACCAGCGCGCTTACCGTCCATGAGTTGCGTGAGATAATCACCGCAATCGTGGCATCTCCGGGTGACCAAGCTGAAATGGCGATTACGCTGGTGTCCTTCGGCTTCAAGTATGGAACGCCAGTCGGTCTCGACCTTATGTTCGATGTCAGGTTCATACCGAACCCGTTCTTCGTCGACGAGCTTCGCGGCTTGGATGGCCACGATCCCAAAGTGAGGGCGTTTGTCATGAATCAACCCACTGCGGTTGCCTTCCTTGACCAGGTCGAAAGCTTGATGAAGTTCTTGATTCCGCTTTATAAAAAAGAAGGCAAACGTCATCTCGCAATCGGACTGGGTTGCACCGGGGGCCGACATCGGTCGCCCGTGCTCGTTCAGGAGCTGGCCAAACGGTTAAGCGCTTTCGGTTTACCCATCCAGACACGCGACCAAGACATCCATCGCCAAGAAACTTAGCGTTTAAGGCCATTTTATTTTATGCGTCTTGCGCAAGCCTTTGGCTAAGATTGCCGCTCAACTGCGTGTAGTTGCTCGGAATTTTGTGCGCTTCCCCGGGGTCGAAAATTGCCTACAAGAGAGTGCTAGAGGCTCAGATGTTGTTCGAGATCGGTTCACTCGATACACTAAACGGCTTGATTAGCATACTGGCAGTGTCGTAAGACAGCTCAGGCCGGGCAAGCGTGAGGGTTTAGTACGCTTGTGCTTGCTTGAGAGTTGGGAAATCAGCATCGGGGTAGAATTGTCCAAAAGGTGATGGAGCGTCGGTTCTTCCGAAGCGTAAGGCCGGGCGTATTCTCCGCGCTCAAACTCGGGGTACTATTTGGGCTTGGCCTGGCGATGGTTTACTTGTTCGTTGCTCATCCTCAATGGTTTTCCGATCCTGCAGAGCTTCGCAGTGAACTTTTATCCTGGGGGATATGGGCACCGGCGATTTACCTTATTCTTTACATGATCGGTCCGTCTTTATTGCTGCCCGGAGCTGTGATGACTCTTGCAGCGGGGCTTGCCTTTGGCGCAGTGCGAGGAGCGCTTTACGCATTGATCGGCGCCAATATCGGTGCTGTGACGGCGTTTGCCACCGGTCGGTTTTTAGGGCAAGACTTTGTGCGTCGCACCATTGGTAGCCGCTTCGATCCGCTCTTTGATCGACTTGCCCGGCATGGTTTTCAGATAATTTTCTATCTTCGCGTATTTCCCATCATTCCCTACAATGCGCTTAACCTGATCGCTGGAGTAAGCCCGATTCGCTTCCGTGATTACTGGTGGGCAACGGTGCTGGGTTTGGTGCCAGGAACAATACTGTTTGCTTGTCTCGGCAATGAACTGTGGCATCCGACCTCCGCGCGTTTCGCCGCCACCCTTGCTCTGCTGGCGATCTGCTTTGCTTCGGCTGAGTATTATCGCCGGCGCGCGGGGGCGCGTCTCTACGTTTCCTATGAAGAGACAGGGCGCGACTCTAGTAAGCCGTCCTAAGTTTCCGTTTGGCTTCGGCACAGACTGGCTCCTATCGAAAAAGCCCAGCGGAGGTACGTGGCATACCGCGCTAAGCAAACTTCGCTGTGGTGCAGTTAGCGATATTATGAAGGCGGCCAGAGCGAAGTCTTACGATTCTAGCCTTGTTGAGTCGTTCCCTGTCGGCGCGACTTTCCGAACAGCTGCGGCGAACCTTTGACAAAATTTGGGATCCCCTTCTGATAGCGCCGTGTTACGATAAGGTTAGGAACGCCAGAGGCGGGCTTTTCAACGTTCTGTGCGCATTGCAAGCCACCAGCGTTGGCTACGAGGAGAACCAGCCGTGGCGAAGCAGAGACTCGAGACGAGGACGGATTGCGAGGTCACTGAACCCGCTTGTCCAAGACGCGAACGAAGCATCAGCCGCCGCGAGCTAATAAACGGTCTTGCCGCGGCTGCATTCCTTTTCTTTCCTTTTTCCATGACAGCTTGGGCGACCGAGACCGCGTTGAATCGACCCCGGAAGCTATCCTTTTACAATTTGCATACGGGCGAGAAGCTCAGCGTGGTTTATTGGGAGCAGGGCCATTACGACGTTTTGGCGCTGAGCCAGATCGACTACATTATGCGTGACTTTCGAGCCGGTGTGGTCAAACCAATCGACGTGCGTCTGCTCGATTTGCTTTATCTTTTGCGTCTCGACCTCGGTAGCGAGCGACCTTTTGAACTCATTTCTGGCTATCGAACTCCTGCCACCAACGCGATGTTGAGAGCCCGCACCCAGGGCGTTTCGCCAGTCAGTATGCATATGCAAGCAAGAGCTGCGGACGTGCGGTTGCCGGATCGCTCGGCTGAAGATCTGTGGCTTGCAGCCTGCAGGCGATGCGCGGGTGGGGCCGGATATTATCCGGAGTCGGGCTTCGTCCATATCGATGTAGGCAGGGTGCGCCGATGGGTTTTCCCGCCCAGTGCGTCAAGGGCCGTTGCCTTCGCCCTTCCAATTGTTGGCTGCTCAGATGCTGGGCAGAAGATTTAAGCGACGTTTGCTGCGCGCGACGAGGTATGTCGAGCTGTCCTCACGACGTCTATAGCCCTGATCTGCGTCGCCCCAGTGCAAGCGGTTATTCTAAATGCCCGCTTCTAAATAGCGGCGAGCCCGGAGGCTCAGCCTCAGCCGAACTAGGCAAGATGTTTGGTGGTGAGAGGCGGTATGGCGCAGTGGCTTGCGCGTTGATGGTTCGAAGCGTCGATAGCACCGAGTGGTTTTAGCCGACGAATGATCTGATCGACCTGTCGATTAATTCCTTAGCGGTTTCAGGACCGGCCCAGCGCGTAATTTTGACCCATTTCCCCTCCTCCAGGTCTTTGTAGTGCCGGAAGAAATGGGCGATCTGTTCGCGCAAAATAAGCGGCAAGTCTTCGATGCTTTGAACTCCCGTATAATACGGGTTAAGTTCGTCAACCGGCACAGCGATAATTTTTTCGTCGGGTCCGTTTTCGTCCTCCATCAGAAGGGCGCCAATCGGACGGCATCGCACAAGCGCTCCAGAAATCACGGGCACCTGGGTTACCACGAGTACGTCGCACGGATCTCCGTCTTCGCAAAGCGTATTGGGAATGAATCCGTAGTTGGCAGGGTAAGACATCGATGTGTGGAGAAAACGGTCGACTACGAGAACGCCCGACGCCTTATCCAGTTCGTATTTTACAGGGACCCCGCCTTGGGGAATTTCAATGATGACGTTGATATCGTGCGGCGGATTTACGCCGGGAGATATCTTGCTTATGTCCATTTTTAAGTAATTCCTTTGGAGCTTTGGACTAAGCTTAAATTTCGGCTCGGATCATTCTGGAGGAGGAGGCTTATTCGCCGGCCGAGCAACTGGGGATGTGAAATACGAAATTGGCGCACTGGGCGATAAAAGGGTTTCGTTCTATCGACTACGCAACTAAATTTGCGCACCCCGCTCGTCCTTGAACGGTTCTGGCAGCAGGCCGCGTATCACCTCCGTTTCGCGCCGAAGTTTCACAGGTCGAGCGCACTGGCTGAGCCGACAATAGTTTTAGTGCCGTCGCTTTTCTCGCTCCAAACCTCCAGCATAACGCGCGTGTGTTTGCCCTCGGGGATGCGTTCGATGACCCGTCCTTGTGTCAGGACGGTATCGTTGCACCAAACCACGTTGACCAAACGCAAGTCTAAGCGCCCCCCATAGTAAAAGCCCAAGCCGAATCGTTCGGTCATCATAGCGCTCACCAAACAGACCGACAGCATTCCCTGAACGACGATATCGGGAAATCCCAGTTCGCGGGCTTTTTCGCGGTCGGTGTGGTAGTTGCGCTGCGGCCCTGAGAAAGCCATGCACATCGCTTCCGTAATCGTCCGCGGTGCGGTTTTTATCCGCTCGCCGGGTCCTTCTCCCACTTTGAAAGTACGTTCGGGAGCTTTTTCGCGGCTCTTGTCCACAGCAAAGCCTTGCGGCGTCGCCCCATCGATAAGAAAACTCTGATGGGTTCGGCCGCGCCACAGGACTCGCTGGTCGCGGCTGAAGGCTAAAAGCTCTGCTACTACATATTCGCGGTCTCGTTTGCGGTACCGGTCGACAATGAAGCGATGGGTCGTTACCTTTTCGCCCACGGGCACCGGCGCGAACGACTCCCATTCCTGACGAGCGTGCAGGTTGCCGTAAATGTTCGGCAAATACCAGTCGAGGTTCACATACACCGCCGAATGGAGTACTAAGGCTGGGGCGATCGCGTAGCCCAGCGGAGAGGCGCCGCGATACCAGGGATTGTCATCGCCGGTGCCAGCTACGTACTTCTCCACCAACTCTCGGCTAATCTCGAACTCATATCTTCCGAAATCACGGCCAACGTAAATCTCGTCCTTGCCAAACAGTTCCTCAGCCATCTCTCTGTCCCGTGTTAACGTTTGATCTTGGAGGCAAGCCGTTCGCTGAATTTGCTCGATTGAATAACGGCACGCTGATGGGTACCAACTCCAATCGATTCGACTTCGTCAAACGCGCTAACCTTGAACTCGAGCTTGCGCCCTTCAACCTTCACAAGTTCCGCTTCGGCCTTGACTACGTGACCGATCGGAGTGGCTGCCAGATGTTGGACGTTGATCCCGACTCCGACCGACGCCTCACCCGGCTCAAGGTAATCACGCATAGCGTCCATCGCCGCCTGCTCCATCATCACAATCATCCAGCCCGTGGCTAGCACGGGAGGTAGCGTAGGATTGATCGTGCTTGCCAGGTGCTCCTCTTTAACGGTCATGGTAAAAGTCCCTTTTACTCCCACCGGAATATCGCGCATCGAGCCCTCCATCAAAACCTATGGCTGCACAGGCAGGTCCTTGACCACCCCGTCATTGAACCTTATATCGCCAATCAATTCGCACAAGTTCTACGAAAGCCGCCCGCGAATCGTCAGAGCCGCGATTCACCGTCGAGCGTCCGACCAATAAATAACCTTCGCATAAGAGCGAGACTCTCAAGCTTTCTCCGCCCTTATCTCGTTAACACTTACATCAACTCGAATAACGCTCGCAATCGCCAGCTTCATTCGACTTTGCTAGACCTCGTAGAAGCGCTGACCGCGTCGATTACGCTTAGTTCCGTTCAGGGTCTGCTCGACCACGCGTTGGATACGACTCTTCCATAAAGAGGGCGAGAAGGGATGTCGTCTGTATGGTGATGGCCCCGACTGGGCTGAGCCAACGGATGGGGAAAGCAAGTGGTGATGGCCAACCTTTAGCGCTCGTGAGTCGATTGTACCGGCGGGCAACTTTCACTCAACGGCCAAGCTGTTTTGCTCTGTCGTTTTTGGCACTGGCGGATGGTGTAATTTAAGCAAGCGGTGGTCACGGGCTCGGCGAGAACTCCGAGAATTGCCCCGAGCCCGCGCAAAGACCTTGGTGTCTGGGCGGCAGTCTAATTGTTTACTTTTTGAAGCGCTGCTTTAGCGCGTCGAAACCGCTTTGGAAGACCCCGGTGATCGTCTCTACCATTTCCTTGGGTTGAGGTGTCTCGAACTCGGCTGACCATTCGCCGAACGTGCGGTCGCCGTCGGTGATCCTGCGAAGCCGCAAGGTCGCGACATAATTTTCAAGCGGCAACGGAGCGGACAGGATCGTATACGTGCAGTAGTGCTCCGCGTCCGACAAGGCGAGCTGACGCTCGCGGATGTTGCCGCCCTGCTTGAGGTTGAAGTTACGAACGCATCCAACAGCATCAGGCGACAGACCGCCTTCGATATGGCTGTCGGCAAACGCGGGATGCCAGTCAGGCAAGCCGTTGAAGTTCCGCACGACTGACCAAACCTTTTCAATAGGCGCATCGATAACCGCGCTCACGTACACTTTAGGCATTTTCATTGAACCCCCATCTAGTAGTTTTGCGTCCCCCGAGATACGTGGTGTTTGGTTTCGTAAGAGCGTGGTCCGTGGTCGGCGAACGCTATCCTGTAAGAATAGCGCCGACACTGTCATTGGGCCAATTGTCGACCCGATCAGAAGTCTTAGAAATTTTTAAGCGCGCCTGGCACCACAGGCTTCTATTTGTCATTGGCGGTAGTGCCTTGACACAAATTTTGGTTCGCAGGCTTTGTGCTTAAGGTGGGCTGGGATAACGTTCTTCGTGTGCGAGGCAATCAGCGATACGCCCTGCTCGATGTTGGCGACTTTGGGCGGCCCCTTTTTGCGCGTAAATCGCTTAATCAGTATAGGTGGCGCCCGCCGTCGACTCGGATACACTCCCCGGTTACGAAGTCGGTTTCTATGAGGAAGATCACCGCTTTTGCAATTTCTTCAGCGCCACCCCAACGGCGAAGCGGCGTGGCTTCGATCACGCGCGCGTTTTCCTCGGGCGACAAATCCGGCGGAGGCATAATCGGACCTGGCGCAATAGCGTTCACTAGGATTTCAGGCGCTAATTCGAGAGCGAGGCTTTCCGTCAAAGCATTGAGCGCGCCTTTCGAGGCGTAGTAAGCAAGATAACCCTTGTACCGTGGGCGCCCGCTTGCGGCAAGCCAATCGCTTACGTTGATTATGCGACCCGCTCCGGCTCGCTTCATCGCTGGCGCCGCCTTTATCGCGAACAGAAACGCGCTTGTGGCGTTCACCTCCATCGCCCGCGACCAATCTTGGCGACTCGGGTTCGGCGTTTTTTGGTAAACCGACGCCATGTTGATGAGGATGTCCAGACGGCCAAGCGAGCCGACTACTTCGTCGACAACCTCTGCCACCCTAGCTTCGTCGGTTGCGTCAACTTGTAGCGCGATGGTGCGAACTCCATATCGAGCTGCCTCGGCTATGGTCGCCTCAGCGATCTTTTGGGACGTGCGATAAGTAAGCGCGAGGTTGCATCCGCGCGCTGCTAGCGTCGTGGCAACCGTACGCCCGATACGAGCCCCTCCAGTTATAAGCGCAACTTTGCCCTCGAGCTCCATTGGGCTTCCCTAACCTTTGAATTGAAAAGTCGATAGTCTTGCGAACATTCCGCTTGTCGCGTCTTAGTTTGCTCACAGCAGTAAACTTGATTCAGCTTAGCCTAGTTTTGTAGCTGTCCAGCTCGAAGCGAGTCGCAACGACGCTCTTATAGCCAGCGAATTCACCTATTCACGCGTCTCGACTTGCAAAGGCCGTTTGCCTCGTTCACGGTTCGCGCAAGAGCGCAGCTTAACAAGCTTTTTGTGCATGGCGCAAAGAGGTCGACCGTCGGTCGCAACTGACTTTTTAGTTTGGAACTCGGTCACATCGTGCGAAGCAACGCACTCGCTTTCGACAAGTTCCCGAAGCCGCACAAACCACTTGAGTTTGTCAGCGTAGCTGGGGAAGTTTGCGTTGCGACCACTAGGGTTAGGCAGGACAAAAACGCTTGCACCAAAAAGCTTTTGAGGTTTGAGTCCAGCGCCTTTTGAACCCACCTTGCCAAAGAGCTCGCGATAAATACTGAGACCCACCAGGGCTACCACTCGCGGTTGCAATCGAGCGATCTTTCTTAGCAAAAGCTTGCTGCCGCGTTTTAATTCGTCCGGGCGAAGCTCGGTCGATGACCGAGTGGGTCGGGCGCACAAGTTGGTCAAAGCGATTCCATAGTGGGGCAATTTTTTGTCGTCGCGGTAGGTTATAGGATCCGGAACAAGGCGCGCATCGTACAAGAGTCGCCAAAACGGATTACCTTTTCCGGCAAAATGATGCCCGAGCTCGGCAGAGCGAAGACCCGGGTTTATCCCCACGAACAGAATTCGCGGGCGCATCCGCAGGATGTCTTTGAGCGCAGCCACCGTGCTAACAATAACCTTGTGTTGAAAGCCTAGAGGTCGCAGAAAGCAAAACAGTAAGTTGTATTTTACGGTCAATCGACGAACATGGAAAACCGCAAGGGCCGCTCATTGGAAATCGTTCCCTGGTGGCCGGCCTCACAAGGCAGGCGTGCGAATGGCTAGGGACACTAAAAAGACCTCGAGTGATGTGCGATTGCGAATCTCGAAAGTCACTACCTAGCTGCTCGTCGCCTTGTAGGGTTACTCAGTTGAGCGAGCCAAAAGAGACGCTTTAGTAAAAGGGCAATGAGGTCGGTTGATCCAAAGCGAGGTCGACATGTAATGGTGTTGTACGCGTGCGGCCTAAGTCGCCGATCGTTGAGTTCCGTTGACACCGCGAAGCGGCGCTTATTTACCCTTTAGTTGAGCGTGCCAAAGCTGAGGCCGTACAGAGGTCGTATCGACTCCAGCGCGGTCTTGGATGCGCTAAGGCGAGCGGAAGCCATCTAACGGTATTACGAGTTTCCAATTAGACGTTCCGTGCTTTCATTGATATTGACGTAGGTTGAATCGAGATGGACACGTCGGGTATTTGGCGATTCGTGGAAGAGGTTTGGGAGCGGTCCGTACTGCCCGCGTTGGCCGAGTACATCCGCATCCCCAATAAGTCGCCCGCTTTCGACCCACAATGGCGCGAGCGCGGCCACATGGAGAGAGCGGTTGCCCTTTTTGAGGATTGGGCGCGGCATAACGCGGTCGAAGGAACGACGGTCGAGGTCGTGCGGCTTGATGGGCGCACGCCCTTGTTGTTCGTCGAGGTGCCTGGGCAGTCGCGTGACACTGTGCTGTTGTACGGTCATCTCGACAAACAGCCGGAGATGAGCGGATGGGCCTCGGGTTTGGGGCCCTGGGAGCCGGTGCGCAAAGAGGATAGGCTGTACGGTCGCGGCGCGGCGGACGACGGCTACGCGATGTTCGCCGCTTTGGTTGCAATCAGCGCTTTACGCGCGCAAAGCGTACCGCACGCGCGCTGCGCGATCGTCATCGAAGCGTGCGAGGAGAGCGGTAGTTATGACCTGCCGCATTACCTTGACTATCTTGCTCCGCGAATTGGCGAAGTAAGTCTCGTGATTGCGCTTGATTCGGGCTGCGCAAATTATGAACAGCTCTGGTGCACGACCTCTTTGCGCGGCTTGGTCGGCGGTGTTCTGAGGGTCGAGGTGCTTACCGAGGGTGTGCATTCAGGCGACGCTGGCGGAGTTGTGCCGGAAAGCTTTCGGATCGCGCGTAAGCTGTTGAGCAGGCTTGAAAATGAGAACAACGGCGAGATTTTGCCCGTCGAATTCCAGGTGCCGATTCCGCCGAAGCGGCGCCAAGAAGCTGCTTCGGCCGGAGCCGAGCTCGGCGATACGCTTTATAAACGCTTTCCGCTGGCCCCAGGCGTCGTGCCACTTAGCCTCGATCCTACCGAATTAATATTGAACCGTACATGGCGGCCAGCCTTGGCTGTCGTTGGGGCGGAAGGCCTGCCGCCGCTTGCCAGTGCGGGCAACGTTTTGCGCCCCATGACCGCTTTGAAGCTTTCTTTGCGGCTTCCGCCCACGTGTGACGCGCAAGTCGCCGCGAAAAAGCTTAAGAGCCTGCTAGAGCAGGATCCACCAAGTGGCGCAAAGGTAACCTTCGAGGCCGATTGGGCAGCAAGCGGCTGGCATACGGGCGATCTAAAGCCGTGGCTTGCAAACTCGCTCGATACGGCGTCCAAGACTTATTTCGGCAAACCCGTCAGGTTCATGGGTGAAGGTGGCACTATACCGTTCGTTCCAATGTTGGCTGGGAAATTTCCAGACGCCCAGTTCCTGGTTACCGGCGTGCTGGGTCCCCATGCGAACGCTCACGGTCCCAACGAGTTTTTGCACATTACCACCGCTAAGCGGTTGACATGTTGTGTGGCTCAGGTAATTGCAGATCACTACAAGGCAAGCTAGGCCACTTGGCTTATCCCGTTGCCTAACTGGGGGGATAAAAATACCCACCTACTAGGCAGTATACGAGTTTGTGCCAGTTAACCAAGGCTTTGGGCGCAACGTCCCACCCTGCATCGTATGTACGCGGCCTAACGTCCTCCCATTTGTTCCAGGCCCGTGACGCAGCGTGCTCTGAGAGGCCGGCTCAGAATTTCTTCCTGTAGATTTGTCTCCGCACTCGAAGGCAAGGAAAATCTCCCGATCATTCGCCTCGGGGACCGCCTCCATTCCAGTAGAAAGTGACCGTGGCCATCGGTGTGATGACCCGAGGATAGTCCCATCGCATGATAGGTAATGCGATGCCGAAGCCCCATGTGGCGACAAAGGTGTTCGTGTTCGGCCAGTTAAATTCGATTGCCGGATCGATCCAAAAGAACGACCAAGGAGGCGCATTAGCGCGTCCGAAGAAGAGATTTTGTCGGCTCTGCCAAGCTCCGTAAAACTCCAATACGTAGCCCAATCCCCAGTCGGTAAGCACATGCTCGAAGGCGCCTGAGTAAGTCAACAAGTTACCGTCGACCATGCGAAGCGACTGACCTGGAGGAACCACTGTAAGGCCGTTGTTGAAAGTGTAACCGCCGTAGACGTGGGTTGGGTCCTCGATTAAGTCGGTAATTTGAAAATAGTATTCGAAAGGTTTGAAACGTTTACGAACAAGCAAAGACACACCTTCGTTGTAGGTGCCGTTGCCGAGCTGATCGGCCCCGTAAAGATTAGGGTTGAGATTGGTGTACTTGCCGGTTGGAAAGTATAGTTCGAGGTTTGTCGCAACGCTCGGCAAAGCCCAGAACGAGTACGTGTCTTGGTCTTTAAGCCATTGATACTTGAGCTGCGTGTGCATGTTGCCGATGCCGAAGTAGCTAACCGAAACGCCGCGTGGCGTACTCGGCGGACCCAAAACGTTGCCATCGATCGTAAGCCAGTTGTCGAGCTCAAGATTGTGCCCAAGGCCGATCGCGAGACGCTGCGGCATGTAGTATTCGGAACTCCCCTGCGACGGTGTACGAAAATTGTAAAGCCAGGGCTCGTAATACCATGAACCCCACGGCTCGACGTCTGCGGTTCCAGTGAACATAGGGCCGCTCGTGTTGATCACCCACGGGGCGCGCTTCCTGCCACGTGCTTCTCCGGGTTCGGGCGTCAAATTGATTATTAGCAAATGCCGCTCGTTTTCAGGTTCTGCTTGGGCGACTTTTGTTGTGAGCGTATAGTTGACCTTCTCGGCTACGATAAGGTAGTCACCTTCAGCTAAATGCCGAAAAATAAAATGGCCGTCGCTTGTGGTGAAAGTTTTTTTAAGGATTTCTCCATTTCGTTCCTCGAGTGTGACAAGAGCGCCAGGGAGAGGCACGTTCGCGTTATCCAAAACCACGCCCTCGATTACGTATGAGCCGTCCTTTGGGCTTGAATATCCGATAGATGAAAGCCCACAAAGGCTTGCTAAGACGCTCAGCGCCACCAGACCTAGTCGCCGTGTCCGGAGCATGGGACGTATTCCTTTCTGGAAAGCGACTCTATAGAGCCGAAGCCAACGAAGTAAGTTGCACGTCTCTCCCATTTACGATGGGGAAATAAGGACCACTGGTTCAGCGCCGGCGCGAAATCCTACCCGCGCTTATCCCAACAGCCCGTCTATACAGAGGGAGCACGCCCGCACAGCGCGGAAAGGGCGGAACTAGCTAGGGTTCATGCGAGGAAGCGACAAGCTTTTGTGCAGGGTAAACGCTTACCTCGTAAGCCTAGGTGCCCGAAGCTGTGACAGCTAGCGCTAGAAATCGACTGCGCAGCTGTGATGCCGCCCTACGCGTACCAGCGGGTGCGTCTAGAGCCAGTTTGGCTTTTTGGAAAAAACCGTTTTGGGAGGGGCGCGAGACTCGAAGATTATTTTGTCGCCCGCAAGGTTCTGAGCTCGGCTTCGTGTCACTCCGACACGGCACGAGCAAGGCGCTACAAAGCGAAAATTGTTTGTTCTCGCCCAGACCGGTCGCTGGTTTCGGGCAAAATATAGACCAAGCGCTGGGCGGTCAGCTTTGAAAGCGTTAATCGCTTGGCCCTGAGAGTCGAAGTGGGTAAAGGCCAGCGGCTTGAGCGGCAAAGCCTTGACTTGCCTAAGTGCAAGTTCACCATTGGTCGGCAGCGCCAAAAGCGCTAACGAGAGGATCGCCGTGCCCAGCGACCGAACAGGCGCTGCAAGAAACGGTCGCACGGCCAGCAACCACCGGTGTTTTAATTGCCGGAGTGGGATCGCGCCGCCGCCGAGCACAGTTGTTCTCCGAAAAAGCCGAAGGGCGTGGTAATTCTTTGCCTGGCAGAACGTTAGCACGAACCGTCAGCCACGCGCAAGAAATTGCACACAAACCCTCTACCATCTTTAGATATGCCTGGCCGCACAGGTTACAAGGACGCTCTATGTCAAAAGCGCGCGATCGAGCCTCGCACGTGGTCGTGTGAAATTTTCAAACCTTGAAAACTGCATTGTCGTATTTTTGTGTTGCCTTTTTATGTGCCGCCGGGCTCTTCGAACGAGATGCGGCATTCGGTTTTTTGGCAAGCTCGGCTGTTCCTTGCCGTTAAGCCATTACTCCGGTGCCTAGTTTTTGCCCCGACTGGCAGTTAAACGGCGGCGGAAGCGGGACGGAATTTTGAACCGCTGCGCTGGGTGGGCTATGTGTGCCGTTGATCGCGCGGATGGATGCTGGTGGAGGTAATGCGGCCTAGGTGAGCGTTCGATTGACTCTCTAATCCGAGGGTGCATAAGGCTTGATCTCGGCTTCGCCGATTATGTGGGTGTCCTGATAGTGATCGAGCGCTTCGAGTGGTGTGAGAAGAAGCATATTCACTAGTGAAGCCCAATCTCGCTCTGAATAGCCGTACTTTCTGAGAGTTTGGAGGCGTTGCTCGATTATTTTGTTCTTTAGTAGTTCGTTTCGAAGGTATGCTCTTTCGTTTTCCAGCTTCAGCTTTTGCTGTTCGGCAGCGTCTCGATATTTGCGATCTTTCTTGCGCTGAGACCGATCGTTAAGGTACTTTCGGATGACCTCCAGTACGCTTAAGATGCCGAGAAATTCCCAAGAACCCGGCGATCCCAATCGTACAGCGTGAAGGATCAACCGTTCATGTCTCGGTACCAACGTTGCTATCTGGGCAGGCTCTGGCGGCCAGGATAAGTAGGCTACCGTGAGAGGACCGCGACGAGGACCGAATGGGTAGAACCAAAAACGAAAGATGGGGTCCTTCTCCGCCTCTTCCAGTATCGACAGGAGCGTCCAAACGGAATTGTACGCGTGCTCAATGGCACTCAATACATCGAGCGCGTCGCTTACGGAAATCCCGCCTGTCCCACTAAGACTAAGCACTGCTAGTTCGTCTGACATGGAAGCTTCACTCACTCGAAGGCGAACGTTCCGATATGTTTACCTGACGTCAACATTGATTTGAGCGGTCAATCCCAAATTCGCCAACTCCTGCTGAATCTCGCGGACAAGATTTTCTGCCTGCGCTGAATCGAGCTCTAAGACAAAGTTAATCCTCAACGTCAGTTGCGCGTTCGATCGCATCTTCGGAATCAGTCGTAAGCCGACCTTGTTCCACAGCTCTGGCGGAATTGTCCCGGTCACCGTCAGGATACGAGTTCCATGACTGGTGGCAGGCTCGGCGTAATCCGTGCCGGCCGTTGATGGTGTGTCGGTATCGCCTCGGCCGCCTGCAGTCGCCGATGCGTCAGTGCTCTCGGAGTCAAGCGTAAACGATTTGACAGAGCCTGCCCGCAGTGCTTCGGCTTGCTCTCTTCGCAGCAGGTAAACGTCGGCATCGAACGACACCTCGTCCGAGGATATTTGCTCGCAGAACCAAACGCGTTGGTACCCGCCATCGGCTCGCGCTCCGGAGGCCAGCCCAAAATCTCCTCGGGCAACAAACTCCGGGATCTTGCGCTTGAGATATTCGTCCGGATCGATTAGCCGTTCCAACGAACCGTCCAGAAAGGCTTGGCGCAGACTCTTAATCGGCCAAGCGCCGCTGGCCTTGAACGCTTCAGGCCACCGTCGCTCCAGATATCCGGCGCCCGGCGACTCGTTCAGGAGAGAATTGGACCTGAGCGCACCGAGCACTCGATCGCACAGAGACTTCGCGCCGCTCGAGTGGCCCGCGCCGAGATCGATGCATTTAAGGCCGTCGGGAGACTTTCGATCAGCTAGGACGATGTATCGGTAGCTGGCCCAGACCTCTTCGCGGGCTTCATCTTCGGCACCTTTTACCTTGGATGCGACCTCGCGGAGTTCGCTCGTTTCAAATTCCCCGCCCAGCGTACCATCGTTGATTTCCCGGAGGACACGCTGCCACGCGAGCCACTGCTCCACCTTGTCGCGAAGTTCACGGCCGGGTTTGCACAGGCACCAAATGATCGACGCAGGATATAGCCGCGCAGACTTGCCGCGATTCTTTGTCCACTGAATGAGCTTGTCACGAATTTCGGCTTCGTCAGTCCAAGGCTCATCCGGGCTCAAGACGACCAGGTTGAGCTGGGGTATGTCTTCGACGTCGGCGCTGTCTTTGGGGAACGGACGTTGCACACGGAGTGTCGCCCCCGCACGAAACTGGGCTTCAACGAGCTGCTCGCTTGCTTTCTTAACCTCCGCTTCGTCGAGCGACGCCCGCCGATCGTAAACGACCTTTTCCAGTTTCGGCTTGAGGCCGAAGCGGAAACCATCGGTTCCAGCCCTTCGGATGTAAAAAGCGCGTGCTTCGAGCGCGATCGCAGCGTTGTCGATCGAGGTCGTATCGATGTCGGGTTCTCCTAGAGCAAACCGCAACTCGGGCAGGTGAGCTATCTTGTCGCTCTGTCCCCCGGACGACTCGAACAGGATTGCCGTGCCGACGCGGCGGTGGATGTCCTTTAGCGGTCCTTTCCGGATGTCTGCATCGAGAGCCGCCGCCTTGTTCTGCGCTCCGGCGATATCGCTATCCAACGCCGGATCCAGCCGCAACTCGCCAAGCTGACCCAGCACTACTGAGCGGAATTCGCGGACATGGAGCGGCGCCGAACCCAACGTAATGAGAGGCTCGGGACGCGCATGTTTATGGTCTCTACTGAACGCGATCGAGACCCACTGAGCGAACATCGCGAGCGTTCCCCGCGTTTGCTGGAACTGCGTCAGCGACCGCCATTTGCGTTGAAACACCGTGAGCGTTGAGGGATGAAACGGATAGCACTGCTCAAATCGGGCGCGCAGAAAGTCGCGCGCCTTCGCTTCAGTGGCGGCGGTGTCGACCGCCGTCCATTCCGGCGGCAGCTCCGCTCTATGGTCGAAGCACCAATTCGCGTAGCGCAAGGCTACAGTTTTGCGTAAAGACTCCCTGCCGAGATCGTCGAACAAGCGGCGGCGAACGACTTCAGCAATTTCGGCTTCATCGTTTACCAGCAGGTCCTTGGCGACCCGTTTCACAACCTTGGTGATTCGTTCCTGCCACTTCTGGTCCCAATCGGTCATCTCGACCTGGCTTCGTGGCAGGCTTATGACGCAGGCGCTTGCGCGCGTGCCAGTCATCGCCACGGTGAGATTCTGAATAAAGGCATAAAAGCTCTCGGCTTGCGCGCGATAGCGGTTCAAGTAGTTGAGCACTTCGTCGAACAGGATGAGAACCGAGCCGCCGGCTTTTTCGATCATCCGCCTTATCGCTTCGGTACCGGGCGGCGTCGTCCTTGCTTCGCTTCCCAACGCGGCCACGCCTGCGTCGCCGGCGAGCTGACGCGCGATATCGATCCACGGAGTCTCGCGAGTCTCGCTCGGGTCCCATGCGTTCCCTACAAAAACCGCAACCCTGCTGTGTTCGGGTAGCTTTTCGACACCCAGAACCCGGCGGAGCTCTCCACCTATCTCCTTGGCGTAATCATGGTTCTTAACCATATGGTAGAGAGCCGTGAGCGTGTGCGTCTTGCCGCCGCCGAACTGGGTGATCAGCGTGAGCACCGGCGCGGCATTCACCGTTTCACCGACAAGACGCCGCGCGACCATAGCCATGTGCTCGCACAGGGCCTTGGTGAAGCACGTACGGGCGAAGAAGTTCGCCGGGTTCGTGTAATCTTCAGGGGCGGTTCCGGCTACGACCTGCTCGAGCGCGATCGCGAACTCGTCGGGATTGAACGAGCGTCCCTCTCGGACCTCCGCGCGCGGCCGAACGACTTTATACCAAGGTTCCACTGGCCTTCACCCTCGTTTGTTCAAAAATTTGACTTCGTACGCGTAGAGCCGATGTTCCCTGGACCGCTCCAGCTTTGCGACGTTCACTATCATCAGTCAAAACTCCGCCGGGCAAGGCTCGCATGCTTTCGTGAAATGTCTTTGTGAGTTCCCAAAATGCCGATGCCTTCAATTCGAAGCTTCCTTCAAGCCCTTGATCGAACAGATCCGACAGTTGGCTCGGCTGGTTGCGGAAATAGGACGCTATGATCGGATCGGCGACGTACCCGAGAAGCCGAGCACATGGTTCCGCAACTCGACCCAGGCAGATCGAGTCCGCTAAGGCATTCCCGTCCACCATGGATCTTGGCGTGGCCCCAATGTTCGACTCAGGCCCCCAATCTTCGGTGAATCCTTTGCCACATTTCGGCCACCTCTACAACGGCGTATTATCATCCACGCTCCTATTTTGGGGCTGCAAGGAGCATAGCGTCGAGCAGGCGTTTTTCCTCGCTGTCACGGGGGTAGAGGGCGGACAAGGCGTTGGCGAGGCGAAAGAAGTCCGGGCCGCGCTCGGCCTCGGCCTTGAGCATCGTGCGCAGCGCATTCGACTTGCCGCTCGCCTGAAGCAGCATCGCGATGTGCACGCGGTCCAGCGTCGTGGTTCCGGGCGCTAAGGTTGGGGCTTCATCGGGCGCCGACTTCGCACTCTTTGTCCCGCCGCGGCGGCCAGTCTTTCGGGGCCTGTCGTCCTCGAGCAACGAGAGCTGGATGGGCTCGCCGCGGCTGCGTTCGATCATATCGGCGACACCCGATGCGCCGTCTTTACCGAGCAGCTGCTCCGCGCGTTCTTTCACCGGCAGTAGCCGCACGATTCCCTTTTTCGTCTCGATTATTCGGCCGTTCCACGTATCGAGATGGATCCCGAGCGGCTGGCAAAACCGACGGACCACATCGTAAATCAGCGTAAGGCCCCTCTTGGTCGCTCCGCTTGATGCTTCGTCGTCGTCTTCATCTGCCGATTCGGACACGTCCTCTTCGGAGGATTCAGCGCCCGCGGCGTTGGGCGCGCCATTTAAAGAAGTAGATTGATGGGTCCAGAGAAAGAGCGCGGTCAGGCGCGCGTCCTCCTCGAGTGCGCCGGCAGCACCGTTTCTCGCGCGTGCTTCGGCGGTGCCGAGCACTTGTTCCAACGCAGTGCGGCTCACGATCTCCCATACGTAGGCGAGGAAGCCGCGCTTGTACGGCTCGGTCGCTTCGGGGTTGCCGCCGAGCGGGATTTCGCGGCCTTCGGCGTCCTCGACGCGCGAGTAGCGGCTGTAGATTTCCATCGCGGGGCCGATACAGGCGAAGACGAGATCGGCGCCGCGGACGCCTTCGGAAGAGAGCCGCTCCATCCAGTCACCGATCCGGTCCGGAAGCTCGCGGAAGACATCGGCCCAATCGCCAATGGGCGCATCTTCGGGTCGCGGTCGGCATACGAGATGAACGCTGGAGCCCAAAGCCGCGGAATCTTGGGCTCGCATACGCTGGGGCTTCTCCGTCGTTACAGGCCAGGAACCTGAGACCGTCCAGCCGCCCTTGATCATGCCCGAGAGCAGCGCTTCCCAACCTTCTGTGGTTTTGTGGGCGAAGACAACCGAACCGATACCGTCATCTCTCAGCACGCGCCGGCCTTCGGCGAATGCAAGCGCCATCCGTTCCTCGAAGAACGCGCGATCTTTCGGGCGGCTGTCGAAGCGTTTGGTTTCGTCTTGAACGATCTCGCATTCTTTTGGTGTGAGCGGCTCGCGCGTCAAAGGATCTTCAGGCAAGGCCCGCTTGAGCCAGACGTAGAAGAAGTCTGAGAGGTCGGCATATGGAACTGCATCGTAGTAAGGAGGATCAGTAAATAAGGCCGCTGCCGCGTCGTCGGGTAGAGGCAGCTTGCAGGCGTCCGCCTCCTGCACTTGCACCGGCGTTCCCGCGAAGCCTGACAATTTCCTAACGGTGCTGCAGATCCAATCGATAGCCACTCCCAGGGCCCCTGTTGCTCCTCCTAGAGGGGTGGCCTCGCACCAATCCCAAAGTATGGGCAGCGCCTGTCTCCCGAAAGTTGCGACGCTCTTTTCCATATGGTTCGCCCACCGAGCGAGGCTTGAGTTGAAATCAGCTTGCTTGCTAAGGGCGAATGCGAGGGGTGCCCTGACGGCTTCCAACTCCACCCTCCCTATAATGCCAGCGAGGGTCGTTAGCGCAAGTTTCTGGCGGGCGGTGAAGAGGTCGCCGAATTGCATCATCCCGTAGTTTTGCACCGAGAATGCGCGGCCGGCGCCGGAACCTCCGCCTGCGGGTGTAGGTTCGTCGGGAATTACGCTCAGGCCGTTCGGCAGCTTCTCTTTCGCGAGCTTCGCAACTGCCTTCTGCGCCTTCCATACCGCCTCGTAATCGCGGTCAGTCGCGACGCGATACTGGCGACCAGCCTTGTCGTCTTTGAGCGTCACGACCGCGAGCAGGCGCGCTCCACCGATGCGATTACCGTCTGCGTCGAAGATAGTATCCGCGCCGCCACGCTGCTTGCGCAATTGCACCCGCACCCGCTCGACCGGAAGCACCCTTTCGCATGCTGGGCAGGTCGCGTTGCCGCGCGCGACGGTTCCGCGCGGAACCTCCTTTTCGCTATTAGGCGTGAAGACCTCGAATTCGATATGGGGAGTCTTGCCTTTGGGACGCCTAATTTCGTAGCGCAGCGCCCGCATCCGGCTCGCCTCCTTGCAGAGCCAGAACGAGCGAACCAGTGGGATTTCTGCGCCGCAATTGGGCGATTCGCATTGCACAGTGCGCGCCCAGAGATACGCGATGGGAACGGCTCCATCAGGATCGGGCGGGTAATACTGCGCCAGTTCCTTTTCAGCCTGCCTCTTTATCTCCGCACCCACACGCCGAAGCTCGTCGGCAAGCTCGGGGCCGTAGCGCGGGATATCTTCGAGCATCACTTTTAGAATCAGGCATGCGACCGGGTTGAGGTCGCTCGCGAAGGCGTCGCATCCAAGGCGCAAAGCTTCGAGCGGAATCGATCCGCCGCCGGCGAAGGGATCGACGACCAGCGGCGGCTCCTCGCCATGCGCCGCTTTGACCAGTCCGCGTCCGACTTCGAGATACCGTTGATTTGCCGCCAGATCCCAGTTCGAGAAATCTCCGATGAATTTCAGCAGCGCCTTGCGCAGATCGAGGTCGTTCGGACCGGGCCTGCCCTGGACTTCCTCCAGGAGGTGGCGCGCTTTGTCCTTGAAATCCGAAGGACAATTCTCATCGCAGGGGTCGGGCAGCAGAAGCGCAAGCAGCATCGCCCTGCAGGCGGCGAGCGGGCGGCGCGCCCACCACAGATGAAGCGTGCTCGGATGGCCGTGCCGGATAGACTTTTCGCGCGCCGAATGCGCGCTCACCACCGCAATCGGAAAATCTACCTCCGCCAGTCGCTTACACTCCTTGGGTATCATGGTCTTGGGATGCCGATCTGCCTCAGGAGATAAACGGCATAGGCTCGGCCTAAAGGAGTGAGCTTCACGTTATTGCGATTGCGGTCGATGGTCACGCAGCCCGCCGCGCCCAGTGCGCTCAGGGTGGGGCGGACCGCGGCGCCGATCTCTCGAGCGCGAACTATTAGTTCCCCGAGGGTCACTTGGCCCTTCTCGAAGAGCCAAAGAAGTAGAACCTTCGTTTGTAATACGAAGAACCGGTCCAGAGAAGAAAAAATATCGCCTGTCAGCGGAACCCTAGGAGCAATAGGAGCAAACAGCTGTAGCGGTCCAATCCTTATGCTTTCGACACCCAATAGCAGGAGTAACCTAGAGATATGCCGCCACAATAAAAGCGGTGCCGGAAGGAGTGCGATGACCAAGTCCGGCACCGAGAGGCTGAACCTTGGCCACAACTTGAACAGATCGACCATCAAGATCACGAGTAGCGCAACCGAGTAAATGATGGGCAGCCAAAGGAAGAAACAAGCTATCAGGCGTTCTCCACACCACCGAGCGTTTGCGCGGATCGTGCTCCACAAGCTATCGCACCGATCGGCGTAAACGTTCAACGTTCCACTCGCGATGTCGGTGTCCCAGGTGCCGTATGCCCTCGTTAGTCCGTGGTCAAATGTGACATCGGCCTTGCCAGTAAAGGAAGCGCTGAGCGAATTGACTCGAAAATGTCGCATTTGAAGTTTAGCGTTGTTTCCCTGGAGCGAGCCTTCTATGCGGAACGTGGTCACGCCGAACAAATCGTCGTGAAATATGGCGTCGCCCCGATATGTTCCGCCCTCGCGCTCGAGCCGGATTATGATCGTTCCGCGGTTCGAGCCGGTGACATGTCCTTTCCAGAACTTGGGCAAGGAGGGTGCGGAGCCCGCCTGATTCGTTGTAGAGTTTTCAACAGACGCTGGGCTTTTAGGTTCTGCCATTTGTCAGTGCCTCCACGCGCAAGGCGTAGTGGTCGATCTTACGGACCTCGCTCCATTCAAGTTGCGCCGGGTCCTTGATGGTCAGCAGTTTCGGACCGTCCGGGTGTTTGCATCGCGTTACTACGTAAAGCCAGTAGCAATCGCGGCGGTCCTCGGCGGTGCGCTTTTCGTTCGGCGTCAGCGCGACGACGCCGTCGTCGCCCGCAAGCCCCTTGACCTCGATAAGCCGAAGTTCGCCCGAGTTGGGGTCGAGGCTCGTGATGTCGTAACCGAGATCCTTTTCGTGGACGTCGGTGGCCGAACGGCCTTGTGATCGCTCGTACTCCATCGCCGTGCGCATCGCTATCGCTTCGGTCTCGGGATCGGGCCGAAGGTTGCGAACCTCGGGTGTCTCCCTCTCGGGATGCGGAAGGACCAGAACCGAAGTCATACGCTCGACTCCCTGGAGCGTCAGCGAGCGCTGCCGTTCGAGTTCTTCGCGGCGCCGGTTGCGCCGCTCTATCAATTCTGCATGCCTCATCTCGGCCTGGCGCAAATTGCCCGCGGCTCCTTCGACCCCGCGCTCGACATCCTCCTGAAGCCGACCGATTCGCTGGTCTTCGCGGAAGATCAACTCGGCCAAGGACGTTTCCACGTGCTTACTGATTCGCTCGACTTCGGCGAGGCGCTCCGCACGGACCTCTTCAAGAAACGGGACGAGCGCGTTGTCATTGAGCCATGCACGCGGCTCCGGAAGCGTCGCGACGCTGGGAAGCTTGTCGGGAGGTGGCGCAGGGCCGAAATTTCCGAGCACTGCTGGGTCGCGAAGTGTGGCCGAGCCGTCAGAAGAAACCTCCACGGCGAATATCCGCTCATGGATTACGTCCCCGAGCCCATCGACGACTTTCGCCCGATAGAAATCGATTCGCACCGGCTCGCTAATGTCGAGCGAGTAGAAGCAGGCGCCCTGCACCATCGACTCGCGCGATCGGTCGACAATGTATCGGCGGATCGCCTCGAACAATGGATGACCCGGGGTTACCCATTCCAGATTGTTCTTCTCGGCGACTTTCCTGTCGGTCGAGAAGCGCGGATAGCGGTTGGAGAGCTGATCGAGTCGCCAGTCAGAGCTACTCTCGTAACGCTTTAGGGCGAGCGGCGTCGTGGCCGGATCGAAAGTATGCGGCAGGCCAGCCACCGGCTTGAGCGTGAACGGCACGTGCGGCGCGGCCTGTGCGATGAAGCGGGCTATTGTCTCGGGTACGACCCGGCGTTCCTGAGCGCGGGCGCGCCTCTCGACGAGCATCGCGAGGTTGAGCTGCTTGCTCGCGAGACCTTCGAGCGCGTTCTGGCAGATCGCCCGGAATCGCTCTTCGCTGACCGGGCTCAGCAAGCGCTCTTCCAGGTCTTCGTCGCCGAGGTTTCCCGCATAGTAGTCCCGCAACACCTTCTCGATGTGAGCGGCGGGCAAGACTTCGCCGACCACGTTGAAGACCGCATCGTCGTCGAGCGCGTTGCGGATCTCCTGCAAGCGCTGGTGCAGCTTGTCGAGAATCCGGCCTTCGACGGTGTTGGTCGCGACGAAGTTGAAGATCAGGCAATCGTGAAGCTGGCCGTAGCGATGGATGCGGCCCATCCGCTGTTCGAGCCGGTTCGGGTTCCATGGAATGTCGTAATTGAACATGACGTGGCAGCACTGGAGGTTGATGCCTTCGCCGGCCGCTTCCGTCGCTACCAGAATTTGGATCGCCCCTTCGCGGAATTGCTGCTCCACGTAAAGCCGGGAGCCCTTTTCGTCGCGCGAGCCGATCGACATCCCGCCGTGGATGGCCCCCACGCGGAAGCCCCAGTTGCTGAGCTTATTGACCAGATAATCCAGCGTGTCTTTGAATTCAGTGAAAATCAGAAGGCGCTCGCCGGCTCGGTCGAAGAAGCCCTGCTCGCGGAGCACCGCGCGAAGCTTTGCGAGTTTCGCTTCTCCCTCGGCCTCTTCCAGTTTTTTCGCCTGAGCGGCAAGCGCTTGAAGCTTCGCGACTTCCTCGCGGACCTGAGCAGCATTCTGGGCGACCGTTATTGCCGCCAGAACGCCTTCCAGTCGTTCGCGCTCCGCTTCTTCCATTTCCTCGAGCTCTTCCTCGGTGGGAAGCTCGGGGGCAGCTGTGAGCGCAATCTCCTGGGCGCGGTTTAGGTTTTCCATTAGGCGGCGGGCGCGGTTCTCTAGAGAATGGCGCACGGCGTATGCGCTCGACGCAAGCCGCCGCTGATAGAGCGCCATCAGGAAGCTCACGGCGCGGGCGCGCGGGTCGTCGCCCTTTTCGGCCGCCTTGCGCGACTGCTCCTTTACGAACGCCGTAAGGTCACGGTATAGACGCAACTCTTCGTTGTCGATCGTAAAATCTGCCGTCCGCGTGTCGCGCTTGGTGAAGAGCTTGCGTGCCTTCCATGAGCCGTCTGGCTGCCGTTCCGGAAAATAGACCATCGCTTCCTTGGTCCGGCGCAGATAGAAAGGCGCGGAGCGCTGCTCGATCGCTTGCCGGATCGACTTCACGTCGGCGTAGGCGTCCTGATCGAGAAGCTGAAGGAAGCGGCGGAAGTGTTCCTGGTCGCCCTTGTGCGGCGTGGCGGTCAGCAGAAGGATGTGGTCGGAATGGTCGCGAAGGTGCTCGCCGAGAGCATAGCGGGCGGTCTTTCGGGCCGGCGGCGACCATGACATCCGGTGCGCCTCATCGACGATCACCAGGTCCCAATGAACCTGTTTAAGGCCAGGCAGGATGGTGTCGCGCTTCGCCAAGTCCAGCGATGTGATGACTTGCCGGTTCTGCAGCCACTGGTTTATGCCGTATTGCTCGCGGATCGCATCGCCCTTCAGCACGATGAACTGCTCATCGAATTTCTCACGCAGTTCACGTTGCCATTGGAACGTCAGGTTGGCGGGACACACGATCAAGGTCCGTTGAACCAGACCGCGCAGTTTCAACTCGCGCAGCAGAAGGCCAGCCATAATCGTTTTACCCGCCCCAGCATCGTCAGCGAGCAGAAACCGGACACGGGCAAGCTTCAGAAGGTAGTCATAGACCGCCTCGAGCTGATGCGGTAGAGGATCGACGCGGGAGATCGAGAGGCCGAAGTAAGGATCGAACTCGTAGGCGATACCGAGCGCGTAGGCTTGTAGCCCGAGGCGCAGCAGTTCGCAATCGCCGCTGTAGGAAACTGCGCCACGCTCAACCTTAAGGCTCTCGATCTCAACTCGGCTTAACCGAACGCTCCTGAAAATGTTGGTGTGGATTCCGACCAGCCCGAGCTCCCAGGTGTCTGAATTGACCGGAGCAACGGTAACGACGCGCATCGGCTCGTTGAACTGCGCGCCTGACAGAATCTCGCCTCCGGCTATCGGTTGATTATCGTTCGACAAGGTCCCTTTCCCCCGCTCAGCACAGCGAATTTAGCACAACTGCCAATTTGCCTGCCGGGATCTAGCCTTCAAACTTTCGGTGACCAGCTCGCGTCGTTGAAGGAGCGCTTGGAGGCGGGGCAACGGCGACGTGGCACCCGAATCGGCTGGATGAGCACCTCGGCTGGAATCCCGAAACGCTGGTTGAGGCGGCGGATCATCTCGAGCGATAGACGCCGCTTACGATGCATCACCTCGTAAACGCGGCTCCGTCCACCGATCACGCCCACAAGCGCCCGATGGTCCAGTCCCAGCTGCTCGAGCCGGAACTTGATCGCCTCGATCGGGTCCGGCGCGTTTATCAGGAAATGCTTATCCTCGTATGCTTTTACCAGTGTCGTCAGCACCTCGAGGCGATCGCCTTCGGGTGTTCCTTCCTTAGCCCCACGCAGCCGTTCTATCTCGCGCAGCGCGACCTGGTGATCGGCGTGGCTGCGAATCGGTTTAATCTCCATACTGAACCGTCCTTGTGTCAATCCTGTCGTACTCCGCGTGGCTTCAGACCCCATTGATGAACGTGACCTGGCGCACGTAATCGATTGCCATGACTAACGGGTAACCTTTCCCCTTGATGTGGAACACCTCGCGGCCGGCGCTGACGATGCTCGCGGTCGCGTAGCTCTACTTCACCTCCACCGAGTTCTGCCATCCCGCTCGCTGGACTTCGTAAAACCAGGCGTCTGAGGCCCTCTTCACCGCCCTTTGCCCTTTTACGTCCCTTCAGCAAATCCACGAACCGCCTAAGCGTCCTCCGCGCAGTCACCCGCAGCGAACGCAGTGTAGCAAAGTTCCCAACAAGGGAACAGGTGAAATAAGCCTCAAGCCTTCGGACCAGGTGCTCCAAGCCCTACTCAGGCCGTAACGCCTATGCTGAAAGCGGGTAAGCACCACTCAGTTAACAGGCCGCGCCTATCGTCGTGTGGCTGTGCCGAGGCGGCCAAGCGTCTAATCGAGAAGGCTGGCGTTGAGGGCGATACTCGCGTTTGCGCTCGCCTTTGTCGGGTTTTTGCCAGTGCTGTAGCAGACTATCTCACGGGAATCGTCGCTGCGTCCTACAACCCATTTTACGGCGTGACAACTACCTAGCGGTTAGTTTTGAGTGCCGTCGTTCCGATGAGCCGGGCTATTGTCTTACGAAGCCGGCACTCTCCATTCGCGCGGTGTCACGCTGACTCGTCCGCGGTTTAATCCAGCTTCAGATCCTATAGCGTGTTCTTTGAGGTGAAGGTAAGTTGTCACGCTTCCAGCAGTGATCTGCCCGCTGCAACACGATGTCGACGCCCAGTGGGTTAAGTCCCAACGCCAACTGACACTGCTGAAAAACCGATGGGAAGGCGAGGCGGCGTCAATTACGGACTTTTCCCGGCGGTGGTCGAACTTGCCCTACATCAACTCCCGGTGCTTAAGAGATTTCTGCGCCTGTCATGCCTCAGCAATAAGGTCGGCAAATGTTGCTCACAAACAGCCCCGTTAAACCCGTCAAACTAGAAGGTATTAGCCGTGACGATCTTGTACTGGCTTTTGGGGTGCTTGGTTTGCGCAGGGGTATGGTTAGCAGGACAGTGGCGACCTGCGCCTGCCACTGATGGATCGCATTCCTCGGAGTCTCAAGTGCCGCCCGCTATCGGAAGCTTTTCAATGCACCGACGAAGATCTGAGCAATCCCATAGCCGTGGGAAAGCTCCCAGCCTTGGCTCGCCCGTTTTTCCAGGCAAAGTTCAATAGCTTCCCAGATGTTCCGCAAGGGTTCATACCGAGTTTTACGCTGACTGAGACAACTTGGAATCACGAGGCAATCGGGGAGTAAGTAGCCACCCTGTGCGGGTAGCAATGATGATTGGAAGTTGCGTGGGAACGTCTACGGTATCGCGACCGTTCGGGCCTGCGGTAGAACCACGAAGGCAACTCCGGATGGTCGCCCACTTCTCTCGAGGAGTGCGGACAGAATACGAACAGGCCGCCTAGTCAGCGATGTTCGTGAAACGAAAAAGGCTTGCTTTTGTTGGTGGAGCTGAGCGGGATCGAACCGCCGACCTCCTGAATGCCATTCAGGCGCTCTCCCAAACTGAGCTACAGCCCCACCGTCATGCAGTTTATTAATTAGTCCAGCGCGGCTGCGTTGTCAAATCGTGTGCCTGCTGGATATCGGCCGGCTTTAAGGGATGCGGAGCGAGTTTGTCAGAAAAACGCTTGGCCTTGGGCAAACTTATGGTTTCCAACAACCAAAGCATCTATGCAAAAGCCAGCGGTGGCTAGATGTTGCACCTGATCTATGCGCGCGCCCGCTCGAGCAGCTCCTGAGCAGCCCGCACGATTCGCTCCGAACGCTGTCTGCCCCCGATCATCCGCGCTAACTCTTCGACCCGCTCGGCCCCCTTGAGCTCGCTTACCGTGCTAATAGTCGTTCCACGGCGCTCGCGTTTTTCGACGACGAAATGCTTGTCGGCGAACGCAGCGATCTGGGCAAGATGTGTCACGCACAGTATTTGATGGAAACGCGCGAGACTTTTAAGTTTAAGTCCCACGACCTCGGCCACGGCGCCGCCGATTCCGGCATCCACCTCGTCAAAGATAAGGGTTGCGACCGAGCGCCGTCGTGCCTCTAGACACTTTATTGCAAGCATCACGCGCGACAGCTCCCCACCTGAGGCTACTTTCGCCAGCGGCATCGGCGGCTGCCCCAGGTTGAACGCGATATTGAACTCGACGTCGTCGCTGCCCTCGGGCCCGAGCCCCAATCCGTCGCAGCTAAGGCTAGTTGCGTGCGCAGGTAATCGGGACAGGCGCGGCACGAAAACGGGATTGCGAATTCCCAGGGTTTTGAGCTCGCTCTCTACCTTCGCTTTAAGGTCTGTTGCCGCCGCTTGCCGGCGCTGGCTCAGCTCCTTTGCGGCTTGCGCCGTCTTTGCCAGCACGGCTTCATACTCGCTGGCAAGCGAGGCTTCCATATGCTCGCTATCGTCGAGCTCTGCTATCTCGCGTTCGACTTGCGCGAGCGTCTCAAGGGCACTCTCGATACTTCCACCATACTTGCGCTTGATTCTGTTCAGTTGCTCAAGCCGCGTCTCTAGCATTTCGAGTTGGGCAGGATCGGCCTCGGCCCGTTCAGCATAAGTTCGCAGCCAGCGCGCAGCTTCGCTTACGGATGCCTCGGCCGACTCGAGCAGCGCCAGCGGCTCGCGCAGTGCGGGGTCGAGTGCCGCCACCTCTTTGAGTCGCGCCTGGGCTCGGCCGAGCGCGTCGACCACCGCGCTCTCGCCGCTATACAGCAGATGCTCGACGTCGCTTGCGGCTGCGTTAAGACGCGTCGCGTTAGCCAAAAACTCGCGCTTTTGGGCAATTTCTTGGTCTTCATCGGGCGTTAGATTTGCTGCCGAAAGCTCGCTTAGTTGAAAGCGGAGAAGCTCAAGTCGCTTTGACCGTTCCTGCGCAGCTTGTCTGATTTTTTCTAACTGCGCTTTAAGCTTGAGCGCGCGCTCGTACAGTCCACGGTAGTGCTCGAGCTCGTCAGCAAGCTCGGCGTAGCGGTCGAGGATCGCCAGATGGCTTTCGGAACGCAAAAGCTCATGCTGTTCGTGCTGGCCGAAGATTTGGATTAAGTTTGCGCCAAGGCGAGCTAAGGTCTGCATCGTGGCCAGAGCCCCGTTGACTGTAGCGCGCGAGCGGCCACCTTCGGCGATTACGCGCCGGATGAGTAGTTCGCGTGTGTCCTCCAGTTCGAGGCTTTGTGCCAGCTCCGGGGCAAGCCTGACGCCTTCGAGGTCGAACAGCGCTTCGACTACTGCCTCGTGCGAGTCGGGCCGGACCATTTCCGCCGACGCTCTGGCACCCGTGATAAGCGCCAACGCGTTCATCACGAGCGTCTTGCCCGCGCCGGTTTCGCCGGAAATTACGTTGAGTCCGGGGCCGAACTCGATCGTCGCCTCATCGAGTACCGCCAGCCGACGAATCCGAAGCGTAGCGAGCATCGCTTCTAACTATGCCTTATCCCCAGCGTAGCTTGTCGCGCCAACTCTCGAAGTACGAATGGGGCGAGGCGACCAGCGCTACGTGCGCCTCGCCCTTGCGCACGCGCACAACGTCGCCCACTTTAAGTTGAGCGGCTTCGCATCCGTCAAGTGTCAGCGAAGCTTCGTGGTCGCGGCTTATCACACCTATTTCGATCGTGAAGCGGCCAGGCAGGACCACCGGTCTATTGGTCAACGTGTGAGGGCAGATCGGGGCTAATACTATCACATCGAGCGTGGGAAACACGATAGGCCCGCCGGCGCTCAACGCGTACGCGGTCGAACCGGTTGGCGTAGCAACGATAAGCCCGTCGCCCCGGTAGCAACAAAAAGGCATGCCGTCGGCTAACACCTGTAGCTCGAGAATTCTTCCCATTATGCGTTTGTTGACGACGACGTCGTTGAGCGCCGGAAGCCATTGGCCACGCGGCGTTCTACGGCCGTCTTCGACGTGTTCGACGGTCGCCTCGAGCGTCATCCGCAAGTCCACGTCGAAATGCCCTGAAAGCACCTTGTCCACCGACTCGCGCGCCTCTTCGATGCGTGCTTGTGTAAGAAAACCGAGCCCTCCAAGATTTATTCCCAGGATCGGCGTCTCGCGTGTCCCGACCAGTCGAGCCACGCTAAGCAAGGTTCCATCACCGCCTAAAACCACGATTAGTTCGGCTGTGCGGGCTATCTCCGCAGGATTGAGCGGCGTTGCTTGAAGCGAAGAGGCCAAATCCGGCTCGCTAAGAACGGTGAGCCCTCGGGCCCGAATGAAACCGCTAAGTTCGCTGGCTACGTTTAACGCGCGCAGATCGCCGCGTTTAACTATAAGGCCGATCGTTTTGATGCGTTTTCCGTCCATTCGCAACTTAATCGCGTGCCGCGCTAAGTTATAATGCCAGGTGCTTGCGCTTTAGCGTCATTTCCTTCGACCGCGCTCGTTTAAACGAATATCCCGCGGCGCGAACTTCGAAGCAAGCGCTTGCCGTTTTACGGGCTTTTTAAATATTGTGGCGCCTAAGGCGATGGATTGTACTGTCTGGCGCGTGCGACTTTGCCTTTACAGTAAAGGGAGGCTCATCGAAGGTTAAACGCTATGGCGAGAAGGGCAAAAGAGAAGGGAAGACCTTTGCTTGGCGCGCATATGCCGATCACGGGCGGGCTGCATATGGCGCTGGTTCGAGGGCGCGAGGTGGGTTGCGACTGCGTACAAATCTTCACCAAATCGGCACGCCAATGGAACGCCAAGCCGCTTTCGGACGATGAAGTCAAAGAGTTCAAAAAGCAGCAGAAAGAGACCGGAATACAGATGGTGATCGCTCACGATTCGTATCTGCTCAACCTTGGCGCGCCGGACAAGACGTTGCGGCAGAAGTCGATCGCCGCATTTATCGACGAACTGGAACGTTGCGAGAAGTTGGGCGTGCCCTATCTCGTTACGCATCCGGGCGCCCATGTCGGCGCGGGGGAAGACGAAGGGTTAAAAGCGATCGCCGACTCGATCAATCAAGCTCACAAGGCTTGCGCAGGCTATTCAGTCAAGATAGCGCTCGAGAACACCGCAGGTCAGGGTACTACGCTTGGCTATACGTTCCAGCAATTGGCGCGCATATTCGAGCTGGTTACAGAGAACTCGCGCCTAAGGATTTGCTTCGACACCGAGCACGCCTATGCCGCCGGCTACGACATCACGACCCCTGAGGGTTACGAGCGAACGTTTGACGAGCTAGACCGTTATGTCGGCATTAAGTGGCTTGTCGCGTTTCATCTCAACGACTCGAAAAAACCCTTGAATTCCAGGGTAGACCGTCACGAGCATATCGGTAAGGGCGAGCTTGGGCTCGATACATTTGCTCGGCTGCTCAATGACCCACGTTTTTCCGGTTTGCCGATGTGTCTTGAGACGCCCAAGGGTCCGGACTTGAAGGAGGACGTTGAAAATCTCGCGGTTCTAAGGCAGTTATTCAAAGATTCGAACGTATAATTTCTTCGGGATCACGTGCTAGTGGGATGGAGACCAAGCGAATTCTAACTGGCGATAGGCCCACGGGGCCACTTCATTTGGGGCATTATGTCGGCTCGCTTAAAAATCGCGTTCGCCTGCAAGACGAGTACGACACGTACATTCTTATTGCGGACCTTCAAGCTCTGACGGACAACTTCGAGCATCCAGAGCGGCTCGGCCACAATGTGATGGAGGTTGCGCTCGATTATCTTGCCGTTGGGCTTAAGCCCGAGCGGGCGAAGATTGTGGTGCAATCGAAGGTGCCCGAGCTAGCCGAACTGACTTTCTACTTCATGAACTTGGTCACCGTTGCGACTCTCGAGCGCAATCCCACGGTAAAAGAAGAGATTAGGCAGCGTCAGTTCGGGCGGCGAGTTCCGGTCGGTTTTTGGGCCTATCCCATCTCGCAGGCAGCCGACATCGCCATTTTCAAGGCCGATCTAGTGCCGGTGGGTGAAGATCAGCTTCCAATGATCGAGCAGACACGGGAAATCGTGCGTCGTTTCAACTCGCTCTACGGTCGGGTGTTGGTTGAGCCCGAGGCGTTGCTCGGCGAAGTGGCGCGCCTTCCGGGGACCGACGGCTCGCCCAAAATGTCGAAGTCGCTCAATAACTGTATTTATCTGAGCGATCCGCCCGAAGTTTTGCGCAAGCGTGTGATGGGGATGTTCACGGACCCGACTAGGATTCACGCCACTGACCCCGGCCACGTCGAGGGAAATCCGGTCTTTACCTACCACGACGTTTTCAACCCGAACAAAGCCGAGGTCGAAGAGCTTAAAGAACGCTATCGCAAGGGCAAAGTCGGCGACGTTGAGGTAAAAGAGCGGCTCTACCAGGCGCTCGAGCGCTTTCTTGCGCCGATTCGCGAGCGCCGCGCTGCCTTCGCCGCAAAGCCAAACGAAGTGCGCGAAATCCTAATCGAAGGTACCCGCAAGGGGCGCTTGGTGGCGCAGGCAACGATGGAGGAAGTGCGCGCGGCGATGAAGCTCAACTATTTTGCAACGTAGGCGCGCGCACCATCTCGCCGGACGACTTCGAAATTCTAACAAGGGTGGTCAGCGAGGAAAGCGCCATCGCCAGCGCAAAGCCGATCGCTGGTCGGAAGCTATTTGTTAGGTCGATAAGCCAGCCGGCAACCGGTGGTCCGATCGCTACGCCTAACGCCGCGCTGGTGTAGAATGCCCCCAGGATACTTCCCAGCCCTTCGATGCCGAAGATTTGCGCCGCGACCGCGGGTGAAAGCGCCACGAAGCCGCCATAACTGGCGCCCATCAGAAGTGCAAACGCGACGAGCTCCCGGTATGTTGTCGCGAACAGCCACAGCCCGTAACTGGCGGCGAAAACAAAAACGCTTGCCTGGTAGAGACGGATTACGCCGAAACGGTTGCCGAAGGCAGCGAAGGCAAAGCGCCCAAAAAAGCTTGCTGCTCCGACTACACCGATAAGCCCTGCGGCGGCCACCGAACTGGCGCCAAGATGGCGCGCGAAATCCGCCAAGTATGGGAACGGAATGAACTGCGCGATCTGGAAAAATAGGCTTCCCAAGTAGAGCCTTCGGAAAATCGGGGCGCGTAGTGCCCACCTAATATCGGTTCGGGAGCGGCGCGTGCGGATCGGAGGTGGGACCGCAAGCGCAGCGCAAAATAGGATTACAGCGCAGCTTGCCACACCCATGATCACATAAGCCGAACGCCACCCGTACCGGTCGATGAGCGACGCCGAGGCGGGAACGATTATTAGCGTGCCGCAGCCGATACCTGCCACGGCTAGACCCAAGGCGCTTTCGCGCCATTTGTCAAACCAGCCGCTGATGAGAGTGAGCGTGGGAACGTAAAGACATGCCACACCCAGACCCACCGCAACACCGTACGTGAGATAGGCTAGCCACAACTGATTTACAAGCGACGTCGTCGCAAGACCGAGCCCCATCGCCAACGCTCCGGCGACGAGCATCACCCGTGTGCCAAACGTGTCGGTGAGGTAGCCGGTGAGCGGGCCGAGGAGAAAAGTGATGCACACCGTTGTCGAAAAAAGAGCAGAGGTGGTCTTGCGGCTGCTCGCAAACGCCTCGGTCATCGGCTTGAGAAAACCGCCGAACGTGTAGAGAACGCCGAAGCCCACCGACAGCAGTACGAAGCCAATCCCAGCTATCACCCACGCGTAGCCTGAGTCCTGGCGCGGGCGAGGTCGCGGCGATTGGTCAAAGCCGGGTAAGTTAGCGGTAGAATCGAATGTCTCGATTCTCCGGCGGTTGCTGGTCAGAGCGTCGTCCATCAAAAAACAATCGGCTTAGCTTCAGACTCTAGCGAATTTTCACTTGTCGCACGCGTTAACGTTGTATCTGATTGTCACCAGCCGCGAGCGGGCAAAGTCCTACGTTTGGCTTTTTTAGCGTTGCCTCCCCAGGTCGACGTTTCAAATGGTTTTCCGGGCGGACGCCTGGATTATTTGCAAAGGTTTGCCTGCGCTCCAAAATCGCAACGAGCTACCGCATCGGACGTTTGCGATTTCTTGGGATGCGGAAGTAAGTCTTATCGAGCCGCAGGGTTGAGTCGTTTGAATAATCGCTGCGAGCATTCTGGATGGCGGCGTTTGCGACCTAGTAGGCTTTGGCAAAGAAAGCCCGTTCTTGTGCCGGTTGGCCGCATACAATACAAGGTCCTTGTGGCACGTCTTGATTAAGCGGTATCGCGCGACAGCTCGCTTTGGTTTCTTCGCGTATTTTTTCTTCGCATGACGGCTGACCGCACCAGTAAACGTTGGCAAATCCTCCGCCGCCTTCGCCTTCCATCTGCGCGCGCAACTCCTCGAAGCTTTGCGGTTCGGTCGTCGCCTGATCCATTGCGGCCTTCGCCTGCCGGTATAGGCTCTGTTGGATATCTTCGAGCAGCTCGGTAACGCTTTGCGCCAGGCGCTCCAACGGGCTTGCGAGCTTGCCCTGAGGACCAGTTTGGTCGCGTCGCACCAAAGTGGCTACTTTCGCGGCGATGTCGCGTGGTCCGATTTCGATTCGCAACGGCACCCCGCGCATCTCCCATTCGTTGAACTTAAAACCCGGGGTTACGCCCTCGCGTTCGTCGACTCGCACGCGCACCCCGACCTGGCAGAGATTCTGGTAAACCTCACGGCAGGCGTCCACCACCGGTTTCCGTTCCTCGGCTTTGCGCCATATCGGGACGATGACTGCTTGAGTCGGCGCGACCGTGGGCGGCAGGCGCAATCCCTGATCGTCTCCGTGCACCATCACGAGCGCGCCGAGCAAGCGAGTCGATACCCCCCAGCTTGTCTGCCAGACGTATTGAAGCTGATTGTTCTGGTCCAAGTAGCGGATTTCGAACGCGCGAGCAAAGTTTTGCCCCAAAAAATGGGACGTACCACATTGAAGCGCTCGGCCGTCGCCCATCAGACCTTCGATACTGTAAGTTTCAACTGCGCCGGCAAATCGTTCTGCCGCGCTTTTGCGTCCCCAGACGAGCGGGATCGCCAGATAGCTTTCGCAAAAGTCGCGATAAAGTTCCAAGATCGCCAGCGTTTCCTGCTCCGCTTCCTCGCGAGTGGCGTGAGCTGTGTGCCCTTCCTGCCATAAAAATTCAGTGGTGCGCAGAAATACTCGCGTGCGCATCTCCCAGCGCACGACGTTACACCACTGATTAACCATAAGCGGCAAGTCGCGATAGGATTTTATCCACTGAGCAAACATGTAATTGATAATGGTTTCGGAAGTTGGGCGTACGACCAAAGGCTCTTCGAGCTGTTTGCCACCGCCGTGAGTTACGACCGCCAGCTCAGGCGAGAAGCCCTCGACATGGGTGGCTTCCTTGCGAATGAAGCTTTCGGGGATGAAGAGCGGAAAATATGCGTTTTGGGCGCCAGTGCGCTTGATTCGTCGATCAAGCTCGGCCTGGATGTTTTCCCAGATAGCGAATCCCTGGGGCCGAAAGACAATACATCCTCGCACTGGCGAGTAATCGGCCAATTCCGCTCGCAACACGACCTCGTTGTACCACGCGGCGAAGTCCTGGCTTCGCGGCGTGATTTTCTTTTCGTCCGCTTTATCTGCCATCGCAGCCTTTTATCTTATCCAATCCTCTTGCGGACTCTCGTGGAGCCCGCTTGCCTTGTTTCGCGCCAAGCGAATTGAGCGCTTAGCCTTGGTTGAACAAAGTCTATCTTCCGCGGTTGACCGCCCCGGCGTTTAGGCGCTCCCATAGGTAGAAGGAAGCTATTACGCAGGCTTGCATGGGGCGCGGAAAAGTTAAGCTAATCGCTGGCCTTTGAGCGCGTCAACCTTGTGCGCGTAGCCCGGCGATCAGTCATCAGACTTTAGCGGGTTGCGAGAATCTCCGCCAGATGGCGGGTTTCGATCGGTACGCGCTGGCGGTGAAGGCCTCCGCCGATGTGCATCAAACATCCTAGGTCGCACGAAGTAAGCACCTGGGCTCCGCTTGCTCTTACGCGAAAAATTTTATCCTGTAGCATCGCCGCAGAGATATGTGGAAATTTAACCGAGAATAGGCCACCGAAGCCGCAGCACTCCTCGCTTTTATCGAAAGTACACAGAGTCAAACCTTTTACCGCCTTGAGCAATGATAAAGGGGCGTCGGTGACGCGCAGTTCTCTGACTAGATGGCATGACGGATGGTAGGCGACGCGACGCTCGAAGCGGGCATCCAGGTCGGCTACATTTAGGTGTTTAACTAAGAATTCAGAAAACTCGTACACGCGGCCACGAAGACGCTCGACCCGCTCGAGCATCTGTGCGTCGTCCGCAAAAAGATCGGAGTAAAAAACGCGCACCATAGCGGTGCAGGAGCCCGAAGGTATTACGATTGGAAGGTCTGAATTTTCGACTACTCGGAGCAGCCGATGGGCGAGTTTGCGCGCTTCGCTTCGAAGACCCTCGTTGAAAGCCATCTGGCCGCAGCAAAAGGCGTCGCGGATGGGACGTACGACTACGCCTAGACGACTGATGACGGCGGTGGCCGCCTCCGCGACGTGCGGGAAGCATCCCTCGGCCAGGCATCCGGCAAATAGCTGTACTTCGGCGCTCATTGCTCTTTGTGGTAAGTCACGGTTCCTGTTGCTATCGTCTGAAAAGCTCTTGCGTTTCCAAGTCCTGCAGCTGTGGACGGTTTGGTTTACGCCAACTCTGCCTGAGGTGTGCGCTTGTCAAAGCGCGGTTTTACCCTAACGAACGGACCATCACAACGTATAATGCCTTTGGTCCATGCGCACCCAGCACAATTCTTTTTTCGATATCGGCAGTACGGCTCGGGCCGGTCACGAAGGCGACCGGGTTGGCACGCATCGCATCGGACCCCAAAACTGAAACGACCGCCGCGAGATCTGGCACTATTCGGTCGGCTTCGAGTAAGACAATGCTCACTGGCGGCACGAGCGAGAGCGAACGCGGGCGCTCCGGCGTGGGGACGAACACGAGTGTACCGCTTGCAGCGACTGCGCAATCGGCCTCGACCAGCCCGGCGCTGCATTCGGCAAGCTTAACTCGCAGCTCTGCGCGCCGCTCCTCAGGTACCCGCGCAACGCTGAAGACGTCGATCCCGTACTCGCGCAGCTTTTGCACTATTTGGGTCAGATCGATCCGCAGGCTTTCGCCGATCGCAACCGATCTGAGCTCGAGGCTGCGGGCAAGCTCTGCTATCGCGAAGGCTGCTTGTTCGGCGTTGGGCACATCGATAACCGAGCCTCGCAGACTTTCAAGCTCCCGAGCAAAGCGAGTCGGCAGATCGGTGTCTGTTGTGTGGGGCGAAAGGGTCGAAGGTGCTTCCTGGAGCGAGCCGTGATCATCTTCGAGCGGTCGAGGGGCTCTGTACAACGCTTGGCGCATCTCAGCCAGCGCTGTCTCGAAATCGCTCATAGTCGCACCTCCGAATCAGCACGGTCTGTGGTTTCCTTTGCTCGGCGCTGAGAAGCGCCGTTCGGCCCGCTCCCGGGCAGCGGAAAGTCGCGGTACTTCGTCCAGGCTGTAAACGGTGGTGGTAGCCAGCGCAAGTAGCCGTCATGCGCAAGCGGACGCAGAAGCATGCCGGCCAGGCGGCTCAGCATCCTGGCAAGCTTGGGCCGCGAAAGAAGCCAGACCGCGCGGCGAGCTGAAGCCCGAATCCGAGCTGGGCCGGCGGGCCATGTAATCGGTAGCCCCTCTTCCGTTGCAAGCCAGCGAAGGTGTAGCAGGATGCGGGGAATGTTGATACTGACCGGGCAGATGTCTTTGCATGCTCCACAGAGTGTGGAAGCGAAGGCTAGGTGGGCCGTCTGGCCGTTATGAACCAAGGCCGGGCTTATAATCGAGCCGATCGGTCCCGGGTAAACCGTCCCGTAGGCGTGCCCGCCGACGCGTCGGTAAATGGGGCAAACGTTAAGACACGCGCCGCATCGCAAACAATAGAGCGCCTCGCGCAACACGGGGTCAGCTAGCATCCGCGTTCGCCCGTTGTCCAAAAGCACCAGGTGAAGTTCGCGCGGCCCGTCAAGCTCGTACTGACGACGGGGGCCGTTTACGAAATTAACGTAGGCGGTAAGCTTCTGACCGGTGGCGGTGCGAGCCAGTACTTCAAGAAAATGGCTTAAGTCGGCAAGGCGCGGAATCACCTTTTCGATCCCGGTGACGGCAACCACTACGTCCGGCAACGTCGTCGACATCCGGCCGTTGCCTTCGTTTTCGACCAGCACGAGCGAGCCAGTTTCGGCGATCAAAAAGTTGACGCCGACGATTCCCATGTCGGCAGCAAAGAACTTGGCGCGCAGGTGCTGGCGGGCCGTGGCGGTCAGCGCCTCAGGGTCTTCGCTGTAGGGGCTTTGTAGCTTTTCATGGAAAAGCCGCCCTATATCTTCTTTCGACAGATGGATCGCCGGCGTAATAATGTGAGAAGGTCGTTCGCCTCGCAGCTGAACGATGTACTCGCCCAGGTCGGTTTCCAATACCTCGACGCCATCTTTGAGCAGAGCATCGTTGAGCTCTATTTCCTCGGTGGCCATCGACTTGCCCTTGACGACCAGTTTTGCTTTTTTTGCGCGGGCCAACTCGACGATGTAATTTCGTGCCTGCGCCGCATCGCGGGCAAAAAATAAACGGCCGCCTTTAGCCTCAAAGTTCCTTTTGAATTCGGCTAAAAGATCGGGCAATCGGTTGATCGCTTCAGCTTTTACGCGCCGCGCCTCGGCTTTCTCTTGGTAATATGGTGGAAAGGCCGCAGCCATCTGCGCGACGTGTTCGAGGTGGCGTCCGGTAGCGGCCTCGAGTTTACGCCGCAAAGCCTCGTCGGCCACCGTTTTTTCGCTGGCTCTGTAGAAAGCTGCCGGATTCGGTTCCATCATTTTTTATCGTTCACCCCCCAGCGACCGCGTGACGTCACACTAACATCTATATCGGGTTTGCCTGACAGCTGCCACTTTCTTCCAGAGCAAGGACTATTTCCTGTCGCACGGTTTTGTCCGGTTCTCGCGCTAGCGCTCGTATCAAAGCTTCTCTGGCTTGCGCGCCGCCGATACGGCCGAGCGCCCATGCGGCGTGGGCACGTATCAAGGCGTCTTTTTCTTGCTCAAGACAACTAGTTAGAGCAGGAATCGCGCGCGGATTTTGAGAGTTGCCCAGCGCGACGGCAACATTGCGCAGCAATCCCCTGCGCTTGGCTCGCTTGAGAGCTGTGCGCGAAAAACGCCTGCTAAACTCGCCTTCATCCAGCCTGAGCAGGTCCGGCAGGAAGGGCATCAGCTCCCAAGCCGTCTCGACAGCTCGTTTTGAAACCTTGTTCCACGGGCATACTTCCTGGCAAACGTCGCAACCGAAAATCCAGTTGCCCAATTTACTTCGTAGTTCTCGGGGGATCGGTCCGCGCAGTTCGATCGTGAGATAAGAGATGCACAGGCGCGCGTCCATGACGTAGCCGCTTCTCAAAGCGCCGGTGGGGCAAAGGTTTAAGCAGCGCTCGCATCTGCCGCAATAATTGCGGTACGGTGGAAGGTCGTCGCCGAAATCGACGTCGGTGAAAATTTCGCCCAAAAAGAAGTAGGAGCCGTGACTACGATTGAGCAGGTTTGTGTTTTTGCCGATCCAACCAATTCCGGCCCGTAGCGCCCACTCACGCTCCAGCACTGGCCCGGTGTCGACGTACAAGCGGAACACTGCTGATGGTCGCAACCGAAGCAGTGTACCAACGACAGCACGCATTTTTTCGGCGACGTAAAGGTGGTAGTCCGGGCCCAGAGCATATGCGGCGATCCTTCCGCGCAGTTCTTGGCGCCAATCTATCGGCGGAAGGCGCGGAGGCTGGTAAGGGTAAGCAAGGCTTATTACGGAGCGAAGGCGCGGGTCCAGCAACCGAGGGTCAAGTCTGCGTTCCGGGTCGCGTGCAAGATAGGCCATCTCGCCATGGCAGCCTTGCCCAAGCCAACTCTCGTAAAATGCTCGTCGTTCAGCTAGAGCCCTTAGCGACGCGAAGCCGCAGAGTATAAAGCCTTCGGCAAAAGCGCTCGATGCTATTTCCTGCCTAAGGTCAGCCATTGTTGGGGAGGCTTAAATCGCCCACTCATTGCGCGCCAACTATTAGGAGCGCACTTTTCGCGCAACTATAGTTGCGCGGGGTCAATTAGCTGGGTCTCGACCGGCGAGAGAGCCCGCTTCAGTCAACAACATTGCCTTGACCGGTAAGAATAACGCTGACTATTCTGGAGTATAGCCGATTGATCTTTTGGCGGAACATTAGGCGGAGGCCTTAACAACGTATGAATGAGCAAGTTCACGAGTCTCGTCACGCGCCCGAAACAACTTCTGGTTCCGAGAGCCCGGTGGTTAGGCTTACGCCGAAAGCTCTAGAAATGGCTAAGCGGATGCGCGAGAAAGAAGGTCGTAGTCCGCAAACCGCGCTTCGGGTGTCGGTCGTGGGAGGAGGATGTTCAGGCTTTCAGTACTCGCTGAGCTTTGATGAGCAGCGAAATCCGACCGACACGGTCGTTCAGTACGACGGTTTGGACGTTTTGGTAGACGAGGTTTCGCTACCGTATTTGGCTGGCGTCACTCTGGACTTTGTCGAGGGCCTTTACGGTGCGGGTTTCAAATTCGACAATCCGCGGGCCAGCAGGACTTGCGGATGCGGTTCATCTTTTAGTGTATAGGAGTGTGAGCGGGGCGGGGCTTGGCTTATTCTCAGGCAGACTTTGACCTTTTCGATGGTTTGCGACGCCTAGCTTCAAAAAGGGTACCCGAGTAAGCCATGGCCCGCACAATGGCTCTGATTACTGTAAATGGTCAGAGCTGGTACGGAGTAATCGGCCGCACAGCGTGTAGCAAGAAGGGTGTCCAGCTTTTGCTGGGCACGGCACAGGGTAGCGCCCTTTTAACGGACGGGCAATGTGTGTCAATAAGGGCGCTATCTCAGCATAGCCCGTTTACTCATCTAACCTTTAACTTCGCCAAGGCGTGATGCATGTTGACTCGCCACGAAATTCTGCTAACGCCTTTTGGCATTTGAGCGAAACTGTTAGTCTTAAAAGGCCTGTCGTTTGTGGCCGGCGAGGCCTGCTCGCTTTATTGAGGCATGAGGAGCAATAGTTCGAGCGTGAGGCGTTATGAAACTGTTGTTGTAGTCCGCCAAGACCTTTCTGAAGGTCAAGTCAAAGACATTTTCCAGCGCTTGGAGAATGTGCTATCGGCCAACGGTGGACAAATTTTGAGCGTCGAAGATTGGGGTATCAGAGAGCTTGCCTACAAGATTCGGCATGAACAGCGTGGCCATTACTTTCGGCTCGATTACCTTGCTCCCGGCTCGTTGATAGCCGAAATAGAGCGAATGCTCAGGCTCAACGAGGCGGTACTTCGCTATCTGTCGGTTCTGCTCGACGGAAATCCCGACGTTGAAAAGCTCAAGCAGGAGGCTCGGACGAAGGGTACCTCTGAAGTAGTCGACACTGGGGTGTCGCAAGGGGTTGCCTCAGGTGCAGTCCCGCCGACTGAGCAACAGTCGTCAGCGGAGGCTAGTGAACAAGGCGAGTTGGAACAGGGTTGAGCTTTTTGGCTGTGTTGTGCGCAAGACCGAGCGGCGGACGGCACCGGACGGGTCCTCGCTACTTCGGATGTGGGTGAGCTGTGGTGAGGGGAAAGATGTCTTCGAAATGGAAGTCCTCGTACTAGGCGAGAAAGGCCGAGAACTAAGTTACAAAGTCGAGGACAGCGGAAATCGGTTGAACATCATTGGCAGGCTCAGACCAATCCGGCGTGCAAGCCGATTAGGTTTGGCCGAAACAAAACTATGCGTTGTTGCTGATGAAATTTGCCCGACAGGCGATAATGTGGGCGGTCAGAGACATAACGATGTAGCTTCTGGTGATGGTTCCGCGCAGAACCAAGGTTAGGCGTGGCGCGGACTCTTGATTATCTTGACGAGATGAGGATGGCTTGAGATTTTCGGCATATGGTGAACCCAGAAGAAAGTTCGAACGTTGAGGAAAAAGAAACGGTCGACACCGGCAGTGGCCCGGCGCGAGAAAGCGAACGAGCGGGCGTCGAGGCTCGCCCGGGAGAGCGTTTTGGGGTGCGTCGGCGGCCTGGTTTCAGGCGTAAGGTTTGCCGATTTTGCGCAGATAAGTCGCTTCGTGTCGACTACAAGGACGTGCGAACATTGGAGAATTTTATTACCGAAGGAGCTAAGATTGTTCCCAGCCGCACCTCCGGCAATTGCGCAAAGCATCAACGTCAACTTGCTCGGGCTATCAAACGGGCGCGAATTCTTGCGCTCCTGCCCTTCACCAGGCTTGGCATCTAAGCCGAAGTTTTATTGCGAGTTAGGATGCGGGCGCTTTAAGTGAGCTTTTCGATGACCTGAACGGAGGCTCAACAAGTCGCGAGGCAGGGTGGTGCGATGGAAGTGATACTGCGAGAAGATGTGCCCAAGCTTGGGCGTCCTGGCGACGTAGTCAAGGTAAAGGATGGCTACGCGCGTAACTTTTTACTTCCGCGGGGACTTGCGGTAGAGGCAAATCAGCGAAACTTGCGCGCTTTCGAACATGAGCGACGGCTAGCCTTGCGTCGTCGCGAGGCCAAAAAGCAACTGGCACTCAGGTATAAGGAGCAGATCGAATCTTCTCCGCTGGTTATAAAAGCGCGCGCTGGCGAGGAAGGCAAGCTTTTTGGCTCGGTAACGAATATCGACATCGAACGAGCCCTTCGCGAGCGAGGCATCGAAGTTGATCGACGGAAGATAATACTGCCAGAGCCGATTAAACAGCTCGGAGAGGCTGTGGTGCCGGTTAGATTGGATCCCGAAGTTGAGGCTACCCTGAAGCTGGAGGTCGTCCCGGCATGAGGGACCTTTCAAAATGATTAAACTGTACGATTCCGTCAATTGCCCATACGGTCAAAAGGTCAGAATCGCGCTGGCCGAAAAGGGCTTGAGCTATGATCTGATTTTAGTAGACATCGCGGCTGGAGAGACCCGGCGGCCTGAATTCTTACGCCTAAACCCTTACGGACGGGTGCCGGTGTTGATCGACGAAGATGCGGTGATCTACGACTCTACGATTATCAACGAGTACCTTGATGACGAGTATCCGAGTCCGCCACTGTTGCCGAAGGTGGAGCTAAGCGCGAAGCGGGCGGTGGCGCGCATGTTCGAGGACTTCGCCGACACCTCGTTTACGCCTCAAGTAGACCAGTTAATTGCCGAGATGGGAAAGCCCGAAAATGAGCGCGACGCCAACCGAGTGCAACGCCTGCGGCAGGCTGCCGAACGCGTGTTAGATTACCTGAATCGCCAACTGCACGGACGAGATTTTCTAGCGGACGAGTTTTCAGTGGCTGACATCTCCTTTATTCCTCGGCTGTTGGTGCTCGAGTCACTCGACATAGATATCGGCGCAAATCGCCCCAATGTCGAGGCCTGGGCAAAACGAGTGTTCGAGCGGCCCAGCGTACGTGCGCTTCGGGATAACGTAGCTCAGGAGTCGACGCAAGCCCAGAGCAGCTGAATCTTAATTGCAAAAGGACTACTCGACCTGAAGGCGGCTAAGTTAGCTTTCGCGCATCGATGTAAGCGCCGCCGGTGCAGTCGGCTTGCGTCCTGTATAGGCTCGCGAGCCCGGACTTCTAAGAGCTGGGGTAAAAATTTAGCTCATCGTCAGAGGGAGCGAAATCGGTTGCAGGGCCTCTGAAAACAAGCTTGGCGGAAAAATATTTGTCTCGAATTTTGCCCTGTGGCTTTAGCGACCCGCCTCCCCGCCCGCATCGCGGGCACGCTATCGTTTGGCCCAGCACTCGGGAGTTTTCCGGACCAATGTGTAGTTCGAACGTATGGTTGCATCCAGGATTATCGCAGACCACTCGATAAACCACGCCAACTTTGGTGTTAGCTTCATTGGAAGATAGCATGAATTATTGTCCCCTCGTGTCTTTTCATTGTCTTGAATGTTTGACTTCGCTTATCCGCAAATTCTTCAGTCGCGGTGCGCACTGCAAGTGCTGTCAAGTAACGTGATTAGAGCACGGGCAAATTCGGTGCCAACCGGAAGTTAGAAAGCAGAGTTTCACTTCCTTCCTGCCACAGTCGACAAACTCCCGCTTTAAAATAGTGCGCGACCTGATGTCTGTATCTGCGCCGGTAGCACCGTAGGTAACAATCGCCGATCCTTGTGCGACGTTTGGGTGAAGCAAACGCGCAAAAAGCCGGACTTACAAGCCAGAAAAGGGAAAAGTACCGAAAATCGTTGAGGTTAGGCGAGCTTGTGGTGCTTTATAACGCCTTACGGCGAATATTTGGCGATACGATTGAAACCGAACTTAAAAAGGTTTGAACCTGCACCACTTTAAGCCCGGCATAGGAGCTTGCGATTTCAAAAGCTCTTGCGGCCCTTGCGCCGAAGTACCAAACTAAAGCAGCGTTTGGCCTTAAGTTTGATAGAGGCAAGAAAGAGGTATCGTTCTGGGACAATTATTTAGAGCCTGTCTAGAAAGTTCATCAAAAAGTGGCGGAGCTGAACGGCCGTTCTGCGAGTTGACGAGTCTAGTTTAACGCTCGCAGAGTTGCTTCAAGGGGAAGCCCGCTCGGGACGAGGTTGTGTGTGATGGCGGTAGCGGAAAACGCTTCAGCAGAGAAAAACGGTTTTTACTCGGGTCTTGGTTTAAAGGAGTTCGAGCGTGGCCCAGAGGCAGCAGCAAATGCTGGACCAGGGAAAGCCCCGTCCAGGTTTTTTGCCCATTGGCGGCGCGTGGCGCAAGAGCTTGGGTTAGGCGGGCGTGACAAGCTTCTGTTCGCGCTGATGGTAGCAACGCTTCATGCCTTGAGTTTGATCCCGGATGTGATTTTATTCGCCCTGGGTACGATAGGTGGATACGTCGCCTATCTTTTGGATCGCAGACACGTGAGAATTGGGCTTAAAAACTTGTCGATCGCGTTTCCAGAGGCGACGTCCGCCGAACGCAAACGTATCTTGCGTGCCTCTTACGTTAACTTGGGGCGGAGCGCAGCCGAGTATATTCGCCTAGCAGGCTTTTTTCCGCGTCGAATTCTGCGTCGCGTGCGCTATGAGAATCTCGAGTACTGGCAGGAGTTGGCTGCGCGTTATCCCGGGCGAGGCATCGTGGTGTTATCTGCTCATTTCGGCAACTTCGAGCTATTGCCTGCTGCTCACGCGCTGCATGGCTACGAGATAGGGCTGGTCCATCACACCCAGCGTTTTCGCGCCGGCGAGGCTCTTGCTACCTACGTGCGCACGCGCTTGGGCGTGACACTTTATCGCAAATACTCAGCGGCCCGAGCGGTGCTCAAAGCGCTGCGCTGTGGAAAGCTCGTAGGCATCCCGTTCGACCAAAACGCTAAACGGCGCGAGGCGGTCTTCGTGCCCTTCTTCAACGAGCTTGCGGCCACCACCAGCGGCTTGGCCCGAATCGTAGCCTTAACTGGGGCTCCCGTCGTGCCGGTGTTTATCGTAAGGGAACCTAATCCGCGCAACCATCGAATCGTCATCCTGCGCGAAATCCCCATCCAACGAACCGCCGACCCTGAAGCGGACGTCGTGGCCAACACAGCCCGCTTCGTGCGCGCAGTCGAGGAAATCGTACGCCGCTACCCCGAACAGTTCCTGTGGACCCATCGCCGCTACCGCACGCGCCCTCCAGGCGCGCCGAAAATTTACGACGACTGAGCCGCACCACAAGCCGCAGCGTTGTCTTCTGGGCGACGGCTAGATGGCGTGAACCGTTCGACTATCGCAAGCATCGCAGCTATCAGCACCCAGGCGGCAAAACCACTTATCAAGGACGGCCAGCCGTAGCCGAGTAGCCATCTTTGTCGGCAGGTGTCGGAAGTTGGGTAAGCTGCCCGCCAGAACTTCGCTCCGAAAACGACGCCCGCGTGCAACCCAACGGATAGGTGAGCGGAGCCCGTTAGTTGGAAGGCACGGCCTAAAAGCAAACCCAGAAGCATCAACCCGATAAACCCGGGTATTACTTTCAACGTAAGCAAAGAGCGCGCCGCCGAGATCGGCACCAGGAATCCGCTCGACCAAAAGCTCGATGTAGCTGAACCACTTTTGCTTCTCAAAAAATGAACCGCGGCGTATACCGCGCTCGTAAGTAGCAAAGCAGGTATCGCCCCGAGCTCCTCCTGCGCCCCATCCAGAAGAAAAGCCCTAAAGAAAGACTCCTCTATGAAGGCGACGGCAATCGCGCTCGATATCGCTTTCAGAAAAGGCTGAATTAAGATTAGGCTTTTGTTTGCTGCTTCGGCGCTGCCGGTCGCCCCGCCGCATAACGCGAAAGCGAGAATCCAAAGAAGCGCTACTCCTGACAAACCCGCGATAAAGCCACGAAGGATCGTGTCGAGGTTTTCTAACGGCTGCCCCAGATTCCGTTTTATTCGCTGCGCAAACTGGACACGGGAACTTTTCAGAAGAAGCCCTGCCACCGAGGTAAGCATCAAAACTCGGTCGAAAACCCGCGATAAAGGTTGCTCGATCTCCACGACTTCAAGCGCGACGCGCACTAATGGTGAGAATACCGCGCTTAGAAAGATGGCCATGAGCAGAGTCACTGCAACTGTTAAAAGAAAATGCCGCGAACGCGGAGAGCTCACAGCTGACACCAAAGCGCGGCTCATATTGCTCTTCCCGCTAGCGCTGAGAGTTGGTCCTCATTGGGTCGTACTGAGGCTCGAGCCAAATTTCCAGGGGGCAAACCGAAGGCGGGGCACTTTGGATTTGGATTACTGCAGAGGCCACGTCCTCGGCCGACAGCATCCTGGCGCGGTCAAGCGCCTTGTTAGCGGGAACAAAAGAAGTGTCGACTAGGCCCGGCACAACAGCGCCGATTTTAATGCCGCTATGCCGGAGCTCGGCAAAGCATGCCCGCGTGAAAGCCAGAAGTCCCGCCTTAGTTGCGGCGTAGACCGCTTCGCCATGGGGGGTTAGCTTGCCGGCTGTCGAGGCGATGTTTACGATAGTCCCTCCGCTTCGCGCCATCATCTCTTTAGCCGCTAGCTTGGTGAGAACGATCGGCGCCCGCAGATTGAGCGCGACCATCGCATCTATCTCCTCCAGGCTGCAACGAACGATCGGCTTGCGCGGTGGTGCCCAGCCTGCGTTGTTCACCAACAGGTCGAGGCGTCCGAAATGGTCTAGCGTTGCTCGCAGCAACATTTCAGGCCCATCGCTCGTGGTCAAGTCGACCAAAACGATCAGTGAGCGTTGAGGTGGCAGGCCCGAGAGTCTGCGGGTTTCTTCGAGCTGTTCGCGGCTTCTAGCCGCCAGGCAAAGGTTAAAACCCCGCCGCGCAAGCTCGAGCGCGATTGCTCGACCGATTCCTCGGCCAGCTCCCGTGACCAGCGCTACTTGATCCTCCATGGGTAACTCCTTAAGCACACATCATCAGGCTATGCTGTCCTCAAGTTACCAATAAAGGACGGTATAACCATAAGCGGCCTGCCAAAGCGTAATCCACGGCTCATCGCAACTGCCATCAACGCACTGTATTTTTGGTTTCGACAAGCTGTAAATGAGTTTGCTACGAGACGAACGCCATACTATCAAACAAATGGCATCCAAGGCTGCCATTGCGGAAAAGCGATCAAGTGGCAATCTTTGCCGTTTGTGGCTAGGATTAATCAAGCCGGCATACGCTGCGTCCTAAAGTAAGAGAGCAGAGGCGTACCGATGAATCCACAGGTGTTTCGCGAATACGACATTCGAGGCATTGTCGAACGGGACTTCGATGACGCCTTCGTGATCGACCTAGGGCGCGCTTATGCCACCGCTCTGGTAGAGGCCGGAGGCAGACGAATCGTTTTGGGTCGCGATTGTCGTCTCACTTCCGCCCGATTGCGGGAGCTTTTTTTGCAGGGATTGCTCGAAAGCGGCGTGGACGTCATCGATACTGGAGTAGTGCCCACGCCCCTTTTGTACTTTGCGGTGGCGCGCTGGGGAATGGATGGGGGAGTGATGATAACCGGCAGCCACAACCCGCCTGAGTATAACGGCTTTAAGCTGGGAATCGGCCACGCCACTTTGTACGGCGAGCAGATTCAGCAATTGCGCCGTATCATCGAGGAACGGGCTTTCGTCAAGAGCGCGACAGAGGGAAGCCTCACCGAAAAAAGCGTCGTGCCCGAGTACCGAGAGTTCATTTTGCAGAGCTTTAGACTTAAACCCGGCCTAAGGGTGGTCCTTGACGCGGGCAATGGATGTGGAGGAGCGGTGGCTGCTCCTCTGATGCGGGAGATGGGAATTGACCTGGTAGGCTTGTTTCTCGATATGGACGGGCGTTTTCCCAACCATCATCCCGATCCAACGGTAGAAGCGTACATGCAGGACTTGGTGAACGCAGTGATAAGCTCCAGGGCGTGCGTCGGAATCGCTTATGACGGCGACGCTGACCGGCTGGGAGCGGTCGACGAGCGCGGGCGAATCGTATGGGGAGATGAGCTCATCGTGTTGTTTTCTCGGGGGATCCTGAAGGAGCGCCGCGGCGCAACCGTGATCGGCGACGTCAAATGCTCCAAGCGCATGTACGACGATATCGAACGCAACGGAGGTCGGGCCATAATGTGGAAGACCGGCCATTCGTTGATCAAGAGCAAGCTCAAAGAAGAAGGCGCGGCGCTGGCGGGCGAGATGAGCGGCCATATGTTTTTTGCTGATCGCTATTACGGATTCGACGACGCCATATACGCCTCCTTTCGTCTGCTGGAAATAATAAGTCGCGAGGGAAAAGGTATCGCATCGCTGCTTTCCGACCTGCCGACTGCGTGTGTCACGCCCGAAATACGCGTCGATTGCCCCGACGAGCAAAAGTTTCAAGTGGTGCAGGAGGTGGCGGAATTTTTCCGCGCCCGTCATGAGGTGATAGACATCGATGGTGTGCGGGTGAATTTTGACAATGGATGGGGCCTTCTGCGAGCTTCAAATACACAACCTGCCCTGGTGATGCGTTTCGAGGGACGAGATCCTGAAAGCCTCGCTTCTATTCGGGCACAGTTCGAGGACAAACTCAAAGAGCTGGGTGTCATCTAGTCGTGCCTGGCCGCAAAACCAACGCGGGCGCTCCAGTTAGGGCCGCTTTAATAGTCGCTGGCGGCCAAGGAACGAGGTTTTGGCCGCTCAGTCGAGCGCATCGTCCCAAGCCGCTTTTCAGACTGAACGGCACCAATAGCCTGCTTGCTGATACGGTCGAACGACTTGAGCCCATAATTGGGCGAGAGCGGATCTTCGTAATCGCGCCGACGGCTTTCAAAACGCTTTTCGCTCGCGAGCTCAAAGGCCTGATACCCGCGTCGAATTTACTGCTTGAGCCGAGCGCGCGTGGGACGGCGGTGGCCGTGGCATACGGATGTCGTTTGATCGCCGAGAGGTTAGGCGAACATCTGGTGGTCGTGTCGCCGGCTGACCACTACGTCAGTCCGGCGAGCGCATTTCGCCGAACGATAAGCAGAGCGCTTGCGTTGGCGGCGACAAACCCCGCGATTGTATTGATCGGGGTGGTACCGACTCGACCAGAGGTCGGATACGGCTATCTCGAGGTGGGCGACACTGTCGGCGCCGGTTTTGCCGTGCGTCGATTCGTCGAGAAACCGAAGGCTGCCATGGCGCGGCGGATGGTACGGTCGGGCAACTTCCTATGGAACGCAGGTATCTTCGTTATGCATACCGAAACTTTGTGGAGCGCGCTTAGGCAGCATTGCCCGCGATTGTACGGCGCGGTCACGAAAATAGACGCGGTCTCGAAAGATGAAACGGCGCGGCTGTTCGCAAGACTTCGCTTTGCTTCCTTCGACTACGAAATTCTCGAGAAGAGCACAAACTTGCTGGCGGTGCCTGCTCGCTTTCAATGGCACGACATCGGCAGTTGGGACGGATTATGGAAGGCCACCAGCGCAAAAAACGGAAATTCATTGTCTGGCAACGTGTTGAGCCTTGCCAGTAATCGAGTATTGGCGTTTGGGTCGAAACGGCTGATGGTGCTACTCGGGGTCAAAGACCTGGTGGCCGTGGACACGGATGACGCTATCTTAATCGCTTCCCGCTCCCATTCCGAGCAAGTTCGCAAGGTGGTCGAAGAGCTCAGGCGGCGCCGAATGACCGCGTACCTTTAAAAAGCTGCTCCAGAGCCTTCCAAAATTTCCACGACTTAAAGCGGCTTAAACGCCAAAGCGGCTCGGTGCCATTGTTGGCAGTTCGCTTCCATTATTGACCGCGCAAATCCGCCGCGATCCCTCCAGTTTAAACTTGCATTGCCGCAAAAGCTCTCTATTCGCAGGAAACTCTACCGCCTTTATGACTTCTCTTGCTCGTAAATGGGTTACTAAATCTACGTGCTAACAGTTCGGGTGCGCGCTTTGGCGTGACTGAGGTCTCCATCCGGTGGCCAGAGCGCGCGCACTAAAAACGATTCACGTTTATAAAAGCCCTCTGTATGAAAGGAAGCTCCAAGCTTAAGCAGAGAGTAGTCGAGATGATGAACGAATTCGTGGATTAGCGTGCGAAAAAAGGTTTTCGGTTTTACAAAGTCATTGCGTCTGGCTGTCCGCGACCACAGGATTATTCGGCCCTTACCACCTTGCGATGATGAGTAGAACAAACCGTGCAGCTCGCCCCGGCGGTTATGCGGACGAACGCCCCTCACTTCGACGACAATAGACGGTACATTGAACGACCGACATAGCTCGTCGACCAGCGCCTGGCAGGCCCGTGCGGCACGAAAAGTATTTTCGCTTTCGAGCGCTTCTCGCACCGCCCTTGCTTTAATCCGTACCTCGCTGTTCGGAGCGAAGGGTAATTTGGTCACCTGCTCGCTAGCCAGGTATCGCTTCTGATCGCGCGGCGAGAGGCGGTAAAAATATGCCGGCCGAGTTTTCGAGATGGTTTGCTCGGCCGGCCGAGCTTCGGGACCTTTTGTTCGGTCTCTGAAACCGCTCATTGCCAATGATCAAGTTTTCATCATGGCGAAAGGTTTTAGGCGCGCAAACTAACAGGCCGCCTTTTGCTTGTCTTTGGCTTTGTCATATCATCGAGTCGAAAGTAAACCGTACCGGTGTGGGGTCGAGCATGCTTGAGCTTAAATCGGTGAGGATACAAAAGCCTACCGAGGTGAACGTTATTATTGGCCAAAGCCACTTTATAAAGACGGTCGAAGACATCCACGAAGCCTTGGTTCAGGCCGTCCCCGGCATCAAATTTGGCTTAGCTTTCTGTGAGGCTTCCGGTCCGTGCTTGATTCGAAGAAGCGGAACCGACCGCGAACTTGAGAATCTTGCAGTGGATGCCGCCAAGGCGATAGGCGCCGGCCATGTGTTCGTTGTGATGTTGGGCAACGCGTTTCCCGTAAACGTGTTGAACCAGATCAAAGCGGTGCCGGAAGTCTGTACGATATATTGCGCGACGGCTAATCCATTACAAGTAATCGTAGCGGGTGACGGCGAAGGGCGCGGAATTGTGGGCGTTATTGACGGAGCTTCGCCCAAGGGTGTGGAGGGCGAGGACGAACAACAACAAAGAAAGGCTTTGCTGCGCCGTCTGGGTTATAAGTTGTGAGCATTCGCGCCCCAGCGATTGAAATTACTGGATGTGAAAAGGTGCTCAGCGCACCGGCGTTGGTTCGCTCGCGGCTTTGGTGAGCCACAGCCGCGAGTCTCCGGAGATATTAAATCGCCCTGCAAAGCCGGCCGTGTGCTCAGCTTAGCTGTGGTAGATTTATGGCCCTGCACAACCTGATTTTCGACGCGGACGACACGCTATGGGAGTCGAACATCCATTTTCTAGAGGCGGAAGACGAGTTCATTGCGGTGCTGCGCAAGGCAGGCTGCGCGCTCGAGGAGGATAAACTGCGCGGGTTGGTGCGCCAGCGCGAGCTCGATGTGATCAAACGCTACGGATACGGTCGCCGTCCCTACGGACTTGCGCTGCGTGCCACGGTTGAAACTTTGGGCTTCGACCACCGCACCCTCGAGACGCTTTACGCTGAGGTAAAACGGATCGAACAGCGCTTGCTCAACCGTCACTGCGAGGTTCGTCCTGGAGTAAGAGAAACCCTCGCTGAGCTAAGTTCGCGCAATCGCCTAGTGCTTTTCACCAAAGGTCAAGCCGACGAGCAGATGAATAAGCTTAAAGCTAGCGGGCTTGGTGCGTTCTTTTCCCACGTCGAAATAGCATGGGAAAAAGATCCCAACACATATCGCGAATTGCTCGCTCGCCTTGAGCTTCCCGTAGATCGAACGGTTATGATCGGTAATAGCCCGCGATCGGACATCAACCCAGCGCTAAAGGTAGGATTGCGTGCAGTCTATATCCCGCATCCGCAGACCTGGGTGTACGAGCAGGAAGAAATCGAATCGGTTGACGGACGCGTAATAACGATATCCGATTTTGCCGAATTGAGACGTCTTTTTTGACAAGACGAGGCTCGTGACCGTGAGGAGCGAGGGACGAAATCAACTGGTGCGACTCGAAGCGGAAAGGCTACAGAAGACGGAGTTAGCCGAAGTTCGCGTGCCGCTGCTGGTCCGCCCGTTCTACCATCTTTGGCGTCGCGCGCTGGACCAGATAGAGGTTGTCAGGCTCGACCTTCCAGTTCGTCGGCTCCCGGTGGCGTTCGAGGGTGTAAGAGCCTGTCAACTCAGCGACCTGCACATTGACCGAGATGAAGACCTTGAGAGGCTCGAGCGGGCGGTGAGTTTGGTGAACCAGGAGAGACCAGCTTTGGTGTTTCTCACCGGCGATTATTTTTCCGGACCAGCAACGATGCGGCGTTACCTGCCTGAAGTAGCGCGCGTGCTGAGCTGGCTTAATCCGTTCCTGGCGGCCTTTGCTATTCCGGGCAATCATGACAACTGGAGTTGCTTCGCGCTGATTAGCGCCGAGTTGGCAAGAATTGGCATCGTGCCGTTGTGTAATCAGAGTCGCCGGATCTCCTACCGAGGCGAATCGGTAGTAATTGTGGGTATCGACGATCTGACAACCCGACGCGCCGATCCTAACGGGGCATTCAGAGGGGTAAGGGCCGAGGATTGCACGCTTGTGCTTGCCCACAATCCTGACACGGTACTGTATCTGCGCCACCGCCAACCTGGCGTCGTGCTGTGCGGGCACACCCACGGTGGCGCCATTCGGTTGCCGATAATCGGCAGCCCGATAAGGTGGATTCTTAAGCTTGGCGCAAACTATTACGCTGGCCTTAATCGCTACGACACCTTTTACGTATATACCAATCGAGGATTGGGAACGTTCTGCGTACGTCTGCGGTTCAACTGCCGCCCTGAGGTCTCGTCCTTTTCACTTACACGTTTCGATGACTTGCAGAGCGGGGCGCGTTAAAGAATAGGTTTTTGTTTCCCAGCTTTCCACGCGTTCGTTTTTCTGGGCCCAGCTCTAGCGCTTTTTTAGGCTTGGTAGGAGGGCTTGCTCGCCGCCGAGGGCGAGAAATTGTTTATGGCACGTAGGCAACTCACTGTAGCCGTAGTCGGAGGTTCGGGATTTATCGGCCGAGCTATCGCGCGCCGGCTTGCGAAGACCGAGCAACTCAAAGTTCGTGTGCTGAGCCGCTCGCCAGATAGGGCACGTGAGCGTCTACGCGAGATCGAAGCGGAGTTCGTTCACGCCGATGTCACCGAGCCAAGCACGCTTAAGCCGGCGCTTAAGGGAGCAGCTTTTGTGGTCGACGCTGTGCAGTTCGACGGCTACCCCGTAGAGGACCCTCGCCGTGGCTTAACTTTCGAGCGGGTGGACCTTTTTGGATGCCTAGCGCTTTTGGAGGCGGCCCGAAGCGCTGGAGTGGACCAGTTCGTTTACATCAGTGGAGTCAGTGCTGACGAAAAGAGTAAACATCCTGCGTTTCGGGCCAAAGGACAGGCAGAGAAGGCTATTCGCGAATCAGGTCTGGGTTATACGATTTTTCGTCCTTCCTTGGTCTTCGGCCAAGAGGATCGCGTGCTCAACACGATCGTAAAAGCGCTGCGATTTTCTCCTGTTATTGTTGCCCCAGGTTCAGGTCAGCAGAAGTTGCAGCCAGTATGGGTGGAAGACTTGGCTGAATGCGTGGCGCGAGCCCTGACGTCTCAGGAAAAAGCGCTTGGGCGAACTTTCGACGTCGGCGGACCGGAAGTAGTTACGTTCGATCAATTGCTGCAACTCGTGATGGACATTACCGGCTATCGCCGGGCGATCGTTCATGTGCCAGATTCGGTACTTTATTTTGTCGGCTCGATTGCAGAAAAGCTGCCCCGCCCATTGTTTTCGCGCGATGCCGCCACGTTCGTCACGACCGACAGCGTATGCGACGTCAAGCCTTTGGTGAAAGCGCTGGGAATCGAGCTGACGCCGCTCAAAAAAGCCTTAGCTTACCTTGCCGCTAGATAGACAGACGTAGTGGCTCTTCGCGCGCACCAGCACGCAAGGTTAGCTAACTTGGCCTCGCTTTGCCTTGGGCGCTAGATACGCTTATAACCCTTGCCTTCCCACTTCTTCGGCTCAAAGCGCTCAGGGCCGATGATTTCTGCGAGCATCTCCAAAGCGTCGACGATACGCGGTCCTGGTCGGTTGAAGTAATGGTTGCCGTCGGCTACGTAGCAGCGCCCAGCGCGAGCGGCCTTGAGTCTTGACCATAAGGGATGAGAAGTAAGCTTGTCGATTTCCCTAAGCGAGCGATCGATAGAGAAGCCGCAGGGCGCGATTAGAATAACGTCCGGATTCTTCTCCGCGAGCTCATTCCATTCGATACGGCGCGACAAGCTGCCGCTTTCGGCGTAGGGATAATAGCCTCCGGCCAGCTCCACCATCTCCGGAATCCAATTGCCTGCAACCATCAAAGGCTCTAGCCATTCGACACAGCAGACGACGGGCCTGTCGCGCGACGACCGAGCCGCGCTCGCTATCGCGTCGACCCGATTCCAGAGCTCTCCGACTAACTCAAAACCGCGCTCTGAGGAGCTTAGCGCGTCGGCGACGCGTTGAATATCTTCCCAAATGTCAGACAACGTCCGAGGCTCGAGAGCAAGAATCTGCGGACGCGATGGAAGGAGTTCGCAAACCGCGCGCTCGACATCCTCAAGACTTGCAGCGCATACTTCGCATTGCGACTGCGTGATGATCAGATCGGGCTTCAGTTGGCGTAGCCTGGCTTCATCAACCGCATAAACCGAAAGTCCTTGTGTTACGAGTTGTCGGACCCGTCGGTCGATTTCCTGGCTTGAGCCTACGACGTCGAATTTGGGCGCCGTACAAACCACAAGACGTTTTACCGATTCGGGAAAATCGCATTCATGAGACCTTCCAACCAGGAGATGCTCGAAGCCCAATGCGCACACGATCTCCGTAGCGCTAGGCAGAAGCGTTATAACGCGCGGTTTCACCTCGCTCATACTCTTTGGCTTACGCCTTTTGCGCTGTCATTGTAAAGCGCAACGGCAGGCTCACGAGCTAAGGCGCGCTCTTTCCCGGCGCTGAGTGCCCAGACCGCGGCATTATAAACCGCATAGCTCATATTTAAACGTTTCCCCTGGCATCGTAAGGGTGAGGCGAGCGAGATAACCCTATGCGCCTTTTATATCTGGGATAAGTCCGTGAAGTGCTAACTTCAGGCGGCGAGCGTCTTTTACCTTTGTCCCTGAAGCCCGTGAACTAAAATCTCGTTACAATAGCTTTGAGAATGTTTGGTTAGGATCTAGCGCTAAGGATCGAGCGGAGGTTTGCTTCGGCGATGGCAACACTTAGTCAAGATGTAATCGAGAGTAAGCTCAAGGAGCTTCCCGGATGGGAGTACAAAGATAACGCTTTAAAGAAGCTCTTTCGCTTCAAGGAGTTTATGGAAGGGTTAAAATTCGTAAATCGCGTCGGCGAAATTGCCGAGGCGATGGACCACCATCCAGATATTTACATCAATTACACTCGGGTGACCTTTTCCTGTACCACGCATAGCGAGCACGGCGTGACCGAGAAAGACTTTAAGCTGGCCGAGGAAATTGAGAAACTCTACGAAAAGGTAGCTCAATAGCGTGCACGTAGGCTTCATCAGGCAATCTGACACACCTGGAGCCATAAAATAACTCACGCGCCGAGCGGACCTCCACCGAGCTGGTTAGGTCTCAGGGAAGCATCGGTGAGCTTTCGTTGGTGTTTGCCGGTCAAGCCACGTGCGATCGCTGCTCTGCGTTTAAACAGGTGAGTGCGAGAGAGAAAGGAGAAAGGGTTGTCATGTTGCGTACCGAGATCTGCGATCTGTTCGGCATTCGGTATCCGGTGGTTTTAGCCGGAATGGGTGGCGTGTCGATGCATCAGCTCGCCGCTGCGGTGTCCAATGCGGGCGGACTTGGTGTTATCGGCGGTGCGGGTCTTTCGCCGGAGCGATTGCGCCAAGAAATCCGCGCTACTCGTGAACTTACCGACAAGCCCTTTGCGGTTGACTTGCTAGCGCCGATGCCGGAGATGATACGTCCTTATTTGCCGGTATTATTCGAGGAAAAAGTCGGCATTTTCGTTGCCGGCCTTGGAGTGCCGCGGGAGTTTATCTCATTGATGCACGAGCAGGGGATGAAGGTGGTTGTGATGTGCGGCAAGGTCAAGCACGCGATGAAAGCCGAAGCTGCCGGCGCAGACGTAGTGGTCGCCCAAGGCACCGAAGCCGGCGGACATACCGGAGAAATAGGAGCGCTTGCGCTGGTACCGCAAGTCCGTGATGCGGTACGGATTCCCGTTTTGGCGGCCGGCGGTATCGCAGACGGCCGAGGAGTGGCAGCCGCCTTGGCTCTCGGGGCCTCGGGCGTCGTAGTTGGTACGCGCTTTATCGCCACTGTCGAAGCCCAGGCGGCGCGCGCCTACCGCGAAGCGCTGCTCGGCGCCGGCGACGACTCGACCATTCGAACCCGCTGTTACACCGGGAAACCAGCGCGATGCCTTCGCAATCCGTACATCCTTGAGTGGGAAAAGGAGCCGGGCAAAATCCAGCCTTTTCCCGAACAGCTTCAAGTGTCTCATCGTAACGGCGTGCTGGATTACGCGGGTGTGGGCGGCGACGCCGACCCGACGCGTACTTTTATGCCCGCAGGCCAGGGAGTAGGCCTTATCAAGGCCATCAAGCCTGCCGCCGAAGTGATGAAAAGCCTGGTTGAAGAGGCTCAAACGGTCATCAGGCAGTTGCAACGACTCACAGCATAAGCGTCGCCCACCGAGTGACGGCGAGGTTGCCCGCTCGCAGAGCGCCCGCTCTTATCGCGAGTTGCGAGTTTTTGCGAGATAATTAGCGTCGACTTTCATATGCTTTTTGACGGACTGCGCTTGGGCGACCCACTGGACATGACGACGTCGGCAGACGACGATAAATGTTAATAGGCGCGAGGCTTGCGACCCTAAAAGCAGGCTTCGAGGAGATCAGGTGGATGCGGACAAATCGAATAAATGGAGTGAAATCGTTTGCGGTCTTTTTATCTTGTTTAGCTGCGGCAGCGTTGCTTGCAAAGGTAGCGTTGGCCGCAGGCGATGTCCCTACTATCGACCAGGTTTATCAGGCGGCTCGTAGCGGCCATCTTGTCCAGGCTGAGGAAATGATGCACCAGGTGCTGCGGGCGTATCCGAAAAGCGCTCGAGCGCATTACGTGATGGCGGAAATTTTGGCTGCCGAGGGGCGCTTCGTTGAAGCGAGGACTCACCTGGAGGAAGCCGAGCGTCTAAAACCGGGCCTGCCCTTCGCGAGCAGACAGTCCGTGGCAGAGCTTCAACGGAAAATCGCGGCTGGAGCGAATTTGCCGTATAGAAATGTAGCCCACACGACTGCGGTGAGCTTCCATTGGTGGTGGCTACTGCTGGCGGCAGTTCTAGTGTGGGTCATCTTCCGCGCCTTGAGCGCGAGCAGGCAAACGCCGGTCGCTTACAGCTCTGGCTCCGGCTCAACCGGTGGCGGCGCAACGGGCCCTGCTCCGGGAGTACCGCCGGTGGCCTCCGGTGGTGGCGGTGGAGGAGGGCTTTGGAATTCAATTCTTGCTGGCCTTGGCTTTGGCGCGGGAGTGGCTGCAGGAGAATACGCGGTTGACCGCCTCTTGGGCGGCGGCGCGGGCCGCGGTGCCGAAGCGGCTGAACCTCCCGTGCAGCCGCCGGCGACCGACTCCGATGACCTCGGAGGCGAGGATTTCGGAGTGCAAAGTGGCGACGCTTCCACTGGAGGATGGGAAGACCAGGCGGACCAGCAGAGCGCTGGTTGGGATGATGACGAGTTTGCTGGCGATGCCGGCGATGGGAGCGGCGGATGGGACGATTCGTCGGATGACGGCGGCGACATAGACGTTTAAGCGGCTGCTCTGCTGCAGGACTCCGCGCTGAGGCCGCCGACGCTCTAACGGTCTTTGGCTCTCGCGACGGCTTGCCCTTTGCGGAAAATAGGTCTCACGCGCCACGGGGTGCGGACCAAATTTTGGCTAACCGCCGACTGTCTGACATTAAAAGCGCGGGTCCTTACGCTATCGACGGGCGCGGCTTGTTGAGTGTGTTAATTCTGCTCTCTTCTAACTCGCCGTCTTCGGCTCGGTAGACTGGAGCTGCGACAACCGGCGCGCTTATCGCGTCCGCGTCAAGCGGCAGTTTATCCGTAAAACAGATTGGTCGATTTCGCGCCCGAGTAACCGTTAGGTGGAAAATATCAAACCGATTATAGCCGCCTACAACGTCGTGAAACTGCTTCGGTTCTATGCAAGCTTCGAGGTTTATATCAACGTAAAGTATGCCCTCGCTGTCGGCCAATTTGTCACCTATCTGTTTGCCTGTGGGGCTGATTGCCATTGAGACGCCGCGCGGACTTTCGTCCATAATTCGACCTGCTTCGCTGCCGCAAACCAACAAAGCTTGGCGCGTTGCGCTATCGAGGTAGCCAGCCGCAACCAGGGTGTAACATTTGGCCTCGAAGGAGTGAGCGGCAGCCCGAATCCGGATAGCATCGGCCAGATCGTAGTTTCCACCCTGGCCGGGGTCGCGGGTGGGCCAGAGTGGCGGATAAGTAGCGATATGGACCTGTTCGCCCTGAGCCATCAACGTAAATCGCGCAAGAGGGTTGGTGTTCTCGCCGCAAATCAGCATTCCCACGCGCCCGAGCCTAGTTTCGTTAACTCGAAGGCCAGCACCGTCGCCGTTAGCCCACGTCAACTTCTCGTAAAACGTTGGAACGAGCTTGCGATGGTGGTTTAGGATAGTCCCGTCGTCCCCGATAAGCACGTTCGAGTTCCAAATACATCCAACGCTTGCTGCCGTGCCTTCGTTGAACCCGATCGAGACGAACACTCCGGCGGTGCGTGCAACCCGTGAAATACGCTCGAGCTCAGGACCTGGCACCCGGATGGCTTCGTGCGCCAAGCGCACGAAGAAGTCGTGATTGTAGATTGGCGCTTGAAGCGCAGACCATAGAGGGAAGGCAGGAATGTAGGCCTCTGGAAAAACGACAAGCTGGGCGCCATTGCGGGCCGCCTCTTCGATAATTGAGCAGGCCTTGCTCACAGTGGCGGCCGTGTTAAGAAAGACTGGGCTTACATGCGCAATTGCTGCTTTGTACTCGACGTTATGCCCCATCTTTTTCTCCTCTGCCAAAGCACCAAGTTTTTGCGTCGGCTCGCCTACTGGTTACTGACGGCGGCCGTTGGTCGAGCTCGCTGGGCGAAGCCCGATACCGACGAAGCCTAGGCCGGTCGAGTTCAATTCCTACCACGTAAGGTCTTTGTAACGTTCCGATAAAACCTTCTTTTGCACTTTATCCATCGCGTTGCGCGGCAGAGAATCCACGAAGAATACGCGCTTTGGGACCTTATAGTTTGCTAGTTCGGTCTTCAGTCGCGCGATAATTTCTCGCTCGCTGGGAACGCTTGCTTTGTCTCGCGGCACTACGGCAGCCACGACCGCCTCGCCGAAGTCGGGATGCGGCACTCCGAAGACCGCCGATTCTGCCACGCCCTCGATTCGGTCGATAGCCGCCTCGACTTCTTTAGGATACACGTTGTAACCGCCGCTGATGATCATATCTTTTGCGCGCCCCACGATTGAGAGGTAGCCATTTGCCCCGAGCTGCCCCACGTCCCCAGTGTCGAAGAAACCGTCGGCGGTGAAGCCAGCTGCTGTCTTGTCAGGAAGCCTCCAGTAGCCCGGAAATACGTTTTCGCCTTTGACCTGAACATTGCCTGGCGTACCTTGAGCAACCGTGTGCCCTTGTTCGTCGACGACTCGCACGCTGACGCCGGGTAGTGGAAGCCCTACGGTACCGGGTATCCGCGGACCATCGACGGGATTCGAACTGATAATTCCCGTTTCGGTCATGCCGTACCGCTCGAGGATTTCGTGCCCAGCGCGCTCCTTGAATTTTTCAAAAGTATCTACCAGGAGCGGAGCCGAGCCCGAGATAAAAACGCGCATGTTGCGGCAAACCTCCCGCGTAAACTTTGGCTCGGCCAGAAGGCGCGTGTAATAGGTAGGCACACCCATAAAGACCGTCGAGCGGGGCAGAAACCGCACCGCTTTTGCAGCGTCAAAACGAGAGAGGAAAAACATCTTGGCGCCGCTTAGCAGTGCGCAGTGATTGGCCACGAAAAGGCCGTGGACGTGAAAAATAGGCAGCATATGAAGTAGCACGTCGCTTGCGTCAAAGCGCCAGACTTGCACAAGCGCAAGAGCATTGACCGCCAAGTTGCGATGGGTGAGCATCACGCCTTTTGGAACCCCTGACGTGCCAGACGTGTAAAGGATGGCAGCCAGATCTTCCGCTTTGCGCTCAACTGACTCGAAGCGTGGCGGTACATTCTTAAGCGCGTCGCTCAAGGAGCCTTCGCCGCGTTCGTCGAGCGTTTCCACCTTGGCGCCGGGCGCAAGCTCGCGCATCATCGCAAGCACCTGAGGGCGACAGATGATCGCCCGCGGCTGGGCGTCGCCGATAAAATGGGCAAGCTCGCTTCTCTGGTATGCGGTGTTGAGCGGCAGATACACCAGTCCCGCCCGCAGGCATCCGAGATAAACGCACAATGCCATGGGCGACTTCTCAACCGAGCACGCCACACGGTCGCCCGCTTCTAGGCCAAGACCGATTAAATAACGTGCAATACGCGCACTCTCTTTTTCCAGGTCAGCGTAGGTCAGCTGCTGACCGTCTTCCGTTTCCAGCGCCACTCGTTGGGCATTGCGTGAAAAGCGGTCAGCCAGTATCGCGTACAAGTTTTCGCTCATAATTCGTCCTCTTCCACGGAGCGCACCGATCGCCGCAGCCAGCTAAAGCGCGCTCTCTAAGCCACATATCTTTGACAGCTTCCCCGTGCCCGACGAGCCAAGCCCGCCGTTGGCTACCTTATGTTGTTAACCATAGCCGGAAACTGTGAATCAAATAAGCACAGAGGGCGACGCGATCGTGTATGATGGCAGGTATCAAGAGCCGCGGTGAGTTCGTTCGTCCACGGCTACGATGGAGAGATTCGGCTGCCGCTTTAGCGGTCGTTTTAGCACAAACTCTACATATGGTCTTTGGCGGGGCCAAACTTTCTGATTCGGTCGCTTGGTAAAACGGGCTCGATAGGCTTTATCGCGCAAGCCGTTTGATGAGCACAGAGAAAGCCGGGGCGCAGAGAGCGCCAGTTTTTAGAAACGCACTGGATGTCTGCAAGGACGATGGTCTGAAGGCTCGACCTGTCCGCGCACAAGAGCTCTGCTGCGCGCTTTTGTCGGGACGAGGCGAGGCTTCAGGAGAAGCGCTGGCGTGCGAACTTATCAGGGTTTACCAAACGATGAAGCCCGCGCAACGAGTTGCGTTTTTCGAAATGTTGGCGCGAGATTTTGCCCCAGACCCTAGAAGAGTCAGTCAAGCGGCCAAGGATTATTTCGAAAAGCCCTGTCACGAAACCTTCTTTAAGCTTTGGAGCACAGTCGAGCCACCACGCCAGGAGTTGTTCAGGAGAATTAACGTGGCCCCAGGCGGCACGCAGGCGCTGATTGATCTGCGCGCTGATCTGATTAACCTTCTGTCGCAACGACCTCACCTAGCTGAGGTGGACTTCGACCTAAAGCATTTGTTCGCCTCATGGTTCAATCGCGGGTTTCTTCGGCTGGAGCGGATCGACTGGCGGACTCCAGCGGAAATCTTAGAAAAGCTTATCCGTTATGAGGCGGTGCACGAAATTAACGGCTGGACAGACCTAAGACGCCGGCTTGCCGAAGACCGACGATGTTTCGCGTTTTTCCATCCTGCTCTTCCTGGCGAACCGCTCATCTTCGTCGAAGTTGCGCTTACTCGCGGCGTGGCTCGGACCCTGCAGCCGCTGCTCGATCCCGAAGCGCCGATTTTGCCTTCCGAGCAGGCGGACACAGCGATTTTCTACTCCATAAGCAACTGCCTTGCTGGCCTGCGCGGTATTTCGTTCGGCAGTTTTCTGATAAAGCAGGTGATGGCTGAACTTAAGGCTGAACTACGCGGCGTTCGACATTATCTTACACTTTCGCCCCTGCCTGGGTTTGCCGCAGCTTTAAGGGAACGGGCCGATCCGCACGGCTTTACCCATCGACGCCTGCTTCGGCTGCTCAGTGACTACGCTTCGCAGATTAGGCATCGCACCGGGATGCGGAACGTGGTGGAAGGATTCGATCGCTTGCTGGCAGACCCCTTGGCTAACAAACGCGTTTTGGCTGCGCCACTTGCGCGTTTAGCGCTTGCCTATTTGACGCAGGTCAAACGCGATGGGCAGATAGCTGATCCGGTCGCCTCCTTCCATCTGGCCAATGGCGCCCGACTGGAGCGAATTAACCCGTTTGCGAACACAAAGCTTTATGGTTTGCAGAGTTCGTTCGGCTTGATGGTAAACTACCGGTACGTTTCGTCGGAACTGGAGCAAAATCATGAAGCCTTCGTAACCGAAGGCGTTATCGCGCTCTCTCCATGGCTCGAGCGCGAGTACCGTAAAATAGCCATGATGTGGGGCGGCGACGAAAATCTTAGCTCGCTAGCGAGGGTAAAGCTATGAGTACGATGCCGAATGCGGTGGAGCTCACCCGCAGGCTTGTACAGTTCAACACGGTCAATCCCCCGGGCAATGAGCGGGAGTGTGCGCGCTATCTTGGTGGACTGCTCGAATCTGTGGGATTTTCCGTACGGTACTATGAGTTCGCCGAGGCGCGCACCACGCTCGTGGCCACTTGCATGGGCTCGGGAAGCAAAAAACCGCTTTGCTTTACCGGACATCTCGATGTCGTGCCGCTTGGGCAGCGTCCCTGGAGCGTCGACCCGTTTGCGGCGGAGGTCAGCGAGGGCAAGCTTTTCGGGCGAGGCGCAAGCGACACCAAAAGCGGTGTCGCAGCCTTTGTGGCGGCGGCAGCGGAGATGCAACAAATGCTAGCCAAAGGCCCGGGTGTGGTCCTCGTTATTACGGCGGGCGAAGAGACCGGCTCTGCCGGAGCGTTCCAGGTCGCCCGTCTCGGTGCCAATGCTCTAGGTGAGGCTGGCGCGATCGTGGTGGCGGAACCTACTGGTAATTACCCTATGGTAGGACATCGCGGGGCGCTATGGCTCAAGCTCTGGACCAGAGGGGTTACGGCCCACGGATCGATGCCACATAAGGGCGTCAACGCAATCTACAAAATGAGCAGAATCGTCAATAAGCTCGAGCGCTTTAAGTTCGATATCAGCCCTCATCCGGTGATGGGAGCGTGCACGTTGAACGTAGGCACAATAAGCGGAGGGCTAAATATTAATTCCGTTCCCGACCACAGCGAAATCGGGATCGACATTCGCACGGTGCCGGGTGCCGACCATGAGCAACTTAAGAGGTCTTTGCGCGACTATCTAGCACCGGAGCTCGAGGGTATGGAGGCTCTCATCGATTTCAGCAGTGTCTGGACGGATCCAAGCGATCGCTGGGTACAGGAAGTTTTTGAGATTATGGCCTCCATCTTGAAAAAACCCATCGAGCCAGCTGCGGCGCCGTACTTCACCGATGCTGCGGCGCTTACGCCTGCGTACGGTGGGGTGCCGACCATAATTCTCGGGCCAGGGGAAATCGAGATGGCCCATCAGACCGACGAATTTTGCTACGTGACGAAGATCGAGCAAGCGGCCGCGGCGTACAGGGCTATTATCGAGCGATGGCATTCCACGAGCCATTCGGCATAAAACGCTTCATGCCTAGCGAAGTGGGAGGATGGGGGAAAAGTGCGGACGCTCCGTTACGGGCTTTCTACCGGTCGAGCCTTGGCACTATCCGCGAGAGAAGCGATAAGTTTTGTTTGCGTCGCACAAAGAAAAAGGCTCAAGCCTTCCAGGAGCGTCGCCTAGCGCAGGATGCGTTTGCGATTAGTTCGCTATGGTCGGAGGTGCCGCTAACGCTAACGAAGCCACAGAATTAGCGAAGCTTCCAGCGGCACGCGGACGCTCGGATAAAATGGGATCACACGCGGCGTGTAATGTTCGGCAGGTCTCGTTGTTTTTACGCGCGCCTCGTAGACAAGCGGCCCACTATTTGGGCTTTGCTTTGCGGTTTGGGTCATAGTTATTCGTTCAGGTTCTTTGTCTGGAAGCGGTTCAGCGTACAATTCGACGCGTAACCAATCCGGGCTAAGCTTACCGGGGTCGAGATTCACCTTAAAGAGATGGCCGTCGGTCAGTGGTTCGACCCTCAGGTCCCAAAGACGCAAGCTGGGCCAGCCGGAGGCGAGCGCCTTGTACCATTGTTCGATCGCGACAGCATCTTCGATCGTACGTTGGCGATAGGCGCGTAGCGCCTCCGTATAGTACTTCTCCACGTACTCTCGCACCATTCGATTGGCCGAAAAGCGATGGGTGAGCTGAGCCATGCTCGCCCGGATGCGCCGCACCCAATCCTGAGGAATACCTTGGGCGTCGCGTCGATAAAACGTCGGCACCACTTCGCTTTCTAGAAGATCGTACAACGCTTCCGCCTCAATCATGTCCCAGGAGGGATCGTCGCCGTGTTCGCGTCCGTCGCCGATCGCCCAGCCGACGTCCGGCGTGTATGCTTCCGCCCACCATCCATCGAGCTCCGACAAATTCAGCCCGCCGTTCACCAAAAGCTTCATGCCGCTGGTGCCGCAAGCCTCCCACGGACGGCGCGGCGTGTTGATCCACAGGTCCACTCCTTGGACAAGCTCGGCGGCCAACGCCATGTCGTAATCTTCGACGAACACGGCCCGGTCACGTACCTCGGGCCGGCGCATAAATTCGTTCCATTCGCGTATCATCTCCTTGCCCGCGGCATCCTGCGGATGGGCTTTGCCGGCGATAATAAGCTGAACCGGCCAGCGGCGGCTCGTCAGCAGGCGCGACAGACGCTCCGGGTCGTGAAGCAACAGATTGGGGCGTTTGTATTCAGTGAATCGGCGAGCGAAGCCCAAAGTAAGGCTGTCGTAGTCGAGCGGAAGTCTGAAAGCGTCAGGGGCGTCGGCGTTGCGCAGCCGCCGGGTCTTCATCAGCCGGCGGCGAACGGCGTCAACCAATGCTCTCCTAGCTTTATTACGAAACGCCCATATGAGGTCGCTCGGGATACAGGCGATTTTTTCCTCAATGGTTTCGACGTCCCCCAGCCACCGATCCTTGCCGCAACTTTGCGTCCATAGCTCGTCGGCAATCGTGGAATGCCACGACGGTACATGGATCCCGTTCGTTACGTGCCCCACGGGAACCTCGCTGAGCGGCCAGCGTGGAAAAACCGGCGCGAAGATCCGCCGGCTGACGGCTCGATGGAGCGCACTGACGCCATTGACGGCACCGCATCCCCGAAGCGCGAGGTAAGCCATGTTGAAAGGCTCGCTGCGGTCGCCAGGGTTGGCTCGGCCGAGCGCTAGCAGTTCGTCCACGCTGATTCGCAGCATCTCGGCGAGAATCTCAAAGCAGGGCGCGAACATGTGGGGCTCGAAGCGATCGAATCCGGCTGGTACGGGCGTGTGGGTGGTGAAAATGTTTCCCACGCGGGTGCGTCTGAGCGCCACGTGAAACGGCTGGCCGGTTCGCTCCATAAAATCCCGCGCTCGCTCCAGCACGGCGAAAGCCGCGTGTCCCTCGTTGAGATGGCAAATTTCGCATTCGATACCCAAGCTCCGAAGCACGCGCCACCCACCGATTCCAAGCGCTATTTCTTGTTGGAGCCGCATCAACGAACCGCCCCCGTAAAGCTCTGAGGTAATAGCCCGATCGGCTGGCGTATTGAGCGGATCGTTGGCGTCGAGAAGAAAGAGCGTTGTCCGCCCGACTTTAACCTGCCAGCAACGCAGATAAAGAGTACGGCCTGGAAGGGTAATTTCCACGCGCAACCATTCCCCATCCGGGGTTTGCACCGGCAAAATGGGCAGCATCGCTGGGTTGTTGTAAGGAAAGAACTCGAGTTGCTCGCCACGAGAGCCGATGACCTGGCGGAAGTACCCTTGCTGATAGAGAAGACCGATACCGTAAACTGGCAGGCCGAGGTCGCTTGCGACCTTGAGAAAGTCCCCGGCCAAGATGCCCAGACCGCCCGAGTATATCGGTAGAGCTTCGCTGAGCCCGAACTCCATGCAGAAAAAAGCGATGCCGTTGAGCTTAAGCTCGCCATAATTTCGCTCGAACCAGGTAGACTGGCGAAAATATTGATCGCGCATCTGGTGCAAGCGCTTGATTTCCGCGACGAACGCCGTGTCTTGCGCCAGCGCCTGAAGGCGTTTTTGCGAGACATCCCGCAAAAGTAGCCAAGGATTTCCAGTCGCCTCCCAAAGCTCGGGATCGAGCTTTTGCCACAAGACGTCCGCCTCGCGGTTCCAGCTCCATCGCATGTCTAGCGCCATCTCGATGAGAGGTTCGAATTCGGGCGGAAGCTTACGCGGGAGATAGTGATCGTAATTCACTGACGGTGTATCCCCTTTTTGGGTTTAGCAAGTCGCCTCTGATTAATTCTGGTAAACCAATTTCGTGATCTGCAAGAGAGATGTTAGCGTCGAATTATTTTGGACCTTTCTTTGGAAGGGCAGAAGGTCCGCCTTCTAGCCCGAATGGCCGGGCCTTTCGAGCACGACAAGGGAGCGCGGGACGAGTTCGAACACTTGGCCGTTAAATACTGGCTCTCTGCCCGAGTCTGGGGCGTCATAAGGCGCGGGCGCCCCGGTATTAATGACTATTCGCCAGGGTTGCGCACCGGCCGGCGGCGGCACCGTAAATTGAACAGAATGTTCTTCTGCGTTGAACATTAGGTATAAGTCTCCTCTTGCGGATTCCAGGTCTCTTATGAGGCATGCGAGGGCTCGCTCTGGACCGTTCCATTGGGGGTAATTTCCGTTTGCGTCAAACCAAGAAACTTCCGCTTCGGTATAAAATCGTTCCCGGCGCAAAACTCCGTGGTCGTTGCGAAAAGCTATCATTTTGCGCACGAAGCGGAACAGCTCGCGGTTGCGCTCGAGCAGCCTCCAGTCGTACCAGGAGGTCTCGTTGTCCTGGCAGTAAGCGTTATTGTTGCCGCGCTGAGTGCGCCCGAATTCGTCTCCTCCAAGTATCATGGGCACGCCGCGCGACAACAGCAGCGTGGCGATCATGTTTTTCATCTGGCGCAGGCGGACGGCGTTGATCGAGGGGTCGTCGGTTTCGCCTTCGACGCCATAGTTGCAACTGAAGTTGACATCGCTACCGTCTCGGTTGCCCTCGCCGTTTGCCTCATTATGTTTTCGTTCGTAGCTGACGAGGTCGCGCAAAGTAAACCCGTCGTGGCAAGTGATAAAGTTGATGCTGTTCAGCGGCGCTCGGCCAGAGTGTTGATAGATATCGGCGCTGCCGCACAAGCGACTGGCGAACAAACCGAGCATTCCGCGGTCGCCTCGCCAGAAACGGCGTACCTCGTCGCGGTAGCGTCCGTTCCATTCGGACCAATGAAGCCCCGGGAAGCATCCTACCATGTAAGCGCCGCCAGCATCCCATGCCTCCGCGATCAATTTGACGCCGCGCAGGATGGGATCTTCAGCGATGCGCTCGAGAAGTGGCGCGTTAGGCGTGATGTTGCCCGACTCGTCGCGCCCGAGGATCGCGGCAAGGTCGAACCTGAAGCCGTCGACATGCATCTCGGTCACCCAATGGCGTAGACAATCAAGGATAAGTTCCCGTACGACGGGATGATTGCAATTGAGCGTGTTGCCGCAACCAGAGAAGTTTTTGTAGCGACGCTTGTCGTCCTCGAGCAGGTAGTAGACCGGATTCTCGATGCCACGGAAGCTGAGCGTGGGCCCGGTTTCGTCGCCTTCCGCAGTGTGATTGAACACGACGTCGAGAATCACTTCGATGTCCGCGGCGTGAAGTGCGCGCACCATTTCTTTGAACTCGGCGACTTGTTGGCCGCGCCCTCGGCTTGCGTAGGTTTCCTTCGGGGCGAAAAAGCCGAGCGGGTTGTAGCCCCAGTAATTGCGCAGCCGCGAGCCATCCAATGGGTTTACCCGCTTGATTTCGTTCTCGTTGAACTCATGGACCGGTAATAGCTCGATTGCTGTAATACCGAGCTCCTTGAAGTAGGGAATTTTCTCGATAAGTCCTCGGTACGTGCCCGGATACCGGACGCCGGATGAAGGATGGATCGTCAACCCCCGAACGTGGGTTTCGTAGATTATAGTTCGCGACCAGGGATGGGCTGGTAAACGGTCGTCCTGCCAGTCGAAATCGCGAACTGCCACGATCCCTTTTGCGACATAAGGCGCATTGTCTTCGGTCGAAAAGGAAAGATCTTTTAGCGGCGAGTCGGGATCGTAGCCGCGGGCGCGATCGAAGTCGTATTCGCTTACGCCGGTCAGGGCGGTTGCGTAAGGATCGACAAGCACTTTAAAGCGATTGAAGCGAAGACCATCGCGCGGGCGGTAGGGTCCATCGACTCGATAAGCGTAGCACGAACCTGGACCGATCCCCATCACGCGTACGTGCCAAATTTCCCCTGTCCGATTGAAAACAGGATCGAGCTTTATTGTTAGGGAAGGATACGGATCGTCTGGGGAATCGTACAAAAGCAGCTCGACCGAGGTCGCGTGGCGGCTAAAAAGCGCAAAGTTAACGCCGCCTGGAACGACCCATGCTCCGAGCGGCAGGGGACTTCCGCTCTTGATTGTGAGGCTTTTCTGAGAGACAGCGCTGGTAGGTGAAGATTCGGTGTCGGGATGGCTTTCGCTCACGGGGGTTGAACCGATTTCGTCAGCGAGCTACCAGACGCGCTGCAGCTTGCGCCATATATAGCTCTTCGTCCAAGGTAACAACGTAAGCTTTTATCGGTGAATCTGGTCGGCTAATCATCGCCTCGCGGCCGTTGGCAGAGCGATTTGCCTGTGCGTCAAGAATTAAACCAAGTGTCTCAAGGCCACTGCAAATTTTTGCCCGTACCTCGTCGGCGTGCTCGCCGATTCCCCCGCCGAAGACGACGGCATCGACACGCCCCAGTACGGCCATCTAGGCACCAAGGTACTTGCGAGCACGATAAGCGAACGCCTCGATCGCCTGCGCCGCGGCTCCCAACGGGTCGCGGCTCGCCGCCGCAAGAACCTCGCGTATGTCGTCTGAAACGTTCGACAGTCCCAGAAGGCCCGACTCGTGATTCAACATTCGGTCAATCTCTTGCACTGTCATTCCCTCGCTGGCCAGATACAGGAGAAGACCGGGATCGACGTCACCTGCCCGGGTTCCCATCATCAGCCCTTCGAGCGGCGTAAGTCCCATCGAGGTGTCCACCGAGCGGCCTGCCGCTATCGCCGTGACCGAGCATCCACCACCGAGCTGCATCGTGATAAGGTTAAGCTCCTCCTTAGGCTTTTTCATCAGCGTGGCGGTTCGTTCGAGCATGTAAGCGTGGCCGATACCGTGAAAGCCGAAGCGGCGGATCCCATACTTCTCGGACACTCGGCGCGGGATGGCATAAAGACGCGCATGGATGGGAATCGTATGATGAAATGCTGTATCTGGCACCACTACTGGAATTGCGTTTGGAAGCTCTTGTCGAACCGCCTCCAACGTTGCAAGCGCGGCCGGATTGTGCAGAGGCGCAAACTTGCTCGCCTCTCGCAGGGCGCGGATCGTGTCGTCGTCTGCTAAAGTAGCGTCTTTAATTTTCTCGCCGCCGTGAACAACCCGATGTGCTACGACATCGACGTCAACCCTTCTCAGAACCGAGCGGAGCCATTGTAGCGCGTCCAACGCCGCGCCTTGATGGTCGGTTATAGAAAGCTTTTGTCTCAGTTCTTGGCCGCCTGCTGTTTTCAAAACGCGCTGACACTGGGGGTGGCCGAGGTCTTCGTAATGTCCCAGCGCGATAGTTGTTCGCTCAAAGTCGACCTGACGACTCAGCTCCAGAAGCTCAAACTTTAACGAAGAGCTGCCGCAGTTAAAGACAAGGGTTTTTAGCGGGCGCATCGTTCTGCTTACAAGTCTAGGGGGACTTCCAGCAGTGGCGGCTTGAGTCGCATTCTTCCGTCGATAACTATCGCTCCTTTTCCGGAGGGCAACACCTTGACTGGGTTTAAATCCATCTCGGTCATCTCCGGGACAACGTCTATCAAAGCCGAGACGCGCTGAATAACAGCAACCAGGGCTTGCCTGTCGGCCGCGGGAGTTCCTCGGTAACCGTCGAGCAGTGGTGCGCTGCGCAAATGGGTTATCATCTCGGCGGCGTCGATGTCGCTTACCGGGTGAAGCCGGAATGAGACATCTTTCAGCAGTTCGACGAACACGCCGCCCAGGCCACATACTACCAGGGGGCCAAAGGTCGGATCTGTCGTTACGCCTACCAGCGCCTCGATTCCCTGGTCGATCTGTCGTTGTAGAAGCACGCCAGTCAGCGGTTTGCCAATCGCAGCCATGCGCTCTTGCAGTGTTTTGACCGCTTGTGCAACGTCTTGCTCGCAGACAAGACCCATTATGACGCCACCGACGTCGCTTTTATGCACCAACCCGGGTGCGATCGCCTTGGCCACCAGAGGATACCCCAAGCGTCTGGCAACTTCAGGCGCTTCCTCGGGCAAAGTTTGCTCCGCTTCGACGCATGCGATACCGGCGGCACGCAAAATGGTAGCAAGGTCTCGCGCTTCAACCCAAACCGGCTCGCTTGCGTCTTTCAAGACTCGTTCGACTACAGCGCGCACAACCTCGCGCGCAAAGCGCGAAAGGCTCATGATTTGACCCCTGGGGCGCTTACGCCAGCAAGCGTACCGCCATGCGCTAGCCAGCGCCAAGGCGGCGCCTTCGGGAAAGTTGTAAACTGGCAGACGTCCCCGAGGACCGCTGCTCAGTGCTTCGGGTGCTCCTGCGGTGGAAAGGAATACCGTGATCACCGGTTTCTCAGAGGGTACCTTGCCGGCACCGGCAGCTATTCCGACCGCGATCTGCTCCGGATTGGTTACCATCGGGGGTACGTACAGCACTACCAGGGCATCGACCTCCGGGTCGTTACCAACTAACGCGATGGCTCGCTCGTAGTCCTCGGCGGAGGCCGAGGCTGTCATGTCGATCGGATTGGCAAGTCCAGAGCGGGGCGGCAAAAAGGCGCGCAAAGCCTCAAGCGTCGGCTCGGATAGCGTGGGAAGCACAAGCCCGTGGGCTTCACAAGCGTCGGCAAGCAAAATCCCTGGACCACCCGCGTTAGTAACGACTCCGATTTTTGGCCCCGGCGGTATCGGCTGCGAGGAAAGCATCGAAACCGCGTCGAAGAGCCCCTCGAGCGTGTCGGTGCGAATCACTCCGGCCTGCTCGAACAACGCGTCCACTGCGACGTCGAGGTTGGCCAGTGCGGCCGAATGGCTTGATGCGGCTCGACTGCCAGCAGCCGACCGTCCCGACTTCACCGCGACCACAGGCTTTCGACGCGCAACTTCGGGCGCAAGCCGCGCAAATTTGCGGGGGTTACCTACGCTTTCCAGGTAAAGCGCGACCACCGACGTTTGCGGATCATCCATCCAATACGCCAGCAAATCGTTGTTGGATAAGTCGGCGCGATTGCCAGCCGAGATGAAAGTCGAAAAGCCGAGCTGATGGGCCCGCGCATAGTCCAAAATAGCTATGCCCAGCGCTCCGCTCTGGGTGAACATCCCGATATTTCCTGGTAATGGTTGCACGGGGGCAAAGGTCGCGTTGAGGCGAATTTCTTGATCGGTGTTGATGATGCCCATGCAATTGGGACCCACCAGGCGCATGCCGCTTGCCCTTGCCAAACTGGCGATTCGGCGCTCAGCTTCGGCACCCTCAGCCGAGACTTCGGCGAAGCCTGCGGTCAACACGACGACTCCCTTGACGCCCACTTTGCCGCACTCGACGATTACGCGCTCTACCGCTTCCGCAGGAACGGCAATCAGGGCTAGATCAACTTCGCCCGGAACCTCACCAATGGAGCGGTAGCATTTGAGACCTTGGATCTCTTGGGCATTGGGATTGATCGGATAGATCGGTCCGCGAAAGCCGTGGCGGACAAGGTTCGCAACTAACGCGCCGCCGATTTTACTCTCGTTGCGTGAAGCTCCTATAACCGCAACTGACTTCGGGCGCAGAAGCCGCGCGACGCTTCGCGCGGCAGCGATGCGCTCGCGCGTCTCGACCGCCTCGATCGATTGCGGAGTCTCGCTGGTTGAAATCCACAAATGGATAACGCCGGACCGGCTGGAACGCCGTACCTTGAAGCCGCTTTTGGCGAACACTTCAAGCATACGGTTGTTCTCGCCTAGAACGTCGGCTTCAAATTCGCTAATCCCGTTGGCCCGAGCGATTCGCGCAAGATGGGTGAGCAGCAGAGTGCCGATTCCCCGGCCTTGATACTCGTCGAGCACAGCGAAGGCAACTTCGGCACGCTTGGGGTCGCCTCCTCGAATGTAACGCCCGACGCCAATGAATTCCTCGCGGTCGCCTTTTTTCAAGGTTGCTACGAGGCCGACGTGGTTTACGAAGTCGAGATTTGTAAAACGGGTCAACTCCTCTTCGGTCAGCTCCTTCTTGGGCCCGAGGAAGCGGTAGTAGATCGACTGGGGGCTAAGCCGTTTGAAATGCTCGTAAAGTTTGGCTTTGTCTTCTGGCTGAATCGCGCGGATGTGGATCGAGCTTCCGTCGCGCAAAAGCTCTTCCACCGCGTAGGCGCGCAAATCGGCCGCTGACGTTAGCTGCTCTGTCACCTCTATGCTACTCCGCTGCTACCAGAGGTCTTTTCCCCAGTTAGCTCGGCGAAACGTTGTGCTAACCGATTATACCATTTTGCTATTGCGTGATAGTGTAAAAAACTTCGCAAGTTAGGGAATGCGAACTGAGTAGTGTGAACTGCCGTGATTCAAAAGAACGTCGTTTTTTGCGCGCCATGAATGCAATGTAAATGCGATGCGGACCCTGAGCGTTGAGCGATGGCGACGCGGTGCCAGTGCAGCGGTATTCGGTGGGAAACAAAGAAAGAGGAAGTGGCGTGTCGATCGTCGTCACACAAAGCCGAGCTTTGCCCGTGATGTCGCCATCGCCTGGGTTATTGCGGTCCGCGCTTCCAACTCGAAACTGCTGAAAGCAGACGTCCGAGACGTCGAACGCGTGAAGCCTGCGAGCACGGGCCGGAATTGCTTCATATTCCTAGCGCCTTGAGCCCGGGCAATTCGCGCCCTTCGAGAAATTCGAGTGTGGCTCCGCCTCCGGTTGAAATGTGCGAGAATTTGTGCGCCCACGGCTGGTTTTTGACGGCCGCGGCCGTGTCACCGCCTCCCAGGACGCTGAAAACGCCAGGATTGTTAGCCAAGGCTTCACCGAATCTGAGCGTGCCTTGTGCAAAAGCGGGAATCTCGAAAAAGCCCAGTGGACCGTTCCAAACTACGGTCTTAACGCCTTTGATTCGTTGGACGAACTTCTCGACCGACCGCGGCCCGATGTCGAGCGCCATCTTGTCGGCCGGAATAATCGCTACCGTCTCGACCCCGGCGTCGGCGCTGGGTTGGTAGGCTACTACGTGGTCTTCGGGCAGGACGAACTCTACGTGATGGCGTCGAGCTTCGTTCATAAGCTCTCGCGCCAAATCGAGCTTGTCGATCTCCACACGCGACTTTCCAACCTCGACTCCCTGCGCTCGCAAAAACGTGTAAGCCATCGCGCCGCCAACCAGCAAAGCATCAACCCTGCTCATCAGGTTTCGGATCACGCCTATCTTGTCGGACACTTTGGCGCCGCCCAACACCGCGACGTACGGCCGTGCGGGATTGTCAAGCAACGCACGTAGCGCCTCTACCTCGCGCATCATCAGCAGGCCCGGCGCCCGTTCAGGCAGAAACTCGGTAACGCCCACGGTAGACGCGTGCGCGCGATGGGCCGTGCCAAAAGCGTCGTTGACGTAGATTTGTTTGCCAGCGGCTAGGGCGCGAGAAAATTCCCGGTCGTTAGCTTCTTCCCCGGGATGGAAGCGAAGATTTTCGAGCAGAAGCGTCTGGCCTGGCTCGAGCTCCGCGGTCATCCGCTCGACCTCGGGACCGACACAGTCCGGAGCGAATTTCACTTCCGAGCCAAGCGCTCGTGCGAGGTATTCGGCGACCGGCGCCAGGCTAAGTTCGGGGGCGTGCCGACCTTTCGGCCGCCCCAGATGCGAGCAGGCAACCACGGCCCCAGACTGAGAGAGAATATAGCGTATTGTGTCGAGGCTTGCGTCGATTCGGCTGGTGTCCGATATTCGACCATCGTTCAGTGGAACGTTGAAGTCAACCCGTAACAGAACCTTTTTATTCCTCAAATCCAAATCTTGAAGTCGCGTAGCCATCCTCCAAATTTCTCCCGCTAGCAAAGTTCCGAAAAGCTAACGACCAAGGTCTTTTGGAAATTTTATTTGTCGCGCTCAAGCTTCGGCAGAATTCAAGCGTCGAAGTGGTAATGGCAAATCTTCGAAACCTGGACCGTAGTTGTTTTTAACACATAAAAGGCTTACATCCTTTTTCAGTTCTGCACGACTTTCTGCGAGCCTCCAGCCGAACAATACCGTCAAGCGGCGGATTTGCTGGTGATCGTTTCGGGTCGGACTGTGAGGACGGGACAGGGTGCTTCTCGAATCACGCGCTCCGCCACACTGCCTAAAAAGAAATGAGCGAGACCCGAACGGCCGTGCGTCGACATGACAATTAGATCTGGCATCAGGTTCTTTGCGGTATCCAGTATTCCCTGAGCAGGATCTCCCACGCATACGATCAGTTCGCGCTTAAACCCTTGTGCAAGTCGTTGAGCAATGGCCTCGAGCCGGGTTCTCGCTTCTTGCTCAGCGGCTTTGTATGGTTCGAGCGCCCACTCCATAGGAGCCAGTACTACGGGCACCACGTGAAGCAAAATAAGTGTTCCGCTCTCTTTTGCAACCAGTTTTTCCGCCAGCTTAAGCGCGGCTACGGAACCTTCCTCAAAGGCTACCGGACAAAGAATTTTGTTCCACTCCATCGACTGTTCCCCGTCGGCTCGATGATACTTCCGCGCCGGAAAAGAAAGCGTTGTTTTGGCGCCGCTGAGTAAGTTATTGTCTCTTGCTAGAGGTAGCAGTGGCAACATTTTGAGGTTAGATTCGGCATCCAATAAGGTCGTTCAGGACCGCGGCTAGACGTGGCCGACGCGATTGCGCGCCGCTTTTCTCGCGCCCCGAGCAGCGAAAGCTTTCCAGTTATACGGCGTGGTTTGTCAGAAATCAGGCCAAGCGCGGCTTGCTTTGCCCAAGAATTCGAGTTTCTGACGAGAAACTTTGAATCGCTCAAGAAAGAGTAGCGACGAATCGCAGGGTCTTTTCGTTGGGTGCGTGTGTTTGTGCGTGCGTGCGAGTAGCCAGCGCGTTAGGATTCTTAGGGTTGGACTGATGCGGCGAGAAGTTAGCTAGAGCCGTGCGGGGGTTGCAGCAATAAAACCTGCGACAATCAGACGCTTTATCGATTGGAAAGCCGCGAGCCGGTACATCTTGTAGACCCCACGTGTTAGTCCGCTTTCTTCAAAGAGGTCAAGGTAGGGCATGTACATTGTGATGGTCGCCACCGAGTGCGCTCCGGTGGCAGCTAACGGCGGCCTTGCTGACGTAGTTTTTGGCTTAAGCCGCGAGCTTGAAATTCGAGGCAATGCGGTCGAAATCATCCTGCCGAAGTACGATGTCTTGCGGTACGACCACATCTGGGGTCTGACGCTTGCATATGGCGATCTGTGGGTGCCATGGTACGGCGGAGCAATAAAGTGCGCGGTGTGGTTTGGATTCGTTCACGGTCGCAAGTGCTATTTTATCGAGCCCTATTCGCAGGACAACTTCTTTAACCGGGGCACTTTGTACGGATGCCCGGACGATGCTATCCGGTTCGCGTTTTTCAGTAAGGCAGCCCTCGAGTTTATGCTAAAGGCAAATAAACGTCCCGACGTAATTCATTGCCATGATTGGCATACCGGCTTGGTGCCTGTCTTGCTGTTCGAGATGTACAAGTTCTGTGGCATGCCGAATCAGCGGGTCTGCTACACCGTGCACAACTTTCGCCATCAGGGTGTAGCCGGACAGGAGGTTCTTTGGGCGACGGGCCTTGGTCGGCCCGAGTATTTTATGTCTCCTGATCGTTTGGCCGATCCTGCGAACCCGACTCGCGTCAATTTTCTCAAGGCTGGTATCGTGTACTCTAATTTTGTCACCACGGTGTCCGACCGCTACGCTTGGGAGGTTCGCCATACGGATCTAGGATGTGGCTTGGGGCATACGCTTTACCTCCACCGCAACAAGTTCGGTGGAATTCGCAACGGCGTCGACTACGACGTCTGGAACCCTGAGATCGACCGGCTTATTCCCCATCGCTACGGTATCGACACCGTTCAAAACAAGTATCTCAACAAAGAAGCTCTGCGCGATCGCTTGTGGTTGCGCAAGGATTTCAAGCCGATCGTAGCGTACATAGGGCGACTCGACGCTCAGAAAGGAGCGCACCTGATTCGACACGCCCTTTGGTACAGTCTTGCCAACGGCGCGCAATTCATCTGCCTTGGCTTTGCTCCCGATCCGGCTATAGGCGGCGAGTTCTTGCGGCTGAAACAGCAGCTGAACGACAATCCCGACTGCCACCTCGAGTTGCGATTCGACGAGGCGCTTGCGCATCTTATTTATGCGGGCGCGGACCTAATCATTGTTCCTAGCAATTTCGAGCCATGCGGTTTGGTCCAGATGATTGCGCTTAAGTATGGAACCGTGCCCGTGGTACGCGCGGTGGGAGGATTGGCTGATACGGTTTTTGATCGCGACTATTCGGACCGTCCAATGGAGGAGCGCAACGGGTACGTTTTTTATCAAGGCGACCCGCCCGCTATCGAGTCTGCGCTAAAACGGGCCTTGGGCCTGTGGTTTCACTATCCGGAGGAATTTCGAGCGTTGATGCTCAACGGGATGCGGTGTAATTACTCGTGGGAGTTGCCAGCGCAGCATTATTTGAACGTGTACGAGTACATAAGGCACAAATAGTCAATCTGAAGGCCGCCGAGTGAAGGTGACTTGCAATCTAGCCAAGTGGATGGTTGTGGGATGGCAAAAGCGAGGGATGTAGTGAGATGAGCGAACTGCCAGAATGCATTGACGGGCTGCCAAATATCTGCGGGCAAGAGCAGTTAATCGAGCAGGCGATCGCGGAAAGCCGCGGTCAACCGGTCTTTCTACCCACCAGCAGAATAGACTTTTCGAGGATCCGCGCGGCGGCGGCTATAGCGCTGCACATGCATCAGCCACTAATCCCGGCTGGAGGTCCAGATCTTCGTACTGCCGCAGTTATCAGCAATTTGAAGTACATGATGGACAACCAGCACATAGGCGACAATCACAACGCGCCCGTTTTTCACTGGTGTTACAAGCGGATGGGCGAGTTCATTCCGCAGCTTGTACGCGAGGGGAAGGAGCCGCGCGTGATGCTGGATTACTCGGGCACGCTTTTGTACGGCCTGCGAGCGATGGGGCTCGACGACGTGTTCGAGAGTTTAAAGACAATCACGCTCAACCCCGAATATCAGCGAACGGTGGAATGGCTGGGATGCGCCTGGGGTCACCCGGTTGCGCCGTCAACTCCGACGCAGGACTACCGCCTACACGTGAAAGCCTGGCAGCACCATTTTGCGGCGATTTTTGGTCTTGACGCGCTAAAGCGCGTGCGAGGCTTTTCACCTGCCGAAATGGCTCTGCCGAACCATCCTGACGTAGCCTACGAGTTTGTCAAAACGCTCAAGGACTGCGGCTACCAATGGGTTTTGGTGCAGGAACACACCGTGGAGAGGCCGGAAACCGGCGGCGGCCCCGAGCGCAAACATATTCCCCATCGTCTGCGCTGTCGCAACTCACAAGGTGAGGAAGTTACCATCATCGCCATCATCAAGACCCAAGGCAGCGATACCAAGCTTGTTGGTCAAATGCAGCCCTACTACGAGGCCAAGGGATTGTCGCGGTGGGAGCTGGCGGGCAAGCTGGTGCCTCCGCTTGTGACGCAAATCGCTGACGGGGAAAACGGCGGCGTGATGATGAACGAGTTTCCACCGAAGTATATCGAGGTTGTGCGGGAATGCTCCCATTCCGATGTCCCCTTGATGAACGTGACCGAGTATCTCGAGCATCTGAAAGCCCTTGGCATCGACGAAAAAGATTTTCCCGAGCTACAGCCAGTGTTGCAAAAGCAAATCTGGGAGCGCTTTAAGCCCGGCGACGGGCCACAGCGCCTTGCCGAGGTGATCGAGCAGATCAGGCGCGAGGACTCACGGTTTACGATGGAGGGAGGGAGCTGGACGAACAATATTTCCTGGGTACGTGGCTATGCTGATGTAATCGGGCCGATGGAGAAGGTGAGCTCGCTTTTTCACGAAAAAGTTACAAAAAAAGGCTTCCCAACGAACGAATATCGTTATCGCAACGCGCTATTTCATCTTTTGACCAGCCAGACAAGTTGTTATCGCTACTGGGGACAGGGAATTTGGACGGAATACGGTCGCGAGATCTGCAGACGCGCCGAGGAAATTATCCTTCACGACTTTTAAGGCTTGAAGACGGTGTACTGGTGCGCCGGATCATTCAATAGAGCTCACGGCAGATCTGCGAGACTACTTCAATGCGGCAGTGTCCTCTGGGGGAACCGAGAACCACAGTACCGTCAGCGGAGGCAAAGTAAGCGATACCGAGTAAGGATACCCGTGATGGGAAACTGGCTCTGCCTCGACCGCGCCGGCGTTGCCGTTGTTGCTGCCACCGTAAACCGCGCTGTTAGTATTGAGCACTTCCCTGTAGGTTCCTAGTTTCGGGACGCCGACTCTATAACCTTCGCGCAGCGCGCCGGAGAAGTTGCAGACGCAAAGCAGGCGTCTGCCGCTCGAGGGAGCTATTCTCAAAAAGGCGATTACATTTGAGTCCGCGTCGTCAGGTTCAACCCATTTAAAGCCCTCCGGTTCGACGTCAGCTTCCCATAACGCAGGTTCTGACTTGTAGATCGCGTTGAGGTCGCGAACCAACGATTGGAGGCCACGGTGATCCGGCTCATCGAGCAAGTGCCAATCCAGACTCTCGTTGTAATTCCATTCTCGCCATTGGCCGAATTCGCCCCCCATAAAAAGGAGCTTTTTCCCAGGTCGCGCCCACATGTAGCCGTACAACGCGCGCAGGTTTGCGAATTGGCGCTCGCGGTCCCCAGGCATTTTGGCCAGCAGAGAGCGCTTGCCGTGCACCACCTCGTCATGCGAGAGCGGGAGGATAAAGTTTTCGCTCCAAGCGTAGAGAAAGCCAAACGTAAGATTTCGGTGGTGGTAGCGCCGGTAAATCGGATCCTTTGAAAAATATTCCAGCGTATCGTGCATCCAGCCCATGTCCCACTTGAAACCAAAACCCAAGCCGCCGAGGTAAGTGGGGCGACTCACTCCGGGCCACGCCGTGGACTCTTCGGCTATCGTCATGATACCGGGGTAGCGAGCGTACACCTGCTCGTTGAACCGTTTCAAGAAGGCGATCGCCTCCAAATTTTCGCGGCCCCCATACTCGTTCGGTATCCATTCGCCTTCGCGCCGAGCGTAATCGAGGTAAAGCATCGAGGCGACCGCATCGACCCGAAGGCCGTCGGCGTGATACTCCGAGAACCATTTGTGAGCGCTCGAGGTAAGAAAAGTGACTACTTCGTGGCGACCGTAGTTGAAAATGTACGTTCCCCATTGGGGATGCTGTCCTTTGCGAGGGTCGAGATGCTCGTAAAGAGCAGTCCCGTCGAACCAACCGAGGCAGAATGAGTCTTTAGGAAAATGGCCGGGAACCCAGTCGAGAATTACTCCGATACCGCGGCGATGCAGGTAATCGACAAAATAACGAAAGTCGTCTGGCGCTCCGTATCGAGCAGTGGGGGCGAAGTAACCGCTAACCTGATATCCCCAGGAGCCGTCAAATGGATGTTCCATAATGGGCATGAGCTCGACGTGGGTAAAGCCCATGTAGGTGAGATAATCGGCAAGCTCGTGCGCCATTTCGCGGTAGGTTAGAGGACGCTCGCCTTTTTCGCCTGCCCGGCGCCAAGAGCCGAAGTGTATCTCGTATATGGAGATCGGGCTGCGTAAAGGGTCGCTCTTGGCTCGCTTTGCCATCCAGTCCTGGTCCGAGAAGGTGTATTTGGAGCGGTAGACGATCGAAGCGGTCGCTGGCGGTTTTTCCATGGCGCAGGCGTAGGGGTCGGTTTTGAGCGCGACCGTATTGTCCGCGGTCTGAATTTCGTATTTATATAGGGCGCCTTCACCCACGCCGGGAATGAACAATTCCCACACGCCTGAGCTTCCTAGCACGCGCATCGGATAAACCCTTCCGTCCCATCGGTTGAAGTCGCCGACGACGCTTACTCCCTTGGCATTTGGCGCCCATACCGCAAAACTAGTTCCTTCCACACCGTCAAGCACTCGGACATGGGCTCCGAACTTTCTGAAGGCTTCTTGATGTTTGCCTTCATTGAACAGATAAAGGTCCATTTCGCCCAACGTGGGAGGAAAGCTATAGGGGTCGCGCGGGACGATCACTTTGCCATCGGGGTATTCGATCTCGAACCGGTAGGGCAGAACGTCGCGCCAATCGGGCAACGCGATCTCGAAAAGGCCTTGGGGATTCAATAACTTCATCTCGCGCGGTGCCATGCCCGGGGCACTGATAAAAACGCGGACCGCACCCGGACGCATCGTGCGCACTACGATTCCGTTCTCTGTGCGGTGTGGTCCCAAAATCGCGTGGGGGTTGGTGTGTCTCAAGGCTAGCAACAATTTTATCTGATTCTCGAGGTCAGACGACTTCGTGACTTGGACGGCGGACGCTGACTTTGTGCAGTGATTCCTATTTGTGTCCGGCATATTGCGCTTTCACTGTCGTGTTCGGGTTTTTGCTGAAAGGGAGAGAGCGCGCGCGCATGGCAGCCTGCCATTAAGTCGCTCGCACGCTCCGTAAGATTAGGCTAATCTTCGAATGGTGCTCTAACTGCTCGGGATTTAGGAACAAGCCCATGACGTGTCAATGGTGGAAGACTTCCGTCTTTTATCAAATATATCCCCGCAGTTTTTTGGATTCAAACGGTGACGGAGTCGGTGACCTTGACGGCATCGCCGCGACCTTGGACTACCTTAACGACGGTACGCCAGACTCCCTGGGGATAGATGCGATTTGGCTCAATCCGATTCATCCCTCGCCAAATTATGATTGGGGTTATGACGTAAGCGATTATTTTGCCGTCCATCCTGAGCTTGGCGATCTAGACAGTTTCGACCGGTTGCTCTCAGAAGCTCATCGCCGCAATATCCGCGTCATTCTGGACCTCGTGCCTAATCACACGTCCCATCAGCATCCTTGGTTCGGCGAGTCTCGCAGTTCCCGAACAGCTTTGCGCCGTAACTGGTACATCTGGGCCAAGGGCAAGGACCATCGCCCCCCGAACAACTGGGAAAGCGCCTTTAACGGCTCGGCATGGACCTACGATTCAGTGACCGCCGAATGGTACATGCATTCGTTTCTGCCCGAGCAGCCTGACCTTAACTACCGAACCCCAGAGGTAACGGCCGCAATGCAACAGGTGATGCGCTTTTGGCTCGACCGAGGGGTCGACGGTTTTCGGCTCGACGCGGTGGCTCGTCTAAGCAAGGACCCGGACCTTAAGGACAACCCTGAACACGATGGACAAGGCGAGACTACCTATCGCAGCCAACTGGGCATCAGGGTAAACCTTTACTGCCATGACCGTCCCGAAGTTCACGATATATTGCGAGCTTTCAGAAAAGTCAGTGACGATTATCCGGAGCGTGTGTTGGTCGGCGAGGTGTGGCCGCGGGAATTTAGCTCTTTAGCGGACTATTTGCGACCCGACGAGCTCCATCTGGCCTTTGACTTTCGGCTTTTGAAGTGTCCATTCTCGGCTCGAGCGTTTGCCGATGTCGTCAATGACAGTGAACGGTTGCTTGGCCAGATGGGATGGCCTACCTGGACGCTTTCGAATCACGATTTTCCGCGCCATATAAGCCGGTACGAGGCCGGACCGGCGACCGAGGCTAGGGCTAGACTGGCTGCGATGATGCTGTTGACGCTCAGGGGCACTCCGTTTCTCTACTACGGCGAGGAGATAGGTATGCGCCAGCTGGAGGTACCGGCGGCACTGCGCCGTGATAGGATGGGGCGCGACGGGTGCCGCACGCCGATGCAGTGGTCTTCTGCTGCTAACGGAGGATTTACCCGGCCCGGCGTTACGCCGTGGCTACCATGTGGGGACTATCGTACAACGAATGTCGCTGACCAGCTGCGAGACCCGCGTTCGATGCTCTCTTTCTACAGACGCATGATATGGTTCAGGAAAAAGAGCAAGGCGCTGACCACAGGCGCCTACCGGCATTTTGACGCTCGCGCTGATGATTTGTTCGCTTATTATCGCGTCTGCGGTAATGAGAGTCTGCTCATCGTGCTCAACTTTGCCGACGTACCGCGTGCGATAGACTTGCCGCAGGGGCGGATTCTGCTTAGCACAGACTCCGATAGAGCTGTCGAGTCCTCGAAGCGCGGGTTTCGCCTGAACGCGAACGAAGGTGTGATCATCGCCGTCGAGTGATGCGGTCTAACGGAGAAGCTTTTCAGGACAGTTGGGCTTGAGTCCACGATAAAAAGGGTAAGTAGAGAGCGATTAGCGGAGGTAAGTTTTGGTTGACGCATCTAGGCTCAAATGGCGAAATATGCTCGGTGAGCCTCTTGATGCTCGATGTTGTTGAATAGCTTCCCGTTCTTTAGCGTCAACTGGATGAACCTAGTCGTCCGAGTTCGTTGGTGACGCAATGGAGACCAAGAAAGCGATGGTTCGCGGGCTTTGCAATTGGCTTGTTTTGATCGCGAACGCATTGGTGGCGATACTATTGGCCTCTTGTGACCGGTCTGCTGAAACAGCCCTGCCGCCCAAGACGATACCGAAGATTTATGTCGTTCGCCCCGAGCGCGGGGTAATCGAGCGAACGGTGACCTTACCGGGCGATGCCGTCGGATTTTACGAAACTGCCATTCATGCGAAGGTCACCGGCTACGTGAAAAGGATACTGGTCGACAAGGGTGACGTAGTCAAACAGGGCGACCTTCTGTGCGAGCTCGAAGTTCCTGAGCTACACAGCAACCTTGCTCGAGCCAAAGCCCGCATGGATATAGCGAAGCTTACCTATGACAGGTTCTTACAGGTTTGGCGTCGCGACCCTCGTCTCGTGTCTCAAGAGCGTATTGACGTTCTGTATGCCCAATGGAAAGAGGCGGAGGCTGAATACAACACGCTCAATACCATGGTTGGTTATACGATGATTACGGCTCCGTTCGACGGCGTCGTTACTGGAAGGTTCGCCGACCCGGGCGCGCTTATTCGGGCCGGTGCTAGTGATATCGGTGTTGGCGAGACCTCCGGCATAATTTCGAGCGGAGCAACCGAGGGCTCGGGCGGTCACCGGACTGGGGGCGGACCGATAGTCACGATGGCTCAGATAGACAAAGTTAGAATCTATTCGTACATTCCCAACGACGTCGTTTCATACGTCAAGACGGGTACTGACGTTTTTCTTCAATTCGACGAGCTCCCGGGCAAAGTGTTCAAGGGTAAGGTGTCGCGATACGCCAAGGCACTTGACTTAGCGACCAGGACCATGATGGCCGAGGTAGACATCGATAACCGGGATCATCAGATCTATCCACGGATGTACGCTCACGCGACATATATCCTAGAGCGTCACGCGAACGCTTTGCTCGTGCCAATGTCTTCAACTACTGTTCTTCACAATAAGACCTTCGTTTTCGTTGTAGAGAACGGAAAGCTTAAACGAGTGGTTATCAAGCCAGGAATTACCAATCACCGCGTGGTCGAAGTTCTTTCCGGGCTTACTGGTAACGAACTCGTGGTGAAAAATTACAGCGGCGACCTCATCAGCGGTCAGCAAGTGCGTCCCGTGCTCGTAGGGTTCGACCGGGGTTGGCGCTCCGTTGTCGAAAGCTACGCCGGTCCTTCCACCGAGTCCGACTCGACGGATTAAGGTAGTTTCGACTGCGGCTCAACAGCCACTGATGGCGCTCTTCTAAGCATAGGCGGGAACTCTCGCTAAATGAGCTTTTTGGGGCTTTACCACGAGAAAAAGGGTATCGTTGAAAGTAAGTCGCGCATAAGGCAGACTTGAATCAACGGCGGTGGAGTCCGCCTAATCCGTCGCCCAATACTGGGGCGGCCAATGACTCCTGTGGCATAACATGCTGCAGGAGTTTTTGTTTTAATGGGCGCTCGTTTATCCGGACCAGCGACTAGTGGTCGGCTTTGGCAAGGCGATCGCTTTGGCGTTTATGAAGGCTTCCAAGCGTGACGATCTTAGCGGTTCGAAGCACATTATCGTCGTGAGTTCGATATCGGACTTTGACGCAACCGTTGCCGAGACGAGATATTTCTGGTCCTGGTTTATCTTTGGCTCGATAATGGCCATCGAGACTCGCCGGCATTTGTGGCAGAGTTGGGGCTTTTGTCCACGCCATGCGTGGCTCCATGCTGTGGTCGAATGCGAAATCTGGGGTGGGAGACCGTTTGCAACCTCGATTCTTTACCAGGATTTAATCGAGCGTGCTGCAAGGGTAGTAGATACGGGCCGTGTTTGTGGCATCCTGGCTGCGCGACGTTTGCGCCCTCAGGCGACCTGTTTGGTCTGCGACTACTTGGCGATTGCTAAAGACGTTTCAGCGGACGAATCGAATACCCGGCGTTGCGCACGGGTGAATCTTCGGTCACGGGTAATGGTTCTCATTGCACAGTCGGAACCGAGTTGGCGTCTAAATTCCTGCGATTTGTGTGGCGGAGCCGGCAAAGTCGTTTGCCGTTTGCATCTTTTGGCCGGCGATGGCAGGCTCGACCGAGCGCTAGCGGCCTATCTTTGCGATCTTGAGAGGCGTTTGGGTCTTCTTATTCGCAGCATGACTTGGAGAGGGCCTCAGGCAACGCCTGAGATTCAAGCCTCGTGGGTGGAAGCATTAGGATGGTTCGCCGGATGGAGTTTTCCTCTCGCAGTGGTTAGTGCCTAACTAAGACGCATGGGGTAATTCCATGACAGGCTCAAGACAGGCGCACTTCTCAGGGATGACGAAGCGCGGAAAAATGCTCGCCAAAGGTGAGGAGATCCTGGAAAGCTCGTAAGTCGCTGGCGGGGTCCTGTTCGTGATTCGTCTCGCTGCTGGACTATCCTTTTATCGGGCGTTGTTGGTACGAAGGGTTTCCCAGCTCGCTTCATGCTATGGGTCTTTGTGGCGTTGCTCTCGAAGGTAAGCCACAAGCGCCATCAGCCGACGGTCGCGCCATCGACGACGCGCTTCCAACTGGTTTCGCGGCAGAAGCTTTGCTCGTTCCGTTTCGACTCGCTCTATAAGCTCGTTGCTCCATAGCGATGGGTCTCGTCGCGATTGTGCGATATGGTAATACAACGAACGCAAGCGGTAGGCATAATCTTTGACGCCTCCAGGCGCATTTAGGTCGATAGTTTCAAAAGGCCCCATGAAAGCCCATCGCAAGCCAAGCCCTTCGCGTACCGTTTTGTCGATGTCCTCGATCGAAGCGTAGCCTTCTTCGAACAGCTTCCACGCTTCGTTGAGAAGTGCGCCTTGCAGGCGGTTTAGAATAAAGCCTTCTACCTCGCGCCGGACAACGACAGGACTCTGGCCCACCTCCGACATGAGCGCAACAGTGTAATTTATTGCGCTTTGGTGGGTCCAAGGAGCCGGTACGATTTCAACCACCGGGACGAGGTAAGGCGGGTTTACCGGATGCGCGATAAGACATCGCTCTTTGATTGGCAAATGGGCGGTGAAAGCCGACGCCGGAATTCCGGAAGAGGAGCTTCCAATTATCGTATTGCTCCCGACAAGCTCACTTAGTTTTTCGTAAACCGAACGTTTGGCTTCGACGGTTTCAAACACTGACTCTTGTACGTACTCGACATCATCGACCGCTCGGCTCATTTCATCGCAGACCGTGATTCTGGCTGCGATCTCGTCGGCGCCTTTGACCAAGCCGAATTTTTCCAGCTCGGCAAGGTTAGCGCGAACGACGGACATCACGGTGTCTCTCGTTTTGGGGCTTTCGTCGTAAACTTTTACGTTTAGCGATGCCCGTGCGAACACGATCGCCCATCCTGAGCCGACCAGTCCCGCGCCTACGATTCCGACGTTACGGGCCATGGGTTTGCGCCTCCGCTGTGAACCAACTTACGCTAACGGCGAGCCAAGCGTTAGTTGGGCGACTATCGGTGCAAGCTCAAGCTCCCAGGTTTTGTCCGTTGCCGAAGCTCATCGTCGCATAAATTATCAGCTACCCCAAATTCATGACTAGCGCGCGTACGGCGGCAGATGAGTCCTTTCGACGTCGAGAGGTCACGAGCCCTGCCAAGTTCTGGCTTCGATAATTCTTAGGTCAGGCGGCGGCTAGCGCACTTGCGAAAAAGGTTATTTTAGGGCGAAGCCCATTCGGGTAGCTTTTCATTGTCAAGAATAGCTCGGGCGATGGCCTCTCCGGCCCATACGCTCAGAGCAACGCCGTGGCCGGCGTACCCAGCGGCGACAAAAATTCTAGACGTGCCGGGCAATCGTCCGATAAGCGGCAGAAAATCATCTGGTATGCCGATTGGTCCGCCCCATTGATAGCAAAACTTTACTTGCTTCAGGGCGGGGTTTAGAGCGCGAACTCTCGATTTAAGATTCTCAAGCCTTGCGCCGATTTCTTCGTCGGTCAGCCGCTTGCGCTCGAGCTTGTCGATGGAGTCGAACACCAATCCTGCGCCAAAGATTACGCGACCGTCGCGCATAACCCGTCCCCACAGATAGGGTGTATCGACTGTGTAGAATGGGATATTCGCCCCCAGGCCGATTTGGTAGAGCGTTGAGCGGCTCAACGGCTCGGTAGCGCAGGCGAGCGTGAGCGCGCTTCTGATAGGCCGCACGTTTGGTAAGAGCAAGTTGGTCCAGCTGTTCGCAGCGACCACGACGAAGTCCGCGTCAATCGTTTGGCCGTCGGTTTCCACACGCAATTTGTCGCGGCTCTCGATCCTACGTGCGGGCAGGTTCTCGCGCACAACCGCTCCCGCGCGAATTGCAGCTTCAGCCAAGCCCTTCACGAGCTTCATCGGATCGACGGTTCCGCCCCGCACGACTCGGCGCACACGAATGTATTTGTTGTCATCCTTCCATGGAAGGATGAAGCCTCGGCTACTTTCGGCGTGCTCTATCTCCCAGCATCCGTGAAGCTCGAGCTCGCACTCGATCCGTTCTCGTTCGACCACGGCACGGAGGTGTTCGACACAGCATTCAGTCCCTGGAAATATGCCCTTGGCGGTGCCTTCCAATACAATTCCGCCGGTGCGGCCGCTTGCTCCAGCACCAACAGTGCGGGCTTCGAGCAACAGCGTTTTTGCGCCCCGGCGCGCTAGGTAACACGCTGCTGACACACCGGTTAAACCTCCCCCAATCACCGCGACGTCAACTCGTCTCGGTACATCGCCAGAGCTTGCGAGTTTTTGCTGCAACCAAGGCGGAACTCCCCAAAACGGTTCTGCAACTCGATTGGACCCCATAGCGATTACTGGAACGATAGATTAGCAGATGGCTGACTCGGAGGCAGGCAAAGCTGAAAGAGCAAGCCCCTTTGATGCCGGTTTTGTCCGCGAAACTAAACGCTCGCCATGATTAGCCTTGCGCTGTACGTGAAATGGTTCGGTTTCGGCTCTCTTGACGCAGCCTGGATGCAGTCGAGCGGAGGATAAAATCGAACAGTGGCGATGCTCTTGAGCGCTTCTAGTCTTAAAGGAGACCGTTGGCTTTAACCCAATTTTCGGTTTTATAAAGGGCAGCGGCGAGGCGTGCCAGTAAAAGGTCGATTTCGCGCTCTTTGATGACCAGTGGAGGAGAGAGACAGATAACGTCGCCAGCCATTCGCACGAGCAACCCCTCCTCGAGGGCGGCTTCGCGCAAAAACGCACCGACCCGCGCCTGGATGGGGAAAGGCTCACGCGTCTGTTTGTCTCGGACAAGTTCCACCCCGACCATCAGACCTTCGCCGCGGATGTCTCCGACGATTGGCGAGTCCTTGAGCTTTTGCAGCCCCGCGATTAACCGTTCTCCCATGACGCGAGCTCGTTCTGGCAACTTCTCGTTTTCGATAATTTCCAGAGTTTTTAGTCCCACCGCGCAGCTCAGCGGATGGCCAGTGTTGGTAAAGCCGTGCCATATGGCAAGACCCTCTCTACCGCTTCGGATCGCCTGGTATAATTTCTCGTCGACTATCACCGCTCCAAGCGGCGCATAGCCGCTACTGATTCCTTTTGCGCAGGTTATGATGTCGGGAAGCACGTCCCAGTGTTCGCAAGCGAACATCTTGCCGGTGCGCCCGCCCGCGGTTATGACTTCGTCGGCGACGAAAAGAACGTCGTACCGGTCGCATATTTCGCGCACGCGCGTCCAGTAGGCCTTCGGGGCGGGAATCACGCCACCGGAGCCGATAATCGGTTCGGCGATAAAAAACCCGACCTTGTCCGGTCCTTCCTGCAGGACAGCCTCTTCGAGCAAGTCAGCACATTTGAGCGTGCATTCCTGATGGTCCCTGCAGAACTCGCATCGATAACGGTAAGGCGGCTCGATATGGCGCACTTTCAAGCCGGGCGGGCCGTAGTAGCGGTGAAAACGCTCAATCCCGGTCAATGCTGCGGCACCAAGAGTCGAGCCGTGGTAGCCAAGTTTGCGGGCAATGGCGACGGTTTTGTCGGGCTTGCCACGCAGCGCAAAATAAAGACGCGAAAGTCGGATTGCCGACTCGTTCGACTCTGACCCGCCACTGGTCAGAAGTACACGCTTGAGCGAGCCCGGCGCTAACGAAGCAAGCTTGGCGGCAAATCGGATTGCCGGCGGAGTTGTGACGTTAAGCAAATTAATGTGGAAGGAAAGCGTCCTGAGCTGACGCGCTACGGCAGAGGCAACGTCAGTGCGACTAAAACCGAGGTTGACGTTCCAAATACCGGCGGCCGAATCGAGGTATTTGCGACCATTGACGTCCCATACAAATACCCCTTTGCCGCGAACGAGAATAAGCGGTTCCCTTCTATAAACTTCGTCGAGCGGAGCGAAACTGGGCAGCCTGTGCGCTCGGTCGAGCTCGACCAAGATATCGCGCTCATTTTCGCTTTGTACCGCGCTCCTTCTAGAGCGAGTATTTGTTGGTTTATACGACGTCTCCATAAACGTGAGAATACGCGCAGCAAAAAATTCCACGCCATTTAGACGAGGTGATGCGCTGTGTTTTATGCGAGCTTACGCAATGGCGCACCACGCTGGCAACCGAAGCGGACCTGAGGCTGCATATTACACATTATTATGGCTAAGCGTGATTCCCGAACACAGCTTCGATGTAAAGCGCCTCGAGCAGCACGGACCCCTGCGTACTAGATGGCGACGGCAAAGCAATCGGCGCCCGCAGGTAGCGCTTTTTGGACGCTTGGCTGCCAATTGGCAAACTTAACCGAGAGCGGCTTATATCCTCCCGTAGGTGGCAAGCGATAGAATAACCTAGTTGAACAAAAGGCGCAGTTACGCGTCCTAGCTTTGAGGGCTTGAGCGGAAAAGGGCTGTCGAATCTGGGAGTTTGCGCTGTTTGTTGTGACGTTTCTGTAACAATGGTAAGCGCATGTCAGGCTACGGGACGACGATGAGTTTGAGGCTCTACAAGATGGATAATGAGGGTGATGCGGCAGTGATTTCGCCCATGTGACGACGCCATCTCTCGGTGCCTTGGAACAAGCGTAGCGCGACGAAATTTATAGAAATTTATAGATTCGATCCTGTGTAGGCTAGGGCTTGTTCAGCGAACAAGCGTAGACCCTCAAGACCGGAGGAATGGAGCGAGCAAGCTAGAAACCCCAGGCTCGTCGACCAGGCTGGGAATTTCACAGCGATCGGCGAGTGTCGAGTTTTCACGAGTGAGGAAGGCAAGCGTATGGCAAATCCTATTCGAGAGGTGACCAAGTACGGTCAGAGCATATGGTTCGATTACATTCGCCGGGGGCTTATTACGTCGGGTGAGCTCAAGCGGATGGTGGAAGAGGACGGGCTTTTGGGGGTCACTTCCAACCCGGCCATTTTTGAGAAGGCGATCGCCGGAAGCAGCGACTACGACAGCGCGATGAGGAAGCTGGCTGGGGAAGGTCTGACTTCTGTCAAGGACATCTACGAGCGGCTTGCGATCGAAGACATACAGCTTGCCGCTGACGTTCTTTACTCTGCTTACCAGAAGACTGGTGGGCGAGATGGCTTTGTAAGCCTCGAGGTATCGCCCCACCTAGCCAACGACACCGAGGGCACGATTCAAGAAGCAACGCGCCTGTACGCCGCTGTTAACCGTCCCAACGTAATGATCAAGGTGCCGGGCACACCGGCTGGCTTTCCCGCCATTACAGAGCTTATTTCCCGTGGCATAAACGTCAACGTGACCTTGCTGTTCAGTATCGCGGCCTACGTAAAGGCCGCCGAGGCGTACATGGCCGGGCTTGAGGTGCTTGCCCAGAAAAGCGGCGACCTCAGCAAGGTTGCGAGCGTGGCGAGCTTTTTCTTGAGCCGCATCGACACGCTGATCGATGATCGGCTCGGCCAGATGCTGGATAAAGAGCGCGACCCGGACCGACGGGCGCTTCTCAAAAGCCTGGTTGGAAAAGTGGCGATTGCAAGCGCACGTATCGCGTATGCACATTATCGCGAGCTTGTGGCAACCCCGCGCTGGCGCGCGCTAGCCGAAAAAGGAGCACGATCACAGCGTCTTTTGTGGGCGAGCACCAGCGCAAAGAACCCAAAGTATTCGAAAACCAAGTACGTCGACGAACTGATAGGCCCCGACACTGTAAACACGCTTCCCGCGGAGACATACAACGAATTTAAGGCTCATGGCAGGCCGCGGCCAGCTTTGATCGAGAACTGGGTAGAAAAGCTGGAGGAGGCCCAGCAGGTTTTCCATGCCTTGGAGACTGTCGGTATTTCGTTGAACGAGGCTACCGATCAACTTCTTGCCGACGGGGTCAAAAAATTCAATGACGCGTTCGACCAGTTGCTGGCAGCCATCGATAAAAAGCGCGCCTCGATGGTCGCGGGCGCGCCTGAGCGGCGACTTTACGTTTTAGGCCAAGCGGAGAAAGCCGTAAAAGAAGCGCTTGACGATTGGCAAAACAACAGCAAGGTGCGACGTCTGTGGGAGGGCGACGCTTCTTTGTGGACAAATACTGACGAAGGTCATTGGCTGGGATGGATACACGTCGTTGACGGCCAACGCGAACATAGCGAGCACTTAAAGCGCATCGCCGAGGACGTCAGGCAGGCCGGCTTTAAGCATATCTTGCTTCTAGGCATGGGCGGCTCGAGCCTGTGTCCCGACGTGCTGAGTCGCACGTTCGGTAAAATTGACGGCTACCCGGAGCTACTGGTGCTGGACTCGACCGTGCCTGCGCAGGTGGCCAGCTTCGAACGGCGCGTCGACCTGCGAAGCACCCTTTTTATCGTATCCTCGAAATCTGGCACCACGACCGAACCGAACGTTTTTAAACAATATTTCTTTGACCGGGTAAGCAAAGTTGTCGGCGCGAACGAGGCTGGCTCGCGTTTCGTTGCGATCACCGACCCAGGCACACCGCTTCATCAGTTGGCAAAGCGGGAGCGCTTCCGCCACATCTTTTTTGGCGTGCCGAGCATCGGAGGACGTTACTCGGCGCTTTCGAATTTTGGGATGGTACCAGCGGCGGCGATGGGACTGGACGTTATCCGTCTGCTCGACCGCGCCGAGGTGATGTTGCACGCTTGCTCACCCTATGTGCCGACGCACGATAATCCGGGCGTGACGCTGGGAGCGATTCTTGGCACGCTCGCACGTCTGGGACGCGATAAGCTGACCCTGGTTGCTTCGCCAAGCATCGCAAGGCTCGGTGCTTGGCTTGAACAGTTGCTTGCTGAATCGACCGGTAAAGAGGGCAAGGGAATCATACCGATTGACGGCGAAGAGTTGGGTCCGCCGGAAGTTTACGGCGATGACCGAGTCTTCGTATACTCGGCACTCGAGTCGGATGACACCGCAAGGGACGAAGCGGCTCTCACAGCGCTTGAACGTGCCGGCCATCCCGTGGTGCGCCTAAAACTTGCCGATTTGTGGGATTTGGGGCAGGAATTCCTGCGCTGGGAGTTCGCCACTGCGGTTGCCGGTTCGATCCTCGGCATCAACGCCTTTAACCAGCCAGACGTCGAGGCCAGCAAGCTCGCGACGCGCAAACTAACCGCCGCCTACGAAAAAAGCGGGAGCCTCCCGGAGCAGACGCCTTTGTTGCGTGACGGGGAGCTGAGCTTGTTCGCCGATCCCGACAACGCTCAGGCGCTCGGGGTCGGGCGCAACGGTCGCGACGTTGGGGACGTACTGGCTGCCCACATCGCGCGACTTCGGCCACGCGACTACTTCGCAATTAACGCTTACATCGAGATGAGCGACGAGACTTTCGCCGAGCTTCAGGCGATTCGTCACGCGGTTCGCAACGCCAAGCGCGTAGCTACGACCGTCGGCTACGGCCCCCGCTTTTTACACTCCACGGGCCAACTCCACAAGGGCGGCCCCAACACCGGAGTGTTTTTGCAGATAACGTGCGATGATGCGCACGATTTGCCTATCCCTGGGCAGAAGTACACGTTCGGCGTGCTCAAGCGGGCCCAGGCGGAGGGCGACTTCCAAGTGTTGGCTGAACGTGGTCGTCGCCTTCTACGCGTTCATCTGGGGGCCGACGTAATAGCTGGTCTTAAGCGGCTGCGCGAAATCGTCGAGCGCGTAACGACCAAATAGCCGGACGCGCATCGGTAATTTTTCGCAATCGCTGGCTTTGCGAGCGAGGAGCGTACGATGAGGCTTCACACAGTGGAAGGGCAAAAGAATATCGACCTGCTCTGTATCAATACCATCCGCACCCTTGCGATGGACGCCGTGCAGGCGGCCAACTCGGGCCATCCAGGAACGCCGATGGCGCTTGCGCCTGTGGCGTATTACTTGTGGCAGTACGTAATGCGCTACGACCCTGACGCTCCGACGTGGCTTAACCGCGACCGCTTTGTGTTATCGAATGGGCATGCCTCGATGCTTCTGTACGCGATCCTGCATCTGGCGGGCGTCAAGGCGGTAAATCCCGATTACGAGCAAGTAGGACGGCTTGCGGTCACGCTTGACGATATCAAACGGTTTCGCCAGTTGGACAGCAAATGCCCGGGTCATCCCGAGTACCGTTGGACCTCCGGCGTCGAAACGACCACCGGGCCGCTGGGACAAGGTGTGGCGACCAGCGTGGGCATGGCGATCGCCCAGCGTTGGCTCGCAAGCCGCTTTAATCGGCCGGGTTTCGAGCTGTTCGACTACAGGGTTTACGCGATCTGCGGCGACGGGTGCATGATGGAGGGAATCTCGGGCGAAGCAGCTTCGCTTGCCGGCCATCTTAGACTGTCGAATCTGTGCTGGATTTACGACAACAATCACATCACCATCGAAGGCAACACAGCGCTTGCGTTCAGCGAGGACGTCGCGACACGGTTTGTCGGTTATGGATGGAACGTTACGCGGGTGGGCGATGCCAATGACCTCGAGATGCTGGGACGAGCGCTTGAAATAGCCCATCGCAGCGAAGACCGTCCGACTTTGATTATTGTCGACAGTCATATCGCCTATGGCGCGCCGCACAAGCAGGACACCAGTGCAGCGCACGGCGAACCGCTCGGCGAAGAGGAAATCCGACAGACCAAGCGGAACTATGGATGGCCCGAAGATGCGAAGTTTCTCGTGCCCGAGGGCGTCAGGGAGCATTTCGCTGCCGGTGTTGGCGCGCGCGGGCGCGCGCTCAGAACTGGATGGGAAGCGACTTTGAGGCGCTACCGAGAGGCTTATCCCGATCTGGCGCGAGAACTCGAGTTGATGCAACGGGGCGAGCTGCCCGAAAGATGGGACAGTGAATTGTCTTACTTCGCGCTCGAACCCAAGGGTATCGCCGGTCGCGACGCCTCGGGCAAGGTGCTCAACGCCATCGCTCAGCGCGTTCCATGGCTTTTGGGCGGCTCGGCTGACCTTGCGCCGTCTACCAAGACGCGGCTTACATTTCCTGGTGCGGGAGACTTCGAAGCCGACACGCCGCAGGGGCGGAACTTCCACTTCGGTATCCGCGAACACGCTATGGCTGCCATCCTTAACGGGCTTGCGCTGTCCAAATTGAGGCCGTACGGTTCGACGTTCTTGGTATTTAGCGATTACTTGCGTCCGGCCTTGCGGCTGTCCGCTTTGATGGAGTTGCCGGTCATCTATGTCTTCACCCATGATTCGATAAGCGTGGGCGAAGACGGACCGACACATCAGCCGGTGGAGCACCTCGCGGCGCTGCGTTCCGTGCCTGGTTTGGTGGTGCTGCGGCCGGCGGACGCTAATGAAGTTGTCGAAGCGTGGCGCTTGGTCATGCAGCTAAAGGACAAACCAGCGGTGCTCGTCCTTTCGCGTCAAGCTCTGCCGGTTATCGACCGCACAAAATATGCGCCTGCCTCGGGTACTTCGAGGGGTGCGTACGTGCTGGCTGATGCTCCTGGCGGTAAGCCCGAAGTCTTACTGCTCGCAACGGGAAGCGAGGTCCATCTATGCTTGGAGGCGTACGAAAGCCTCAAGCAGGAAGGCATCGCCGCGCGGGTCGTAAGCATGCCGTCGTGGGAAATCTTCGAGCATCAGTCGAAAGAATACCGCGACAGTGTGCTTCCGCCAGATGTCGTTCTGCGTGTGGCGGTCGAAGAGGGCTCAACTTTCGGATGGTCGCGATACGTGGGACCGCGCGGCCGTTGCATCGGTATGGAAACCTTTGGAGTGCCAGCTCCGATGAAAGAAGTGCAAAAGAAATTCGGGTTTACGGTCGAACGTATAGTGGGCGTTGTTAAAGAGCTTCTGGCCGACCATAAAGGCTAGGCTCGCATTTGGGCGCCATCTTTTGATGAGGTAGTTTTCGCGTAGATACGAGGTTCAATATTGGGTCTGGATTTTGGAAGGTAGGCGAAGCTCGACGGTTCGCTTTCTCTGGGGCGGTGCACTTCCGACTGGCGAGCCATCGGCAACCAGGCGAGAATTACACGTGTGGTAGTAAAATCCATCAAGGGTAAGTTTATAGCGTGATTGTCGAAAGTCGAACTCAAAATCCGTTGATGGCGGGGCTCGAGAAAGCACTCGTGCCTCAGCCCTGCACGTTGATTATTTTTGGTGGGTCAGGTGACCTGTCGCGGCGCAAGCTTTTACCTGCGCTCTACAATTTGGCGTTGGACGGTCATTTGCCTGCCGGTTTTGAAGTCATCGGCTTTGCCCGAAGCGAAATGGACGACGCAAAATACCGAAGCTTTGCCTGCGAGGCGGTGCAGAAGTTTTCGCGTCGCCCATATGACGCGGCCCACTGGGCGGAGTTCGAGCGGGCACTTCATTACCAAACCGCGTCATTCGACGATCCAAAATCGTACCAGGCTCTGAAAAGTAGGCTTGACGAAATCGAGGCGCGGGGAGCCACTTTAGGCAACCGCATATTCTACCTCGCGATACCTCCCAGCTTCATCGGACTCTGCGCCCGCCAGCTTAAAGAGGCAGGTCTGGTTCATCCTGCAAAAGGTGCGGAGCAATTCTCGCGAATCATCGTTGAAAAGCCGCTTGGGCACGATCTGGAATCGGCGCGCAAGATCAATGACGAACTAGCTCACGTTTTCGACGAGAGCCAAATATACCGAATCGACCATTATCTCGGCAAAGAGACGGTTCAGAATATTTTGGTGATGCGGTTCGGTAATTCGATTTTCGAGCCACTGTGGGACGAGAAGCATATCGATCACGTGCAGATCACGGTGGCGGAAGAAGAAGGTGTGGGCACGCGCGCGGGTTATTACGAGGAAGCCGGCGCTTTGCGCGATATAGTTCAGAACCATATTCTGCAGCTGCTTTGCATGGTCGCGATGGAGCCGCCGTACGTGATGGATCCGGAGGTGATTCGTTCCCACAAACTTGAAGTGTTGCGTTGCCTGCGTCCGTTCACGCCGCAAGACGTCGAGCGCTACGTGGTGCGCGCCCAGTATTCCGCTGGCTTCTGTCGCGGCCTCCCAGTGGTGGGCTACCGGCAGGAGAAGGGCGTGAAGATCGACTCTACCACCGAGACGTACGTGGCCTTGCGCACCTTTGTCGACAACTGGCGGTGGGCCGGGGTTCCGTTTTACCTGAGAACCGGCAAGCGGATGGCTAAACGGGCGACCGAGATCACCGTTCAGTTCAAAAACGTTCCACGCGTGCTGTTCAACGTCGACGCGACCAACCCTCTGGAACCTAACGTGCTGGCGATTCGGATTCAGCCCGACGAGGGCATTTCGCTGCGTATCTCGGCCAAGCTTCCCGGGGCAAGAGTGCGAATCTACCCAGTTAAGATGGACTTTCGCTATGGCACGACGTTTGGTGCCGACGCTACGCCGGAGGCCTACGAGCGGCTGATACTGGACGTGATGGCGGGAGATCCCACTTTGTTCATGCGTCGCGACGAAGTCGAGGCCGCCTGGCAGTGGATCGACTTGGTTCAGGAAGCATGGCAGCAGAAGGCGCCGGAAAGACTGCCAGAGTACGCCGCTGGGACGTGGGGACCGCCAGAAGCTGACCGGCTAATCGAAAGCGACGGGCGTAGATGGAGGACTTTGTGAGCTCAGAGGTACACCATTATATTTCGCATCCGCCGCGCCCGGTGCCGCTCGAGGCGCTGGAGGACGAATTGATAAAGCTGTGGCGCCATCCCGAGCAGGCGCAAGAGCTAGGCACGCACGCGGTGCGCGCCTGCATGGCAAATTTAATCGTTTTTTATTCTCCCGCGCACGGGCCCGCTGACCTGGATAAGACGCTGATCGAGACCGTGCAACGCCATCCCAGCCGATTGATCATTTTGCAGGAAGAGGCCGATAGCGGCTCCATCCATCCTGAAGCTTTGGTGTCTACCCATCTGGACCAATCGCATCAGGTGTTTTGCGAGCAAATCACGCTACGCGCCGGGCAAAACGGCTTGGAGCGGTTCCCGTCTTTGGTGACCGGTTTGCTTTTAGAGGATCTTCCTACTTCGTTATGGTGGGCGTCGTCGAAGCCGCTACCGCATTCTCAAATATGGTTTTTAGAAACCTCCCGCCTGGCTAGTCAGCTTATTTATGACAGTTTTACTTGGCAGGACGCGCGCCAGGGGATTCGAGCCGTGACCCAGTGGCTTTCGTCGACGGAAGGAGACCAGACGGCGGCCGACCTGGCCTGGCGGAGGCTTAAACCATGGCGTAGGGTCATAGCCCAGGCCCTGGACCCGGCTTTGGTGCCTAGCGCGCTTGAATCGATTGTTCGCGTATCGATCAAGCACGGTCCGCATGCGCTTCCCCAGGCCTGGCTTTTGGCCGGATGGATGGCGCATCTTTTGGGCTGGCAACTAAAAAGCGGCAAAGTGGCCTTAGGCGTCGAGATCGTATGGCAGTTTGAAAGCAAAACTGGCTCGGTGAGCGTCGCTTGCTGCCGGTTGACAGAAGGAGAGTACGCGTTGCTCGAGACGGCGATCGCGTGGCAACGGGGTGGTAGGACTTGTCAGGCGCGCTTTAGAGCCGACGACTCGACCCGGATCACTGTCGATTACGAAGGGGTTGAGCTTAAACCCCGTTCGGTTGTGCTTCCGCAGCGCACGCTCGGCGCCCTCGTCGCTCGGCAGTTGTCAGACTTCAGCGGCGACCCCTTGTTCGAACAGGCGCTGGGGGTGGCGCGAGAGATGGCGGATGCTCTCGAGCAATGAGTCGTCCGGTTGGAGAGATAAAAGTCGCGTCGGACTTGGAAGAGCTCAGCCAATTGGCGGCTGAGGAGTTTGTAAGGCTCGCTCAAAAAGCGATGGGCGAGCGCGGCCGATTTAGCGTTGTGCTGTCCGGCGGCAAGACTCCGCGAACGCTCTATGAGATATTGGCCCGGGCGCCATTGCGAGACAGGGTCGAGTGGCAATGTGTCGACTTTTTCTGGGGCGATGAGCGCGCTGTTGCATCCGAGGACGAAGAATCGAACTTCCGCATGGCCAATGAAACATTGATCACCAAAGTGGCAGTCAACCCAGAAAGAGTCCATCGGATGCCGGCAGACGAGCCCGACCTCGATTCTGCCGCAAAAAATTACCAAAACGCTATCGCGAGGGTTTTTAACGTAGATCCGGCTGGGGAGCCGCCCAGTATGGATTTAGTGCTGCTTGGACTGGGGCCAGACGGCCACACCGCGTCGCTATTCCCATATACGAAAGCTATCGACGAAACAGAGCGATGGGTAGTGCCCAATTACGTGCCACGCCTGAGAGCAAATCGCATGACGATGACGGCCAGAATCATAAATCGGGCGGCCGAGGTGATGTTTTTGGTGGCAGGCGAAGGTAAAGCCGTTGCTTTGGCTCAAGTGCTCGAAGGGCCTTACGACCCAAAACGGTTGCCCGCGCAAAAGATAAGGCCTGAAACAGGCCGACTACTTTGGTTGATCGATCGAAAGGCGGCCGGCGAACTTAAAAGTCGAACGCAAAGCAGCTAGCGAGTTTGCTAGCCTCATTCATTAAAAGAACGCCAAAAGAACGCCGTTCGGAGTCGCACAGTCATGTTCCTTGCGGGGGATGTGGGCGGTACAAAGACTGCGATCGCGCTTTTCGAGGAGCGCGAGAATAAGCTTCATATCACGCGCGAGATGGTCGTCCATAGCGCAGAGTACGCGTCGCTCGAAGAGGCTGTCGGAAAGTTTTTGTCGGCAACACCACAGCACGAGATTCGCGCGGCCTGTTTTGGCGTGCCTGGAATTGTCATGGACGGGCGATGCCATGCGACTAATTTGCCGTGGGTGGTCGACGAGAGAGAGCTTGCCCGCAAGATCGGTGGGTGCGCGGTGAAGCTGATTAACGATCTTGAAGCGACCGCGCTTGGGATGCTCGAACTGCCGCGAGATCAGTTCGAAACGATTCAGGCCGGGGCAACAGAGGCCCGGGTCGGCAACGTAGGCGTGATCGCCGCCGGGACCGGGCTGGGCGAAGCGGTACTCCACTGGACCGGAGCGAGGTTCGAGCCGCTTGCGTGCGAGGCCGGCCATGCGGATTTTGCTCCCCGTACAGAACTGGAGATCGAGCTGCTACGGTACCTTAAAGGTATGCTGGGGGGACACGTGAGTTACGAGCGTGTGATCTCGGGACCAGGCATTCACAACATTTACCAGTTTTTGCGCGACTATGGCTTTGCGCCTGAGGCTGCCTGGGTTGCGGATGAGCTTAGGGCGAGCGCCGATCCGAGCGCGGTTATTTCCGAACTCGGCACGGCAAATAAGGATCGGCTCTGTCGCATGACGATCGAAACTTTCAGCACTATTTACGGTGCCGAGGCGGGAAATCTTGCTTTGCGGTGCCTCGCGATTGGGGGAATTTACCTGGGAGGCGGTATTGCTCCGAAGATTAAGAGTGTGCTGATGGACGGCAGCTTTATGCAGGGGTTTCTCGATAAAGGAAGGCTTAGGCAGTTTCTCGAACAGGTCCCGGTGTTCATCGCGATGAACGAGCGGGCGGCGCTGCTGGGCGCGGCGCGTTGCGCCACGCGTTTGATGGCTTGAGCTTTGAGGATAGTAGCGATTGCCGGGTTTTATTGTTGATCCAGATAGAAGCGGTCTTCGTCTTTGTTGAATCCGAAAAGCTCGGCAAAGCGTCCCCAATCCAAGATGGTGGAGAACAGGCTTTCGGGGTCTTCGTTCGGCAAAAGCATCGCTAAGTGCGAAAGCACGACTTCGCGCTCCAGGGAGCAATTCTCCTGTCCGCGCAACAAGCGCACGAGGTAGCTGAAAAGACTCAGCTCTTTGAGTCGCTCGCGCAATAGCGCCTTTCGCTGGTTGATATCGCTTTCTAGGAACTGCTTGCCGAGCGGTTGAAGAACGATATCGCCGCTGGGAGTAGCTACGAAACCTAACACCTCAGCGGCCTTCATTACGTTGAGCATGTCGCTCAACGGATAATTGAGATCGCGCGCAAGCCTGTAGCCGTCTTCGCTCCCGCCGCGGCTGTCCAACAGTTCGAGTAGACCGATAACGCGGCTTATTCCCACTTGTGGAATTGGGTGGATTTCGGCGGCGCGCATCACCCGCGCTCCTCGATCATAGAGAAAATCTGATCGGTCAAAGCGTTGAACAGGTCGGTGCGCTTGCGACGCGGTCGGGCCAAGTCGACGGTAAGCTCTCCCACGATCCGGCCCGGATTTCGGCCCATGACAAGCACCCGGTCCGCCATCTCTACGGCTTCTTCAATGCTGTGGGTAACCAAGATGATCGTGCCGACGGGTAGGTCTGGAGACTGCCACATGTCGAGCAGTTCTTCGCGAAGGTTAATTGCGGTGAGTTGGTCGAGCGCGGAGAAAGGTTCATCCATGAGCAGGAGCTCGGGCTCGAGGGCTAGCGCGCGAGCGAGTCCCACTCGCTGTTTCATTCCGCCCGACAGCTCGCGGGGGTATGCTTCTTCGAAGCCGTCCAAACCTACCTTGTCGATATAAATCGCGGCTCTCCTCTCGCGCTCGGCTGGCTCAATCCCACGAGCTTCAAGACCCAGTTCGACGTTGGCTTTAACCGTAAGCCACGGCAGCAGCGCGAAGGATTGAAAGACCAGGGCGCATTCAAGGTTAATGCCGTCAACTTGCCGACCTTTATAAAGGACCTGGCCCGAGCTAGGCGGTATGAGGCCGTGGATGATGCGCAAGAGGGTTGACTTGCCGCATCCCGAAGGACCGACGATTGCGACGAATTCGCCCTCTTCGACGGTGAACGAGATCCCCTCCAGCACGTGAAGCGCGCTGGCCGATCGTTGGTAGCTCTTAGAGACTTCCTTGAGTTCCAGTAAAGGCATCGACTAGGAGGTTCTACGTCTCGCATCGCAGTACGCTCTGCCAATGATTCGATGGTCGCCAAATGTTAGTCAAACCTGTATCTCTCGGTCGCAAAACGGTAAAGGGGCCGCCACACCAAGCGATTGAGAGACATTACAATCGCCACCATCGAAAGCAACGCCAAAAGAATCATCAGGTTGTCGCCGCTCTGATAGGTAGCGACGTCCAGCATAGCGCCCAGGCCAAGCACCTGGTAGTGGTGCCCTTGGTAGGTGAAATATTCCGAGACTATAAGCGCGTTCCATCCCCCGCCCCACGCCGTAATACTTCCGGTAATCAGCGAAGGGGTCAAGGCTGGCAAGGTGAGTTTACGCCAGGTCGCGGTTCGGCTCAGGCCAAAGGCGCGCACCGCCTCGCGCAGATCCTCCGGTATTTGGCGCACACCGGCGGTCAGGTTAAAGAGAAGATACCATTGCATCCCCGTCAGAAGCAGAAGGACGGATGCAAGATTCATGTTGCCGGTCAGCTCAACCACGGCTGCCACTATCAACGGAAACAGAGCTGTGGCGGGAATTGAGCCTGCAATCTGAGCGATGGGAGCTAATCGCCTACTGAAGCGCTGGCTTTCGCTTGCCGCCAGCGCACATGGTAAGGTCCAGGCCAGAGACAGAGCATAGGCGATCATCAGACGCAAAATCGAGGCTCCCGCCGCAAGCGGTATCAGATGCGCTTGCGCGGGCCAGGGCCTGCGTAGCACGCGTATCAACGCCACAAGCCCGTCGCCTGCGCCATACAAGACAAGCGCGATCAATGCGCCGCCTAGAACGCGACGTATTGCCCGCCACAGCGCCCCACAGGAGAGCAAAGCGCTTATCGAGCGCTTATACCAGCCGGGCATGCGCGCCTTAACCACGCCCCAAGCTAATCGCACAACTGACGCCCCGGCTCGAACCAATCGTAGAACAAAAGGTGCGAGAGGACTCCCTATAGTGGCGATCTGAGGCGTAAGGGTGCCTGCCGCAAACTCGTAGCGAAACTTCTCCGCCCATACCGACAACGGTTGCCACACCAGAAAGTCCATCGTAACGATAACAAACAGAAGCGCCAGCAGGCCGGCTATTAGCGGCCCGACTTGCCCTGTCTCCGCGCTGTCCATCAGAAGAGTTCCAAGTCCCGGCAATTTATAACGCGCGTCGCCAATCGTGATAATCTCGCACGCGATCAGAAAGTACCAGGCGGCGACCCACGACAAGATCGAGTTGTAGACGAGCTTCGGAATGCTTGCCGGCAAAAACAGCCGCTTGAACCGCAACCATCCGTTGCCCCCATAGGCGGCCACAGCCTCGGCGATGTCGGTTGGGATCGTCTTGATCGCCTCGAATACCCCCAACGCCATATTCCACGCTTGGCTGGTAAAGATGAGAAAAATGGACGCAAGCTCAATTCCAAACCGTGTATTGCCGCCGAGTGAAATAAAAAAATAAATCGCGGCCGGGAAAAACCCGATTACGGGAACTGATTGAGCAACGTCGATTATCGGGATCATGATTCGCTCAGCCAAAGGCGTTCTGGCTGCCGTGATCCCGTAGGAAATGGCGAAAATTAGCGAAAGGAAGTAAGCGATGAGAACCCGATAGAGTGAACAAAACGTGTAGTACGGAATTTGCGAAAGTGAAACTCTCAGCTCAGAGCGTCCTAGCGCTAACCGGGGCTGCAAGCGAAAGAACAGCGCCACGATTATGGCGACCGCAAGCAACGACAGGATGCCCTTGAACGCTCTACTTAAACTCAGCTCGCTCGAAGTTCTGAACTCCTTCATCAACAAGTAGGATACCCTTACCTCAGTCCACGCTTGAAGCCCTAGGAAGGCACAGATGTTGCTGAAAACGTCTGACAGTTAAACGTCCTGAGTGACGTGGCTGGGCCGACATGGTCAAGCGTTAAACGTATTGCCTTTATTAGCCGAGATTATAATTATTTACAGAAATGCTTAGGTACGGGAGCCGCCTAAGCCGTTTGGAGGAAGATGCGCTATTGGGCGGCTTGGTTTGAAACAGCTCTCGGGGCAATCTTTTTGGGATCTCGATGAGCGACGCGATGTGTCGTGATACAACAGTAATACGGGGGACCCACAACGAGGATGAGCTTAATTGTTCTTTCTTTTAGCGTGCTTGTGCTGACGGTGGTGGCAGCGGGGTGTGTGGCCGTCAACCCAAATGTTCGAGCGGCCGAGCGAACTTATCATCAGCGCCTTGCCAATCCTAGCTCGCAAACCAGCTCGCAACGCACTGAGAGGGCGGAACAAGAGATTCTGCCCTTGGCAGAGGGTGGCGACCTCGTCTAGAAGAAAAAATCATCGGTTTCCACCTCCGCAGCTAACCTGACTTCTGGTGTAGTCTAGTCAGAGCACCACCTTAGCAGGTAGTTAGCTGGACAGTCTCTGCTGTTTTAGCGTTACCACAAGTCGCATCGGCCTCGCCGGCATCCGGCTTTAAGGCCCGTAGTATGCGCCCAGCGCCAGTAAACACTTAAGCCCAGGGCTTGTAGCTGCACAAATTGTCGGCACATTCCTGCCTATTTGCTATGCGCTTTTCTTGAAGCTTCGGTCGCTACGTCATAAAAGGCTATACTTGTGCAGTCGCTTGATTGAAGGCGCGACCTTACGATTCCGGCCCAAGTTTAGCCGAACACGGTTAAAGAGATTGCCCTTGTGGTTTCGCGCCGTGGCGAAGCACGAATAGACCGGTTGAGCGGAGGATGGATGGAACAGTTACAAAAGGTGGCTGAAGGTCTTCACCCGGTAGCCGACCACTTCACGATCGCCCTGTTCACGATTGCGGTGTTGGCCGACCTGGCTGCCAGTGTGTTTAGTCAGCGCGCTTGGCTCCGCCACATGTCGTTGACGCTCACTGTTTTGGCGGCGTTAGCTGCAGGCGCTTCGTTTTATACCGGCAACCTCGAATCCGAACGGGTTAAGGCGTTCCTCACAGCACCTGCAAAAGACATGCTGTATAAACACGCTTTGTGGGGTGGGCGAATCGTCTATGTGATTGGCGTTCTCGCGCTGGTACGAATAATTCTTGGATTGTTTGGCTCTTTAGCCCGCTTGCGTTCGTCATACCTTTTGGTAGCAATTGTGGCGCTAGGGCTTCTGTACATGGATAGCTATTGGGGCGCGCAGCTAGTCTACACTTACGGTGTTGGCACCAAACCTGGCGAGGAAGCGATGAGCCGACCCAAGGGCGCGATTGAGGAATTCACCAAAGGATTGATTCGGAAAGTCCCGATTCCTTCCATCGAAAGCCCTACCGCCAAGACAACTCCTCCCGCATCTTCCGTGTCCAGTCCTGAGGTGGCTCTTACGCCCGCTCCGCTCATGGGGCCCGCAACGTCTACGTCTCCTGGGGCAAGTCCAACCTCTCCTACGACCTCAACCCCTCAGGCTTTGGCGAGCCCGACGCATAGCCCGCCCCCGATTTCTCCTAACTTGCCCAGTCCCTCTTCAGCGGGAGAAGGAGGGTCTGAGCGTTGACCTCCGATTAAGTGAGGCACCTGGTGCAGAGTACAAAAGTGCGTCGACTGGGTAATGGTACTGGCTTCGACACGGGCACAGAGCTGAGCAAAGCCGATGATTTTCGTTGCGCCGAAAACATGAAACGAAAACAATTCCAGCCGTAATTCAAGTCTCTAGCATCAATCAGAATCGGGCGGTTGAGCGGTCTTACACGAGAAAGTGTGACTTACGATGGTTCAATTGGTTGGCGCGTTGGCTGAAATATGGCGTTACCCAGTTAAGTCGATGATGGGTGAGCGTCTCGGTCAAGTTACGCTCGGGAAGGAGGGAGTTGACGGCGACCGACGCTGGGCGTTTGTCAACGCGGCGACCAAACGAGTTCTGAGCGCGAAAAAGTGGCCGCAGCTACTCTCGTTCACCGCAAGCTATCAAAGCTCTATCTTTGGCGCAGAAGACCCAAGATGCCCCGTAATCACAGCGCCCGACGGTACGAAGCTGCCAAAGGAAAGGGATGAGATCAACAGAAAAATATCAGAAGTTCTCGGCTGCCAGGTCGAGCTCGTGAGGGCGCAGCCTAAGCAGAGCTTGACAGCCGAAATGGACGCCGACACCGTTTTTGGCGATGTGCCATGGGAACTAATCAAACCGTCATGGGTCAATATCAGCAGAGCCGAAATCCCAGACTATTTCTCATTGGCGCCAGGAAGCTTTTTTGACGCGGCACCTTTGCATCTTCTAACCAGCGCGACGCTCGAGTTGGTGCGGGGCACGAGCGGGCCAGACGCGCAGGTGGATGCGCGACGGTTTCGGCCTAACTTGGTGGTCCGGACTTTGCCGACTTTTGAAGGCCTTTGCGAAGAGAAATGGATCGGTCGCACGCTAAGAGTGGGTCGTGAAGCGGTGGTCGAAGTCCAGCGAGCTGTACCGCGTTGTGTGATGACTACGCATCACCAGGCCGAACTAAGGCGCGACCTGCGGATTCTTCGTGCAATTGCGAATCTCAACCGCGGGTTTCTCGGCGTGTTCTGCCGAATCGAACGTGAAGGGCTTATCCACGAGGGTGACGAAGTTTTGCTCTGCGATTAGCCTCGAGTCGGCTCCGTTCTAAAACCTGGCCAAAACTTTTAGCAGCGCGCCTGTGTGGTGCGCCGAGAAGCTGGCAAGGAGCGCATCGGCCGGCTAAGCGAGATGGTAAATCGACTAGTTTCGAGCGTTTAGCTAACTTCTGCACGACAGATGAGCGACGATAGGGTGAAGATCAGCAAGAGCGAGCTTTTAGTTGTTGGTTATGGTTCCCTGATGAGCGGAACCGGATTGCTCGGCGTATGTCGCGGCGGGCGAACTGCGCTTAGGGCGAAGGACGCCTTCCCGGTGCTTTTGCGCAATGTGCGTCGGGGGCTTGCGAAACCTTCGTCGCACGGCAAATACCTGGCCATGGATATCGAACCGCTGGCTCTGGGAAGCCCGTTTAGAGGGCGAATCGGGCTTTGGCCGCGTTCTGGAGAGATTGGAGCCCTGGGATTGGTGTTCGACAAGGGTTGCGCAAGGGCTATTGCTTGGCGTGAAGAGTATGATGCGCAAAAGTTCGTGGAGCTGTTGGATCGTGCCGAGCACGCCGGGCTTTCTTTGGGCGAGTTCCTGTTGGATATCGCCGAACGATGCCAACATCGCCTGGAGGCGTACCGGTCGGCGCTCTACGAGCTTCTGGGCTATACTTCTGCCGGGTATATATTTCATCCAGTAGTCTTGGATGAAGGGGCGACCGGAATTATCGCGGTCGCCTCCGGTTACGAAGGGAGCGGTTCGCCCGACGTCATTTCGCGGCGGCGAGAATTCGGTATAGCTCGCCTGTTGAATCTAGAACAAGCGATGAGCGTGCCGAGCTGCTGCGTGGACCGAAAGGGGCAGATTGGCTATGTTGTGGAATGCCTGTTGGGGGCACTCCATGGTCTTGATTTGAGCGACATTGTCGCGCTTGTCGATGGGCGCAGTGAGCTGGCCGAACAGGTGGCGTTCAAGCTTATGCGTGGCGCGCAAATGGAGCTAAGCCGGTTTCTTGAGGCAACGTCACTTAGTGAGCGCGATTATCGGGCACGATTTCGTTACGGGTGGTCGCGCTCGGTATCTGCGCTTATCGAGCTTGTCGCTTATCGTCCATACGAGGGACGTGATGAGCGCTGGTAAGTTCTCGGTCGTGGTCGCAAAGGAAAACCTCAAGTTTTCCGCTGCGCATTTTATCGCTTATCCGGGATTTCGCGAGCCGCTGCACGGCCATAACTATCAAGTTGGGGTTCGAGTCGAAGGCTCCCTCTCCCCAACTGGTTATGTGCTCGATTTTGGTCTGGTCAAAGAGCTCGTGCGGGAGATCGTCAGCGGTTTAGACGGGCGGACAATTTTGCCGGCCGCAAGCGATTGTCTCGAGTTCGACGAGCTAGACCACCGCCGCATAAGGGTGCGGTTCGGCGTGGATGAGTTTGTCTTTCCTGCAGACGACGTGCGATTGCTTCCAATCGCGCACAGCTCGGCCGAAGAGTTGGCACGGTACATCTGCAGCGAGCTCGTGGAGCGACTTCGCGGGCGAAATGCGCTGAGCGGACTTGCTTGCGTGGAGGTTTCCGTGGCCGAAGCGCCGGGCCAGATGGCGTGCTACAGGGAGAGTCTCGCGTAAGGCCAGGTTGGCCGTTTTAGCAGGGGCTGGGTCCACGAGTAAGCTCCCGCTGCCGAAGTCGGACAAGGCGTATCGATAAAGCGTGGCGGATGATGCGGTCGGTACGGTCATTGACTGGATGTTTATCGAGCGACCGGTTGGCTAATTTTGGTGTTGCAAACGCGCCCAGTTGGCGAGCGCAACGGAACGCTACAACGGGATGAGCTTCGCGGCCTCGAGGAATAGTACGGTTGACGATAGCGGTGCTGGCGCGGTGCGGCTTATCGGGGAACATCCTTCGATGGTCCGTTTGCGCGCTCTGATCGAGCGGGTTGCAGCAACCGACTCGACGGTGCTTATCAGCGGTGAAAGTGGAGTGGGGAAAGAATTGGTCGCCCGCTCCATTCATGAGCTTTCGGCGCGGCGAAATCGCCCCTTTGTGGCCGTGAATTGCGCCGCTATACCCCAGGAGATGCTTGAATCGGAGATGTTCGGCCATGAGCGGGGCGCCTTTACCGGGGCGATAGCCGCGCGCCAAGGGCTGTTTGTTGCGGCCAACGGTGGCACGATTTTTTTGGACGAGATAGGCGACATGCCTCTGCTCTTGCAGGCGAAGCTCTTGCGCGTACTCGAGGAGCATCAGGTACGGCCGCTTGGCACTAATCGAACCATAACTGTCGACGTCCGGGTAATCGCAGCCACCAACCGCGACCTTGAGCGAGCGGTCAAGGAGAGAATTTTCCGCGAGGATTTGTACTACCGCCTGAAAGTCGTGCCGATCGTCGTGCCGCCGCTACGCCAGCGCCGAAGCGATATTCCGCTTTTGGTGTCTTACTTTCTCGAGCGCCTGCGCGCGCGTTTTCCGGGTCGGAACTGGACGATCAGCGACGACGCGATGGTCTATCTGTGGGCTTACGATTGGCCTGGTAACGTGCGCGAGCTCGAAAACCTCCTGGAACGGCTCGTCGTTCTGAGCGATCGTGATTTGATCGAAGCTTCTCAACTGCCCGATGAGATACGTCGTGCAAGCGTCGGTGCGAGCGAAACCGAGTTCAACGTGGCCTTGGGTGAGGGCGGTATTGACCTGACCGCCTTGGTGCGCAGGATCGAAGGGCGATACATAAATGAAGCTCTGAAGCGAACGGGCGGCAACAAACAGGCAGCAGCCAAACTTCTGCGCCTCAAGCGCACGACGTTTTCGGCAAAGCTGCGCCGCTACGGAGTGGTAGATACAGACAGCTCTGCTGAGAATTTGTGAAAGGCAGTAGAACGAAAAGGCGCTCGTCGCGAGCCGGCGGGTCTTTAAGGCGCGTGATGATCGTCGACGACGACGAGGATACGCGCGAGGTGCTGTCGCACCTTTTAACGCAGGCGGGGTTTCAACCCTGGCCGGTCGAAAGCGGGCGCGAGTGTCTACGCGTTGTGGACAAGGTAAACCCGGCAGTAATTGTGCTTGACTTGATGATGCCTGAGGTGGATGGCTTTGAGGTTTGCCGTGCACTCAAAGCGAACTCTAAAACCTCCCATATTCCGATCGTAGTGCTTACGGCAAGGGACGATTTTGAGGCTAGAAGTCAAGCGATGCGCGTAGGGGTTAGCGATTTCATTGTTAAGCCAGCCTCTAAAGACCGACTGATCGCGCGCCTGACCGAGCAAATTCAGCTGGCCGAGGCGCTGGAGCGAGCCGAAGCCAGCCTGAAGCGACTAAAAAAGGGGAGCTAACTAACTGACGGACGCCTTCGGCTCCGATCGGCCGTGGTGCTTTGACGGTCGTTTACCTGAATGCGGCGTTTCCTTGTTTGGGGAATCTGCGGTGGTTGATTACGTTGGCCAGGGAAATGGAAGCTCGGCGCTGTCGTTCGTTGGTGCTTTGGAAGGTTTCGAGTGCGGCGAGGGATTTTTCCTGTCGTTGCAAGCCAAACCAAGTCGTACACGCAGCGGATGGGTCTTTTTCGCGGCCGACTTGGTGAACCTAAGTGGCGAACGCTCCGACAGTCCGTTTATTCACGGGGTGGCCAGCAGCGGAGGCAAGGGAGTCAAGCCCTGGTTCGATTGCCGGATACGGCCGCACCTTAAGTTTACGGACGGTCAGTTGCTGGACGCTCGCACACTGGGTTTCGAGCAAAAATTGGTCAACTTTTTGGGAGAGTTAATTCCGCCCGGCGGCCATCTGATGCTCGACTACGAAAGCGAAGGAAACGAGGAAACTTTTATCGGGCTGGTCTGTGGTGTGCCGCCGATCGTCACTTATCTTGGATACATGATGTTCTGCGCTGGTTTTCGAGGACGCTTCAAGGACTGGTACTTTCCCGAAGGTGGACATGAAGGTGTTCGTAAGCTTCAGGCCAACAAGCCTCTTACCGAACAAATAGAGCTCGAAGCGTTGCAGGAGCATCGCGCGCAGCTCCGACTGTTTGTCGACACCCGAATCGATCCCGCAGGCGAGCACGCCGAGGTGATACTTGCAGCCAAGCAGCGCGCTCTGTCTCTTTTAGCCGATCAGCTGCTGTGAGCGTTGACGCCAAGCGTTCGTACTGCACAAACCGAAAGCTCGGGCTTGGCGTTGCGAATCTTCTCCGAGGCGCGGCGAGCGCTTTCGGCGTCCGGGTAAACCCCGAAAACCGTCGCCCCACTTCCCGACAAACCGCATACTTGCGGGCAAGTGGTCTCCAGAATTCGCCACGCCTCAGCGATTTCCGGGTAGAGCGAAAGAGCGGGACGAAGCAAGTCGTTTCTTACTAGTTCCGGACTAACTTTTCCAGCGCAAAATTGCTCTATTTCCTCGTCCGGGGCTGGTCCGCTCCAGTCGGAAGCTTTCAGATGCGCAAAAACTCGGGCCGTAGAAACTTCAACCGGGGCAGTGACAAGTACCAGGTCAAGCAAGGGAGCGCGCGGCAATAGGTTAATTATTTCCCCGATACCGCTAACTCGTGCCGGTTGTCCTACCAGAAAAAACGGCACATCCGCCCCGAGCGTCAGGGCCAGTTCTCTGAGTTCCTGCTCGCTTAGCCCGCCAAATTCGTTTGCCAAAAGTTTTAGAACCGAAGCGCAATCGCTAGATCCGCCGCCCAGGCCTCCGCCCACCGGGATCGCCTTCTCGAGATTAATCGTAACCTCAAAAGTCCTGCCGCATCGCTCAAGCATTTCCTTGGCCGCTCGATACGCTAAGTTGCGCTCGTCGGTAGGGAGGCCCGGTAGGGTGGATTTGAGCTTAATCGATGGGCGGCTCGAAGCACTGAGGGTGACTGCCACGCGGTCGTACAGCGCCACTGGCAAAAACAGCGAATCGAGTTCGTGATAGCCGTTGGCCCTTTTGCCCGTAACGCGAAGAAACAGGTTTATTTTTGCCGGCGCAAGCGCCTGAAGGGTCTGGCTCACTGTCTTAGTCTTATCTCCTTTGGTGCTGGTAAAAGCGTTGCGTGAGCAAGCCTGTACGAAGTGCGGCTTTTGCGGTATTAGACCGGTCCTGCGTCATGGTTTGCGGTTTTTGCGTCGCGCCGCAAAGTAGCCAAAAGTCCGATAAGCATCAAAATTAATCCGCCGGCGAAAAAGCTTTGGCCGACGAAAAATATGGCATGGTAAAAGTCCATCTGAGCGGAGTCGAGCGAGGCTTTGCGTTCTACAGCTATCAAAGGCTCGAGCACTGCTTGGTTGGAGCTGTCGTCGAGTTCGTCAAAGGGTCTAGTAAGTTCTTCGACGTCTTCCTGGCCGGACGTGGCGACCACTTGACCGTAGTGTTTTGTGCCGGTAAAGCCAATCGCCCAGTTCACAGTGCCGGTGATTATGAGGATCGCCCCGACCAAAAGGCGCCAATCCGTGTAAAAGTCTCGCGGCTTCATTCCTCCTGACCGACCACTTCGGATCCTACGCGCGTCGAAGTCGTACATAAAGTGTGGTCGTTGCGCAGTTTAGTGACAGGCACGGGACTAAAGGGAGCTTCCCGACAGCGACTAGGTAGCCCTTTTTGCGCCAGGTAGTCAGAGGCTGGCCGCGTTGTGCGGCGGATTGTGGGCCAGCTATGATGAGCGTAGCAAAAACTCAAAGGCCCGCGGTTAGGGTTCAAAAATTATTCGCATGCTACGCTAGATGGGGGAGACGGCGGATTGACTCAAAGATTAAGTCCGAAGCTGAGCGCTCTTCTTGAGCGCTTCTATCAGCGCGACAGAAACGCCCTTGCGCGGCTCATCACGTTGGTTGAAAACCGCGAGGTAAGCGTCGCGGCGCTAATGGACTCGATTTATAGCCGAGCGGGTCGCGCTCACGTAATTGGTTTTACCGGGCCTCCTGGGGCAGGCAAGTCGACGCTTGTCAGCCGTTTAATTACGCGCTATCGCAATCTCGGTTCCGAGGTCGCTGTGCTTGCCATCGACCCGTCGAGTCCGTTTTCGGGAGGGGCGGTGCTGGGCGACCGTATCCGGATGGCCGACCATTTCACTGACCACGGAGTCTACATCCGCAGCCTTTCCACGCGCGGTAGCCACGGTGGGCTTTCGCGCGCAGCTCGCGAGACCATGCTGGTGCTTGACGCCTTTGGGTATGACCCGATCCTGGTCGAGACAGCCGGCGTAGGCCAGACTGAGCTTGCGATAATGGACCTTGCCCATACGACAGTCGTAGTGACCGTGCCGGAAAGCGGTGACTCGATTCAGGTGCTTAAGGCGGGCCTTAACGAGATCGCGGACATCTTTGTCGTAAACAAAGGGGACCGCCCTGGCGCCCAGAGGCTCAAGACCGAGCTTGAGTTAAGCGTCAAGCTTAAGGGATCGCAGGGATGGCGTGTTCCGGTGCTAGTTGCGGAAGCGGTCAATGACAAGGGCATCGATGAGGTCCTGCGGGCAATTACGGACCATCGCGCCTATCTGGCGACAAACTCAGATTCTGAGGTCGACAAGGAGAAGCGCTTAAGGGAATTTCGTGAAATTCTTACCACCGAGCTTTCCGAGAAGGCTTCGCGCGCGCTCAAGAGCGAGGCTTTGGCACATGTCGTTGCTGACGTCAAAGAAGGCAAGGTCAACCCCTACGAGGCCACACAGTCGATACTGAGCGACCTTGCTGTCCTGGCCCGGATGTTTGTTGTGCCTTTGGAAAAAACGGCAAGAGGTCAGTGGTGAGGCGACGCGTTAAAACCTCGCCCGCGTCTGGACGGGTGTTCGTAATCGGCGATATTCACGGCTGTGCGCGTGAACTCGAGCTGATGCTCGACGAGATCAGTGCCGAGGACGATGATGTGGTAATTTTCCTCGGCGATTACATAGACCGTGGTCCGGACAGTCGGCGCGTAATCGAGATGCTTATCGACTTCAAGAAGCGTCATTCCCAGACGGTTTTCCTCAAGGGAAATCATGAGGACATGATGCTCTCTTATTTCGGCTTACCGGGCCGACACGGCGATTGTTTTTTGCTCAATGGCGGCTTTAGTACGCTTCAAAGTTATGGAGTCAGCGATCCGCAGCACGCGCTAGAGCATATTCCGCAAGCTCACCTTGAGTTTTTGAAGTCTCTGGAAAACTATAAGTTGCAAACGTCCTTCTTGTGCGTTCACGCGGGTATCCGACCTTCGCTTTCATTGGAACAGCAGTCCGAAGAGGATATGCTCTGGATTCGACACGAGTTTATCCTTTCGCCTCACTCCCTCGGTCTTACCGTAATCTTTGGCCATACTCCGATGCGGGAGGTGATGTTGGACTTGCCGTACAAGATCGGTATCGACACCGGTTTGGTGTACGGTGGGAAGCTGAGCTGCGTGGAACTTTCCGAGGGAATCCTTTATCAGCTCGCAAAAGGTGGCAGCGACGTCAAAGTCAAGCGTCTTTCATTGCGGTAGGTCTTTTCTTGCTCATAGCTTGCCGGTTAAGCTTTTAGACCCAAGAAGGCGGCGTAGCTCAGTTGGTTAGAGCACGCGGCTCATATCCGCGGAGTCGTAGGTTCGAGTCCTACCGCCGCCATTCAAACTAAGCAAGGCGTCTGGTCTGCTTCTAAGGTTCGTGCTGGAAATTGCAAATCCAATGGCCTATCCACCACGGATGTCCGTTGTAGTAGCCTTCGACCTCACCCGCGACTTCCATAGTGTTTTTTCCCAGTAATCGGCCGTCGAGCTTGACATGCTCGCGAACGACCGCGATCGGGCCTGGTGCCAGACTAAAGAGCGAAGCCGTACGCTCGACCATCGTTAGCCATCCGACGAGCTCCACCCGGTTGTCGCCTGCGCCGACTGGCTTTAGGGTCGAGCTGCTTCGAAGCACTTGCTCGTGGGGAGCAACGCTGCTGTCCACCAAGGTGACTTTCAGCGTATTATCCGCCTCTCGCACAAAGCAAACCTTGTAGATTTTCGTCAGCCACCCCGAAATTGGAGGCGGCGACAACATTTCGATCCCGAGCAGATTCTCGGTATGAACCTCACCCCGCCAGCATCCGAGAAAACGCTGCGGTATCTCGACCACTTGAGACTTGGGCGCCACTGCGCCCAAACTATGTTGGCCAGATTGCTTAGAAGTTTGCGGAATCTCGAGCGTCTGGTTCGAAGCGTTTTGGTTCCTTAGCACTGGCTCGGCGCGAACTGCTAACGAGGTAAGCAAAGTTACGGTGAAGCAGACGAGCTTAGTGAGGTTTTTTAGCTGGTTGCTTTGTAGGCCGTTAATTAACACGTGACTAAAGAGCTCTGAATTTTAGCGCCTTTTACGCTTGCTCGGCTCAGGCGGCCCTTCGCGATAGGCGGAGAACGACCTTGACGGGTGTAACACCCATAATATCGTGCATGTTTGAGTTACTCCAGCGCAAAGTTGCTATGAAGCTATGAACCAATAGTGCGTTTTGGACAACTTTCAGATTTAGCAACTTCCTTGCGTTTTGGTTTAAGTGTGGAAATCGAAGCTTCGAGCTTGGCGGGACGGGGCCTCGTGCCGATACGGTTCGAACAATGTCCAATCTATTTCGTTGGCCAGCAAAAAAGCGTTATTTTTAGCGAGTTAAGTTCGGGGGCGGTTTTACCAAGGTGCGCATTGTCGCCGTTTTCGCCGTTATTTTAGCAGCACTTATCGCGACATTCGCTGTAATGTACAAGCAGCGGCTTGATTTCGAGGCTCAGCAACAAGCGCGGATCGACGAACTGACTAAAGAGGTAAGTCAGCTTCAAGCTGAAAATGAATCCAACAAAGCCGCACTCGCCAAGGTTGAACAGGAAGAAAATCGGCTGGCAAGCGAGAATCAGATACTGCTCAAGGAGTTAGAGCAAGCGAAAATTACCGGCAAACTACCAAAGACAACACCCCTACCATACCCTCCCAAATAGCCCTCTTACGTCTAAGGAACGTCGAAAACGAAGCCAGGGCTGCTATAAGAAAAAAACGTAACGCTCGGGATAGCAACGCCCTACGTACAGACCTGACGAAAATTTTCACCGCACCAATGCGTAATCATATCGCTTAAGGCCTGATGGGCGGCCTTTGCGAGCTAGCCTGAAACATCAAATCCCAAGACTATCTGCCCAATCCGCCAGGATGGGGAGTCGATATTGCACTCCGGTCAGCGCCTGATACATCAAGTAAACCCATACAATGGCAAACAGGAGATTTACCACACCGCGCACATCGTCGAGCACCGCCGACAGAAAAGAAGGTGCTAGGCCAACGAAAACCAGTAAAATGATGTTCACCGCAAGCCACGATACGGAGTAAGCGATCGATTGGCGGCAATGAAATCTAACCGCTGCGTCTCGATTGTACGGCTCGAGGTTGAGCAAGATTATGGCTGATACAAAACCCAGCAAGTAAGCAAAAGCCGCCACTGGGGTCAGGGCTGAAGTGTTTTTAAGCGCAGTTTGGCACCACGGGCACCTAAGCGCATCTGCTTCCACCGTTGAACCGCATTTTGGACAAACCATCGCCATTTCTCGTTTTTTCTCCTCCTGGCTACCCGACGAAGTTCAAAAATACTAAAACTTCGATCTAGATTCGTGTGTCAAAATCGGGCCGCGCCGACCAGGCACCGAACCTAAAGTGGCGCAAGCAGTAGGGCCGTCTCTCGACGGACGACGCTCAAACTAGGGCGCTCGTATAAAGTGCTTGTGCTGTTGGCGCCAAAGCTCCTATTCTAAAGGCGCTACAGCGAGCACATGAAGCGATCGTTGGGCTGCGCCCTAAAACGTGCTATTTCGGCTCGAGTTCAACCCGACGGTTGCTTTGCCAAGGCCGGGACCTAACCGAAATCGGTTTAGGTTTTAAAAACTCGCAAACTATTGCTCCAGTTAACGAGATTAAATCAAGGATCTACCTGGTGAAAGCGTTGCGAATTTTTACTATATCGAAAATTGGCGTTCGCTTGATAAAGTTTCTGGACAATGAAAGAGCTAGACTAAAGGGCCCGCTTACAGTTAGTCGATATGGTAGTATTGCGGCAGAGGGAATAAGCTTTTTCGCAAGGCGCGGCACATGATTAGGGAGGGAGATCACCATGAAGATAACACTAAGCTGTATCAAGGCTGACGTAGGCGCGATCGGGGGGCATATCAGGCCCAGCATGCGACTTCGGGAGGCGGTCGAAAATTTCGTTCGCCAAAAGGGCAAGAAGCTACTCCTGAGTTTTCATGTTAATTCTGCCGGCGACGATATCGCAATTCTGATGGTTCATCAGCGTGGCGTGGACGACCCTGAAATCCATCAGCTGGCCTGGGACGCTTTTGTCGAAGGCACACGCGTCGCCAAGGAGCAGGGACTTTACGGCGCTGGTCAAGACCTGCTCAAAGACGCTTTCTCGGGCAACGTCAAAGGATTGGGGCCTGGGTCGGCAGAAATGGAATTCGAAGAACGTCCTAATGAGCCCTTTTTACTTTTTACCGCAGATAAGACCAACCCAGGGGCGTTCAACCTTCCGTTGTATCTAGCCTTCGCCGACCCGATGTATTGTGCGGGTTTTCTACTTTCGCCCAAGATGGCCAAGGGCTTTACGTTTACTATCATGGACGTCAACTACACCGAGGGCGACCGAGTGATCGAGCTAAACGCCCCCGAAGAGCTTTACGATATTGCGTGCCTACTGCGTGACAACGAGCGTTTCGTTATCGAATCGATTCGCAGCCGCACGACTGGGGAGATCGCTGCGGTAGTTTCGACTTCGCGCCTCCACAACATTGCGGGAACGTACACGGGCAAGGACGACCCGGTGGCGATCGTTCGCACGCAGGGTGTCTTTCCGGCCACGGGCGAGGTTTTGTCGCCATTCCGAATCGGTCATTACGTAGCTGGAACGATGCGCGGCAGCCACAACGGACCGCTGATGCCGGTCAAACAAAACAGCACGATTTCCTTCTTCGACGGGCCGCCGATCGTCACTGGTGCGGCGTTCTGCGTCCATCAAGGGATACTGACCGAGCCTGTCGACGTGTTCGACCATCCGTTCTGGGATTGGGTACGTAACAACGTCGCGCAAAAGGCGGCCGAAATAAGAATGCAGGGGTTCTCGGGCCCAGCGATGCTGCCGTATGCCGAGCTAGAGTACGGAGGCGTGGTCGAAAAGATGAACCAGCTCGATCGTCGCTTCGTGATTCGCGCTGAGAAACACGCCGATCGCGCTGCCGCGGGCCGGGAGAAGAGAGCCGTTTGAGTCGCTCGGGCGGTCGACTTCGCGTCACGTCGCAGGGTTAATTCGCGAAATGGCAGGCGCAGGGGCGCGCCTGCCAGGTGCACAACCAATCGCTGGGCGGCGCGGGCGGCGGGCTTTTGTGCGGCCGGTCAATGGGGTATCACGGCCGCTCGCTCGAGCGTAACGTAACCAAACTGCAAGTAGGCAAAAGCCTCTGTCGCTCGCGACGACGCCCGTACTGAATGCACCTTGCGCTTACCCGATACGGCCTAGCTGCCGTAATGCTTCGTAAAGTACGATCGCCACGGCATTGGCGAGGTTCAGGCTTCGGACTCGAGGCTCAAAAAGCGGAATTACGTAGGTTCTGTCCATCCGCGTCCTGAGAAATTCGGCGCCCAGCCCGGTCGTCTCGCTGCCGAAAACGAGGAAGTCCCCAGCCTGGAATCGTGCATTGACGTAAGTCGTCGAGACGCGCGCAGAGAAAAACTTCATTCTTCGTTCGTCGAATTTCTCGGCGAAGACCTCCCACGAAGGGTAAGTTCGGAGATCGACGAGCGGCCAATAGTCGAGCCCGGCCCGCTTGAGATAGCGATCTTCGAGAGAAAACCCAAGCGGCCCGACCAGATGTAGACGGCTTTTGGTGGCCGCCGTCAGGCGAGCGATCGAGCCCGTGTTCTGTGGTATTTGTGGGCGTAGCAGTACGACGTTGAGAAGTGGTTCGCTCAAGCGGTTTCTCTCTCGTTACGAATAGGTCAGCTAGTCGTTTCACCCGTCGGTGCAGCCTCGAGCAAGTAACGCCGCTCCTTGGTAACGAAGTAAACGTTACCTTGAGCGTCCTCCTCGAAACAGGCGCTTAGATGATAGTAAGCCGGGCGCAAAAATCGGGCCTTGTAGCGGCCGTTTTTGACCTTGCAGTAAAGTACATTCTCGCTGCCGACTTCAAGGGTCGAAGGATCCAATGGCTCGCGTTCGCCGTCGTTGAGGACCAAGACAAAACCTGTCTGCGCGTCTCCTTCCACGGTACGAACGACATAGGGGGTGTCTTCGACTGTAACGGTTGCGCGTTCTTCGCCTAGTTCCAGAAAGTAGCTCCCGTCAGGCGCTTGTCGAAGATGCCGACTGAAGAGCAAAGCGATCCGGGCGTTATCGATTCGTTCGCCGTCTGTATACCAATTGCCGTCGCGGCCAAAGGAGATTCGGCCCGACTCGATCGGATAAAAGCCAGCTTTAGCCATTGCCTCGATCAGCGCGAGTGTCGAAAAAGATGGTAACTGGACCGTCGTTGATAAGGTGCACCTTCATCATTGCGCCAAATTCGCCCAGCCCGACCTTGATTCCCTCGGCTCGACATCTGTTGGCGAAGTCCTGGTAGAGATGGCGTGCCTCTTCGGGCTTTGCCGCCCTGACGAACGACGGACGTCGACCGCGGCTTAGATCTGCAAGCAGCGTGAACTGTGACACGACGAGCAGCTCCCCACGGACATCTTTTAAGCTAAGGTTCATCTTTCCCGCGCTGTCAGCAAAGATGCGCATGCCCAGTATTCGGTCAGCAGCGATCGCGCTATCTCGCTCGGTATCGCCTTGTTCGACTCCTAATAGTACTAGCAGGCCGGGTCCGATCTTGCTGACCAGGCGCGTGTCGACAGTTACGGAAGCTTCGCTCACGCGTTGAATAACTGCTCGCACGTTCAAGCCCTTTTCACGAGCACAAGCCTGTTAGACCTAATGGCGTCACTGAGCGGCGACGCGCCGCTGGCCTTTCCTCCGAGCTCCTGCGTCGCGGTGATAGTAGCGAAAACCAGCTTTTGACCAAAACGTTTCGACAACGCGTTTGTAGGCCCGTTATCCATGCTGTGCTTTTTATAGTATACTGGAAAGCGCGATGATTCCGATCTTGTTTCAGATTGGGCCAGTCAAGGTTTATAGCTATGGCCTGATGATCGCATTAGGCTTTCTTGCCGCAGATGTCGTTTTGCGGCGCGAGTTCGCGCGCCATGGGTATGGCGTCGAGTTGGCCTCGCGGCTGCTTTTATGGTCGCTTGTAGCCGGTCTAGTTGGCTCTCGGCTGTACGACATAGCGGATAACCTTCCTGTGTATCTGGCCGATCCGAAGTTGATGATTTTTTCTGGCTCCGGCTTCGTATTCTACGGTGGCCTGATCGGTGGAATCTTGGCCAGCGTCGTGTTTGCGCGCCTTTATAAGATTCCCTGGCTTCGGTTGGCCGATATGGCCGCGCCAGCGCTGCTTTTAGGGCATGCGATCGGGCGTCTGGGTTGCCAGCTTTCTGGGGATGGCGATTGGGGTTTGCCCTCTACGTTGCCGTGGGCGATGGCTTATCCGAACGCGATCGTAGGCTGGAACGCCCAGACCGTACTTACGCTGGATCGGTCGGGCCATCTAGTTTCCGGTTACTTTCCCGGCGTTCGCGTCCATCCGACGCCGGTCTACGAGTCGATTCTTTACGCTATCGGCTTTTATGTGCTGTGGGCGCTGAGGAGGCGGCTTGTCAAGGACGGCCAGATTTTTTACTTGTACCTCGTTCTTGCTGGCGCTGCGCGTTTCGTGGTCGAATTTGTGCGAATAAATCCGCGCGTGATGTTCGGCCTGACCGAAGCGCAAATAATTTCAGCGATGATGGTGGCCGTTGGGAGCGTGGGCCTTCTTGCGATTTACAGCACAGCCTCTAAGGTCGCCATTTCCGAGCGCTCTGCCGCTGTCGGTTCATGATGCGAAATCGGTCAGTCGCAGTCTTGGGGTTGCTTTTGGTGCTAGGGGCGGTCGTTACGCTTCGGGAGTTCTCGCGGATGACCCGATCGAGCTCGCCGGTTTCGACGACGGTCAGTACGGGTAAGATGGCCAGCGATTTTACACTTACGGACCTCAACGGCCAGCAAATTTCGCTTGCGTCGTTGCGGGGCAAAGTTGTGTTTCTAAATTTTTGGGCGACTTGGTGCGAGCCGTGCCGCGTAGAAATGCCATCGATGGAGCGCTTGCATAAGGCGTTTGCAGGGCGACCGGACTTCGTCATGCTTGCAATAAGCCAGGATGCCAAGGGCAAAGAGGTCGTCTTGCCTTACATCCGCAAGCATGGCTACGACTTCGAGGTGCTTTTGGACCCTGACGGCAAGGTAGCGCAGGCTTACGACGTCTCCGGGGTTCCCGAAACGTTTATCATCGACCGCGACGGGCGAATCGTCGCCCATCATTTGGGCGCTTTCGACTGGTCGCGCGATGACGTACGCGAGGCGCTGCGCGAACTTCTCGACGCACAACCCGGTTAAGTCGTAGGGCTTCTTTTCTTGTAGTTTTCGTTATGATTAAGTTTTGACATGGCTGGTCTAAAAGTGGGCTTTTCGGCAGGAGTTAGATGTCCGTGATTAAAGGTAGTCGGTTAACTCTGAATCGGCGGCTTTTAGTCTTCGTCGTGCTGGCCATTGCGCTGTTCTTCGTCTTTAGCGGGTATGGCGGCAAACGCGCCCAAGCTCTACCTGACGATGCATACGAACAGCTTCAGATTTTCGCCAATGTACTTGCTATCGTGCAAAAGAACTATGTGGAACCAGTCACCACAAAGCAGTTAGTCCAAGGCGCTATTTCCGGGATGTTGTCGTCATTGGACCCGCACAGCGCCTACCTAACGCCCGACCTCTACAAGGACTTGCAAGTAGAGACCCGTGGGACCTTCGGCGGCTTAGGCCTCGAAATAACGATTAAAGATGGGGTTTTGACGGTTGTCTCGCCCATCGAGGATACGCCGGCGTATCGAGCCGGAATCAAGGCGGGCGACCAGATAATCAAGATCAACGATAACTTCACCAAGGACATGAGCCTAACTGAGGCGGTCAAGCAGATGCGCGGTCCAAAAGGTACTACCGTGCGCTTGACCATCCATCGCGAGGGGGTGCCACAGCTTTTTACCGTCACGCTCACCAGAGATATCATCCGAATCCAGTCTGTGAAGTTTAAAACGCTCAAGAACGGAATCGGCGACATAAGGATAACGTCTTTTCAAGAGAATACTGACGAGAACGTTCATGAGGCTTTAGAGAAACTGGCCAAAGCTGACGGCGGCAAAATTAAAGGGCTGATTCTCGACCTGCGCGATAACCCTGGCGGTCTGCTGAACCAGGCCGTGCGAGTGGCTGGTGAATTTCTCAACGGCGGCCTAGTGGTGTACACCGAGGGGCGGACCGAAAGTCAACAACAAAAGTACTTCGCCCAGTCCCATCCCAACTTCTACGCATTTCCAATGGTCGTTTTGGTCAACAGCGGTAGCGCTAGCGCGAGCGAGATCGTCGCCGGGGCGCTCCAGGACCATCGCCGAGCAGTGATCGTCGGCACGCAGACCTTTGGCAAGGGTTCCGTGCAAACGATTCTGCCCTTGGACGACCGCTCGGCATTAAGGTTGACCACTGCCCGGTACTACACGCCCAACGGGCGCTCCATACAGGCCGTCGGTATTACGCCGGACGTAATCGTTGAAGAACCGCAGCCGACGGTTGCGATGGCTACTATACCCGGTGCGGTCGAAGAGCATCCGGTAATTCGCGAGAAAGATCTGCCCCATCACTTTACCAACGGGGAAAAAGAAGAGCCGAGCTCCGACCATCCGCCTAACAACGCTGAGCCGCCACGGGGAGCTCAGCCAGGCCCTGGAAGCAAGGCGCCGAAAGGCTCTGGTCAGCTCGAGGCAAAAGCTGGCGCTGGTGCAAAAGAACGAGACCTTCAGCTCGAACGTGCTATCGCTATTCTCGAGCACTGGGAAAGCGAAGGTAAGCCAATCCTCGCGAAGGCGGCGCCGATGCCTGGCGAGACTCAGGCGAAGCGTTAGCTTTACAGCGGCAGCGGTATCTGCGCTCGTTCTGCCTTTACGAGCCAGTTTGCTCAACGCCTTTGGCGGGAAGCTATATTTAGTAGAACGTACCTGCTGCGCGGTTTATTAGCGCGCCGCCCGAGGTTTGTGCTCGGCTTTGTGTCAGCGTGCAGCGAAGGCCGAAGACTTACCCGTTGAATAGTTACTTTTCTTTGAAGCGGCCCTCTGACGACAAAGGCTTGCCGCTGATTGTCAGTATCTAAAGCGAAATCCCAGAGTGCCTACGCAGTGTCTTCCTTTCTACGATTTGCAACGAGCGCAAACGGCCGCCGAACGTAGCTAAGTTGTCGCGCCTCAGATTGCCCTTCCGCTGTCACGAGGAGCTTTGGCGGATTTGGCGAAAAGTCTAGGTTAGTTCGCGAGTTTCTGCTAGGGTTTGGGGGGATGGGGACATTCGTGCAAGCTCTGCCTCCTACGGGACAGCAGGTACCCGCTTTAACCGTCACGCAGCTTGTTCGTCGGGTCCGTAGCTCGCTTGAGGAGGCTGTTCCGCAATGCTGGGTTGTGGGAGAAGTTTCTAACGCGAGGCGGAGCACCTCTGGCCATCTTTACTTTACCCTCAAGGACGCCCATAGCGCGATCAACGTCGTGATGTTCAAGGCGGCGGCCGAACGGCTGCGCTTTAAGCTGGAAGACGGCCTTGAAGTACTTGTCTTAGGCCGTGTCAGCATATTCGAGCCGCGGGGGACGCTGCAACTTTATGTTGAAGTTGTCGAGCCTCGGGGAGTGGGGGCTCTTCAGATCGCGTTTGAGCAACTTAAGCGCAAGCTTGAGCAACAGGGGTTCTTTCGGGCCGAGCGCAAGCGTCCGTTGCCTTTTTTCCCCCGTGCGGTCGGGATTGTGACTGCGACCAGCGGAGGGATCGGTGGCGCCGGCAGTGCTGCGCTCAATGACATGCTGAAAATAATCTTCTCGCGCAATCCCAACGCCCACGTCATTATCAGCCCTTCGAAAGTGCAAGGAGAGGGCGCTGCGGCAGAGATCGCGGCTGCGCTGGATGCCCTCAATGAGTACGGTCGTGTCGACGTAATTATCGTGGGCCGCGGAGGCGGTTCGCTCGAGGATTTGTGGCCGTTCAACGAGGAGGTGGTGGCGCAGGCAATCTTCAGGTCGCGCATCCCGGTAGTCTCCGCCGTGGGGCATGAGGTCGACTACACGATAGCTGATCTGGTTGCTGACTGTCGCGCACCAACGCCTACGGCCGCGGCGCAGATGGTGATGCCGAGCAAGGCGGAGCTTCAAGCGCAGATCGCCCGTCTGCAGGCTATGTTGACACGGGCGATACAAGACAAAATCGCCGATGCGCGAAACGACCTATTGGAGCTCGAGCGTAGGCTTGGCGATCCGCGGGTATTGGTTCGTGATGCGCGCCAGAGCGTTGATGAGCAGGCACAAGATTTGATCGTCGCTCTACGTCGTACGGCTCAAACTTACCGTCAACGCCTTGAAGCAGCATCATTGCGACTAAAACCCCCGCTTGGGTCGGTGCGCGAAGCGCGACTTAAGTTGAGCCGGGCTTTGGTCGTTTTGGGCGGCTCCCTTAATACGTGCGTTCAGGGTCGTCGTCTGCTGCTAGACCGCTTAAGCGTGGCCCTCAGAGAGAATTGCAAAAGAGGGATTGAGCGCTTTCGCTTGCGGTTTCGACCCGTAGCACAGCGCCTAGAAGAGGCGTCCAAAGCGGCCGTTGCGCGCAACCGCTTGCGGATGGCCGAACTGTGTTCGCGCCTTGACTCGCTATCGCCTCTGCGCGTGCTCGAGCGTGGATATGCCGTGGTGGTCCAAAAGCGAACCGGCACAGCGCTTATCGACGCAGCTCATGTAAGACCCGGGGATCTACTGGATATCCGGTTGCATCGGGGTATGCTGAGGGCGAAGACACTTGCCGTCACCCTGAGACGACGCGAAGAGTCGGGACCGAATGGTCAGACTGCAAAAGCGGATGCAGGCACGCCGTTAGAAGATCGGTTGAAACAACAGTCAGAGGAGCGAGCTAAAGTTTAGCCTTACCGCTTCTTCGAGGAAGTAGTGTGTCGTAGGCTACGCCTGGCGCTAGCTTTACATCCAGGGCGAAGCTTCTCTATCTTTAGGGCAAAAGCGTGCCACCTGGGTAAAGAGAAACTCGGGAGAGGCAGGAGGCTAATATTCGGTGTTTTGTCACATACCTGGTTCGCTCGCTTGGACGATGCGAAAAAGGGACGAGGACAACTCGGTCGGACCGCGGTCTACGCGCGCCAATCGCGCCCTGATGACTGAGTCGACAAGAGCTTTGTAGGTTCTAGATGATGAAGAATACGTTCTGTAGACCACGCGATCTTTGTTCGGTGAGTCTCTAAGGACGACGCGAACTAGAAACTTGCAAATATGCCTTCCAAGAATTCGTTTAAGATTTGGCTCCCACCGCTTCTTTGGGCGCTCTGCATTTGGACGTTTTCAAGCTCCCTTTTCACTGCTAAACACACTGCCAGTGTAATCGAGCCGGTGTTGCGTTGGCTTTTGCCCAATTGCTCGGTTGCGACCATTCATTTCTTGCACCATCTGATTCGTAAGTGCGGACATCTCAGCGAGTATGCGATTTTTTTCTGGCTTCTGGCCCGCGGCCCACTGCGGCATTCGCCGGCGACAGCTTTGGTTTTGTGCGCTCTTTACGCAGTGCTGGACGAAACCCATCAGATTTACGTACCCGGGCGAACTCCGTCGCCCTACGACGTAGGTATCGACTTCAGCGGAGCGCTTGCAAGCCACATGTTGCGCTTGGCCAAAGAGGCATGGACGGGCATCACTCCGCTCTCGGGCGCGCCGTGATCCGCTCAAGGCGCATGAAGTACGTCAGCAGATTGGGACAACAGGCGGGCCATCTGTCTTCGCCCAAGAACGCCAGATAACTTAGGGCTCCGTAGAAGGCGAAGTCGGCGAGCCCAATTCGTCCCAGCAAGAAGGCTCGTTCCCCCAATTCTGGGTCAACAGCTTTTAGCAGTTCCTCGATTTTTTGACGATTCTCTATTGATGGAGTTTTTAATGCCTGTGCGGCCGTTTCTCTTCCCCATCGCTGCTCGACCCAGCGCAGATAAAGTTCGGCGCTGTTCGCCTCGCCGCGCGTGCGCAGCAAGGCAAGAATGTCTGGTAATGTGGCACCGATAATCAGCTTCTCCAGTTCTCCTCCGAGGTGGCGAGCCAGCAGACGATGGATGCCCGCGTAGCCTTTCGGAAAAAGCGTAGGCTCCGGGCGTATTTTCTCGATGTAAGAGATAATTTGCTCGAGACCTACCACAGGGTCCTGTTCTTGAGCTTCCAGGACCGGCAGGTTCAAGGCGAAGACGGCCGAGGATGGCACGTTCGGAACGTCTGGTGGGTTGCCACTGGGAGACGAGGCGGCGTTGCTAACTGGAGCGCGCTCTGGAGCTGACTTGAGCACGTCAATTATTTCGTACTCGACGCCTTTGAAATCGAGAATTTTGCGCGCTGCGGCGCAGGCTCCGTCCGGAACAACTTGAAAAAGGCGGATCGTCATTGGAACGAACTTAGCTGTGTCGATCTCTCAGGATCTGAGTCATCATAGTCGCATTTATAACCGCGAAATTCCTATAGCAGTTGTTAAATATCAGAAAAGCTCGAGAAATTCCTTCGTGGCGCTTAACTCGGTCAGCCCATTCGCGTAGCTCCGTCTCTGAGTAAAGATACATGTAACGCTCCGCCGTTGTAATATTGCGCTTAAACCAGTTGGTCAGGTTGCGCCCATGAAAGCGGACATAAGCGATCGTTCCAGTTGCTTCGAAGATCGGCGGTACGGTGGAGCCCGACTGTGGCTCGTCGACGGAGATATAATATAGGCCGTGCTCGCGCAAAAACTTGAGCGTCTCAGCCCGAGAGCTATCTGGCACAAGCCAGCTCCGATGGCGGAACTCGATTCCTAAGTTAATTCCTGGCAGGTACGCCCGCAGACCTGCAATATAGTCGTAGTTGGATTTGCGCCGGACAAAGTAGGGTGGGAACTGGAACACCACTACGCCCAATTTGTTCGCGCTAATTAGCGGCCGCAGCGAGTTGTAAAACATCTGGAATGCCAATTCTCGAACCTCTTGGGGAACCTCGCTTACGCTGTCAGTGGCTTTCCGTTCGTCGGGAAGCATCGCTCTCAGCGCTCTAGGCAACCGCGAGATCTCTACCCGATGGTGCGTCAACATGCCGAAGGCTTTCACGTTGAAAACAAACTCTGGTGGCGTGCGGCTAACCCAAAGCGCCGCAACATGCTCGCTCAAAAGCGTATAGTAGGTCGAATCAACTTCGACCGTGTCAAAGTGCGATGCGTAGAAGCGCAGCCGCTGTTCGGGGGTTTTGATTTCGGGTGGGTAAAACGCGCCGGAATCAATCAAACTGGGGTCGGTCCAGGAGGCGGTGCCTACCAAGAACTTTTTTGCCTGCAACTTGGGTGCGACCTCCCTGAAATTTGCGTTTATTTGTCAGTCGTAACAATCAGCATTCGGCCTTTTCGAGGCGAGAAGCGCTGTTCAGTTGGCAGCGCAACGATAGACGGTCCTCGCCGGTACGCCGCTTGAAAAACGTTTTGGCCTTGCGTGCCATCCAATTTCTCGGTGATCCACTCGGAGCAAAGCTAAGGGCGCTCGCCTTGGCTCGGCGTCGGACGGATGGCGCGTCGGCGCGCAAACTCATAAAGCGCAATTCCGGTTGCCACGGCGACGTTTAGTGAGGCAATCTTGCCGTACATGGGAACGGCCGCCAAGTAATCACAGGCGCGCTCGACGATCGGCCTAAGGCCCTTTTGCTCGCCTCCCACTACGACGGCGAGGCGGCGATTGACGTCGATCTCGTAGATAGTGCACGAGCCTTCGGGAGCAAGCCCAACTATCCAGTAGCCCGCCTCCTTTAGTTTTTCCAGCGTGCGCACCAGGTTGCCGACAGGGGCGATCTTGAGATGAGCCCAAGCGCCGGCCGAGGCTTTGATCGCGACCGGGGTTACCTCGACAGTGCGGTCGCGCGCTAATGCGATAGCTGATACACCAGCACCCTCCGCACTGCGCATGATCGCGCCCAGGTTGCGCGGGTCGGTAATCTCTTCAATCACCAGAACGGGGTCGAACTTCGATTCAACTAGCTCGTCGAGCGTGATGTAGTTGAAAGCTCGGCAGATAGCCACCAGACCTTGATGCCTTGCTTCGGCTCCCGAGAGCCGGTTCAACGTGTTTTCGTCTGCAACGTGTACTTTGCCCCCGCAAGCTCTGACCGCCTCGACGAGCTTGCCAAACCTAGTCTCAAGCCCGTTGCGAACATAAAGATCGACGATCTCGCTAGGAGCGGCTGCAACGAGCTCGCGCACGGGTTCGACCCCGAACACTACGATCTCTTTTGGCTGCGAATAGGCTTGGTCGCTCGAATAGGCTTCGCCCATCCGGCGAGGCTTGCCGAAACGGCTGGCCGCATTCTCTTTGTCCTTGGCTCTACTTACATGCCTCATCGCTGATGGCTATCTTATAGTCTACACTTTGGTGTGATGTCGTTGCGTTAGCATACGTTTTTGCTTTGTCGCTGGCGTTTTCATTGAAGCCCAAAACCCTGGACCTTTACATTTTGCGCGAAGTTGCCCTGCCGTGCCTTGGCGGTCTTCTGTTGTTGACGCTTACGCTGGTCGTGGGGCGCGCGCTGAAGCTTATCGACCTGATGGTGAATCATGGCGTCTCGCCGGGCGAGATAGCCGCGATGCTTGGCTACATCATGCCGGCCTTTTTGGAGCTGACCTTTCCGATGGCGGTTCTGATCGGCGTGCTGATGGGTTTTGGACGGATGGCCAACGACCAGGAGATTACCGCCGCACGAAGCAGCGGCATCAGCCTCTATCGGCTATCGGCGCCTGTTTTGGCACTATCGCTGGTCGCCTATGGTATCGCATGCTGGCTTGCCCTTGTCGCCCGGCCGTGGGGTAACAGCAAGCTTCAGGAACAGCTCTACCAGGTGACGCGGGCGCAGGCGGTAGCCGGAATTAAAGAGAAGGTTTTCAACAACAATTTGCCCGGTCTTGTGATTTACGCCGAGCGAATCGAACCGCATCGTTCGCAACTTTACGGAATCCTGCTGTCGGACGACCGCAATCCGCATCAGCCCGCCATGATAATCGCGCGCTCGGGCGTTCTCATTCCTGACCGTGAGCATAATGCGGTGGTGTTGCGTCTGTTTGACGGTTCGTTGTTTGGAATCGAAACGGAGCAAAATTCGGCTCGCGTAACCACGTTTCGCACCTACGACCTCAGCATCAGGCCGCCCGAGTCCGCGGCTTCGCTTCGGCGCGATCCGGACGAACTTTCGACCCCAGAGCTCAGGCGCCTTATCGCGCAAAGCCGACGCGAGCACAAGCCGAATTTCGCCGCCGAAGCTGAACTGTGGCATCGCTACACCGTGCCGGTGGCAACGATTCTGTTTGCTTTGCTTGCGACAACCCTCGGATTGAAGCCCGTGCGTGGCGGCCAGTCGGAGCGGATCGGCGTGTGTCTGGTGATTTTTTTCGCCTACTATATCTTGATGCGTTGGGGCCAGGGGCTTGCGACTGCAGGCAAGCTCAACGTGATTGTGGCGATGAGTTTGCCGGACTTTGCCTTCGCAGCGCTGACTTGTTGGATGTTCTACCGAGCTGCCAATGATCTAACGAATTTTGGGCGCGGGCCCTTAGACTTTTTCTGGGACTTCATCGAGCGGTTCGATTTGCGGAGAAAGGAAGCCGCAACGTGAGCTATCGTCATCTTTCGCCAACCACAAACCGCTTTTTGCTACTTCGCTTCTTCGAGCCCTTTTTTTTGTCCCTGGTCGGCTTTGCAGGCATATATCTTTTAGCGGACCTGTTCGATCGTTTTGATGACCTGATGCGCCATCACGGCTTTGGTTGGCTTGCGGTGGAGTACTTCGCACTCAAGCTGCCGCTGATCGTGTCACAAATGCTGCCGGTGGCGTGCCTTGCGGCCGCCTTGCTCAGTCTTTCGATGTTGAACAGAACTGGGGAAATTCTGGCGTTTCAGGCCCTTGGTGTGAGCCGAGCGGCCTTGGCAATACCTCTTCTATCGATCGGGCTTGTCGTATCGCTGGCCGATTTCGGGCTTTCAGAAACGATCGTTCCCCACGCAACGCGCAGAGCCCGCTACATTTACATGGTTAAAATCAAGAAATGGCACCTCGTCGGGGTTTTCGCCAACCGAAGTATATGGATTCGCACTCGAAACGGCTTTCTCAGCGCCGACCGCTATGACCAGGTGCAGCATGCTCTGGAGGGCATAACGCTGTTCGAAATCGACCCGGGTTTCAGGCTCAAGGACGTTAAACTGCTCAAACGGGCCGTCTGGACCGGCCATTCCTGGCGTCCCGAAGGCGTTACTGAGCTTCGTATTTCCGGAGATGGAACGGTAGCCTATCAAAAACCGAGCAGCTTGCCAGACAGTTTAGCTCTCGGTGCCACTCCCAGCGATTTAAACCTTCTGCGTCGCGATCCCGAAGAATTTAGCCTGACTGAACTAACGCGCTATATTCGCAACCTCCAGCGCAAAGGCATCGACCCAGGTGGTTACCTTGTCGACCGCTGGCTCAAATTCGCTATGCCGCTGTCGTGCGTGATCATGATTGCTTTGGCGTTGGCCTTGAACCTCGATCCAGCGCCACGCAACGCCAGTCTGGGTCGTAGTTTCGTCTTGGGTATTGGTATTGGCTTTAGCTATTGGCTGGTGCTCGGCTTTACTGCCTCGTTCGGGCGAGCCAACATAATTGCGCCCTGGCTCGGAGCATGGGCACCGAACCTGATCTTTACCGCGCTTGCCCTTTCGCTCTTTTTATTCGGCGAGGAACGCTGAGCTGCGGCCAATTCGAGACGCTCCGTAAAACTTTCGATGCTAGCGTGTCAGACTGACCAAAGTGAAAGGGCGACGCTTGGGCCAGCCTGAGCTGGCGTCGACGCCATGCAGTTGCCAAAAAACCGTCCCTTGCATTTCTCGTTAGGTCCAGAGCTGGCATTCGTGCACCAGCGTAGTTTGCGGCTTTCTGCTTTGATCGGCGGAGTTGGTGTAGCTTGAGGCAGTTAAGTAACTGCGAGAAGGACTACAGACACCAGGGCCGCTTATTGTGGATGACCCGTCTCTCCGATCCACCGCTAGCTAGCCTCGCCGTGATTATCCTCGGAGTGCTTCTCTTTTTTGTGAATCTTGATCACCCGCTTTACACCAAGGGCGAACCTCGCGAAGGCGTGCAGATCGAGGATGTGGTCGAGGGTCGCGGCGCTATCTTGCCGCGCGTGCCCAGCGTTGAGATGCCCTTTAAGCCGCCGATGATGCGTTGGTTGGCTTCGCTCGTTTCCAAGGCGTTAGGGCGCGTCGATGAGTTCACGATCCGAGCGCCGTCGGCGACGCTCGCCATTGGAACGATGCTCGTCACGCGCAGCTATGTGGGGTTGTTGTTCGGTCAAGTGGAGGGGCTGGTGGCGGCTTTGATCCTTGGTACGACGCTCCAGTTCATGCAAGCCGGTACTGGGGCACGCGTCGATATGACGCTCACCTTTTTTTTAAGCCTGGCCTTTTTCGAATTCTTTAATCTTGCTGAGGGCCGCAGCGCTCGATGGTTCGTTTTTTATTTAGCCGTTGCGTGCGCCGTTTTGAGCAAAGGACCGCTTGGCTTGATCCTGCCTACTTTAGTCGGTGGCACGTGGATACTTTTCGAACGGCGGCAGCTTAATCTGTCCCAGTTGATGCTCAAACGCGGGGCTGTGCTGGTCGGAATTTTAGCTGGCGGATGGTACGTAGCCGCAAGTTGGATTGGAGGGCGCGAGTTTGTCGAGCGCCAAATCGTCGCTGAGAACTTTTATGCGTTTTTCTCGCACCGCGAACTTGGCGGCGGCCACAATCATCCGTTTTATTGGCTCGTGGCGGCGCTTCTTTTTGGTTTTCTCCCGTATTCGCCTGTTCTGCCATGGCTAAGTCTCAAACTCATCCGGTGCAGATCGAATCGCGGGGTTAGTTACCTCGTTATTTGGGTGTTGGTCGTACTGGTGTTCTTCAGCGTTGCGCGACAAAAGCGGGGCGTCTACTTGCTTGCCTTGTATCCGGCGCTTGCGGGCTTGTTGAGCGTGTACCTGGTTGAGCACTTCTACCAACTCGACGACGCTTGTTCAGTGGGTTTTAGGATTCTCAAGTACGCGTGCGCCCTGATATCTGGTGCTGCTGGGCTTGGCTTTCTCGGTTTGTTGCTGACGAGTTATGTTGCGCCGTTCAAGGTGGAAGCGGGATTGTCCTACCTCGGTCTTAAAGCGTCCGGGTTAGGCCCGAACCTCAATTTGGCGCTGTGGAGTCATCCTTGGTTGGCGCTAACATTAGGCCTTGCTCCATGTTCAATAGCCGCGGTGGTTCTTGCGCGTCCGGTCGCTAAAGCAACGGTTTTCGGATTCGTAGTCGCTCTGATGGTGTGCTTTAAGCTTTGCGCTGATCTTTTCTTTGTTCCCGCGATCGCGCGTACGCTTACCCTTAAAACCTTCGCTTCGGAGCTTCCGCGGATAGTCGGCCGCTGCGAAGTCGCTTATGCAGGCAATTTGAGCTACAGCGTGGCCTTCTATTATCGGCGGCAGATCCCGATGTTGGCGCAGGCGTCCGAATGGTCATCGTCGCCCCCGTATCTTTTGATCTGGCGCAAGGAATACGACCGATTGTCGCCGGTTTTACACGCACGCTACGCGCCAGTGATGTGGAGCGGGCCGACTGAGCTCGACGGCAGCGGCGGTATCCTTTTACTCAGGCGTGTTGACCTCGCACAGAACGCGTGTCGCTGAGCAGACGTTGCCGGCTTTAATTCATGAGGTCTTGCGGTCAGGGCTACGACGAAAGACCAGCCTAAAAGCGACCTTTCGCTTACAAATCGAGTGCCCGCTTGCCTTGCGTGATGGGCGTGTGCGGGCAAGTAAGCGTAGCCGTGAGTAGCCGAGCGTTTGCCAGCGTTCTTGAAAGCGTTTTTGCTCTTGATAACTCGCGAAACTTAAAGCATTCGTAAATCATGCTCGTGCGAAGCGGTTTCGTGATCAGGTAGATGCGTTGGAAATTTCGCTTGGGTGTCGACTTTTGGTGAAAAAAGCTGTGAGCGCGTAGCTGCGCAATGTGTGGTCTGGTAGGCATAGTCACAAGCGGCGGCAACGATTTCTCGCTGCAGACGCTAGAGGCGATGACCGCGTCGCTTCACCATCGCGGGCCCGACAGCCGCGGCGTATGGATCGAGTCTGACCATACCGTGGGGCTCGGCAGCGTTCGCTTAGCGATTCTTGACCTTCGCGACGGGCGCCAGCCGATGGTATCTCATGGGGAACGGTTCGTTATCGCCTATAACGGCGAGATTTACAATTTCGCCGCTTTGCGTCGCGAGTTGGAAGATCTAGGCGTTAGGTTTAAAGGTCGCTCGGACACGGAAGTAGTGCTTGCTGCCGTGGAGCAATGGGGCGTTGAGGAGGCGGTGTGCCGGTTCAACGGGATGTTCGCAATCGCCCTTTGGGACCGAGTGCTACGGCAATTGTACCTTGCGCGTGACCGTCTTGGCGAAAAGCCTCTCTACTATTTGGCTAACGGTCGGCTTTTCATGTGCGCCTCAGAGCTCAAGGCGCTTCGCAAGCATCCCGCCTTCCAGGTCGACATCAATCCCCACGCGCTCGCCTTTTTCGTTCGCTACGGTTACATACTCGAACCCCAGACCATCTACCGAGGCGTATATAAGCTTCCTCCTGGAACGATTCTGCGCCTTTCGATAGACCGAGGTAGCGGAGAGCTTCGAATTTCAGAGCCGAAGCCGTACTGGTCGGCCGGCGAAGTGATCGACCGCTGCCTTGAGAAGCCGTTTGCCGGTGACGAAGCGCAAGCCGTCGACGAGCTCGAGCGGTTGCTGACCGACGCCGTGCGCCTGCGAATGGTCGCTGACGTGCCGGTTGGCGCGATGCTATCGGGCGGTGTCGACTCCTCGACGATAGTGGCGCTGATGCAAGCGGTCGACATGCGCCGAGTCAAGACTTTCACTTTGGGTTTCTCCGACAGCAGCTACGACGAAGCGCCTTACGCGGCGAAAGTTGCGCGCTACCTGGGTACAGACCACACGGAGCAATACGTTTCGGGCAGTGAGGCTGCTGAAGCACTGGCTGAGCTTCCCAATTTGTTCGACGAGCCTTTCGGCGACTATTCGCAACTGCCGACCTATCTTTTGGCGCGGCTTGCGCGCAAACAGGTTGTCGTTGTTTTGACGGGCGAGGGGGGCGATGAACTTTTCGGAGGTTACGAGCGCTACGTTACAGCCACGGGACTGTGGCGGGCGTTTGGATGGATGCCGTCGCTCGTGAAAGGCCAACTTGCCTCGATGCTGTCGGCAGTCTCGCCGGAAAGCTGGGAGCGCGTGCTCAGCTGGCTAAACCATCTACTGCCTGGCCGGTTGAAACAAGCCCGTTTAGGCGAGAAAATGCACAAGCTGGCTGAGGTGTTGGAGGCTTCCTCGCGCGAAACGCTCTACTTTGGCCTTCTTTCCCATTGGAGCAAACCAGAGGCGGTCCTATCTGCTTGCTCTGGTGACCCTGGGATACCCAGTAACGGAGCGCAATATCCAGCCAGGTTAAACGATTGGCTAGCGTTTGCCATGTACGTCGACCTGGTATCGTACTTGCCTGGCGACATTCTTGCGAAGGTTGACCGAGCGACTATGGGGGTGTCGCTGGAAGGGCGGATGCCCTTTTTGGACCATCGCGTCGTCGAGTTCGCGTGGAGGCTGCCGCTTCGTATGAAGATTCGGCGGGGTCGCACCAAACACCTGCTACGCAAATTGCTTTACAAATACGTCCCCAGACAACTTGTTGAGCGCCCGAAGATGGGCTTCGGCGCTCCAATCGGGATGTGGCTTAGAGGGCCGATGCGAGATTGGGCTGAATCGCTACTTAGCGAGGAACGTATCAAGCGTTACGGTTTGCTGAAACCCACGCCGGTTCGTCAGCTATGGCAGGAACATCTGACAGGTCGCCGCAATTGGCAGCATCGATTGTGGATCGTTTTGATGCTACAGGCCTGGTGTGAACGCTGGCTTTAGGTAAAAGTCATCGACCTGCCAAAGACTTTCGCCCCACGCTCCGTCTGATTGAAATTTTGTGCCCATCTGTTTCTTCAGACCTTACGTCGGTGCGGCGCTGTAAGGCTTCGCCTTCGCTTGGCACTTAAAAACCTTTTGCGCCGTTTGACTCTCGGCGTAAAAGCACCAACGGCGGTGTTCCTGGAATCGTCATCATTTGCCTAAAACCCACGTCAGGTCTGCTCGCCCGAGCCGCGACGACCTCCTCGTGCCATATATTTGAGCTGGTCACAACGTAGCCTTCCGGTGCTTGTGCAAGAGGTTCTGTCAGTTCTATCACGGGCCGGTCGAGGTAGAAAGCCAAAACGGGCGCACCCCGGTTTAGCTTGATGAACAGAGGCGAAGTGTGGCCTACGACACGGTTGATTAGCTTGGCGGCAGGCTTGAACGACATGCTGTCGGCGCACTTGTGCAGTTCGTGCCGAGGTACAAAGAAAAAATTAAACCCGACGAGCAAAGCGCACATGAAAGTCAAGGCGCGCGTTATCCACGAACCCCAAGGCTCGCGCGTTTGAGCTTGGAGCCACCTGCAAATTAGGAACGCGTTTGTCGGCCAGAGCGGGAGGAGATAAGCCTTGCGCTTGTACGCCGCAAGCGAGAAAAACACCACTGTGGCAAACCAGAATAGGCTCAATAATTGAGCTATCTCATCGGTCTCAAGCCCTCTCGCGGCACGGTCGTTGTCGGACACTTTCGCTCCTGGGTCGCTCTTGAGACTTGCCACAGCGGCTATCGCGGCCAGTACGCTTAAAGGCCCCGAGTTCAACAACAACGGGACGAGATAATAGTTACTTGGCATTCTGCCGAGTGTTCCGAAAAACCGGCCAAAATTCTCCGCCCCGAGCTGAAGGTTCAACACGCCGTAGCGTCGTCCCAAAAAACATGCGGCATACCAGCTAAGTGCCACAACGGCGAATAGCGCAACCGGACCGACCGTCACCGTGGCGAGTACTAGTCGAGAACGTTTCCCAACCAGGGTCCAGAGCGCTATTGCAAGCAGCGGCAAAAAAGCGCCGACCGGCCCTTTGGCGAGTACGGCACATCCGAGCGCGCCTCCAAGGAGCCACCTAGCGGCCGTCCGAAAAAACCTGGACGTAGTCGAATCATTTTCCTCGTGCTTACCAGAGTCGGCCTGCTGACTCAAAAATGGGGAGGGCAACGTCCACACGAAAAGGAAAAGCGCGAGCGTTTCGAAAAAAGTAAGTGTCATATCAACCCGCCCGTACCGAGCTTGACTCACGTACTGGTAAGACGCCAGAAGGACAAGTCCGGAAAGGGCGCCCCACTGCGGGCCAAGTTTGTGGGTGGTAAACGCCATAGTTAGAGCTATGCCGGCTATTGCGTAAACGGCGGACGTAAGGCGCAGATTGAACTCCGTGACATGCTGGTATCCGAACAATTTGTCGAGAGCTGCCGCCGTCCAATGGAAAAGAGGCGGCTTGTACATTGGCTGCGCACCCTGCTCAACCGGGAATAGCAGCTTTCCTCGCTCGACTATTCGCTGGACGGCTAGGCCCTCGACAGCCTCGTTGAGACCGCAAATCGGCGCTTGCCCCAGCTGGTAGGTGAAAAGAAAAGCTGCAAGCGCCAGTACGGCGGCGAACACAAGCACCCATTTGAGGGGTGCAAACATGGTTTTTAGCTGGGCGGAACGGAATTGCATTAGTCTGGTTCAGGCTTTTTCCTTTTAAGCGACAACACTTTAGGCGACAACACTCGTAACGCTTAGTCAAAAGTCCTAATGGGTCGACGTTGGTGAGCCGCCTTTACTACGCTGTTGAAACACAGGTTAGAGTCCGACGATTGAATTTTCAAAAGATCGAGGGCTAACCGAACCTGTGAGCTAAAGTGGCCACGGCGTTGGGGCCGCGTGTGTTGTTTCATCGTCTCTTATAGTAAGCTTAAATAGTCGACGTGGAGATTCGAGAGAAGAAACCTTCGGGGCTATAAGAGGTGGGGTTAAAATTTCCTGTAAGCGGTCGTTGAAGTTGATTAATAGCGGAGCTGGATGGGTTTTAGAAGCGAATTTCTAGTCTATTCGAGGAATGTTGGATGATTGGAGGGCCGATGGCGAGACGATGGTCGAGACCTTAGAGCAGCCGCTGGCTCCTCTTTTGGACAGCCACGTACGCAACTTCTTGATGTTTGCTAGGATAGGGCGATTGGCAACCGCCGACCGAAATGCAAAGCCCCATAACGTTCCGGTGTGCTTTTGTTTTGACGGACTACGCTTTTATTTCGTGGTTGACGAAAAACCCAAGCGGCAAGGTAGTTTGGGTCTCAAGCGCATGCGCAATATTGCGGAAAACCCTTCAGTGGCGCTAATTGTGGATCACTACGAAGAGGATTGGGACCATCTCGCGTACGTGCTCGTGCATGGCCGCGCAGAGGTGGTCGAGGACGCCCAAGAGTACATGCTTGCGATGCGCCGTTTGCGCGACAAGTACGCGCAATACAGGGCGATGGCGCTGAGCCCAGAGCGTAATCCGATGGTGCGAATCGAGCCTCAGCGCGTGCATGTCTGGGGTCAGCGTTTTAGCCAGCCGAGCGGTTCACAAACGTAGAGAGCTTGTCGCCTGGACTTTGTCACGGTCCTGGTTTTTCAAAAACGCAATCTCTCGAAAAAACGATCCTATGGCAAACGCGTAAGGTAGGTCGGTAACGGGGCGGGCCGGTTGCCGTGGGGTAGTTGACAGCCTTGTCGCTGCGTAATACCTATTTGAGATTGGCTTTTGCCGATGTAGCTCAATTGGCAGAGCGACTGACTTGTAATCAGTAGGTTGGCGGTTCGATTCCGCCCATCGGCTCACCTGATGTTGAGCGCAACGTAAGTAAGATAAAATAATACGGACACCTTGATTGACATACGGAGAGGTTCCCGAGCGGCCAAAGGGAGCAGACTGTAAATCTGCCGGCTTATGCCTTCGGAGGTTCGAATCCTCCCCTCTCCACTGCGCAGAACGCAGCATCAAAGGCGTATCGATGAGCGGGAATAGCTCAGTTGGTAGAGCGCGAGCCTTCCAAGCTCGGGGTCGCGGGTTCGAGTCCCGTTTCCCGCTCCATCGATTAACAAGCGCGACGGTTTGACCGCCTGGTTCAACGAGAAGGCCCATGTAGCTCAGTCGGTAGAGCACTTCCTTGGTAAGGAAGAGGTCACGGGTTCGATTCCCGTCGTGGGCTCCATCAGCCTATTCGACAAAGATGACCCGGACGCGAAGAGCCATAGTGGTTACCCTTCGGTGACGGGTTGAAAAGCTAGTTTTTGGGGTTGGATGAGGGGAAATAATGAGGGAATTGATCGCACTTGCGTGCGATAATTGTAAAAGGCGCAATTACACGACAACGAAAAACAAAAAGAAGCAGCCGGATAAGTTCGCAATAAAAAAGTTTTGCCCGGCTTGCCGCACCCATACGATGCATCGGGAGACCAAAGTTTAAAAGCGTATCGCCTGCTGCCGGGCGGCTCGGTTAAGATCAGCACAAAGATTAGCACACTTTGGCGCGTCGGAACGTCAAACTTTTGGCGGGATACTGATTGTGAAGACTAAAGAGCCGCTCGGAAGGCAAGTAGGCGGTCCGGGCTTGAGTTGTTCGGGTGGAGGCCTTTAAGGCGGGATTTTCAACCTCGGTGTGCTTGTAAGGTGTGAGTTTTCGGATATTGCGGGCGGGTTCGGTCTTCTCTGTTTGAGGTTAGCTAATCGGGGGTGGGTCAGTAGCTCGAATAGGCTAGAGCATCGGACTCCAAATCCGAGGGTTGCAGGTTCGAGTCCTGCCTGACCCGCCATGTGAGGTTTGACCGGTAGGCAAAAGCTCTTGTCCTTGCGCTATTAAGTGGCTATTATGAAAAAGTACCTCAATGAGGGCGTTGCGTTTGTCAAGGAAGCCTGGTTAGAGCTTTCCAAGGTTCATTTCTCATCGCCCAAGGAAACTTTGCAGGCAACTCTCGCCGTAGTGACTTTAGCTTTTCTTATGGCGACTTGGCTTGGGCTCGTTGACTTGGCCGCAACCCGTTTGGTCCGACAGTTGCTAAGCTAAAGTATTGGGTCTGAATCCGTAAGCTTATGGACCCCGGACAGATTCCGGTGGTAGGTCCTTTTATCCCTAAGAAGCTGTTTTCGAGGCGCGAGGAGAGAAGTCGAATTTCACGAGTTTAGCCCTTGCGCCGGGAAATCTCGATGGCGAAGAAGTGGTACGTTGTGCACACCTATTCGGGCTTTGAACACAAGGTCAAAGCCGCTCTTGAGGAACGAGTGCGCTCGCTCAAGCTCGAGGACAAAATTGACCAGATACTGCTGCCCGTTGAGCGGGTGGTCGAACTTGGAAAAGGTGGCGAGCGTAAGACGTCGAGTCGTAAGTCTTTTCCTGGTTATATTTTTGTACATATGGAGCTTGACGACGAGACGTACCATGTCGTGCGCAGTATTCCCAGGGTGACGGGCTTTGTCGGAGGCAGCACCGAGCCGCATGAAGTGCCCGAAGAGCAGGTGCAGGAGATAATGGAGCAGATGCGCGAAGGCGCTCTCAAGCCGAAACCGAAGGTGCAGTTCGAGGTAGGAGAGGCAGTTAAAGTCATAAGCGGGCCATTTCAGGACTTCAATGGCACCGTAGAAGAGGTGCGCCCCGAAAAGGGAAAGCTTCGGGTTCTCATTTCCATTTTTGGACGCGCCACCCCGGTTGAGCTCGATTTCGTTCAGGTCGAAAAAGGATAAGCTAATACGCGTTTTGCCGATAAAGCCGAAGGCATCGACTTTTGCTTGATTTCGCTACACCTGGCGAAAAGCTCGCGGCGGACAGTGCTGGCGCAAATAGGTAGAGGTTTCTAGGCGTGGCAAAGAAAGTCGTCGGACAAATAAAACTGCAGATTCCGGGCGGGCAGGCCAACCCAGCCCCGCCCGTAGGACCAGCGCTGGGTCAGCGCGGAATAAACATAATGGAGTTCTGCAAGGCCTTTAACGCGCAGACCCAGCACATGCAAGGAACGATCGTTCCCGTAATCATCACGGTTTACTCCGATCGCTCGTTTACGTTCGTGGTTAAAAGTCCGCCGGCTTCCGTGCTCTTGCTCAAGGCGGCTGGAATCGAAAAGGGTAGTTCGACTCCGGGCAAAACAAAGGTGGGACAGGTGACGCGGGCACAGGTCGAGGAAATTGCAAAGCTTAAACTTCCCGACATGACCGCGAAAGACCTAGAAGCCGCGATACGGACTATCGAAGGCACCGCGCGATCGATGGGGATCGAAGTCGTAGGTTAGGCGACCGGAAAGCGGGTGGGTGAAGTCACTATGGCTGGTAAGAGATATCGCGAGGTTGTTGCAAAGATTGACCGGACGCGCAACTACCCACTGGAAGAAGCGCTAAAGTTTCTGGTGGAGAATCCCACGGCCAAGTTCGACGAGACGATTGAGCTTGCCGTGCGGCTTAACGTCGACCCGCGACAAGCTGACCAGAACGTACGTGGGTCGGTGGTCCTACCGCACGGAACCGGCCGAAACGTGCGCGTGCTGGTGCTTGCCAAGGGCGAGAAGGAAAAGGAAGCGCAGGCCGCGGGTGCTGATTACGTCGGCGGAGAAGAGCTTATTAAGAAAATCCAGGAGGAGAACTGGCTCGAGTTCGATCGGGTTATCGCTACGCCCGACATCATGGGCGCCGTGGGGCGAATCGGTAAGATTCTCGGTCCGCGGGGTCTGATGCCAAACCCGAAAGTGGGTACGGTGACGTTCGATGTCGCCAAGGCGGTGAGCGAAGCCAAAGCCGGCAAGGTCGACTTTCGCGTCGACCGCGCCGGTGTGATTCATGTGCCAATCGGTAAAAGAAGCTTCGGTGTCGAAAAGCTGGTAGAGAATGCCCGGGCTGTGCTGGGAGCTATTTTGCGTGCCCGTCCGGCGTCGGCCAAGGGCAACTACGTCAAAAGCGTCGCAGTCTCCTCAACCATGGGGCCGGGACTTAAGGTGGAGCCGTCCGAGGTGCGACTGGCCGCGGCGGCCTAACCTTGAAACTGGCAACTTCGATTTATTGCAAACGGTAGAGCGCGATGAAAAGACAAGACAAGGTCGCTCTTACTCGAGAACTCTCTGAGCGTCTTGCGCGCTCGACGATGGTGCTCGTGTCGGAGCTCAGAGGAGTGTCGGCTGTCGAGGCCAACGAATTGAGAAAACGTATTCGCGAAGCTCGTGGCGAGCTCAAAATCGCCAAAAACACGCTTATTGCCAGAGCGATCGAAGGCGGTCCCTATGAGCCGGTGCGCTCACAATTAGGTGGCCCCGTGGCGCTGATTTTTTGCTTTGGCGATCCCGCCTCGGTGGCGAAGGTGGTTACGGCAAGCAAGGAACTGGCCGAACGTTTTCGCCTGCGCGGCGGTGTGATGGGTGGGCGCCCGTTAAGCGTCCAGGAAATAGAAGAACTTGCTAACCTTCCTCCGAAAGAAGTTATCATGGCGCGCTTACTGGGTCTGCTTACAGCGCCCGCTACGCGACTTGTGCGGGTGCTCAGCGAGCCCGGCAACGCGCTTGCACGACTTCTCGATGCGATTGGCAAAAAGCAAGGAGCAAACGCTTAGCAGTTTGGCATATGCCGGCTGCAACTTTACCTCGAAGAGATCGCGGTCGTTCTAAGTCGCTCGTGGGTGGAGCGCATATCGGCGCGAATTGAACGGCTCAAAAATCGGCGAAGGTGCCGCACGTTTGACGGTTCGCTCAAAAATCAGCTGAGGGCCCATGGGTGCTTCGCACAGACACCGACGCGCGCGGCTTAGGTATCGGTTGGCCTTTTCGCAGAGGCCTTAGACTCGGTGACGATAGTCAGGTTCGAAACTTAAAAGGGTAGCAATCGGTAAGGAGACGAATCGATGGCAGAGGTGCAATTAAGTAGGGAGCAAGTCAAGGAATACCTTAAAAACCTAACCCTGATCGAGGCTGCGGCTCTGGTAAAAGAGCTCGAAGCCGAGCTCGGGGTTTCGGCCGCAGCTCCAGTAGCTGTGGCAGCAGCGGCACCGGCCGGCGCGCCGGCAGCAGCTGCTCAGGCCGCTCCAGAAAAAGATGAGTTCACGGTTATGCTTACCGGAGCGGGTGACAAGAAGATTCAGGTCATCAAGGTGGTCAGAGAGCTAACTGGCCTGGGGCTTAAGGAGGCGAAGGATTTGGTTGACGGTGTGCCCAAGCCGGTCAAAGAAGGAGTCTCCAAGGCTGAGGCCGAGGAAATAAAGAAGAAGCTCGAGGAGGCAGGCGCCACGGTCGAGATCAAGTGATTTGCGGCTAGTAACCACTCAACTGACGGTAAAGGGCCGCAATTGTGGCGACGATGGAGCTCATGGCTACAAAAGGTGGCCTGCAGGCTTACTTGCGGGGAGCAGCCCGGTTGAATGGTTGGGATGTGGCGTAGTCCGCGACGAATCGGCTCCAGATACCACCGGTCAATCTTTATGGAGTTGGTAAAGCAGCAGGGGTAGTATACCGATGGTTCAGCAGGTGCAGGTGACCGATAACGTCCGTCTGCGACGGTCGTTCGGGAAGATCAAGACGGTAATTAGTCTTCCCAACCTGATCGAAATTCAAAAGCGCTCGTACGAGGAATTTCTGCAGCGCGACGTTCCGCCCGAGCAGCGCGCCGACGTTGGGCTGCAGGCAGTTTTCAAGTCGGTTTTCCCCATCAAGGACTTTAACGAAACCGCCTCGCTCGAGTTCGTGAGCTACGAGCTCGGGACCCCGAAGTACGATGTCGAGGAGTGCCGTCAGCGCGGCATGACCTACGCGGCGCCCCTGCGGGTCAAGATTCAGCTGGTCATCTGGGACGTTCAGAACGGACATCGCTCGATCAAGAACGTCAAGGAACAGGACGTATACTTCGGCGAAATTCCGTTGATGACGCCGAACGCCACGTTCATAATAAACGGAACCGAGCGCGTGATAGTCTCCCAACTCCATCGCTCGCCCGGCGTATTCTTCGAACACGACCGAGGTCGTACCCACTCCGGAAAGGTTCTGTACTCGGCCCGTATTATTCCCTATCGCGGCAGTTGGCTCGATTTCGAGTTCGACCCTCGCGACATACTCAACGTGCGCATCGACCGGCGGCGCAAATTTCCTGCCACCGTGCTGCTCCGGGCTCTGGGGATGACGGTAGAAGATTTGCTCAACTATTTCTACCGCACCGACACGATCAAGCTAAGCCCCGAGGGCTTGAGCAAGGTCTTCAAGCCTGACCTTCTGCTCAACACGCGCGTAACGAAGACGGTCAAAGACCCGCGCACGGGCGAAGTCCTGGTTGAACAGGGGCGCAAGTTTACGCGCGCTGTGGTGCGCCTGATGGAGCAGGCAAAGATCCAGGAGGTGCCTATCGATACCGAGGAAGTGATCGGCCGGATCGTCGCCCATGACGTAGTCGATCCGGAGTCGGGCGAGGTGCTGGTCGAGACCAATCACGAGATCACACCGGAAATTTTGCGCAAGCTTCTCGAGCGAAATATCAAGCAAGTCGAGGTGCTCTTTACCGAGGATCAACCCGGCGGCGGGCCGCTTCGCCAGACCCTGCTTCAGGACAAGGTTAATAGTCCGGAGGAGGCGATTATTGAGATTTACAAGCGGCTAAGACCCGGAGATCCGCCTACACGAGAGACCGCGACAGCGTTTTTCCACAACCTTTTCTTCAATCCAGACCGTTACGACCTCTCACGCGTCGGGCGCCTTAAGCTTAATCGCAGGCTTAAGCTCGACGTTCCGCTCGAACAAGGCACGCTTAGGCGGGAGGACATCCTGGAGGTCGTGCGTTACTTGCTCGAACTACGCAACGGCAACGGCGAGGTCGACGATATCGACCATCTGGGGAACCGACGCGTCCGCGCAGTGGGAGAGCTGGTCGAAAACCAGTTCCGGATCGGGCTGGTTCGCATGGAGCGCGCCATCAAAGAGCGCATGAGCCTTCAGGACATCGAAACGCTGATGCCGCAGGAGCTTATTAACTACAAGCCGGCGTCGGCCGTGATAAAGGAATTTTTCGGCTCCTCGCAGCTCTCCCAGTTCATGGACCAAACCAACCCGCTTTCCGAGATTGCGCACAAGCGCCGTCTTTCTGCGCTTGGTCCGGGCGGACTTACGCGCGAGCGGGCTGGCTTTGAGGTGCGCGACGTCCATCCCACCCACTACGGCCGCGTCTGTCCGATCGAGACCCCTGAGGGACCAAATATCGGGCTTATTACAGCTTTGTCGGCCTACGCCCGAGTAAATGAGTTCGGTTTCATAGAGACACCGTACCGGGTGGTCGAGAACGGACGGGTTACCGACCGTGTAATCTATCTATCAGCGCTCGACGAGGAAGATAAAGTAATCGCGCAGGCCAACGCCCCGATCGACGAGCACGGACGGTTTACCAGCGAGCTCGTGTCGGCTCGCCACCGCGGCGGGTTTACGATGGTTAGGCCCGAGGACGTCGATTTGATGGACGTCTCGCCAACCCAGCTGGTTTCGGTTGCGGCTTCGCTGATACCGTTTCTCGAGAACGACGACGCTAACCGGGCCTTGATGGGTTCGAACATGCAGCGTCAGGCGGTGCCGCTGATGCGCACCGACGCGCCCTTGGTCGGCACCGGAATGGAGCGAGTGGTGGGGCGCGATTCGGGCGTCACGGTGATCGCGCGGCGCGACGGCGTGGTCGAAAGCGTCGACGCTAACCGCATCGTGGTGCGCGCCGACAAGCCGAGCCTCGACAGTCGTGACACCGGAGTGGATATCTACAATCTGGTCAAGTACCGGCGTTCTAACCAAAACACGTGCATCAACCAGCGTCCGATCGTAAACAAGGGACAGCGAGTCAAGGCGGGCGAGGTGCTCGCAGACGGCCCTTCGACCGACAAAGGCGAATTGGCGCTGGGCCGCAACGTTGTTGTCGCCTTCATGCCATGGTGCGGCTATAACTTCGAGGACTCCATCCTGATTTCCGAACGGGTCGTCAAGGAAGACCTCTTCACCTCGGTCCACATCGAAGAGTTCGAATGTATCGCCCGCGACACCAAGCTTGGGCGCGAGGAGATCACGCGCGACATCCCCAACGTTGGAGAAGAGGCGCTAAAGAATTTGGACGCAAGCGGGGTGGTAAGAATCGGAGCTCGAGTGCGCCCGGGCGATATCCTGGTCGGCAAGATTACGCCGAAGGGGGAGACCCAGCTGAGTCCCGAGGAGAAGTTGCTGCGGGCGATCTTCGGCGAGAAGGCGGGCGAGGTGCGCGACACCAGTCTGCGCGTGCCGCCAGGTGTCGAGGGTATCGTTATCAACACGCGCGTGTTCGCCCGCCGCGGAAGCTCGCGCGACGAACGGGGTCAGGAGATAGACAGCGTCGAGGCAGAGCGCCTCAGACAGGACGAGGCCGAAGAGGTCCGAATTATCCATCAGCAGACCCTGCGCCGCCTCAAGCGGGCTTTGGTCGGCAAGACGCTGGCAAGTGCGCTGCGCGACCGGGAGCGGCGCGTAATACTGCAAAAAGGCCACAAAATCACCCAGGAAGACCTCGACCAACTGCCTCAGCCGCTGTGGGCTGAAATTCGCGTCGACGACGAGGACGCGATGCGCGAGGCAAAGCAGGCGCTCGAGGCGATGGAGGCGAGCGTAAAGAGCGTCCACGAGCATTACACCGCCAAGGTCGAACGATTGAAGTCGGGCGACGAGCTCCCTCCAGGCGTGCTCAAGATGGTCAAGGTGTTCGTCGCCGTCAAACGGCGGCTACAGGTGGGCGATAAGATGGCCGGTCGACACGGCAACAAGGGAGTCGTGTCGCGGATCGTGCCCGAAGAAGATATGCCTTACATGGCCGATGGAACCCCGGTTGACATCGTGTTGAATCCACTGGGGGTTCCTTCGCGCATGAACGTTGGCCAGATTCTGGAGACCCATCTGGGATGGGCAGCGCGAGAGCTGGGGCGCCAGCTCGTAAACGACGTCAAGGCTGGGATCGAGCCTGCCAAGCTGCGGGAGCGACTGATCGAACTTTTCGGCGACGGCCCCGGTCGCCAGTTCATCGAGGCGCTGCCCGATAGCGAGCTGCCCAAACTGGCGCTCAAATGCGCCGAGGGAATTCACGTCGCTTCGCCGGTGTTCGACGGCGCTTCGGAGCGAGAAATCTTCGAGCTTTTGAAGCGCGCCGGGCTTCCCGAAAACGGCCAATGCACGCTCTACGACGGGCGCACGGGCTTGCCTTTCGACCATAAGGTGACGGTGGGCGTGATGTACATGATGAAGCTTCATCACCTGGTCGAGGACAAGATCCATGCACGCTCGACCGGTCCTTATAGCCTGGTCACCCAGCAGCCGCTGGGCGGCAAGGCGCAGTTTGGCGGGCAGCGCCTGGGAGAGATGGAGGTGTGGGCGCTCGAGGCATACGGGGCGGCCTATACGTTGCAGGAGATGCTGACCGTCAAGTCCGACGACGTAGCCGGACGCGCCCGCATGTACGAAGCGATCGTCAAGGGTGAAAATACGCTCGAGCCTGGATTGCCTGAGTCGTTCCGGGTGATGGTCAAAGAGCTGCAATCGCTCTGTCTTAACGTTGAGCTGCTCGAAGACGCCGAGACCGGTACTCAGCCGAGTAACGGTTAAAGCTCAAAGGAGAGAGTGAGAATGGAAGATATCTTTGGGATAAACGAAAAACCAAAGAATCCGGTTTCGTTCAACGCGATACGAATTTCCATCGCCTCGCCCGAAATGATCCGTTCTTGGTCGCACGGCGAGGTGAAAAAGCCAGAGACCATCAATTATCGCACTTTCAAGCCTGAGCGTGACGGTCTTTTCTGCGCCAAGATCTTCGGTCCCACCAAGGACTACGAGTGCAACTGCGGCAAGTACAAGCGAATGCGCCACAGGGGAGTGGTGTGCGAAAAGTGCGGAGTTGAGGTGATCCAGTCGAAGGTGCGCCGCGAGCGAATGGGGCACATCGACCTGGCCGCGCCTGTGGCCCATATTTGGTTTTTGCGCAGCCTGCCGTCGCGGATCGGCGCGCTGCTCGACATGACCCTCAAAGAGCTCGAAAAGATACTCTACTTTGAATGCTACGTCGTCACCGACCCGGGCGAGACGCCGCTCCAGTACAAAGAGCTTCTGACCGACCGCAAGTACCGCGAGGCGCGCGAGCTTTACGGCGATAGCTTCAAGGCCGAAATCGGTGCCGAGGCCATTCGCACGCTTCTGCGTCAGCTCGATCTCGACAAGCTAAGCCAGGAATTGCGCGAAGAGATGAAGAGCACGCAGAGCGAAGCCCGGCGCAAGAAAGTGGCCAAGCGGCTCAAGGTAGTAGACGCTTTTCGTAACTCGGGCAACAAACCAGAATGGATGATTCTGACCATCCTGCCGGTAATCCCGCCTGACCTGCGGCCTTTGGTGCCGCTCGACGGCGGCCGGTTCGCCACCTCCGACTTGAACGACCTCTACCGGCGGGTAATAAACCGCAACAACCGGCTCAAGCGACTAATCGAGCTCAACGCGCCCGAGATAATCATCCGCAACGAAAAGCGAATGCTGCAGGAAGCGGTGGACGCGCTGTTCGACAACGGCAGGCGCGGACGTCCTCTTACAGGCCCGTCCAAGCGGCCGCTTAAGTCGCTGAGCGACATGCTCAAGGGCAAGGCCGGCCGCTTCCGCCAGAACCTGCTCGGCAAGCGCGTCGACTACTCGGGTCGTTCGGTTATCGTCGTGGGGCCCGAGCTAAGGCTTCATCAGTGCGGGCTGCCCAAGAAGATGGCGCTCGAGCTGTTCAAACCCTTCATCTACAACAAACTGGAAGAGCGCGGCTACGTCACGACCATCAAGAGCGCCAAAAAGATGGTCGAGAAGGAAAGCCGCGAGGTATGGGATATCCTGGATGAAGTCATCCGCGAACATCCGGTCTTGCTCAACCGGGCGCCTACGCTCCATCGGCTCGGTATCCAAGCCTTTGAACCGGTACTGACCGAAGGACTCGCTATCCAGTTGCATCCGCTGGTTTGCGTCGCTTACAACGCCGACTTCGACGGCGACCAGATGGCGGTCCATGTACCGCTTTCGATCGAAGCGCAGGCCGAAGCCCGGGTCTTGATGATGTCGACGAACAATATCCTGTCGCCGGCCAACGGCAAACCGATTATCGTCCCCACCCAGGACATGGTGCTGGGGCTTTACTACATGACGCGCGAGCGACCGTTGGCCAAGGGCGAAGGCAAGGTGTTCGCAAGCCCGGCTGAGGTGCGCGTCGCCTACGATCATGGCGAGGTCGACCTGCACGCGCGAATCATCGTGCGGATGCCGGTTGAGAAGGTCGCTGATACGGTTCCGCCGATGACCGAAGAGAGTGAAGAGTCCCTGGCTGACAACGTGATGGCCACCAACGGCGCGCCCCAGCAGAACAAAAAGCCCGCTGTCGAGCGCGTCGAGACCACAGTCGGGCGCGTGTTGCTCTACGAGATCGTTCCGCCCGGGATCCCGTTTGCCGAAGTAAACCGTACGATGAAGAAGAAAGAGCTGGGCAATCTGCTCGATCTCGCGTACCGGAAGGCGGGAACGAAGGCGACGGTCATCTTCGCCGACCGACTCAAGGATATAGGCTTCGAATACGCAACCCGCGCCGGGATCTCGATCGCGATCACCGACATGACAATTCCGCCCCAAAAGGCGCAACTGCTCGAAGAGGCGCAAAAGCAGGTCAGCGAAATTCAAAACCAGTATCTGGCCGGCGTTATCACCGACGGCGAGCGCTACAACAAAGTGGTCGATATCTGGGCCCAGGTACAGGACCGAATCGGCGCCGAGGTGCTCAAGGGCCTCAAGACTCAGGTTTATGGCTACGACAAAGACGGCAACGAGATTCGCGGCGACTCCTTCAACCCGATCTACATCATGGCGGACTCGGGCGCGCGCGGTTCAGAGCAGCAGATTCGCCAGCTCGCCGGCATGCGCGGGCTTATGGCCAAGCCGTCGGGCGAGATTATCGAAACGCCGATTACCGCGAACTTCCGCGAGGGATTGACCGTGCTTCAATACTTCATCTCGACCCACGGCGCCCGCAAGGGGCTCGCCGACACGGCGCTCAAGACCGCCAACTCGGGCTACCTGACGCGAAGACTGGTCGACGTTGCCCAAGACTCGATAATCACCGAGTACGACTGCGGCAGCATCGACTACTTCGAGATGGAGCCGCTTGAGGAGAACGGCGAAATTATCGAAGGCTTGGGCGACCGCGTGTTGGGGCGGGTGGCGTTCGAGGACGTGCGCGATCCGTTCACCAACGAGGTGCTGGTGCACGCCAACGAGGAAATCGACGAGGATAAAGCCCGCCGTATCGAGGAGGCCGGGCTCAAGAAGATCAAGATTCGCTCGGTCTTGACCTGCAAGTCACGCCGCGGCGTCTGCGTGATGTGCTATGGGCGTGACCTGGCGCGGGGCCGGATGGTGAATCTGGGCGAGGCGATCGGCGTTATCGCCGCCCAGTCGATCGGCGAGCCGGGTACGCAGCTCACCATGCGTACGTTCCATATCGGCGGTACCGCAAGCCGGCGTGCTGAGCAAACCACGCTGGAGGCGCGTACGGACGGCTTTGTCCGCTTGGACAACGTCAACACGGTCCAAGGCCGCGACGGAGCCTTGGTGGTGATGTCGCGCAGAGGGCAGGTCGCCATCGTCGAGCGGGTAACCGAGGGAGGCACCGTACAAGAGCGCGAACGAGAGCGCCACGACCTGGTTTATGGCGCTCGTCTGCACAAAAAAGACGGCGACCCGGTCAAGGCTGGGGAGCTTATCGCCGAATGGGATCCTTACACCATCCCGATCATCACCGAGGCCGGCGGGATCGTTAAGTTCGGCGATATCGTCGAGGGCAAGACGATGGAGGAGCGGGTCGACGAGCGCACCGGTGCCCGCTACAAGGTCATTATCGATTACAAAGACCTCGACCTTCGCCCACGGATCTCGATCAAGGACGCGAGCGGCAAGACCGTGCGCGTGCCCAATAAGCAGGACTACGCTCGCTATTTTCTGCCGGTCGGTGCGTATATCAACGTCAGCGAAGGGCAGGAGGTGTATCCGGGCGACGTAATCGCAAAGCTGCCAAGAGAGACCACCAAAACGAAAGATATCACCGGTGGACTACCCCGCGTCGCCGAGCTGTTCGAGGCGCGTCGTCCTAAGGAGTGCGCCGTGATATCGGAGATTCGCGGCGTGGTTTCCTTTGGCAAAGACACCAAGGGCAAGCGCAAGGTGATTATCACGCCCGATGTCGGCCAGCCGCGCGAGTATCTTATACCGAAAGGCAAACACATCTCGGTTCACGAAGGCGACTTTGTCGAAGCGGGCGATCCCTTGATGGAAGGTTCCAAGAACCCGCACGACATCCTGATGATCAAAGGCGAGAAAGAGCTGGCCAAGTACTTGGTGGACCAAATCCAGGAAGTCTACAGGCTTCAGGGCGTGCGCATCAACGACAAGCATATCGAGGTGATCGTGCGCCAGATGCTCAGGTGGGTGCGGATCAAGGAAGTCGGCGACACCAACTTCCTGGTGGGCGACCAGGTGGAGCGTTGGCGCTTCGAGGAGGAAAACGCTCGGGTGCTCGCCCGAGGCGGCGAGCCGGCCATCGCCGAGTCGCTGGTGCTCGGAATCACCAAGGCTTCGTTGTCGACCGAGAGTTTCATCTCCGCCGCTTCGTTCCAGGAGACGACCAAGGTGCTCACCGAAGCCGCGATCAACGGCAAAGTGGACCGGCTTGTCGGGCTTAAGGAGAACGTTATAATGGGTCGCCTCATACCGGCTGGAAGCGGGATGCCGGCTTACCAGCAGATCGATATCCGCGTAGAGGACGGCGGTGAAGAAACGCCCAGACTTGATATTCCGAGCGTTCAAGCGGTTGTGGGAGATTGACAAGATAGACGCTTTGGCGTAAAAACAATTGGGTCGCCCAAGGATGCGGCAGCATCCTTGGGCGGTCTATTCGATAGGTTTTCATGGCCGTTATAGGCGTCGCCGGCAAGCTTAGCTAGGAGGTCGATTGACGAATTCAAAGCGCCCTCGAAGCCGGCGAAGTCAGCCCTAGAAGTAGTTTACGGATTTTAGCGAAGAAAAGTGCCCACGATTAATCAATTAATCCGCGGAGCGCGCCAGAAGAAGCGTTACAAAACGAGCGCGCCAGCTTTAGAAGGCTGCCCGCAAAAACGCGGCGTCTGTACCCGGGTGTATACCTCGACGCCGAAGAAGCCAAACTCGGCGCTGCGCAAGGTCGCGCGCGTGCGTTTGTCTAACGGTTACGAGGTGACGACCTACATTCCTGGAATTGGCCACAACCTTCAGGAACACTCGGTCGTGCTGATCCGCGGCGGGCGAGTCAAGGATTTACCAGGTGTGCGCTATCACGTGATTCGTGGCGCGCTGGATGCGATAGGCGTTCAGGAACGCCGCCAGGGCCGCTCGAAATACGGAGCGAAGAAACCGAAGTAAGCCATGGCGCGTAAGGGTCCGGCGAAAATCCGCGAGGTAGCGCCCGATCCGAAATATCACGATCGGGCAGTGGCGAAGTTTATCAACATTCTGATGGTCAGGGGGAAGAAATCGCTGGCGGAAAGGATCTTTTATCGCGCCTTGGACATCGTCAGTTCGCGCGTCTCCGAGGACGGACTTTCGGTGTTCAAACGAGCTCTCGAGAACGTCAAGCCGTCGGTCGAAGTGAGGTCGCGGCGCGTGGGAGGCGCAAACTATCAAGTGCCGGTCGAGGTTCGACCGGTAAGGCGTGCCTCGCTTGCGATGCGCTGGCTGGTGCAGGCGGCGCGCGCTCGAAACGAAAAGACCATGGAGGAACGGCTTGCCGCCGAGCTTATCGACGCGGCAGCCAATCGGGGGGGAGCGGTCAAGAAGCGGGAGGATACTCACCGTATGGCTGAGGCCAACCGCGCTTTTGCCCATTATCGTTGGTAGCTTTTAAAGTTTTAGTGTTGGAGAGATCATGGCCCGCCAAACCCCGATTGAACGCGTTCGCAATATCGGCATCATGGCGCACATCGATGCCGGTAAGACGACTACAACCGAGCGCATACTTTACTACACCGGGATTAACTACAAGATCGGCGAGGTGCACGAAGGCACCGCGACGATGGACTGGATGGAGCAGGAGCAGGAGCGAGGGATTACCATAACCTCGGCTGCAACCACCTGCTTCTGGCGCAACCATCGGATCAACATCATCGACACCCCGGGTCACGTCGACTTCACGATCGAAGTCGAGAGAAGCTTGCGCGTGCTCGATGGTGCGGTGGCTGTGTTTTGCGCCGTGGGTGGCGTGGAGCCACAGTCCGAAACGGTCTGGCGTCAAGCCGATAAATACCGGGTGCCCAGAATAGCGTTCATCAACAAGATGGACCGCGTGGGAGCCGATTACCAGCGCGTGCTGGTCGAGATGCGCGAAAAGCTTGGAGCGCATCCGCTGCTCCTGCAGCTTCCGGTCGGCACCGAAGAAAACTTCAAGGGTATCGTCGATCTGATCGAGCTCAAGGCGCTTATCTGGGACCAGGACCTGCTGGGCGCCGAGTATCGGGTAGAGCCTGTGTCGCAAGATTTGGAGCAAGAGGCACGGGCTGCGCGCGATCGCTTGCTCGAAACGCTTGCGGACCACGACGAGAAAGTGATGGAAGCTTACCTCGAGGGTCGCGAGCTTTCGCCGGCCGAGATTAGAGCGGCGATCCGAGGCGCGACGCTGCGCCTGGAAGTCGTCCCGGTGATCCTTGGGGCTGCGTTCCGCAACAAGGGCGTTCAGCCGCTGCTCGACGCGGTCGTCGACTATCTGCCGTCGCCGGCTGATCTGCCGCCGGTAGTCGGTCGCGTGGGTGAAAAGCTCGAGGAGCGCTGGCCGCGCGATGACGAGCCTTTTGCAGCGCTGGCCTTCAAGATCATGACCGATCCCTATATCGGCATGCTTACGTTTTTACGGGTCTACTCGGGGCATCTCGAGAGTGGCGCTTCGGTGCTTAACTCGACCCGCGGAAAACGCGAACGTATCGGGCGGCTGGTCAAGATGCACGCCAACAAACGCGAGGAGATCTCCGAAGTTTACGCGGGCGATATCTGCGCCGCCGTCGGCTTGCGCGACACGGTTACGGGCGACACACTGTGCGACCCGGCACATCCGATCGTGCTAGAGGCGATCGAATTTCCTGAGCCGGTGATTCAGGTCGCGATCGAGCCCAAGACCAAGGCCGACCAGGAGCGTCTGTCCGAGGCGTTGGCCAAACTAGCCAAGGAGGATCCGTCGTTTCGGGTCGGAGTCGACCGCGAAACAGGCCAGACGCTAATCGCTGGGATGGGCGAGCTTCATCTGGAAATAATTACGGACCGGTTGCTGCGCGAATTTAACGTCGACGCAAACGTCGGTCGGCCACAGGTAGCTTATCGCGAAACGATTCGCCGACCGGCCGAGGCCGAGGGCAGGTTCGTGCGACAGACGGGCGGGCGCGGTCAATTTGGCGTGGTAGTGCTACGAATCGAACCGCTCGGCAAAGGCAGCGGATTTGAATTCGTCGACGCTACGAAGGGCGGTGTGGTGCCGCGCAACTTTATTCCGGCTGTCGAAGAAGGAATAAGGGAGGCGGCTGAGAGCGGAGTGCTTGCCGGCTATCCGATGGTGGATATTCGCGCCACCCTGCTCGACGGCAAGTATCACGAGGTGGACTCCTCGGAAATAGCCTTCAAAATAGCGGCGTCGATGGCCTTCAAAGAGGCGGCTCAGAAGGCAGGCCCGATACTGCTCGAGCCGGTAATGGATGTCGAGGTGGTGACGCCGCAAGAGTTTATGGGCGACGTGATCGGCGACTTAAACTCGCGCCGCGGCAAAATTGTGAGCCTTAAGAGCCGCGGCAACGCGCAGGTTATCGAAGCCCTGGTGCCGTTGGCAACAATGTTCGGATACGCCACCCGGCTGCGCTCGCTGACCCAAGGGCGGGCGACTTACACGATGCAGTTTGCGCTTTACGAGCCGGTTCCGCAGCAGATATTCGAGGAGCTGACAGCCCAGGGACGCGAGGCCGCCGAGTCAGCGTCGCGCGTGTGAACATGAGCTCGGCAACGAGCAACGTTCGAAGAGTTTGAAACGCGGAAGAGGGCCCGCTAAGCGGAGGTTAGAAGAATGGCTAAGGCTAAATTCGAGCGAACTAAGCCGCACATCAACGTTGGAACGATTGGTCATATCGACCACGGAAAGACGACGCTTACGGCGGCGATAACCAAGGTTCTTGCCGCGCGCAAGCTTGCTAATTTCACGCCCTTCGACCAGATCGACAAAGCACCTGAAGAGCGTGAGCGTGGTATAACGATCGCGATCGCTCACGTCGAGTACGAAACGCCCAAGCGCCACTACGCGCATGTCGACTGCCCGGGTCACGCCGACTACATCAAGAACATGATAACCGGCGCGGCGCAGATGGACGGTGCGATCCTGGTGGTGGGCGCCAACGACGGTCCGATGCCTCAGACGCGCGAGCATATCCTGCTTGCGCGGCAGGTGGGCGTGCCTCGAATCGTCGTCTTTATGAACAAGGTCGACATGGTCGACGACCCAGAACTGCTCGACCTGGTCGAGCTCGAGGTGCGCGACCTCTTGAAGAAGTACGAGTTCCCGGGCGACGACACGCCAGTTATCCGGGGCAGCGCGCTCAAGGCGCTCGAGTGTGGGTGTGGCAAGGATGATTGCCCCAACTGCAAACCGATTCTCGAGCTGATGGACGCGATCGATAACTACATTCCGCTGCCGACGCGCGAGATCGACAAGCCGTTCCTGATGCCGATCGAGGACGTTTTCACGATTTCGGGCCGCGGCACCGTGGTCACGGGCAGGGTTGAGCGCGGGCGAGTTAAAGTGGGCGATGAGGTTGAGATTGTCGGTTTCCGCGAGACCCAAAAGACCGTAGTCACGGGCGTCGAGATGTTTCGCAAGATGCTCGACGAAGGGCAGGCCGGAGACAATATCGGCGTGCTTCTGCGCGGTATCAAGCGCGAAGAGGTCGAGCGCGGGCAGGTCCTGGCACAGCCAGGAACGATTACGCCCCATACCAAGTTTGAGGCCTCTGCCTACATCCTGACCAAGGAAGAAGGCGGACGCCACACGCCGTTCTTTAGCGGTTATCGACCCCAATTCTACTTCCGGACCACCGACGTAACTGGCGTGATCCGCTTGCCCGAGGGGGTTGAGATGGTGATGCCGGGCGACAACATCAAGATGATCTGTGAACTGATCACGCCCGTGGCGATGGAAGAAGGATTGCGTTTCGCGATCAGAGAGGGCGGTCGCACGGTTGGCGCCGGCGTTGTTAGCAAGATCCTTGAATAAAGCTGCGCGGACACTTAAATCGGCGAGCACGTAGAAGCTCGACTGCTTTTGGTGGCGATGAACGAAAAAATCAGGATCAGGCTTCGAGCCTATGACCATCGGTTGCTTGACCAATCGGTGCGCGAGATCGTCGATACGATAAAGCGCACTGGTGGACGGGTCGCAGGACCGATACCGCTGCCGACCAAGATCGAGCGGTTTACGGTGAACCGCTCGCCGCACGTCGACAAAAAGTCGCGTGAACAGTTCGAGATTCGAACGCATAAACGGTTGCTAGACGTGCTTGAGCCGACACAACAGACGATCGACGCCCTAGGCAAGCTCGATCTGGCCGCTGGAGTCGATGTCGAGATTAAGCTTGAGTAATTCTGCCGTGTTAAGCGGTCTTATCGGCAAAAAGCTCGGGATGACCGAGGTAGTCGACGACAATGGCCGTGTGCTCGCCGCCACGGTCATTCAGCTGGGTCCGTGTACGGTCTCCCAGCTCAAAACCAAGGCTACCGACGGCTACGAAGCGGTGCAGGTAACTTTCGGGCGCAAGAAGCCTTCGCGCGTAAACAAGCCGCTTCGAGGCCATTTTGCCAAGGCTGGCGTAGCTCCAGGGATCGTAACCCGGGAGTTTGCCAAAGTCGGCGAGGGCGAACTCAAGCCAGGTGACGTTATAACTGTCGCCGACGTTTTTAAGCCGGGAGACCTGGTCGATGTTCAGGGTCTCTCGAAAGGACGCGGTTTTGCCGGCGTGATGAAGCGTCATGGCTTTGCTGGTTTTCCGGCTTCGCGCGGCACGCACGAGTATTTTCGTCACGGAGGTTCGATCGGGAATCGCTCGTTTCCTGGCAGAGTTTTCAAAGGCCTGAAAATGCCGGGTCATATGGGAAACCAGCGAGTGACGATTTCGAATCTTCGCGTGCTGCGGGTCTTGGCTGAAGATAATGCACTTTTGGTGCACGGTTCTGCGCCAGGACCGAACGGTGGGATCGTGATAGTAAAGCGCTCGGCCAAGCGGGCGGCAGCCGGGTAAGAGTAGGTGAGTGACGCACGATGGAAGGAGTTCAGCCAGTACAAGGGCAAGAGGTCGTGCGGTTAGCGCTTTACTCGGCTAATCGGCAAAGAGTGGGCGACTTCGAGGCGTCGGCTTACATTTTTGGCCACCAAGGCAACCCTGCGGTGCTGCACGAGGTGGTCAGGATGCAGATGGCGAACAGGCGGGCGGGAACCGCTGCGACCAAAACGCGCGGCATGGTATCAGGTGGAGGCGCTAAGCCGTGGCGCCAAAAGGGTACTGGCCGAGCGCGAGCCGGTTCAATCCGCTCGCCCCTGTGGCGCCATGGCGGGACGGTCTTCGGTCCGCAGCCACGAGATTACTCCTACAAACTGCCGCGCAAAGAACGCATCAAAGGGCTGCGGCTTGCGCTTTCGGAGCGCGCGCGGGAGGGCAAGCTGTTTGTTATCGAGCAGCTTGTGCTCGAGCGACCCAAGACAAAACTGGCCAAGGCGCTACTCGACGAGCTCGGCTTGACCCACGCGCTCATCGTGGTCGGTCAGGGAGAAGAGGACTTTATTCGAGCGGCGCGGAACCTGCCAAACTATAAGGTGCTGCGCGTGGCTGGGATAAACGTTTACGACATTCTCCACTACCCGGAGCTTTTGCTTACGGTTAAAGCTGTTCGAGCGCTTGAAGAACGTCTGGCGGCCGGAGCAAAAGGCGATGAAAATTGACTCGGTTTTGATCGCGCCTCTCATTACCGAAAAGGGCACGATCTTGGCTGAAAAGTCCAATCAGGTGGTGTTCAAGGTTCGGCCTAAAGCCACCAAGAACGCGATTCGCAAGGCGATCGAGGAGCTGTTCAAGGTCGACGTCGTCGCGGTGAGGACGTGCAACTATTTGGGCAAAGAGCGGCGCGTTGGTCGAAGTTACGGGCGGCGTCCGGCATGGAAGAAAGCTTACGTGACTTTAAAAGAGGGCCAGCGGATAGAGTTTTTCGAAGGAGTTTAGGGCTTAGGAACGACATTAGGCGCTACTGCGATGGCGATAATACAGTTAAAACCGCGAACTCCCGGTCAGCGCTTCATGCAGGTTTTGGACTTCTCGGAGCTGACCAAAAAGCCGCCCGAGAAGCGTTTGCTTGCGCCGCTTAAGCGCACCGGGGGGCGCAACAATCAAGGCCGTATCACGTGCAGGTTCCGCGGGGGAGGCCATCCGCGCCGCCTCAGGATTATCGATTTTAAGCGCAACAAGGATGGCGTGCCCGCAACCGTGGCGGCGATCGAGTACGACCCGAATCGCTCGGCCAATATCGCGCTCCTCCATTACCGGGACGGAGACAAGCGGTATATTCTCGCTCCTGTAGGTCTTAAAGTTGGCGATACGGTGGAGTCGGGTCCGCAGGCCGATATCAAGCCAGGCAACGCGCTGCCCTTGGCCGACATTCCCGTCGGCACGATGGTGCATGCGGTCGAACTCAAGCCTGGCAAGGGGGCGCAGATCGCGCGAGGAGCTGGAGCGCAAGCGCAGGTGATGGCCAAAGAGGGGAAGTACGTGTTGCTGAAACTTCCCTCGGGCGAGCAAAGGATGGTGCTCGCGCGCTGCCGCGCCACGGTTGGCCAGGTGGGAAATCTCGACCACGAGAACGTCTCGCTGGGCAAGGCCGGGCGCTCGCGCCATCTGGGGCGCAGGCCACACGTGCGCGGAATCGCGATGAATCCGGTTGACCATCCGCACGGCGGAGGAGAGGGCCGCTCCAAAGGTAACCATCCTCAGTCGCCGTGGGGTATGCCGACCAAAGGCTACAAAACGCGTGGCAAGAAACCTTCAGACCGCTATATCATAAGCCGCCGACCCAGCGGCTCGCATTCCTAGACCGGCCATGGCACGTTCGTTAAAAAAAGGTCCTTTCGTCGACGAGCATTTGCTCAAGAAAGTTCAGGCAAACCTTGCAAGTGGCGAGAAGCGAGCGATCAAGACTTGGTCGCGACGCTCGACGATCATACCTGAGATGGTCGGGCAGACGTTTTTGGTTCACAACGGGCATAAGTTCATTCCCGTGTACTGCACCGAGGCCATGGTTGGTCATAAACTCGGCGAGTTCGCGCCGACTCGTACGTTCCACGGCCATGCGGGCGACCGCAAGGGCCAGGTCAAAGGCGGCGAAGGCGCATCGCAAAGGGGCTAGCGAAGAACCGTGGAGGCAATCGCACGCGCTCGCTATTTGCGAATCTCCCCGCGCAAGCTTAGGCTTGTGTGCGAATTGATTAAAGGCAAGCCGGTCGGCGAAGCCTTGTCTTTGCTCGAGTTTACGCCCAAGCGCGGCAGCAAGCTCGTGGCAAAGACGCTTTTGGCGGCCGTCGCAAACGCGCGCGACCAACAAAACGTGGACGAGGATCGTCTTTACGTAAAACGTATTACTGCCGACGGCGGGCCGACGTGGAAACGATCGCTACCGCGCGCACACATGCGCGCAACTCCTATTCTTAAGCGCACAAGCCATTTGACAATCGTGCTGGACGAGCTCGAGGAGTAGAGAAGGCTCAGATGGGACAAAAAACGCATCCGCGGGGCTTAAGACTCGGGATTATTGAGACCTGGGAGTCTCGATGGTTTGCCCGTCGGGACTATGCCGAACTGCTTCACGAGGACCTCAAGATCAAGGACTTTATCAAGAAGAAGCTTTACCATGCCGGGGTGTCGAAAATTGAAATCGAGCGGATGGCCAACAAGGCGAAAATCAATATCCATACCGCTCGGCCCGGAATTGTAATTGGGAAAAAGGGCGCTGAGATCGAAAAACTCAAGAGCGAGGTTCAAAAGCTAATGCCTGGCCGCGAGCCGTATATCACGATTGTCGAAATACGGCGTCCCGACCTTGATCCGCAGCTCGTGGCCGAGAATATCGCTTTGCAGATTGAGCGGCGAGTCGCTTTTCGTCGCGCAATGAAAGAGGCAGTGGCGCGCGCGATGCGGATGGGCGCGCAGGGAATTAAGGTGCAGGTTTCGGGCCGCTTGGCCGGTGCTGAGATAGCGCGGACAGAATGGTACCGCGAAGGGCGGGTTCCGGCGCAAACCTTGCGCGCGGATGTGGCGTATGGCTTTGCTGAGGCGCACACGACCTACGGTGTAATCGGCGTCAAAGTGTGGATCTTCCGCGGCGAGGTGGTGACACGCCAGGAAGAGGAGATGAAGCGAGCGGGTGTGCAGCTTTAAGCGCGCAGAGGGTCCGAGATGCTAGCCCCGAAGAAAGTCAAATATCGTAAGATGCAGAAAGGGCGCATCAGGGGCATAGAGAGCCGAGCGGTGGAGCTTAACTTCGGCGAGTTCGGCCTCAAGGCGCTCGAAGGCATGTGGCTCCACGCGAAAACCATCGAGGCTGCGCGAATTGCGATGACGCGCTTTATGAAGCGCGGCGGCCGAGTGTGGATTCGCGTTTTCCCGGACAAGCCAATCACGAAGAAGCCAGCCGAAACGCGAATGGGAAAAGGAAAAGGAAACGTTGAAGGCTGGGTAGCTGTTGTGCGCCCGGGTCGAATTCTGTTCGAGGTCGAGGGTGTGGATGAACCTGTGGCGCGTGAAGCCTTGCGCTTGGCAGCTCACAAGCTGCCGATGAAAACTAAGATCGTAACGCGAGAGGAAGCGGCCATTGCGGGCTGAGGAACTAAGACAACTGGACATCGAAGAGCTACGCGTCAAAGAGCGCGAAGCGAGAGAGGAACTTTTTCGCCTGCGACTCAAGGCCTCTACCAATCAACTTACCAACACTGCCGCTCTGCGCGCCGCGCGCGTAAAGCTGGCGAGAATTTTAACCGTGCTAAACGAAAAGAAGCGTTCAAGCTCTGGCGCGGACAAAAAACGCGACCAAGCTCATGGGAGTCGATAGTTTTTACCATGCGGCAGTTGCGTAAATGGCGCGAAGGAGTGGTGGTGTCGGCCAAGATGCAGAAGACAGTGGTCGTGCTCGTCGAGCGCTTGGTCGAACATCCCAAATACGGCAAACGCATTCGCCAGCGCAAACGGGTCAAAGCTCACGACGAACACTCGCAATGCCGCGAGGGCGACAGGGTGTTGATCGTGGAGTCGCGGCCCCTGTCTAAAGAAAAGCGCTGGCGCGTAAGTAAGATTTTGGCCAGGGCTGCTGGTCAAGGTGACGTCGGATAAAGATGATTCAGACGCGAACTATTCTTGACGTAGCAGACAACTCCGGTGCGCGCCGGGTTATGTGCATTAAAGTTTTGGGCGGTAGCCGGCGCAGGTACGCCAGTGTTGGCGACGTGATCGTAGTTTCGGTCAAAGAAGCTACGCCTAATACCAAGGTGAAAAAAGGCGACGTCGCCAAAGCCGTCGTGGTGCGGACCAGTAAGCCGGTTGCGCGCCCGGACGGAAGCTATATTCGCTTCGACGACAACTCTGCGGTGTTGCTCGACAATCAGCTCGAGCCCATCGGCACACGAATCTTCGGACCGGTGGCGCGAGAACTTCGTGCGCGAAAATTCCTGAAGATCATTTCGCTTGCTCCAGAGGTGCTTTGATGGCAGCGGCGAAATGGAAAATCAAGAAAAATGACCTCGTGATGGTGATCTCCGGGCGCGACCGAGGCAAGACCGGACGTGTGACCAAGGTCTTGGCTTCCGAGGGCAAGGTCATCGTCGAGCGGATTAATCTCGTAAAGCGCCATCAAAAAGCTCAGGGGCCTGGACAGCCCGGCGGCATCATCGAAAAGGAAGCCCCACTCCATATCTCGAAGGTTATGGCTTTTTGCGAACGCTGTAACGCGCCAGTGCGCCTGGGATTCAAAATTGGACCTGACAATGTCAAAAGGCGGGTATGCCGCCGATGTGGCGAAACGTTCGGGAGTAGCTGATGGCGGCAGAAAAGGACACACAACGCAGCAAGCAGAGGGCCGAAGGGGGGAAAAAGAAAGCTCAAGCCCCCGTGTCTGAGGCCGAAGCCCGCGGGAAGGGCCGTAGCGCTCAGGAGCCCACTGAAGCGGCAGCGGTTGTTGACGAAAAAGTCCCAGTGCGGCTCAAGGAGCGCTATTATAAGGAGATCGTGCCGGCATTGATGCGCGAGCTTAAGCGCGACAATCCTCTAGCGGTGCCGCGGTTGGAAAAAATCGTTATCAACATGGGACTTGGCGAGGCCAAGGACAATATAAAGATACTCGACGCGGCGGTTGAAGAGCTTGCGCAGATCACCGGTCAGCGGCCTGTGGTAACGCGCGCTCGCAAGGCGATTTCTAACTTCAAGATTAGACAGGGGATGCCGATCGGGGCGATGGTGACGCTTAGAGGGGACCGAATGTACGAGTTTTTCGATCGCCTCGTAACCATTGCGTTACCACGAGTTCGCGACTTTCGCGGGGTGAGCGACAAAGGCTTTGATGGGCGGGGAGACTATTCGCTGGGGATTCGAGAGCATACGATCTTCCCCGAACTTGACCTCGACAAGGTTGAAAAGGTCAAAGGAATGACCATCACCTTCGTCACCACCGCGCGAACCGATTATGAAGGTTACCTTCTATTGAAACTGATGGGGATGCCGTTTCGAGGTGGGTCGCGAGACCGGCAGGAAGCTGCCGCTCAGGGATGATTTGGCGCGAACCTGAAAAGAGGCTTGGAAGCGATGGCTAGGAAGTGTTTGATAGTCAAAGCACAGCGCAAACCGAAATTTGAAGTTCGGCGCCGGAATCGATGTCCGCTATGCGGCAGGGCGCGCGGTTTTTACCGCCGTTTTCGGTTGTGCCGAATATGCCTGCGCAATCTGGCCTTACGTGGGGCGTTGCCCGGCGTGATTAAGGCGAGCTGGTGAGAGGATTAGACGGGATGCGCACCGACCCGATCGCCGATTTCATCACGAAGATTCGCAACGCTGTGCGGGCGCGCCACCACCGGGTGGAGGACACGTATTCGCGGATGCGCGAAGCTATAGCGCGTATTATGATGGATGAGGGGTTCCTTGAGTGGGTCGAAGTTCAAGGACAGGGAGCCCGAAAAAAGATTGTCGCGGGAATAAGATACACGCCGACCCATGAGCCGGTGCTTCGCGGCATCAAGCGAATCAGCAAGCCGAGCGTGCGCGTGTACGTGGGTGCGAAGGAAATCCCCAAAGTACAGAGCGGTCTCGGTATCAGCATCCTCAGCACGCCGCTTGGCGTAATAACTGACCGCGAGGCGCGCAAGCGAAACGTGGGTGGCGAGCTTTTGGTGTCTGTTTGGTAAACGGCAGGTTTAAGGGTTATGTCACGAATCGGCCGGCTGCCGATAGCCTATGACAAGAACGTTAAGGTAACCGTCAGCGACGGCAAGATAGCGGTCGCGGGGCCGAAAGGGCAGCTCGAAATGAAGCTGCCGCAGGGGCTATCCGTCGAGCTTGCGGACTCGAAAATCGTGGTCAAGCGCGCCGACGACTCGCGCGAGCAGCGAGCCTTGCACGGACTTACGCGCAAGCTGATAGCCAACATGGTTGAAGGAGTAACCAAGGGCTTTACCCGAGTGTTGGAAATCAACGGCGTTGGCTATCGCGCGGAGGTCAAAGGCAGCAACATCATCTTCAATCTGGGCTATTCGCACCCAATCATTTACCAATTACCGCCAACAGTGAGCGCCAAAGTTGAGCGGCAAGTTTTAATTACTTTGGAGAGCGCCGATCGCCAGTTGCTCGGGACAGTGGCTGCGCAGATTCGGAACCTGCGACCGCCGGAGCCTTACAAAGGGAAAGGGATAAAATACGCGGAAGAGGTGATCCGGAGAAAGGCGGGCAAGGCAGCTGGCGGAGCGAGCGCGGGCTAGTTAAAAAGACGCTGTCGCTACAAGGTTAGATCATGGTTTCGGAGCGATTTGCAAAGCGCGCGGCACGGAGAGCTCGAGTACGACGCAAGGTGCGCGGTACGGACAGTCGCCCTCGGCTGTCGGTCTACCGGTCGCTAAAACATATTTACGCGCAGGTGATATCGGATGAGTCTGGACGTACGCTTGCCGCCGTGTCGACGCTGAGCCCTGAACTTAGGAATACGCTAAAGAGCACGCGTGATATGGAGGCGGCAAAGGCGGTTGGGAGAACGATAGCGCTGCGATGTCAGGAAAAAGGAATCACGTCAGTTGTGTTCGATCGCAACGGCTTTCTCTACCACGGGCGAGTCAAAGCGCTGGCGGACGCCGCGCGAGAAGCGGGGCTTAAATTTTAGGTTTGCGCAAGCGAGGTCTTTAGTTCAGTGGCGGAACGCATCGATCCTCAAGGGCTGGAGCTCAAAGAAAAAGTAGTCTACATCAACCGCGTAGCCAAGGTGGTCAAAGGGGGGCGACGCTTTAGCTTCAGCGCCCTGGTCGTAGTCGGCGATCAAAAGGGTTTGGTCGGCTACGGGTTGGGCAAGGCCAATGAGGTGCCCGAAGCTATTCGCAAGGGCGCAGAGCGCGGTAAAAAGAACCTGATGCGGGTGCCGCTTCGCGGCGGAACGATTCCGCACGAGGTCGTCGGGCATTTCGGTGCCGGAAAGGTTATACTTAAGCCGGCTGCGCCCGGAACCGGAGTTATAGCTGCAGGGGGCGTGCGCGCAGTCGTCGAGCTCGCTGGGGTGACGGATATCCTAACAAAAAGGCTGGGTTCATCTAATCCTCACAACTTGGTAAAGGCTACCTTCGAGGCCTTGGCGAGTCTGAGAAGCCCCGAAGAAGTGGCCCAGGCTCGCGGCCGACAACTCGCACCTGCTGCTTGATGGTATGGAAGAGAAAATTACGGTTAGGCTGGTAAGAAGTCCGATCGGAACCAACCGCCGGGTGCGCGAAACCTTGAGAGGTTTGGGCTTGACGAGAGTAGGACGCCAGCGCGAACTCAAGCGTACGCCTAGCGTCGAGGGGATGCTGCGGCGCGTAGCCCATCTGGTCGAGCTGCGGTCGGACGAGGGACAGAGATGAGATGGATTTAGCTACGCTTAAACCGGCGCCGGGAGCACGGCGCAGGAAAAAACGCGTCGGACGTGGGATCGCCTCCGGACACGGCAAGACGTCCGGCCGTGGCCACAAGGGTAAGGGTTCGCGCACGGGAGGCAATACGCCGCCGGGGTACGAGGGCGGCCAGATGCCGCTTCAGCGGCGCGTTCCCAAGCGAGGCTTTCGCCGCTTGCCGCGAAACGCTCGGCGGCGGGCCGAGATGGCGATCGTTAATTTGGACAAGCTAAATCGCTTCGCGAGCAGTAACGAACGAGAAATAACTCCCGACGTTTTGGCCCGTGCGGGACTTGTCCCTGCGGGCTCGAAGGTCAAAATACTCGGCAATGGCGAGCTGAACGTCCCGCTTAGGATCAGCGCTCACGCATTTTCGGAAAGCGCCCGCCAAAAGGTCTTGGCAGCCGGCGGCAGCGTAACGGTCCTCGCTCAAGGTTGAGGCTTCTTTTTTATGTTGCAGGGGTTTTCAAACGCCTCGCACATTCCTGAACTTCGCCGCCGCTTGCTGTTTACTGCCGGGATGCTCGCTGTTTATCGAATCGGGGTGGCAATACCCACGCCCGGGATCGACGGCCAAGCGCTGGCGTCGTTTTTCGATGCGGCCCAAAGCACGCTCTTCGGTTGGATAAATTTGTTTTCCGGGGGCGCTTTGGAGCGCTTCTCGGTGTTTGCCCTGGGCATCATGCCCTACATTTCAGTGGCGATCATTCTCGACTTGCTCAAAGTTGCCTCGCCTTATCTGGATGAGCTCTACAAGGAGGGCGAGGCGGGCCGGCGCAAGATCACCCGCTATACGCGATATGGCACGGTGGTGCTCTCGATGATCCAGGGGTTTATGATCGCCGTGTCGCTGGAAAAGATTCAGGCGCCCGGGGGCGGACCGGTCGTCTATAACCCGGGATGGGGCTTTCGCCTTGTGACGGTTGTGACCTTGACTGCCGGCACGATGTTCATAATGTGGCTTGGCGAACAGATAACCGAGCGTGGTATCGGGAACGGCATTTCGTTGATCATCATGGCTGGGATCGTAGCGCGGATTCCTAGCGCCGTAAGCACAACGGTTCAGTTCGTGCGCGAGGGCGAGATGAACCTATTCGTACTGCTTTTTATTTTCGCGCTGGCCCTCGCGGTGACGGCCGGGATCGTTTATGTGGAAACTGCGCAGCGCCGAATCCCAGTACAGTACGCTAAGCGCGTCATCGGCCGGCGCATCTACGGTGGCCAAAGCACCCATCTGCCGCTCAAAATCAATACCTCTGGGGTGATTCCGCCGATTTTCGCATCCTCGGTGCTGGTGTTTCCTGCTACAGCGGCAACCTTTGTTCCGGCGTTGAAAAGGTATGCGTCATTGCTCACGCCGGGGAGCTTGGTTTATAATCTAATTTACGTAGCCCTGATAATCTTTTTTACCTACTTTTACACTGCGGTTACTTTTAATCCGGTTGACGTAGCTGACAATCTCAAGAAATACGGCGGTTTTATTCCTGGAATCAGACCGGGACGTCATACCGCCGAATACATCGACCGTGTTCTTTCGCGTATCACGCTCGGCGGTGCCATCTACGTAAGCGTGGTATGCGTTTTGCCGACCATCCTTATTCAGCGGTTCAACGTTCCGTTCTACTTCGGAGGTACAGCATTGCTGATCGTGGTCGGCGTGGCGTTGGATACGATGGCCCAAATCGAGACGCATCTTTTGACGCGCAATTACGAGGGCTTTATGCGCCGAGGGCGCATCAAATCAAGGAGAATGTGAGTTTGCGTATTGTGATGCTTGGCCCGCCAGGAGCTGGCAAGGGTACTCAAGCTCGCTTGTTGGCTCAGCGTTTAGGAATTCCGCAGATTTCGACTGGCGACATTCTGCGGGAAGCCGTGCGAAAAGGAACGCCGGCAGGGCTCGAGGCCAGAGGCTATATGCAACGGGGGCTTCTGGTGCCGGATGAACTTGTCGTTCGCATCGTGAACGAGAGGATGGCCGAGCCGGATGCGGCGAAAGGGTTTATTCTCGACGGATTTCCGCGCACGTATGCTCAGGCCCGAGCGCTCGAAGAAAGCCTTGCGGCTAAAGGGCAAAGGCTTTCGATGGTGATAGCGCTCGATGTTGACGAGGAGACGGTCGTTAAGCGAATCTCCGGGCGACTTGTGTGCAGACAGTGTGGCGCGATGTTTCATGCGCTTTACGATCCGCCGCGCAACGACAATCTCTGCGACAAGTGCAACGGAAGCCTCTATCAGCGCGACGACGATAAGGAGGAAACCGTCAGAAGACGACTTCAGCAGTATCGCGAGGAAACTCGACCGCTGATGGATTTCTACGCCAATAAGGCGCTTCTTGTTCGCATAGACGGTACGGGCGCGGTCGAGGAGGTCAAGGAAAGGATTCTCAAGGCGCTCGAAACGCTTGATGGCCAGAATGATCCTGCTTAAGGGACCTGAAGAGATAGCGCTCATTCGTCGGGCGGCCCAGATTGTGGCAGAAGTGCTGCAAGAGGTCGCAAAAGCGGTCCACCCCGACGTTACGACTGAGGAGCTCGACCGGTTGGCTGAAGAGCTTACCCTAAAACGGGGAGCAAAACCGGCCTTTAAAGGGTACAAGCCTGGGCGTCATACGCCGTATCCGAAAAGTCTATGCGTTTCGGTCAACGATGAGATTGTCCATGGCATTCCGTCCAAACGTAAGCTCAAGTCGGGCGATATCGTGGGGCTCGACTTTGGCGTGGTTTACAAGGGCTACTACGCCGACGCGGCTATGACGGTTCCGGTGGGAACTGTCTCGCCGACCGCCGCGCGGCTGATCGAGGTGACGCGGCAGGCTCTCTACGCTGGAATCGAGCAGGCACGTGTGGGTAATCGCATAAGCGACATCTCAAAAGCGGTGCAGCACGTGGTGGAGAGCGCCGGTTTTTCGGTGGTGCAGGAGTTCGCCGGTCACGGTATTGGAAGGAGTCTGCACGAGGAACCCCAAGTGCCAAATTACTACCGGCCGGGGATGGCGAACCCGAGGCTTCAGCATGGGATGGTGCTGGCGATCGAGCCGATGGTTAACGAGGGCGGAGCAGCGCTCAGGATTTTGCGCGACGGATGGACGGCTGTCACCGCTGACGGCAAGCTTTCGGCCCATTTTGAACATTCCGTCGCAGTTACTGAAGACGGTCCCGTAATTTTAAGTCAACTCTAGAGTATGCCCAAGTCAGATGCTATCGAAGTCACCGGCACGGTGGTAGAGGCGTTGCCCAACGCGATGTTCCGCGTCGAGCTCGACAACGGTCATCGCGTGCTGGCGCATGTCTCTGGGAAGATGAGGCTTCACTACATCAAGATAATGCCCGGAGACAAGGTCTCGGTGGAGCTATCACCGTATGATCTGAGCCGAGGTCGGATAATTTACCGAATTCGATAGCTGCGCTTGGCAATGACCAATCCGAGCAGCTCGGAGGACGGCAGGGCGTGTTGTTTCTATGAAGGTGCGAGCATCAGTTAAACGAATCTGCAAGGATTGCAAAATCGTGCGCCGCCGCGGCGTGGTGCGGGTAATCTGTGTCAACCCTCGACACAAGCAGAGGCAAGGCTGAAGGCAAAAGGGCAAGCTTATGGCGCGAATAGCTGGAGTAGAGCTTCCCAAGAATAAGCGGATGGAAGTTGCGTTAACGTACATCTACGGCATCGGTCGGTCGAGCGCGCGGAAAATTTTGGAAGAGGCGGGCGTGTCGTTCGACAAAAAGAGCGACGACCTGAGTGCCGATGAGCTCGTGCGGATTCGGCAAATTATCGACCAGAAATATAAGGTCGAGGGCGACCTTCGGCGCGAGGTTCAGCAGTCGATTAAACGGCTGATGGATATCGGGTGCTATCGAGGGATCCGCCACCGTCGCGGCCTCCCCGTACGTGGCCAGCGAACTCATACGAATGCGCGCACTCGCAAAGGGCCACGCAAAGTGGTGGCAGGAAAGAAGGCTGCTCCACGCAAATAAGATTACGTGAGCACAAGCTAAGGCCTTTTAGAAGTATCAGATTTTAGGAGAATCGGCCGATGGCTGAACAGCAAGCGAAATCCGCGCCAGCGCCTCGAGCCAAAGCTGGTGCGGAGCGACCCAGTAGCGCAGCCCGTCGCAAACGGGCGCGCGTCAACGTGCCTGAAGGGATCGCATGTATTCACGCGAGCTTTAACAACACGATCGTCACAATCACCGACCCCAACGGTGCGGTTCTGACCTGGGCCAGCGCCGGAACGGTGGGATTTAAAGGTTCGCGCAAAGGAACACCGTTTGCCGCACAGATGGCGGCCGAAACAGCGGCGCGCAAGGCTCAGGAGTTTGGGATGCGAAGCGTAGTGGTACATGTCAAGGGGCCGGGAGCGGGCCGCGAATCGGCGATTCGCGCCCTTCAGGCGGCCGGTTTGAACGTGACAGCGATCAAGGATGTCACGCCAATTCCCCATAACGGATGTCGACCGCCCAAGCGGCGGCGAGTCTAACAGATCGCGCTAGGTTTGAGGACCGTTTAACGTGGCCAGATACACAGGATCAGTTTGCCGGCTTTGTCGGCGCGAAGGGCTTAAGCTTTTTCTCAAAGGCGAGCGTTGCTACACGGATAAGTGTGCGATCGAGCGCCGTAATTATCCGCCAGGCCAACACGGCCAGGGGCGCGTGCGATTTTCGGAGTTTGCGATTCGCTTGCGCGAGAAGCAAAAAGTCAAGCGGATCTACGGCGTGGCAGAAAGGCAGTTCGAACGCTACTTCGAGATGGCAGAGCGAATGCCCGGAGTGACCGGCGAGAACCTTCTGATGCTGCTCGAGCGCCGACTCGACAATGTCGTCTATCGGATGGGGTTCGCGGTGTCGCGGGCTCAAGCACGCCAACTGGTGCGCCACGGCCATATCGAAGTGGACGGCAAAGTAGTTGACCTGCCCTCCTACCTTGTGTCGGTGGGGCAAGAGGTTAGAGTTGCTGAGCGCAGCAGAAACAAGAAGGTAATCCAAGAAGCCCTAGAGCTATCGCAACGAAGAGGCACGCCGCATTGGCTTTCGGTCGATAGAGAACAGATGCGTGGCGTTTTCTCGGCTTTGCCGGCGCGCTCCGACCTTACGATGCCTATCAGCGAAAAACTTATCGTTGAGTACTACTCGAGATAGCTAAACTCAGCCACAAGAAAAAATGAGCGCACGGACGCTGGTTCTGGCGTCTTGCGCAACAGGAAATGAGGCTATGGAGAAAGATTGGCTGGAGCTGATCAAGCCAAAGACGGTCGAGATCGACCAGCGCGTATCAAACAACACGTACGGGCGATTTGTGGCCGAACCCTTTGAACGGGGCTTCGGCACAACCTTGGGCAACGCCTTGAGGCGCATCCTCCTTTCGTCGCTGCCGGGCTACGCTATCACGGCTGTACGCGTCAATGGCGCTTTGCACGAATTTTCCACGTTGCCGGGCGTCAAGGAGGACCTTACCGATATTATCCTCAACCTCAAGGAAGTGCGCCTTCGCTTACACGGTGTGGACGAGATGAGGGCGGAGCTTAAGGTTCATGGCGAGGCGATCGTAACTGCGGCGGCTATAACCGGTGGGCCAAACCTCGAAATTCTCACTCCCGAGCAGCATATCGCCACGCTCGACAAAGACGGCGTGCTCGACATGGAGCTGGTGATCAGCAAGGGGCGGGGCTACGTTCCAGCTGAGTTCGGCCAAGACAATCAGCCCATAGGCACGATCAAGTTGGACGCCGTCTTCTCCCCAATACGGAAAGTTAACTTCACGGTTACCAACGCGCGTGTTGGACAGCGTACCGACTATGATCGGCTGGTGATGGAGATCTGGACCGACGGGTCTATCACGCCCCAGGACGCGCTTGTGCGAGCCGCTCAGATTTTGCGCGACCAAGCCTCGATATTCATAGGAGAAGAGGAAGTTACCACTGGCGTCGCGCCAAAAGCCGCCGAAGAGAAAGCTGCGCTGCTCGACGAAAACTTGCTTCGTCCCGTAGACCAGCTTCCAATTTCTGTGCGCGCGTTCAACGGTCTTCAAAACGCCGATATCAAGTACGTCTGCGAGCTAGTGCAAAAGACCGAGCAAGATATGCTCAAGATAAAAAATTTCGGGCGCAAGTCGCTCGCCGAGATTAAAGAAGTGCTGGCCAGTATGGGGCTCTCGCTTGGAATGCGGCTAGAGAATCCCCCCACGCGCGCCGAACTTGACCGGATGCGGGCGGAGCTCGAGCAACGCCACAACGCCTAAAGTCGGTCTAATCACGATGGGGAGAATAGTACCGTGCGCCACTTAAAGCAGGGACGTAAACTCAGCCGTACTAGCGCGCACCGCAAAGCGCTGCTGCGCAATCTGGCGATAAGCTTGATTCGCCACGAGCGTATCCGCACAACCGACGCCAAAGCTAAAGAGCTCCGACGTTTTGCCGACCGCTTGGTGACGCTGGGTAAGCGCGGCGACCTCAGTGCTCGACGTCGGGCTGCAGCACTGTTGGCCTCGCGGGAAGCGGTGAAAAAGCTTTTCGATGTTATCGCTCCGCGCTTTAAAGATCGCCCAGGTGGCTATACGCGCGTCGTTAAGTTCACCAGGCGGGTGGGAGACGCTGCCCCTATCTCGATCGTGGAGTTTACAGGCGCCGAGGAAACGGTCAAAACGCGCAAGAAAAAACGCAAACCGCAAGCCAAAAAAGAAGCCAGCGAAAAACAAGCCTAGCGCGTGATCGCATTCTTTGCCTTTGATTGACGATAGCGTGATCGAGAATTTCTGAGCCCAAGGGCTCAGGACCCAGCTTTCGCTGCCCCGGTGAGTTGCTGGAACAGTCGGTCACACCGCCGGGTCTGAAATCTTTCCTCAGAAGGGACCCTTGCCGCTTCTGCCCGAGCGTTTCCCTCCTGCTTACGGACCTTATTCAGGCTTGTAACTTTTACAATGCCTGCTTACCTGGTATTTCACGCCTCCAATTAACTTAATATGAGTCGTCAAAACAGTTCTTAGCCTAACGCGCGCTCGCGGCCCACTTTTTGCTGCTCGTCAGCTCGGTGTGCCGAGGAAGGAAATACGGGCTGCTTGGAGGTCGCAAACTCCTGAAAAGTTTCGTTTGCCTTCCCAGGCGTTCCAAGCGATCGGTCGAAAAGTTCCGGTGTTATTTCACCTTCTGTGTGCTCAAGGCCAGAAGTTGTCTTGCCTCGGATGAGCGCGAGGGTCAAGGCAAGGAAAGATTCCCGCTTGGTGTCAATCTCGGCCGACAATTCAGCGCGAAACAGCGTCGGTTTTTTGACGTTACGAGTGCAGGACGCGCCATCGTGGTCGGCCGAACCGGGATGTGCCTTATCGCCGGAGCGCTTCTTGCGTCCTGCACGACAACACATACTATGGGCGGGCTGCCCTCGTACAGAAGCTATGAGCCGGTTGCTCGACCCCCTAGAGAGTCGACGCCAAGAGTTGTTACCGCTTCATGGTATGGGCCCGGCTTTCAAGGGCATGCGACTGCAACAGGCGAGGCGTTTGACCAAAACCAACTTACCGCTGCCTCCCGCACTCTACCGCTTGGCAGTACAGTGCTAGTAACTAATCTTTCGAACGGGCGCTCGGTGGTCGTAAGGATCAATGACCGTGGGCCTTACGTCCGTGGCAGGCAACTCGATCTGTCGAAAGCCGCCGCCCGCAGATTAGGAATAGTTCGGCGTGGCACTGCCCGTGTAAAAGTTACTGTTCTACGGTCGGGCGCACGACGCATTGATTCTGACAGCTCCTGGCGCAGCGGGCGCCGCTCGCATCGGTTTTATTCGAGCAGACGGCGCCGACTTAAAGCGTCGAGCTTGAGCCTCGCGGAGGATTAATTCCAGGGCAAATTTAAGCTTTTTTGATTTACAAAATCGCTTTTGCTTTTAGCTGCGGGCAAGCACGAACTTCTGCGGCTTTGTTACCTCTGCCTTAGTGGGTACCAGCTAGCTTGTGGTAGCGGTCTGCAAAACTTTAGCTTTCTCAGCCCAGATGCTCACCGTCGATAATTATTCACTTGGTGCACGCGTCCTAGGCAAGGCGCCAGCCCGCGGAATGGCAATCCGTGTCGTCAGCTATAACTTGACGAGCGTTGACAAAGGCGTCTAGGGCAGCGACAATCGTTAGTAATGGCTCGTATAACTGTAGAAGATTGTCTGGCCAGAGTGCCGAATCGTTTTGAGCTTGTGCTCGCTGCAGCGCGGCGCGCCAAACAGCTGCTCAAAGGTGCGCGACCGTTGGTCGAAGCAGACAACAAAGAGCTCGTGGTCGCGCTACGCGAAATAGCGGCAGGCAAGGTTTGTGTTGTGCGGCGCTCCGACGGCAAAGGAGCCCCATCGGCTGGTGCCACTGCAACGAAGTCATCAGAACCCCGTGTCCCTGCCGGCGCGGAGGCGCGGGGCTAACAATTTGGCCACTGCGTAGTTGCCCTCCTTACAGGGTTCACGCGTCGGGTGCTCGGGTCTCTTCATGCCGCAGAAACAAAAAAGGCGAAGCGTAAAAAGAAGTAAAGCGCAAGCCCTTGAGGCGCTGGACCCCGAACGATTAGACCCGTCAACGCTTCCGGTGGAAGCCGAAACGTCTGAGGTGAGCTCCGCAGTAGCGGATGAGCCCACTCCCGACTTGGACACGTTGGAGCTTGGTGAGTACTCGAGGGACGAGGACGAGGAGCTCGAAGACGGCGAGGAAGAGGCTACGCAAGGTGCTCTAGTCGCCTATGATCCGCTCGCACGGTATCTCGCAGAGATTCGGCGATTCCCCATACTTAGCCGTGAGGAAGAGGCGGAAATAGCCAAGCGCTATTACGAGACGCGCGACCCGGCGGATGCGTTCAAGCTGGTTACGTCAAATTTGCGGCTCGTGGTTAAAGTTGCGCGAGAGTTTGCCCGCGCTTCGCGCAATCTACTCGACCTCATTCAGGAGGGCAACATTGGCCTGATGGAAGCGGTCAAGAATTTCGACCCGTACAAGGGCATCCGCTTCCCCTCTTACGCCGTATGGTGGGTTCGGGCGTACATAATTCGCTACCTCATGAACAACTGGCGCATGGTGAAAATCGGAACGACGCAGGCTCAGAGAAAGCTGTTCTTCAATTTGCGCAAAGAAAGCGATCTTTTGGAGGCTATGGGGCTTGAGGCTGAGCCCAAGTTGCTAGCGCAGCGAATCGGCGTCAAGGAGAGCGAGGTTCGCGAGATGCAGGAGCGGATGGGGCAAAACGAACTTTCGCTCGATCAGCCAGCTAGCAGCGAGAGCGAGGCGACTCTGCTCGATCTTTTGGCCGATGATAGTAGCGGACCCGAACAACAGGTAGCCGAAGCCGAATGGCGCAAGTTTGCGACCGAACAGATCGAGCGATTTGCGGCCACCCTTAATGAGAAGGAAGCGGAAATTTTTCGTCGACGCCTTTTGTCGGAAACGCCGGAGACCTTGCACGAGGTCGGCCAGCGCTTGGGTATCAGCGGTGAGCGGGTACGACAGATCGAGTCACGGCTCAAGCAGCGGCTCAAGGCGTACATCAAGGCGCACGCTCCTGACTTCGAGCAGGCCCAAAGTTAATACCAGCGTGCGCCTGCTTGACACTGCTATTGATTAGAGCCATTAGTGGCGTCTGGCATCTAAGCGTCCGTCGGCGAAGTCGCTCGACGAACGCACGTGGGGCAGCAGGCGCGGGAAGAAATGGAGCCGATAGGTTCGCGTCAGGCGCAGGCAAAGGGCGAGCGCACTTGCGCCCTGATCGTTATCGGCAACGAGATTCTCTCCGGCAAGGTTCGCGACACCAACGCCTACTTTGCGGTGCGCGAGCTTCGTGCCGTTGGCGTTGCGCTTAAACGTATCGTCGTTGTGCCGGACGAGCTTGCGGCAATCGCCGAGGAAGTCCGCTACTGCGCTTCGCGCTACGATGTCGTCATCACTTCGGGCGGCGTCGGTCCGACCCACGATGACCTTACCGTGGAGGGCGTAGCCAGAGCCTTCGGCCGACGGCTTGTAGTTAACCCCCAGCTCGAGCAAATCGTATGCGAGCAATTTGGCGGCGCTAGCCAAGCCGCTGGCATGAAAATGGCCCTGACTCCAGAAGGCGCGATACTGAATTTCGGGGGCGAACTCAGATACCCCACGGTCCAAGTGGAAAACGTCTATATGCTGCCGGGTATTCCCCAGCTCTTCGAGGCGAAACTGCTCGCGCTCAAGGACCGGCTCGCCACTGACCCGTACTTCATGCGGGCGATCTATATCCGCGCTCCCGAAAGCGTGATCGCAGAGCATTTGACCGCGTGTTTGCAGCGTTTCCCAGATTTGATGCTCGGCTCGTACCCGATACTGGGAAATCCAGAGTATCGCGTAAAGGTTACGCTCGAGTCGAAGGATCAAGCTTATCTGGGCGCCGCATATGAATACCTGATGCAGCTTTTACCCGAGGGTTCCGTAGTTAGAACGGAGTGAGCGGCTAGGTTGTTGGGAGGGGATAACTCATGAACATTGAACCTCGAATTAAAAGTTGGCGGCGTGGCGTTGTAAAAGGACTTCTTCTGTTTGCATTGATTGTCATGCCCACCCTTGGCGCTGGGGCTGAGCCCCAGGTTCAGCAGCCGGAGAATGGGGGTGTGGCTTGGAGCGACGCCGGAATCGGCGCGGCGACGATGCTAGCGAATGTGGTGTACGTTCCTGTCAAGTTCGTGTATGCCGCTCTGGGTGGGATCGCGGGCGGTTTCGCCTTCGTGTTAACCGGTGGCAACACCCAGGTGTCGGATACCATATGGAGGGCATCCTTGGGTGGCGACTACGTGCTGACGCCGCGAATGATCACCGGCAAAGATCCGATCCATTTCAGCGGTCCGACCAGCATCCCGCAATCCACTAACGTAGCTACTCAAGGTGCAAGCCCTGCAGCATCCGCTGGCGCCAACAATAGCGTCGCGACTTCGCAGTTAAACCCTACAGGCTCGGGCTCTCCTGCTGGAACCGCTTCGACCACCGGTGTTGCAGGAAGCCCCCCATCCATTTCTAGCGCGCCAAGGCCGATAGACCGCGGCGCGGGTCCGGTCAACGCGCCCAATCCCGTGCCGACGCCCGACACCAGCATCGAGTGAGCTCTCAGCGCTTGCGCGAAGCCCTCGCTGCTCGGGCTGGCACGAGTCGGTATCTGGGGCACCTGCAATCGTTCGCAATTGAGTAACTTTGCGTGCACTCGGCGTCCTAGCGTCGTCAGGCGAGTGGTGAAGGAGGCTTTGTGCTTTGAGAAGGCGCGCCTATTGGCTGACCTTCAGATTTTATTTGAGCCTAAAAATTCGAGCCGAAAACATAAGCGCCCGGGTTTGGACGCGTTTTTATCAAAGCGGTATTTTCTCGGAAAATTCGAACTTTTGGCTACAGTTCAATTCCACTGCCACGATCGCAGGTTCATGTGGGGCGTTTGTGGTTATGGGGATTGACTGCAACTGTTTTGTCCCCTCTCAAGTGTTTATGGTTTATTTTCGCACCGTGGAGTCGTGCTGAACGCCCCAGGGAGATCGCTCCAGGAATTCTGGGACGGAGAGTTTCTCTCCGATCCATATTTTTAGCGTTTTTGGCCGACAGATGGTTGACAGCGGTTCTTTCGTTCACTATTTTTGACGTGGACTTGGTCGAGGAGACCAGGACTGGGTGGAAAAGCGTTGTTTCGAAATTTGCAGTGGATCTGGGATCGTGAGAGGAGGCCGCTGTGGCGCAAAAAAGGGCCTTCTTTTGCTCGACGAATCGTAGTTGAGGGTGAGGTGATTGGCTTCTATGGAGGATCGAGGGCAACGAAAGCTGACGTTGTTGTTCGCGCTTAGTTCGCGCAGCGAAAAGCCTTGGATGGGGAGGAGGATATTTATGTTGCGTAAGATGCTGCTAGGTGTGTTCGCGATCGTGCTGCTTGTTGGCGCGGTCGGGAACCAGTTGGCCAGTGCAGCGGGCTTTTATAGGTATAACGGGCAAAGTTTTTCTACGCTCGCTCCTGTGCCGCAGAACACCGGTCTCGGTACCTACTTTAATTTCTTGAACAACGAGGACGTCGACACGTATGGCTTGCCAGCGAACTTGTTGTTTGGCGCGTGGTTCAGCACATACGTAAGCGAGGGCGCTTTTTACGGCCCCAGCGGCAGTAAAGTTGCCGAAGCGCCTAACGGCGGTAACGTGTGGGTGAACGTTGCATACATTAACTGGATTTATCCGTTTCAGTTCGACACGCCTAACTTCCGGGTAGCGTTCAACGCTTTTATGCCGATTGTGGCGGCGGGGCCGATTGGAGGACCGACGGAGTTTTGGTTTACCCCGATCGAAATGTTTTATTCGTATCATCAATTTCGCTATTTGCGCGACTCGACGTTCTTCGGGCCGTACATTAGCTTGCCGGTTGGCGGAGGGTTTGGATTTACGCCTGCCAACGGTCAGGTAAACCAGTACAACTTTGCGTGGTTGTCGGAAGGTTGGTATCAGCTTCAGCACATGGATGAGCTGGCGCTGGGTAACCTGGGATTGGGTTGGCTCAATGGCCTAGAGTACCAGCCATGGTTTGCGTATACCCATCAACTCAACACCACGCCTAACCTTCCTAACACCGCGGTGTTCGGGGCTGCTGGGGTTGCCCAGTTGGGGCTTACGCCCGGGGCCGTAGGCGGCTATATGCCCGGCGACAACATCGAAATTGGCAACGTATTCAGCTATCCGCTCAAGAACATCTTCTCGCCCCAATGGCTTAGATATTGGCGCGTAGGATTTATGGTGAACGGCGATTGGAGCGTATTCCAAAACACTTATGCCGGCCACGCAATTCGGAATTCGGCGGTTGAGATGGTCAGCGTCGGACCCGCTATCCAGTATGCGAAGGGCGATTTCGTGATTTGGTTTTACGAAGCTTCCAACGTGCTGACCCAAAACTATTACGCGGTGAACCAGTTCTTCATCCAGTTTTACTACTTCTTCAACCTGTAAGCGGATTTAGGTATAGGCTCTAACTCACGGCGCCCGCTGCTGGGTGAACCCAGCGGCGGGCGTTTTTCTTCTCATTCTGTTCGGTATGGGTTTATCGGTCCGCTCGCCAAAAATCGGAAAGGAGCGAGGTTTGCCGCCTAGCTTGCGTAATCAAAGCGCCGGGAAGCCTTGCACAGCAGGTCTACGATGAATAGCTTATTGGGCAGCTACTAGTTTTGGGGAAATTCAAATGGGATTGAGTCGCACAGAGGCGGCGCTATTTTTGTGGAAATCCAGTTGAAGTACGTGCCGCAACGCAAGAAGTTTCTTGCGCGACGAGCTTAAGGTCGAGTTGGACGAGCGAGACTTTGTCAAAAAGCCTTTGACCGCTGGTGAGTTGCGCCAACTTTTTAAGGGTCGGGATCCTCGCGATTTCTTGAATCCGAAAAGTGCTGCCTTCAAGGCCAGAGGGTTGGCGGACAAAAAGCTTTCCCGCGAAGAGGCGCTAAAGCTCATGGCTGAAGATCCGAACCTTATCAAACGGCCGCTTACGATTTTCCGCGGGGAAATTGTTGCTGGACTCGACCGGGAGCGCTTGATCCGTCTTTTTGGCAAAGCATAAAGATTGTCACAAGGGATGAAGCGCTTACACCGTTCTCTGCTTTAGGGGGTTAAAAAAGGCGCGTCGGTATAAGGCGTGACGTAAGGCTGTACCTACGAGTGTGCGCAAAACGCAGGGAGACCGTACCCAAATCCTAATAGGAGCACGGCGATAAGTTTTGCGAGTGCCTTTGGTATGGAGGACTTGCTGGGTAATTGGCTCTCCTGAGCTCCATGAACGGTTTCTTTGCTTCCACACTGCTACTGGTTTCCTAGGCCAGTCCGGATGACCGCTATTTTGGTGAAAGTTTGCCACGATTTCGCCTACTTATGATAGCTGGTTGCGCCCCTTAAAGCATATTGAGTCGTGTTCGAGTCGGTGGATGCCAGGGGGGTCCCAACCAATACTTTTTGGCGCGCTTCGTAAGAGCTGGGAAAAGCATATTTTATTCACTCTAGCTCTTGACTTTCGTCGAGAGGAAAGTTAACTACAAAGCGCCATCTCGTACGCTCGGGGACAGGTGCAACGAGATTGGGGCGGGTTAGGCGAAAAGAAAGAGAGCTTAAGCCGTTTCGGAGAACCGTTGAGGGCTGCTGCAAGCGAAGATGAGAGTCGAAGAGGTGTCATGTACAGGCCGGGTTCCGCTTTTTGCCGGCTGGCTGTTGCTAGACAGAGATGGCTTGTGTCCAGCTCTCACCACGCTTATGCCTTTTTTGGCGTGAAAGAGAAGAGTTAGGGCTAACGGCACACCAGGACTTGGAGAAACTAATACTGTTTAAGGAGGAGGGACGTTATGAACAGTAAACGGCTCCTAGGAGGGCTAGGCGCACTGATAATGATGTGGTGGGTGGTGGGTGTCGGTACGGCCCAGGCACAGCCCCAGTATAGCTGGAAAGGTATAAGCTTCTTGGGCACAGGTCCAGTACCCCAGAACACCGGCTTGGGTACGTACTTCAACTTTTTCAACAACAACAACGTCGATTCTTACGGCTTACCTGCAAACCTTCTGTTCGGTGCCTGGTTTAGCGTTTGGCTAGACCAGAGGGGCTTTTACGGTCCCAACGGAACGAGAGTTGCTGGGGCACCTGAGGGCAGTAACGTGTGGGCGAACGTTGCGTATATTAACTGGATTTATCCATTTCAATTCGACACGCCTAACTTCCGGGTAGGGTTCAACGCTTTTATGCCGATTGTGGCGGCGGGCCCGATTGGAGGGCCGACGGAGTTTTGGTTTACGCCGCTTGAAATGTTTTATTCTTATCATCAATTTCGCTACTTGCGCGACTCTACGTTCTTTGGGCCGTACTTTAGCCTGCCGGTTGGTGGAGGGTTTGGATTTACGCCTGCCAACGGAGTGGTAAACCAGTACAACTTTGCGTGGCTGTCGGAAGGTTGGTATCAGCTTCAGCACATGGATGAGCTGGCGGTGGGCAACATGGGACTGGGTTGGTTAAACACCCTGGAGTTCCAGCCATTTTTTTCTTATACCCATCAACTCAACACCACGCCTGGGTTGCCGGCGGCGGCCGCGTTCGGCTGCGCCGGTGGTGTGTGCGCCCCTGCCAGTATCGGTAATCCGCTGGCAGTAGCCCCGGCATCTGGCGGATACATGCCCGGCGACAACATCAGCGCGGGAGGTCTCCTTAGCTACGGCCTTAAGCAGATCAACCCTGAGCTTGGCCCCTGGCGAATCGGCTTTGCTGCTTATGGAACGGTTACCGCGTTCAGCAACGTGTTTGCCGGGGCGCCGATCAAAAACTCGGGTGTGGAGGCGGTTTCGGTTGGCCCAAGCCTCCAGTATGCCAAGGGTGACTTCGTGCTCTGGTTTTACTACCTGACCAACGTCAGGACCTGGAACTACTACAACTGGAACTTCTTCATGCTCCAGTTGTACTACTTCTTCAATCTGTAAAAGTGCGCCGTTCGGCACGACACACGGCCGTGCTATTGCGTGCGTAGGCTTCTCGCTTTTTGATTGGATGGACTGCTTTTTTAGCGGTGAGCAGGCTACTCCAGCCTGCTCACCCTCACGCGGAGCCAGAATAAGGGCTTGCGATAGTGGCGTAGCGCAAGCGCAATTATCGCTACTTCTGTTGCCTCTACGACAACTCCGGGCAGGAACGTAGTAAAAGGGAAAAGGCCGAGCTTGCTAGCGCGTACCGGGTGAGTTCGATTGTTGAGCCCTGGCGTGGGGAAATTGGTCGCTGCTTACTGACTCGGGGGATTACGTACTTGTCCGCCGGTTGAATGGCCCGAGCCGGCAGGTTTCTGGCGTGTCAAATGGATTGGTACCTGAACCCGCTTGCCCTCGCGCAGGACGTTTAAGTAGATGATATCGCCGTCTTTGGCCCGGCGCAAAGCCTGTTCGACATCCAGGACATGGCTCACGCGCTCGCCGTCGACGCCGATAATGAAGTCGCAAGCCTGACCGAGGCGGTTTTCGTCGTTCATCTTCCACGCCCACCAGTAAATCACTGGCGGGAATACGAAGCCTACCAGGATACTGACAAGCGCGAGAGCGCCTTCAGCGGATCGTCTGGGCTCGCGCTGTAAAGCGCGCAACCCAGCCGCGGCGGCCGGCGAGCCTGGATCTACTTTTTCTATCGCAAGCCCAGGGACTGTCACCTCGCCGGAAAGACGGCCTACGCCTGCCCGGACTTCAACTCCCAGCTCGGCGATATGATAGTGCTGGTTTGGGTATTCGGTAATCTCGGGCATGTTAGGCGAGGCTTGTGACGGCAAAGGACTTGCGCTGGGCATAGTCTGCTCTGCGTCTGGCTGACCAGCCGCGTTGTTGCCAATAGCTGGAGGCAGCACCAAGGGCCCCATGAAAGCGAGCCGACGGTCGCTAGTGCTTGTCCAGTAGTTCAAACGGCTTAGCGCGGCTGTTGAGGCCTGGAAGTTTGTTCCGGAATTTTCCGACCTAGCGGTACTATTGACGCCAAAGGAGCTGACGGCTTCGTCAGGGGGATGTCTCTCTGTAGCTAAGTCAAGAACCTCCGAGTGCGCCGCTAACTTCCTTTCGTATTTTGAATCGAAACTTGGCAGGTTGCCGACCAAAAGGGGTGGGTCGTCGCGCAGCGAGCTATTACCACTGCGCGGACTTAAAGGACTGATACCGGTTGAAGCGGTAGCATCGTTATACCAAGACGAATGCGCTCCGACAACAAGCGAAACCCAAGCGATTAGCGCCACAAGGCTACGAAAAAAGCCGCCCCCGTGGTGACGTACCATGGGACCAGTCATGCCCCCTGCTCACGAATCGCGGATGAGGAGCGGTAGTTATTTAATTAAATCCGCTATTCGTGGCTGGCGCTGCCGAGGCTGCTGCTTCTACTTGGGTCTACTTAATCGGCTTAGCACCGGGCGGTTGAGAATTATCGACCTGCGCGCTCGCCGCGGACATCGCCTCTTTGCCGATCATACTCTGAAGCGAGCCAGTCAGGCTAGGTGGGGAAGCAAACTGTACAGGGCTTTGCGAAACTTGCCTGGTCTTTTCTGACTCAACCCATTCCGACAGCTCGAGCACCATCTTAAGCACGCCCGGCTGCCAGAGAACGGTTTTGAAGCCGAGCCCCAAAAAGGTGCGTAAGGCTGGGTAATTTTGGGCCAGTACGTATACGATTAAACGCTCGAGTTTTCTGCTGCGGGCTACATCGATAAGGGCGCGCAGGAGGGCCGTCCCTAAGCCATGAGCTTGGTACTCGTCGGCGACCGATACGGCGACCTCGCCTTGACAATCGCAGGCTGGATCGACGACGTAGCAAGCTTCCCCGATTATAATTTCGTCTTGGCCCGGGCCAGTCGTAACAGCAACAAGCGCGACTTCACCTTCATGACTGGCCTGTGAACCTCGAATAGGTGTCGGCGGAGGCGCCCCGCCAAGTACAAAAAAGCGACAATAGGCCGAGTCGCGGCTTAGTCGCAAAAAATAGTCGTGAAGACGCTGCTGGTCAGCTGGGATTTGTAGTGGCCGTATCAGAACTTCCTGTCCTCGGCAACGGTAAACTATCCGCAGTGCCTGGTCTGAAGTGGTGTGGCCCAGGGTTGAGAGGCTCTCGCTACATGTGGGATGTTTACTAGATCCTTTTGGAGGCGCCGACATAGCCAGCTCCTTTGAAATATTTCAAACCGCTGGGCATGACGGCAAGCGTCGATGTCGATACCGTTGCCATCGGTCACTGCTCCAAAAAAGTCTAGCTCAGCGTATTACCCTTTTTGTACCCGAGGCCACTTTTCCCGAGCGATTAAAGACTTCGGAGCAGAGGCCTCGATCAAGTACAGGGATCTCTTAGCGTTGCTCAAAGGGTAGCGGGGTCGAGATTCACCAAGCCCGCACCCTTTGAGCGACGCTTTTTATATAACGCACCCAAAATGCTTCGTCCAACTAATAGAAGATGCCTCGGCTGGCTTAGTTAGTTGAGCGCGGCTCAGAGCTAAGCCCGCGCTGACCATAGTTACCTGCTTGCTGCGGCCGCTCGGATGCGTAATTCTGCTGCCGCAGTTGGGCCGGCCAATCAGCCCCGATTTGGGCCCCGTACTGTAGGATTTCCTGCCGGTTTGCCGGGTTAAATTGGTAGTTTTCCTGATTGTCTGCGCCCCAACTCCAGGCGTAAGCCGACCCAGCGAGTACCGCGCCGTTAAAAGCGGCGATCAAGGCCAGCATCGACGTGATCTTTGCGATCGATTTCTTCATTTCCGTTTTCAACCTCCACCCAAGAACAACGCAACCTACATGCCACGGCCTTGAGCACAATTTTAGTTGATTTAGCTAGAAATTAGAAAGAATTGCGTAACATACAACTCGCGAAGTGCGAAAAATCAATAATTTTCTGTGAAAAATGCGAAAGAATCGAAGAGCCTAAATGAGCTTGCCAAGCGCTTTAACAGCGCCAAGCACCGGCCACGTTTCGACGGGCAGGGAGGCAGTCTGCCTCGAGCTCGTCTCTTAGGGCTTAAGTTGACGTATGGCTTTCAGAACTTTGGACGTCAGTAAAGCCTCGGCTTTGCCACTCCGAGCTACACGTCAGCCTGACGTAGACCGGAGACAAAGCAAGCAGTGGAGGCCGGTCAACCTTGAGACCGGTTCGGCTCGAATCCAGATCGCTTTGACTTTTTAACTAACACCGCGGCGGACAGAGTTTACTGCTGTGCAAAGACCGCTCCTTCTAAAATTTCGCTGATGAAAACGCGTTTAAAGGCAGAACGCTCCCTAATTATCCTGACCGGCGGCAAACGCTTGAGGACAAATTCGGTAGGCTACGGGATATGGGGCGCTGACTGACCCGGGACGAGGGGCAGCCAGCGCTTAGTTGACCCGGCAACCCGTTTGGGTCATCAGGAAACGAAAGTCGCACCGCACCTCAGTTTTGAGCCTTAGGAGACTCGTTTTGCAGAGTACCGGAAGGATTCGGCTGACCCTGATACTTTGAGGCGGCATATTGGCTCTGGCGCAACTCTTCGCGCCAATTCGCCCCAATCTGGCTACCATAGGTGAGAATTTCTTGACGGTGCTTCGGGTTGAACTCGTAGTTTTGCTGCTCTTCAGCACCCCACTGCCAAGCATAAACAGGGCCGATCAAAGCCGAAAGGCTCAAAGCCGCGGTCAGAGCTATCGCCGATGCAACTTTAGCGTATTTCATATTCGTCACTCCTCCGATTAGTTTTTCTACAGTCACAAGAAGCATAAGTCGTGCCAGCAGAGAAGCGATGAATTTGCGAGGATTTGGCGTTGCTTTTTTGCAACTTGTGCTCGGGAAACTATTCGCATTTTGCGAATCGCCGATATCTTCTGCAAACGATGGTCGCGCAGGTTTCCTCGGCGACGGTGCGGTCAGGAGGCAGCAACGATTTGTCCCCGTAAACGGCGGATCCTTTTTGGACAGCGAGTTTCAAAATCGGTTTCCGTGACCCCGCTTTATTTTGCTTGAGCGAAAAGTTTACGGTGGGTCTACGGCAAGAAGTGAGGAAAAGCCGGGAGACGCGATAGCCAAAAAATGAGACGGAGGCGCGCTCTTATCGAAGGTTTCGTGATGAGTGGGTCGAGATCTCCGTTATCGGGTTGTGCGGAACTATAGGAGGTTTCGCAGGAGAAGCTAGCGTCTAGCGTGAAGAAAACTTCGTACTCGGCTATGGCCTTTTTGGCACGGCTCGAGTTGGGTTGACTAGGATGCTGGGCAGGCGCTCGATCGGCCTAGGCGCTAGGATGGGGCCCGGGACATCCGGGAACACTCAAGCTTAGTCCAACCTCGACCCCATCCGGCGCAACGCCAGTGCTCGCCGCACCACAAGAGCTTTCCCTTTCAGGCTACCTTCATCTCTTCAGCTTTGCGCTTGGCGTATTGCTCGCGCAAAGCGCTCTTTAAGAACTTTCCGGTCGAAGTGCGCGGAATTGAATCGGTAAAGACGTATTCGTCGGGTAGCCACCATTTGGCGAACTTGCCCTCGAGAAATTTGTTGAGTTCTTCGGGCGTAGCTTTAGCGCCCGGTTTGAGCACGACGACGGCCAGAGGTCGCTCAGCCCATTTTGGATGTGGCACTGCTATAACCGCGGCCTCGGCCACTGCCGGATGACCCATCAAAGCGTTCTCCAGGTCGACCGAGCTAATCCATTCGCCGCCCGACTTGATCAAGTCCTTGGTCCGGTCGGTTATACGAATATAGCCATGCTCGTCGACCGTCGCCACGTCTCCCGTTCTAAGCCATCCGTCGGCGGTAAACTTGTCCGGCGAGGGCGGAACCTTGTAGTAGCTTGCCGTAACGTAGGGTCCTCGAACCTGAATTTCGCCCATCGTTTTGCCGTCGGGCGGGACTTCCTTGCCCTCATCATCGACCACTCGCAACTCCACGAATGGGGCCGGATATCCTTGCTTTGCGCGGTAAGCGTAACGTTCATCCTCGGAAAGCGAGTCTAGCGGAGGCTTGAGCTTCGATATCGTGGCAAGCGGTGAAGTCTCGGTCATACCCCAAGCATGGACGACTGTAATACCGAACTTGTCGAATCCACGGATCATCGCTTCTGGCGCCGCCGAGCCGCCCACAACCAGTCGCAGATTGGGCGAGAAGCGCCTGCGCTGAGAGTCTTGCTCGAGCAATTGAAGTACTCCCAGCCACACGGTCGGCACGCCAGCTGAAAAGGTTACCTGTTCTTTTTCGAACAGCTCGACGATGCTTTGGCCGTCGACGTGGGGACCAGGGAAGACCAATTTAGCCCCGACCATCACGCAGGCGAATGGAAGGCCCCAAGCGTTGGCATGGAACATCGGCACGACCGGCATCACCACGTCGTGCGGTGAGAGGTTGTTAGCTATCGGTAGCGCGCAGTTGTAGGAGTGAATCACCGTGGAGCGGTGCGAATATACGACGCCGCGTGGTCGGCCGGTGGTTCCAGACGTGTAGCACATGCCGAGGGCTTCGTACTCGTCCAGCTCTGGGTAAGTGAAGTTCCCACTTGCGCTGGCGAGCAAGTCCTCGTAATCTTCAAGACCTTTGCCGTTGACAGACTTGTCCCCGGAATAACGGAAAACGAATATGCGTTCGAAATTGACCCGATCGCGAAAACGTTCCAACACCGGCAGCAGAACGTCGTCTACGATTAAAAAGCGGTCTTCGGCGTCGTTGACGATATATTCGAGGTCGCTCGGATGGAGACGAAGGTTCAAGGTATGAAGCACGCCGCCGGCGCACGGAATTCCAAAGTACGCCTCAAGGTGCGCGTAATGGTTCCACATCAAAGTCCCCACGCGATCGCCTCGCTTAAGACCGGCGCGCGTCAGTCCTTCGGCCAAAGCGCGCGCACGCCGATAAAAGTCGCGGTAAGTGGTTCGATGAAGCGACTTGTCTGGCAGACGCGAGACGATTTCGGTCTGGGGATAATACTTGTTGGCCCGCTCCAAAATGTGAGGCAACGTCAACTGAAAGCGCATCATCGTCGATTCCATCGTCGTACCCCCGCTTCAAAGCATTAGTCGGTGCAGAGTGCCAAAGATACCGTCTCCTACGCTACCTAGTATTTAGCCAGTGAGTGTGAACCTGTCCTGTATTGGTCACTGAGCCCCATTAGGATGCAGGCCAGTTCTCCCTGGACTACTATACACCTTGCCGAAAAGCTCATATCGCTCGCCGTTGAATCGGGCTAGTTGCAGTTGCTTTATCGGGTAGAAATCATCAGGAGATGTATTGACTACGATTCCAGGGAGTAGCAGTGGCAACTGCAGGTTCTTTATATTTGCTGCTTGTCGCATGATGTTGGCGCGGGAAAAGTCTCCTTTACATTGTCTCAGCACGTAGACAAAGGTTTGGGCCGCACTGTAACCGTAGACGTTAAACGTATCGTTGGGGTCGCCTTCTGGATAATATTTAGCAAAAAACGCCCGGTACTCCTTCATCCCGGGATCGTCTTTCCAGCGCGGGTCGTTAGGATCTTTCAAGTATGAAGCAGTGATTATGCCCTTAGAGGCCTCTAGGCCAGCGGGTTTGAGGACGGACGCGATCGAGGCCGAAACGTTGTTGAGAAGGTGCAGAGGATGCCATCCAAGTTGATGGGCCTTGCGGATAGCCTGCGCTGCAAACTTGGGTGTAGTGACGTTGAAAAAAACGTTGGCTCCGCTGTTTTTGAGATTGACGATCTGGGAATCAACCGTTGGGTCCGTCGTCTCGTACGTTTGTGTGTTGACGATCAACTTTTGTCCCTGGGGACCTAACCCGTCGAGAAAGCCGGAAAGGTAGTCTTTGCCGTAGTCGTCGTTCTGGTAAAGGATCCCGATTTTCGCGTTGGGGACGTTTTCCAGGATATAGCGAGCGTAAATGTAGCCTTCGGCGTAGTAGGTCGGTTGCCATCCCATCGTCCACGGATGGCCTTTCGGGTCGCCCCACTTGCTCGCCCCCGTAAGCACGAAAAGCTGTGGCACCTTGTGGTCATTCATGTACTTCCAAATCACGGCGTTGCACGGCGTGCCTAGCGGAGCGAAGTCCAGCAAAACATGGTCCTGCTCGACGAGCTTGCGGGTTAGTTCGTAGGTTTTCGGTGGGCTGTAGCCGTCGTCGTAGCTGATAAAGACAAGCTTATGTCCGGCAATTCCGCCCTCATCGTTTATCTTTCTCAAATAGGCACCTATAGTTCTCAGTATGGTTCCATAAGCTGAAGCAGGTCCGCTATACGGTCCCGTGTTCCCTATCTTGATCTCAGTGTCGCTAACTCCCGGATCGTACGCCCAGGCGCGACCGCAGTTGCGACGAGCCGACAGTGTCGAGCTCAGCGTCAGAGCGGCGACCGCGACGACTAGTAGCACTGCCTTGAAACATCGGTGCGCTTTCATGTTGTCCCCCTTGACTGCGAGGTCAAGCCCCCTTTTAGCGGTTCGAGATTAGGCGTTACAGCCAGACATTTTAGAGCGGCCGGCTCCTTTTGCTAAAGCGTCGAGGCTTCCTATCGTCAACGAGCTTCTCTTGAGCGACGTCTGCGTACTCAAAGCCTTATTCAGCTAGGCGTTTCGTAGTTATTGCATTCCTACCACGTCGAGGTTGCGCGGATTAAACACGTTTGACGTGAATTTGTCGGTATTCAATTCCTTTTATTCGCTGGTGCGCTCTTTTCCGAAAAACCCGTTCTCGTGTAACGCTAGCGACCTCAAGTCACTATCACGTCTCCTCGCCGAACATGCGCAAACACCTTGCTTGGCGCGTAACACTTCGAACGTGGCGCAAGTAACGTCGGGTCGTTACACAAATGACGCAGCGCACGCCAATCTAACCGACCTCGATCGTCCGTCGTCACGCTGTCTGACCTCCTATTGTTTGCCGCGGCTTACGGCCGTATAGATAGGGCCGAACAGTTCGTAGCGCTGTCCGTCGAACCTGCCAAGCTGCATCTGCTCGATCGGGTAGTAGTCGGTCGGGCTTGTGTTGATAACGATCCCCGGAAGCAGCATCGGAAGCTGCAAATTCCTTAAATTTGCCGCCTGGCGCATCACGTTGGCCCGCGAAAGGTCGTTCCCGCACTGCTTTAGCACCTGGACCATAGTTTGAGCGCACGAATACCCTGAAACGTTGAAAATGTCGTAGGGGTCGCCCTCAGGGTAATATTTCCGCATAAACGCGATATATTCTTTGGTCGCCGGGTCGTTTGCCCATCGCGGGTCGCTTGGGTCTTTCAAGAACACCGCTGAAATGATGCCCTTAGAGGCTTCGAGTCCAGCTGGTTTTAACACCGACGAGATGGACGCGGAAACGAAGTTCAAAAACTGGGTCGGACGCCACCCGATTTCATAAGCTTTACGAATCGCCATAGCGGCAAATTTGGGCGTGGTGATGTTGATAAATACATTAGCCCCGCTGTTCTTAAGGTTTACGATTTGCGAATCCACAGTTGCGTCGGTCACTTCATACGTTTGCTGCTTGACGATTAGGTCGCGAGCCTTGTTGCCTAGTCCGTCGAGCACGCCCGAAAGATAGTCCTTGCCGTAGTCGTCGTTCTGGTAAAGGATGCCGATTTTAGCGTTGGGGATGTTATCTAGTATGTAGCGCGCCCAAATGAAGCCCTCGGCATGGTAGGTCGGCTGCCATCCCATCGTCCACGGATGGCCTTTCGGGTCGCCCCATTTGCTTGCACCGGTGTAAACAAATAGCTGGGGCACTTTGTGGTCGTTCATGTACTTCCATATAGCGCTATTGCATGGTGTTCCGAGGGGGCCGAAGTCGAGCAACACGTGGTCTTGTTCGACCAGCTTGCGCGTCATCTCGTAGGTTTTCGGCGGGCTGTAGCCGTCGTCGTAGCTGATGAAGACGATTTTGCGTCCGTTGATGCCGCCTTCGTCGTTCACCTTTCTGAAATACGCACCAGCGGCGCGCAAAATCGTACCGTAGGCCGAAGCAGGACCGCTGTAGGGTGCGGTATTGCCGATTTTGATCTCGGTTGCCGTGACTCCTTCTTCTGCGTGGCCAAGGCTGACAGCGAGAAACTGCGTCAGTACAAGCGCTAGGACTAGGTTGACGATTTTCCGAAGCATAGTGCGAATATTCTCCCCCAAAGTCGATTTTGTTTAGACCCCACATGCGTTAAGCAAAGGCGGTCGAGGACTCTTTTTGAATCAAGCTCGTTTCACCAGGTTCAATTCGCCGTAAACCATCTGTAACCGCAAAACTTTTGTTACTCATGTTTGCCGGAGGCCGCCCGAGCAGGACTACTTGCGCCAGGATCGGCCGGAGCGGGCGAGGTAGCTACGACATTGTCTGCACTCGACTCTTTGCTCGGCCGGCGAGTTAAGCGCTCAAGCACTCGATGGAGCAGCCCCGCAACTCCAGTCGGCATCACATACATGAAGAGAATCAACACCACGCCAAAGATCGCCCAAGGCGCCGCGCGGGAAATTTCCTGAGCGTAGATCGGCACGAACTCGATGAAAGCAGCACCGAAGAGCGCACCGATAATCGAGGCTATTCCTCCGACCACGCTGCCCACCAGAAAGTTTATCGACAAAAAGGCGTTAAAGGTGTCGGGAGCCACGAACGCGACCGCCAGTGCCCCCAGCGAGCCGGCGATGCCCGTGTACATGGCGCTTACGCCGAAGGTCAACGACTTGTAAAGGGCGTTGTTCACGCCCATCGCTTCAGCTGCAATTGGATTGTCCCGGATCGCCATCATCGCTCGCCCGACTCGCCCGCGTAGCAGATTCCAGGCAAGCAGAAACAACAAGAGCAGAACGGTCAACGTCAGGTAGTAGAGGTATTGGTCGGCATTGATTGGCAGCCCGAGCGGCACTGACGGTTTATCTAGCACGATTCCCTGAGAGCCGCCCGTCCAGTTGTCGAAGTATTTGAGAATCTGCGGAGTGGAAAGCGCGAGCGCGAAGGTGGCTAACGCCAAATAAAGGCCCTCGAAACGTAAAGCTGGCAGCCCGAAAAGAAAGCCCGCGATAAGACAGAGGACTCCCGCAACGATTATTGTCCAACCGTATGGGATGTCCCAGCGCGTGGTCATGATCGCTGTGGTATAGGCGCCCAGCGCATAAAAGGCACCGTGGCCCAAGGAGAATTGCCCGTTGAAGCCGATAAGGATGTTCAGGCCAAGAAGGGCGATCGCGTAAATGAATACCTGGGTAAACTCAAAAGCCTGGTAGTTACTTAATCCGAGCGGCAAAAGATAGGCTACAATAAGCGTCAAGATGAGCCCGACGAGTTTCCATAGCCGAGCGTGTGAGGCAGCCGCAGGCCGAGTTGCTCGTAAGCCTGTGGTGCGCGTATCTATCTCTTTTGCGCTTGCAGGAAGTTGCATCGTTACACCCTAGTTACCGCCGCACGGCCAAACAGTCCACTGGGCTTGACCAGTAAAGTGAGCAAGATCACAGCCAAAGCCACCGTAAGCTTGAGTTCTGTGCCGATAAATGTGATGTAAGTTCCGACGAGATTTTCCAGTACCCCCATCAGCAGACCGCCGACAACGGCACCTCCGGGACTGTTGAATCCGCCCAGGGTTGCGGAAGCAAAAGCGTAAATCAAAATTCCGCTCATCATATTGGGTTCAAGAAACACGAGCGGAGCCACCATCATGCCTGCCACTGCCCCAACCAGCGCGGCCAAACCCCACCCTAACGCAAGCATCTGGCTCACTTTAACCCCGACAAGGCGGCTTGAAGTGGGATTCTCTACTACCGCGCGCATCGCAAGGCCGACCTTCGTGTGTTGAAAGAAAAAGTACATCAGTATTAGGGTCGCTACGCTTACGCCCGCTACTCCGACTTCTTGCATGCTGACCGTAACTGGCCCAAGCTTGATAGGCGCGGAGGAAAATGGGCTAGGGAAAGGTTTAACGGTGTACGTATAGATCCATCCGGCAACGCTATTGAAGATAGTGAGAAGACCGATGGTCACCATAACGATCGTCAGCACTGGCGCATTTTCAACCGGCCTTATAATGACTCGCTCTATCACCACACCTCCGACAAAGGCGATAACCATCGTGGTAAAAAACGCGAGCCAATAAGGCCAGCCAGCGTTGATCATGGTCCAGGCCAAGTAAGTCGAGAACATCGCCATCTCACCTTGTGCGAAGTTGACGACTCCAGTGGCCTGGTAGATCAGCACGAGCGCCAAGGCGATATTCGCGTATATCCCCCCAGTGCTGAGGCCTGAAATCACTTGCTGCAAAAGCGCAGACATAGGCTCTTAGTCACCTAGTATCCGAGATAAGACTTGCGTATCGAATCGTTCTGGCGCAGCTCGTCAGCCGGTCCCGAGCTCACGATATGTCCGGTCTCCAGAAGGTAGGCGTATTGGGATACTTCCAGCGCTCCAACGGCGTCTTGCTCGACCAGCAGAACCGTGACGCCATCATCTTCGTTGATCGCACGCACGATGCGGAATAAGTCGGCGACGACCACTGGTGCCAGACCAAGCGACGGCTCATCCAGCATCAGTAGCCTCGGTCGCAGCATCAGGCCGCGGGCTATCGCCAGCATCTGTTGTTCCCCGCCGCTTAGAAGCCCCGCGGGAGAATTACTCTTTTGCTTGAGCACGGGAAAGTAAGTATAAATCCGGTCCAGGTCGCGCCGAACTTCTTGCTTGTCTTTGCGCGTGTAAGCTCCGAGTCGAAGGTTCTCGAGCACCGTCAGATTGGGAAACGTCCCTCGACCCTCGGGCACGTGCGCAATCCCGAGACGAACGATGTCTTCTGGGGCCTTACCGTCGATTCGCACGCCGTCGAAGCGGATTTCTCCGGTGGTTCTAATCAATCCCGAAATGGCGCGCAAAAGGGTAGTTTTACCAGCTCCGTTGGCCCCCAATACTACCGTGACTTTGCCTTTCTCGACCGTGAGGTCAAGACCGTGTAGAACTTTGCTCCATCCGTAATAGGCTTCGAGATTACGTGCTTCGAGTAGCGGCACCATCCCTTAGATTCGGTCCCCCAGGTAAGCTCGTATCACTTCCGGATCGCGCTGAACCTCCGAAGGTCTACCTTCAGCGATCTTGCGTCCGAAGTCCAAAACCACGACTTTATCGGATATCTGCATCACCATGTTCATGTGGTGTTCCACAAGCAAAATCGTTAGCTTAAGTCGCTCGCGCACCTGTTGTATGAGCGATGCCAGTTGAAAGACTTCTTCGTGATTCAATCCGCCAGCCGGCTCGTCCAGGAGCAACAACTTAGGTGCCCCAGCTAGGGCGCGCGCAAATTCAATTCTTTTGAGCGTTCCATATGGCAGGCCGGACGCCAAATGGTCAGCAAGATGCTCAAGCCCTAGCAACGTGATCGATTCCATCGCAACGTCACGAATAAACCGCTCTTCCTTGGCTACCGGAGGGAGCCTTAGCGCGTGGCGAAAGAACCCTGTTTTGGTCCGGCTGTGCGCTCCCAGCATCACGTTTTCCAAGACGGTCATCGTCGGGAAAAGCGCGAGATTCTGAAACGTTCGACTAATGCCGAGCTTTGCTATTTTGTGGCGCGGAAAAGTCAGAAGGGAATGGCCTTCGAACAGAATTTGACCCCGCTCCGGGGTATAAAGCCTACTCAAGCAGTTGAACAGTGTCGTTTTCCCAGCCCCGTTGGGTCCGATTAAGCCAACGATCTTGCCCCTTTCGACGTCAAACTCGACGCCGTCAAGCGCTACGATTCCCGAAAACCTGACCGTTAAATCCCGGATAGCGAGGATCACATCGTTGGCCGCCATCGAATGTTTATTCCCCCCTTATAGCAGTTCGCGCGAAAACCCATCTTATGGCAGCTCTTGCCCCAACCTGGCTAACGTTAGCAAGCCTCGCCTATGCAAAACAAACCCTAATTTGCCTAAGAAAATATACTAAAACGGTTGTGCCTGAAAGCCAGAATTGTACCAGGTAAAATGGCCTGCCCCGGCTTGGTCTCGAGCTAGTTCAGATGCCGTCCCCTTCCCAAGAGGGAGTAACGAACTGCTGCAAAAAGCGAACTCGAAGCAGGGTTTGTCGCGACAAATCTGTCCGGCTCAGGTCAGTGAGCTTCGCTAATAATCCCTTCCCCGCAAGCTAAGTGATTGCCTATACCAATAGAAGTTAACTTCGTCCACTACCCGCCAGCCAGCACGCAGTTCTCCGGGCTTGCCTACTCAATAAGCCCGCAAATCAATCTGTCCGCCCAAGCTTTTCGACAAAGCGTGATGCTTGTACGGGTAGAGCTTACCGTTCTTCTCCGAAACGGCGGATGTCCTCTGGGCCGGCCTTTATTTCTACCTTCCCCGTCCCCTGCACCATTTGCCGAACTTGTTCAACGACTTCTGGGTTAAGAAGGGTCGTCGTATCGCCGATCTCCATCGTGTTGGAGATCGCCGCTAAAATTCGCCGCATGATCTTACCGGACCTGGTCTTGGGCATGTCGGGGACGATCCACACTCGTTTCGGGCGCGCAATCTTGCCGATTATGGTTTCGATAGCGTGTACGACTTTTTCTTCGATCGCCTTGCTCGGAGTTACGCCTGGTTTGAGCGAAACATAGACTTCAGGCATTCGTCCCCGCAGCTCGTCGACAACCGGAACAACCGCCGCCTCGGCCACTTCTTCTACAGTAAGGCAAGCAGACTCGATCTCTTTGGTGCCGAGGCGATGGCCGGCGACGTTGATCACGTCGTCGACGCGCCCCAAAATCCGAAAGTAACCGTCCGCGGCCTGCATCGCGCCGTCGCCGGAAAAGTAGGGCCAGTCTCGCCAATCCTTGCTGTTGGGATTACGGCAGTAACGCTTGTAGTACTGGTTGACGTAACGCTCTGGGTCGCCCCAAATCGTTTGAAAAATGCCAGGCCAGGGGTTGCGGATGCAAAGATTACCTGCTCGGTTCGAACCGGCCGGCACCTCGTTGCCTTCCTCGTCGTAAATGACCGGGAAGATTCCGGGCAAAGGCGGCCCCGCGCTTCCCGGCTTCATCGGGTCGAGCGCCGGCTTAGTGGAAATCAAGAAGCCGCCGTTCTCGGTCTGCCACCAAGTGTCGCATATGACGGCTTGTCCTTTGCCGACGACTTCGTAATACCATCGCCAGACGTCGGGTTCGATAGGTTCGCCCACCGTCGTCATATGCTTGAAGCGGTAATTGTACTTTTGCGGCTCGTTGGGACCGCTTTTGCGCAGCTGGCGGATAGCCGTGGGCGAGGTGTGGAAAATATTTACGTTTAGGCGCTCCGCAATACGCCACGGTCGCCCCGCGTCGGGATATGTCGGCACGCCCTCGTAAATAACGCTGGTTGCTGCAACCGCAAGCGGACCGTAAACGATATACGAATGGCCGGTGATCCAGCCGATATCAGCCATACACCAGTAGACGTCTTCCGGATGGATGTCCTGGATATATTTGGAGGTCCAAGCGACGTATGACAGGTAGCCTCCGGTGCCGTGCTGGCAGCCTTTGGGTTTGCCCGTCGTTCCACTCGTGTACATCAGGAAAAGCGGGGCCTCCGAGGGCATCGAGACCGGATCGACCTTGCGGTTGGCGAACTCTTTCATGATTTCGTCAAAGAAGAAATCACGCCCTTTGACCATCGGCGCTGAGCTCAGGTTTCGGCCCGGATGGCGCTTGCAGACGATTACCTTGTCTACCTTTTGCCCGTTTTGCTCAGCCACCTGAACGGCGATGTCGGCATTCACCTTGTGGTCTATCACTCGACCGTTGCGATAGTAGCCGTCGATCGTGACCAGGACGCGACTGCCGGAATCGGCGATTCGTAACCCGCAAGCTTCACCACTGAAACCGCCGAAAACCTGAGAGTGAATTATGCCGAGCCGTGCGCAAGCGAGCATCATAATGGGCAAGTCGAGCGTCATCGGAAGGTGGAACGTAACGCGATCGCCCGCCTTAAGCCCGGCAAAGTCTCGCAGCATCGCCGCTACTTCATTTACGCGGTTGTAAAGCTCCTGGTACGTCAGCACTACAACGGGTTCGTCCTCAGGCTCGGGCACGAAAATAAACGCGGCCTTGTTCCGGTACTTCGCTAGATGCCGGTCGACGCAGTTAAAGCACGCGTTGAGCTTCCCCCCGACAAACCATCGCCAGAAAGGCGCATTGCTGGTGTCAAGAATAGTGTGCCAGTACTGGTCCCAGGTGAGCAGCTCGGCATACTCTTTAAAGCAATCCGGGAATTTTTCTATGCTAAAGCGGCGATTGATATCGGGATCGGTCAGATTGGCCTGACCGATAAAAGCTGGTGAAGGGTAATAGTACTCTTCTTCACGCCAGTGAACGGCAATTTGGGCTTCGCTGATCTCCTCGTCGCGAATTTGTCCAACCGCTTCGGCCATTCGTGTTCAGTCCCCCTCTAGTCTTGTAGGATTAAATTTTAGTTCCTCATGCTTGTGCCGCCAAGACCGGCCTTAAATCTTTTGAAGTATTTTGCCCCCCCGCTTTTACGCGACGTTTCGACCGGGGTGTACGGACCTGAGCTTATTGTATGCTCAATAGCGCAAAGCTCAGCTATTGTTTTTGCATTTTTTCAAAGCCCTGGACTTGCTGTGCCCGAGACGTAATGCAGAGTGAATTTTGAATTCCTGCTCTCTGTTATTTCATCAGACCGTTCAGTTGCGCTTGTTCAAGTGCTTGAACATATCCCAGATCACGGCGGACCAGTCGCGATTGTTAAAGGAAGACCTTTCCTAAAACCTGCCTTCGCTCAGAAATTCTCCTAGATCATGCAAGAACTCAAACGCCCCTGAAGTCGCGACGATTGCCACCGTGAGAAACGAGGCAACTTGAGCGATAGTAGCTGTGTTGAGGCTTGGCAGGAAGTGCATTAGCGTTCTCGCAAAGATTTCCGAGACCCCGTGAGAATACCGCCATAGGTGTTCCCCAGGTTGAGTTCACTATATCACGAGTGGCTTTTTCCGTCTTTCGAAGCGAGTCGGTGTACAAGATACGCTTGTTTTGGTTCGACTGATCGAGTGGAAAGGGGGCGGCGGTGTCTTGTGGGCCGCTCGTGCGTCAAGCATGTTTAAAGGCGGAGCTGTGGCGAACAAAGTCCCTAGAAACCGCAGCTCTTTTAACAGAAGGTAACTATGACATGGGAACTTTCGAGTCGGCTGGCGTACAAATCTATTACGAAGAATACGGCGCGGGTGCGCCGGTGGTACTGATTCACGGTTTTGCCTCGAATATCGAAACGAACTGGGTGGTCCCGGGATGGATTGAGCTGCTTGCGCAACGGTTTTGGACGATCCCGTTTGACTTGCGCGGCCACGGCCGAAGCTCGAAGCCACACGACTGGCAGGCTTACACGATGGATGCGCTTGTGGGAGACGTAGTTGCTTTGCTCGACCATCTCAAAGTGGACCGCACCTTCATTATGGGCTACTCGCTTGGGGGCAGGATTACGCTCGAGCTCCTAGTAAGGCATCCTGAGCGAGTGCGCGCGGCTGTCGTGGGTGGCGTAGGGAGAGAGAGTGGAATTTCGAGCAGCGAGATCCGACAAAAAATAGTCGACGGGCTTTTGGCCCCAAGTATCGAGAATGTAACCGACGAGCTGGCGCGTCGGTTTCGGCGCTTTGCTGAGGCGAACAAAAATGACCTGAAAGCGTTGGCAGCCTGCATGTCTGTGGCGCGCGCGATGCCGCCGGTCAGCGAATTAAGTCGTATAAAGGCTCCGGTGCTGGTTGTGGCGGGCGCCAATGATACCTGGATTGGGTCACCGCAATGGTTACGCGACACGATCCCGAACGCTCAGCTTGTTATACTTGAAGGCCGCGACCATATGACGGCAGTTGGCGATAAAAGGTTCAAGGAGGAGGTACTGCGTTTTTTTGCGGCGGCGGACGCTCAGTGAGGAGCGCAAATCGCGCAGTACGGTTCGGCCTTCAAAGAGACCGACACGTCGGCTTCCAAGCCGTGCAATTCAATTCTGGCCGCCTCTTTTGGGCCCAATCCCAACAAAAGCTTGAGCATCTCCGTAACCGCCATTAGCAATGCTAGCTCACTGTACTCGGCCCGTTCGCCTAGAGCGTCAAACAGGTTCTCTTGGAGACATTCAAGGCAAGGTGGCGTTTTGGGCAGCGTGACTATCTTGCACGGATCAGCCGTTCTAACCGCAACCGTGGGGAGCTGCCAAAGCTCGCGGCCGTAGCGAGCTTTGAGCATGTGCGCGTTGGCACTGGTGATAATCAGCAGGAGAGCATCGAACGTTTTCGGTTCAGACGTTGCGCCCGGATCGAGCCATGTAAGCGAGCTATCTGGGTTGAGAATATTCATACGCTGGTCTAGTGCCTTCGGCCCCGGAGCGTTTGTAAGCGACTGGAGGAAAATTTTCCCAATTCCTGCGCCAACCAGGTATGCTAAGGAAGCTTCCATCCCGCTTTCAAATCCCAGGATGTAAAGACGCGAGGCAAGTAATTTCTCCTGGCCGCGCCCGCCAATGCCGGGCAGGATTATCTGTCTGGCGTAGCGCTCTATCTGTTGGTCGCTCAGCACCATTACTAGCGATTCGGCTTGTGCGAAGCGGGTCGGTTAGATTGGTGGCGGCAGGGCGTGTCAATTAATTTTGGTTGAATATATTTCAGCAATATCGTCGCGCAGAGAAACTGTTGACGCTGATTATCACGCAAGCGGCGAGATCGCTCTACTCGATTACGTTTTTTTCGATGGGCTCAACTGTTACTCCGATCTGGCGCAGCCAGTTAACGGCTGCCTCGACCTGTCTTGCTGGCCCCTCGAACTCGACGGCCACCAGTCCGACCTCTTCCGAGACACTGGCGCCGCGGATATTAAATACGATGTCAAACTTCTTCACCAGCCGGTAAAGAATCGGCTCTTTTATGAGGTGGCTCGGATAAGTTAGGTAATAACGCTCTCGGATTCTGTCTTGCATTTGGCCAGCAAATGTGAAAGCCGGTCGCGGGTCCAGCTTTTCCATCCGATCCAAAGGTTCGTCGAAAGGTACTTTTCGCCGAAGTCAGGGAAAATCGTTACCACGCATCCTTCCCGGAGCCCGCGGGCAACCTTCAATGCTGCTACCATCGCCGCGCCCGACGATTGGCCCACAAGCACGCCCTCGATTTGTCCCAAAGCGTAGACCATCTCGTAGGCATCTTCGGTGCTGACCTGTATTTTGTCGTCCAGTTCTTCTTCATGGTAGATGGGTGGAACGATCGACGACGCCATGTGTTTTAGCCCCTCAAGCCCGTGCATTGCGTCGTCAGGCTCAACACCGATTACCTTGACCGCCGGATTGCGCATCTTAAGGTAGCGCCCGGTGCCCATAACGGTGCCGCCGGTTCCCAAGCCCGCAATAAAATGGGTGACTGCGCCTTTCGTTTGACGCCAGATCTCTGGCCCGGTCGTTTCGAAATGGGCGAGCGGATTGTTCTCGTTGGCGTACTGGTCCGGTTTAAAGTAGCGCTCGGGGTTACGCTCGATAATTTTGCGGCAAAGTAAGATAGCGCCGTCAGACCCTTCGAGCGGATCGGAGTAAATTATCTTGGCGCCGAAGGCTTGAATTATCTTTTTGCGCTCGCGACTGGCGTTGGCGGCCATGACGAGCTCCACCGGAAATCCCAGCGCTGCTCCCAACATTGCGAGCGCGATCCCGGTGTTGCCCGAGGTGGAATCGATTATAGTTTTGCCCGGCACAAGCTCGCCCTTGCGCAGCCCTTCCATGATCATCTTGAGCGCCGGTCGATCCTTGACCGAGCCGCCAGGGTTGAAACCCTCGAGCTTGGCGAAAATTCGCACCCCAGGGCGCAACAACCCAGCGGTTATTTTGGTGATCTCCAGTAGCGGCGTGTTGCCGATAAGCCCCATCACGTTCTCCGCGCGGGCTACCGGCACGAACTCGCTATTAGCGCCCTCCGGCGATCGCTGGAACGATTGAGATGTCGTCGCCATCCTTTACTTTCGAGCTCAAATTGTCCAGAAATCGGACGTCGTCACCGTTAATGTAAATGTTGACGAAGCGGCGCAATTCGCCGTTCTCGTCCAACAGACGTTCACGCAACCCGGGATGCTTGCGCTCGAGATCGTCAAGTACTTCGCGCAGCGAGCTACCTTCGGCGGTTACCACGTCTGCCCCGCCGGTAAATCGTCTAAGTGGAGTCGGAACTCGAATCTGTACTGGCATGAATCCTTACGCTTACCTCCTAGGTCGCTATTGTCAAGCGAGCTTAGTTTACAATAAATCTTACAAGCTTGGTAACGCCCCAGTTTTGCGACAGGCGGTCTCGCCGTCAGTGCCAATTATTAACCCTCAAGCGCACATCGGCGACATCCGATGCTGTTGCCGACCATGTGAGCGCCCGCAGAACTGGCCGCAACGGCGTCGGGCCTTGAAGTGAGCACACGCGCGCCGGTGGGATGCCCGTTGGCTTATATAGCTCGGTGGTAAACGGGTAAGGCGCATACACTACGTGCCTGTCGGGGTGCGGTCAAACCGCATGGGTAAGGCCTGTCACAACAGTTGCGGCTTAACCCTCTATTGTCCTTTAGGCCATCGATATGGCGCAGCGGCGTTGTTACCCTTACGCTGCGCCCGCGGTAGCTCGCTTGCCGTTCTTCAGCTTGGCGTAAAGGGCGTCGAACTCGTCGAGCCGTGCGTTTATGTTGCAGGGGTCTTCGACGGCGTTGGCGACGGCTTCCAAGGTTTTGTAACCGTTACCGGTGATAGCGACGACGACAAGCTCGTCGCTCTTGATTCGTCCTTGAGCAAAAAGCTTGAGCGTTACCGCCAGCGTCGTGCCTCCAGCAGGCTCGGCAAAGATACCCTCGGTTCGCGCCAAAAGCTTCATCGCCTCGACAATCTCCGCGTCCGTTACGGCTTCGCCCCAGCCGCCCGACTCACGTACGGCGCGCAACACGTAGTATCCGTCGGCCGGATTGCCTATGGCGATCGACTTGGCGATCGTATTGGGCTTGACCGGGACGATCAGGTCAGCGCCCTTGTGTAGGGCGTGGATTACCGGCGCCGAACCCGCGGCTTGGGCCGAGTGGATTTTGAAGTTGCCGTCGCTTATCCAGCCCAGTTCCTTGAGCTCCTTAAAGGCTTTTGCGATTTTGGGCAAGATCGTGCCGCCAGCGGTAGGTACGACAATATGGTCGGGTAGCCGCCAGCCGAGCTGTTCGGCGACTTCGAAACCGAACGTTTTGGCTCCCTCGGTGTAATAGGGGCGCAGGTTGATATTTACGAAAGCCCATCCGTACTTGTCTGCGATCTCGCTGCACAGTCGGTTTACATCGTCGTAGTTGCCTTCGATCGTAATGACGCGCGCTCCATAAATTGAGGAGCCGACTATTTTGCCGGCCTCGACGCCTTTTGGCATAAAGATGTAGCACTCGAGGCCAGCGTGCGCTGCGTGCGCTGCCACTGCGGTGGCGAGGTTTCCGGTCGAAGCGCACGATACTGTTGTAAAGCCGAATTCTTTGGCCTTAGTGATCGCAACCGCAACCACACGGTCTTTGTAGGAAAGCGTGGGATGGTTGACCGAATCGTCCTTGATGTACAGGTTTTTAAGCCCTACCTCCGCGCCCAGGCGCTCTGCGCGCACTAAGGGCGTAAAGCCCGAGTTGAGACCGACTGTGGGGTGGTCGGTATCCACAGGCAACAGCTCCCGGTATCGCCAAAGATTGTGCGGTCGCGAGGAGATTTTTGAAGGCGAAACCCGTGACCTGACCTTTTGGTAGTCGTAGACCACCTCGAGCGGTCCAAAACAGTTGTCACACACGTGCAGTGGTTCGATCGGATAATTGCGGCCACATTCGCGGCACTTAAGCCCCGTTACGTAGCTCATATTTTATGGCCTAATCGATGTTGCCAGGGTCCTCTTCAAGTCTGATTTAGCTGCTTTCCCGCCCTCGGTGCACTTGCATCCAGGGCGCAAGCCAACTGGGATAACTCGGCTTACCACCTTTCCAAGGCCGTCATAAAAATACAGTTTGCCCGCCAGCGGCGACTTGCCGTCAAGCAGATAAGCCGTCGCTTCCCTGGCTTGGACAAAACCGATAATCCCGGCGGCCGAACCGATAATCCCGGCTTCGCGGCAACTTGCCACTTCACCCTCTAAAGGCGGATGTTCGAAAAGACATCTGAGGCAGGCGGTCTTGCCCGGAAGCACGGTCATCGCCTGACCGCGAAATCCGAGCACGCCTCCGTAACAAAACGGTCGGTCTAAGGCGACGCTGACATCATTGATCAGAAACTTGGTCTGAGGGTCATCGGTTGCGTCGATTACAAAGTCGTAGCCCTCGATAAGACCTTCGGCGCTTACGTGGTCAAGCCGTATCGGGTACGTTCTTACGGCTGGTAGGCGAAAGTGGCTAAGCAGATAATCTGCTGCGGCCTCAACTTTAAGCCTTCCGATATCGGGAAGTCCATAAATGAACTGACGGCCTAAGTTGGACAGCTCAACGGCTTCCGGATCTACCAGTCCCAGCTCGACCTGCCCAGTCATCGCAAGCCGAACCGCGGCGGGCACACCTAATCCGCCGACGCCGACGATGAGAACTTTCTTTGCTTTCACGCTTTGACCTTACTGTCGACCGATGCGTCGAGACAAAGCCGTCCGGTCGCAGAGCGATAGCCGGTCAAAGGTGAAACTTCCGTGGATAAGGTCTGGAGTTTTTACTCTGCCTTATCTTTCGGGATCCCACCAAAACCTGGCGGACAACCCGTCGGAATTAGCACCAGCACCCCTTGCGGGCCGGTTGCTGCGGCTTCATCGGGCCGGGCCCTCGACCGCTCTGGATAAGGCGGCGGTGTCGACGCCTCACTTATGCTTAGCCGAACCTACTTGTTTTGTCAATCGACCATTCGGTCAGGCAACCAAAAGGGCTCACGAGCCCAGCCGCTCAAAAGTCCTGCCATGACGCAAGGCTTCGAGCCCGATCGCCAAATCGCCGCCCGATCTGGTGCGGCGCAGGTCTACTGAGCTTACGTCGCGGCTGGATTCTTTGGCTTAAAGTTGGGCAAGCGACGAGGCTCGTCGAAATCAAGCCAAGTAACCGGCATGTTTTAGGTATTCTGCTACAAGCACTGCGCCCTTACCCGCGCCCATACAGGCGTTATGTGTCACCAAAACGTAGCTTATCCCGTTAGGTATCACGGAGTTGTGCCTGATCCGCCCGACCGAGGTTGTCATGCCGCGGTCAGCGTCGCGATCCAACCGCGGCTGAGGCCTACTTGGGTCGCGATGGACCGTAATCATGCGTGTGGGCGAGGTCGGAAGTTCAAGCCGAACAAACTCCTCGCCGAATTGCTCGAACGTTTCCGTTACTTCTTCGAGTGAGGCCGGTCGCGCAAGCGCAACGCTCACTGCTTCGGTATGCCCGCTCAGCACCGGAGCGCGGGTGCAAGTAGCGCTGATCTTGATCTGGCGTTCGAGCAAAGTCTCCCCGTGCATCGTACCCAGAATTTTGCGCGTCTCGATCTCTACTCGCTCCTCTTCGCGGGGGATGAACGGAATGATGTTGTCGATAATGTCCAGAGCCGGCAAGTCGCGACCGGCGCCCGAGATACCCTGCATCGTAACCACGAGAAGGGCCCCGATTCCAAAACGTTGATCGAGGGGTTTGAGTGTTATCGCCAAGCCCGTGGCAGTGCAGTTAGGCAGCGTCACTAGAAAGCCGTTCCATTTCCTGCGGCGCCTTTGTTCCGAAAGTAATCTTAAGTGGTCGAGGTTGACGCCTGGAATTATCAGCGGAACGTCGGGATCCATTCGATGGGGGCGCGCGGTCGAAACGGTCGGTACGCGAGCGGCGAAGATCGGCTCAAGTTCACTCGCTGCCTTGGACTCAACAGCCGCAAATACAAGGCCAACATCGTCGAGCTTAAGACGCCGCGCATCCTGCAGCGTAATCCCCAGCACCTTGGGCGACGGTGGCGCGTCGGCGACATACCATCGCCAGCTCCCGCTTGCTCCCTCGGTCAAGGCTTCGCCGAAAGTTTTGCCTGCAGACCGTTCGGATGCTGCCAGAGCAGTAACCTCGAAGTAGGGATGGCCCTCCAGAGCTGCCAACACCTGCTGGCCGGCTATTCCCGTGGCGCCAACCACTGCGACTGGAATCTTCGTCATCGTAGCCTTTTCGCAAAAGTGCAAATCCTAACCCATTTTCATCGTCTCAGAGCTTACAGATTCGAGCCTGCGCCAATCGTTTCGTTATCGTTTGACCTCCAAAGCGGTGCGTCAACTGTTACCCTCAGTCAAAACCAATCTGCCTAACTTTGCAAAGTGCTCCATGTCCAGCGTCACAGATTCTGGTAAATTGTGCGCTCGAACTCGCCGAACAGCGTTAAAGCTCGCGTGTCGCCGAACGGTAAAATCTGGCTTAGAAAGACGCCAGCGACCTTTTTGGTCAAATCTAGCCAGAAGTAAGTGTTGGCGAGGCCAGCCCAAGCAAGTCCGCCAGGGCTGCGACCGGTTGGCAGTTGCTCGACGTTGATTAGGAAGCCTAGTCCCCATTTCAACGTGATTCCAGGCCAAAACTCGAGATCGTTGGAGAGCTCCGGTATTGCGGTCTTGAGCGGTCTGACCGTAAGCTCGCCGATTTGGTTTTGCGTCATAGCAGCAACGCTTTCCGGGCGCAAAATTTGCGAGCCGTTGGCGCGTCCTCCGTTGAGGAACATCCGAAGAAATTTCATGTAATCGCGTCCGGTGCCGTAAAGCCCACCTCCTCCCATGAAGAACTCAGGGTTTTGTGGTACTTCGAACGGGATAACGGTGAAGCTTCCGTCGCTTTGGCGCTGATGCATCCCGGCGAGGCGCAAACGCTGACTTTCTGACAGGACGAACCTGGTGTCGTTCATTCCCAGGGGGCCAAAGATGTTCTCTTCAAAGTAGTCGGGCAATCGTTTGGCGCTTACGGCCTCGACCAGCTTGCCCACCCAGTCGATACTGATACCGTATTCCCAGCGCGTGCCAGGGTCGGCCACAAGCGGTGTTCGCAACGCCGCGTTCTGGCACGTGATGATGCCAGGCACGCCCGCGTAACGCATATAGCGTCCGATGTCTGCGTTCCATATGTCGTAGCTGAACCCGGAGGTGTGGGTCAGCAGGTGGCGCAAAGTGATCGGTCGGCGTGGCGGGCGCAACCGCGGCTTGCCGTTTTCGTCGAATCCCTCAAGAACCTGCACGGATGAAAGCTCAGGCAGGATAGCGCTAACAGGCGCGTCAAGCTCGAGCTTTCCTCGCTCGACGAGCTGCATGGCGGCAACCGACGTGATCGCTTTTGTCATCGAAGCGATCCACACAACCGTATCAACGGTCATCTCATCGTTCTTCGAAAGGTCGCGCCTGCCAAAAGCGCCCTCGTACGCGAAGTCACCGCCCGCTACTGCGAAGGCAGCAACACCTGGTACGTCCCCGCGCTCTACTGCTTTTTTGAAAATATCGTCCAGCTTTACTCGTAAGGTCATTGGCCCCCTCCTCGAATGCAACTTACGCTGCGCCGATGCGTTTAAACTTTTTGCTGCCACCGCAGGTAAAGCGTGTAAGACAGTGCGAGCTTTCCGGTGGCGCCTACTTAATCCTCACGTTCCCATTCGGGCTCGATATTTTTACCACTTTGGGAGTTGAAAAACCAGTTGAAGACGTTGACGTGCCTACGATCCTCCCAACATCCGCGAGCCGTAGTTCAAAAGCTCCCCCAAAAGAGCGGCTCGCCTAAGTAGCTCCTCGCGCTCGCCTCCCTTTGAATTGGGAAGGCTTGTAAGCACCTCGAATAAATTTGAGCTGATCACTCGAAGAGCCAGGCGCAGGCTTTGGGTTTCGACTTTGAGCTTGAGCGAGCGTCGGCGCGCTTCGATATAGTCTCGTATTTGGATAATTTCGCCCATGGCAGAAGTTGACGAAAGACGTCACGGCAAGCGCCGTCGCTGTGCCATCGTCAGCTACCAGTCAGTCCGGAATTGCGAAACCTATCTGCGCCAAGTCTAACGCTACCTTTGGGCAGTTCCCTCTGCACGATCATCATGCTCGCCTGCCAAAGCAACCACTAACAACCGTTCGAGCGTGTCCCGGCTACCGAATCTTTAGTCCCATGGCTCGTTTCTGTGCGATCTTCTCGTAGCCCCCTTTAGCAAACCATCTTACCTGGCTTACGATTCCGTTTAGTATGTCCAGTTCGCGCTGCGACAAGCCCGCCCGACCGAACAAGGCGCGTAGCGCAAGCATGATTCGCTGCGGGTTGTCGGGCGAGAGAAAGCCGATTTCGAGCAAAACTTCCTCTAGCCGTCGTATCATCATCTCTACCGCTTCCACCGGAGCCCGCGCAAATAGGGTATTGTGTGGCTCGGCGTTCGCGTTGGCTTTTTCTGCACCTATCGCTTCGCGCAGCGCCATCCTTAGTTCGTAAGCCACGATAGCCACTGCCTGCGCGAGGTTGAGCGAGGGGTAGGCGGGCGAGGTCGGTATTACGATAAGCTCTTGACATAGTTCAAGGTCGTCATTGCTCAAGCCGTTAGCTTCGGGTCCGAAGATTATCGCGATTCGGTTGGCCTGAGCGGCTTTAACTAGCTCGATCGTGACCTCGCGCAGTTCGCGCGCGTGCCTTCGGTATGAACCCTTACGACAGGTCGTGCCGACCGTCAGCGTGTGGTCGCCCACGCTGCTTAGCAGGTCATCATATATACGAGCTTCGTGCACAACGTCCGCTGCATGGACCGCCATCGTCGCCGCCGCTTTGCGATCGAACTCGGGAGGCGCAACCAGACGGAGCCGGTGAAAACCCATGTTTTTAAGGGCTCGTGCGGCAGCCCCTATGTTCCCCGCAATCGCAGGGCGAACTAAAACAAATGTAAACTTATCGTAAAGAGCGCCGGATGGCGTCAACTCTGGTTCCATCTTTAGGCTTTCTGGCGATAATATAAGGCTACCTCGGAGTCGAGACGAACAGTATGAAGATCATCGCTATTGGCGACATTCACATGGCTACCGATAACCTTCCACGCTTGGCCAATCTGGTAGCCAACGAAGACATGATTGTAATATCGGGCGACCTTACCAATTTTGGCGGCGAGTCGGAGGCTTTTACGGTCATTGATGCTGTGCGCCAGGTATGTCCCCGGTTGCTGGCGGTACCTGGCAATCTCGACCGCCCTGAAATTATTTCTTTTCTTGAGCGCCAGCACATAGCTCTTCACGGTCGGGGCGTGGTGGTCGGGGGCGTAGGGATTTTTGGCTGTGGTGGCTCTAATCTTACACCTTTCAAGACCCCGTTGGAGCTAACCGAAGACGAGATATACGAGACGCTGAGGCGGGGCTACGAGGCGGTTCGAGACGAAAGACCGCTGGTGATGGTCTGCCATACGCCGCCCCGCAACACGAAGTGCGATCGCCTGCGCAACGGGGCCCACGTGGGCAGCACCGCGGCGCGCCAATTTATTGAAGAGTTCAAACCAGACATTTGTATTTCGGGCCATATACACGAATCCCCAGGCGAAGACAGAATCGGTCCTACTCTCATCTTCAACGCCGGACCGTTCAAGGGCGGAGGCTACGTACTTGTCGACGTAAACGGCCGCCAGTTGAGCGCCCAGTTGCGGTTTCTTTGAGGTTCCGCTAATTGCCCTCGCGCGACAATCGTTGATGGTTTACGCGCAGAAGATAAGGCTAGGTTGGCCGTGGATTTTGCGAAGCCTACCTAGCCTTATCAGGAGACATCTTCTGTTTTCCTTCCCCATCAAACGCGCCAAATAGGGGTTTCAATGGTTTCGCTAGCTTGGTCATTGCTCGGTTCCTGGGTCGAGCTTTAAAAGCTGGCTGTTCGCCGACGGACGCATCGCTTGTTGCCAACCAATTGGCTGCTTTGCAATTCGAGCTCGCGCAAGTAGTATTTTACGTTTGTGGTAAAGGTAGTCTTTTTTGACGCTGCAGGGACACTGTTCGATACCAGGCAACCAGCCGGCTCGATCTACGCGCAAGTAGCGCGTCGGCATGGCGTGAATGTGACCGATCAGGAAGTGAATGCGGCCTTCCGGCGCGTTTTTCACGCGGCTCCTGGCTTGGCCTTCGGCGTAGGCCATTCCCCTCAGGAGTTGCGCCGTTTGGAAAAAAATTGGTGGCGTCGGCTGGTCGAGCAGACTTTTAGCCAGCTGGCGCGCTTTGACGACTTCGACGCCTACTTCGAAGAACTCTTCGAGCTCTTTGCCAAGCCGGAGACTTGGTCTCCAGCTCCTGACGCTCTCGACGTTTTGCAAGCATTGAAGAGACGTAACCACATAAGCTTAGGAATAATTTCGAACTTCGACGCGCGCGTGTACGGCATCTTGAGTGCCTATGGGATGCTCGAATACCTTGATTCGGTGACCATTTCTTCAGAAGCCGGCTACGCGAAGCCAGCGCCAGAAATATTCAGGATAGCCCTGGAGAAGCATTCTGTTGCGCCCAACGAAGCGCTTCACGTGGGCGATTCCCCAGCGCTTGACGTGCAGGGAGCTAGCGCTGTGGGAATCGGGGCGGTTCTTTATGATCCTAGGAGTCAATGGAGATCAGCGATCCCTGGAGCTATCGGGTACGTGAAGTCTTTGCAGGAGTTGCTAAGCTTGGTCGAAGTGACGGGCCAGCGATGAGGCAATAAGGTTGTTTCGAGAACTTTACCAGCTATGCCAAAAGGGCTTGTTGGTTCAGCGGGAATAATCGCGTTAGTGCTAGCAACAGAGGTCTTGAGAGCGAACCTAAGTACGTAGTGAGGACGCTGTGCTTTTTAGAATTCACCATGTAGGAATCGTGGTGCCTAGTTTGGAGCAGGCCTATCGCTTCTGGCGCGACGGTCTTGGCCTTTCGATTGAGAAGATAGCGATTATCGAGGACCAAGGCGTCAAGGCAGCCTTGCTTAACGCGGGCAATAGCGAAATCGAGTTGCTCGAGCCGCTTGGTCCCGATACTCCCGTCGGGCGTTTTCTCGCCCGTTTCGGCGGCGGGCTACATCATTTGTGCTTCGAGACCGACGACGTTGCAAGGGAACTCGAGCGGGCACGCTCGATGGGGCTGCCGCTTATCGACACGTCGCCCCGCCACGGTTTAGCAGGATTGATCTGTTTTCTCCATCCCAAGGCGTCTTGTGGCGTTCTCGTCGAATACGCTCAGACGCTAAGATAATAATGCTAGATTGACCTAGCTGGGAGTGCGAAACATGCCGATATACGAGTACCAATGTTGCGACTGCGAGGACAGTTTTGAGGTCTTTGTGCGCAATGGCGAGAGCGTTGAGTGCCCACGGTGCCATAGCGCGCGTCTGACAAGGCAGCTGTCTCGCTTTTCAGCAGGTCCGAGGAGCACTTCCCCATCGGCTTCAGGCCAGGCCCCTGTTTCCGGAGGATGTTGCGGCGGGGCTTGTGGATGCGGTTAATGACCGTTCCTCTATTGCTTTTGCTTTGAACGGGTTGATTTGAGCGGGGGGCGAGTCCGGTCGCGTCGCCACAAGGCCTGACGGACGTAGGCGGGGGTCACCTTGCCCAGTTCGTCTGTGAAGATGGTCGGCTTAAGGCCACGGGGAGCGGGCGGAAGCGTATCTCGCGAAATTTAGAGCGCCAATCACGGCAGGGCGCTATCATTTAGCCGTGACCATCCCACGCTGAAATTCGAATACCTTTTTGGCGAACTCTTTCTAACGGTCACTCGGCCGAATTATCCTTTTTTATAGACGGCCCGACAGCCACGGACTCTACACTCTCGAGCGCGATAGAAACGTGCGCTGGATTTGTTTAAGTGGCTTCGGCTATCAACGGATGCGCTGAAAACCACTCCTTTAGGTACGATACCGCATCTTCGGGCTTCTCGACTACCTTTAGGCAGTCGTAGTCGGACTCTACCACGGTAAGGTACTCGACCCAACAATCCAACACCGCGCGCCATTCCTTGCCGAGCAGCACGAAGGGCTTTGCAGGCATCAGCGATAACGCCAGCATCTGCCATACGAACGTTACTTCCGCCAGCGTACCCATCCCTCCGCGCAACGCCACGTAGCCGTCGCTGCTGTCGATTAGCCGCTTCATACGGGAGTACATGTTTCTTGCGCGCAGCTCCCGCATCACGAACGGGTTGACCTCTTCGTTAAAGCTGGACAAGGTTACTCCAAGTACCTGTGCGCCGGCTGCGCGCGCACCGCGCGAAGTCGCCTCCATCACGCCTCGGTAGCCACCGGTCGCTACGTCAAAACCGGCTTGTCCAAGTAGCATCCCCAACTGAAACCCCTGGCGATACAACGGATCGCCACATTGGGCCCGCGAACTGCCGAATACGGAAATCAGAGGGCGCTTGGCGGATATCTGCTCGGATGCCCGGCGTCGCTTTTTAGTGGTATCGAGTCCGTCGACTCTTCGGCCATCGGAGGCTGAAGCTCTACTCAAGAACTCAACGACGTGCCCTTGTGACGGACTGAGCTTAGAGGGAGGGGCAATCAGATCGCTTGAGATGTAGCCTTCGGCGCCCCTGGTCATACGGCGACCTCACAAGCCATGGTTGGCGGCTCCAGAGTGCTTTTCCTAGCTCCGCCTCTACTCAATATAACCACACACGGCGGCAAAATCACAGCTAACCGGCCAAAACAAGGTGGTTGATTTTTTGGCGAAAGCATCACGTGTTTCAAAATTTTGCTTGGAGGACAGCAATTGTTGCATAAATTTCGAGCGGCTTTTCCCTATGCTCCTTTGTTGGGTGAAAAAGCTTTGAGCTGTTGGGTGAAAAAGCTTTGAGCGCCGCGGCAGCGGTTGCGGCTGACGAGAGCGATCTGGCTTGCTGACTCTTGTTTGCGTGCAACGCAACGGCATATCGACTCGTCTTAAGGCGTGCAGTAAACTGGCGCTGTTCGACCGTAGTGTCGGCAATGTTTAGGTTGCATCTTTGGGAATAGCAAGCTTAAAGCAGTGGAACACTCGAGGCATAAAAAAGGCACTATCGGCTCGCTTTGAAATATTTCGCATTTCGCACGCGTTCTCTTTCCCGGGAACATTTTGGCTAGATGATGCGAATTGAGCGAAGCTTGAGACGATAGGAGGAGGACCAAAAGATGGCACAAGAACGTCCAGGCGCAGTAACGATGCGTGGTAACCCTCTTACGTTAATCGGACCTGAAATCAAGCCAGGACAGAAGGCTCCCCAATTTACCGCGTTGGACAACAATCTAGGTACGGTAGGGCTGGACAACTTCAAGGGCAAAGTAAAAATAATCTGTTCCGTTCCCTCCCTTGACACACCTGTGTGCGACAACGAGACTCGCCGTTTCAACGTGGAAGCGGCAAACCTTCCGGGCGATGTGCAGATCCTTACGATTTCGATGGACCTCCCATTTGCCCAGAAGCGATGGTGCGGTGCTGCAGGAGTCGACAAGGTGATTACTCTTAGTGACCATCGCAATGCCGACTTCGGTGAAAAATATGGCGTTCTGATCAAGGAGCTACGTTTGCTTGCGCGTGCCGTGTTCGTGGTGGACAAAAACGACAACGTTGTGCATGTTGAATACGTCAAGGAGATCACCAACTATCCAGATTATGACGCCGCTTTGTCCGCGGCGCGCAAAGCCGCATCCGCCTAAGCGTGGCATTAAGAGGAGCTGTGGGGTTTATTTCTGAGTAAGCCGAGGGCGTTCTGGGAAATTAGGCAGTGAGCGCGGCTGGTCAAGTTCGATGAGCGAGAAGACAGAAGAGCTCGGCCGGGACGTACCTTCATTGGCAGCTACGCTAAGCCAACGTGACGGGTTCGATCCGCGCCCGGGTCTTTACTGTACTATTTTCGGTCGGCGTGACGTTCGTCAGTTTCGCCCCGATCCGATTCCTGAACAGGTGCTCGCAAGAGTACTTCTTGCCGCACATCACGCGCCGAGCGTCGGTTTCACTCAGCCTTGGAACTTTATCGTCGTGCAGGACTTCGACCGTCGCCGCCAAGTCAAAGAGGTGTTCGAGCAAGAACGAGCGAAAAACGCCGCTCAGTTCGAGGGCCGAAGACGCGAGCAGTTTTTGTCGTTCAAGCTCGAGGGCATCATGGAGGCCCCCATCAATATAATCGTTACGTGCGAGGTGGGGAAATTCGGGACCGCGGTGCTGGGAAAGACATCTATTGAGGAGGTCGAGATTTACTCGACGTGCCTGGCGGTCCAGAATCTGTGGCTGGCAGCGCGGGCCGAAGGTCTCGGAGTCGGTTGGGTGAGTATACTGAATAACGACGCTTTGAGGTCGATCTTTTCGATCCCTTCGCACGTCGTTCCAGTTGCCTATTTATGTGTCGGTTACGCGCAGGAGTTTGCCCCGCGTCCTACGTTGGAGATAGCAGGTTGGGCGCCTCGGCTCCCTTTGGAAGAAGTTGTCTTCTGCGAGCAATGGGGAGAGATTGGCGAGAAGGGTCCAGAATTGGCTCGGCTTGCCCAAGACGCCGCCAACTGGAGCGGAATCCTTGCGTGAAAAAGTCAGTTAGCGGTGAGCGATGGCGCTAAAAGGCTTTGCGCCAAATAACTGGTAAGCGTGGGCTTAAGCCCAACGGGCTCGATTTCGCGGTGTTTTGCTCGCTCGCCGGAATCTTTTTTGCTCCTGACAAGCTGTCCCAGACGTTCGATGTAGTTTTCGCACTGCGATGCGAAAAAGGCATCGGCGTGTTTGATCGCCGCGAATCCTTGAGCAGATGCGCGCCTGAGGTTTGAATGCGGAAAACGAGCGGGTTGCGACGTGACGGAGCCTTGGGTGTCTGTTTTCTATCAGCCGGTTTCGCTTACAGCATTGGCGTTGCTTGCCGACTGGCTTTTGGGCGATCCATCTTGGATTCCCCATCCGGTCAGGGCGATTGGGTGGGCGATCGAGCAAGGCGAGAGCTGGCTTTACTCTGGGAGTCCGAGGCAGGATCTCGTTAACGGGGCGGTATTGGCTGTTTCTGTCATTGCACTTAGCGCCGCTGCCGCTTACGCTCTGCTTTTGAGCGCTGCTCTTTTTGGGGAATTTGTTCGAGAAGGCGTTGCCGTGGCGCTCGGATGGACTACGCTTGCTTTGCGCGGGCTTGACGAAGCCGCAAGACGCGTCGAAACCGCCCTGCGCTGCAACGATTATGCAGCTGCTCGGGCCGCTCTGCCCTCGCTGGTGGGTCGCGACCCTGAAACTTTGAATCTGGATGGAATTGTGCGAGCCACGGTCGAGTCGGTTGCGGAAAATGCCTGCGATGGCGTCATTGCGCCTCTAATTTTTCTTACGTTGGGCGGTCCGGTGATGGCGATCGCCTACAAGGCGATCAACACGTTGGACTCGATGATCGGGTATCGAGACCGTCGCTATCTTTTCTTTGGTCGTTTTGCAGCAAGGCTGGATGACGTGGCCAACTACATACCAGCGCGATTTACGGCGCTTTGTATCGTCGTCGTAAGCGCGCTTATGGGGCGCGGTCGACAGGCTTGGGCGGCGGTGCGGATGAGCGGTAGGTGTCATCCTAGCCCTAACGCTGGATATCCGGAGTCTGCGATGGCGGGTGCGCTCGGTATTCAACTGGGAGGGCCGGCTAGTTACGACGGCGAGCTCGAGATGCGGCCGTTTCTCGGCGTTGCCGAACGCGAGGCGGGCGTGAGCGACATTCGTTCTGCTCGCATGATGCTTCGTGCGGCGTCTTTGACCGCATTTTTTGTGCTGGTTGTCGCCCGCTTGCTTATACTTGGCTAGCGCGGCTTTTATAGCCCACAGTTTTCGTCGAGAAAAAGACGGGTCGCTACGGGTCCAGATTACGTTTTGCTAGCAGAGCACGCCTATGGGGCTTTTGGCAGAGACAATTGCTTCGATTAAGCCCGCAGACGAAAAAGCCGCGCGCGCCGTGGCGGCGCGATGGGATACGCTGACCAAGCCCCGAGGAAGCCTCGGGCGTCTGGAGGAGATCGCCTCGCGTTACGCGGCAGTGCGCCGCGACCCCCAAACCAGAACGGGTAAGGGCGCGATCGCGGTTTTCGTGGCAGACCATGGTGTCAGCGAGGAAGGAGTGAGCGCCTACCCAAAGCAGGTGACGGTGGAGATGCTTCGTAATCTGGCGCGAGGTGGCGCTGCGATAAGCGTTCTTGCCAGACACCTGGGGCTCGAGCTGGTACTTGTCGACGTGGGCGTGGAAACCGATACGAGCAGCGAGGGACTGCCCGCAGTGATATATCGGCGGCTCGGAGCTGGCACTCGCAACTTTGCGCGCGAGCCCGCGATGACGGCGGAACAGGCGATAAAGTCGCTCGAAGTCGGGATCGAGGTTGCACGGATGATGGCAGCGCGCGGCGTAACGTTGCTTGGGATCGGCGAGATGGGTATCGGTAACAGCACAGCTGCCACTGCTGTGCTAGCTGCTCTTGCAGGCATAGCTCCGGGGCTTTTGGCCGGATATGGAACGGGTCTCGATGAAGAAGGAAGACGGCGCAAGGTTGCGATCGTCGAAAAAGCGCTAGCGCTCCATCGCGACCGGCTCGGTGATGCGTTGGGCGTGCTTGCCTGTGTGGGAGGATTCGAGATCGGAGCGATGGCTGGCGTGTGCCTGGGCGCTGTCTCATCAGGTGTCGTGCCTGTTGTGGATGGCTTTATCGCTACCGCAGCGGCGGCACTGGCCGAGCGCTTGTCGCCTGGGATAAGTTCGCAAATGTTTTTCGCTCACCGATCGGCCGACGGTGGACATCAGGCGGTCCTGGATTATTTGAGGGCCCGACCGATTCTTGACCTTGAGATGCGGCTTGGAGAGGGAACGGGAGCGGCACTGGCGATCGCCGTGATCGATGCTGCGCTGGCGTTGCTGAATAATATGGCGACCTTTGCAAGCGCGGGCGTCTCGGACAAAGTGCGATGAGATAGGGCGCGAAGCTGCGCTATGGAAACGTCAGAGGAGCATTCGCACGCAAACGTGTGGGGCAGTTTGTGGTGCGAGGCCAGGCTTGCCGCAAGCTTTCTCACGATCGTGCCGATGGGCGTGGCGGGGCAGGCGCCTAACCGCTGTCTAACTGGTTCGTTCGCGTTTTTCCCGCTCATCGGTTTCTTGATAGGGGCGACTTTGGTCATCGAGGATTTCGTTTTGACTCCGGTCTTTAAAGCTCCGATACGATCGGTGGGCCTTGTTCTTTCGTTAGCTTTGTTGACCGGATGCGTTCATCTTGACGGTCTCGCTGACGCTGCAGACGCCTTTGGCGCGCGTGGCGACCGCCAACGCGCGCTCGATGTGATGCGCGACAGCCGAGTCGGCGTGTATGGAGCGGTTGCCTTGTTTTTTGTACTGATAGTTAAGTGCGCGGCACTAACGGCGCTCGACGGCTGGACGCGCCGCGTGGCGCTCTACGCAGCGCCCGGGCTCTCGCGTTGGGCGATGGTGGCGACTAGCGAAGGACTGAAGTATCTGCGCGCTGAGGGTGCGGGAGGAAAGCTTTTGGCACCGTGCCCCACGAGGTTCGCTAGGGCAGGTCTAATGACGCTCGGCGCTCTTTTGCCGGTGATCTGCGGTCCTTTGCTGATCGCGCTTGGTGCAGTGGTGCTGCTCGCGCTGGCTGCCAAAGCGTTTTATCGGCGATGGTTGGGTGGGGTTACAGGCGACCTTTTAGGTGCGGTGTGCGAGCTCAGTGAAGCTCTAGCACTTGTGATCTTTTGCGCCGCCGCTTGATTTTCTCGCCTTTGCCGACCGAGTGAAGGTTGTGCTCGATAGCGTTCGCTTGCTTCTTATTTAACTTGCACTGGATAGCCTGCCACCATCAGAATTACGCGGTCGGAGGCTGCCGCAATACGCTGGTTTACCTCTCCCAGAAGGTCGCGGAAACGGCGGGCGAGCGGATTTTCCGGCACGATTCCCGAGCCGACCTCGCTACTGACGACAACTGTGAAGCACGGCGCCGAACGAAGCGCCTCTGCCAGTTTGGTGGCCTCCCGCACTACGGCCTCATCGCTGGCTTTGGCGAACAATAAGAGATTCGACAACCAAAGCGTCAGGCAGTCGATAACTGTAACGTCCGCGATCGCGCCGAGTCTCTCAAGTTTAGCCGATACCTCGAGCGGTTCCTCAACCGTCTCAAAACAATCGGGCCGAGAAGCTCGATGGCGCCGAATTCGCTCGGCCATTTCCTCATCGAGCGGTTGAGCGGTTGCGATAAAGAAGGCACGACCGCCTCGGTACCTACTCTGGGCAAGCTTAATCGCATGCCTGCTCTTCCCGCTCCTCGCTCCCCCCGTAATAAGAGCCACTTTGTCGTTTGATTCGCCTGACTTCATTGCCTTTCGCTTCCAGGCATACTAGAGCGCTATCCTGTCCAAATTCATATGGAGATTCGATGGCTGCCCTTCCTCTTTCAAATCGAAGCCTCTAAGCTCACGCCCGATTGAGTTCTGACAGAAATTGGTTTTGACCACGAAGCTGCCTTTTTCAAGCGCGAAGTCGTCGCTCGATCCTTAGTTGAAGCTCCACTTATCGGTTAGACTTCGCGCTCTTCTTCTCGCTGGAAGTAGCGTTCAAAGCACTCTCGTACCTCGCGCCGCCGCTCTTTAATTTCGTTCAGAAGGCGCTCGCCAGCATCGGCCGACTCGAATCCCAGTTTGCGCGCCAACGGGGTCAGTTTTGCGGGGTCTGTGGGGATAGCCCACGCCGGCTGGTCGCTTTCGATGCGCAGCAGATGTTCGACTAAGGAGAGGAACTCGTAATGGGAGATCAGGCGCTCGCAATCGTGTGGGTCAACCAGCCCTGCCTCCCGGAGCACGGCTAGCAGTCGGCTAGCGGCTCGTTCATTTTGAAGCGCCGGATAGGTTTTGCCGTAACGCAAGGCGAGCATCTGTGTCAAAAACTCGACATCGACCAGGCCGCCAGGTCCGTGCTTTAAATTGAGTTGGCTGTCGTTTTCTGGGCTTACTTCATGCTCGATTCGCACGCGCATGTTTTCAATTTCTTTGACCTCGGCACACCTCAACGAGCGAGCGAAGGCGGCCTCTTTGCGGCAAAGTTCAATTTTTTCACGCAAGCTTAGATCGCCAGCAACGGCTCTTGCTTTGACAAGCGACTGACGCTCCCACACAGCGGCGCTTGTGCGGTAGTAATCGCGCCAGCTTTCGAGCGCGGTTACAAGCGGTCCAGCGTTGCCCGATGGCCTAAGCCTCAGATCGACTTTGTAAACGTACCCTTCGCGGGTTTTTGTCTCGAGCACGGCGATAACCTTTTGCGCGACTCGCGCTGCGGCTTCATGACTTGCGAGCGGGTTTTCTGCGAGTGGTTCGTAGATGAAGATAAGATCGAGATCGGAGTTGTAAGACATTTCGGCCGCTCCAAGTCGGCCCATCGCCACGATCGCCATCGCTACACGCTGCGCCGTCGGAATTTTTGGGGCGCACTGCTCGCGCGCAATTTCGAGGGCGAACTCCAAGATAGTCTCAGCAAGCACGGTGAGCTCGCGCTGGACTTCGCTGAATCCGATTTGCGCGTTGAGGTCGGCCATCGCTATGCGCAAGAACTCCTGATGGCGAAAACTGCGCAGCATGTCGAGACGGCTTTCGTAGTCCGGGCACGCGCTGAGCAGGTCGCGCAGTTCGTCGGCAAGTTCCCTCGGTAAGCGGCTTACGCGCGCTAGATCGGACCGTACGAGTGTGTCAAGAAGCTCCGGATGACGGATAAAAAGCGCGGAGAGATAGCGACTGGAGGAAAACAGCCGCAAAAGCGCCCGGCGTGTCGGTTCATGGGTGTCGAGAAGCGAGAGAAACGAGGTTCGGGCTCCCACAGCCGCGATAAACTGGGCGAGATTAGCAAGCGCCATGTCCGGATCGGGTTCATGTCGAATTTCGTCCAATAGCCGCGGCCCAAGGCTTTCAAGTAGCGCCCGTCGCCGTGGCGTCGAAAGCGCGTACTCAGGGCCTCGAGCAAGAAGCAGCAGATGGTTTGCGCTCTCTTCGGGATTCTTAAATCCCAGCGCACCGAGCACCGGAGCTGATCGCTCAGGTTCGAGCGCAACGGCCCAGGCCTGTCGCGCGGTTGCAGAAACGGCTTTCGCGTAAGGCCGTTCGTCCGCGCCCAGAAGTTCGGCAAAGATGCTAGACACTTCGTTGCGGTGCTTCTCCAGCAGCTCGTTGAATCGCTCGACCGCCTTGGGGCTCTTGCCTAGACCGAGCCGAGCGCTCAAAACGCGCATTGCCGAAACGTCAGCTGGAAGCGTGTGGCTTTGCAAACCTGCCGCTACTTGAAGCTTGTGTTCGACGTCGCGGAGAAAAACGTACGCCTCGCTAAGTTTGCGGGCGCGTTCCCCATCGATGTAGCCCGCGCGCGCCAATCGTTCAATCGCCTCGAGCGTGCGCGGTGTTCGTATCCTTGGGTCTCGTCCTCCATAAACCAACGTCAAAGCCTGAACGATAAATTCGAGCTCGCGAATTCCGCCACGGCCAAGCTTGATATTGCGCGCGACCATCACGGGTTCGCGCATTTCGAACTCTATCTGACGCTTCATCGCCCGCAACTGGCCAAGCGTCTCAAAGTCCGAGTAACGCCGGTAGATGAAGCGTTCTAGTTCTGCCAAGAACCGGGCGCTCGGAGCTCTGGGACCAGCCACCGGCCGGGCCCGCAACAACACCGCTCGCTCCCAGGTTTGCCCGAAGCTTTCATAAAACGCCAACGCTTCCTCAAAGGAGGCCACCAAAGGTGCAAAGCGTCCGCCGGGTCTTAGTCTCAAGTCAATTCTGAAGCCGGCGTTGCGTAGAAGCTCGGTGGTGAGTTCGGCCCGTTTGGTCGCGATCAGTTTGTCCGTGTGGGGATCGTTCCCGACAGCGTCGAAAAGATAGGCCAGATCGAGATCGGAGCTCAAATTTAGTTCGCCCGCACCGAGCTTGCCCAAGGCGAAAACGCAGAGCGAAATATCCGGCGCCGGTCGTTCCTTTGCAAAGCGGGTAGCTCCGAAAAGGGCAGCTTCGATACACCGGTCGGCCAATGCCGACATCGCGGCCATCGTTTCCGTTACGTCCAAACGATCGAGCAAATCACCGACTGCAATCTCCAGAAAAATCCGCTGCCTACTCAGAGCAAGCCGCTTTTGAAACTCCCCTAGGTCGTCAATTTGGTCGAAGTTGAAATCAATGCCGAGTAGAAGCCTTCTTAGGTCCTGAGCACGCACCCGGCGAAAAAATTCGAGCCATCGCTGGCCCATCGTGGCTAGCCCGGTTGCGACTAACTCCGAGGCACCTAGGCAAAACACTAGGTCTTGCGCGACATCCGAGTCGGCTAAAGCCTCTCTGAGTAAGGATGGTGTTTGCTCGGCAAGCTTAAGGAGGAAGGAGCAGGCCAGACGTTCGTCTGGCGCTTTTACCTCTACAAGATGCCGTCCAAAGGCCGCAAGCCTTTTATCGCCCAGCGCCGCTTCTAGGCGCGGCTGAACGGCATCCCAGTGCACGCTACCGCCGAGCAAAGTTGTAGCCATGCCACTAGCATAGCAGACACGCAACAAGGCGCAGTTGGTCTCGCCGCACCAGTTGCCTAACTGAGCGGTCGAGCCGCTCTCAGGAGGGCGTTACGGTGCAAGAAGATTAGGTTCGTTTCGGCGGTGCGAAGAGATTATCCGAGCGAAACAACTTCCGATAATTCGGATGTGCACGAAAAGCAAGACCTAGGTAAACAAATAACTTTTTTCCAGCCACGAACGAAGAGCAGTGCTGATAACGGGATGGACCATCTGCGGCCAGGCTCAGTTACGCGGGGTGCTCTAACGTTAGGCGAACCCTGGCATCACGCGGGAGGAGCTTTTCTTTTTCTTTAAGGCTTGGTTTCGAAAATAAAAGCCTTTGTGGAAAAGCTTGGACTTAAGCCCGCCGCACTGGCGCGTGATGGTGCCTGTGGTGGGAAGAGCCACTACGGCCGTGACGATGGCCAGCGTGGTGACTCCTTGGATGCCATACGGCATGGTGCAAATAGCTATGCCGCGCGCTCGAGGACACCGTGTAAGGACCGCGCCATACGCTGGGCGTAGGGGGTGGGTCGGCCATAGCAATCTCCGTCTCAATGCCCGGGAAGTACTTATCCCTGTTCCGGCTGACCTCGAGGGCAGCTAAAAACTCGGCGTAATAATTGCGGGAAGCGAAGCCGAAGTGGGGTCCTCGGTAGTATTTGAATATCTTTTCAAAGTCGCTTCCTTCAGCAGCGACGGCGTCGTCCATGCCAGCCGTTCCATAAATGTACGCCGTAATGGCGAGCGGCCAACTGCCGAAGTGCTCATAGTTGCGGCGAAGGATTCGAGCTGCAGCCTCCGTCGAACGCTCAATATCGAAGCGCTCATCATACGAGCGATTTACCACAAGGTCGTATTCCCGTGCTGCTGCTGCAGTGAGTTGCCAAAGACCCACAGCGCCAGCGTGCGACCGCGCTCCGGCGTAGAAGCACGATTCAACCCCAGGCAATACGGCTAATTCCAGAGGAACGCCCGCTATAAGTAGTTCGCGCTCGATTATCGCCTTATAGAAGTCTGCCCTGACCAAACCCGCTCGGAAACGCTCTCGCATCCCTTGTTGAACTCTGAGGTTGTCTGCAGCCTGAGCGTAATCTGGAAACGGGTCATGTTCGAACAGAGAAGCTACATGGCGCTCGTCGTAACCCAACGGTGGCCATCCTTGGCGCAGATGGTCAAAAATATCGCGGTACTTGGCCTTCAAATAAGCGTTGACCCACTCGATTTCACTCGGCGTTGGATCGCCGTAGCCGTCCAAATGAAAAACTTCGTAGATTCTCGAAATCTTATCCCGGTCATGAACGATAAAGTCGCGCGTCGAATACCGGGTGAAAACGTCGATCCAAAAGTTCACGTTCGGCTCGATACTTGGAAAGCGCGGGAAATTCTCGGACGAGTAAGCGCGAATTGCGAACAAACAAATCGGGCTTAAAATTGACAAGAGCAGAAAGGTCTTGAACGATCTCTTCAGCCAAAAGTGTGCGCGTTGGCTTCGGGCCCGCCGGTTCTTTACTTCCTCTGCACTAGCTTCGTCTAGGTTTTCTTGTCTCGAGGTCATCGGCCTTATCCTCCGCGCTCGTGGCCTGATCGTCTCCCTCAACTACAACAGCAAGTATGCAGAGTTTGGCTGAAAATACAAGACTTAACAACTACCAGCATAAGCTAATTCCCCGTCTTGGATCTAGCTTCGCGTTGCGACCCGTCCGACGCTTTCTCATCCGCTTATTGCGTTGAAAAGGCTCGAAACCAAAACTGGAACACTACAACTTGGGAAAGCGAGGAGCCGTAAAGCAATCTCGTTCCCCATTCTCAACGAAAGAAAGTCCGATGTTCAAAACAAAGTTTTCGCTGATAAACTGTGCTTCGTGCTTTTTTAACAGGCCAAATTCAGCGCTTTAAGGTCAGTGAGGGGCGTGACTTTTCGTCGGCAATGGCGGTAGGCAAGCAAATAGTTTCGGGCGGAATTTACATGACTAGGTTGTTATTCTTAGGAAAATCCAGCAGGTTAGCTCGAGTTGCATAAACGTAAGCGAAGGACTTCCGTGTATTTTTCGTCTTTTCGACGCCCTGGCGTAGGCTTTTCGTAGAGATCCTTGCGGCGGACGAGCTTGAAGTGATGTCACGCCGTGGCGCTGTCGGGTTATCTTAGAATAGAGACGATTTTTAGAATGCGTACGTTTGGCGAAGAGATCGAGATTTCAGCCGTTGGGCGGTTCGACGCAGTTATAAGAGTGCCAGGCTCAAAAAGTCTTACGAATCGCGCGCTTTTGCTGGCCGCGATGGCCAGGGGCGCCACCCGCATCACAGGAGCGCTTTTCGCCGACGATACCCGTGCGATGGTCCAGGCGCTACGACAGCTCGGTTTTGACGTGGTGACAGACGAGCATTCATCCTCGATAGTCGTGGAGGGGCGCGGGGGGGCCATTCCAGCCCATCAGGCAGATCTTTTTGCGGACGGAGCGGGAACGGTCATGCGCTTTTTGGCCGGTTTCTTGACGCTCGGTAAAGGCCGATACCGGCTCGATGGGAACTCCAGGATGCGGCAGCGGCCGATTGGTCCGATGGTTGCGGCTTTACAAAGCTTGGGGCTACGAGTGTCTTTCGAAGGAATCCCGGGGTATCCGCCGATTGTTGTTGAAGCTGGACCCGATTCGTTTCGCGGCGGCAGCTGCACGATTAATGCTGCTATATCTTCCCAGTTTGTAAGCGGGCTTCTTCTGCCGGCTCCGCTTTGGCGCGACGGGCTTCGTCTGACTGTTACCCAGGCGGCAGCGCAGCCGTTTATCTGGATGACTGTCGCGCTGATGCGGCAATGGGGTGCGCAAGTCGACTACTTGGGACAGCTTGTCAGCGTGCCCGGAGGACAGAACTACAAGTCAGCTGGTCGTTTCGAGATCGAGCCGGATGCGTCGAACGCGAGTTACTTTGCGGCCGCGGCAGCCTTGTGCGGAGGCCGAGTGAGATTACCGGGAGTTTTTATCGGGCAGTCGGTGCAGGGAGATGTGGCGTTTTTGAAGATTCTAGAGAAGATGGGAGCTAAAGTGCGGCAGTATGAGCAAGGAACGGAAATCTCGGGCACCGGCAGCTTGTGTGGGGTTGACGTTGACATGAGCTCGATACCGGACATGGTGGCGACGCTTGCGGCTTTGGCTCCGTTCGCCAGCACGCCGACCACGATTCGCAACGTGGGCTTCATTCGGCATCACGAAAGCGACCGTTTGGCGGCTATCGGTCAAGAGCTTAGGCGTTTAGGTGCCGTTGTGTTCGAGCGGGAGGACGGGCTTTACATCGAGCCGTCTAAGCTTACGCCTAGACAGGCGGTTGAGACATACAACGACCATCGAATCGCGATGGCCTTTGCGGTAGCTGGGCTTAAGCTTGGGGGTCTTCGGCTCAAGAACCCCGCTTGTGTGACCAAAACTTACCCCACCTTCTTTGACGACCTGGCTTCGCTTGCGTAACGCGCGATATCAACCAGTCGTATCGGGCGAAGTAAGCTAGAAAACCCTACCGCGGCAGGAAAAAGAAAGGCCAGGTAGGAACAAAAAGGCCCGAGCCCGCCTCAAAAGCGCAAAGTTAGACAGTGGCCTTTAAGTTGCGAGCTCGGGCTTCAAGGAGGTCTTAACGAAAATCTCGGCTTCTCGCCGGTCTACGAATCGGTTCTCCTTAATTCGTAGTATCGCTACTCGATTGTCGGCGCGCCTTGTTTTTGTTCAATGAGTTCGACCTTATAGCCGTTAGGATCCTCGAGGAACGCTATGACTGGTCCCCCAAATTTCATTGGTCCAGGTTCGCGAACCACCTTGACGCCTTTTTTCTTTAGCTCCTCGCACGTGCGATAGATGTCTTCGACCCCGATTGCAATATGGCCGAAAGCGTCGCCAAGGTTATAGCCGGACTTACCCCAGTTGTAGGTCAGCTCGAGAACAGTAGAATCCCGCTCATCCCCATATCCGACAAAGGCCAGAGTAAATTCTCCGTTCGGATAGTCCTTTTTCCGTAAGAGTTTCATACCGAGTGCGTCGCAATAAAACTTCAAGGACTCGTCCAGATCGTTTACCCGCAGCATCGTATGTAGTAGTCTCACTGTCCACCCTCCATAATCTAAAATTTCTTGGCGTGGGGCTAAGACGGCTTCCACGCTAATGTAAATCAAACCTTTGGGCCGCGATCTTAGTCCGTCTGATCCTCGGCGCAAAAACTTCTGATGAAGGCAACGATGTCTGCTATCTGTTCGTCAGTAAGCCTTGCGCCGAAGGCCGGCATGTCTTTCATCCCAGCCCACCGTCCGCCGTTTTTTATAATGCCATAGAGCGTTGCATCAGACATCAATTTCATCCAGCGGCAATCGGTAAAGCTATGAGCGACGCGCATGGAGGGCAAAGGTGGGCTATCATCGGTGCCGTTGGCATTATGGCACCGTGCACAATAGGTCATGTAGTTGGCCCTTGCGCTGGCGCTTGGCTCAGCGAAGCAAGCTTTTGCTGTAACTGCCGCAAAAAGCAACGCCATGCTCAGCAACCTGGCACAGCGAAAGGCTAACTTCAAAATTTGGCTAGCTTTTCTGCGCAGAACGATTCTTTCAACCACCTTTACGAGGCTGCAGCCTGACCCGTTAGGGATCCGATCACAGGTCGCCTCCGTCTTGGCGTTCTTCGCCCTTTTCTGAAGCATAATTTACGTACGTTTTTTCCCATAAAAAGTAGCCCCTTGGAGCAGACCGCACCAATTAATTAGTCGTGAAACTGAATCAAGCGTGCGCAGGAGCCCACTTGGGCGCGCAGCATATGTTTTACGCACAGTTTTTATGCGATAGGCAGACCAACTGCTATCCTAAGCCCGCTTGGCGCTCTATTTCTGCACCGAAAAGAGTTCGACCAATGAGACTTTTTGAGGCCGAATTGCTAGAAAAGTTCGTTCGTCAGATTGGCTCGCTTTCGCCGGCGGCGAGCGGCAAACTTCGTGTGATCGGGGCGCCTAGATTAGCTCGAGCTAGTATGGGTTAAGTGAAGGGTCTCTGCGCGATAGGATATTTGGAGAGGTTCGGCGGAAAGGGTCGCCTAATTTTCCGTTTGAGTGCGAGCTTAATTTGGTGTGAGTTTACGTCAACGTCCGCAAGCTTGAGACTCAACATCACAGCCGCCAATCCTAGCTCGCCTTTTTTGGCCCTTTTACGCTCGTTTCTAGAGACTGGAATCTGTTGAGGGAAGCTTGCTTAAGGTAATCGGCGGCACAAATCGAGGGCGCTATTTGAAAAGTCCCCGTGGTCTTGCTACCAGACCCACTACCTCCAGAGTGAGAGCTTCGATCTTCTCGCGGCTTGCAGCTCGCATCGACTTTGAAGGCCGGCGGGTACTTGATCTTTTTGCGGGCAGTGGGTCGCTGGGGATCGAGGCTTTGTCTCGTGGCGCTCAAAACGTGGTTTTCGTGGATTCCAGCCGGGCCGCAGTGGAATCTATAAGGCGCAATCTACAAGCTTTGGGCTTAATTCGGCAAGGTCGGATCGAACGTGCCACCGTCGCTCGCGCGCTGTCACGGCTTGCGGCTCGAGGCGAGAAGTTCAGCCTTGTTTTTATGGATCCGCCCTATGGTTACGGACTGGCCGATCAGGCACTAAGAAAGCTTGTCGAGCTCAATTTGCTGGAAAACGGTGCCTGGATCGTAGTAGAAATTTCAACCCGGGAAGAGGCACCGTGTGTGGCCGGCCTTGAACGTGTCGGCGACTATGCTATTGGTGACCATCGGCTTTTGAGTTATACCTTTGGCTCGGTTGCCTCGTTAGATCAGGATTCAAGCGGCCATTCAGGTGGGGAGGCCAATGGAGCAGAGCCAAACTAACCGCAAAACGATTGCTGTGTACCCTGGTACTTTCGACCCGATCCATTACGGACACATCGACATCATTCGGCGCGCTGCCAACATCTTTAGCGAAGTGATTGTTGCCGTCGCGTATAACCCGCATAAGGACCCAGCGCTGTTCAGTGCTGATGAGCGAGTGGAGATGGCTCGCGAGGCAGTTGCTGACCTTGGTCCTCGAGTACGAGTCGATAAGTTCACGGGTTTGTCCGTAGATTATGCCCAACGGGTAGGGGCCTGCGTTTTGATTCGCAGCTTACGGGCGGTGACGGACTTTGAGTACGAGTTTCAGATGACCCAGATGAACAAGTATATCCGCCCGTCGATTGAGACCGTATTTTTGTTTGCCAGTCCCTCGCTGTTTTTTTCGGCTTCGCATCTTATAAAGGAGGTTGCTGGGTACGGCGAGCGTCTTCCAGACCTTGTGCCACCTAACGTAATGGAGCGTTTGCGCCGCAAGTTAGGCTTGAATTAGACGTTTTAGCGAGGATGAAGTGCGCCGGTGGCTGGTTGGTAACAGGGCCACCTTCGCGTATCTGCGCGTAAACCGGGTCGTGAGGAGCTAAGGGCTTTCGGGATTCAAAAACGTATGGGGCTTAAACTAAATCGGCGCGTAGCCGCAATCAAACCGTCTGCCACGATGGCTGCTGAAGCGCGCGCTACGCAGATGCGCGAGCAGGGAGTGGACGTAATCTCGCTGGCTGCCGGAGAGCCCGACTTCGACACACCTGAACGGATCAAGAACGCTGCCCGTAAAGCGTTGGAGGCAGGTCTTACTAAATATACGGCCACTACGGGAACTCGGGAATTAAAAGAGGCGATTCGTTTCAGGCTCAAGGCCGACACCGGCTTGGAGTACGAGTTGTCGGAGATTGTTGCCTCGGCCGGAGGCAAACAAGCTGCCAGTAACGTAATTAATACGCTGTTCGATGAGGGCGACGAAGTGATTATTCCCACGCCCGCGTGGGTAAGCTATGCGGCGATGGTCGAGCTTAGCGGTGCAACGCCCAAATTCGTGCCAACTCGGGAGGAAGACGGCTTTATCCTAACGCCAAACCAGCTGCGCAGCGTGCTTAACTCTAGGTCTAGAGGCATCATACTCAATTCCCCCTGTAATCCTACGGGCGCGGTTTACAATGAGGAGCAGTTGCGCGCGCTGAGCCAGGTTATTTTAGAGGCCGGGTTGTGGGTTATCTCGGACGACGTTTACTCCAACATGGTCTACGACGGCGTCGCCCCTCATCTATTTTGTGTCGAACCGCGGCTTAGAGAACGTGGAATAATCGTAAACTCTTTGTCCAAAACCTATGCGATGACAGGATGGCGAGTGGGCTTTGCCGTGGGGCCACGAGAAGTGATGAGCGCGGTTGGGCGCCTTCAGTCGCAAAACAGCGGTAACCCGAACTCGATCGCCCAGGCGGCAGCCGTGGAAGCTCTTACCGGTCCGCAAGACGAAGTTAAACTTATGATGGAGGAGTTTCGCCGTCGCCGCGCCCTAGTGGTCGAGCGAGTCCGTGCGTTGCCTGGTTTTGCGTTGACCCATCCTCCCGCAGGCGCTTTTTACGTTTTTCCGAAAGTCGCAAAACTTCTGGGAGCGGTCTGGAATAACATCACCTTGAACAGCGGGGATCAGCTGGCCGACATGCTTCTCGAGCGAGCGCACGTAGCTGTGGTCGGCGGTACCGACTTCGGATTTCCGGATCACATTCGGATCTCCTATGCAAATTCGATCCCCAAGCTTAATGCCGCCTTTGACCGCATCGAGCAGGTGCTACGTACCTTAGGCTTCTAATTCTCTGGCGGCGTTGAAAAAGCAGCTCTTCGGTCGCTGCCATCGGTGGCGCAGTGCGAATAGCTCGCGAACCACGCTGGTCGCTCACCGTCTCTGAAGCTATCGATTTGCAAAAAAGGATGGCTTCGTGCCTAAGCCTGCGAGGCGGCCCCCGTAACGCTCGCCTCGTCGCTGGTGCCGACGTGGCTTACGACCCATCTGTTCAACGATGTTTCGCTGCCGTGGTGGTGCTCGAGCGACCCCACCTTGAGGTCGTGGAGGAGGTCACGGCTGACGCAACGGTGAGCTTTCCATACGTTCCGGGTTTGCTTAGCTTTCGCGAGGGGCCGGTTATTGTCGAGGCGTTCTCAAAACTGAAGGTGAGACCACAGGTCGTGTTTTTTGATGCTCACGGGTACGCCCATCCGCGACGCTTCGGTCTTGCCTGCCATATAGGTTATCTGCTCGACATCCCCTCGGTTGGATGCGCCAAGTCTGTGCTCGTTGGAGAACCACAGAGGGCTTTGCCAGAGAAGGCGCTGTCATGGGTTTGGTTGATCGATAAGGGCGAGCGTGTGGGCGCTGTGTTGCGCACTCAGACGGGGCGTCGTCCAATCTATGTTTCGCCCGGCTACCGTGTTGGGTTTTTAGCTGCGATACGGCTTGTCAGCGAAGTTCTGGGAAAATTTAGAGTTCCCGAGCCGACGCGTCTGGCCGACATTTTGGTTGAGCGGCACAAACGAAAATATTTACAGCAGCGAGGCGTAAGAGAACGATTGACCTCATAGTACCGGCCGGTTTACAAGCGGCCGGTTTACAGATGCTCTTTCGAAAGCTTGACTTTTGCTGGCGCAGGCGGGCGGCCGGTGCGCAAAAACTCTCTGTAGTCAGCTATGACTTGGGCATGATCGAACGCGAGCGGCGTAGGCGGCTTGTCAGCATGAAATAATCCCACCTCCTTGGCGTCGTCCTTTGCTTTCGGTTCGCCGCAAGCGCGCCCTACGTACACGACTGTGACCGTATGGCCCCGCGGGTCCCGGTCAGGGCGAGAGTAAACGCCAAGTAACGCCGTAAGTTCTACCTCGAGCGAGGTCTCTTCAAAAGCTTCTCGCACAGCCGCAAGTTCGACTGACTCGCCGACTTCGACAAAGCCACCAGGAAGGGCCCATCCCAGCGGGAAATTCCGGCGCTCGATCAATACGATGCGATCCTCAACCTCAATGATGACGTCTGCCGCGAGAAGCGGGCAAATAGGTTTCATATTCATTCATAATACGACCGGTACCGTCCCGAGGGTAGAGCGTTTAACCCAAAAACTCGGCGCATGGCGAATTGACGCCTGCGCATCGCATGGCGCGCGCTGAGCTTGCCATTTTCACAAATGTTCTGATAAGACTTCGCCTTGCCGAACACCAATCGTTCGACTTTGCGCGATCAGTTAGACTTGCAATTCGTCGCTAAGTTTTAGTTGCCCAAGGCGAAAGCTTTAGCTGCGAGAATTTTTGGTGGCGATGAATCGAGAGATCCTGGGCGAACGACCGCTGTTCAGTGTTTGAACAATGTTAGCTGCGAAAATCTACGATTTTGGTGATATCAGGCTTGAAGAGATGGAGCGGCCGAGGGTGGGTGCCGATGATATCCTTGTGCGCGCAGTTGCGTGCGGGCTCTGCTCCAGCGACTTTTTGCCGTGGTACGTCAAGCGCAAGGCACCCTTTGTACTCGGCCATGAGCCAGTGGGCGTGGTCGAGGAGATCGGCGAAAACGTCCGTGGCTTTTGCCCAGGCCAGCGCGTTTTCGTGCATCATCATGCGCCTTGCTGGCAATGCGCGCCGTGCCGCCGAGGCGAGTACGTCCAGTGCCCCACGTGGCGCTCGAGCAAGCTTGAACCGGGAGGAATGGCGGAATTCTTTGTCGTTTCTCCGATAAATCAGCGCGACACGCTCGTGTTGCCAGCAGAGATGTCCGACTTAGACGGAGTGCTAATCGAGCCGGTGGCATGCGCCTTAAAGGCGATGCGCAGAGCGGATATTAAGCCGGGAGAAACCGTAGTGGTGCTTGGACTTGGTATCATGGGCATTATCAATGTAGCGCTGGCACGCCATCTCGGAGCGGGATTGGTCATCGGTGTCGATCTGGTCGAGCAAAGAGCCGTACGCGCCACGCGCTTCGGCGCTGACCTAGGTTTGACGGTGTCCGAAGATAACTTTGTGGCGCAACTTGCGCAGGTTACAGGCGGCGCGATGGCTGACGTGGTGATTGTGGGACCTGGTACAGCTAGCGCCCTTAAAATGGGCCTTGCCGCCGCTGGCGCGGGTGCACGCGTCGTTCAGTTCAGTCCCGTCCCGCCACAGGAAACGATCGACATCTCGCCCTATGAGATGTACTTCAAGGAAGTCCGACTTTTGCCGAGTTATTCGTGCGGTCCTGACGACACGCGAGAAGCGCTAAAACTCATTTCTTCGGGCGTACTTCGAGCAGCTAGTCTTGTAAGCCATACGTTTCCAATCAGAGAGGTCGCTCGCGCCTACGCTGTGGCGCAAACGCCCGAGGCCCTAAAAGTCGTGGTTTCGTTCGACAAACAGTAGCATAGCAATGACTGAGCGAAACTGGTTCGAGAAAGTGTATGGCAAGCTCCTTGAAGTCAGGCACTAAGAACTTACGCGTCCAGCAAACCGCGAAGACGCGACAAAAGCCCCCTACACTTCGCCGCTTTAAACCGAACTTCCGATGGGAAGAAACCGAGCTCGAGCCGTATAAAGTGGCTTCAGGTACCGTGGGCGATTTCCGAGGGGCGTCCCGCCAAGTATTAATCGGTAAGCGCGGCGAACAGGTCGCATTTCACGTCCGCTACTTTGAGCTAGAACCTCAGGGTTTTACCAGCTTAGAACGCCACCGACATGCTCACGTGGTGATAGCCGTCAGAGGGCGCGGCTTTGTGAGGGTGGGAGATCAAGAGTATGACGTGTCGCCAATGGACTTGGTCTACATCGGGCCGGACGAGCCACATCAGCTTAAAGCCAGTGCAGACGAAAGTTTTGGATTCTTTTGCATCGTCAATGCACGACGAGACAAACCGCGACCCATCATCTCAAGGGTGTGATGCTCAGAAGTACAGCGGCGTGTTGCGCGTACCTTCAGCTAGCTAGGGAAAGTCAATGCAAAAGCTACGGCGTTCCCAGCCAAGATTACTTTGAACCAGTATCTTGGCCGCGGCTTACGAAAAGCGGGTTTTCGGTCCAGGGCTTTCAGGTAGATTGAGAAGGCGGACCGGGAGCCTTGCGGGCCCTAATGCGGCTGGAGGTGACTTAAAACGGTTTCCACTCAGCTCTTGAAAAAAGCACACCTTGTGCCGGTAGCGAAGGCTCGGTACGGCAAGCTCACTGAAATTGGCAGTCAGGGGCTTGCGCTAACCCGCCCAAGACAAATTTGAAGTTTGGGCGGTTGGGCAGGGCGGCGCAAGCCCAACTCCTGCCGATAATTTCCTTATGAGCTTGACTTGGCCTTGTGAGCCCGACGATGGCGGCGATGATGCGACATGGCTCTACGTCGCGGCATCGAGGCCGACGTTTTCTCGGCTATAGCCTCAGCACGCTCAGCCGCTGCTCGAGCGTCGTTAGCGGCTTGCTCAACGCGGCTTGCGGCAGCTTGCGCTTGCGCGGCAGCCTGTTGAGCCTGTGAAGCAGCTGCATCTGCGCGTGAAGCAGCTTGGTCAGCGCGGCTCGCTGCGTTCATCGCCTCCTGAGCCGGGTCTGGCTTGTTCGAGGCACATCCGGCGAGCAAGCTCAGCGCCAACGCTGCTCCCGCTACCCTGGCAACTTTCGAGTGACGCGTAATGAACTCGTGTATCATCCTCTATCCCTCCTTGAAGTTTTAGCGGCCACAAAATCTATTTTTGGTGGTCCGGTTAAACACAAACTAGGTTTGCTGCAATGCTGGCACAATGTTCTCTTACCTGCAAGAGGAAATCGAGTTTTCTGGATGGGGAAAATGTCCTCACGTTTGCTCGATTCCACCCTAGGAGTTAGAAATCTTCGTCGCCGAAGTCCTCAAGTCCGTGGCTATGGTCGCCGGCGCCGTGAGGCATCGGCGTCTTCTTTTTCGGTTTTTCCGCTATTGTAGCCTCGGTGGTGATCAGCAACGAAGCGACGCTTGCAGCGTTCTCGAGCGCGGTGCGCACGACTTTCACGGGATCGATCACACCCGCGGCCTCGAGCGGTTCGAGCCTCTCGGTCCGAGCGTTGAAGCCAAAATCGCCTTCACCCTCTAGAACGCGGTGGTAGATAAGCGACGGGTCGCTGCCGGCGTTGTAAGCGATCTGCTTGAGCGGTTCGGCCAAGGCGCGCAGAACAACCTCCGCCCCGCTCTTTCGATCGCCTTCTAGTCCGAGCTGTTTGATTTGCTCCTCCAGGTAGTTTTGTGCTCTGACCAAAGCGACACCGCCTCCGGGCACTACGCCCTCCTCGACCGCCGCTCGAAGCGCGTTCACCGCATCTTCGACTCGAGCCTTCTTCTCTTTAAGTTCAGGTTCAGTTGCGGCTCCAACCTTGATGACTGCCACGCCTGCAGCGAGCTTGGCGAGCCGTTCTTGAAGTTTTTCGCGGTCGTATTCGGAAGTCGTCTCTTTGATTCTGTTACGAATCTGTTCGATCCGGCCCTGAATGTCTGCTTTCTTTCCGGCGCCGCCCACGATAGTGGTGTTATCTTTGTCGATAGTGACCCTGCTTGCGCGGCCAAAGCTATCCATTTTGACGTTCTCGAGCTTAATCCCAAGTTCCTCTGCGATCAGCCTGCCTCCGGTCAGGATCGCGATATCTTCGAGCATCTCCTTCCGACGCTCTCCGAAGCCAGGTGCTTTGACCGCAGCCACTTTTAGCGTGCCGCGCAGCTTGTTCACTACAAGCGTGGCCAATGCTTCGCCTTCGACGTCTTCCGCGATGATTAGCAGAGCTCGACCTTCACGCAGCACGAGCTCGAGCACCGGTATGAGCTCGCGCACGTTGGAAATCTTCTTTTCGTGGATGAGAATCAGTGGCTCTTGAAGCTCGACCGTCATTTTTTCTGGGTCGGTCACAAAGTAGGGCGACAAGTAGCCGCGGTCGAAACGCATTCCTTCGACCACCTCGAGCGTGGTCTGTAGGCCTCGCGCCTCTTCCACCGTGATGACGCCCTCTTTGCCTACCTTCTGCATCGCCTCAGCTACGATCGAGCCGAGCGTCTGATCGCCGTTGGCCGCGATCGTGGCCACATGTTCCATCTGGCGAGGCTCCTTCACCTCTTTTGCCATTTGCTTGAGGTACTCGGAAACTTTCTGGACCGCAAGGTCGATCCCGCGCTTGAGCTCCATCGGCGCGGCGCCCGCCGCCAGCAGTTTAATTCCTTCACGCAAAATCGCCCTGGCGAGTACAGTCGCCGTAGTTGTACCGTCGCCGGCAACGTCTTGGGTCTTTTGTGCGACCTCTCGAATCAGCTTGGCGCCCAAATTCTCGAACTTGTCCTCGAATTCAAGCTCTCTGACAACTGTGACACCGTCCTTCGTAACCAGGGGTGCGCCAAAGCTCCGCTGTATCAGAACGTTTCGCCCTTTAGGGCCCAACGTTACTCTAGCTGCTTCGGCTACCAAAGTCGCTCCTGCGATAATCCCAGCACGCGCCCGTTCGTGAAGTTCAACAACCTTGGCCGGCATCGGTCTAAGTTTACACCTCCTTACCGATTGGCTGCGGAATCAGTATTGCGATCGGGCAGGCCAAGATAATCCTGCCCCAGACGAGCCGTTCTTAAGTTAATCATGAATTCAAGCTTTGCAAGGAGAATTTTCGACTAACTTTGGAACTCTCTTCCAGACGCAAGAAATGATTCTCCATACGCTCTTCACAGGGTGTCGGACACACTTGCACCTGTTCTCATCCAGCTTCTCGAGGTAAGACCAAAGAGCGAAGCTCGCTCTGAATCTGACCCAGTCGGCGGTCAGATGCGCGTTTGCCTAAAAGAGCTGGTAAAAGCGCGCCTTGAGTCTAGGTGAGCGAAAACTACGCGATGGATTTGCTGACAGCTATGCGAATAGCAGATAAAGCTAACAGAAAAGCAATACCTGCCAGCGAATATTCCGCATGCTCTGGGTCGAACAAAAAACTCGAGCGAGGTGTCGATGCGTTAATGCCCCGCCGAGATTCCCAGTTTTTCGCAACTAATTAAACTTCTCACGGCGCAAAAGGCGGAAAAAGATAATTTTCCGCCTTCTGCCCCAGGGCAAACAGTGCTTACCTTCGGCTTGGAGCTGCGGCTGCGCGCTACTTCAGCACTGACGTCCTGAATCCTGCCTCGAGGCGAGCCACCGCATCGCGGGCTCGTCGCGCTGCGTCTTCAGCGCTAGCCGCTTGCTGCTCAGCGCGCTGCGCTGCAGCCTGCGCCTGCTGGGCAGCTTGCGTAGCCCGGTTAGCGGCTGCCTCCGCATTATCGGCGCCAGCCTTGGCGCGCACCGTTGCCTGATTGATTTGCTCCATGTTTGGTCCGCACGCAGCTAACAAGGTTGTTACCCCTAAAGCTGCGAGCCAACTAAGCGACGACCTCTTCATCCGCGTACACCTCCCTGCGTAGGTCTAAAACAAGCATTCCAGAACCCGATCCCGAGCGAAGCGAGACCGCCCACTTCGACTGCGCCCATACTGACAAATCTGCGCCGCTAACGCAAGCATACCAGCACTTCCAAGGTACAAGGCTTTTTCCCACTTCGCATCGCCTCTCCTTCCTATCGCGAGATGGAGGTAGCGGCGAAATTCGTGGGTGGCGGTAAACCGTGCGTCCCAAGTGCGCGGGTGGTCGAGCTTTGCGCTTTACAAGTTATTCCGAGCGAGCAAGCGAAACGCTATCATTTATCTGAGTAGGTCGGGCCCGTATTCAGCGGTTGCAACGAGTAAGTTAAGCGTGGCGCAGGACTTGGACTGTTTATGATGGGGGGCTTGCCTGGGTCGGTCGAGATTTTCGACGCAACCCGTGATGACTTGCCTGAGATTGTGCAGATTGAGCGACTTTGTTTTCAGCAGCCTTGGAGCCGAGGTTCGTTTGAGCGCGAATTAACCTTGCCATTCTCGCGGCTCATAGTCGCACGGGTCAACAATTCAACGGTGGGATTTCTGTGCCGCTGGCTGATTGCGGGCGAGATGCACATCCTCAATTTGGCTGTCCACCCGAAGCTTCGTAGGTTGGGCATCGCCAGCCGCCTGTTGGGGTACGCGTTGGAGGAAGCACGGACAAAAGACGCAACGGTAGTCACGCTCGAGGTCCGTCGCACGAATCTCGCTGCGCAAAACCTTTATCGCAAATTCCAGTTCGAGGAGAGGCGGCTTAGGAGAAACTATTACGGCCCTGGTGAAGACGCCCTCGTTATGGAGCGACGACTGCGCTCCGAGAGCTAGGTAAGCCGATTGCTGCAGTAGCTGCGGATGCTCTTGGTTTACGACATTTCGCCGCTGCGTCTGAGCGATTAACGCGCCAAGAAAAATACTAGCTTTGATTAGGTCAACGTACTATAATTTTGGGGAGCAGCATCCGGACGCGTGCTTTTTCGGCAAGCTAAGAGGGTAACTTCCCCACATCGCAATCCGTAACTTTTGGCGAAGGTGTCACATGGCCCTAGTGTTTAAGAAGGGAGAAAAGGTTGTTTATCCGGCGCACGGAGTCGCCGTAATCGAGGGTATTCAAACGCGAGCCATCTCTGGCACCGAACGCAAGTACTACCTTTTGCGTATCCTTGACACTCAGATGACCATCATGGTTCCAACCGACAATGTCGACGCGGTTGGCTTGCGCCGGGTTATCGGAAAAGACACGGTGCAAAAGATCTACCGGATTTTGCGCGAGCGCAAGGTTCGAGTAGACAGCCAGACGTGGAACCGGCGATATCGGGAGTATACAGAAAAAATCAAGACGGGCTCCCCTTTGGAGATTGCCAAGGTACTGCGCGACCTTCTCGTGCTCAAGGCGGATAAAGACCTTTCGTTCGGTGAGAGGAAAATTTTGGACACCGCGCGAAATCTATTGGTCAAGGAACTGTCGATTGCACAGGACCACCCTGAAGAGAAAATACTCGAGGAGCTAAACGTCTTGTTCAACAACTAGCGGCGGTTGCTATGGTGGGTTGAGGGCTTTGCCTGGGTGTTAAAAAGCAGTAGGCCGCGTTTTGCAACTTTTGGCCCTCAGACGAGCTAATTCCTCACTTTCCCACCTCGCTGGAAGAGCCGTTCAGGAGATTTCTGGCGGCGTGTGGCTTGGCTGGCTGGTGCCGTGCCTGATCAGGGACCTTTTTGGCGCGCTTCCGCGATAATAGTGGCTGCCGGATGGGGCAGAAGGCTTGGTTTAGGTGTCCCCAAGGCGTTTGTCGAGCTTTGTGGGCGGCCGCTTTTTTACTACCCGCTTCGTGTGGTCGAGACAATCCCGGAAATCTTTGAAGCTATCTTGACGGTTCCGGCAGGCTTGGAAGCTGCTGCTGAAGAATTGCTGGCCGGGATGGAAGTTAATCTGCCGGTCAAGGTCGTTGCGGGAGGCGAGAGGCGGCAGGATTCGGTCGAGGCGGGCCTGCGGCTTGTGAGCGCCGAGAGCGAGCTGATCGTCGTGCACGACGCTGCTCGTCCCAATGCTCCGAGTGAGTTCTTCCGCTCCTGTCTTGCGGCGGCAGCACAATGGGGCGCGGCGCTTTGCGCGATTCCAGTCGCTGACACGCTCAAGCGTGTCGAGCATGACGTCGTGTTGGGTACCGTGCCGCGCCAGGGTCTATATCAGGCGCAGACTCCGCAGGCGTTTCGCGCCTCGCTGCTCAAGGCCGCGCACGATAAGGCCAAGGCGCATGGATGGGAGGTGACCGACGACGCCGAGCTAGTGGAGCGTTTAGGTGCTCAGGTGCGCGTCGTTGAAGGCTCAGCACATAATTTAAAGATTACGACCAAACACGACCTGGTTATAGCGGAGATTTTGCTGCGGGAGCTCAAGAGTAAAAGTTGACGAGCAAACTAGAATTGAGCGATTTTTATCGAGTAAGAGGAGCGAAAGCTTTAACCCATTACTCGCGAGCGTCAACTACTGAAGCGTTTGGCACAACGATTCCCTCGTTGAGCGAACCTGAACGAAAACCCTTTAGGTCCAAAGCCACAAAGCGAAAGCCAATCTGGTTGAATTCGCGAGCAATCACCTCGCTTACTTGTGGATCGAGCGCGCGAGCCATTTCGTGACGCTCGAGCTCGAGGCGCGCGACGTCTCCGTGATAACGTACGCGGACGACCTTGAAGCCAAGCTGGCGCAAGATTCGCTCGCCACGTTCGACCTTGCTCAATGCTTCCAGCGTAATTCGCGTGCCATAAGGAAAGCGCGAAGAAAGACATGGAGAGGATGGTCGGTCCCAGGTTTTGAGACCTAGCTGGCGCGAGAGTTCGCGTATCTCCGCTTTAGTCAGAGACGCTTCCACCAGCGGGTGGCGAACTTGCTTTTGTTCGGCAGCCTTAATTCCGGGGCGATAGTCGCGCAAATCGTCAAGATTAAGGCCATCGACAATATTGCGAATCCCAAGCTTTTTCGCAGTCGCCTCGCACAGCTCAAAAAGATTGCTTTTACACAAGTAGCAGCGGTTTATCGGGTTAGACGCATAACCTGGAATTTCCAGTTCGTTAGACTCGACAACCAGATGACGGACACCTAGCAGCCTAGCCAACTCGCGAGCCGACTCGAGGTCCTCTCGCGGCATGGTGGGCGAGCTCGTGGTCAGGGCAACGACTTTATCGCCTAGCACTTCGGAGGCGACTTTCAGTAGAAAACTTGAATCGACGCCACCCGAAAAAGCGACCAGCACCGATTCCATCGGTGCCAAGAGGCTACGTAAGTGAGCGAGCTTTTGCGCTAGACCGTCCATCCGTGGCGCCTTCCGTCACACGCAATTCTGATTGTGCTTAATGCTCACCACCATGTGCCACACGATTTATTTTGATGCGATCCCCATGCGATTCAACGCGGGCTTTCTGCCTTTTAGATACCCTCGTACTGGAAGAGGTCGGTGGTCAAGTAGCGCTCGCCGGAATCGCAGAACACTGTGGCAACCACCTTGCCCGGTCCAAGCCTGCGTGCGATCCGTACCGCGGCACAACAGTTCGCGCCGGCCGATATCCCCATCAACAGTCCTTCTTCCCGAGCCAAGCGTCGCGCCCAGATCGCGGCTTCCTCGTCGCTGACCGTCATGACCTCGTCGTAGATTTTTTGGTCCAAAATCTCCGGAATAAAACCGGCACCGATGCCCTGGATCTTGTGAAACCCTGGCTCTCCTCCTGACAGCACCGGGGAATTTTCCGGCTCGACTGCCACGATCAGCACGTCATCTTTGAACCGCTCGCGCAGGTAATGCCCCACGCCAGTGATAGTTCCGCCTGTTCCCACGCCTGCGACGAAAGCGTCAATCCGTGGCAGCTGCCGAACAAGCTCGGGGCCTGTAGTTTCATAGTGTATTTGAGGGTTTGCGGGATTCGAGAACTGTTGCGGCATAAAGTAGTCGGGATGCTCCTGGACAAGCTCGTGGGCCTTCGCTATCGCCGCGTGCATTCCGCGACTATCTGGCGTCAGAATGACCTGGGCGCCGTAGCCTGCCAAAAGCGAGCGTCGCTCTTCGCTCATCGTATCCGGCATCGTTAAAATTAGGCGATAGCCCTTGACGGCCGCAATCATCGCCAAACCTATGCCGGTGTTGCCGGAAGTCGGCTCGACTATCGTGCCCCCGGGTTTGAGGCGTCCTTCGCGTTCGGCGCGCTCGATCATGGCAAGGCAGATACGGTCTTTGACGCTGCCGCCGGGGTTGAACGTCTCCACCTTGGCCCACACTTCCGCGTCTTGCGCGCCCACGACGCGGTTAAGACGCACTACCGGAGTTCGTCCGATGAGCTCCGTGGGTGAATGTGCAACGCTTATCGGCATCGGCAAAATTAAATCACACTTCTTAAGCCTGTGCGATACGGTTGCAAAATCCTATTGAGCCAAAAACATGCTGCAAAGCCTTAAGCTAGAGCTAGCTCGCGCGGCTTCGATCTGAAAAACGATCCGAGGCGACAGCCGGTAGGTGCGTTGCACCTTAAGCTTGCGATGTACGAACAGACAAAGGTTTGCGACACCGGTTTTACAATTGCGCAAGACCGATGTGTTTACGGATGCGTTTATGGATGAAGGGCGCGAGCGGGTCTTGGTGATTTTCCCAGGTGCTTTGGGAGACCTTGTATGTTTGCTGCCCACGTTGAGGGGGATAGCCCGCCGACATTGTGAAGCTTTTATCGAGCTTATGGCTACGCCGTCGGTAGGCAACTTCTTCGTGGGGCGGGCGGTTTTGAGACCCGAATTGTCGTGCAACTTACAAGAGGCGGGCCGTGGCATGTTCTTCTCGGTTGCTGAAGCCTACTCGATTGACCGTCGCGAGGTCACGAATCTTTTTACCGGCAGTCAAGACGGGCTGCACTATTCACGTGGATTCTTTAACAAATTCGCCCACGTTTACTCATTTTTTGCATCCCAGGAGCCTGTTTTCCGACGCTCCTTGCTTCAGGTGGTAGGCGGTCGGGCGAGTTTCGCGCGGTTTTGTCCGGCTGACGGTCGTCACATAGCTCAGGCCTATGCGGCGGAGTTAGGCCTAAACTTGAACGAAGATGAGCTTTACGGTGGCCATCCATGGGTTATCGCAACTCATCGGGACCGCCAGCTGGCCAGGCAAGCGCTAGAATCGTCGAAATTCGAGCATAAGGATTTCATTGTACTGATGCCCGGAAGCGGGAGCCCGAATAAAAACTGGCCGGCGGAAAAATTCGCTGCTCTCGCACGCGAGCTCCATCACCGCTTTGGCGTTGTCGCTTTGTTAGGACCAGCCGAAAAGGGAATCAGAACAACTTTCCAAGGCACCGCGTGCACAGTTATGGAAGGTCTCGAGCTCTCGACGGTGGCCGGCCTTATGAGCCTCGCGAAAGCCTTTGTCGGCAACGACTCCGGTGTGTCCCATTTAGCGGCGGCTCTCGGAGTGCCGGGCGTCGTGCTATTTGGCCCCACAGAACCATCGCGATGGAGGCCGCTAGGTAACGTCGCAGTGCTACATTGTCGGCAGCTCGAAAGTCTAGGCGTAAGCCAGGTTTTGCTAGCTTTGGAGCAGAAACTAACATCAATAGGCCCTCTGGGCTAAGTCTTTCGGCTTGTCTACCCGACCGTTTAGGTTCAACCGGGTGAACTTATCTTCGCGTTGACTATAATCTCAGGCTGACGTAGCGTCAAAAAGAGAGCCTCGGCAACACTTGTGGACCAGTCGGGTAAGCTTAGACGGACTTTCGTTGATTCGGTCAAGGGTTAAAATACAGAAATAGAAAGACTTGGGGCTTTGGTGAGGTAGGCGATCGCGCTTGGATGCGCGAGGTCGAGGACGGGTAGTTATGTGGAACACCGTAAAGACGACGCTTCTTTTGGGGCTTCTAACCGGCTTGATAATGCTTATCGGAGGCGCGCTCGGTGGGGAGCGCGGCGTGGTTGTAGCCTTCGCGTTTGCCGCAGCAATGAATTTTTTTAGTTACTGGTTTTCCGATAGGCTGGTTTTGGCTGCCTACGGTGCTCGTGAGCTCAGTCCTGAGCAGGCGCCCGAGATATACGAAATAGTCCAGGAGCTTGCGCGGGAAGCGAATATTCCAACGCCTAGATTGTACCTTATCGATAGCGACACGCCCAATGCTTTCGCGACGGGTCGCAGCCCCAGGCATGCCGCGGTAGCGGTAACGCGCGGGATATTGCGGATATGCGATCGGCGCGAGCTCAAGGGTGTTCTGGGTCATGAGCTTTCGCACGTTCTTAACAGAGACATTCTCACGAGCTCGATCGCTGCGACGCTCGCAGGCGCGGTGATGTTGCTTGCGAGCTGGATTAGGTGGGCCGCGATTTTTGGCGGCGTTGAGGAGCGGCGCGAGGAGGGAGAAGGCGGCATGCTGGGCTTGCTGGTTATGTCGATGCTTGCGCCGTTGGCGGCCTCGCTGATTCAATTGGCCGTGTCGCGGACGCGCGAATATCAGGCAGACGCCACTGGAGCGCGCCTTGCAAGAGATCCCTTGGCGCTGGCCAGCGCGTTGCGCAAGCTAGAAATTGCAAATCAACGGCTGCCGCTCGACACTACGCCAGCTACCGCACACCTTTTCATCGTCAACCCGCTTTCGGGAGAGGGCTTGATGCGGCTGTTTTCAACCCATCCGCCAATCGAGGACCGCATACGCCGCTTAGAAGCGATGGCCCGGGCACAACAAGCGTAGAGGTCGAACGCAAGTGACCGAAGAGCAAGAGAAAACGCGAGGATTCAAAGTCGAGGACCGGCGGCGCTTCTCGCCCGAGGGCGAACCTCGGCCGGAACACGCCGACAGGGACGAAACTGAGACACAAAGTAGCGAGTCGAAGGCCCAAACTACCGAAGCGCGTCGAGCCGAAAGAGAGCGACCGAAGCTAGATCCGACGGGTGCCGAGATCAGCTTTTCGGCCTTCATAGTAGGCCTGTCGACCCAGGCGTTGGTGCACTTGGGCGAGATTCCCGACCCTTCGACTAATCTCGTGGCTCGCGACCTCAACGCGGCTTCTCAAGTGATAGATATCCTGGGGATGCTGGAGCAGAAGACGCGGGGCAACTTAACGCCCGAAGAAGAGCGCCTGTTAGCCTCGATTTTGTACGATCTGCGTATGAAGTACGTGGAGTTGACCCGCGCCGGACTCAGCTAAAAAGAGGCTTGTGTCAGCAGGCCCGTTCGGGCAAGAACTTAGATGCGGCCTCGGTGGTTGCGCAAAAAAGCTTTTGGGGTTGCTGGCTTTCTTCTGGTGAGTTTGTTTGTTTTCAAGGCCGAAGCCAGCAGACTCTGGAGTGAAACCGCGCCCCGACAAACCCGAGGGTTGCAGACCCTTCCCGAATTCGTCGAACTTTCGTCTGAGCTAGTCCCGACTGTTGTTAGCATCGCTATCGAGTCTGAAAAAGGCTCTCATCTCTCTACGTTCTGGTCGTTCGATAGCGCAAGCCCCTTTGAAGAACTTCCACCACCAGGCCATGGTTTACCTCAGGGCGACGTACACAGCTTAGGTTGTGGCTTTATAATCGACAAACAGGGCTTTATCGTGACGAACCAGCACGTGGTGGCCGAGCCAGGTCGTATTGTGGTTACCACGCAAGATGGTGAGCAGTACAAAGCAAAAATTATTGGGCAGGATGAAAAAAGCGACATCGCCCTGCTCAAGATAAATGCTAATCGTCCGTTGCGCTATGCGCCGCTTGGTGACTCTGACAAGCTTAAGGTCGGCGAATGGGTTCTCGCGATTGGTAATCCTTTCGGCTTCGACCACTCGGTCACGGTCGGTATCGTAAGCGCTGTCGACCGCGTCATACCTGGTAGCTACGGAAAGTTCATACAGACCGACGCTTCAATAAACCCCGGCAATTCCGGCGGGCCGCTGATCAACACTCGAGGGGAAGTCGTGGGCGTAAACTCAGAGATTTATACGCGCAGCGGCTCCAATATTGGAATTGGCTTCGCGATCCCCGTAAATCTTGTCAAAAGCGAGCTCGACCAACTCGAGCGCTTCGGCTACGTAAGCCACGGCTGGCTCGGTGTCTATTTGCAGGACGTCACCGAAGAGCTGGAACAGGCCCTAGGCACGCATAACACCCATGGCGCGCTTGTGGCGGATTTGGTGCCGGACAGTCCAGCCAGTCGGGCCGGCGTCAAACGTGGCGACATCATCCTTGCCTATGACGGCAGGCCGGTAGCCAATTCTTTGATGCTCCCAGTCATGGTTGGCGAGACACCTGCTGGCCGTCAAGTAAGACTCACGGTGATGCGCGACGGCAAGGTGCGAGAGTTAAAAGTTACGATCGACGCGGCCAAGGAAGCGAGTTCGCCTAAGCAGGCGCCGCCCGTCACGCCACGCAAAAGCGCCGCCCAGCGCGATCTCGGGCTTGAAGTGGAAGCGCTGCCGCCTGAATGGCTGCACAAGGTGCGCCGCTACGACGCCAGAGGCGGAGTGATAGTGACGAACGTGACGCCCGGCAGCCCCGCTGAGGAAGCAGGGTTGCATCGGCGTGACGTTATTCTAGAAGTCGATCGCCAGCCCGTTACAGATTTGGAAAGCTACCAGCAGGCAGTCAAAACAGCGCATGGGAAGCCCGCGGTCCTTCTGCTCGTCGTGCGGGGGCAAAATACGATGTTTTTGGCGCTTAAGCCATAAAGTTAGCTTTTCCCTAAACCCTGCTGGCCTGCTACCATCTGGTAGAAGTTTTTAAAGACGTCCCAGGGGCTTGTCGTATCATGTCGCTGAGGCGACTTTTTGTCCTTGTCACGCTCAGCGGTGCGGCCTTGCTGTTGGCGCTCGCGCCTCTCGCCCTGGTTTCTTTTTTTCGCTACTACCGCGAACTGGAAAACCAGGTGGTCGAACGCCTGTCCAGTCGACGATGGAACATCCCGTCGCGTATTTACTCTGACTCGTTTACCATTTACCCCGGTCAGAAGCTTTCGGACATAGGCCTTTTCGAGCGTCTTGCGCGCCTCAACTACCATCGAGTCGAAGGACGTTTGCCACAAGTACGCGGCGAATACCGCTACGAAGCGGACAAGGAAAGGCTCGATATTTTCCTGCACAGCTTTAGCTATCCCTTTCGCTATTTCGACGGTGAATTGGTCGAGCTTAGAGTTGCGCGCGACGGCACGATTAAGTCGATGCGCGACTTGGGGACAGGCAAACCGATCTACTCGCTCGAGCTCGAGCCCGAGCTTATGGGCGGAATCTACCGTGGGGCGTGGGAGCAACGCCGCTTGGTGCGCTTATCGCAGATACCGCCGCTACTAATTGACGCTATCCTTGCGGCCGAAGACCATCGCTTTTATTCACACAAGGGCGTCGACCTTATAAGGATCATCAAGGCCGCATGGGTTGATCTGACCAGTCGGCGCGTCCGGCAGGGCGGTTCGACGCTTACCCAGCAGTTGATGAAAAATTTTTTCCTAAGCCCCAAGCGCGACTGGCGGCGCAAAATCAAAGAAGCGCTGATGGCCTACATCGCGGAGCGGCGCTTTAGCAAAGAGGAAATCCTAGAAAACTACGTCAACGACATCTATCTTGGCCAGCGCGGCCAAGAAGGCATCTACGGCGTCTGGGAAGCCTCGGAATTCTACTTCGCCAAGGAGCCACGCGACCTGACGATAGCCGAGATGGCGACGCTTGCCGGAATGATAAGCTCGCCCAACCGGCTTAATCCACTGCGCCATCCGCAAGCCGCCATTCAGAGACGCAACGAAGTGCTCAAGCTGATGCTCAATGACGGCTACATCAGCAAAGCAGCTTACGATGAGGCCGTCGCCAGCAAGCTTCAGGTCCGCGAATCCTTTACCGAAGGCAACGATGCGCCCTATTTCGTCGATTACGTCAAACGCGAACTGTCCGAGCGCTATCCGCCAGAGGTGCTGACCGGCGAGGGTTTGCGTATCTTTACCACCCTCGATGTTCACACTCAGAAACTTGCCGAGCTCGCCGTAGAACGCGGTCTTGAAGCGCTGGAAGCGCAGTACCCGAATTTGAGACGTAAGGAAGCCGAGGATCGGCTCGAGGCTTGCCTGGTCGCGATCGAGCCTCAAAGCGGCAAGATACGTGCGATGGTGGGAGGGCGCAGTTATTACCAAAGCCAGTTCGACCGGGTCGTGCAATCCAAACGCCAGCCGGGTTCCGTTTTTAAGCCGGTGACCTATCTTGCCGCGCTCGAGGAGACGCTCTCTGGCGGTCCCGATCGCTTCTTTCCAACCACTCGTATCGAGGATGCGCCGTTTACCTGGTACTTCGACAACCAGTCGTGGACGCCAAACAACTACAAGGATCGTTATTACGGGCAAGTGACGTTGACTTTTGCGCTCGCAGAGTCGCTCAATGCCGCGACATCGCGCTTGGCGTACGCAGTGGGTCTTGACCGCGTGCTGGAAATGGCGCGCAGACTGGGCTTCGGCGAGCTTCCTCATTATCCGTCCGTGGTCCTCGGCGGCATCGAGGTTTCTCCGATGCAAGTGGCAAGTGCCTACTCCATCATCGCCAACGAGGGACTGAAAGTAGCCCCGTTTGCCGTTCAAGCCGTGGTGGATGCCAATGGCAAAGTGGTCGAGGGTCACGAACTAAAAGCAGAACAAGTGCTTTCCCCAGCTCTGGCTTACGAGATGATCTTCATGCTCAAGCAGGTGCTGGATCATGGCACAGCAGTCGGAGCTCGAAAAGCCGGCTTTTGGCGCCCGGCAGCCGGAAAAACCGGTACCACGAACGACTCCAAGGATGCCTGGTTTGTGGGGTTCACGCCGAATCTCTTGAGTGTCGTGTGGACGGGTTTCGACAAACGCGAGGAGCTCGGCCTTACGGGCGCGCAAGCTGCTCTGCCTATCTGGACGCGTTTTATGATGGGCGCGACCGCCGCCTATCCAGCGCTCGATTTTACGCCGCCTCCGGACGTCGTGATCGCGCGCGTTGATCCGGTGACCGGCGGACTTGCCGGCCCAGGATGTCCCCATTCAATCGAGGGAGTTTTTCCCAAAGGCATGGAACCCGCGCAAACCTGCCCACCGCTTTCCGCTCAGGCGACTTCGGTGTATGGCGGGCCAAACTATCCGTCAACGCAGGCACCAGACGATCCTGCCGTGTCGCCCAGAGAGTTCTTTTCGTTACCAGGCGCCCGTCGTTAATATCTGGGATAAGAAAAGAAAGTAGTCGGACAAACTCTAAGCGGTTCTGCGGCTCTAATCTTCTTAAGCCGACAGCTCCGTCCAAAACGTAGCCAAAGAGTTTCTCGGCTTTGCGTTCCTGCGCTTACATGAACGCTAGCGAGTCGAGGCCGCTCCTTTTTACCTTACTGGCTTCAAGACTCGTAAACCTTGGCAAATGTGCTCAAGTAGGTTCGCTTCGAATACGCGGCCGAGTTGAGGTAAGATACTCCTGTAAGAAGCCGAGTACGGTTTTCCCAGTCGGATGAATTTTTGGAACAATCGCTTGTTTGTCTTGGTAGGTGCGGCGTGCGCTGTTCTAGGCGGATGCTTTAGCGCCACTTCGACTATAAAGCCTTTGCCACCGTTACCACCACTCAGCGAAGAGTCGGCGCAGCATTCGGTCGAAGCTTCGCCGGAAACGCCGCAACCCGATCGCCTAAGCGAGTCTGCGGGAGTGGAGGAGCAAACGCTCGAGCCGCCGGCGCCTTCGGCTGAAGCGTCAACAACGCCCAATCCCTCGTCGGCTGAGGCTCAAAGCAACACTGACAACACCTCTGGCGCACAATCGGCCGCGGAGAGTCCGCCACTTGGGCCGAGCACGATTCCGAGCGCGACGGCGACGCCGGGAAGCGATACTTCGACAGCCACGCCGAGCGACGAAAAGACGTCTGCCAGCGAGCCGCCATCCAAGCCGAAGACGACGCCAAACTCCGCCGGCGAAAGGGAAACGGTCTCGGGCAGCGAGACGAGCTACCCGCAGGCGGGTGAATCGAGCTCAGCTGAGGCCACGTCGAATCCTGCGCTTGCAACTGCAGCGCCTGGTCGCAGCACGGAGGAAAGCTTGGTCGGTGGCCCGTCTGCATCTTCTGGTGGCCCGTCTGGATCGGCTACAGAAGTTGCACTACTTTCCGCGGTTTCGGATTTTTCCGCCGACCATGACTTGAGTAATCGTTCGCTTAGCGGTTTAATTTCTGATTCGCTTCCTGCGGCGAAGGCGGCCTCGATGCGGATGGTCGAGCAGGCTCGGGTGCGGTTAAAAGCTAACGACATAAGCGGCGCAATGAGGCTACTTTCGCGGGCAATCTCGATCGATCCGACCGATTCGTACGCGTATTTTTACCTGGGGCGAGCTTATCTTGCGAAAAAGGATGCTAAGCAGGCGCTCACTTTCTTCCAGCGCGCCGCGCTTGGTTTCGCTGCCAATCCCCAGTGGTTGGCCGAGACGCAAGCCTTCGAGGGCTGTGCTCAAGAGTTGCTGGGCAATGTCGCAGAGGCTCGGCAGGCGTACAAGAGCGCTTTAGCGCAGGCGCCCGACAACTATGTCGCTCAACTGGGGTATGCGCGGGTTGCTTCGGTAGAAGGTGGAACCGAGGTAAGCACGCCTGATGTCGCGCCAGAAAGTGGTTCCACCTCTCTCGGTAGTCCAAATGAGGTGCAGGACGACCCTGCGGCGTCGTCCGACAATATCGGGCAGTAGTGAAGCAGGAGCAGAAGCAAGGGTATAAGCGGAAGGAGTTATGCTGATTCTAGGTATTGAGTCGTCTTGCGATGATGCTGCCGCGGCGGTTCTTGAGACCGCGACGCCTGGCAAAGCTGTGGTGCGTTCGAGTGTGGTTGCCAACCAGGAAATCGTTCACAAACGATTCGGCGGTGTGGTGCCGGAGCTCGCTTCACGATACCACGTGAGAACGATTTCGCCTGTGATAGAAGCGGCCTTGGAAATTGCGGGTTGTTCGCTCAGCGATATCGACGGTATCGCGGTAACGCGTGGGCCAGGGCTGGTAGGCTCGCTTTTGGTTGGTCTCATGTGTGCTAAGGGGCTTGCGCAGACGCTCGATCGGCCCTTGGTCGGAGTCAACCATATCGAAGGGCATGTGTTGGCGCCGCTTTTGGAACACGAGGTCGCGATACCGTATCTGGCGCTAGTAGTCTCGGGAGGTCATTCGGCGATTTTTCTCACCGAAGATTTCGGCAAGTACCGCCGCCTGGGAAGCACTCGCGACGACGCGGCGGGCGAGGCCTTCGACAAGGTCGCCAAGATGATGGGGCTCGGTTATCCGGGAGGCCGCGTGATCGACGAGTTGGCTCGCACTGGCGACCGCAAGAAGTTCAACTTCCCGCGCGCGAAGGTTCGCGGCAATGGCTTCGACATGAGCTTCAGCGGAATCAAGACAGCCGTCGCGCTGACGTTAGGCCGGTGCGGCAACGGTAACGCGCCTGCCCCTTCCGATCTTGCCGCAAGCTTTCAAGAAGCCGTAGTCGATATGTTGCTCAAACCAACGATGGAGGCTGCCCGCCGTTACGGCGTCAAAACAATCGCCCTTACCGGTGGCGTGGCTGCCAACTCTCGATTGCGCGAACGGTTGACTGCCGAAGCCGAAAATGAAGGTTTTCGCGTAATCGCGCCATCGCTCAAGTACTGCACCGATAATGCCGCGATGATCGCTTTGGCGGGAAGCTACCGCCTTTTGAAAGGCGAACGGGACGCCGACGATATCGACGCCCAAGCTGCGCTAAGCCTCTGAGGACGTTCTTTTGACGCTTGCTAAACGTAAGAGAAGAAAGGCGCCGGTGCTATCAAAGGCGTCTGAGTTTATTAGAGGCTTGTTGGTCTAGCGGCCAGTCGCTTTTTGTCGGCGTCCTGAATTGTCTTTAGCTGTGCGGGTTAAAGTCTTGCAAGCCATGACGGTAGGCGCGACCGGAAAGCCGATTTTCGAAAGGCTTAAACCCAGCAAGGCTCGTGGCCAAAATTTTCTGATTCAGCCAAGCTTGGCTCGGCGTATTGTCGAGGCAGCCGAACTGAACGTAGACGACGAAGTGGTCGAAATCGGCGCCGGACTTGGCGCTCTGACCGATTGGCTCGTGCCGAGCCCGGCTCGCCGCGTCGTGGCGGTCGAGGTCGACTCGCGCCTCGCTTCGTTTCTGCGGGAGCGGTTTTCGGCCACAAACAAAGTTGAAGTAATTTGCGCAGACTTTCTCGCTTTGGACCTATTCGAACTTGCTGGACGTAGGCCCATCAAGGTGGTGGGAAACTTGCCGTTTTGCGCCGCAACCGCGATTCTGTTGCGCCTTGGGCGCTGGCGCACGCTTATCTCGCGCATGGTGCTGATGTTTCAGCGCGAAGTCGCTGAGCGAATTCGTGCTAAACCAGGAGAATCGGCATACGGAGCACTGAGCGTGATCAGTGCGATCAATTTTTCCGTCGTCGACCACTTTCGCGTAAGCTCTGGCAATTTTTACCCGCGCCCGAAAGTCGATGCCGAAGTTCTGGTGATGACCCCAAAGCAACACACTGGGACGACGATCGGCGAGGGTTTAGAGAAACTCGTGCGCGCTTCCTTTTCGTGCCCGCGCAAGAAACTACGTAACGCTTTGAGCCTAGCCCTCAAAGTGCCAAGCGAACGCATCGAATATTGGCTCAAGGAAGGCGGGATCGATCCCGCCGCGCGGCCATCCGATTTGACTTTAGACGACTTCATTCGTCTGGCAGCCGTCTGTTCTGGGGCGAGTTCGTGAGGCGTCGGCTAGGGAAAGCACTGTGCCGGAACTGCCAGAGGTCGAATCGCTCCGTCTAACGCTCAGTTGTACTGTCCTTGGCAAGACAATCCGCGCGGTCGAAATCCGAAGGTCAAGTCTGCGTGAGCCTATCGCTTGCGAGCTCAGCACCGCCCTTGTCGGTCAGCAAATAAAAGCGCTGGCTCGCAGGGGGAAATATCTTTTGTTGCGCCTCGATAAAGGGACGTTAGTGATCCACCTCGGAATGAGCGGAAGTCTCACCCATCGTGTCGCCGCGCGGGGCGAGAATTCGCTTGCCTGCGGCGAAAGGCGAAGCGAGCTTGCCACGGCGCTGCCGCTTGACCCCAAGCACGACCATCTGCAACTTTCGCTTAACGACGGCACCGAGCTGGTATACAACGATCCTCGTCGCTTCGGACTGTTCAAGTTCGTCGAGGTCGAGGACGCCAATTCTTTGCCAGAACTGAAAGTCCTCGGTCCAGAGCCGCTAACCGACGAGTTCAACCAGGCTTACTTAGCTGCAAAGCTGCGCAGGCGAAAAGCAGCGATAAAGAACGTTCTGATGGACCAACGAGTCGTCGCCGGACTGGGGAATATTTACGCATCCGAGATCCTGTTTCACGCTGGTGTGCGCCCGACACGCAAAGCGTTCTCGTTGACGCTTCGCGAAATAGGTCGCGTCGTGGACGGTACCAAAACGGTTCTTGCTCGCGCGATCGATGCGGGCGGGACGACGTTTCGCAACTACCTGGACAGCCGTGGGCGACCGGGGCGCTTCGCCTCGAGCCTTAGCGTTTACGGCCGAGCGGGCGAGAGCTGTCCTCGATGCCTCGGCAAAATCCGGTGCATCGTCCTGGGACAGCGATCCACGTTTTATTGTCCGCGCTGCCAGAAGTAAGCTTTGAGAGTGGCGCCGGTTGGTGGTTTTGCGGCGACTAACTAAGCTTGTATGAAAGCCATGACGATTGGTTCGGTTTGAAGATCGATGGATGACGCGGTGAGGCCGCTGGTAATCAGTTCTTTTGCCTTTGTCGTTGGTGCTTGCCTCGGAAGCTTTGCCGCCACCGTAGCCTATCGCCTGCCGCGCGGCCTTTCCTTGCTCTGGCCTGGTTCGTTTTGTCCCACTTGTCAAAAAAGCCTTCCGTGGTGGTGTAACATTCCTGTTTTTTCTTACGTTTTTTTGCGGGGGCGATGCTTTATGTGTCAGGCCTCGATTCCCGCGCGCGATTTCGTGGCCGAGGTGGCTCTCGGAGTTGCAGGCCTATATTTAAGCTTAAGCTTTCCGATCTGGGACGCGCTGGCGCGCTTGCTACTGGATAGCGCTTTGATGGCTATAAGCTTGATCGACTTGGAGTGGCGGATAGTTCCCGACGTCCTGTCATTACCGGGAATAGTATGGGGCGCTTTTTGCGCAACCTTTCTGATGCCTGAGATTGGTTTTCGCCAATCGATCCTCGGTGCGCTGGTAGGCAGTGGGTTTTTGTACGCGCTGGCTAAGGGCTACGTGCTCGTAAGAAAGCGGGAGGGACTTGGCCTTGGCGACGTTAAACTGATGGGCATGATCGGCGCATATTTAGGTTTGCCGGGCGCTCTGTTTACGATTTTTTTCGGCGCGCTGTTAGGCTCAGCGGGAGGGATTGCACTCGCTTTGCTTACCACCGCTAGAACTGAAATGGCAGCCGAAGGGTCCCATGGCGCGGCCGCGCAAGACGACTCAGCGTCAAGCTCGGTTTCTCTGCTGACGATGTCGGTGCCATTTGCGCCGTTTCTTTCGCTCGCCGCCGCCGTATATGCGGCTTTTCAGCCGCAATTGGTCGGCTGGTTTTTGGAGAACCACGGATGAGTGATGGAATTTTAATCACGTTCGAAGGCATCGAGGGCTCTGGCAAAACCCACCATGCAGGCCGTTTGGTGGAGTATCTCAACCGCAGCGGTCGCAAAGCGATCCTTACTCACGAGCCGGGCGGGACGAGCGTAGGCAGCAAAATTCGCGAAATCTTTTTGAATCCATACCTCGAGTTGCATCCGCGGACCGAGCTTTTCTTGGTGCTTGCCGATCGGGCGCAGCACGTTGCTGAAAAACTTAAACCGGCGTTGGCTCGGGGCGAGATCGTCGTGTCCGATCGGTATGTAGACTCGACTACAGCTTATCAGGGTTATGGTCGAGGGTTCTACTTCAGTGAAAACGTGCTTGAAACGCTCAATAATCTTGCTGGTGAGGGGCTTGTGCCCGACTTGACGATTTTGCTCGATTGCCCGGTTGAGCTAGGGCTTGCGCGAGCGCGCAACCGAACTGGGGACGAGGGCGGCGAGCTCGATCGCTTCGAGCTCGAAACCGTCGAATTTCATGCTCGCGTGCGAGAAGGGTTTTTAACTATCGCCAGCAGGTGTGCGGATCGGATCAAAGTGATCAAGTCCGACGCGCCGCCGGACGTGGTACATCGCGAAATCGTTACGCTTGTGGAAGATTTTCTGCGCACGCGATGTCGCTAGAAGCTGTCGAGCACAACCGAGAAATACTGTCGCGGCTATGCGATGAGCTTAGTCTTCGCCCTGCCCATGCGTATTTGCTTTGCGGGCCGCGCGGCTCGGGCAAATCACGAATTGCGCGCGCGCTTGCGTTGACCTTTTTATGCGAACGCGCGCAAGGCCTTAACTTTTGTTGCAACCTTGCCGATTGTCCGTTGCGAGAGAAAGTCGCTGGAGAAGAAAACGTCGGCGCTGCGATGCGTCAGTGCTCTTGTTGCGCGGGATGCGTCCAGGCGGCACTCGGAATCCATCCGGATTACCATCTGGTGGAGCGCGAACACGGTCGTACCGAAGTCAGAATAGAGCAGGTACGGGATCTGATCTCGCGCCTGGGGATAAAGCCGCTGCGTGCGCGCAGGCGACTGGCGATTATCGATGATGCTGAGACGCTTAGCCACCCGGCGCAACATGCTCTGCTGAAAACGCTCGAGGAACCGCCCGGTAGCGCTATAATTTTCGTGGTAACCGCCAATCAGCGTGCTCTTCTTCCGACCGTGCGCTCGAGGCTCCGACTGGTGCGGCTACGGCCAGCGCAGGTTGCTGTTCCAGCGAGCAATGTTTCGAATTCGGCTTCCTCGATGAAGCCGGAGGGCGATGCCGAAATTGAGGCGCTTTTCGAGGCGCTCGTGGAGGCGCAGCGCATCGGAGCTGTTGAAGCTCGCAGCTTGGCAGAAAAGTTTTTTTCTGGCGGGCGCGAGCAGGCGACGGTCTATCTCGAATGGCTTGCTCAGCGGCTCGCAGAGGTGATGCGAGTCGAGGTGCTCGGCGAAGAGGCGTTGAGCGAGGTTCCCCCTCATTACAGGGCGCGCGTACTCGAGATTGCGCGCGTCTTGAATTTGGCTACTGTGCTAAAAGCACTCGAGCTTGCGTTAGACGCTTTGGACGCCGTGAACGCGATGGCGAATCCGGTCGCACAGGCTGAGAGTTGGTGGATTTCACTCGGCGAACTTGCCAGAGACGAGCGGCTTTAGACGATAATGCGGGATCCTGGATTAGGCAAAGCCCTCGTAATCGCGCTGGTAACAGGCTAATTTCATAGCAACAGATGACGTGGTACGAGCTCGCACAGATGAAAAAGTCCAGGAGCGAGAAAAATCTGGGCTGCGCATAGTGCGACTTAAACCGGTGAGACCCATTGTGAGGTTTCGATGAGCGAAGCGATTCACATTACCACCGCGATTTTTTATTGCAACGCACCTCCTCACGTCGGGAGCGCCTACGAAGCGCTCGCCGCTGACGTTTTCGCTCGCCACCAACGGCGCAAGCGTGGCAAGGACAAGGTTACTTTTCTTACCGGCACCGACGAGCATGGCGACAAACTCAAACGCGCTGCCCTTGCGCACGGGATGGAACCCAAGGCGTTCAGCGACCGCATGAGCGCAGTATTCCGTGACGCCTGGCGCAAACTTAATGTAAGCTTCGACTTCTTCGTGCGCACCACCGATCCGTGGCACGAGCAGTTCGTACAGCAAATGCTCAAGCGAACGTATGAGCGGGGAGATATATATTTCGCCGATTATCAGGGGCTCTATTGCGTAGGATGCGAGCGTTTCTACACCGAAAAAGAGCTGGTCGATGGCAATCTATGTCCCGAGCACAATCGACCGGTCGAGTTTATCAGTGAAGGCAACTACTTCTTGCGGTTGGAGAAATATCGCGAGCAAGTACGGGAGCATGTCGCGCGCGTGCCAGATTTCATTCGGCCCGAACGTTACCGCAACGAAGCGTTGGCCATGCTGGCCGAGCCTGTCGGCGATTTATGCATCTCGCGGCCGAAAGCGAGGCTTGATTGGGGTATTGAGCTCCCGTTCGATCCGAACTATGTCACGTACGTGTGGTACGACGCGTTCTGGGCCTACTTTAGCGAGCCGTGTCGTACGGAACCCGACTTCGCATCACGGATGCTGCCATATACAACCCACTTTATCGGCAAAGACATTCTCAAGACCCACGTCGTCTATTGGCCCGCGATTCTGCTGGCAGCCGGACTACCGCTACCCGGCCACATCAACGTGCACGGTTATCTCATTTTCGGCGGGGCGCGAATGTCGAAAAGCTCCGGCAATATTGCCGACCCGGTCAGTTACGAGACGACTTACGGCCCTGACGTGCTTCGCTACTTCGTGATGCGGGAGTTCGTGTTTGGGTTAGATGGCGAGTTCTCCGAAGAGAGACTGATCGAGCGTTACAACGCTGATTTAGCTAACGACCTGGGGAATTTCACTAGCCGCGTCTTAGCGATGGTGTCGCGTTACTTCGGCGGCGTAGTGCCTGCGGAAATGGAACCTAAGCCGCTTGACACTCACGCCGAGTGGGAGCGAGCTTTGATGGACCGCGTAAATGGCTTGCCGACACGGGTCGACGACCTGGTCACGAACCTGGCGTTCAAGCAAGCGCTGGAAACTATCTGGGAGGCTCTGGATACGGCCAATAAATACGTCGCGGCAACACAGCCCTTCGTTTTGGTGAAAGACCCAGATAAGCGCGGTCAAGCCGCGAGAATTCTTTTTAACTCGCTTGAGGCCTTGAGAATCATCGCCTCGGAGCTCGAACCCTTCATGCCGGTTACTTCGAAAAAGCTTCTCGACCTGCTGAATGTCGATGTTGAAAGCGCAAGTTTACCACCGGGCGAAGGTATTAAACCAGGCCATCGCGTCAAGCCGCCCGTCGCGCTATTCCCACGAATCGGGCAAACAAAGGCTTAGACCGTTTAGCATATTTCGCCACCGACGCTGCGCCCATTTTATGGTCTCGCTCAGCTGCGACGAAAAGCGCCGGCGAGTCCTGCTCGCCGTAGGAGGCTGGCAGTGTGAAAGTCGCACAGTTGCTAAATCGAAATTTTCGCGTTGCTTAAATTACGCCACTACGTACTTAAAATTGAATCGGGCCGAGTTAAGTTAAATGACTGACCTAATCGATACACACTCCCATCTGGCGGACCCTCGTCTGCGCGACGAGCTCGAAGTCGTGCTTCAGCGCGCGCGCGATGCTGGGGTTGTTCGCGTAATAGCGATCGGGGCCGCAGGATCGATCGATACCGATCGGTTGACGGTGGAGCTTGCGGAGTCTTACGCCCCGGTTTTTGCTGTGGTCGGAGTTCATCCCCATGACGCGAAGGCGTTGGACCGAGCTAGGCTTGACGCGCTAGAAGCCTTGATCGCGACGTCGAGAAAAGTGGTCGCGGTTGGCGAAACAGGTCTGGATTTCCATTACAACTACTCCTCGCAGGAGCAACAGGAGAAGGCCCTGGTCGCCCAGCTCGAGCTTGCTGCGCGATGCGATCTGCCAGTTGTGATTCACTGTCGGTTGGCAGAAAAACGTTTGGTCGAGATTCTGAAACAGGTCGGCGTGCCTCCGCGAGGAGGGGTGATTCATTCGTTCACCGGGGATCGAACGGCTGCCGAAGAGTTTTTGTCGTTGGGTCTTTACCTGTCTTTTTCGGGTATTCTGACTTTCAAGAACGCCGAGCAGCTAAGAGAAGTTGCACGCCTGGTTCCCGCCGAGCGGATCCTAGTCGAGACGGACGCGCCTTATCTCGCGCCCCATCCTATGCGTGGGCGGCGCAACGAGCCTGCCTTTGTGCGCTACACACTTGAGCGTCTGGCCGAGGTTCGCAACCAAACCCCTCAGGACCTTGCCGGCCAAATCATGGCTAACGCGGCTCAGGTTTTCGGCATACAGGTGCTATCGTCCCGTTCCGAAAAAGCCGCATCTGCTACGGAATTTAAAAACAGTTAACAGGACTCTGCTTCTCTAATTACTCTCAACACGGGCTGGAAGGACGTTATCTTGCGCAACTAACTTTTCCCCGATCCGCGGCCCACGTACGGAGCGGAGTGGTAGCCGACCCATCTTGCGTTACTGGTTCGGCAGGGTGTATCTGGATGGCACGCTCGTTATCTGAATGGCTCGAGCGAGCCAGGGTAAAGATCTCGCCAAGCCATCGCTTCGCCTCGGGGTAATCTTCGCAGTGCAATATGAATTCTTGTCCTCGCGAAACGCTACGCAAGAGCACGTGATCGCAACGATTTGTCCACCGACGTAAATTTTCGTGGAAAGAGAGCGGACGGCGGCCTGGCGCCGGATAAAACCATGAAGGCAAGCGCCAGATGCTTCGCAAGCGGCCTGGGGCGGTCAAACACAAACGGCGGTCGAACTTCGGAAAAAGGCCCGCGCCTGGAAGGCCTAGAGCGATTCCCTCGATTTCTAGCTCGGATGCGCTGACGTAAAGGATGTTGTGCTTGCGCCTTGGATTGCGAGCCAGGTGTGGATGGTACGCTGCCCAGGGTAGGCGCGACGGCGTCTGTGGCTCTACCGCCAGCACTGCCCCAACCTGAAGCCATCCGAAGATCACGTGCAGATGAGGCGCGCCGGGCTTGTACCGCCACCGTCCGTGGATGAATTCCACCTGTCTAAACCATCCGAAGAAGAGGAATAAATCTCCAACGCCAATTTGATGGCGAACTAGGTGGGCGCCTGCGCTGTGGCTTTGGCCAAACAGAGGCCTCCACCCAGGCATGCGAACCGAAAGCGTATTCGGGTCAAGGTCGGGGTCAAGATGAACCAGGTCGTGAGCTCGAACCCTATTGCGGGACAGGCACTGCACGAGTTTGCCGCCGGGGAGCCCGCGCAGGGTAATGTCCTTGTACGCGATTTGCGAACAAGAATCGGGAATAGGAATAGATACGAAAGTGTTATCGGGAAAAATCGGGCTTGGAAAGCCGCCGTTTGCGCTGTCTACGCCTTTGCGACTTAGAATTATTTTCACGGGCGCAACAGCAAAACCGTCTCCATCTCCCGCGCCCGAAATAGCTACGTGTTCGCGTTAATCAGCATCAAAGGTGATTAACAGAAACTGTGCCTAGCCGTTTGGAAACAGGGCTTCAGCTTCGGTTTGTAACCCGTGATGCTGCTGCGGTAACCAACTAAAGTAACGGCAGAAACTCTATCTCTCTGCAGCGATACTGCACGCAGAACCAGAGGACCGAGGCTACTCGGTTTCGCTTTCTTGCCTGAGTTCTTCCAGCTGTCGGCGTTGCTTTTCGATTTCCTGTTGCTGCTGTTGAATCTGAGCCTGAGTCTGTTGGTTAAGAATTTCTTCGTTTTGCTTTTCGTTGCCAACTAGAAACCCCCCAACAGCCCCCAAGCCAGCGCCTATAGCAGATCCGATCAACGGATTTCCGGTGATTGCCCCGATAATCGCTCCGACAGCCGCTCCGGCACCAGCCCCGACTGCAGTACCTTCCTCGCGGGTCGTAAGCGGTTGCCCGGAGCAACCGCTTACTGTGTAGAGCGCCCAGACTATGCCCACGATGTACAGCAGGCCGCTGCTGCTGAACCGGCGACACTTGCCGCTGATAGTTTTCATAATCCCCCACGGGAGATAACTTGAAATTGGTCGAGGCCTGAACAACCAATCGCGCCTCTGCAGTCAAACGGGCTAAGCGCTTGGCCTACTCGGTCTCGCTCTCTTGCTTTAGACGTTCAAGTTCTCGACGTTGACGTTCGATTTCTCGCTGCTGGGCTTGGATCTGTGCCTGTGTTTGCTGGTTTTGAACTTCCTGATTCTGCAGCGCATTGCCTACGAGAAAGCCACCGACCGTGCCCAGACCAGCTCCGAGCAACGTACCGACAACTGGGTTGCCGGTAATAGCGCCGATCACAGCGCCAGTTGCAGCGCCACCAGCGGCGCCGATTGCCGTGCCTTGTTCGCGAGTGGTCAATGGCTGTCCCGAGCAACCTACGGTCCCGACCGCTAATATCGAAGCCAATCCCAACACGATCGCTTTGCGGCCCAACACGTTGCTACGAGTCCCCTTTCCGCTTTGAATGATTGCCATCGCGCTCATTCCCCTCTCACGTTTCGCTTAATCTAAACTTCGCCCAACCACGGTGAACAACGCGTATACAGTAGCATGCCGTCAAAGGCAAGATGATACCTATTGCTCCACGTTGGAGCCAGTGATTGGCCATGTTATCTAGCGGAGCAACACAGATACCCACAGGTAATCAGTACAGCAAAAATGTAAATTGTGTTCCCATTTGCGTCAAGTTTCGCCTTGTTATATCGCAAAGCGGTTTTCTAAGAACTAGGGAGGCGGTGATCCAGCTTCAGCCGACACGAAGACGCTTACGCGAAGCCGAATGTACGATACTCGGGATAGATGACTTGTAACCTGGCGTACGACTGGAACTTTGGGAGAACGGATGAGCGCCAACGTTTCCCTAACCCGCTTTTCCTGGAATTAAATTCCACCTACTCAGCTATCCAATCCCCATACCCGTCGCTACTATCTCCTCAGCGCAAAACTGATTTATACGCTAGTGCAAATTTTGTTCCCTCGGCCCGACAGTAACAAATTTCGTCGCGTCTCCTAATCGCGCGATACCGATAAACTCGCAATCTTATTGGACAGCTGGCGCGGCTTTACGCGTCAGTGAGCTTCGCCGACAGGCTTCGTGGTTCGCCTGAGCAGCAAAAACCCCGGGATACATAGCAGTGTCATAAAAGAAAGCAGGCGGTAGATGTCGGTGTAAGTAAGCAACAAAGCCTGCGACTGCACTGTGTTATAAACCAAGCCGAGCCCCTGTTTCTGGCCTGACGTTAATTGCTTGATGAAGTTAAATGTTGGAGAGCCGGGTGCGTAGTAGCCGCGATGGCTCAATCGCCACGCTTCAAACGGCGTGAAATGGGCAACAAGGTAGGACTGATGCACCTGGGCGAGGCTTTCTAACAGATTGCTAACCATTGAAACTCCGATTGCGGCTCCCGTATTGCGCACCATGTTGTACAAACTTGCGGCATAGCCCATACGCTCGCGCGGAACGCACGAGAGCGAGGCGGCGGAAAGGATCGGGAACGTCATCCCAGCGCCGAACCCATAAAGCATTATCGGCCCCAGCATCGCCTGACGGCTCAGGTCGAGATTCCATTGCGACATCCACCAGGTTGCCAGTGTAGTGCAGAAGAATCCCAGGGCCACAAGCGGCCTAGTGTTTATGCCGCGTCGCGAAAGTTGTGCTGTGAGCAGCAAGCCCGCCATCGAGGTAAAACCGCGGGGGCCAACCGTAAGACCAGCGGCCCATGCGTCGTACTTCATCAGCTCTTGAGTATAGAGCGGATTCAAAAGGTTAACCCCGAACAGCGAAATGTAGAGGGCGACTGCAAGCACTACAGCTGCGGCGAACGCAGGAATTGTCATGATCCGCAGGTCCAAGATAGGCGTGGGAAAGCGAAGCTCGTGGATCACCAATAGAATCATAGAAAGCCCGGAGATCGCGCTGAACCACCAGACCCACGAGGCCGAAAACCAATCCGATCGCTGACCGCGGTCGAGTATTATCTGCAACAGCCCAAGCCATAACGCCAGCAGCAGAATCCCCAGGTAGTCAGTTTGCTGTTGCGTGGGCTGGCGGCGCAGATAGGGTGGATCTTCGATGAAAAGGAACGCCATCAGCGCGGCCAACATCCCGGTCGGAAGATTGATATAAAAGTTCCATCGCCATGACCAGTTGATAGTGATCCATCCGCCCAGCGTAGGTCCCATGATTGGGGCCACCATCAAGCCTATCCCCCACACCGCCATCGCCATTCCCTGCTCGGCAGGCGGAAAGGTCTCCATCAAGATCGCTTGCGAGGACGGGATCATCGCCGCGCCCGCGGCTCCTTGGAGCAGACGGAACACCACGATCTGCGCGAGCGACTGAGCCGCGCCACAAAGGCCAGAGGCGACAACGAAAACCACGACCGAGGTCAGAAAGTAGCGCTTGCGCCCAAAACGGGCCGAGATCCATCCGGTCATCGGGATCATTATCCCGTTAGATACCAGGTAGCTAGTCAGCACCCAGGTTATTTCGTCGCGGCTTGCCGCGAAACTTCCTTGCATGTATGGCAGCGCGACGTTCACGATCGACGTGTCGAGCACCTCGAGCGTTGCGCCGAGCATCACAGCAAACGCGACAAACCACTTTTTGGCGCCCGACTTACTCGGTGATGCCGTTTTTTCGGAACTTGTGCTCAACATAGGAAGCCGCATCAAGCAAGGCCGATGCAGTTTATGGCTCGATCTTGGGTCCCAAGAGGACTAACGCGACCGTTTGTTTGCAAAATCAGTATTCAATTAAGAAATTTCTAGACTCAGTTATACACCTCCAAAGTTTTTCCGCGTGTCTCTGGCAACGGGAGTGTTGCAAGTACCATGAGCGAATAAGCGAGTAGCGCAAAAAGACCTATTGCCTGACCGAGCGGCATATGGGAGCTTAGTCGGCCCACCATCGTCGGGAATAACGCGCCGATCGCCCGACCAAAGTTATAAGCAAAACCCTGCCCTGAGCCGCGAACGCGGCTGGGAAAAAGTTCCGTCAAAAACGGCCCGAGGCCGCTGAAGACGCCGGAAGCAAAAAAACCGAGCGGAAAACCCAAAAACAACATCACAAAATCGCTGATAGGTAAGTAGCTGTAGAGCAAGACAATCATAGTCGACGAAACCGCGAAAAGAAAAAAGGTCCGCCGCCGGCCGATCGCGTCGCTCAGGTACGCGGCAGTCAAGTATCCGAATAAAGAGCCCACGATTACCACGAACAAATAGCCACCAGTATTCAACACGGAGAGATGGCGTACGGTCTTGAGAAAGGTGGGCAGCCAAATCGTGATGGCGTAGTAACCGCCTTGGGCACCTGTAACTAGCATCGCGGCGAGCAACGTGGTCGGTAGAAGCGAGGGTGCGAAAATTTCCAGGAAGGTGAAACGTTGCTGGCGTGCTTCGACCTCGCGCCTGGTCGCTTCGAACACCTCCGGTTCCCGCACGTAACGTTGAATGTAAATCACCAGAAGCGCCGGGGTGAGTCCTAGAAAGAACATAGCCCGCCAAGCCCAGCTGACGGGCAGGATGCTGAACACTATGGTGTAGGCTATCGCGGCTGCTCCCCAACCCAGAGCCCATCCGCCTTGCACCACGCCCACAGCTTTGCCCCTGTGGCGCGCCACGATGACCTCGCCCAACAGAACGGCCCCAGCTGCCCATTCACCGCCGAAGCCCAGCCCTTGAAGGCCTCGAGTTATTAACAATTGCCAGAACGAATTGGTAAAACCACTCAAAAACGTGAACAGCGCGTACCATAAAATCGTTACTTTGAGCACTCGCACCCGTCCGAACCGGTCGCTCAGAAGCCCCGCTAACCAGCCGCCAAGCGCCGAAAGCAACAACGTTGCCGTACCCAGCATCCCAGCCTGCGTATTAGTGAGTTTCCAAAGGCCTATTAAGCTCGGCATGACGAAGCTGTAAATCTGAACGTCCATTCCATCGAGCGCCCATCCGCCAAGGCAGGCCCAGAAAACGTGACGCTCATCCTTTCCCAACTCTTTAAACCAGGTCCACATGTCCCCCCTCTGACGCGTTCAAATGCCAGTCGCGTAGTAAATTTCTCGGCAAGCTTTTCGCTAAGTGAGCAGTAATTTTGGTACGCCGCTCAAACTTTCGCTTAAGCCCATGACCTAGGCTCAACTCGCCGCTTAGTTCGCTCTGGCTTTCGCCCGATCTTTTGTTGTGTGTGGAGTCCCTGGATGGGCTTAAGTTAGCTTTCGATTCTTGTATCTCCGACCTTGAGTCTCATCTGTATCGTTCCTCTTCGCGGATTAAGATAGCAAAACGCCAACACCGACGACCTGTTGGCCGAGCGCGTGCCCTTGATCTCAGTGACGATTTCGCTAGGCCGCCGAGATGCGCCATGCCAAGCGCGCGTCTTTCATCTAGGCTCGGCCTAAGTTATCGCACAAACTTATACCCATCGATACCACGCTCTGCGTTTTACTTGCTCCCTTGCGTAGTTGCGCCACGCTACGACCAAAAAGTAAACACAGGTTGGTTAAGAAAGCCGTTCACTTTGCAAGGCTTGGCAGGCGAAGTTGCGAAGATGAGGTTTTCTCTTAGGCGGACTGATAGATGATTTGGCCGTTTTTTTCGACCTTTAGAGCTTCGCCTTTAGCGCAGGCTAATTCGAGATGAGCCAGTGTCTCGAAGGTTGCGGCCATCGTATGAAAGACTGGTCGCTCTTCGTCGCCGAACACTGCGTGCGCCACTTCAAACGCCGAGCAGGGTCGTTCCTTTAGCACGTTCAACATTTTTTGCTTGCGCACCCTATGGTGCTCGATCAGTTGGCGCGCCCGACCTCGATGGTCCCTAAAGACGGGGCCATGCGCAGGTAACACCAGCTGTACGTCCAAGTTCTGGATTTTTTGCAACGAGTTCAGAAATTCGCGTAACGGATTGCCCTCGTCCTCGGGATAAAGACCGACGTGAGGCGTTATCTTAGGCAGTAGATGGTCGCCGGCTATGAGAATTTTTTCTCTTTCCAGGTAAATAACGCAATGTCCAGGGGAGTGTCCCGGGGTCCAGACTATCCTAAGCAGCCGCGTACCCACCTCAAGCTGCAAATTGTCCTCAAGAAACCCGTCAGGGTCCAACATGGGCTGGTACGCCGCCGTTCCCATCCAGCTCGGCCTCATTAGCTCGGGCGGATATCGGTCTATAGGAAAACCGTGCTTTCTGAAGAAGGCTAAACTCTCGGGGCGCTGGGTGATTGGGGTACTGGCGATCGAAACGAGGCGCTGAGCTCGGGCAGCGTCCTTGGCATGAATGTAAACCGTAGCGCCGGTGCGCTCGCGCAGGTAGGAGGAGGCACCGAAATGGTCAGGGTGATGGTGTGTAGCAATTATCAGCTTTATGTCTTGGAATCGGCATCCGACAGTTTCCAGGGAACTTTCCAGAGCCGCCAAACTCTGCGGCGTATTCATTCCAGTGTCGACTAAAACCCATCCCGAGCCGCAGTCGAGTAAATAAATGTTGACCGAGCTCGGACGTGCTGGCAAAGGCAGGCTAATTTCAAAGATACCGGTAGAAATCTCAACCGGCGCGTTCCGTACGTCTTGCATTATGGTCCGATGTGGCGGCCGACAGAGCTGTTGCCGCACCCACTAGAATGCGCGAACCAAGCATGGCGACTGATTTATTTGATGGTGTCATCCCGCGCAACATTACTTTTAGTCAATTCGATTTTTGATTTCAACGTTTGGACCGACGCCGTGGGACCTTGACGCGAAGCAGGGGGTTTGTTTTCCTCAAGCCAGCTTTTGGTTCAGACGTGAAGCGTCGCTATAAAGGCGCGGCATTGAGTGCTGGTGTTTGACTCTTTGACATGGGCGCGGTTGAACTGGCTTGTAAGATGGCAGATCACTCGGTATAAGCCGCGCAGTAGATCACGAGGTGCCTATCGAAAGCGAGCTTGAGCGATTAAGATTAAGGGTGGGGTGAAATTGCGCGACGGTGTTGTCTGGATATGAGCGGCTTTGAGAACACTTACGCGTCCCGGTTTTGCACGACGACGCGGAGCCATAGGTTTGAGGGAGATTAGGCAATGGAAAAAGCGCGAACTACGCTCAGTATCACAGCCGAAACAGCTCTTAAGATGGTCGAAGCGGCGGTCGCCAAAGCTAAAGAGCTTGGAGTGCCCATGGCGATCGCGGTGGTTGACGAAGGAGGAAACTTAAAAGCATTTTGTCGAATGGACGGCGTGGCGGTGATGTGTTCCGATATTGCTCAGAGCAAGGCGTATACGGCCTTGTTTGGAATTCCCACCCACGACTTCTTCAACCTTATCAAAGATGACCCGTCGTTGGTGGCTGGGATTCCTAACATTCCCCGCGTTGCCGCGTTCGGCGGAGGCTTCCCCATACGCGTGCAAAACTCAGTGGTCGGAGCGATCGGCGCAAGCGGCGGCACAGTTGACCAAGACATCACCGTTGTGCAGGCAGCCTTGGCAGCGCTCGACTGACAAGCGTGCCTTCCGCCGGCCGCAGGAACTTACCTCTGACTGTGCGAAGCGACATCCGCGGGTCCTCGGCTACCTAACGCGCGCCTAAGCCGGGATGCCCGGAACAGGGTAGCCTTCAAATCTCTCGCTTATCTGACCGGCAACGAGGCAGAAATGACGCTGCCAAGGTCAACGTTGGCTTTCTTGTGAGGCATGAGCTACAAGATGTGTTGATGGCGTTGGCCAGAGGCGGCGAGGCTTCTTTACTTAGCGCACGGGTTACCTTTGCTTTGCGCAGTAATGTAAGCAAGGCCTCTGGAGGAAAACGATGAAACTACTTTTGGTCCATCCAAGCCCCTTGATGTACAGTGAGATTTACTTGCGGCTCGAGCCTATCGGGATGGAGCGCGTGGCATCGGCCGCGTTGGCTGCGGGCCATGACGTAAGAATGGTGGACCTCCAGATTTTTCGCCATCGAGACCTTTGGCGCGAGTTCGAGGATTTTCGGCCCAATGCGGTCGGCTTTTCGCTGAATTATCTCGCCAATGTTCCCGAGGTGATCGATCTCGCAAAGGCTATTAAAGAGCGGCGCCCCGACTGTTTCGTGTTTATTGGAGGTCACAGTGGCTCGTTTATTGCGGGTGAGCTGCTCGAGCATGGAGCGGGTGCAATAGATTGTGTGATCCGGGGTGAAGGCGAGAGCGCAACGCCGATTCTGCTCGAGGCGATAGGCGATCCCAAGCTTTCGAAGGTACCCGGAATCGTAACCCGCGACGGATTTGGTCCGCCGCCACAACTTCTACCTGACCTCGACCGTTTTTTCCCGGCAAGGCATTTGGCTCGCAAACGGTACAAGTATTTTATCGGCGTGCTCGACCCCTGTGCTTCGGTGGAGTTCACCCGGGGATGTCCGTGGGATTGTTCGTTCTGCAGCGCTTGGACGTTCTACGGGCGCAATTACCGACAATCTTCGCCCGAGGCGGCAGCTGAAGATGTGGCGAATATCAAGGAGCCGAATGTCTTTATAGTCGATGACGTCGCCTTTATTCATCCCGAACACGGCTTTGCGGTCGGCAAAGAATTGGAAAAGCGCAAGGTAAAAAAACAATATTATCTCGAAACCCGTGCCGACGTTCTTCTCAGGAACAAAGAGGTTTTCGCTTACTGGCGCCGTCTAGGCCTGCTTTATATGTTCTTGGGCCTCGAAGCGATTGACGAAGAGGGGCTAAAAGCGTACCGCAAGCGCGCACATCTGGGTACGAATTTCAAGGCGCTCGAGACTGCTCGAGAGTTGGGCTTCACTGTGGCTATCAACATAATTGCGGACCCCGACTGGGATGAGCGCCGTTTCGAGATTATTCGCGAATGGGCTTTGAGTATTCCGGAGATAGTTCATCTGACAGTTGCGACGCCTTATCCTGGCACCGAGCTTTGGTACACGGAGTCGCGCCGACTGACGACGCTCGACTACCGTCTGTTTGACATTCAACACGCGGTTTTACCGACCCGCCTGCCGCTCGACAAATTCTATAAGGAACTAGTCAAGACTCAGGGCGTTCTCAACCGAAAGCATCTCGGCTTTGCCGCTTTGCGACAGACCGCCGGAATAGCTGCGAGATTACTGGCGCGGGGACAGACGAACTTCATTACGATGCTCTGGAAGTTCAATAAGGTATACAATGCTGAGCGCCAGTATCAGGACCATTTCCGGCCCGTTAAGTACGCGCTCAAGCCCCCAAAATCGGTTGGCGTAAAGCCTTCGAGGAGCGAACTTTACATACATGAGGCACGCACAGCTAGCCGAGTTGCAGGTTGAGCACCTTAGCCGTTGCTAATTGGGAGCTGAAAAAGCTGGGCTTTAGCGAAAAAGCCTGCTTTGTCACCAGGTGTAGATACAAATAAAGGTTTTTGCGTGATGCCGGAGACAGGCCGCAGTTTCGAGGACGATTTAAAGGAGCTCGAGAATATCGTCAACCGCTTGGATTCAGGCGAGCTGGCCTTGGAGGAGTCGATCGAAGCCTTTGAGCGCGGCGTCCACTTGGTCAAAAGGCTCAACAAGCGGTTGGATGAAATAGAAAGGAAGGTCGAGCTGCTCGTGCGGGAAGCGCATGGGGAGCTCCGCACCATACCCTTTTCGGTTCCGCCGTCGACTCAATCCAGTACCCCAGCAGGCGAGGACGAAGAAGAAAGCTAGAGGGCGAGTTCAAGCTGCCGCTGGTGGCAAAGCTTTTCGAGCCATTCTGTCCGGCCGCGCAAGTCGGACGCTGTTTTTTCGCCTATTCTTGCCCCATCTAATTGCCGCCCTAAAGTTATACTTGAGGGCAGACGCTTTTTCGGCTCAGTTTTCAGACTGGCAGCGAGTTTGTACGCCAACGAGGGCTAAGACTGCTCATTGCATGACGGTTTACTTTGGACGGAACGAACGCGCACACGGTGTCTTTCGATGGGCCAGAGGCGAACGCGCCTTGATGTCGAGCTGGTGCGGCGCGGACTTGCCAAAAGCCGCGAACGCGCCCAACAGCTTATCTTGGCCGGTCGGGTAAGGGTGAATTCCCGTCCGGCGACCAAGGCTGACATGAACGTGGATTCGTCGGTTCCGATCGACGTATTGCCTTGGGAAAAAGAGTATGCCAGTCGAGGCGCCTACAAGCTTCTGGCCGCGCTCGACTATTTCCGCCTGCATCTGGAAGGCCGACGCGCGTTGGACGTAGGCGCTTCGAGCGGCGGTTTCACTGACGTACTTTTGCGTCGCGGCGTAAGCTCGGTGATAGCCTTGGATGTAGGTTATGGCCAGCTGGCGCTGAGACTACGCCAGGACCCGCGCGTAATCGTCAAAGAACGGACAAATATTCGTTACGTAACCCAAGACGACATTCCTTACGCCCCAGACTTGGTAACGATCGATGTGAGCTTTATCTCTCTGCGTCTTGTGCTGCCTCCGGTACTAAAGCTGATGAGCCGACCAGGGGACGTCATTGCCCTGATTAAACCTCAGTTCGAGGTCGGCAAGGGTAACGTGGGAAAAGGCGGAGTCGTACGTGATCCGAGCCTCCAGCTCGCCGCAAGAGACGAAATCTTAAATTTCGCCCGCTCAATTGGCCTTGAAGTAATCGGTTCGTTAGAGTCGCCTATTCTCGGGGACAAGGGCAACAAAGAGTTTCTGACCTTGCTTCATCTTGAACAATAAAATCTCTTGCTCCTTCGTCATTACATTAACGAGTGCCATCTAGCCGAGTGATTTGGGACTCTTCGTGCGTCCGGGGTACATTTATCGCTTTGTGGGGGCACTTGAAAGGCCCGCCTTTTTGTTTATGCAGGCGGGTATTTGTGGCCAAGACTGATTAAGATGCTTAGTAGGGGAATAAAAGCGCGTGCACGATATCAAGTTAAGGCTGATAAAAGGGGCAAGCTTAGTGCTTTGCCTTTTGTGCCTCGGTTGTAGCCCAGCGGCCAGAATGCGGATGGCGTGTCCGGGCGCGCCTGATGGAGTGTCGGCTAGCTGCAAAGCCTGGGCCCAGCGGACTCTCGAGGCTACAAACGCAACACCGGCTGACCGTGAACAGGCGGAAAATTACTTGAAAGAGGCTACGGGCAAGCCGATGCCTCCGATGCCGATTTCCCCAGTACAGATCCAACAAACCTCCATAGGTTCTCAATGGACTGATGTGACGGGCTCTCTGCACCCGAATCTTTGCAGCAACCTGGGAGGCGGCCACGACTACTGCTTTTAGCCCTTTTTGCCACACCCGGGGCAATACTGCCCCTCAAAGCTCCTAGGTCCAGGAGCGAGACGGTCAGTTGTGCTAACGACCTGAAGTGAGTGCTGTCGAAAGTTCGCTAAGCTTAGGCTGCCTGCTTTAAGGGCTAATTGAACTCATCCTGTTTGCGAAGTCGGTTCGGCAGAGTTTCCCTTGCCGTTAACGTCGGCGCCTGCAGCCTGGCGAGCTTTCAGTTCGGCTAAATCTGTAGTGGTTAAGACTTCGATAAACTTTCGCAACGCAGGCCAAAGTTCGCGGCTACGTTTGTAGATAATCGCCAGCGGGCGAAGAAAGCTTTCGCCCTCGAACTCGATGATTTTTACCCAGCCTTGGGCTGCTTCTCGCTCGACCGAAAGCCTCGGCACAATGGCGATCCCCATCCCGATTTCTACCGCCCGCTTGATCGTCTCAATATTGTCGAACTCCATGACATAGTTGGGCTTGACGTTGTGGGCGCGTAGAACTTTGTCAGTTGCCTTCCGCGTGCTCTGGTCGCGCTCGTAGCCGATAAAGTTCTCGCCTTGCAATTGAGCAAACGACACTTTGCTCTGCGAGGCTAGCTTGTGATGCCTCGGCACAATCAAAACCATCTCGTCGGTCCGAAACGGGATGGCGGTTAACTGGCTGCGCTTCACCGGATAGACGACGATACCCAGGTCAATCCGTCCATCCAGAAGTTCCTCGTATATTCGGTTGGACCGCAGATACTCCAGATGCACGTTCACTGCGGGATAGAGGCGCAAAAACTCGGTCAAATACGGCGGTAACTCATGTAGTCCAACGCTATAGACTGTGCCCACGCGGATCGAGCCGGATACCACTGAACCCGCTTCACGCAGGCTGTTGTCCAGCTCCATAAACAAGCGAACAATCTCCTTGCTGATGTTGTACAACGTGCGGCCGGCCGCCGTCGCCTTGACGCCGTTGCGCCCTCGCTCAACCAGCCGACAGCCATACTTTTCCTCGAGGGTGCGCACCTGCTGACTGACCGCAGACTGGGTTACGAAGTTTTGCGAAGCGGCATAAGAAAAACTGCCGCTTTCGATGATGTCGCAGAAAACCTTGAGCGTTTCTACATGCATCTTCGAGCCTTATGTCAAAGTTAGTATTAGCGAAGCTTAAGTTAAAAATATAACGAGGCGGAACCTTGGTGCAACCCGTCGGCCAACTGGCCATATCAATCTTTTAGATTAAATTAAATTCGGTGTCCTCGCTTTAAAAACCCTTTCAACGTGCCTCTCTTCCGTCTGTTCGGCCAGCTTTAATTGAGGGTAGTTAAATTTGAACCGAACACATTGTTCGTTTTGTGAACAGTAAGAGTAACAATTGTCCAAGACAGTTCAACGCCCCAACGCGCCTGTGAACAGAGAGATCGCATCAATTGGCCGCGTGGCGCGCTCGCCTCTGGTCTTGACACAGGCTAAACTCCCAACATGGCTTTGTCTTCGCTCCAATCGTTTCTACCGAGTGTCTGCGCTTGGCTCGTTTTTGCCCTGCGACTTAAGCCGGGTTTTACGCACCTAACGACGACTGTGGTGCACGCAGCAGAGCTTCAAAGCCTGTTGATAAATGACGTGATACGATTATGTCCCGCCAAGGAAGCATGAAGGGGGTAAGTGATGACTGCGACGTTGTTGCGTGACTTAGATTACCTTGCGCTGGACGAGCTTCTTTCGACAGAGGAAAGAATGACGCGCGATGCCGTTAGGCGCTTTGTTGAGCGGGATGTGCTGCCCGTAATCGAGCACCATTTCGCTGCAAGCACGTTTCCGATGGAGCTCGTGCCGGCGATGGCGGAGCTTGGAATTTTTGGCGCAAGCCTCAAAGGATACGGATGCGCAGGTATGAACGCTATTGCCTATGGCTTGATCATGCAGGAACTTGAAGCTGCAGATTCGGGGTTGCGTTCGTTTGCCTCGGTGCAAAGTGCGCTCGCGATGTATGCGATCTATGCGTTTGGGTCCGAGGAACAAAAGCGCCGGTTTTTGCCAGAGATGGCCAAGGGAAAACTCATCGGATGTTTCGGGTTGACCGAACCGGACCATGGCTCGGACCCGGGTAGCATGGAAACCAAGGCTCAACGCGATGGCGCGGGATGGGTATTGAACGGCACGAAGCGTTGGATAACTAACGGCAGTATCGCCGATCTGGCTATCGTCTGGGCGAAGGTAGAGGAAGGAATCGCCGGTTTTATCGTGGAGAAAGGCAAACCTGGCTTCTCTGCGCACGAGATGAAAGGCAAGTTTTCGATGCGGGCTTCGATAACCTCGGAACTCGTTCTCGAAGACGTGCGCCTGAGCGAAAGCGAGCGTTTGCCCCACGCGCGAGGCCTCAGAGCCGCTCTCGCCTGCCTCAATGAAGCCCGTTACGGAATCGCCTGGGGTGCCGTCGGAGCTGCCCGCACTTGCTACAACTGCGCGTTGGATTACGCAAAGTCGCGCCGCCAGTTCTCACGGCCGATCGCCGGCTACCAGTTGGTGCAACAAAAGCTGGTGGAGATGCTCAGCGAAATAACCAAAGCACAGCTCCTATGCTTGCGTTTAGGTCAGCTGAAAAATGAAGGGAAGCTTCGACCGCAACAAGTTTCCCTAGCTAAGCGCAACAACGTGGCACAGGCGCTTAATATTGCGCGGATGGCTCGCGATATCCTGGGCGCCAACGGTATCGTTAACGAATACCCCGTTATTCGTCACATGCTGAACCTGGAGACGGTGAATACCTACGAGGGGACCCACGACATTCACACTCTTATCCTGGGCCGCGATATCACGGGCCTCGACGCGTTCGATTAAGCCCGCGCACCCAAAGGCGATATCGAATTGCCGCGCGCCTTGAGGCGCTACACAAGCAGGCTCTATCCAAATACTGAAACGGGTGACCCGCTGCGGACGAGGCACCGCGCAGCCGCCGAAAACAGTGGTTCAGCGTATCGGCCTATTCGGGCTTAAACTCTAACCCCAATCATGACCCGTTGGCGAGGCGGCGGGCATACGCGGCGACACTATTGAAGTCGTACTCTCGATACGCTTGAAGCTTTTCCGCCTCGAGCCCACCTTCGGCATGTACGGCGAGTACCTCCTGGTAACCCCCGAAGTCCGAGGCAGTAAGGTCGCTTATCAAATTCAGCAACCTAAGACGCTCCTCAGCATTCACGCCTTTCGCTCCGCGGAGGTATTTAAGCACATAAGTGCGCGTAGCTTCGCTGGTCAAGTCTTCCGCGGCGGGGGCCGTGACCAAAAGGCCGCCCGCTAGGTCTTGGACTATCTGGACCGCCTGATGATAGTTGTGCGCGAAGTGATATTTGGCGACATTGGTCAAAAGCGTGTTCGGAACCGCAAGACCATGTTCAAATGTGCATGCCAAAGCTGCGCGCTCCGTAAGTCCCTTGACCACGGTATGGTAAACGGCAAGATGCGTAAGCTTGTCACGGACGTGCGAAGCTTTAACGATTCCGTTTGCCTCTGCAACCGCGTAAGCTGCGCCCACCAGAAGTTCTAGTAATGGCAGCTTGTATGAAATCGCCGTGAATCGGTGGTAGCGCACGAAACTCAAAGCCAGCGGCCCGGCAAATTCTGTCTCGCCCTTGAGAAACACGCGTTCATTCGGCACAAATACGTCGTCGAAGACGGTAAGCGTCTCCATCATTTTATGGCGCGCGCTTATGGGATGCTCGAACGCGTTCTTGGGAGCGCTACCGTGGGGGCTGGCGATAAGCTTGAGCCCGGGGGTTGCTACCGGAAGCGCGAACGAAACGGCGTAGTCCCGGTCCTCTGGTCTCATCGCCCGAGTAGGAAGAACGATGATTTCGTTGGCGTTAACCGATACCGAGGTGTGAACCTTTGCGCCTCGAACGACGATCCCGTCGCTCAGCTCCTTTACGATCCTGACGTAACAGTCAGGGTCTTCCTGAGCGCTCGGACCAAGCATGCGGTCACCCTTGACATCGGTTTGAGCGACGGCGAGCGCTAAATCGTTGTCTCGGCAATAATGGTAAAACTTTTCTATGCGCTCAAGATAATGAGGCTTGCCTCTGGCGGCCAGCTCCGCACCGACTAATCGCAAAGCAAAAAGTGCATCGGTGCCGATCTCCTTTATCAGCACCACTAACGTTGCTCCCTCGCGCGTTGCGGCGGCGATAAGCTCGCTGCGCTTGAGCAGATCTTCGGCGGTTCGCGGCAGGTGGTAGTATCGGCTGTATTCGCGACCGTTCTCCCGCACTACCGCAAGCTCTCTGAATCGAGGGTCCTCGGCCATGCGGTAATCGATGCTGGCGTGTTCGACAGCTATCTTGATCACTGGGTGAGTGGTCACGTCGTCGACCCGCTCTCCTCGAAAATATACGGCGCGCCCGTCGCGCAGAGACTCTTTGTATTGTTCTTCGGTCCTGAGCCCCACGTTCGTTGCTCCTGAATCGATAGGCTAATGTGTGAATCTGGCTATAGCACAGCTTGCGTAGGGTACCGCGGAATATCGCGTCGGTACCCAAACGTTACTTGCGCTGGTAAGTTGCGCGGATACGTCTAGCCTAGCATGCCCGGTATTCGCGGGCTAGACAAAACAGGTGTAAACCCAGGTGCCCCGAACTAAGCGCACGAAACGTGGAAGCAAAAACGGCACGGCGGTGCATACCCCTCAATCGGGCTACTTTTCTCTGAAAGGAAGACTTCAATTGTTTATGGGGCGTACGCAGGAAGCAAGATGTCTTTAGTTTGGCTGGCGCGACTCGCTTTATAAGCTTAAGCGCGTTTCGGACTTTATTAGCCACTCTAGGTGGTGGGTTGCGACCGTTCTTTGGTATGCAACTCCAAAATCGCGCGCGCAATTTCGCGACTTAACTCGCCCAAAGCTTCGCTTAATGCTGCTACGCGTGCGGCCGAGTCCGTGCCGGAAGCTTTGACGCTTAGGCTTGTGGTTCTCGAAACAAGGGCAGCGTTACGGGCGGACCTGACGCTCCATTGTGCCGCAAGGTGAGCCGTTCCGTAAGCGTCGTTCTCGAACTGGTCAACGCTTATTTCGACTTGGTAATCGACGTGGGTTGAATTGTACCACGGGTAGGTAACGACCTGTTCAGTACGAAGAAGGTACGCAAGATTGCGCGCCAGGACCTCTCGAAAGTCGACGTCTAAAGGCTCTGCCCAGCGATTCGACTCGGAAATTTGCACCCGGTTTTGTCCCACCCGGGTCACCATTTCTGTGCGGCGCAGATACGCAGGAAAGTGGATAGGTCCAAGACCCAAGACAAAATTGGTCCCGAACGGCGACGGTTCTGGGTCCCGAACGGTCGAGCTTAAAATAAAAAAGTGCGTATCCGGTCTACTTGGTTCCAGCAGTGAGCATTGCACAAGCGCAACGCACATAAGCGCTCCCAACACGAGCGCGGGCCAGGCTGGAACCTTCTTTTGGAGGCTGTCGCCGCTGTCGCGGAGCTTCATTGCCTGTCCCGCGCGACGGCTCTACCTCGCAAAAGCGCTGCCGGGTCGCGTTGGAGATAATCTGCCAGTTCCTGGGTGGCTCGGGCCGCAGCTGCAAGTTGGGTCATCGCATCGGTGATTCTGTAGACCAGCGGCGAATCTGGTGCCAAGGTTGTCTGCACCGTCTTTAGAGCGGCATTTGCGTTATTTGAAGCTTCGGCAAGGCTCTCGAGACCCCTTTGCAAAGGGTGCATCTGAGCGTCTAGATCGTTGGCCAGTCGCCTGACGCTGTCGGCTGTCGCTTTGAGGCTTAAAGTGGCTTGGTGCAACGAAGTCAGCGTGGCATTCAATTGCCGCGAGGTCATTACGTCACGCATCGCGTTTACGGTAAGTGTGAGCGACTGGACAAGCTGCTCAATATTGACGCTTTCTAGCCGCTTCAGCAGCTGCTCGGCGGTCGTCTGCGCCTGCTGTAAGGTGGTAGGAATCGTCGGAATCTCCAAATACTTGCTGTTTTTGTCGCCGTAAAAGTGAGCAGGATGGTCGGGATTCAGATCGAGCGCTACATAGCGCAGGCCTGTTACTAAGCTTTCGGTGGCAAGCTGGGCGCGCAGCCCTTCATCGATCAAGCGCTTAAACGTGGTTGGATTTGTCAGATCGACGGGGCCGCCCAGTTCCGTTATCCGGTCCAAGTCGAGCGTGATAATTACTGGAATTCTTATCTGGGCGACCTCGACAGTTCCTTGTGCGTTAGGGAAATTCAGCGCAAGCATAATTTTGGTCACTGAGCCAACGTCTACGCCGTGGAACCTCACTGGGGCGCCAACGCTAAGACCGGTCACGTCGCTGCTGAAGTAGCAGATGAACTGAGTGGTCTCCGAGAAAAGATGTCCCGAACCGAACATCACGATTGCTAGTAAACCAAGGCCGATAGCTCCCAGGACGAAAGCTCCGACTAAAGCTGGTTTAACTCCTCTTTTCATGGCTTTGCCTCTTCGTTTGCCGCTTCGCCACGGGTCAGAAATAGGCGCAACTTTGGATCGGTGCTGTTGGCGAGCAGTTCTTTCGGATGGCCGAGTGCGGTGGCGGTTTTGCGCTCAGGGTCGAGGAACAAGGCGCGGTCTGCGATCGCGAAAATACTTGCCAGGTCGTGCGTTACCACAATTATTGTGGCTCCGAGGCTTGCGCGCAATTCGAGTATCAGGTCATCGAGCAGCCGAGCACTGACCGGGTCTAACCCTGAAGACGGCTCGTCGAAAAACAACACTTCGGGGTCGAGCGCGATGGCGCGGGCAAGCCCACCTCGTTTGCGCATTCCGCCGCTAAGCTCGTTCGGATAAAAGTCCTCGAAGCCTTTTAGGCCCACCAGCGCCAGTTTTAGCGAGACGATTTCGCGAATTTCGTCCGGTCCGAGGTCGGTGAACTCAGCCAACGGCAGCCCTACGTTCTCGGCTAGAGTCATAGAGCTCCACAGAGCGCCGCCCTGGTAAAGCACGCCGATCCGCCTGAGTACGCGCTCGCGTTCCTCAAGTGCCGTGGTAAAGTTAAGATCGCCATAAAAGATCTCGCCTGCCAGAGGCTCGACCAGTCCGATCAAGGCGCGCAAAAGCGTGCTCTTGCCTGATCCGCTGCCGCCCATGATGACGAAAATCTCGCCCCGTCGAATGCTGAAGTTGAGATCTTGCAGTATCAGCCGCTCGCCATAACCCAGAGAAAGGTTGCGAACCACGATATGGTCTGAGCGAGCCGCTGAATGCTTGCCGTTGCGTTCCATCTTGACTCGCGCGTTATCCCTCAAGCGGCTTTCACATCTACTTTGGCAATCAAGGAACTTTCTGTTTTAATCCCACTTGCAAACGAAGTAAGCAAAGGCATGCAATTGTCGATTCCCGGCACTTAGATATTGAGAATACGAAAAATGAAAGCGAACATTCCGCACGCCACGACGATCCATACGATAGCGTCGACCACTGCAGCTGTCGTTGCCGACCCTACGGCCGCCGAGCTTGCCTCTCCCTGAAAGCCCCGCCAGCATCCGGCAAGCGCGATCAGCACGCCATAGACCGTAGCTTTTACGAGACCGCCGAGCATGCTCCCCAAAGTCACGGCAGCGGCGGTGCGGTGGAAGTAAGCTCTAAAGGAAATACCCAGCACGCCGGCGGCCACCGACGCCCCGCCAACCATCCCGAGAAAATCTGCGTACAGGCATAGAAGCGGCATCATCACTACGAGCGCGATAAAGCGAGGCAACACCAGAAATTCTATTGGTGCGATCCCCATCGTCTGCAGCGCGTCGATTTCCTCGGCGACCCGCATCGTGCCGAGCTCTGCCGCGTAGGCGGCGCCAGTGCGTCCTGCCATAATTATCGCGGTCATCATCGCTCCCATGTCGCGCGCGATGCCTATCCCAACTAGGTCCGCCACATAGATAGTGGCGCCGAACTGTTGAAGCTGCACCGCTCCCATAAAGGCTAAGATCGTACCGACCAGAAAGCTTATTAAAGAGACAATGCCCAGCGCGCGGGCGCTACATCCATAGACCTGAACTACCAGGTCCGAAAAGCGCATGCGGGCTTTGCCTAACAGAAGTTTTGCAAATGCGATGCTCACTTGACCGATAAACTCGAGCAGGCTCGTCCAGGTAGCGTAAAACCCTAAAGCTCGAAGTCCAACACGCTCGAGGAGCGACGGATGGAACTCGGTTTTCTTTGAAACTGTTTCCTCGTTCGGTGCGCTACGGTCCTCGTCGCTTTCGACTAACTCGAGGAGGCGCTTCAACCCCTGTGGAAGACCTTCGGTTTCGACTCTAATCCCGTGTTGCCGGCAGATGCCGATAAGCCTCACCACAAAGGCCAAAAGACTCGTATCCCAGCTCTCGAGACCCGTGGTGTCGAAGACGATTTTCTCTGGTCGGCTATCGTCTTTGAGTCTATCAGTTATGCCTTCGACCGATGGCAGACCCCGGCCGATACGCCATCTGCCCTTAAGGGAAACGACTAGACCCAAACTGGCGTCCCGTGTGATTTCGACCTGGCGCGTATTTGCTGAGCTTAAAACGCTAGTCACCGTCACTAATTACGCCAAAGAGTAGCACGTAAGCGCAGGTAAAGCTTCGCGGCCGGCAAGACTTTTACTGCTCTCGTAAGCTTCGTAGGAAACTTTGCAACCACAGCGTCAAATAGAGCAATTTCAGCATCAACATACCTCGAGGTTATAGGTGCATGGTTGACGTTAAAAAAGGGGAGGGCAACTGAGTAGCGAGCTAACGGAACGAAAAGCGCTTAATGTTGAGCGACATTAAAACCGAAGGGTCTTGAGTCAGCGTCGCTATCGCCGCGCCACTGGGATGGATCACTCGACTTAGATATTGACTGCACTGTTTTGTGTGGTGCGCGTAGTTGAGCCGACTTTTGTAAAACTGGAAAACTGGGGTGCGGTCGTTTCGGGACCAAACATGCGGCACAGAGGTGTCAAAGACGCAAGCCCCCTTGTGCCAATAAGCTCCGTGCTCATTTTATCTTAAAGCTTCTCTGAACAGCGTAATGTGTTTCACGATAAAACGGTCAGTTAGGCCCCATGTCGTCGGTCAGACGGCTTGGTCGACGCAGGCAATGGTGAAACTTGCAGGCTCGCCAGCTCAATTAGAGAATTGACCGTCTTGATTGGGAGAGCTTTTTGCCCCATGTCGGCTCCCAGTCGTTACCGAACATGTCGGTGACCTTGCCCGGTTCATCGAAGAATCGGTTCGGCACTTGGAAAATCGCTATCATTAGCGCGCCTTCCGGCGTCCAAGCCTCGTGGCGGCTACCGGCGGGTCGCCACACGAAGTCTCCTGGCCCCACTTCCCCCTCGTGGTCTACCAGACGCCCCTCCAGCACATAAGTTTGCTCCACCAAAACGTGCTCGTGGTCGGGAAGTCTGGCACCCGGCGCCATTCGAAAAAGACAAGTGACCTGGCCTTTTTCTTGGTCAAGGTAAAGCGTTTTGACCTCCACGCCGGGAAACTTGGTTTTTTGCCAAGGCAGCTCTTTGACGCGCACGAAACGCGATGATTGCGCCCTCGAGCTCTCACACTTTTCAGCCCGCGGATTAACTCGATCCATCTCGGTTGTTTCAACCTCGAGCAGAACCTGTCTCCCAAAGTATAGCATCACGAGGCGGCTTTTAGCGACAACGAGTCTGAAAGTAAGCGCGTTTCACTCTCAGTTGGTTTTTCTAAAGATTCAGCTGGCGCACTGTAACATCGCTGATCCGGGCTTTGCTCAAGTAGTCTTTGTGCGTAAGAATCAGCAGCTTAACTTCACAAAGGCATCGATGTCTTATCCGTGTGCCGCAGCGCAGCTTTATAAGCGTAGCACGCAAGCGTAAAGTTACGATGTGCGTGAATCTTGCGAGCGCTGGGCGATTGTTTTTAGCGCTGTTGACCGTACTCGTTCGTGCGTTCAGTTTTCTATCGGTTTCATTCGAGGACACATTCGACGGCGAACTTTGATGACGATTTCTGGCGACACGTGAGCAAAATGGATGGCGAGCGTAACCGCCTAGAGGCGATGCTCGAGTTCGATTTGGAACCGGTCGTACCGTTCCGGCTCGATCTTACCGCGTGGGCGTTGCGACGACGTCCTCGAAATCAGATCGATGTTTGGGATGGTGTCTGGTATTCACGCATTCTCGACCTCGAGGGTGTTCGCTTAAGGCTTGCTGTCCGACAAAACGGTAGCGCACAGGCGCCCCGCTTATTGGTGAGATTCGAGGGCGGGGCTTCGCGGCTATCAGTTGAAAAACTCACCAGATGCGTGGAATGGCTCCTGGGGACCGATTTCGACCTATCAGCGTTTTACCGTCTGGTGTGCCGAGAGCCACGCCTGCAGGGTTTGATCGATGGGTTCTGGGGACTCCATCCGCCACGCTTTCCAACCTTGTTCGAGGCGGCGGTAAACGCGATCTGTTGTCAGCAGCTCAGTCTGGAGGTTGGGCTCGAGTTGATGAATCGGCTTGCCCGTAAAGCCGTGCCGCCTGAGCATCGCAAAACTACATCGCCGCTCGCTTTTCCGCGTCCGCGGGAAGTTGCAGCGCTGCCCATGGCAGAGCTTATAGAAGAAGGCTTTAGCCGTCACAAGGCATCAGCCGTGCTCGCCCTGGCTCAAATGCTAACGGAAAAACCCGATTCGTTGGACGAACTTTTCGCGGTGGACGATGACTCGGCGCGAAAGCGTTTGCTCGCGCTGAAAGGAATTGGTCCTTGGAGCGCAGATTATATCCTGCTCAGAGGGCTTGGAAGAGTTGGTGTGTTGCCAAGCGGTGACGTCGCAGCGACAAAAAGTCTCAAGCGCTGGCTCAACATCGACCATGGAGCTACCCACTCGAAGAGCAAGGGCTCGCAGCATTTCCCAGCATCGTGGCAGCCCTTCAAAGGTATGATCTACTTTCATCTGTTGATACGAAACCTTGCCGAGCGCGGGTACGTCGATCGCGTAGAACAGAAGATTTCGGCCCGCAGGAAGCAGCGACACCGCCTCCGGTAACGCAGTCTTGGGCGAGCACCGACTAGCGCGTGGGCGGGATGGATGGGTGGGGAGGTGCTGCTTTCAGAGTCGAGTGCTCGAGCTCGCGTTCCTTGAAGATCGTAAACAGCACGGGCAGCAAGATCAGTACTGCGATCGACGAAGTGATCATCCCTCCGATTACAGGAACCGCAATTGGCTCCATTACATCGTTGCCGATACCAGTTTCAAATAATACCGGGGCAAGACTCAAGATAACCACGAAAACGGTCATCAGTTTTGGGCGCAAGCGGTGGGCTGCTCCTTCAATCGTAGCCAGCTCGATTTCTTCAGGCCCGATCGTTCCTTTAGCGCGACGTGCTTCGAGCGCCTCGTTCAAGAAAATGAGCATCACGACGCCGGTCTCGACGGTCAATCCGAACAAGTTGATATATCCCACTGCTACTGCGACGCTGAAGTTGAATCCCATTAGGAATTGCATAATAAGCCCGCCGGAGAGGGCGAAGGCACAGGGGAGAACCAGAAGAAGGGCTTCGAAGAACGAGCCGAACAGCACGTATAGCAGCACCAGAATGGTTGCAAGCACGCAAGGCAAAATCAGCGACAGGCGTTTTTTGGCTCGAAGCTCGAATTCGTATTCTCCAGACCATTTGAGCGTGTAACCAGGTGGCAGTCGAAGCTTTTTCTCCAAGGCCTTTTGCGCACGCGACACGTAGCCCCCATAATCAGTGGTGTCTAAGTCGACATAAACGTACGCAGTGAGCGCCGCGTCTTCGTCGCGGACCATAGAGGGGCCGCGGACAAGCGTGACATCGGCGATTTCACCCAGTGGAATTTGTGCGCCGCTGGGCGTTGCAACTAGCATCTGGCGCAATGCGGCCGGGTCGCTGCGAAAATCGAAAAGGTAGCGCACGTTGATTGGAAAGCGGTTTCTTCCGTCAATTGTGACGGCGACGTTCTCCCCACCCATTCCAAACGCGACCAGGCGTTGGACGTCGCCCACGGTAAGGCCGTAGCGCGCTGCCTGGACGCGATCGACCTTGATATTGACGTAAAACCCTTGAGCGACACGTTCTGCGAGAACTCCACGCGTACCAGGCACGCCTTGCAAAATCTCCTCGATCTCAGCTCCGATTTTCTGGATTTCTTTTAGATCCGGTCCCTGGATTTTTAGACCGACTGGAGTTTTGATTCCCGTCAACTCCATGTCGAGCCGGTTTTCAACCGGCATCGTCCAGGTGTTAGTGAGGCCCGGAAACCGGAGCTTCGTATCCATCTCTGCAATTAAGCGTTCGTATGTCATGCCTGGCCTCCACTGCCGCCTAGGTTTTAGCATCACGGTAGTGTCGAACATCTCTAGCGGCGCATTATCGGTGGCGCTATTGGAGCGTCCGACGGTGCCGAAAACCGATTCGACCTCGGGAAACGATTTAAGAATTTTGTCCTGCTCTTGCAGGAGCTGACTTGCCGAAGTGATCGAGATCCCGGGCAGTGCGGTCGGCATGTATAGTAGCGAACCTTCGAACAGTGGCGGCATAAACTGGCTGCCGAGTTCGAGGGCCAAGGGCAAAGTCGCAGCTAAAAAAAGTAATCCGAGTCCCAGCGTCGTCAGGCGGTGGCGCAGGCAGAGACGCAGTAAGGGCATATAGAGCCACTGGAAGAAGTAAGCTACAGGATTTTCTGCCTCCCTCCGGTAACGTTTGGCCCGGACCAGAAAAACCATCAAAACAGGCACAACCGTAATCGCCAGAAGCGAGGAAAAACTCACCGCGAAGGTCTTGGTATAGGCGAGCGGCCTGAACATCCTGCCCTCTTGGGCTTCTAGAAGGAAAACCGGCAGGAAAGAAACGACAGTAATTATGAGCGAGTAAAAAAGCGGACGGCCGACCTGCTTTGCCGCGTCAAGGACAATCTTCCGATGCTCGGCTTGCGTAAGTTCGCCGTTTTTGGTGACGCGATCGGCGAGATGCCGGTAGGCGTTCTCCACCATCACGATCGACGTGTCGACCAGTACGCCGATCGCCAAGGCGAATCCGCCAAGCGACATGATGTTGGAACTCACTTGCAGGAAGTACAAGGGTATGAAAGAGGTGACAAGCGCAACTGGGATAGTGAGAATCGGGATCAAGGCAGAGCGGAAGTGGAAGAGGAAGAAGATGATTACTAGGCTTACGATGAGCGCCTCGTCGATTAGGTCGCGTTCGAGCGTGTCGACTGCAGCGTTGATAAGGCCTGAGCGGTCATAGCCCGAGACGATTTCGACGCCTGGCGGCAAGCTTCGCTTCATTTCGGCAATCTTGCGCTTTATCCCGTCTATAACCTTGAGCGCGTTCTCGCCGTAGCGCATCACGACAATTCCACCCACGACCTCGCCCTCGCCATTCCATTCGGCAACACCTTCGCGCAGGTCGGGGCCGAAGGCTACCACCCCGAGGTCGCGCACGAGAATCGGCGTGCCGTCATGGCTTCCGACCGGGATGTTCGCCAGCTCGTCGAGCGTCTTGATGTACCCGAGGCCCCGAACGATGTAATCGGCTCCGGACATCTCGAGCATACGTCCGCCGACTTCGTTGCTACTGTCGCGAATCTTGTCGATGACCGTTTGCAGGGGAATCCGTAGCGCCAGCAGACGGTGTGGATCGAGCTTTACTTGATATTGGCGGACAAAGCCGCCGATCGTCGCAACCTCGGCTACGCCTGGAACGGTTTCCAGTTGATAGCGCACATACCAGTTCTGGAGCGTGGTAAGGTCCGCGAGGCTTAGATTGTGACTTTTGTCGAGCAGGACGTATTCGTAGACCCATCCCGCCCCGGTCGCGTCGGGGCCGATCACGGGATGGACGTCTGGCGGCAAAAGCCCCTGTAGCTGCTGCATGTACTCGAGCACGCGGCTGCGCGCCCAGTAGAGATCGGTGCCGTCCTCGAACACAACGAACACGTAAGAATCATTGAACATAGTTTGGGCGCGAACCGCTTTAACCCGTGGCGCGGCGAGCATCGCGGTGACGATTGGGTATGTCACCTGATCCTCGATGATAGCTGGTGGCGCACCCATCCATTGGGTGTGGATGATCACCTCCACGTCGGATATATCAGGCAAAGCGTCGAGTGGGATATGAAAAAACGACCAGATCCCAGCCAGCACGGCCCCCAACAGAAAAATCGCGACGAGCAAACGGTTGGCTGCGCACCAATCGATAACCTTGGCGACCATGGCAGCTTCGTCCTCCGCTACATACCACCGGTTGCCGACACGTTCAGCTGGGTGCTCGCAACAGTCTTTCCACCTTTTTTTGCAACTACCGTGACGGTCCAGGTTCCGCCGCTTTGAAGCGTTACCGGCGCAGCGTAGATACCGTTGGCAGTCGGCTTGGCTGTAGCTTCGACCCGCATCGCCGACATCCCCATCGCCGGCATCGCGGGCATGAAGAAGACCACCGAAACTTCGGCGTCAGTCACGGGCCTTCCCGTCGAATCGCGCACGGCGATAAGAACCTGGTTTGCTCCTTTGCGCGGAGGATTGGGATCCGTGGTGAAGTCGATCTTGCCCGACGGGGCGATCGCCGCCGCGCTTGCTCCCGGCGGTGGGGGAACGAAGGTGCCGAGGGCGGCTTGTAGCTGGCTTTCGGAATCGATCAAAAAATTCGCCGAGTTCACGATCCGGTCGCCAGCGCGAAGCCCTTTTCGCACCACGAACTCATGGCCTACGTGCGCGCCAAGCTCGACTTCCACTGGCCGCAAATAGCCGTCACCTTCGTCGACAAAGGCGATGTCATGACTTCCCGTTCGTAGAACCCCCGACTCTGGGATTACCAGCGCGCGGCCGAGCGTCGGCTTGAGATTCACGCTCACGTACATCCCCAGTTTCAAAAGCCCGCCTGGGTTCGGAAACGCGCAACGCACTTTTGCGGTGCGGGTCTGCGGGTCGAGGGCCTGCCAAATGAAGTCGACTTTGCCGCGGAAGACGCGCCCCGGGTAAGTGTCGACGCTCACTAAAGCTGGCGTACCCAATGCGAGCTCGCCCAAGCGGTCCTGGAATACAGCGACGTAAACCCAGACGGTCGAGAGATTTACGATCGTGTAAAGCCGAGTCTCGGGTTGAACGTACATGTTGGGGAATGCGGCGCGCTCGATCACGTATCCTGAGGAGGGGGAATCGATTTCGACGTAGTCGCGGACGGTTCGTTCGCGTCGCAGCCGCGCGATCTCTTGCGGCGATACGCCGTACAGCCGAAGGCGTTTAAGGGTCGCGTCTACGAGGGATTTGGCGCTTTCCGAGACGCCCTCGATCGGGCTTTGCGCTAACTGCTCGCTGGCGCGAAGAGCGATCAAAAAATCGTTTTCCGCGCTAACCAGCTCGGGGCTGTAGATTGTAAGGAGCGGCTGGCCCTTTCTTACCAACTGGTAGGTTTGATTGACGAACACCTCGCGAATCCATCCATGTACGCGCGTTTGCACGAAGCTTTTGAGCTGCTCGTCGGGCTCGATCACGCCGGTCGCTTCGATCGTGTCCGTGAGCTCTTTTTCCTTCACGGTGGTGAAGGTCACGCCAATTAGCTGGCGACGTTCTGGTGACAGCTCTATACGCACTCGCGGCGACGCCATTTCTGCGGCAAGCGCGGCGCACGTAACTGCTAGAGCTTGGGGCAAAAGCGCCAGCAGCAGCGCGCAACTTCCAAGTAAGCGAGCAACAGCTCGGGAAATAGATTTGCGGTAGGCGGCGACGCGTACGTCTAAAAAGTACACTCTCGTTTTCATGGAAGGCTCCCGATAATCTGCTGAACTTTCGCTAAAGCGATCTCATGGTCGGCGATTGCGCGGTAGTACTGCTCGCGAAGATTCAAGAGGTCGATTTCCGCGTTCAGCAAACTCTGGAAGTCAACTTTGCCAACGCGATATGCCGAAATAGCGGAGGCGAGAGTCGCTTCGGCTTGGGGAATAAGGGCGCGAGAGTATAGTTGTGCGATGCGCTCGGTTGTTCGGATCGCTATCCACTGGTTCTCGATTTGCGACGAAACCGAAAGCCGCGTGGCGTTGGTTTGCGCCTTGGCCGAGCGGTTCTCTAGGCTTGCTTGCTGGACGGCTGGCGCCTGCTTTCTCCAGAAGTAAAGCGGGATTTTCAGCCCCAGCGTCGCCATATAATAGTCCGGGAAACGTGCTCCGGTTTTCTGGTACATGTAAGCGATGCTCAAGTCGGGGATAAATTGCTCGCGCGCAAGCCTGAGCGATTCTTCGCTCTTCGATTCCAAAGCGCGTGCCTGTTTCATTTGAGGCGATGCCGAAAGCGCGAGCTTTCGCAGACGCTCGGCGTCGAGGTCGAAGGGTGTAAGCTTGACGTCGCCTACTGGGATATCTGGGGAATCTGGCTCGCGTCCCAAAATCGCTTTTAGATTAGACTGAAGCTGATTCCATTCTTCTTTGACCAGCGCAACGTCTTTGAGGATCTTCGTCGAGGCAAGTTCTGCCTTTAACAAGTCTTGCTGCGGGGAGATTCCTACTTCGTACTGCGACTTGGCAACCTCTGCGATACGTTTTAGTTCGACGGCGAAATGTTCGAGGATAGAGCGCGATTTCGCCAGGTAAAACAGGTTGAAGTAGTTCTCACGGACTTGTTCAGCGACTTGTCTCTCGTCAGCTTCGTACTGAGCTTTGGCCGCTTCGGCCTCTTTTTGGGCGATTTTGGCGCGCAGCCTGAGCTTTCCAGGATACGGGATTTCCTGGGAAATGCCGTAGCCGAAGTAAGCGAAGTCGTTGGATTGAAGGTCGTTGCCAGGTGTCGGGTTTCCTACCGCAAGGTTCTGGAAGACAATTTCCGGGTCTGGAATAGTGGCCACCTGGACAGGAACTTTGGTGAGCGCCAACCATCGGTGACGTGAAGCGATAAGCAGAGGGCTTCGAGCCAGCGCTTCGCTGATGAGCCGATTCAAGATCGACTCGCTCGAACTGACCTCTGGTCCCTGCTGCGCCAAATCGGCTTTGTCTTTTGACGCGGCGAGGGCAAAGCCTGACGACGAGTGTCCGTCGCCTGTCAAGATTGCCAACGTGACGAGCAGCAAAGTGAACGTTCGCCTATTACGCATAAAGCGTCGATGCGCCTCCACTGCGTTTGGGTCGGGGTCAAACAGGCTGCGAGGATGGTTTTAGACTCATCCCACGAAAGCTCGCGCTTGTCCTTCGGCCGAAAAGTTGCGAAGGTACCTAAAGAAAGCCCGAGTTGTGTTACACGCTTGCCGGCCAGGGCAGTTTATGCCCCTAAAGGCGCTGGCTTAGCTAAATACGGGGGTTAGAGGCGGATCAGATCTGGCGAGAACAGAGAGTGGCGAGCCGGTCGGCCGCCAAAAATGTTGGCAAAACAGTTGGGGAAATTGGGAGAAAGTGAATTGGGTTGCGAAGTGGAACTGAGTTGAGAGAAATGAAAAAGCTTGGGGAGCCGCTAAGGCGCGACGCAACGCTAGTTCGCGCAATAGCTGGAACATTCACACATTCAAGCGCGCATACCGAACTCTGACACGGCATGAATGATGTGTCGGCACAACAAGTGGACGAAACTTGACGTTCGCAGCTTGCCTTGAAGGGCGTCCCAACCTGCGAGGGGCTAAAGATAATCGAAATGACAAGAATCAGCGACCCTAGGATACGCGTCATCGTTTTCAATATATCATCACGCGCATGGTGAGGTGTCAACAAAACCGCTCGCTCGTCGGGCGTTTCTTTAATTTGAACTACTTACGGACTCGGCTATCCAAGCTGCGCGAGCTTATTCGGTATGCGACTGCGGCAAAAACCCAAACGACCACCATCGTGACAACGATCGATATGCCTAGACCCTCGAAACTGATTTCCCGTACAAGCCGCCAGAGCCCGCTGTCGAGATTCAGGCGACTTGCACAGAGCTGAAGCCATTCGATTACAGCCACGCCCAGCGCTACTGCAGACGATAAGGCAGTAATCACAAAATTGAAGGCTAGCTTGCGGTTGACATCCCCCATAGCCCAGTCGTACGCCATCGTCATCAAGATACTGTCGACCGTGTCCGTCAGAACCATCCCCGCGCTAAAAAGGGTTAACAACAGTACGAGCGGCGACAGCGCTGAAGTCACGCTTTGGGCTGCACCCACACATATCCCGAACAGTCCTGCCTGGGAAGCTGTGTCGAACCCGAGTCCGAAAAGGAAACCTACAAAAACCATCTTCCAGCTAGCGTCCACATGCTTGTACAAAAACGAGAAAATACCGCTTACGATGCCAGGTTTAATTATGTTTTCGAAATTCTGGGCATCAAGCGTGCGACGTGTTCGCCAGGAGGTCCAAAGCTGCGCGGTCAATCGCAGATTGAGCGCGCCGATGAGCGTAAGAAAAGTGGCCGAAGCAAGACGGCTTGCAAACTCTCCCCATCCTCTGGCCATCGACAGTGGATGATTTACGGCGAACACAAGCGCGAGTGCCATCAAAGAGACGATCGCCGAGTGCCCGAGTGCGAAAAAAACGCCGACCCCCAGCGGTTGCTGTCCGTCTTGGCGCAGCTTACGCGTAACGTTGTCTATTGCCGCGATATGGTCAGCGTCGAGACCGTGTCGTAAGCCGAGCAGATAGGCCAAAGTGCCCTTCCAAAAAAGAGGGTAATTGTGGCGCGCGCACAAGGCTAAGGCAATCCAAACCGCTACGTTGGACACAAGCACGCCAGCGCCGAGGTAGCGAAGCCGGCTCGCGGCGAATCCTGCGTTTGCTTCGCTCAAGCTGCCCTTAAAAACGAGTCTGTACCTAGGCGAACTACCTGCCATGCGCCTTATATACCGGAATTATTGGAGGATGCGGAGCAAAACCGCTTATCGCAAACGCTGCCCGAGCGCGCCACGGTGAAATTTGTTCAGCGCACCCAACGCAGCCTATGAACCAGCTTCTACGTGCGCAGGGGCGAAGGGCGCTCAAGTTCGCTCACGTCCGTCAAGTGTCTTAGGATTGAAGCAGATTTGCGATTTCACCTTCAAGCGTTTTCGCGCGCCTTCTTTCTGGGTACCGCTTCCAGCTCGGCTCAATCTGTGGACCGATAGTACAAGCGTAAAGCAGTGGCGGGATCTTCCATGGTGGTAGTTGTGGGTTGTTTGCCGGCTAGCCCAGCCGAGGCGCCAGACCTTTAACGAAAGCAGTCACGAAAAGACCATCGGACTAGGTTTCCCTGTCATGGCGTTGCCGACAGCGGAGATTTCCGGACGCAAGGCCGAGATTGTTCGAGACTGGTCGGTCGACAGATGTCCGATATAGGCTTGCGAGTAAAACCTCGAGGGAGTGAAGTTTTAATGCGGCTGGCAATCTGACGGAAGGCTATTCGATATTATTGGTTGCGGGGGAAGGATTTGAACCTTCGACCTCCGGGTTATGAGCCCGGCGAGCTACCTGCCTGCTCCACCCCGCACGTTTATAGTAGCCACGAAAGTTGTAAAGAATCAACCTGGTGCACAAACCGAGGCGCAAAAAGTGGCTCCAAAAAACCGGCAACTCAAATCAGCACACTCGAGCATTCGCCGGAAAAGCGCTGCCTTCTGGAGGAACGCTTGGCTGAAAGGATGGTGAGGTGTGAGCATCGAGATGAGAGCGAGAAGCTTATTTATTTAAAGCCAACGCCCGGTTCTTGACCTCGCTTGAAGTTGTTAAACTGGCAGACGGTCGCTATATACACTCAGCGATTGGAATACGACCCGAGCGACTTTACGGCTTGCGAACTTAGGTTCGGGGGTCAATGCTGAGCAGAGGAGAGGGGCGTACGCAGTGAGCGTAAAAAATAAAGCAGCGATCATCGGAATTGGAGAACTTAAGCCGACAAAGGAGCCTGGCAACGCAACGCCACTGAGCTTGATGGCGCAAGCGGGCGCAATGGCGATCGAAGACGCCGGGCTTGAGAAGCGCGATATCGACGGAGTCCTGGTGGGAATGGCCTTCGGAGACCCGGGAATCTTGTATCCATCGGCGGTCTGCGAAGTGTTGGGAATAAGGCCGCGGATGCTGAATCAAGTCGATATCGGAGGCGCGTCGGCGGCTGGGATGGTATGGCGCGCGGCGGCAGCTATCGACGCAGGTATGTGCCAGGCGGTGCTTTGTTTGACCGGCGACGTAAATCGTCTCGGTGAACAGCGGCCGCCGATCATTTCCGTCGCGCGCGAGTTCGAATGGCCCTACGGCAACATCGGCGCAAACTGTGGTTACGCGTTGATTGCACAGCGCCATATGTACGAATACGGCACAAAACCCGAGCAGCTCGCCAAGATCGCGGTCGACCAGCGAAAAAACGCGCTTAAAAATCCGTTAGCTTTTTTTAACGATAAACCGTTGACGATCGAAGACGTGCTCGCCTCGCCTATCATCTGCTCGCCGCTTCATCTTTACGAAATCGTAAGCCCTATGTCCGGGGCGGCAGCATTTGTGATGGTCGGGCCTGAGATCGCGCGCCGCGCGCCCCATCCGCCAGTCTGGCTATTGGGTGCGGGCGAGAGCTGCAGTCACTCGACCATTACCTACGCGCGCTCACTCACGGAATCGGCGATCAAAGAATCTGCCAAGGCGGCCTTCGAGATGGCTGGCTTGATGCCCAAGGACATGAACCTCATCTGTCCGTACGACTGTTACACGATTACGGTACTGATTACGCTTGAGGACGCCGGATTTTGTAAAAAAGGTCATGGCGGACCGTTCGTTATGGAGCACGATCTTTCTTACGAAGGCGACTTGCCCTGTAATACCCATGGCGGCCAATTGTCGTTCGGCCAACCCGGTCTTGCTGGAGGCATGAGTCATGTGACCGAAGCAGCGCGCCAGTTGATGGGACGTGCGGGTGAGCGCCAGGTCAAGAATGCGCGCTTTGCCTTCGTGAACGGCAATGGCGGAGTGATGAGCGAGCAGACAAGTATCATATTGGAGCGAAAATCATGAGCGAGTATTTCAAGCCGCTGCCAAAGCCGACCGCGATAAGCGAGCCGTTTTGGTCGGCCGCACGACGCCACGAGCTTATGCTCCAGCGATGCGAGCAATGTAAAACGTTTATTTACTATCCGCGACCCAGGTGTCCGGAATGCTTTTCGGATCGTCTGAAATGGGAACCAGTGAGCGGAAAGGGGACCGTTTATAGTTTTACGGTCGTACATCGAGCAGCGACTCGCATGTTCGCCGACAAGCCCTATGTGCTCGCGATCGTGGAGCTCGACGAAGGACCGCGCATGACGACCAATATCGTTGCTCCACCGGAGAGTGTGAAAGTCGGCATGAGGGTTGTCGTCGAGTTCGATGACGTGACGCCGGAATGTACGCTAGTGAAGTTCAAGCCCTTAGAGCAATGAAACGGCGGTCGAAATCAGCGGTCCTCTCCGTTTGCTGGTCTGCGCAGTGATGTTTGTCGCTCTACCTTCGCGGGTTAGGCTAACAATGCTGCAATGAGGCCGGACAGAAAGATTCCGTCGAAAGTTCCAGCGCCGCCAATAGAGGCCACCGGAGCGCCCAGCTTGCTCACTTTGTCGAGGTTCATTAGGTCAGCCCCGATAAGAGTTCCCATCGTTCCAGCGACATACGCCACAGCGCTCGTGTCGTAATCGCCCGGAATCAGCGCGTGCAGTACTAGCGCGGAGCCGGCTGCGGCAAGCGGTGCTACGAACATCGGCATTGCGATGCCGACGCCTCGTAGCGGTTTGGCGAACCGGTTGGCTACAAACGCCACCGCCGCTACTGCCAGCAACCCTGGTAACACCATCGCTGGTTCGCGCGCCATCAAATAAAAACTCACCAACGTCGGCAATACCGCACCCCCGAAGTTGACCGCAATCACCGTTTGTTCGCGCCGAAGATGTATCGGCACGCGGTAGCGAACCCCAAAATAACTTACCAGCTCTACCGTTTCGACCTCGTGAGCTCGAGAACGCCACACCGGGATATTTACGTAGCTGCCGAGTAAGCTTAAAAGTAGCACCGTGAACGCTTGGCCAGGCGTAAGCCCAGCGTGTTGCAAAGCGTAGGCGATCAGATGAACCTGGATGAGCGCGAAAAGCAACACAAGCGCCGCAAATAGCAGCGCGACATAAAGAAAGAAAAAGGGCGCGAAAATCATCGCTGCAACTCTACCAGCTCGAGACAAGCTGCCATAGACTCGAGCATGCGTGCAAGTTCACTCGGCCGATATCGGTTGGCTTTTTGTACAGACCGAAAAAGCGGATTTTGGGACTCGGCTTGCCAAGCGAGATAATTTCGCCATCATGTGTAGGTAAAGCTACGGATAAAGCGAATAGAATTAGGCGTCAGTTTGTCTTTACGGTCTTTCGTATAGCGCCGCGTGACTATCTTCGTAAGCACGTGGCTGGGCTACCGAGCGCGTCAGTTGCTCATTTTAATTTCAATTTTTGAGGTGTTGGCAGTGCGATGGAGCAGGCGTTGCGAGACGAACTCTTGAGCCTTCTCAAACGCGAGTCCTATTTCGAGCGCGAGCTTATTCTGAGCTCTGGTCGAAGCTCGAAGTACTATATCGACTGTAGGCGGATTCTATACCTTGGTCGAGGGGCTTATCTTGCCGGGGAGTTAATGCTCGATCTGGTTCTCGCTCAAGGCGTGACCCAGATCGGCGGCATGGCGATGGGTGCCTTGCCGATAACGGACGCAGTAATCGCCGCCGCATACCGGCGCGGCGTCGATATCACCGGATTTTTCGTCCGCAAAGAGGCCAAACCGCACGGCCTTCAACAACTTATCGAGGGGGCATTTAGGCCGCAGCGGTTGACCGGCGTGATCGACGACACCGTCACTACAGGGGCTTCTGCCTTGGCAGCCGCTACAGCTGCCCGTGAAGCTGGGGCACGAGTTTGCGCTGCTTTTGCTCTGGTCGACCGGGGCGAGGGCGCCCGCGAGGCGTTCGCTCGAGCGGGTCTAACCTACGTGTATTTGTTCACGGCCGACGATATACGCCAATACAAAGGCTGAAAAGCTTTTCAGTGGCTTCTCTCTATGGCCAAAGGAGAAAAGCTCCTGACTGGCATCTTCGGCGATCCGATCGCTCATTCGCTCTCGCCAGCGATGCACAACGCGGCCTATGCCGCGCTTAAACTTAACGGACTTTACGTCCCATTTCGGGTTCGCCGGGAAAATCTCACCGACGCAGTGCGAGCTGTACCTGCTTTAGGCATGGCTGGCGTAAATGTGACTTTGCCCCACAAGTTCGAGGCTGCCAAGCTCATGGACCAATTGAGCCCCGCAGCTCGCTTGCTGGGCGCAGTTAACTGTATCGTGAATCGTCGGGGAAATCTTTTCGGCGACAATACAGACGTCCGCGGTCTGGAGCTCGACCTGAGAGAGTTGGGCGTCGTGGTCAAGAATGAAAGCGTGATGGTGATTGGTGCTGGCGGAGGCGCGGCGGCAGCGATAATGGCCAGTCTTAAGCTTGGCGCCAGCCAGATCGTGTTGGTCAACCGCACTTATGAGCGCGCGCAGGTTTTAAGCCGACGCTTCGCTCGCAAGCGAATCAAGCCTTATCCGTTGAAAGCTTTGCTAGATGGGGAACTGCTGGGCGAACAGAGCTTGATTATCAACGCGACCTCAGTGGCCACGACCGGGCAGCGCTTTCCAGCACTCGCTTACGGCAGCACGAAGCCGAAATGTTTCTTTTACGATCTGAGCTATAGTCGCGATCCGACCCCATTTCTTAAGCCCGCGCTTGAGCTGGCCCGCCCCTGTGCCGATGGCCGGGGGATGTTGCTTCAGCAAGGGGCACTAGCCTTTAGGTTGTTCAATCGGGTTTCGCCGCCGCTCGAAGCGATGCGCGAGGCGCTTTATTCGAGTTTGGAAAAGCAAGGCTAGAGTGGCGAGGAACGTTTTGCGAGCCCGTTTTGTGGCGCCCAAGCTCGCACACCTGCCCCCCTTAGTCGAACATTTCTTTTAGCTTGTCGATGAATCCCTTGGCCATCGGATGGTGCACTTCCTCGCCAGATATCCGAGCGAACTCTTCGAGAAGCTCGCGCTGACGTGGCGTTAGTCGGCGCGGAGTCTCCACCACGATTTTCACCAGTTGGTCGCCTTGGGAGTATCCATGCAGGTCAGGAAAGCCTTTTCCCTTGAGCCGGAACACTTTGCCTGATTGGGTGCCGGGCGGAATCTTGAGTTTTAGCTTTCCTTGCAGGCTCGGCACCTCGATCTCCGCACCTAAAGCGGCCTGGGGAAAGCTAATCGGAACCTCCACGATAACGTCGTTGCCTTGTCGTGCAAATATCGGATGCTCGCGTACTGTGATAACGACGTAAAGGTCGCCTGGAGGACCGCCAGCAAACCCTGCTTCTCCAGCGCCGGCAATTCTCAACCGAGAGCCGTTATCGACGCCTGCGGGAATTCGCACCGAAAGCTTCTGTGTCTTGCGCACACGACCCTGGCCCTGGCAAGTCGGGCATGGTTCAACGATAATGCGACCCTCGCCGCGGCATTGGCCGCACGTTGTCGAAATCGAAAAAAATCCCTGTTGAATCCGTACTTGGCCGGTCCCGCGGCAATTCGGACAGGTACGAATTCCACTTGGCGAAGCACTGCACGACCCTTTGCACGTCTCGCACGTGACGAAACGGCTAAGGCTGATCGTTTTCTCGGTACCTCGCGCTGCCTCTTCGAAATCGATCTCTAGGTCATAGCGCAGGTCTTCGCCTCGGCGCGCACGACTGCGGGTTCGTCCTCGCCCGGTTCCGAAAAAGTCGCCGAAAATGTCGGAGAATACTTCCTCAAATCCTTGCGTAAAGTAGTCAAAGCCGCCGAATCCGCCAAAGCCCCCCGCTCCCTGCATCCCTTCGAACACGCCGTGGCCGTAGCGGTCGTATTGGGCTCGCTTCTCGGGGTCGGACAGAACCTGATAGGCTTCGTTAATCTCTTTAAAGCGTTCCTCGGCCTGTTTATCGCCCGGATTGCGGTCGGGGTGGTACTGAATCGCTAATCGGCGGTAGGCCTTTTTGATTTCTTCTTCGCTGGCGTCACGGCTGACGCCCAAGATTTCGTAATAATCTCGTTTGTTTCCATTCATTGGCACAACGTTTCGCGGCGCCAGCTAGTTCCTTCGAAAAGGTAATACACTCCAAGCTCTAGCATAAGAGCTTAGCATGTCACATCGAGAAAAATGCCGCAACTTTGCGGTCGAGCATGGCACGAATTTTATCCCGTGCAACACATGAGATGAGCGATTTGTGTTTTTCTGGTTTGCCGCCTTGGAACGCTGCTTGCTGTCGCTAATCGGCTAGAAGCGAAAGAAGCCGCTTTTTGGAGCGGCTTCTTTCGCTTTAGAAGACGGTTCGCATACCGCGCCCTATTAGGCGGTGTGAGACAGCAGCAGCTTTAACCCTTGACCTCCTTGTAATCGGCGTCTACCACGTCTTCCTTGCCTGCTCCGCTGTCGCCGCCGCTTCGTCCATCAGCGCCTCCAGCGCCGGACGAATGGGCTTCGCCCTGCTGCCGCGCCCGACTATACATCGCTTCAGCTAGCTTGTGAGAGGCCGAGGCGAGATTGTCGGCCGCGCGATTGAGCTCGTTGACGTCGTTGGAATCGAGCTTGCTTTTGGCCGTGGCAAGCGCCTCTTCGATCGTGCGCCGCGTGCTCTCGTCCAGCGTACTTCCGTATTCCTTGAGCGATTTTTCGGTGGAGTAGATTAGGTTGTCGAGCTTGTTTCGTGCCTCCGCCGCGGCTCGTCGACGACGGTCTTCTTCGGCGTGTCGCTCCGCCTCGGCGATCATTCGCTTGATCTCTTCTTCGGTCAGACCTGAAGAGGGCGTAATCCGGATCGACTGCTCTTTACCGGTGGCCTTGTCTCTAGCCGACACGCTCAAGATGCCGTTTGCGTCGATATCGAAAGTGACCTCAATCTGAGGCACACCTCGCGGCGCTGGCGGGATACCTATGAGGTCGAACTGCCCAAGGAACTTGTTGTCGGCCGCCATCTCGCGCTCGCCTTGGAAGACCCGGATCGTCACTGCGGTCTGATTGTCTTGGGCGGTCGAAAAGATCTGGGTCTTTCGCGTGGGAATCGTGGTGTTCTTCTCGATAAGCTTGGTAAAGACGCCTCCCAGTGTCTCGATACCCAAGGAGAGCGGAGTGACGTCGAGCAGCAAGACGTCTTTGACCTCGCCTTTGAGGACGCCCGCCTGAATCGCTGCACCTACGGCGACCACTTCGTCGGGGTTCACGCCTTTGTGACCCTCTTTACCGAACAGCCGCCTGACTCGCTCTTGCACCGCAGGCATCCTGGTCATCCCACCGACCAGCACGACCTCGTCGATGTCGCTCGGCGAAAGCCCGGCGTCTTTCAACGCGATCCGGCACGGCTCCTCAAGTCGGTCGAGCAAGTCCGCGCAAAGCGCCTCGAGCTTGGCGCGGGTGAGCTTCATGATAAGGTGTTTCGGCCCGCTCTGGTCGGCGGTGATAAACGGGAGATTTATCTCTGTCTCCATCACCGTGGACAGCTCGCACTTCGCCTTTTCTGCAGCCTCTTTCAAGCGCTGCAGAGCCATCCGATCCTTGCGCAAGTCGATGCCATGTTCCTTGCGAAACTCGTCCGCGATGTAATCGATAATCCTTTGGTCGAAGTCCTCGCCACCCAAAAACGTGTCACCGTTGGTCGCTTTGACCTCGAAGACACCGTCGCCGATCTCGAGGATCGAGATGTCGAAGGTGCCGCCGCCGAGGTCAAAGACCGCGATTTTCTCGTTCTTTTTCTTGTCCAAGCCGTACGCCAAGGATGCAGCGGTGGGCTCGTTTATGATCCTCAAGACGTTAAGCCCGGCAATCCGGCCTGCGTCCTTGGTCGCTTGACGTTGGCTGTCATTGAAGTAGGCCGGAACGGTTATCACCGCCTCTGTTACTTTCTCGCCCAGATAGTCTTCGGCGGTCTTCTTCATCTTCTGCAGAATGTAGGCGGAAATTTCGGGCGGACTGTAGCGCTTGCCCCGAACCTCGACCCACGCCGAGCCATCGTCGTGCCGAACGACCTTGTACGGCAATATCTTCATTGCCTTCTGCACTTCGGGATCGTCGTACCGACGACCCATCAGCCGCTTGACCGCGAAGATCGTGTTAGCTGGATTGGTGATGGCCTGACGTTTGGCGATCTGTCCCACCAGTACCTCGCCTGAGTCGGTAAAAGCCACCACCGATGGAGTGGTACGACTTCCCTCGGAGTTAGCGATGACTACCGGTTCACCGCCCTCCATTACCGCCACGCAGCTGTTGGTGGTGCCGAGATCTATTCCGATTACTTTACCCATTGTCGAAAGCCTCTTTTTGGTTTTCTTTGTCGGTCAATCGTATAGGCATCGGTAGACGCAGCGAAAGGGTATCCAAAACTACAGTTGAGCTCGCCGCGCCTGATGCCAACTGGTTTGGCTATGCGATATCACTTACGCGCCTCACCCTTACAGTAACCATGCATTAGCTCTTTTCAACGTCGCTGTCGTCTTTCGAGGCTCCAAATCCGGTTCTCTGACCTTCTTGGCTGCTGTTGTCTGGGCCATTTGGAGTCTGATACCGAGCTTCGCTGGCCTTGGCTACGATGACACGGGCGGGCCGCAACACCCTGTCTCCGATCATGTAGCCCGAATGCAGTTCGTCAACGACCGTGTCTGGCTCGTGCTCAGCGCTCTCGACGCGGTCGAGCGCCTCGTGGAAGGCCGGGTCGAATCGCGCGCCCTTGGCGCTGATTTGAGTGACCCCGTAGCTACGCAAAAAGTCCTTCATCGATTTCAGCACCAGCTCCACACCCTCGACGATCGGCTTACCATTGCCGCCTCCTCGAGCCGCCTCCACCGTGCGTTCCAGATTGTCCACGATCGGCAAGATATCGCGTAGAAGTTTCTCACGCTCGAGCCGAACGTTGTCTTCAGCTAATTGCCGTAGTCTCTTGCGTGTATTCTCGACGTCGGCAAGCACGCGCAAATACTTGTCCTTGAGCTCGGCGAGCTCACGATCTTTTTCTTCCAATTGCTGGTAAAGACGCTCCAATTCCCTTCGTTGTTGGTCGTTATTTTCAGCATTTTCAGCCGACTTGGCCTCGTCCTTTGGGATTGCGGCCTGTTCGGCCATCTCCGCAGCTGTGGCCTGAACTTGTTGCTTTGCAGAGAGCTTAGAAGTTTGTTCACCCACCTCTGCAACCTGCGCTTCGGCTTGTTTTTCTTTCTCGGTCATTTCATCCCACTTATAAACGTCAGTATGCTTCTCATCGTTAAACACTTAACCATCATCCTGCCTGCCCCCAAGGGGCATGCAAGCACACAGGCTAGCGATTTAGCTCTGAGTGGAGGCGGTTTGTTTGCAGCGCAAATGTTATCCTTGTAAGAGTCCCCTGCGCTTGTTTGGAGGGTAAGCGAGCGCAAAGCCTCCCTAGTTCCACGCGCGGGAAAGCGTTTGAGCGGTGTACTCTACAAGTGGGATAATTCGACTATAATTCATCCGCAGTGGCCCGATAACGGCAAGGCTCCCGACTTTGACTGCTCCACTTGTGTAGGCCGCCGCAACTACACTGAACTCACTCAAGCGCGTGTCGGAGTTTTCCGAACCAATGGCGACATTCGGGGTATTATACTTGACGAGCTCGTTAAGCGCATCTGCTAAGGCGACCCGGTCCTCGAGCACTTCCAATATATCCCGTGCCTTGGAGAGGTCGGAAACGTCGGTCTGATTAAGTAGCTTGGCAGTACCTTCGACATATATCGAGGTAGGCTCTTGGTCGCTCAAGAGCTCCTCGCCTAAACTCAGAGCAACCTGCGCTAGGCTGTCATCAACTTTGCCCTTTTGTTTCTTGACGCGTGCGATACGCCCAGCAGCCTGTTCCAGGGAGCATCCGCTGACCAAGCGGGTAAGGAAACTGGCCATCTGATTCAACTCGTCCTGTGTATAGTCTCGCTCGGAACCTAGCACCCTGTCGCGGACTTTTGGGGCGCTCGAAACAAGAATGGCGGCAACTTGGTTAGGCCGAATTCGAACAAACTCGATTCTTTGAATCGCCGTGGTGTCGAACCTTGGCCCGGTAGCCACTGCAGGATGTCCGGTAAGGGCAGATAGCAGTCGGGTGGTCTGGCGAATCCGCTCGTTAGGGTCGGTGCTCTGATCCGAACAGTGCAGCTCTATCTTTTCTCTTTCGGCTTTGCCCAGGTAGGGTTGAGGTTTGAGCATATTGACGTATTGGCGAAAGGCCTTTTCGGTAGGTATTCGACCCGCAGATGTGTGGGGCTGGTACAGGTAACCCCATTGCTCCAGCTCCGCCATCATGCTGCGCAGGGTTGCCGACTTGACGCCAAGCGAGTAATTCCGTTCCAACCGCTGCGAGCTAACTGGCTGGGCCCTTTGGATGTACTCGGTGACGATCGCTACTAATAGTGACTGCTGACGTTTATCAAGCTCATGCTCCGAGCCTTGACTTGCCATAGCGCAAGATAACCGTCCCGGGCAAGCGTGATAGATAGTAGCACCTTTTCTTCGCTCCGGGGAGCTCCCCCAACACCATAATTGCTTACGGGCGAAAGTGCCGAGCGTCAAGTAAGCCACAAGGTGGACGATGTAGCGGATGGAATAAGACTATCGAGCGTAGGTGAGGCCGCTTGATGGAACATCCGGGAAAGGGTACGACTCGGGTACCGCGAGTTAAGTTCAAGCGGTATCGCCAGGTGACTACATAGTTCCGGTCCTAAGACTTGTCAGCGCCAAATAGTGCCCACGGCGCGTGCTCGCTGCGGCCCGTTTAAGCCAAGGGTTAGCAATTTTTGGCTGAGGGTTGCCTTTTTAAGATTCTCGCAGAGATTTAGACCGGAAGACTTGTTTCTTGCCTCGTTAAGGGAGACCAAAACCGCTACACTTTTTCGTTGTGAACCGCCGTTCAAAACGTAAGCGATTAGAGCAGTTCTACCGTCCGTCGACTGTTCAGGAGACTTGCTGGCTTGAGAGCGACGTTTATGACAAGCAGGCGTGGCGGGAAAGAGCGCGAGGCGTGGCGCCAGTTGCAGAACTTATCGAGGCTGGCGAGGCTTTACTTCCTCATTTTGCTTCCCTGATCGAGGATATCTTTTGTGCCCTTTTCAAGCTGAACGTAATTTGGCGCAAGCCGTCTGAGGTTCGGCCGAGCGCTGCACTCAATCGCGTTATCTTAGAACGTTTACTCAGCTCGCCAGCCTTTCAGGCCTTGAGAAGACGTACGGTCCTCGAAGAAGACAAGGCTGCGATAGCGTGTGTCGTCCTGGGCGAGCGCACAATAGAGCTTATCCGCAGCGAACGCTTCGTCACCCGCCGCGACATCCTGGATCTCTGGGATCTCCAACATCAAGAGGAAGACCTCGCACAGTGGGCAGCGGCACTCAAGCCACAACCGCAGCTCACCGATAAGGCTCAATCGAAACAAGACGTGTCGACGTTGCCCACTGATGAGGCGAAAGCTCGCGAGCTCTGGCAAGCGGCCGAAAGGGCGGCGAGAGTCAGCGAAGCGCGTCTTCGACAGAAGGCGCATCGTGTGGAAGAAGCGTTGAAGCTCGCGCGAAGCGTGGAAGTGGGGCGCCTTGAACTAGCTAGCGCCGAACTTGCTCAGGAAATCGAAGAGGTTGCGGAAGACGCCCACCAGGTAGGCCTCGAGCTGGCCGGAGGTCGCCAGCTTTCGGCAGCTGAGCGTCTGGAGCTCGGTAGACGACTGTCGCGCAACAAGAAGCTCGGCGAGCTTGCGCGGCTGGTTGGACGCTTCAAGCAACTGGCACGAGCCATAAGACGCCGTACCTTGGAAAAGGGCGTGGCCGAAGCCTACGATATCACGCGTGGGGCCGACGTTGGACGGTTAATTCCGGCCGAATTGCTGGCGCTCAATGACCGGTGGCTGCGCGCCGAATTCAAGCGTCGCCTGCTCGAGGGCACGTTACTCCAATATGAGCTTCGCCAGCAAGAGGAAAAAGGCAAAGGTCCTGTGGTGGTTTGCCTCGACGTAAGCTCCTCGATGGCAGGTGACAAGGAGCTTTGGGGGAAAGCCGTGACGTTAACGCTTCTCGATATCGCCAGGCGCCAGCGTCGCCTGTTTCGCGCCGTACTGTTTTCAGCTGGGCCCGAGGCGATGCGCGTCTTCGACCTTAATCGCGAGCGCCGTTACGAAACAGACCTAAAACAAATCGTGGAGATGGCTGAATACTTTCCTGGAGGCGGCACAGACTTCGAGGCCCCGTTAATTCAAGCCGTTGAGCTGCTGAAAACTAAGGCCCTAAAGCGCGCAGACGTAGTCTTAATCACAGACGGTGAATGCGAAGTCAGCCCACAATGGCTCGAGAACTTCGCACAAGTCAAGCAGAAGCTAGCTTTTAACCTGTTCGCGGTTTTGATCGATGTCGGTGCAAGCCGCATGTCAACCCTAGTTAAGTTGGCTGATCGTATTACCACTGTATCGAAATTGACTGCGGAAAGTGCCCGCGGTCTATTCGTCGAACTGTGAGCCACGTTTTGGGGGCTTGCGTCTTGAGCTTCGAGCAGCTCGTCAAGTCAGGGCGTTTTACAATTTCGGTTAAACCGAGTCTCTTATGGCGTTAAGTTCAGGTTCTGGTGGTTGGGATTTTGTTGTTCGAGTTCTTCGGCGCCCTGGCTTTGCTGTGGGCGCTCAAAGAAGCTTGCGGGCACGTTGCAACAGAGCTCGTAGCTGTCCCCAGCCCGTGGTTCGGCGTCGTAAGCCGTAATCTCGCCGTTGGGTTCCAACCGCACTACTTCATAATTCGTGACGCCGAACTCCCGCTCGACCCTAACCATATAATATTCTCCTGGCTCCAAGGGGTCGGGAGGACCGACGCTGGGCACGGTTTGAACAAAGCCGCGCGGAACTTTGCCATAGGAGACGGAAGCCAAACGCAGGCTACTGTTCACCTTCGTTGTCGGGCCTGGGAGATCCGACAGGACTGAAAGGGGAGACTTACGTGACAGGAGCGTGCGGCGAATAGTCTTTGCTTCGATCCGCCATATGGTAGCTCCGCCGCTGAACCTCACCAGCGAGCGATCTTCGTCGCCAGTGCGTCGAATCATCAAGAGTTGAGCGCGAGGATATTCGACGACCGTAAGCGTGCGCAAGTAATCCCGCTTGTTCGCGTACTCGATATTCACTGAAAAAGTCGGAGAGTTCTGTTCCGGGGCTCCCTCCTGACCGGAAGTAGTAGAAGCATTAGACGCCGTGTCGCTTTTGCCAGAGCGAGCGATATGATTTTTGTACCAAGAGCATCCAGACCACACACAAGAACAAATAAGGATCGACAGATAGGCGAGTATGGTCGAGACGCCTTGCTTGGCCCAGCGCGGACGCAGCTTGGCCAAACATTCCCGCTCGTTCTGGGCACACCAAGCGTTGGCTTTCATTATCGATCTGCTAGTTAACCCTTGCTACGCCCCAGGTGCTTTTTGCCGCGTGAGGCCTACCTAACATGAGCTGGGATGCGGCCCGAGACCATCGCCAAAAAGTTTCGTCACAAGTCGAGCAGAAAGGGCCTTTGACCGACAAACTTAGCTTCAACGACCCATCCGAGCGGCCGGAGGCGCGCCAACGCTGGAAAAAATCTCCCGAATACGCGACCGCCGCGAATTTTTGGTCGGCACGACGCCCAGGCGCATGAGCTCGGCCTCTAGCACTTGCTTGAGCTCTTGGTTGTAGCGCTCGAGCTCAAATTCCTCCGGAAGCTTTCCCGCTTCGGGCGAGTCGAGCTGAAGCGGTCTGCGGCGGCCGTAGATTTGTTGTAAACGTAATTCGGCTTTGGCCAAAAGCAGCCTATACTTCTGGTCCAGCCGTCGCAATGACTCGTTGGCCTCTACCACGGCGATAAAACGTTTGCGCAATCGGCTCCACTCGAAAAGTGCAATCAGAGTGACAATCAGCATCAATGCGCTTACGGTTGCGGCCGTAAGCGTGGCTGTACGCCACCAAGGAAGGATGCGTACGTCGTATCTGAGCTCTCGATTTATCGCCAACAGTTCCCTGTCGCGAGCTTTGATCGTTTTGAGCTCTCTATCCAAGGTTGCAATTTCGTTCTGTGCGCCCTCTAATCGCTGACTTAGATCGCGTACCTTTTGGCTTAACTCACGCACCTGCGCGGCGAATGGATTCGGAATCCGGATTTGCTGGCCGACTTGCAGGACACTGTCGGGAGTTAGCCGGTTGAGATGCATCAAATCTGACGTCTCGATTCGAAACAGCGCAGCGATCGAAGATAGAGTATCTCCAGGGCGAATTGTATAAAGAAAGTCGGCCGAAGGCTCTGCAGGTTTTGGTTCTGCAGGTTTAGGTGAGGCGGAAGCCTGCCCGGGTCGTTCCGTTTCGGCGGCTGACTCTGGCATTCCTGGTTTAGGCGTGTTCTTTGCGGCTGGAGGCTGCGGGTGCGCGGTACTTACAGCCTCAGGCGTGACGATAACCGCGGGTAGATTTTCTTCAACTATAGCGGGAGGCGCGGCCTCTACGACGCAGATGAACTCGAGCGAAAGCCAAAGCACTAGCAGGAGACCAGCCGTAAACCGACCACTTGCGAGCCCCGGCTCGTCGTCCTTGGCACCCATGAAAATCTCCACTTCCCTAAGCCTAGCAGTGTAATGTGTTAGGGTATTGAATCCAAGCTTGTAGGTTTTGCTCCCGGTTTCGCCTCGGTGTGGCTACTAGTAAGGACGCGCCGGCGTGGCTATCATGCATCTGATGCTACATTTGCCCTATCAATTGGAATCACGGGTAAGTTCTTGCCAAAATCGCGGTGGTCGCGAGCGCCCTTCGGCTGAGGCTATTTTGGTCATCAGGAGCAGGGCTCGACGCGCAACTTAGCCCGTAAAGCTGCGAGGTGAAACTCCGACCAATCGATCCGCAAAAAGCTCGTACCGAGAAGCTCTCGCGGCTGTCGCGGCTGGTGAAATTTAGTCAATTCGCCAAACCGATCGAGGCCGGAGCTACGGTTCGCGCGTTTCTCGACGCACTGCCCGACATTTACGCCGCGCGTGAGCTAAGGGAGCTCGCCCGGCAAATCGCCCGCGCGCGCCTACGTGGTCGCCCCTTTTTGCTCCTAAGCGGAGCCCATCCGATAAAGACGGGCCTTGGCCCGCTGATTTGCGACCTTCTGCGTAAGAAGTTTCTGAGCGCTTTGGCGTGCAACGGTGCGATGATGATTCACGACTTCGAACTGGCGCTGGCCGGTCGTACCTCCGAGGACGTGGCTGCGGGGCTTACAGACGGTCGCTTCGGCATGGCTGAGGAGACTGGGGCTTTCCTCAACGAAGCAGCCCGGATAGCTGCGCGGGAAAACGCCGGCTTGGGAGAAGTGGTGGGCCGAGAGATCGTGCGGCACAAACTTAAACACCGTGGCATAAGCGTACTTGCGACGGCTTATGAGCTCGGGATTCCGTTGACCGTACATGTTGCTCTGGGAGCGGACATTATTCATATGCACCCGAAGGTTGACGGCGCTGCGATAGGCAAGGCGACGATGAACGACTTTTACCGGTTGACAGCCGTAGTGAGCCAGCTTTCCGGGGGCGTCGTGGTCAACCTTGGTTCGGCGGTAATCATGCCCGAGGTTTTCCTCAAAGCGCTCAATTTGGCGCGCAATCTTGGGGCGAAGGCCAGAAATTTCACCGCCGCCGACATGGACTTTGTGCGCCATTACCGACCACGGGTCAACGTAGTGGAGCGGCCCACTTCTACCGGAGGGCGGCGTATTCTGCTCACCGGGCATCACGAACTGATGTTCCCGTTGCTGTGTGCCGCACTGGTAGAGGAATGGCGCGCGCTTGAAGCCCGCCGACAAAGAAGCCGCAAGACAAAATCCCAGGCTGTGGGAGGCTAGACTTGGCTCGAGCAACGTCAGCTGGACGCGAGCAAGCGCCGATCGCGCTGATGAGCGATTTCGGCAACCAGGACCACTACGTAGGTGTGATGAAGGGCGTTATCGCAAGTATCGCGCCGCGAGCGCCACTTATCGACTTGACTCATGAAGTTCCGCCCCAATCGATTAGCGCCGGAGCTTTGCTGTTGCGCGAAGCGTGGCGTTATTTTCCTCGCCGAACGGTTTTTCTTGCGGTGGTCGACCCTGGTGTGGGCACTACGCGGCGAGCGGTTGCTGTCGAGACCGTGGCTGGAGCCCGCTTTGTGGGTCCTGACAACGGCTTGCTTTGGCTGGCGGTCGAACAGGCAGGTTTCAAACGCGCTGTGGAGCTGAGCTCGCCGCGCTACCGTCTAGATAAGGTTAGCAATACGTTTCACGGTCGCGACGTTTTCGCGCCTGCAGCGGCCCATATTTGGCGAGGTGTGCCCCTCGAGGACTTTGGCCAACCGGTTTCTCAGCTTGTGCGCACCGAGCTTCGCGCGGTCGAGCGAAGCCATTCACGGCTTCGCGGCGAGGTGCTCTATGTGGACCGTTTCGGCAATCTAATAACCAATATTTCGCGCGCCGAGTTCGACCAATTCGCTTCGCACTTTTCCGGTAAGGAGCTTTGGACTACGATCGAGAATAAAATCGCCCGAGTTCCAATACGCCGGACCTACGCCGAGGCTGGTGAGGGCGAGGTGGTAGCCCTGTTCGGCAGCCTCGAAATGCTCGAGGTTGCGGTTCGCAACGGCAGCGCAGCCGAACGCCTGGGCGTCGGCGTGGGGACTACGGTCGAGGTAACAGTCGATGAATAGTGAAGAGAAGGTTTCCCCTCTTGTTTTGACCGATATCCCCAGAGTTACGCCGGATAGTGCGCCGGTCGACCGCAGCGCGCGAGTAAGCCTCTGGCGGTCGATTCCAAAGCTCAATCTATTTTTATTTCTCGCCACGGTGCTGACCACCACGATGGCGGGTGCTTACCTCGCTGGCTCTGAAGAGCCGCTTTCCAGTTTGAGCGAACTGGCCAAAGGGTTGACGTTCTCGGCGCCCTTGATGGCGATTCTCCTTTGCCATGAATTTGGGCACTACCTGGCTGCCCGGTATCATCGCGTCAGCACGAGCTTGCCCTACTTTATTCCGGTTCCGTTTCCTTCGCTCTTTATGATAGGCACCTTCGGCGCTTTTATACGCATGAAGGCACCGCCTCAGTCGCGGCGAGCGATGTTCGACGTTGGCGCTGCGGGTCCGTGGGCGGGAATGGTCCCAGCGATAATCGCGGTGTATGTCGGGCTCAAGCTTTCGCAGGTGACCCCGCTCGACAAGAGTGTGGGAGGCCTCGAGTTGGGTGACTCGATACTGTTTTCCTACCTGACGCGCCGCTTTTTGGGCGTCGACCCCGACACGGTTATGATCAATCTCCATCCGATAGCTTTTGCGGGATGGCTTGGTCTTTTTATTACGTCGTTGAACCTGTTGCCGGTAGGGCAGCTTGACGGTGGTCATGTCGTCTACGCTCTTTTCGGGCGCTTTCATGCGTGGATTTCGCGGCTGTTCGTGGCGTTGTGCTTGCTTAGTGTGTTAGTTGGCCATCTGTTCCATCTGCCTCACTGGGATGGGTGGTTAATGTGGGGAATTCTGCTTCTCTTCCTCGGGATGGGGCATCCGAGAGCGCTTGATGAAACTACGCCGCTCGACCCGGTAAGGCGTCTTATGGCATGGGCGACTATCGGGCTGTTCATCATTACGTTAAGCCCAGTCCCGTTCTCTATAAGCGAGCCTTCGATGCCCACGTCGCCGAGCGAACAAACTTACGACATCGTCGCTCACGTCCCGTCCAAGCCACTGCCCAGTATCCGGTTGTGAGACGCGATAGCGTGCGCATTGCGAGGAGAGGCAAAGTTCAAAGGCGAGTGATCGGCGGCTTGAACGTACTCGTGCCAGGCAGTGGGTAAGAAAGGCGAGGAGCCCTCAGCGACGGTGCTTGGCGCACGCGGACACACGCGATGAACCCACGGCCGCGACGTGTCGCTTTGTAGCGCTTCTCGAATAATTTTAGAGGGGGATGTGTATGGAGCGGCCGACGTGGGACCAATACTTTATGACTATCGCTCGTCAGGTTTCCGAGCGTTCGACCTGTCCCCGTGCCAAAGTAGGGGCGGTAATAGTCAGAGAGCGCAATATACTAGCCACCGGCTATAACGGCGCGCCCAGCGGCTTTCCGCATTGCACCGACGTCGGATGTTTGATCTACGAGTCGCGAACACCTTACGGTGAGACGGAACTCAATTGTTACCGTAGTATCCACGCCGAGATTAACGCGATCTCGCAGGCCGCGAAAAACGGCGTCATGATCGCCGGCGCCGATATATATGTCACTCACACGCCGTGTGTGCACTGCTTTAAGGTGTTGGTTAACGTCAAGATTCGTACCATCTTTTACGAGAGCGAGTATAAATTTCATACGATCGCCGAGCTACTCAAGTATGCGCAAGTCGAACTCGTGCGAGTTGAGCGTGGTTAGTCTCCCCTGGCTAGAGCTCACGTTCACCGACCGGCATGTTTTACGCTTCGGTACAGCTTTCAGCTGCTCGGGCGAAGCGTAGTGACTTGATAGTTGTCAGGGCACTCTGTGTCGCGCCGCTCCCAAAGCACGGAGGTTGCGCCGGCTCACAACCGCTTCGCTATGGCGAAGCTTGCGCAAGTCTAGAGTCGTTTTGACGGGCAGATTTTCTAGAAGTGCAAAGCAGCGCACTGCGTTGGCCGTTCAGTAAAGCTCGTCTTGGACTGATTATGGCGTGGTGGATAATGTCTTGGGGCTGCCGTCAAAACCTGCCGGATGCTCAAAGCTATGCCGCGCGGCTGTATGTGGCTAGGTGCGGGCAGTGTCATACAGCCTACTCGCCGCGTTCGCTTACTGGTGCCATGTGGGAGGTCCAAGTAGAGATGATGGACGCGCGGATGAGGCAAGCCGGCCTTCCTGCGCTGAGTGAAGAGGAAAAAAGGGCGATTCTTTCCTACCTGAAAAAGAACGCGGCGCGTTGAGCTTCGCAATTGGTCGGCTTTTGTAATCTGCAACGAGGGGGATGGCTCAGGGATGCATCCGCCAGGTACGGCGAGGGTCAATTAGTCACGTAGATTTTTGACGTTTAATCGCGTCTGCCAAAAGGTTTAGCGTTTGAACAACTTGCGCTGGGCTTTCCACTCTATACTTCGCCCAACTGGGTGAATCGTCTCCAACTTTAACGGTTACTCCTCGGCTGCGAAGTTCGTAGAAGGCGTCTTCATCGGTAATGTCGTCGCCGAAATAGACCGTTGTTTTGGTGTCCTTGAAGTAGCTCTCAAGAAGTCTTATTGCGCAGCCCTTGCTCGCGCCTTTTGGCAGCGCTTCAATCACCATCTTACCGTGTCCTGCGCGAAGCTCAGGCGTGTTTTGTCGAATGAAATCCTCGAGTGCTTGCACTATCGGCTTGACTTGGTCCTTTTGCGCGTTGCGGTAGTGGAGGGCAATTGAAAAGCGCTTCTCTTCTACCAGAAAACCAGCATTTGGAGGAACGTTGTCTGCAAGCCATTGGCGAACTTTTTCAAGCGCCTTTAACGCATCCTCTCCGAGCTGTCCGACGATTCGGCGGGCACCGCTCGGCTCCATCATCTCGAGCCCGTGCACGCCGATCAGCGCAACTCCGCTAGTCTCGTCGAGGAAAGCGCACAATTGGTCGATGTCGCGCCCGCTAACGATTGCAACTCGCACCAGCTCCGGGTGCGACGCGAGCTGCTTTAATACCTCCTTGGCTCCGTGAGCAGGCACGGCGCTTGCCGGGTCGGGCACGATCGGCGAAAGCGTGCCGTCGTAATCTAGGGCTAAAAGTAACGGCGTCGCGCCTCTAATTACGAGTTCGAACAACAGGTTGGCAGGTAGCGGCTGGGGTCGCTCAGTGGCTTGGGGCGTCGACAATAGCTCGCTCGGCAAGGGAAGAACTTTCGCAAAGCGCGGTTAAGAACGCTTCAGCCCAGCGCTCAAGCGTGTTGCGGTTGACCTTTTCTCGCATCGCGCGCATCGATTCGGCTTGAGCCTCGGGGCTCATCTCCAGAGCTTCCTTGAGCCGAAGCGCGATCGCTTCGACGTCGTATGGATTCACCAAAACCGCCTCGACCAGCTCCTCGGCGGCGCCGGCAAGTTCGCTCAGCACCAGTACGCCAGTGTCGTCGATGCGACTAGCTACGTACTCCTTGGCGACCAGGTTCATTCCGTCGCGAAGTGAGGTTACCAGCGCAACGTCCGCTGCCCGGTAGTAGGCGATGAGCTCTTCGGGCGAGAAGCGCGTGTAAAGGTAGCGCAGCGGAACCCATCCGTTGGACGAGAAGCGACCGACTATTCGCCCCACAATCTGCTCGACTTCACGGCGAAGCTGCTCGTATACGGCCAGCCGCTCGCGCGAAGGCACCGCGATTTGCACCATGGTGACACGGCCGTGGTATTTCGCATTGCGCTCAAGAAAGTGCTCGAAACCCGTAAGCCGCTCGGGAATCCCTTTGGTGTAGTCGAGGCGATCGACACCAAGGATAATGTGGGGCGTGCCGAGCGACTTCTGAATGCGCAGCGCATGCTCGCGCACCTGCTCCGAGGCGGCGATCCTGGCAAAATCCTGCGCAGCCACCCCTAGCGGAAATGAGCGCACGCTTACCTGACGACCTTCATAGTTGACCACGCCCGCCTTGCGCTCCACCTGCAGTTCGAGCACGCGCTCGCAAGCGGTTAGGAACTCCTCGGTGTACGAACGGGTATGAAAGCCTATCAGGTCAGCACCGAGCATCCCACGCAATAGTTCCTCGCGCCACGGAAAGATTCGGAAAATCGGCTCCGGGGGAAAAGGCACATGCCAGAAAAGGCCGATTCTTGAATTAGCTCGCAACTTGCGCAGCATGCTCGGTACGAGCGCAAGATGGAAGTCCTGGACCCACACGATATCGTCAGGTACGGTTTCGGCCGCCGCCAAATGAGCGAATGAAGCGTTTACTCGTTGGTAGTAAGTCCAGTCTAACCCCTCGAAGTGACACATCTGAGGCATCAGATGCATCAGCGGCCATAGCGCGCGGTTGCACAAGCCGTGGTAGTAATGCGTAACTTCGCGTTCCTCCAGCCCCAGCAACAACACCGTATAGCGCGAGGTATCTGGCGAAGGCATTGCCAAGCGATGGGCAGTCTTGCCCCCAGACCACGCTATCCAGAGTCCGCCGTGATGTTCGAGCAAACGCACGAAAGTGCTGGATACGCCGCCTATGGTTGGTCTGGTAACTTGGTTGGGGCCCTCGCCAACCACTTCGACCGGTGCGCGGTTAGACATTACCACAAGCCGCTGGCTCTGGCTCGCACGCCCCATCCGTGCTCGCGACCAAGCAAAGGGCTCTCGCGCCGCAGCGGCAAGAGATTGCGCCCCTTTGTTGTTCTCGCTCACCACCATATACTCATGGAGCCGGTGCGAGCCGAACGCAGCCGAAATGCACCCTGTACGCTGGTTTATTCTATGCCGGCTGGCCAAAAGCTACAAGAGTTGACAAGATTAGGCATACAAAGCTAGTTGCGCGACTTCGGGCCCACCACGCGTTTTACGCTGAGAAGGGAATGCCGTTACGCTATAAGCGGTTGTGAGCGACGCTTGCTTGTGCCAGCGCAAAAAACGGTAGAGTAAGCTTCGAACTTTGTTTGCGAAAGAAAAGACGTCGAAGTGGCGGCGAAGGTAAGCGTAGTCATTCCGGCTTACAATGCCGAGCGCTACATAGCACAAACGCTTAGAAGCGTTTTTGAGCAAACCTATGCGCCTTATGAGGTTATCGTGGTAGACGACGGTTCTACCGACGGGACGGGGCGCGTCGTTGCCCAGATGGGTGACAGGGTGCGTTACGAGCGCCAAGCGAATCAGGGCGCCAGTGCCGCGCGAAATCGCGGCGTAGAACTAGCACAAGGCGAGTGGATCGCTTTTCTCGACGCCGACGATGCGTGGTATCCAAACCGACTCGAGGTTCAACTGGATTACGCCGCTAGTAATCCACAGGTAGGGTTTATTTACTCGGATTTCGCGTTAGTCGATGAAGGCGGGCGGGTCTTGGAAAAGGACGCGCTCCGTAAGCGTTGGGAAGCGGAGCGCTCTAAAAGAAATCCCAAGCTCGACCTAACTGTTCTGGCATTTTATGACCAACCTTTTCCCTATCCCTCGACCGTATTAATGGCTAAAGAGCTGCTTGTGAAAGCCGGCGGATTCAACCTATCCTTTCGCGCTAATTACCACGAGGACTTTGAAGCGTTCGCAAGGGTTGCGCGACTTTCACCTCCCCACTTTATAGCGCAAAGCCTAGTCAAATACCGGCGGCCTGCCAAACCGCCACGGGGGCCATCGGTGGAGCACAATTATCGGCTTCTTCTTCATTGTCTACAGGAGATTTGGCGCGACGACCCAGAGAAGGTTCACGCCGTGCGCCATCATCTCGCAAGTTTTTACGGTAAAAAGGGGCGCAGTTATCTTTGCTCGGGCCAGTACCAAATTGCGCGCGAGTACTTCAAGTTGGCGCTTTCCTATGACGGGTCTAACACGCATGTTCGTAGACGCTGGTTAATCTCGTATCTTCCCGGAATACGCGACTTCTACGCCTTTTGGCAGGTCCGCGTGCGCGGCAAGGAAGTAGTTTACCAGGTCGGCGAAATCCCGCCCCCGTAGTCACAGCCCAAGCCACCCCCAGTTCAGCTTAGGTGTAAATCTTGAGACGGCTTGTTCTGCACTCTCCGTAAGGATAGCTGGCTTCATGTTTTTTACTGCTCGTTTGCCTATAATGAACACTGAAAAGTAAGGGATTTTGGTAAGTCACATACAGGAGTTTACTAATGGAGGCGAAACCCCAGCCACAGTTCGTAAGCTTCAGTTTTTACAAGTTAGACCCAGCGTTTCGCCGGTTGGACCGCGCGAGCAAGCAGTCCGGTAAGGAAGAGTTTGCCTCGGTCGTGCGCGAGTACGACGGGCAACTTATCGTCCGCTCGTACTCCACCGTTGGCCTTCGCGCAGACGCAGAGCTTTTGCTTTGGCGGATCGCTTCAAATCTCGATTTGTTGCAGGATATGCAAGCGCGCCTTTTCGCAACCGAGCTTGGCCGCTACCTAAGCCTGACCCACAGCTTCCTTGCCGTGACTCGACGTTCTATCTATGTCGAACATCATCAGCATCCAGGCTCCGAGGGTTCGCGGATTAAACTCGTGCCAAGCGGCGCGAAATATTTGTTCGTTTATCCGTTCGTCAAGACCCGCGAATGGTATCAGTTGAGCAAGCATGCTCGGCAGGGAATGATGGATGAGCATATCGAGGTCGGTCACCGCTATCCGTCCGTTAAACTCAATACGACCTATTCCTTTGGGCTTGACGATCAGGAGTTCGTCGTCGCTTTTGAGAGCGACTCGCCTACGGATTTTGTTGACCTAGTAATGGAGTTGCGCGAGACCGAGGCTAGCCGCTATACGTTGCGCGACACTCCAATCTTTACGTGCATCGCTCAGCCGATAGAAAAGGCGCTCGACCTGATGGTCGGCTAGACTTTATGCGTACGAACCGCGAATTATTTGCCGGACGACCTGGCAAGGGGCCTTTTGCTCCAGTCAAGCGCGTGGCAGGTCGAGGTAATAGGCTAAACAGGAGGAAGTTCGGTTTGGACCGTGATTCTTAAAGTTGCGCGGCTAGGTAACCCCGTAGTTCGACAGACGGCGCGTGAAGTCGATCCGCGCGAAATATCGAGCGCTGACTTTCAGCGCCTGCTCGACGATATGGTCGAAACGATGCGCGAGTACGACGGCGTAGGTCTGGCTGCCCCTCAAGTGCACGTGCCAAAGCGCGTTGCCGTCTTGGAGGTAACCGACCATCCGCGCTATCCGCATATCGAGCGTATCCCGTTGACCTTCCTTATAAATCCGGTCGTGGTGCCGGTGGGGGAAGAGACCGAGGAAGATTGGGAAGGTTGTCTGAGTATACCCGAGTTGCGCGGAAAGGTGCCACGATTCAAAGCCGTGCGGGTCAGCGCCTTAGGCCGGCAAGGTGAAAAATTGGAATTTGTCGCCCGGAATTTTCACGCTCGGGTAATCCAGCACGAAGTCGACCATCTCAATGGAATGGTTTACTTGGATAGGATGAAAGACCTTCGTTCGTTAAGTTATCTGCTCGAATGGCAGCGCTACTGGATGGACGACTTGACGGTGCGAGGGAAGGCGAAAAAAGGCAAGGCACACGTGGAAGCGCCGTCGAAAGGCGCGAGTAGCTGAGAATCTCACATAATTAGCTGAATTAAGGATGCGTTTTTGTCCTCAGTGCGGCGCCCCATTGTTGGCGCAGGCTAAATTTTGCGTGCAATGCGGCCATCGTTTGAGCAGCCGCGGATACCCGGCGGCTAGCGGGAAAGCGAGTAAGCCTGGAGCTGACGTTGGGTTTCTTTCGGTTTTTTCAGGTCTAGTCGTCGCCGGTGCGCTCATCGCCTGGGTCTTGGTGGTTCGCGAGCAGCGCTTCGATACCATCGTCAACCAAACGGCAACTTCCACTGGGGCACAAAGCGTACAGGCTTCAGGTATGACCTTGCCCGCAGGCCATCCTAAGGTGGAGCTCCCGCCCGAAGCGCTAAAGTTTATCGAGCAGGTAAGGACCAAAGCCGAACAACACCCTGATGACGTAGCGGCCTGGACTCAGTACGGCGACGTTGCCTACCGTGCAGCGCTGCTTGACCCCAGTTTCTACAGTCAAGCCGCGCAAGCTTATGCTCATGTGCTTAAGCTTGACCCAGATAATCTTTCGGCCCTGCGGGGTATGGGCAACATCAACTACGACCGCCACCGTTACGACGAAGCGACGGCCGCCTACGAGCATTACCTGAAACAGAAGCCCGACGATCCTGCCGTGCGCACAGACCTGGGGACGCTCTATCTTTACACCGGTAATCCCGACCAAGCCATTGTTCAGTACAATAAAGCCCTTGCAATAAAGCCAGACTTTTTCGAAGCCTATTTTAATTTGGGCGTGGCCTACATCCAGATGGGACAGGCTGCGAAGGCCCAAGAAGCCTTAAAGCACGCGTTGGCGCTTGCTCCCGATGACCGGGCGCGAAAACAGGTGCGCGACCTTTTAGCCGAAGCTGGCGCTCCAGTTAGCACGCAGAATGTCGAACAAAGCGCAAATGCAGCCCCGCAAACTTCTACGACAAGTCAAGCGGCTGAACAACCTCAGGAGCCCACTAAGACCTTTGCCGGTGCGATCGAGGCGATGGTGCGCCAGCTGCCTATTGCAGGTTCACGGGTCAAAGCCGTGCAGTGGCCCTCACAGTTCGAAGCGAACGTCCTGCTCAGCGACTTCCCGATGGACCAGATGCCGCCTTTTGCAAAAGAAAAATTCCTCGCGGATATCAAGGACGGTATCGAGCAAGCAAAAAGGTCTTTCAGCGTGACTGCGCCTTTCAAGCTTAATTTGGCTGACGCGAAAAGCGGAAAGGTGCTTGAGTCGGTGGTCGAATGACCGTCTGGCTGCCGTTTGTGCGCTCTTGAAGGACGCATATCGGCATGACGGTCATGGCGAGTTACGCTCGTTCTTCAGCCGACAATTGCGTTTGGCTATCGATTCGCAAAATTCTCGCAAAATTCGCGCCGTTGCGGTCGAAGAAGGCTTTTGAGGTCGCAATTGGCACGCTGGTGCTAATACTCCTTCCGCAGTGACCTTCTTTGACGCTTTTCGCGCCCAATTAAGCTGCCGAATAAGCGCAAGTTATTGCATACTCTATAGCCCAAAGCAAAATAGGCAATGAGGGTAGTTACTGAAATTGCGCTAAATAATTGAACACTTTTCCCGAGCACGTCCGAGTCAGTTGAACTACACGCCAGGATTGAGCGTCTTAATGAGCGAGGAGGCATAGTTATTGCGTCTGCCCTCATACGACTACGGTGGCTAGCGTAGTTACAATTCAAGTGCGTTAACCGCATCCTGAGGTCGAAATCGTGATTGACACAATGTGTGCAGAGGAACCAGCGGCGAGAAGGCGCTGCCGGATAATAAAGCCAATACGCGACAAAGGAGGTCGGGTCCGTTTTAAGGAGTCGGCTGAGATTATCAAGGATGTCGAGAATTTGGGCCGCCAGATGTACCTGGTGAGATTTGATGACGGGACGACCACGTTTCTCTTCCCTGACGAGGTCGAAATCCTCGACTAGTCTGCTTTCGGCTGCGACGACTTGACGACCCTTTTGTAGGGCGCGGCCTTAAAACCGCCTTTTATTTTCAGATGCCGCATAGATCGCTGGCGGCATTGGCGGTGGTCTATACACGCCAACAGGATTACCCATCCCGAGACGAAGGATTAAATAGCTCGATTGCTACACAGCAACGGTGATGTATACTCGACTCGCCAAAGTCGTTATCTGTGACTAAATTGAATAATTACCTTGACGGAAGCGGGAATTGGCTGGCGCGTTTTTTCAAGAACATTAACGGGCCAAAACTGTGTGTGGCCCGGGCGCGCAAAAGCCAGCAACTGGGGGCCTCAGTTGCGTCACACGCAAAGTAGCTTTGTTTTCGGCATGAACGCGGTAGCAACGAATGTTTCGCCAGCTCGTGGCGAAGTGTACGCTGATTTGTTGACGGTGGCTGCGTTATCGAGACGATGGACGTTGTAATACCTGTTTACTACGATTACGCCTCGACGCTCTGCTACATCGCTTGGCGGATTGTTGGCGAGCTCGAGCGAGAACTCGGTTTCAAGGCTTTGTGGAAGGGAGTTCCTATCGCTCTTCGCTTAGGGATGGTGCGCTCAGGAAGGGCTTTGACCCAAGCGGAAAGAGCGAAAATCATGATGGTTGCGGCGGAAACGGGCGTAGATGTAGTTATTCCAGAACGCTGGGTTGATTCGCAGCTAGCCCTTGAAGGGGCTGAAATCGCTCGCGAAAAAGGCGTATTCGATGCCTACCATGCCGCCGTTTTCGACGCTTTTTGCCAGCACGGTCGCGATATCTCGCAACCGGAAGTGTTGGTCGAACTTGCTCAGCACGTTGGGCTCGAGCCACGACAATTTTTGGCCGACTTACTGAGCCATCGCATGGCCCCTCGTCTTTTGACCCATAAGCTGGAGGCTGATAGATTTTCGGCCGTCGGATACCCAAGCTTCTTGCTCGGGGAGTTTGCCCTAATCGGCGTCCAGCATATCGATACGATGCGGCTTTTGTTCAAGCGCTTTATCGAGCTTCGGTCTCAGCAAGAGCTGGGCAACTAAGCGGTTTTTGCCTTTGACAGCCTCGGCAACCGTTGTTTGCGATGTGCCGTTAATGCGGCGACTTCGGTCGCATCCCACTATATGACACCGCTTTCGTGGAGCGCCGGGCGCGAAAGAAATCGCGCAGAATTAGCGCGCAGTCCTCGGCCATTATCGCCGGGTAAACTTCGATTCGATGGTTTAGACGCCCGTCTCGGCCCAGATCGTAAACCGAACCAACAGCGCCCGCTTTTTCATCCCAAGCGCCGAATTTGAGAATTGGAATCCGAGCGTTAATTATTGCACCCACGCACATCACACAGGGTTCGAGCGTAGAGTAAAGGATGGCGTGTTCGAGCCTGTAGGTTCCCAGCGTAGCGGCCGCCTGGCGAATCGCAATGATTTCCGCATGAGCCGTCGGATCGCGCAGCGAGATCGGTTGATTATGCCCCCGACCGACGATTTTATCTTCGACAACCACTACCGCTCCGACCGGCACCTCTCCTCTGGCCAGGGCTAGCTTTGCCTCGGCTAGCGCTTCGCGCATAAACTCGAGGTCTTTTTCAGTTAATCTCATCTTGAGTTGTGGCCTTATCTAAGAAGTTGGCAAGCCTCTCTACAAAACGTTATTGCAAGCCGTACCGACCATCAGTAAAAACTGGGGCCAAAAGATAGCAGTTCAATGCCCACGTTTTGGCGGCTTGCTGTGGTGACGCCAATATTTTGACACCGGAGGGCTCATGAGGTGTGCGAAGGGTTAATCTAGATTAACTGAATCACCAAACTAAGCGGCAGGACCGATAGAGTTTCGCAACTTGCATGTAAATGGTGACTTATTAACGTAAAAGCGCGCTTTTGCTGATGAATTGGCCGATCCAGTTTTGTTTGCTTGCGTGGCCAATGAGGGTTTTTCAGCGAAAAGGCGGATCACGTGGAACGTTGATTGCGAATGGCAAGCTGCGGAGGCTGGGTCTGGAGGACGCTAAAACCGTGATAAAATCGCGAAGTGTCGACATAGCGAATGGGTATCGGTCCGATTGGGAGTTGCTGTTTAAAGCGTTATTCCACCGAGGAGAAAAATTGGTGAGTGTTTCAGCCGAAAAACAAAGCGGGGCGGACGTCTCGCAGCGACGCCTTATGCGGCTTATTTGCGCTTTTCTTCAGGCGGCGATAGGTCTGGCGTTCACTTTAGGGGCGAGACCTGCTCAGGCTGTGTTGGGTGAGAATGCGGCAACGATTGAAAAGGACCGTCGGCAACTTATGGGTCAGCTCAGGACGATCTCGGGGAGCGGCTATACGGTACACGAAATTGTTGCGCCCGATGGCACAAAAGTGCGCGAGTACGTAGGCCCGGACGGCACGGTGTTTGGTGTTTCGTGGCGCGGGCCACATCCGCCGAATTTGTTCTCTCTTCTGGGCTCTTACTATACAGAATTTCGCGATAACGCTGCCCAGGCACCTGTTCGTTTACATGCGTCGGTGGTGAGAACTCCAAATCTTGTCGTCGAAACTGGCGGGCCGATGGGTGCGTACTGGGGCCGAGCGATAGCGCCTGGACTTATTCCACAGGGTGTAAGCGAGGACCAAATACAGTGAAGCGTCAGAACCTACTTCTGTTACTTGTTGCGCTGGTTTTCTCTGCTTGCGGCACTTCGGGCAGCGGCGAAGGAGGGGGAAGCGTGGTGGGGCCGACACCCCCAGGGGCAAATGTGATGCAGCTTACGGTCAACTCTGGGCCCACGGGCAACTCAGTAAACAGCCCCTTCACAAGTGTTACGATATGCGCCCCCGGAACGTCCCAGTGTCAGACAATCGACGGAATCGTGGTCGACACTGGCTCGTATGGTTTGCGGCTTTTCGCTTCGCAGATAAGTGTTAACTTGCCCCCAGAAACTACTTCTTCGGGCGAGACGATTGTCGAGTGCGCCTATTTTGGCTCCTTCACTACTTGGGGACCGATGAAGACCGCTGCAGTAATTCTGGGCAAAGAGCCGGCGGTCAACGTTCCGATCCAGGTGATGAACGATCCCAACTTTCCCGCTCCACCTTCTCCGACGTCCTCTGAATGTAGCGGGTCGTCTCCACCCCAGGTATGCCAATGCTTGCAAAGCGCCCTGAATCCGACTATCGCTAACTCGCCCCAGATCGTGGGCGCGAACGGTATCCTTGGAGTCGGAGTCTTTCAGAACGATTGCCCCGCGTGCGCCAGTCCTCCAGGCTCGGGTAATCCCGGCTACTACGCCTGCCCGAGCGGAAACGCAAGCGCTTGCTCGGTCGTGCCCGTGGCGGCTAACGAGCAGGCTGAAAATCCTGTAGTTTCACTGCCGGCTGATAACAACGGAGTGGTGATCAATCTGCCAAGCATCCCGGCGGACGGCGCTCAGAGCGTTACGGGTTCGATGCTGCTCGGCATCAACACGCAGTCGAACAACGGTCTTGGGAGCGCTGCTGTGTATACGCTGGATTCATCCGGCATGCTGACCACAACCTTCAACGGGCAAAATTATCCTGGCTTTCTCGACACGGGTTCCAACGCCTTGTTTTTCCCGGATCCAAGCCTTGCTACTTGCCCGTCCGACCCGGGCTTTTACTGCCCCTCGAGTACCTATCAAGCCTCGGCGATCAATACTGGCTTTAACAACCAGAGCGGGACCGTAACTTTCCAAATAGCCAATGCCCAGACCCTCTTTGCTGCGAATAATGGCGGCAATACGGCGTTCAACGACTTGGGCGGGCCGCTTTCGGGTATGTTCGACTGGGGGTTGCCGTTTTTCTTTGGCCGCCCGGTCTTTTTTGGTATTGCCGGCCAGAACCCCTCTATCTCGGGCAACTCGCCATTTTACGCGTATTAGCCAGCCCTACCTGCTCGTGTGAAATTTTTACCAGCGACCAGTAAAGCTTAAGCCGGCCCCCAAGACCGTAGCCGTATTAGCTTGCGCGCTTGAGCATCCGGGCCGGCGTCGGCTGATCGTGTCCCAACACTGGATGGGGTTCGTAGGGAGCTTCGAGCTCGGCCACCTCGTCGGCGGTAAGCTTAAGGTCAAGCGCCTTTACCAGGTCTTTTAGATGGTCGAGCTTGGTTGCGCCAACGATCGGCGCTGTGACGCCAGGCGCCTGCAAAATCCAAGCTAAGGCGACTTGTGCTGGGCCTACTCCGCGTCGTTCAGCCACTTTAGCCACCGTTTCGGCCACTTTAAAGTCGCTTTCGCGGTAGTAGAGTTTCTGGCCGAACTCATCGGTTGCAGCACGCAGCGTCGGGGTCGGAGTTTGGCGTGTGCGATTTCCGGTCAAAAAGCCTCGTGCCAACGGACTCCACGGAATTACCGCGATGCCTTGGTCGATACAGAGCGGGATCATTTCCCGTTCTTCCTCGCGGTAAACGAGGTTGTAGTGGTTCTGCATCGAGACGAACTGATGCCATCCGTGCTCGCGGGCCAGAAACAGCGCTTTTGCGAACTGCCAGGCGGCCATACTGCTTGCGCCCAGATAGCGCACTTTGCCGGCGCGCACCAGCGCGTCCAGCGCATCGAGCGTCTCCTCGATCGGTGTGTCGAAGTCCCATCGATGGATCTGGTAAAGGTCGATATAGTCCGTCTGTAGACGGCGCAACGAGTCTTCGCACGCCTGCATTATATGCTTTCGGCTAAGCCCTTGCTGATTTGGCCCCTTGCCCATTTGCCCGTAAACTTTCGTGGCGATCACGATCTCGTCTCGTCGCGCCATCTGCTTGAGCAGGCGCCCGGTTATCTCTTCGCTGACGCCCAGCGAATAGACATTAGCGGTGTCGAAAAAGTTGATTCCAACCTCGAGCGCAAAAGCAAAATGCTGGCGCGCCTCTTCTTCGCCGACAACCCATTGGCGCCATCGCTTGTCTCCGTAGGACATACATCCAAGACAGAGCCGAGAGACCGTGAGGCCCGTCTTACCTAGTTTGGTATATTCCATTGCTTTTTGATGCCTCCCTGCTGAACGAGCTTTCGACTGCCGGACAAACGCGACTAGTCGGCAAGAACTGCTTTATTTTAGCGCCATTCTGGCGCTGATCGGCAAATGCGTACAGGGCGCTTTATGTTTCGATGGTCTAATAAGGATCGACAGCAAAGAGTTGCTCGGCGTTTCCATAAACAAGATCGCGCTCGTCGATGCGACCGGCTGACGAAGAGCCGGAATGCGCGCAGCGATTGCGCCGGGTCAACGGATGGTAGACAATTGATTGCGCGCCTAATCTCGCAGGAACAGAGCCTTCGCGGCTCGCAGCAGAAGAACGAGAGAAGAGAATCGGACCTAAGGAGGCTCGCTAGTTATGGGGGAAGCTAGGCTTAAGTTTTGGGGATGGGGTTACGAGGGACAAGGACCCAATCCCGAGCAACAACAGCGCGTTGCAGCGCGGATGGCGCAGCGCTTTGGTCTTAGCGAGCTAAAAATTCGGCCGGCGCCGACGATTGCGGACGTAAAGCTTCGTCCACCTCGGGTCAAGCCACCGGCAGAGCTGGCATCGATATGCTCGCAGGATGTATACGACCGGGCGCTGCACAGTTATGGCAAAAGCTTTAGAGATCTGGTGCGGGCTTTTCGCTGCGAGTTTCCGAATCCTCCTGACGTAATCGCTTATCCGCGCAACGAGACCGACATCATCCGGGTGCTGGAATGGTGCGCGCGGGAAAATTTGGCAGCTATACCTTTCGGCGGCGGCAGTAGCGTTGTGGGAGGCGTAGAGCCGCCTCGCGATTCATACTATCGAGGTGTGGTGACGATCAATTTGCGCAACTTGGATCGAGTGCTGGAGGTAGATCGCACCTCGCGCGCCGCACGGATTCAGGCGGGCGTGCTGGGGCCAAAACTGGAAGATCAGTTGCGCCCTCACGGTTTGACGTTGCGCCATTTTCCGCAGTCTTTCGAGTTTTCCACTCTCGGCGGCTGGATTGCGACCCGCTCAGGTGGCCATTTCGCCACGCTCTACACCCATATCGACGATTTTGTCGAGTCGCTGCGTGTAATTTGTCCCACCGGCATAATCGAGTCTCGCCGCTTGCCGGGTTCCGGGGCAGGTCCGAGTCCTGACAGGCTGTTTATCGGTTCAGAGGGAACGCTGGGAATAATTACCGAGGCCTGGATGCGTCTTCAGGATCGGCCGAAGTTCCGCGCCGGTGCGTCGGTCTGTTTCAAGGACTTTATGGCTGGAGCAAAGGCCGTGCGCGCCATCTCGCAAGCCGGTCTTTATCCCGCAAACTGCCGGCTTTTAGACCCGCTGGAGGCACAAACGGCTGGCGCGGGCGACGGCAGCACGGCGGTATTGGTGCTGGCCTTCGAGTCGGCCGACCATCCGGTTGACGCCTGGCTGGCGCGGGCGCTCGAATGCTGCGCCGACTACGGCGGCGTGGCCGAGGTGCCGACCGAAAGAAAGGACCAGGCAACTCACGAGGGGCGTGCGGGCGCTTGGCGGCAAACCTTTCTTAACGCCCCTTACGTGCGCGACACGCTTATCGCGATGAGCGTTATCACGGAGACGTTCGAAACCGCTATCACGTGGGATCGTTTCGAAGATTTCCACCGCCAGGTGATGGAAGCTACCGAGCAAGCCGTAGCGCGTGTGTGCGGCGCCGGAACGGTTTCATGTCGCTTCACCCACGTATACCCAGACGGGCCGGCTCCGTATTACACCGTGCTCGCTCCGGGCAAACCGGGAGCTGAGATCGAAATGTGGGACGAAATCAAACAGGCCGCTTCCGACACGATAATCCGCTTGGGCGGTACGATCACGCACCATCATGCCGTTGGACGCGACCATCGCCCCTGGTACGATAAGCAGCGTCCCGAGGGGTTTGCGCGAGTGCTTCGTGCAGCCAAGCGCGAACTCGATCCGAAGGGCATCCTGAACCCTGGCGTATTGATTGACCCCGAACGATAGGACCGCTCGGTGCGTTTTCAATCTGCAACTGGCGATAGAAGCGCGCCTGCCGCCTAGCTTTTCGGCAGGACGATGGAGCTCTTGTTTGCAAGGTCCTGCCAGCGCGCAGACGGTTGAGCCTTGACTTTGCGGTGCCCTAAACGCGGCGCTCGTTATTGCCCAACTGTCTGCGCGCTTGCATGCTCTACTTTGATAGGTGAGCTTGGCCGCTTGAGGATATCTTGGACAGCGTTTTGGCGGACTGCTCTGGAGGTTTAGGATGGCAACTAAGGAGGAACTTTACGACCAAGCCGTGGATCTTTACGCCGAAGAGAAGTACGACGAGGCGATCCGGCTTTACGAGCAAGCCTTGGCGCTAGACCCATCCTATGCCGACGCGCTTCATGGCCTTGCGATGTGCTACCAGGCGAAAGGCGACCTCGATAAGGCAATTGAAGTCACAAAAAAGCACATCGAAATATTTCCCGAAGACGTCCTCGCCTACACTAATTTGAGCATGTTCTATCAAAAGAAGGGGATGATTAAGGAAGCCGAGGCGGCTGGCGCAGAGGCGCGACGGCTTGACTGGAAGCGCCAGTTGAAGGAGAGCAAAGAGGCCAAAAAGTAAACGCCCACGGGTGCAAGACAAGCGGGTAACACCGAAAGTCAAGTCAGGGTAAGTTTAGCGATCAATTCTCGGATTGATGCGGGCTATCGAATAATGCGCCTCGAGCGCTTCAGGCAACAAAACGGCATGGCTTACTCGTTAAAGATAAAAGTGCGGTAGTTTTGTCGACAGAGAGTGCGGCGCAGTCGGCGATGGCAAGACGAAGTTCGCTAGTGTTGCTGATTCATGGCGGAGCCGGTGCCCGCAGCAGTACCGAACAACTTAGGCAACGAAAGCAGGTGATGCTGCAAGCGGTGCGTGAAGGCTCGGAATGGCTTCGGCAGGGCGGAAACGCGCTCGAGGCTGCGGTGCGAGCAGTGGTCGCGATGGAAAACTCGCCGGTGTTCAACGCCGGCTTTGGTTCCGCGCTCAATAGAGACGGTGAAGTCGAAATGGACGCTTCCGTGATGGTCGGGCTAGCGCAGCCGAAAGCTGGTGCAGTTGCCGCTGTGCGGCGTGTTAAAAACCCAATTCGGCTGGCGCAAGCAGTAATGGAGCTCACCGAGCATGTGTTGATGGTGGGAGCGGGCGCCGAGCGTCTGGCCACGGAAGCGGGCGTAGAACGATGCCGACCGCAAGATTTAATCGCTCCACAAGCGCGGTCTCGCTGGGAGCAGTTTCGGGTGCAAAAATTGTCGAATCTTTCAGCCGCAAGCTCTAAGCGCGCTGTGGCGGGAGGGTCGGCCCTTCAGTCCGAGGCGGGCACGGTCGGCGCGGTTGCTCTGGACAGCCAGGGAGTTTTGGTTGCCGCCACTTCGACAGGCGGGATCACCGGCAAGCTTAGAGGCCGAGTCGGAGACTCCGCAATTATCGGCGCGGGAACTTATGCCGACCCTACTGGCGCCGCCTCCGCTACCGGGGTGGGGGAAGCGATTTTGAAGGCGGGGCTGTGCCGTGAAGCGGTGCGCATGCTGCGCCGCCTGCCACCTGAACGGGCTGCAATCAAAGCGCTGGATCAGATGCTTAAAATGACCAGGTCGCAGGCTGGACTTATCGTCGTTGACCGCCTCGGCCGCTTTGCATACGCGCATAACTGTCAAACGATGGATGTAGCGGGTTACGCACCGGATAAGGGTGTTTACTTCTTCAGCGCCCCTCCCAATTACGCCTCGCCAAGGTGACGTCGGCCGTTTCTGAAAGGGGTTGTGTCTTCCCTCAAATGTTGGCGACTCGTTGCACATGGCGACCGCTGCGAATTTCTCGAAACTAGGATGTCATCCGGCTATAGCGACAGCGCGGACGGCATTGGAAAAGTGGTGACATCCGATTCCCCGCATCACCAGCCAGCTAAAGGCGGGACGCTTGATGCTTGGTTCGCTTGTCGCCGGCTCAAATTACTGACGCTTCTTCTAGCTTTCGGGTTCGCGCTCGTATTTTTGGCTGCGAGCATAAGCTCTCCGTTCGAGGGCGACCAGGACCCCTACTTCGCCGGAGTCATTCGCGATGTAGTACGCAACGGCCACTGGATAGCGCCGCGTGACAGCTATGGAGAAATCTGCCGCAAGCCGCCGCTTTATTTTTGGTTGTCCGCACTGGCAGTCGAACTGTATGGCGGCAGAGTCGACGAGACCTCGAGCAGGGCGGTATCGGTGATTGCGGCTGCGGGCGTGGCGAGCCTGACTTTGGCGGTCGCCAGCGCAGAACTGGGAGCGTTTGCGGGCTTGATGGCTTATCTCTTTTTGCTCGGCAGCTACGGCTTCGCTTCCAGGGCTGCGCGTGCCGAGGTCGACGCTTTGATGGTGCTCTGTTTCTTCGTGGCGGTAATTCTGGCAGCAAAACTGGACGACCGAGGGTCAAATTTGGGGCGCGCACTTGCGACAGCGCTGGCGCTGGGTTTGGGCGTGTTGACTAAAGGTCCAGTGGTGCTCGTTTTAAGCGCTTTGACGCTTTTGGTGTGGAGGGTAATGCGCCGATTAAATCCGCTGGGTCTTTTTGCGCAAAAGTCTTTTTGGATAGCGTGGTTCGGCGGCCTCGCAATAGGCGGCGTGTGGTATATCCTAGCCTGGCGCGTTTGGCGCGATGAACTTGTTTCGGTCCATATGATGCAAGAGAATTTAGGTCATTTTCTTCCAGCTTCGATGGGTGGCACCGGCGAGGCGTATCAGCCGTTCTATTTCCCAACGGTTAAATTGATCGCCGGTAGTCTGCCGATGGCGCTCGGTTTGCCGGCTTTGACCTTGGCACTGACGCATCAGTGGAGACGCGGCGGAGAACATTGGTCTTTCCTCTCCCTTCACGCAAGCCTTGTCATAGCCGTGCTTGGGTTCTTCTCGCTGGCAAGCTCGAAGCGCCCTGTTTATGTTCTGCCGGCCTATCCGTCGATGGCTGTGATGCTCGCCTGGGTTTTCGCGCAAGCTTCCGATAATCGCGAAACGGGCTCGGAAGTTGGCTCTTTGTGCCGCAAAGCTCAGAGCCTCGCCGTGCTCGGATTTGGCCTTATGCTCGGCTTCCTGGTGCTTTTGACTATGAAAGGTGCTTTCGTATCGAAGCTGGTTTCCCATTTGGCGCCCACCGACGCGGGATACGTGATGTTGCTAACCAAACTTGTCCATCAGCGGTCGCTGGGCTTCTTGGCGTTCGTCGTAGCCACGACAATCATCGTCGCCGTGACCAGCGCAGCGCTATGGCGTGGCCTTTATTCGGTTTCGACCCTTGGAATTGGCCTTTTGGCTCTGACCGGCGTGGGTCTTTGGCTTGACGTGCTCAAGCCTGCTCACGCGTATCTGTATTCGCTCAAATCCTTTGTCGCCGAAATCAGTAGGATTGCCGACAGCTCGCAGGTGTATGTCCTGGGCGGAGAGAACTACCAGGTCTCGTTTTACTGGGGTGGACCGGTTCCCGTTTTCCGGCCGGAGTCGTTGCGAGAGTTCGCTGGGGGTAAATTTTACATTGTCGGCTTGAGCAGGGAGTTGTCACGGCTTGCTCTTCCCGAGCACTACCGGCTTGTCCTTCGCCAGAGCTCGGGAGTATATCGCGCAGGCAGTGACGAGATTGTGTTGGCGCAAGTAGTCCCCGTGGGCGAGCGCACCACAGCGCCCTGAAGCTTCTTGCTGTCGCCCTGTGGACGAACATCCAGGGCATGTGGGATCCTGTGGCAAGGTATTCTCTAGCACGACGCTGTTGCGGGCCGATATGGCGAGCACGAAGTTCGGCGGCAGCGGCAGATCGATTGCTGACTCGCTGATCGAGCAAAAGAGAGTTGTGGTCTATGTTCCCGGCGACCAGCTTTCCGCGACCCTGGCCCTTTGGCGGGCTGTTTAACTAGCCCACTGTGCAGATAATGATGTGCTCAATCGGCATCGTGTAAGAGTTAGGTGAAAGGCGACACGAGGATATTTGAATGAAGTTTGCGCACTTCGTTAATTTCGTTGCGTCATTAGTGCTTCCGGTGTGGAGCTTGTCTGTAATTGGCCTGGGCTTGGCCTATATGAGTTTCGCTTGGCTAGTCTGTGGTGCTGGAATCGGCGTGGTAGCATTCGTCCTTCTTGCAGGAAATCCTGTTTTTGCTCGCTGTCCCTCTGAAACAGGCTGCGACCAAGTCCAAACAGCAAGCCGATAAAAGCTTATTAGCGCAATCGATTGATAAGTTCCTGGCAGAAAAGACAGCGCTTCTTCGAGTTCGCTGGGTTCGACGGCACGACGATGACTTTCTCTTTCCGAGATTGCTAATCGAGCGTTTATTGGGGTAGGCTCGTAATTGCCGATATCGGATAAGTTCCGCCGAAAGCGTATGCCGATTTACGAGTATCAGTGCGAGGAATGCGGGACGATTAGCGCACATGTAGTGCTTGGCGCTCAGCCATCGGCTGAACTTAGTTGCCCAAGCTGTGGGTCGCCTGAGCTTAGACGGGTGTTGTCGAGCTTTGCTGTGGTCGAGAGCGAGGCGTCAAGGCTTGCAAACTTTGACCCCTCAAGGCCGCGCGATGAATCGTTTTACCGAGATTCACGCAACGTAGGCCTGTGGGCAAAAAAGCGTGCCCAACAGATGGGAATAGACCTCGGGCCGAAATTTGAAGAGACGGTCGAGAAAGCTCGAAGCGGCAAGCTGATCAAGGAAATGCTCTGAGCGGCCGAAGCCCGCAACCGGGGGGCGACTTGACTGCGTGGATCGCCGAACTAGTGGGCTTGCGTGGAGTAGTCCGCGGGTTTGTGAAACTAATGAAGACCAGGGTGCCCATCGAGGACGAAAAAGACCGCCTGGGACGTAAATTGCGCGACGTCGAAAAGGCGCGCGAGGATCAATGGGCGGCTGAGCGCGACAGGGAGCTGCTGGAGAAGCTTCGTAAGAAGATGGGCTTGCAGAGTTCGCCTGAACTACAATGCCCCGTCTGCGGCAAGACGCTGAAGCCCGTTACGTTAGGCGAGATCAAAGTTGACGAATGTCAAGAGCATGGCGCTTGGCTTGACAGGGCTACCCTTCAGCACCTGTTGACGGAGATTCTCAAAAAGCCCGAGTAAGCGTCCCGGTGCGCGTCTAAAGTAGGCGGTTTCGGTTGCTGGTTGACGCTTACGGTTTCGCGGGGCACCGCCGAAGCGCTTACACGTCTGGAGCGACGTGTTGACCTGTGGCCTACCGCTGGTTTCCAAAAGGTGGCTCCTAGACTAGCGCAAAAGCCAGGTTCGCCTGCGCTCGACTCGCCTTGGCTAAATTCGGACCGATAAGCATAAGGTCTGTCGAGACTGAGCGGCCTACTCGAAGACTATCGTGCGGTTGCGATGGACGAGAACCCGCTTGAGCAGGTGAGCGCGGACCGCTTTGGCGAGAACGCTTACCTCGATGTCTTTCCCTTTGCGCGCGATATCCTTCACCGTGTCGCGATGGGTTACGGGCGTGGTCGCCTGAGCGATGATCGGACCGGCGTCGAGCTCTTCGGTGACGTAATGGGCGGTAGCTCCCACGAGTTTGACACCACGTTCGTAAGCCTGCCGGTAAGGATGGGCGCCCACGAAAGCGGGTAGAAAGCTGTGGTGAATGTTGATTATCGGTTTGCCCCAGGCGCGCAGAAAGTCGCCCGTGAGAATTTGCATGTAGCGCGCAAGCACTACCAGTGTGCAGTTCAGCTGGTTTAGGGTGTCGAGCAGTTTAGCTTCCGCCTGGTGCTTGCGGTCCTTTTCCACCGGAATGGTGTAGAACGGCACCTCGAAGGGCTTGACTAACGGCTCCAAATCGGGGTGGTTGCTGATTACCGCCACGACGTCACCCCCAAGCTCGCCCAGATGATGGCGGCTTAGGAGATCGATCATGCAGTGGGGTAATTTTGACACCATGATAACGATACGCTCGCGGTCACGATCGTCGAAGAGCTGCCAACGCAAAGAAAGATCTTGAAGCACGCGCGGAAGCTCTGCAGCTAAGATGGTGCGCAAATGGGCTATCGGGTGGTTCATGCTTTCGAAGTAGATGCGCCAGAAAAATTGGCCGTCGTCGCGGTCCGTATCCTGGTCGGACTCGATAATGTTGCAGCCGTTGTTGTATAAAAGGGTGGAAACTCCGGCGATTATCCCTGGGCGATCCAAACACGAGATGAGCAACGTGCCCCTTTGCGACTCCATCCGAAACCAACCTCCGTACTGCCTGAACCTTCTGCCCTACGATCCTAATCGATCGATTGTAGCGTGCACAGGCCGCTCGAGCTCGCGAACCATTCGGTGGCGGAAGTTTTGAGAAAGAGAATTTAAACCGTAAAGACTACGTAGGAACGGCCAGCTCGAACGTGGTACGCCGAGTCCGTCAGGTCAAGCTTACAACAGGCGATGAAAGAAAAGCCTAGTATCGACCGAGGTGCGCTTTTCGTGGTTGCCACGCCAATCGGCAACCTAAAGGACATCACATTGCGAGCGCTCGAAGTCTTGGCGCAAGTTGATTTGATTGCCTGCGAAGATACCAGGCGCACGGCGCGGCTTCTTGCCGCGCACGGAATAAAGAAGCCTCTGGTGAGCTATTTTGAACACAACGAAGCCGAGCGCGCGCGGGAGTTGCTCGCTCGCCTGGGCGAAGGTGCCAAGATTGCTTTGGTCACGGATGCCGGAACGCCAGGAATCTCCGATCCTGGATACCGACTGGTGCGTGGCGCGCGCGAGGCCGGCCTTTCGGTTTTCGTCGTACCCGGAGCTTCCGCGCTCACGGCGGCGCTCTCCGTTGCAGGTATCAGCGCGCCTACTTTTTGCTTCGAGGGCTTTTTACCTCCAAAAGCTGGTCAACGGCAAAGGGCATTGCAAAAACTCGTGAACGAAACAAGAACTATGGTTTTCTTCGAGGCGCCCCACCGCTTGGCTCAAGCGCTATTCGATATGGCTACCATCTTGGGTGCCGACCGCGAGGCTGCTGTTCTTCGAGAATTGACCAAAATATTCGAGGAGGCGCACTTGGGAAGCCTAGGCGAGCTTGCCAGAAAATATGCCGGAAAACGCGTGCGAGGCGAGGCAACGATTATCGTCGCCGGAAAAAAGGCGTCTGGTGCGCCGGAAGCGAGGTTAAGTGACGCTGATGAGCGGTTGATGCAAGACGTTCGTTCTAATGACTGAATTTTTAGGAGCTGATAACTGAGGCTTAACGCCGCCCCGGGCCAGCGCTGATTGGGTTGCCGCATGCATTCAATCGGGCTGCTTACGACAATGAGTAAGTCTTTCAATTCGTGTGCAGAAGCGAGCGCTCGATTGCCGGGCGGCACTAGAGCGTTAGGGCGATCTGGCGTCTAACTGCTGCCCAAAATAGTTAATTCTTGAAACAAGCGCAACGCTAAGTTTCAATGCCGCAAAGGAGGCTAGAGAAGATCCGTAATCGATAGGGAAGTCGGAAAATGGAAGCGAGCGATAAGCTATCCCAAGGCCAAGGAGGACATAGCACGTCCAAGGACGAAAACGTTGTTTTGGTAATCCATGGGCCAAATCTTAACCTTTTAGGCGAGCGGGAACCCGAAATTTACGGCCGAACGACCCTCCATGAAATCAATCTTCGTATTCGAACTCTCGGCCGGGAATTAGGTCTTGAAGTGGAAACGTTTCAATCAAACAGCGAAGGCGCTATCGTCGATCAGATTCAATCGCAACGGGGGCGCGTCAAGTTGGTCATAATCAATCCTGCCGGCTACACCCAGTACGGGGTTGCCATCCGCGACGCGCTTCTTGCGATTCACGTACCGGTGATTGAAGTCCATATGACCAACGTGTACCGCAGAGAGCCGCTGCGTCACGGTTCGGTTTTCGCCGATATCGCGTATGGCAGAATCATGGGATTCGGCGCCGACAGCTACGTACTGGCGATCCGCGCGGCTGCTTCGATCTTGTTAGGTGGCGATTCGAAGGCGGCCAGCAAAACTGGCTCGTAACGCATGCCTTGCCACAGCCGAGCAGCCTTGGACGGCTCAACAAGGCTCGGTAAGGCAAGAGGCTAGTTTAATTGTACCCAGGGCATCGGTGAGCGATTTGAACCGGTTGTAACCGGTTTTAGCCGAGCAAGGCTGGTCGCCATCCGGGGAACTCCTAAAACCGTGTGGTGGGACTTGGACAGAAACGATGGAGCTTCGAGAGTTAAAGGCTTTGGTAACCCTAATGCGCCAGAACGACCTGGTTGAACTTGAGCTGGAAGATGGCAAAAGTCGTATCAGGCTTGTGCGTCAAGCTGGCTCCTCCGCGCCGACGACCCACGCTGGGGGCAAAATCGGCGCGGTTAAACCGCTCGAGGTGCAGCGCGCTTCGGCTCCCGCCGTGGCCGCAAACGCGTCGCCAGACGCGGGCAGTGACGAACCTCATCTAGCGCCCAACCAGGTTTTGGTGCGAAGCCCTATGGTTGGAACCTTTTATCGCGCGCCTTCGCCCGATGCTCCGCCCTTTGTTGAGGAGGGAGATATGGTGCGAAAAGGCCAGCCACTGTGTATTATCGAGGCAATGAAGATGATGAATGAGATTACGGCCGAAGTAGAAGGGCGCGTCGTCCGAATTCTGTGTCAGAACGCACAGCCCGTCGGCTACGGTCAGCCGCTGATGGTATTGGAGACGGGGTAAGGCGCGAATAAGAAGACTAGCTTTGAGCGGAGCGGTTAGCACGGTGTTTAAAAAGGTTTTGGTGGCAAACCGAGGTACGATCGCGATTCGCATAATTCGCGCGTGCCGCGAATTGGGTATTAAGACGGTCGCCGTATATTCGACCGCGGATCGGCGAGCTTTGCATGCCAGAATGGCAGATGAGGCAGTCTGTATCGGGCCTGCTGCGGCCGAAGACAGCTACCTGAATATTCCCGCGATCATCAGCGCCGCGAGGGCCTACGGAGCTGATGCTGTTCACCCAGGGTACGGTTTTCTCTCAGAAAACGGGGACTTCGCCGAGGCCTGTCAACGCTCAGGGCTCCATTTCATCGGCCCGCGAGCTCGACACATAAGGCTGATGGGAGACAAACCACGCGCGCTTCGGATAATGCGGCGTTATGGAGTCCCAGTTTTGCCGGGCAGCGAGGGTACCGGAATAGTTGAACTTAAGCAAGCGCTCGAGCAGGCCAAAAGGATCGGATACCCGGTATTGATCAAGGCCGCAGCCGGAGGTGGCGGCAAAGGTATGCGAATAGTGCGAGACGGCGACGAATTGGCACGTCTGTTTCCGCTGGCTCAGGCTGAAAGCGAAGCCGCGTTCGGATCGCGCAAGATGTATCTGGAGAAGTACGTCGAAAAGGCCCGCCACGTCGAGTTTCAGATCCTTGCCGACAACTACCGGCACGTAATCCATCTGGGCGAGCGCGATTGCTCGATTCAACGCCGCCATCAGAAAGTGGTCGAGGAAGCACCGTGTCCGGTTCTGACCAGCCGTCTGCGGGAAAAAATGGGGCGTGCCGCCGTGCGAGCGGCAGAGGTGGTCGGGTATTCCAACGTCGGCACAGTAGAATTTCTCCTGAGCGACTCAGGCGACTTCTATTTTATCGAGATGAACACGCGGATACAGGTCGAGCACGGGGTTACCGAGATGGTCACCGGGGTCGATCTGGTCAAAGCAAGTATCTTGCTTGCCATGGGGGAACGGCTTTGGCTCAAGCAACGAGATGTCGCCTTTAATGGAGCAGCCATCGAATGCCGGATCTACGCAGAGGATCCCGAAACTCATCTGCCCTCGCCCGGAGTTGTCTCCAATCACCATCCGCCTGGCGGTCTCGGTGTACGTGTCGAGACCGCGCTCTACGACGGATACCATGTGCCGATGCATTACGACCCGTTGATAGCAAAGCTCATCGTGCATGGCGAGACCCGACCTCTTGCAATAGCGCGAGCACGTGCAGCCCTGCGTGAGTACGTGATCGATGGGATCAAGACGAACATCCCGCTCCATCTGAAAATTCTCGACGACAAGGACTTTCAGCGCGGCGACGTGCACACCGACTTTCTAACCCGCTTCGAGCCTAAAGAAGAAGTGCGGCAGCTTCGCAAAGCCGGATAAGCGACCGGGGCGTGCGTATGGGGGCCTTTTGGCGCTTGGCTCTTTGAGGTGCTTATAGTGCTCGTTGCGATTTGATTTTTCGCTGCGCTCGTCTGCATTTACTTGGATGGATTAGTGGTGATAGGTGGACCGTTTAATCTGGCGCTGGTTATGAGTTACCACGATCGCCACGCTACGATGAGCCAATTTGACGATAATCGATCAAGCGATTTGGGTTGCTGATGGTGTCAGTAGGTCGCTTCCGCTTGTTTGCGCTATGGATTACAGCGGCGTGCTTAGCTCTTGCAGTGCTTTGCGCGAGAGCTGAGGGGCCGCCGTTGGCTAACAAGCCATCATCGATAAGTCAAACGCCATCGTCTGGTGATTCTGGACAAAATACGGCTCCCGCCAAACGGGCTCTGGGAGTTGATTCGCAGCAGTCCTCGACTGCGACGCCATCTTCACACTCTCAAAGTTCAATTCCGGTGCCTAAAATCGAGGTGGTATCGCCTCGCTACAATTTTGGCTCAGTGTTAGAGGGTACGCTTATTCGCCACGCGTTTACTCTGCGCAACGCGGGTCAAGCAGACCTCGTGATCAAGGCCGTCCACGCCGCTTGTGGATGCACGGCGGGAAAACCGGCACGCCAGATACTCAAGCCCGGCGAATCTACGGATCTGGATGTCACTTTCGACACGCACTTTGAAAAAGGCTATCGCTCGCGTACGGTTACGGTCTATACCAACGACCCAGTGAACCCGGCTGTAGACCTCATTTTGGAAGGTCAAATTAGGGTAGAACTCGAAGCAAGGCCTTCGGAGTTAAATTTCGGTACGGTGCGCCGCGGCCAAGAGCTGACCCGCGATGTTGAGGTGGTATTCACGGGTGAGGGGCCTTTCGAGATAAGGGGAGTTTCCAATTCCAATTCGAACATCGAGGCGCAAGTCATTTCCTCGGCGAAGGCGAGCAAAGCTAATTCACGGTTGCGAATCACTTTGCGCAAAACGATGCCGGTCGGGCCTTTTTACGATACGGTCCAGGTCGTGACCAGTCGAGAGACACTGGTCGTGCCGGTCTTTGGTCGAGTCATCGGCGACTTGATAGCCGACCCGCCTCAGGTTTCCTTTGGCGTCGTCGGCCGAGGACATCCCACAGAGCGGATTTTACGGTTAACTAACGCCGGTCAAAAGCCGATTAAGATAATCGCTATTTCGAGCTCGAATCCTAGCGTCACGGCTAAAGCCGAGGAAACTAAACCCGGAAAAGAGTATAAAATCGTTGTAGAGCTGCTGAAAGACGCTCCCGAGGGACAGGTGCGTGGGGCATTGCGTGTGGTTACGGACAGTCCGACTGAGACCTCTCTTACAATACCGTTTTACGCTATAGTCGGTGGCCTACGCAGCTAATCACATGATTGTGGCGTCGGATGTTTTTCCGCAGCTGAAACAGTCGATAGCGTAGCTAGTCTCGCGGTGCCAAAAGTTTGCCGGCTGAGACCGGAGCGAGTAGCGCTGTTGGGAGAGTTCGTGGTTCGAGTACTGCTTTGGAAAGCCGAAGCCAACCTTTTTTGTGTCAGCTTTCCAGGTGGCATATTCTGGATGCGCTTCAGAGTAGCGGCTAGCGATGCAGTAGGGAGGCAGCTTTTTGGTGGCGCTTAACAGTGTAGTTACCGTACGAGTTGTCAGCTCGACTTCAAGTGATGACGAATATGTGCCACGGCGAATTGGATCGCTGGTGGGAACAGGAACAGTTCCGATCGTGATCCTCGAGAAAGCCGAGAAAACCGGTAATGAAGAAAACTTGTGATTTTCGGTAAAGTTCTTTTCGGTGCAGCTTGTGCTGAACCTGCACAGTTGAGCCTTCCAACGCGATTAGTTTCAAGTTCTCTACCGCCTAGCAGGCCGCCTCACCTGAGAAGGTATGCGCTTTGCTCTTACACAAGGAAAGGTATGGTTTTATTTTTGGTTTTAAAATCGGGCTTTCCGGCACGACAGTTGAAAGTCTGATCAGTTTGATCTTTGAAAGCGCGGTCGTCCGGCCCTGTTAGCGTTTGAGCTTTACGTGGGCGAATTTAAGCTTTTAAAGTTTTGTTAGCAGAAAGGTTCCGGTTGGCGACATGAAGTTAGGCGTGCGTTGAATCGACGTAGCCCGGGAAGGAAAAATCCAGGAGGCCTAATGCCGGGGCAGTTAATTCATCTGTTGATTAAAGCGTACGACATCGTAACGCACAGTTATGATGGGTGGGTTCGGCGTGGGTCGAAGGATCGCAAACAACTGGAGATATCGAGCGACGAACTTGACGAGGTGTTGAAAGCGGTAACTGGTGGGCTTCAATTCGTTCGATGTATCTGGTTTTGCCCCGAGGATCATAAGTTTGGTATTACGTGTCAGTACGGTGAAACGACGATAGACCTCAGTATGCAGGTCCGTGATGCTCACTAGCCTTTTCGCTTGCGATTAAAAGCGATTGAAGGTTGGCCGGGGGCGCGGGCGGTCTTAATGGTCCGTTAAATGGGCGAGCCTCGAGGCAGCGGAATAGCTTGGGGACCGTGCGCTTGCTTTAGGAATTACTGGTCGGGATTGAGTTGTGGTGGGAGCGCCTTTCAGACTGCGGCGATGTATAATCGGCTGTAGACGCGCTTGACCGTCCTGAGATTCGCGCTTTTTACGACGAGAAGGTAATTTCTTTCGGCCGAGCGCGTGGGGATAGCACAAGAGATAAGCGGTGACCAGAGTGAAAGTGTCCCCGAGAAGGGGCTGCGATGGGGCTACGGGCGAAACGTTACTTGCATGACGCGATAAGGCGCTACGATCTGCGAGGTTGGCTGACGCGCGCTCTCACTAGGGCTTGTATCCGTTTTCTTACCCGCCCTGTCAAACAGTATCAGCTTAAGATTCCTGTCGATACGGCTCGCCTTAAGCGATTTATCGCGAAGGGAGATGTAGTGCTGGTCGAGGGTAACGAGCGAATCAGTGAAATTATCAAGTACTTGACCCAAAGCTCGTGGTCGCATGCCGCGCTTTACGTTGGCGATGAACCTTTAAAGCGCTTGCCCGCTCTTAAGGATTCGCTTATCGAGCGTTTTGGGGAGGAGTCTAAGTACTTGCTCGTTGAGGCGCTACCAGACCAAGGGGTGGTGCTCTCTCCGCTGGTAAAGTATAGCTCGTTTAATATTCGAGTGTGTCGACCTTACAATTTGACCCGCCGCGATTTAGACCGGCTCTTGACGATGGCGCTTGCTCAAGTTGGACATCAGTACGACCTCAAAAACGTTTTGGATCTGGCCCGTTACTTTTTCCCCTTTACTCTTTTGCCTAGGCGTTGGCAGCGCCAAGTTTTCAACTTCGGCAGCGGCGAGCCGACGCGCGTAATCTGCTCCAGTATGATCGCGTCTTTGTTTCATGAGATAAAATTTCCGATCATTCCCCACATCGAGTTGGTAAACGATAGCGCACCCGAAGAGCCACGGTTTTTGGCGGTGCTGAGGGAGTGGCTTGGTTGGCGTCCTGCCGGGCGGTTAGAGGTATTCAAGCCCACGCCGTCAACACTTATTATTCCGCGCGACTTTGATTTGTCTCCTTATTTTGAGGTCGTAAAGTTCAACATTATCGAGGAGCTCAAGTTCGACTATCGCCGCATCGCGTGGGTCGACGAGCTTGGGCAGTCGCATGAGACTAAGCTAAACGGTTCTCGTTAGCCGGTGATTGCGTAGCCCCAAAAGGTTTGCCAAGCTAGTTGTTGTTAGCTGCCTTAACCTTTTTGGGGATACACGTTGCGACAGAGCATGAGGGACAACAATGGCTCACTGGAGCGAGAGGCTTTGGAGCGCCGTATCGCGAAAATACTCCATCGTCACTGCAATTTTGGCTGGGCGCACTACTACATCCCGAGCGAAAAGTTTCCAAGCCTAATTGAGGAGTTAGTAGAACTGCTCGCCCCGCAGGGCGAGGTTTGCCATGAGGAAGTAGTGCGGGCGCTGCTCAAACTAAAGCACGTGGGGTCGGAGCAGGAGCGAGCCGAAGCTCTGCAACGTGAATTCGTGATTTGCAAAAGGAAATAAGGCGGGCGCAGTTCACCAAGGTTTGTCTTCTCACTGTAACGATAATACCGGTTGAGTTATCAATTAGCCTTATCCTTTCAGCACAGAGGGACTTTTCTCGCCGTAAGTTCGTGTGCTTCGGCTAGGGCGACTCTGCCGGCGTTTGTGGCAAAGCGTTCGTGCAGAGGACTGATCATCGTCCCAACCGCCACCATTCTGAACGCCATACGGGCAAGGTTGGTAAACGGCGCCGGCACCAGCTCAGCCGCGTCTTTGAACTCCGCCAGCGTCTGGTTATCCCAGCCGAACAAGCCGGTCAAAAACATGTAAATCGGTAGCGAGCCGAATAGACATATAGCGACCAGCGCCCATGAACCGATCGGATGATCGGCGCCGCTAGGCAGTAGACGAACGATCGTCGCCAGAATCGAGTAGCTTGCTATCCCAGAAAGCAACGGATTGACCAGGGTTTGCCACACGCTGAGCGCCGGAGTGATTACCCTAGACACCATCAATGTCCATCCGACAACCGCCTTTAGCAACGAGGAGAGGCCAAAGGCATAGAACAAGCCCGGAAAGCCAAAATGCTTCATGAGCGCCCAGGCGAGTACGATTCGCGAACCGTGTTCCAGAGCGGCCGCCCATGTAAATAGCCCGGTGTTTCCTACGCCTTGGAAAACCTGATCAGGGAGCCGACCCGCGAAATCGATCGCCCGCCAGAGATGCGCAAGAAATAGCACCTGGGCGACGCGAGAAAACTGCGCCGGCAACAAGCCGTGAACCATCACAGCGCTGAATGCGATAAAAGCACCGCCCAACATCGTCGTTACCATCGCTCCCCATCGCAGCCCTTGGTCCAGGTAGTAGCGAGTTAGCCCGAGCATACCGTGCGAGTAGCTCTCCGAGATGCTGGGCATCAGGGTGATGAATATGTACGTGCCGGTTTCGATATATGCGAAGGTAAGCATGTAGCATATGACCCACAGCTCATTCAGTTCCAGAAAGTCCGGCAACGCCAGTACCATCAAAAGCGGTATCAACGCCCAACTAAGCGCGGTTATCAGCGAACCCAAAGTCAGCTTAAAGCCGTAGATAAGCGAACGCCTGACCGTGTCGCGGTCGAAATGGGCTAGAAATAGGGTGCTCAGCTTAAAGCCCACCGCTCGGTAAAACAGTGCGCATAAAGCAGCGATCGACAAGTTCGCGATCACGCCTCCGATCGCGGCACCGAACGCCGCTCCCATTCCTTCGCCGTAGATGGGATGGGCTAGTCCCCATTTGCGTCCCAAAAGGCTGCATACCATCGAAGGTACGGGCGCAAGCACGTAGGTCAAAACGATAAGAAACTGGGAGTAGTCGAATCGTTGAAGCGCACGAAAAAAGTTGAAGAAAATCGACACAAACCCCGGAAAAAGAGTATAGGCGTGCAAAACTACAAGCCACGCTAAAAACGCCATTGAGGTGCGCGGCAACCAGACGGCTGCCCCCAGGGCGAGAGCTGTGACCGCGAGACTTCCGGTCAAAGCATGGAACCAGACAAAAAACTGGGCGTACGCGATCGCTCGGGCAGGGTCGGTCACGCGAAACTCGGCAAAATACTTCACCATCGCCTGTCCGGTCCCCAGGTCAAGGAGCGCAAAGAAGAAAGGCATAAATTGGCTCACTGCCGCAGCTGCACCACGCGCTTCCACGAAGGGATTTATGAAGTTGCGCTCGATGTAAAAAGTCGTGGCAAAGTTAAAAGGGATCATTACAAAAAGCGCGAGCAGGTAATTGTAGAGAAATCCGCTAAGTGGACGGTGAAAACCAATCAGTTCCCATCTGGGATCGCTTCGGTCGCCTCGTAATTTGTTCGAAACGGCATATCTAAAGGCGTTATTAGCGGACGATTCGTCTAGCTGCGGGTCTGATTCGAGCGAACGCTTAGGTGCCTGGCGGCCAGACGCTACCGGTAGACGAACTTCGAGCAACTTTTCGGGATGGTTTAAACTTGTCCGGCGGACGATCACGAACGCGACCGACAAAAGGGCGCATATCGTAATTAGGAATATTGCGAGCACTACGACGTCGCCGCGCTTAGGCACGGGCGAGGCCACCCACTGGCTGAAGTTCGAAACCTTTAGCCGCGCAGCGTCGCGACTCAAGAAATAAAGAAGCCAGTTGAAGTACGGCCAGCGCTGCAATTCGTAGTTCTCGCCCGTCTCGTTAAGGCTCAATAACTCAAGTAGACCGACCGATTGGGTGGTCTGGGTAGCTGGTTGGAGCCAAGTCGTCAGAACGTAGATGCGGCCTTTGGCGATTTCGAGCCGAAGCAGAATTGGTGTGCCTGGGCTTACGCGATCGCTGCGAGCTGTGGCAACTAGAACCTCGCCCCTTGTGCGCGTGCTTGAAGAAAGCCGGACCACAGTCCGCTGATAAACTCTTCCCGCAGAGCGCCAATTGGCCTGTGAGGCAAGAGCGCTCGTGGGCGGGCCCACGTACTGGAGTATCGCAGCTATCTCTTCCAGTCGCTGCGCGCGCCCTTTTCCCCCTCCGACGTTCACTTGCGCGCTTTGAGTGAGAGCGTTGTCCGTCAGGAAAGCTACTGAAGCGGACGGAGTGTGCTCGCCTAAAATCAGCAACATTCCAGTCCCCTGTTCGACCTGCGTCTTCAACAGCTCGAGTTCGCGCCCTGGTGCAGGCAGCGCTTCTTGAACCACGACGGTTTGGGCCTGGCTAAGTGTGCTTGTGCGCTCGGCTGAAGGATCGAGCAAAAGGCGGTCGAGTACGGACTTCTCGCTTCCCAGGTAGTAAAAACGAAATTTCTCGGTAGATGCCCAAGTTGGAGAACAAGTTGGCGCCAAGATTGACAGGAGCCATACCAACGTTAGTTGGAGAAAGGCACAAATCGCTCTGGGTTTAGTTAACATAGTGATAGGTACTTCTCGGAGAAAGCTCGGTCTGGGACATTGTCTACCCTCCGCGACCGAATGTAGCGAACATAGCATGTCCATGCGCCTTGGGAGCCGAGGGATCCGGCTTGCCGACCAATTTGACAGTTGATAGCGTGGCTGCCAACTCTTACCGTGCATGCCGTCGCTTTGCGCGACATTTTACTTGGTTTTGAGCAAGCATTGTCCTACCGAGCACAAATCCGGGCGGGTATCAATCGTTTAAGGACGTCCCCGATGCGGAAAAGAGGTTAGCTGTGGAGCGGCGAGTCTGTAAGCGCGGTTCAAAAACCGGTTAAACGGCGAAAAAGTGGGGACTGATTGCCTGAACGTTCACGACGTTGTCGTTGGGTTAGAACCTGCTTGCGGATGATATAAGGCCGCCTTTTGCAATCTCGTTCAATAGTAACTGTGGCGCATTTTTAAGGGCCAAAGTAAAAACCGATATGCACGCGCAGGTCGATACTATCAGGCGAAGTAGTGCGTCTTGCAAGGCGCGTTGCAAGAATTGAAATAGTCCGGTTGGAGGTGAGTTAGCCGGCTGCGAGCTCGTTTGAGGGTGTACATCTTTAAGTAAGAAAAGATAGGAGGTCGTTACAGTGGAAGCGTTAGAAGCGATTTTAAGTCGGCGAGTCGTCAGAGCATTTTCGAATAAACCAGTTCAACTGAGCGACCTCGTAAAAATTATCGATGCTGGCCGACATGCGATGAGCGCCCGAAACCTTCAGCCTTGGCATTTTATCATTGTGCGAGATGTTGCCACGATCCGAAAACTGGGCGAGCTTTGCTCGACCGGCCGTTTTGTGGCTGACGCGCCTTGTGCCATAGTTGTGTTGAAAGATAAAACTAACGTCCGCTGGGCCGATATAGATTGCGCCCAAGCGGTGCAGAACATGGCCAATGCCGCGTGGGCTCTTGGTCTGGGGACCTGTTGGGTGGGCAACTTCGACGGGCAGAAGATAGCAGAGATACTCGGTGTGTCGGATAATTGGGCAGTTTTTACCGTGCTTCCCTTTGGCTATCCCAGTCCGAACCAGCCGCCCTCGAGTCAGCGCCTGCGGCCACGCTCGCAGACGGTCGATTTGGAGAGATTCGGCCAACCGCTGGCAAGTGTTTAGGCACTTTAGCTCGCGGTTTTTGACGCGGCCATCGGGTGCGGCTCCTCGAACTATCTTCGCGTAAGATACGGGTAGGTTTGGACGCCGCTTAGTAGCTATACTAGGTTTCGGGTCAGGTCGGTTGTCTGGATCGGGCCGCGCCTCGAAGAGTTTAAGCTTTTGCAGCTAAGTGGTTCCTTTTAAAAGGCGAGTCTTTGTTAGGCGGCAGCGGTTTGTTCTTTTAATCTGGTTTTTGTTTAGGGTTGAAGCTTCTCTGATGTGTCCTCAGCGTTAAATGGAGGGGATTTGGGTTTACGATGAAGGTGCAAGAAGTAGAACCTCGCCAGGCGTTTGAACTTTTGCAACAGGACCCGCAAGCGGTCTATCTCGATGTGCGCACCGAAGAAGAGTTTGCCCGTGGCCATGTACCGCGGGCGCTTAACATTCCGGTGGTTTTTCCCAAGGGGCCCGGTCAGTGGGAGCCTAACGAGAAGTTCTTGGCGGCAGTAGAAGCTCTGCTGGACAAGGGTCAGAGGATAGTAGTTGGATGCGCCATGGGCGGAAGGTCGCGCAGGGCGTGTGAGATAATGATGGAGGCTGGCTTTGAGCGGGTTGTGAACTTGCGCGGAGGATTTTCGGGGCAGCGGGATCATAGCGGTCAAATCGTTGCCCAAGGGTGGTGTGACGCGGGCCTTCCGGTGGCTCGCGACGGAACGCCCTACAGCGAGATTCTTGCCAAATTAAAACTCGCTTAAGCCTTGAGCTGACTAAAACGTTGTGGTGTAGACTGGCACGAATTCGGTTCTGTGCGTTCTCCGACAATGGGAAAGGGCGTTTAGCTTACTTTATTCGCCAGGGAGTGACGCCCACTCCCGCCGACACATGCATTCCTTGGATATTTGTGTTCCTGGCGAAGCTGCAGATGAGACGTCTCGGCAGGGCAAGGGTTTTGCAACAGTAGACAGTCGGCCTTGCGGGCCAATAGCGTAATTTTTATAAGCACATGGCGATAAGACTCACCCGTATTTACACTCGAAGCGGAGACAAAGGGCTTACCGGCTTGGTCGGCGGAGCCCGTGTACCGAAAGACAGTCTTAGAGTGGAAGCCTACGGCACCGTCGACGAGTTGAACGCGGTGGTGGGAATCGTTCGCACCCTTACGCCGAATTTCCGGGAAAAGCTCGGAGACGATTATCAGTGGTACTCAGACATGCTGAGGCGGCTTCAGAACGAACTTTTCGACGTGGGTAGCGAGTTGGCGACGCCACCGGGTTTGGATTACCCAGGACGCTACCAGATAAGCCAAGCCGAGGTCACGGCGCTTGAGCGGGAGATCGACCGCATGCAGGAAGAACTAGAGCCGCTTAACTCGTTCACGCTTCCCGGAGGCGGACAGTTGAACGCGATGCTTCATCTGGCGCGTACCGTATGTCGGCGAGCCGAGCGCGTATGCTGGGCTTTGCGCCGCGCCGAAGAAGTAAACGAGCATCTGCTGGCTTACCTCAACAGGTTAAGCGATCATCTTTTCGTGCAGTCGCGTTGGGTGGCTAAAAGGCTGGGCGAGCCGGAATTTCTGTGGGAGCGCGGTTTGCGGCGCGACCCCAAAGCGGCGCGCGAAGCTCGACGAAAACAGGCACAAGAGTCTCAAGATTGAGCAGGCGGGCACGAATCGAACACGGCATATGGAAAAACAAAACAATATATATCTGCGTCAGCTCCAGATCGGTCCGATGGCCAATTACGTTTACTTGATCGGAGATCCAATCACTCGCAAGGCCGTCGCGGTCGATCCAGCCTGGGATCTCGCAAGAGTTGTCCATACGCTTGAAACCGACGGATACGAACTCGACAAAGTGCTACTAACGCACTATCACCCGGACCATCTTGGCGGCGAGCTAATGGGCCAGAAGATCGAAGGCGCGGCCCAACTGCTTGCCTCGGCCAAGGTCAAGCTTTACGTCAATCGAGCAGAAGTGCCCTGGGTCAAGCGTGTGGCCGGCCTTTCGGACTCGGACCTGGTCGTGGTCGATAGCGGTGACGAAACGCAGGTAGGCAATTTGCGGATAAAATTTATCCACACGCCTGGCCATACGCCCGGATCGCAATGCTTTTTGATCGACAATCTGCTTATTTCGGGCGACACGCTTTTTATCGGATCCTGCGGGCGAATTGACTTGCCTGGGTCGGACCCTGAGCAGATGTACTACAGCTTGAACCATAAACTTCGCAACCTGAGCGACGATACGATTGTCTATCCAGGCCACGCTTACGCCCCCGAGCCGTCTTCGACCATCGGTAGGGAAAAGCGACACAATCCCTACATGCGATTTGACTCATTGGATGAGTTTTTACGCGCGATGGGTTACGGTCGTCGTTGATGGCGTTGCAAGCTGGTTTCATCAGAAGCGATTCAACGAATTAGTTCTCAGTTCCAGGGTTGTTTTTATTCCCGTCTGGACAGTTTTGGCGTTTCCTTGACAACGTCTCGCCGGCCGTGCCGGTGCTTGGTTCTGCCACGGTGGACTCTAAGCTTACCGTGATAAGCGCGCATGGTAGGGATGCTCTAAAGAGCGGCAGCCAAGAGCCCATAGGAGGGTTACCGATCAGATGTGGATTGGTTTCTTTAACTGAATCGGTGTTAAGTCTTCGAACGTTGCTGATACCGATGTGGGGCAAGGGGCGGTTGGCGGTCGAGAAGTGGGCGGTTTGGTCAAGTCAGACCTAAAAAAGGAGACTTGGTGAACAGCGATGGCTGAGGCGGCGGGTGATGTACGCGCCGAGATCGAGCGTCTGCGCGAATTAATCAATTATCACAATTATCGCTACTACGTGCTCGACTCCCCGGAGATTACTGATGCTGAGTACGACCAGCTGATGCGGCGACTGGAGCAACTCGAGCGTGAGCATCCCGAGCTCATCACTCCAGACTCTCCCACCCAGCGTGTGGGAGCCGCGCCGAGCGAACAGTTCGCCACGGTTCGGCACCGTCGCCCCATGCTGTCGCTTAGCAACGCGATGAACGAAGACGAGATGCGCGAGTTCGACGCGCGCGTGCGGCGGATGCTCAGACTGGATGGGGAAGTGGAGTACGTCAGCGAGGTGAAACTCGACGGCGTGGCGGTCGAGCTCGTTTACGAAAATGGCGTGCTCACGGTCGGATCCACTCGCGGCGACGGAATCAACGGCGAGGACGTTACGCAGAATATCAAGACGATCAAAAGCGTTCCGCTGCGCCTAATCAAGCCTCGACACGGACGTCTTCCGACCCTGCTCGAGGTCCGAGGTGAGGTAATCCTGCCGCGCAAAGCTTTCGAGCGCTTGAACGAAGAGCGCATCGCTAAGGGCGAGCCGCCTTTTGCCAACCCGCGCAACGCTGCCGCTGGCTCGCTTCGCCAGCTCGACCCACGGGTCACCGCCTCGCGCCCGCTCGACCTTTTCTGCCATACGCCGGGTGTAATCGAAGGCGTCGAGTTTAAAAGCCAGTGGGAGTTTCTCCAGGGTATCAAGGAGTTTGGCCTAAAGGTAAATCCGCTCTCCCAGATATGCCGAGGTGTCGAAGACGTGCTCGCGTACTGGCGCAAGATAAGCGAGATGAGGCACGAGCTCGATTACGACGCCGATGGAATCGTGGCGAAGGTAAATTCGTTTGCTCTCCAGGAACAGTTGGGCGAAGTTTCACGGTCGCCACGATGGGCGATCGCGTTTAAGTTCAAGGCTCAGCAGGCGGAGACGAAAATAAAACGTATTGTCGTATCGGTCGGAAGGACAGGCTCATTAACTCCTGTTGCCGAGCTCGAGCCGGTGCAGCTGGCAGGCGTGACGATTTCGAGCGCCTCATTGCACAATTTGGATGAAATTCGCCGCAAGGATATTCGCGAAGGCGACACGGTGCTGCTAGAAAGGGCCGGGGACGTGATCCCGTATGTCGTGCGGGTAACGAAAAAGGCAAGCCCGCGCGCCAAGCCCTTCGAAATGCCGACCCATTGTCCGGAATGTGGTGGGGCCGTATCGCATGAGCCGGGCGAGGTTGCTTACTACTGCGTCAACGTCAACTGTCCGGCACGCATGCGTGAATCGATACGCCATTTCGCGTCCAAAGCCTGCTTCGACATCGAAGGCCTTGGCGACAAGCTAGTGGCTCAGCTGGTGGAAAAAGGCCTTGTGCGCGAACTGGCGGACTTGTTTTCGCTCAAAGAGGAGCAATTAGTCGAGCTTGAGCGGATGGGAAAGCAGAGCGCGCGCAAGCTGCTCGCAAATATCCAGCGCGCCCGTCGCGTTACGCTCGACCGTCTGATTAACGCGCTAGGCATCCGGCACGTCGGCGAACATACCGCGCGTCAGCTGGCGCTTCATTTCGGCAACATCGAACGGCTGAGAAAAGCCAGCGAGGAGGAGCTGCGCCAAGTCCGTGACATAGGACCAGAAATAGCCGCAAGCATCGCACAATATTTCGCCGAGCCGCGCAATCAAAAGGCCCTCGACCGACTACTCGAGCATATCGACGTCGAGCCCGTTTTTACGGCCAAGCCTCGCGCCGCGTTGCAAGACAAGACGTTCGTGTTGACCGGAACCTTGGAGAGCATGAGCCGAACCGAAGCGGAGCGGAAAATTCTTGCTGCCGGGGGCAAGGTTAGCAGCTCCGTCAGCTCCAAGACCGACTATGTCGTCGCAGGGGCAAATCCTGGCTCCAAATTGGATCGAGCCAGGGCTTTGGGCGTCAAAGTAATAGGCGAGGAAGAGTTCCTTAGAATGCTTGGCGAGAAGGAGTAAGGATAGCGCTGATGACGGAAGGCTCTCAGCTCGCCTGCCTACATCTACTGATCAGCGGACGCGTGCAAGGGGTAGGTTTTCGCTTCGGAGCAGCTAAGGTCGCACGTGACCTAGGACTACGAGGATGGGTCAGAAACTTGCCCGATGGACGTGTCGAGATAATGGCCGAAGGCGAGCGTGCAAAACTTCAGGCATTGCGCGACTGGACAGCTCAGGGACCGCCACTGGCAAAAGTCACAGAGGTCAGGGAAGAATGGCTCGAATTTAAGGGTAAATTTAGTAGATTCGAGGTACGTTAAAGCGGGCACATGCGCCTAGTTGTGCCGCTTTTGTGTGCAGCGAAGTTTATTATAGAATGCTTGCTTGAGACGAAAGCGCGGGCGCCGAAGATGCGTCCGAGTTAGTAGAAAAAGCGGGAGAATAAGTCATGTCGGTGCCACCAGAAGGCGTTCACTCAGCTTCTGATGAGACCTACGCCAAGATTCCGCCGCCTTCGAAGCCTGTAGTGGAGCGATCGCAAGTTGTTATTCGCTTTGCCGGCGACTCTGGCGACGGGATGCAGGTCACGGGGAGCCAGTTCACGGCGGAGTCAGCGTTGGCGGGCAATGATATCGCCACTTTGCCCGACTTTCCGGCGGAAATCAGAGCGCCCGCAGGAACGATCGCGGGTGTAAGCGGTTTTCAAGTTAACTTCTCAAGCCACGATATTTTCACGCCAGGCGATGAGCCCGATGTGTTGGTCGCCATGAACCCGGCGGCGCTTAAAGCGAATATCGGGGATCTTGCGCCTAACGGCGTGCTGATCGTCGATAAGGAGACTTTCACCGAAGCGAATTTGAAGCGTGCGGGCTATGACAGCAACCCGCTCACTGATGGTTCGCTGGCCAAGTATCAGGTTTTCGCGATCGAGGTGGGCAAGCTTACGACGCTTGCGCTGCGCGATCTGGGGCTTAACAACCGGACGGTCAGTCGGTGTCGAAACTTTTTCGTCCTGGGCTTGGTGTCATGGCTGTACCAGCGCCCCACCGAACGGACGGTCGAGTGGATAAAGAACCGCTTCCGAAAGGTTCCCTCCGTGATGGAGGCTAATCTGCGAGCCTTTCGAGCGGGTTACAATTTCGGCGAAACGACCGAGCTTTTTGCGAGTGCTTACAAGGTTCCGCCAGCGAAAATTGCGCCTGGACTGTACCGGAGCATCACGGGTAACTCGGCCACTGCTTTAGGATTCGTTGCAGCTGCAGTCAAATCGGGCAGGCCACTGTTTCTTGGTTCGTACCCAATAACTCCCGCAAGCGACATTCTGCATGAGCTTGCGGCTTATAAGAACTTCCCGATTTATACGTTCCAAGCGGAGGACGAAATTGCGGGCGTTTGCGCCGCGATCGGGGCTGCCTTTGGAGGGGCAATCGGTGTAAGCACTACGTCGGGCCCAGGGATGGATCTGAAGGCCGAGGCGATTGGGCTCGCGGTTAAAGTTGAACTGCCGGTCGTGATCACTGATATTCAACGAGCTGGGCCGTCGACCGGGATGCCGACCAAGCCCGAGCAGGCCGACCTGCTGATGGCGATGTTCGGGCGCCATGGCGAGTCCCCTTTACCGATAATCGCTGCTGCTACGCCTGCTGATTGCTTTTACTGCGCTTACGAGGCGGTGCGGATCGCCATAAAGTACATGACCCCGGTGATTTTGCTAAGCGACGGCCATCTGGCCAACGGCGCAGAGCCGTGGCTGGTGCCCGACGTGAGCGAGCTGCCCCCGATCGAGGTCAACTTCCGCACCGACCCGAACGGCTTCATGCCGTATGCGCGCGACGAGGTCACGCTGGCCAGGCCGTGGGCGATCCCCGGAACCCCCGGCTTGGAGCATCGAATCGGTGGTTTGTCGGGCGAGCATCTGACCGGTAACGTGAGCTACTCACCGTCGAACAACGAAATGATGGTGCGGCTGAGAGCGCGGAAGATCGCTGGGATAGCCCGTGAGATTCCGCCAACTGAGGTCTACGGCGATCCCGCCGGTGGAGAGCTACTGATTCTTGCCTGGGGCTCGACTTATGGCACCGTAAGGGAGGCGGTCGACCATTTGCGTAGCAAGGGCAAGAGCGTCTCCCACGTCCATCTGCGTTTCTTAAATCCGCTGCCTTCGGATCTTGGAGAAATCCTTAGGCGATTTAAGAAAGTGATGGTGGCCGAAATGAACATGGGCCAGTTGCTTAAACTGGTGCGGGCCGAGTATCTGGTCGACGCCTTTGGCTGCAACAAGATTCAGGGTCGCCCCTTCAAGGTTTCCGAAATCGTCAACCGCGCGATGCGAGCACTGGAGGAGTAGAAGGATGGCTAGCGCGCTGAGCCGTAAGGATTTTGTCTCCGACCAGGAAGTACGGTGGTGTCCTGGATGTGGAGATTACGCGATTTTAGCCCAGGTGCAAAAGCTAATGCCCGAGCTGGGGGTGGCAAGGGAAAACGTGGTGTTTATTTCCGGTATCGGATGCTCCAGCCGTTTTCCGTACTACATGAATACCTACGGTTTTCATACCATCCACGGTCGCGCTCCCGCGTTTGCCACGGGTCTCAAGATAACGCGCCCAGAGCTCGACGTCTGGGTCGTGACCGGGGACGGCGACGGACTTTCGATAGGTGGTAATCACCTGATCCATGTGCTGCGTCGCAACGTGGATTTGCGAATCCTTTTGTTCAATAACCGAATCTATGGGCTTACAAAAGGACAGTATTCGCCGACCTCTGAACTCGGCAAAATTACTAAGTCGACGCCCTTTGGTTCGGTAGATTATCCGTTCAATCCGATTGCCGTCGCGCTCGGCGCCGGTGGCAGCTTCGTGGCGCGTTCGATCGACGTCGAGCAAAAACATCTGGGCGAAGTGCTAAAGCGCGCCCATAACCATCGTGGGGCGGCCTTTGTGGAGATTTTGCAAAACTGCAACATCTTTAACGACGGAGCCTTCAACGATTTGACCGACAAGGCCGTAAAAGCCGATTATCAGCTTATCCTCGAACACGGCAAACCGTTGATTTTCGGCAAGAACCGCGATCGAGGGATTAGACTGAATGGGATGAGGGCTGAGGTGGTTCAGCTCGGAAACGGTGTGCGCGAAGAAGACCTGCTCGTGCACGACGAGACAAATCTGATCCAAGCGTTTCTGCTCGCTAGCTTTGAGCCGCCGCTGCCGACACCGATCGGCGTTTTCTATGCGGTTGAACGACCAACCTACGACGCCAGCGTAAATAAACAGCTCCAAGACGCACGCGAGCGCCTTGGGGAAGGAGATTTGCAGAAACTTCTTCGAAGCGGCGACACCTGGGTGGTTCACTAGTCTCACCAAACTCGTTGATCCTGCTGCGCTGGCCTTGAGTCGCTGGCATCAACGGCGACAATCTAGGCTGCCTGCGTGGGCAGTAGTTCGTTTGCGTTTCCGAGCCGCCCCGTAAAAAGCCAGGAGAAGAAAGCTTGCTATCGCAAGCTCTCAGTCTGAACTAGGTGACCGCGCTCGGGCAGCCCGCGATATCTCACCAAAAGGAGCTCTCTGGTCTCCCTGTCCATTATCCGCTACAAGTAGCTTTTTTGGCTTCAAGTTCACTAAATTCACGGCTAGACTTATCCCATAACGTGTAATTTGTGCAATAATTTCTGCCAGGTATCGGATTTGTTGGATCGTTTTCGGCGCTGTCGAGAAATTGGCTTTTGGTTCTGTCGTTTTGGCGTCGAAGCGAAAACGCTTTGCTCGTAAATGATTGAGCGTGAAGCTTGAGGGACGGCGCTTAGCAGGCGAGGCGCTGCTCGGGCCAACACTGGAACAACTTAAAGAACGCCTGCCAGTCTGGCTTCGTGCCGCTTTGCTGCTTGTTGCGGTCGGTAGCATATGCGAGGCGTCTTTCGGTGGACAGTGGACGAAGTTCGTCGTTTCTGGGGCGGCGGTGCAGGTTTTGGGGATCGTCCTGTTATGGTGGTTGACCAGGCGAATATCAGCAAAACTGACGCTTTGGTGGGGTCTTCTTGCAACTTGGATTTATTTGGCGGCTGTGTGGGGATGGATGGTATGGGATACCCGTAAGCTCTTAATCTTGGCGGTTCTGATTTGTCTCCTTCACGGATTGACATCGCTGGTACTGGTACGAGACTGGTGGACTCAAACGATATTTTCAGCGGCTGGAAGTTTGACTTTTATGGGCGTTGCTGCGGTGCTCCCAGCATCGTGGTCGGAGTTTGGCTGGGGATTGGCTTTTGTTCTAGTTGGCGTCGCATTCGGCTATGGAGTGCTTTCAATGTTGAAAAAAGAATTTAATAAGGCCGAGGAGACACGAGCTTTGATGCGTGCTTTGCCCGCTTCTTTGGGTCATGAATTGAGATCCCAAGCCGGTGCGATAGCGATGCGCGCGGCGCTGCTGCGAGAAAGTGCTTCTGACCGTGAGCTCTCGGGTTCGCTCGAAGCTATCGAGGCAGCCGCGCTGAGAATTCTCAACGTCACCGAGAATCTATGTGACGCGCTCCAGCTCGAGACCGGCCAGATGTCGGTGCGACCACGCGCGATCAATCCGAATCAAGTCGTCGCCGACGCGGCGAGCGAGCTTGCCGCAACCGCGCGTACAAGAGATGTCGAGGTCGAGGTTTCTTTGGACCCAAATCTGCCGACCGTATGGGTTGACCCGAACTACTTTAAGCGTGTTACCGCTAACCTGTTAGATAACGTTTTGAGAGCCGCACCTAAGGGCGGGCGCGTGGTGGTGAAAACCGCATTTTCGGATCAGTGGGTCAGAGTTTCGTTTGGCGGCGCAGGGCTGGCTTTCAATTGGAATAGCACGCCTAAAGTTTTTAGTGAAGCCAAGATCTCGCTGGCTGACGCTGTGCGAGAGAATTTTGGTTTGGTCGTGGCGAAGCGGATGGCTGAGCTTTGCGGAGGAGAGGTCGTCTTCGAAGGAAATCCTGGGGGTGAAACAAAGTTTACGCTCAATCTACCTCACAAGCCTTACTCAAGCTCGTCAAGCGATTGAACCTAACTTGCTAAAAATGAAATTCCACTTTTTGCCGCCGACATCGTAGCTGCTGCCGAGCGCAAGGTCTACCAGTGAGGGCGAGAGCCATCAGGTGCTTGCAAAATCGGCGCCGTGGCGCGGCTAACTCGGCGAGGGGCGCTACCAGTTGGTCGCGTTTTTTGCAGGCTTAGATAACGGAGACCCGACCTGCGAAGGCAGAAGCGCTCACAGGCGAAGGGTAGGGCGTGGCTTGTCGCAAAGGGATGCTAGACAGAGGGGACGGACTGCAGGTTGCTCCTAAACTTGGGTTGCAGGAGCTGTCAGGCGCGCTCGGCGGCTAAAATTCTATGCGGTTAAACAAACTGTCTGGAATTGCCCGCACCACCGCCATTATAGGCCGCCAGAACGAGGGCACGTAAACCTCAGACGCTCTTCTACGCCACGCCCGATGAATTCTCTCAGCGGCGAACTCCGGCGATACCGCTAGTAGCCGCGGCACTCGCCCGTAAGTCATTCGCGTGTCAACGAAGCCCAGCTTTACTGTTAGGACGCGTACGTTGAAGCGGTTAAGATAAGCCCGAAGCCCCTGAGCGAACACGGCAAGTCCAGCCTTGGCACATCCGTACACGTAATTGGCTTTGCGTCCGCGATCGCCCGCAACCGATGCCAATACGACTATGAACCCCGAGCGCTGACTAGCCAGCCGTTGCGCAGCCAACGTTAGGAGCGAGACGGAGGCCGTGAGGTTTTGCTCGATGAGTAATCGAGCGTACGCAGCGTCGGTTCTGGCGCGCTCTTCGTCGCCTAGGTTTCCGAATGCTAGTACTACGCCGTCGAGACCACCAAGCTCGGCCGTCGCGCGATCGAGCAACGCTTCATGGGAGGCATAGTCGGTAGCTTCAAAGCCGCTCCAGCACGCTAGAGCCTCGGTGCGCAGCGCGACGTCGGCGGCAATTCGCGCGGCTTCGCTTTCTTCTCGTGCAGCCAAAAACAGGCTTGCGCCGTCTTTTGCGAAGCGCATCGCCAGCGACCGAGCAATGCTGGAGGAAGCACCCAAAATAATGATTCGCGACACGTGGCTCAAACCTTTTCACATAAGGGACGTTCTCTCAGGTCGGCACAGGGCTGGCCCCGTTTGCAAGCTGTCATGAGGCGAGAGCCGCGTCGATGCCCAGGCGGCGCGACAACTGAGAAGAAAACGATCCTAGCGGATCGACCTGTTTTTTTACGTTTAGCCAGGCGTTGAAATCGGGATACATCCGCCTAAAGCTTTCCGGGCTCATGCTCGCATCTTTGGCCAAGTATATGCGGCCGCCGTAGCGCAAGACGATTTCGTCGAGCTGCTCGAAAAGCTTAAGCGATGCGTCTCTAGCTGGAAAATCCATCGCTAAGGTATAGCCCGGCACCGGAAAAGTAAGCATTCCTTCCTGGCGGCCAAGCTTTTTAAGCACGGCTAGCGATGAAGCTACTCTGCTGCGGGCGAGCTGCTCGAGGATTTCAATTACCGCACGCTGCCCGTCCCGGTTAGGAAGCGCGCATTGGTACTGAAGCAAGCCGCGCCGGCCGTAAAGTCGGTTCCAATTGCCAAGTCGATCGAGTGGGAAGAAGAAACTTTCAACGTGTACGAACCTAGGCTGGGTACGTCGGCGATGCAAATTGTAGTACGCCTCATTAAACGCTCGCACAGTAAAGTCGTTGATCGCCCCGGTAGGAAAATCAAACGGAATTGTCAATGGACGCGTGCGATGGACGTCGAGCGGTAACCTGATGCCTGCTTTTTCGACTTCGGCTCGGGTTGCGAAATTGGCAAACATGGCGACACTCCGACCGAACTTAGGCCCAAAACTGGCGCAATCGATCCATGCAACGGAGAATTCGTAGTCTCGTTCCAAAAGGTCGAGCATCTTTACGGTGTTTTCTAGACTGTCGAGGGGCCGTATCTCCTCGCGCAGATAGGCGGAGTCGATCGGTCGAAGCCTGAATTCGAGGTCGATGATTATACCAGTGAGGCCCATGCCTCCGACTGTTGCCCAAAATAGCTCGCTATGTTCGCTACGGCTGCATTGCTTGATCTCGCCGCAGGCGGTCAGCAGGCGGAAGGAATCGACATGTGCGGAGAAGGATGAGTCGCGATGATGATTCTTGCCGTGAATATCGGCCGCCAGCGCTCCGCCCAAGGTGACGAATTTAGTCCCCGGAATAACCGGCGGAAAAAAGCCGCGCGGCAGAAAGCTTTCGAGTAAATCTGCGAAGGTCACTCCGGCCTCGCAGCAGAGCTTGCCGCTTTGACGATCGAAGGAAAGTATTCGGTTAAGCCTGGTTAAGTCGACTACGATCCCGCCATCATTTAGCGCGGCGTCACCATAAGAGCGGCCGAGACCTCGTGCCAGAATCGGTCGATGGCCCGCATCTAGGACTTCTTTGAGTTCTGAAAGTTTTTCTGGCCGTACAACCAGGGAAACGCCCTGGCGGTAACGCCCCCATCCAGTAAGCCTCATGCGGGCCGGACGCAAGGGCATAACGGGCTTCTAGGTGAACTGTTGCAAAAGCGCCATCGACCGCAAAACACTGCCTCCTTAGCCTTTAGGCAGTCCGAGCACCCGTTCCCCAATGATATTGCGTTGAATTTCGCTAGTGCCGCCAGCGATGGTCAAGCCGCGGGCTGCAAGGGCGCGGTAGGTCCAGATGCCGCTATCGACCGCGTACGGGGCGTGATGCTCAAGTTGGCTGTACGGGCCTAGCAGATCCAAGGCGAATTGGCTGATTCGCAGGTTAAGTTCGCTTGCCGCAAGTTTCAGTATGGAGCCCTCTGGGCCTGGTGGCAGGCCTTTCAATTGGCGCGTGATCTGTCGATAGGTGGTAAAGCGAAGCGCCTCGGCTTCGCAGGCAAAACGGGCGATAGTCTGACGCACCCAAGGGTCCTCCCACGCAGGGCGTCCATCGCGCTCGACCTTCTGGGCAAGCGCGATCAGTTCCTCCACCAATCCGACCATGTTGGCGCGCTCGCCGATCCCCACGCGCTCGAACATCAGCGTTCCGACCGCCACCTTCCATCCTTGGTTCTTCTCGCCGACAAGGTTTTTCTTCGGCACTCTTACGTCCTGGAAAAAGACTTCATTAAAGCCTCTTGCTCCGGTCATTTGAACCAAAGGTCGCACGGTGACGCCCGGGCTGTGCATGTCAACCAGCAGGTAGCTCAGACCCTGATGCTTTGGGGCATGGGGGTCGGTGCGAACAAGCAGGATACACATGTCGGCGCGGTGTGCCTCGGAGGTCCAGACCTTTTGTCCGTTCACGATGAAGTAATCGCCATCTTCGACTGCCCTGGTTTGCAACGAAGCGACATCCGAGCCCGCATTGGGCTCCGAGTACCCTTGGCACCAAATTTCTTCGGCCGACAAAATCTTGGGAATGTAGCGCTTTTTTTGTTCTTCGGTCCCGAACTGCATCAGAGTCGGGCCTACCATCATGATACCCAGCGTATTGACCAAACGCGGCGCGCGCGCTCGCAAAAGCTCTTCGTGGTAAATGAGGGTCTGCGTCAAAGTTGCTCCCCTGCCGCCATATTCCTTGGGCCAACTGATGCCGACCCAGCCCGCAGCGTGCATCTTGCGATGCCATTCCAAGCGAAGCCGATAACCCTCCTCGCTCTCTTCGGTCGTCGGATCCGGGCGGTAATTGGGGTCTCGCGGCGGTAAATTCGCCTCGAGCCATCTGCGAAATTCCATTCGAAAAGCCTCATCCGCGGCGCTGTAGCTGAAATCCATATTAACCCTCCCACCTCTTGCTGTCCGCTTTTAGGCCGAAGTGGCAATTTCCGAGCACTACTAAAGGAATTACCAAGATCATAGCCAAACCGACTGAGGCTTGCAGCCTGATGAGCCCCGCAAAACTTTCCTAAAACGTGTAAGCGCGAAGTCTTGTAAAATAAGCTCGTACGCCGCGTTCCTCGAGCGCAGACCCGAAGAAAGCAAAACTCCTCTAATGTCGCTTCGAGGGTCGCAAAAGGCAACACGATAGCGTGTCATTAACGGATAAGCGTCAAGCCCCATCGCCTAAACGTAAATTAGCTTGCTCAAGCTTTTCTGATGGTCAAACGGTTTCACCGGTTATGGCTACATCGCCGTTACCGCCTGAGCTCGAAAAATTTGGAGCCGGCGAGGATAGTATCGGCGACAAGGTTAAGGCTATTTTAGATTGCTGAGGGCAATCATTGAACTATCGAATCATGGCAGGTGGGGCACTTGAACCGGTCAGGCGCCACGGTCCTCTAAGCGGAATTTTTGTCAAGCCTCCGTGGTTTTCCGCCAATGCGGGTCTAGCGTAAACTTTTGCGCGTGTCACACAATAGCGCTTCGGAACGTTTTTGGTCAGCACGAACGTTCGGTGTTTGTGCCGCTGGCGACTGAGCGCGGCTTTGTGACTCATCTTTGGCGCAAGAATTGCTTTGCAGAAGTCCAGTTATGTTTCATGTTTTGACTCCGTCTTACATAGCCGACTTGATAGCGACCTACGGTTACCTTGGTATCGCGGTTATCGTGTTTCTCGGCAATCTCGGGGTTCCGGTGCCAGAGGAAACCGTGGTGCTCGCTGCCGGCTTCGTCGCTGGGCGGGGAATTCTCGACCCACGGATAGTCTTTGCCGTTGCTTTAACAAGCGCGATCTTTGGCGACAGTGTGGGATACTTTATCGGCAAGACCGGCGGGCAGCCCCTGCTCGAGAGCTTGTCGAGTCGTTTTAAGTTCGTCGCCCATCGGCACCGCCGCTTTAGGCAATTTTTCGTCAAGCATGGCAACAAGACCGTGTTTTTTGCCCGCTTTGTTCCTGGATTGCGTTTTATGGCGGGCCCGATGGCTGGTGTGGCAGGTATGAAGTTTTGGCGTTTTTTGGCTTGGAACGTGTGTGGTGCTACGACTTGGTGCGCCACGATGGTGACCGCCGGTTATCTGCTTGGCGACGAGTGGGAAACGGTGGCGCATCTAATCCGGCGAGCCGGCTATTGGTTGCTTGTGGCCCTGCTAGTCGTTATGGGAGTAGCGGTGACTTTATGGTGGCGCGAGCGCCCGCGCCCCGAGCCACGGGCGGAGTCCTAGGTCAAGACCTTTTAGCGCTAAAAGGCTGCGGTCTGCATGTTCGATTATCCGGCCGCGCAAGCGCACCGCTGCTTTTGCTCAAGCACGAGCATCGCGAGGAGGCTGAGAGCGCTTGGCAGCGGCTTTAATGTACTTCTGAGTGATTGGCGAGAGATCGTTGTAGCCTACCTCGACCTCGATTATCGAGAACGTGCTAGACGCCTCCGCCTGTTCGAGCGCGTTGCGCAGCTCGCCGACCGTTTTTACCTTGAATCCTCGACCACCCCAAAGCTCGGCCAGTTTGGCATACGGCCACGGCGGAATTCTTAATAGTTCTGGCCGTTGTGCCACGGGCCGGAAAATGCCCCATCCTCCGTTATTGATTACCAAGACGATCGGATTTGCGCCGAAGTCAGGCGCGTGGGAAATTTCGGGCCCAGTCATTTGGAAGCTACCGTCGCCGCAAAGCACCAAGGGGCGGTATCCCGTGCCAACTTGCGCGCCAAGAGCAGCTGGAATCGAAAACCCCATCGAAGCGTAATACCCTTGGGCCAGGTAAATTCCGTCGTGATGAAGTCGAATATCGAGCCCAGCGAACAGCATGTCTCCAGATTCGGCCACAACCACGTATTTGCGCTTTCCTGCAAGAAAATCGTTAACCGTGGTCAGAAGGCTCATCACTCTGACCGGCTCATTGTCACCGGGTTTACCCTCTTGCAAATTGTCTGCGTAATGAACGGTTTCGCGATGCTGGCGCAGTTCCTGGCGCAGCAGAGCTCGGACGAACTCGCGAATCCCCACATCGGTGTACGTATGGAAGCTCACGTCCACGCGCCGATCCACCGCCCAAACCGTGCGCTCCATCACGATATGGGGCGGGCGGTTGCCGAAGTTCATGTCGGTCTTGAGGCATCCGAGGTTTATTATCAGGTCGGCGGCATCCATCCGTTCGACGATTTTGCGTGGGCTTATCTCGCCGATGTGAACGCCCATGTAGAGCGGGTGGTCCATCGGAAAAGCGCCCTTGCCTAGAACGGTGGTAAGGACCGGTGCGCCCATCCGTTCGGCCAGCGCAATCAGGTCGTTGCCGACCTTGAAGCGGTGGATCTCGATTCCTGCGATGATGACCGGTGCTCGACTTTGGTTAAACAGTCGGGCGACCTCTCTGGCGGCCTCCTCGACCTTGCGCGGATGCGAGGGAGGAAAGTGCAGACGGCCGTCCCACTCGATGATCTCTTTGGGCACATCGATTTCGCGCTCGACCATGTCACGATGAATTTCGATGTAGCCGGGGCGCTGTTGAGCCCATACCTGTTGAACTACCTGGTGCAATTCCTGAGCGGCGGTATGTGGATTGGTAAGCACGGCCGAGGCACAGGTTACCTCTTGATAGATGCGATGCTGCGACTCGATTTCACGCGCTTGGTGATGAATGAGCGTTCCGAGCTTGCGTTCTTCTTCGCCTGGACCGCCAGAGAAGATTAGCACCGGCACATGTTCCGCGAACGATCCGGCTACCGGGTTTACCATGTTGTGTCCGCCTGCGCCGTAGGTTACGCATATCGTGCCAATATGTCCGGTGGCGCGCGCATAGCCGTCGGCTGCAAAGCCCACTCCGGGTTCGTGTGACAACGTGAGGATTTTAAGGCCGCGCTCTTGGCCCAGCCGGAAAAATAAGCTTAAGACGAGGTCGCCCGGGATGCCGAAGATGTGCCGCACGCCAATTTTCTCAAGGTAGGCGACCACGAAGTCGCCCAACGTCATGCGCCGTTTCATAGGGGTTAAATAGGTCCTGTTCGACAGTCAGTGTTCGCTTTCGAGTCAAAAAGTTGAGTCTACTTCGTCCGCAATTTCTAACTTAAACCTTCTTGTTTTTAGTGTCACGTCCTATATTAGTAATTGTGATGTGGTCCAGATTAGTAAGGGCGCGCCTTTTTCTCGATCCGATAAAAATTGCCAAGTTTTTTACCTATCTGCCTCAGTTTGTACGACTGTTTGTCGCATTGCTCAGGGACCGGCGCGTGCCGATTATCACCAAGCTCGTACCGGTGGCGGGCGGACTGTTTTTACTGTCGCCACCTGAGCTAGAAATTGAAGCTATCCCGTTTTTGGGGGAACTCGACGTGCTGCTGATCGGATACCTCACGCTCAAGCTGTTCATCTGGTTGTGTCCGCCCGAGGTGGTTCGAGAGCACGTCTCGCGCATCGCGCGGGGTAGTTAAGGATGTCCTGGTCAAGAAGGCTTGTGCTGGCAGTCGGCGTACTGCTGGCTCTGGGGGTTCTTGCCGCGCTCGGCACCTTGAGCGAGTTTTTGGTCGACCTTCTTTGGTTCAGCTCCCTCCACTATAGATCGACTTTCCTTACGATGGTGGCAGCGCGGTGGGTGGTGATGGTTGTGGTGGGGGTCGTGGCCTTCGGCGTTTTGGTGGTCAACGGCGCGCTGGCGCTCAGTTTGAGCAAAGAACACCGCTGGCCGCGCGTAGTAAGGCGTCCTGATGAGTTTGTGCAGATCAATCTGCCAGACTTGATTCGCGAATTGGAGGGCCGTATTCCCTGGCGCCTGCTGCTTGTGGTTGTGGCCGCCCTGATCGCGCTTTCGATCGCAAGCAACGAGTCTTCGCAGTGGCCTGTTTACCTGAAAGCGCTGTATGCTGTCCCCTTTCATTACCAAGATCCCATTTATCATCGCGACATCGGCTTCTATATCTTCGTTCTTCCCTGGCTTCAGGATATCCGAGACCTTTTTTTCTGGTTGCTTCCGATTAGCGCGGTCCTTACTGGTGCGATCTATTGGCTGCGCCAGGCGATTGACTTCACCCAATCTCCGCCGCGTATTAGCCCCTCCGCCACCAAACATTTGTCTATTCTCCTGGGGCTTTTTTTCATTCAGCGCGCTTTTAGCTACTGGGTTTCCCGATTCGAGCTTCTTTTGCGCGGCAACGGTGTCGTATACGGCTTTCGCTACGTAGATAAGCTGCTTTGGCGCCCAGGACTTTGGTTGCTTTTGGTGTTGTCGCTTGTGGGCGCAGGCTTGTGTTTTGCCAACATAAACGAGCGCGGGGCGCGCAAGCCTGTCGCGGCGGCGCTCATAGTGTTCATCCCGGCCTTTCTTCTTAATTTGTTGCAGCCCGCTGTCGAGCAGTTCCGCGTCAAACCCAACGAGCTTTCGTTGGAACGCCCATATCTCGTCAATAACATCGCGTTTACCCGTCGCGCCTACAAGCTTGACGTCATCCAAGTGATTCCTTTTGCCGGCTTAGGCAAGCTCTCGCCCGAACTCATTAAAATCAACGAGCCCACGATTAAAAACATCAGGCTATGGGATCCGCGCCCCCTTATCGCCACGTATCGTCAGCTCCAGGAAATCCGGCTCTATTACGACTTTCGTGAGGTAGACGTCGATCGCTACACGATTCAGGGGCACTACACGCAAGTGATGCTTTCAGCTAGGGAGCTGAATCCGGCCCTTCTGCCTGAGAATGCGCGAACCTGGGTGAACCAACACCTCGTTTACACCCATGGCTTTGGCTTGGTGATGAGTCCCGTTACGCAAAAAAATCAGGAAGGTTTGCCAATTTTGTTCCTCAAGGACGTGCCGCCGGTTTCGTCCGTGGGACTCGAGGTTAAAGAGCCTAGAATTTATTTCGGCGAGGAAGAAGACAACTACGTAGTAGTCGACACCGCCGCTCCCGAATTCGACTATCCAAAGGGCGCAAGCAATGTGTTCGCCTACTACCAAGGCCGACTCGGTATAAACGTAGGCAGTTTTACCAGGCGCCTGCTTTTTAGCTATTACTTCAAAGACCTTAATCTGCTGCTGACTGATGCTGCCCGGGCTAACAGCCAGATTCTTATTCGGCGTAACATAGCCGACCGGGTCAACCGTCTTGCCCCGTTCTTAGTCCAAGACCGCGATCCGTATATTGTCCTGCATGACGGCCGACTGTCCTGGATAATCGATTGCTATACAGTAAGCGACCATTATCCCTACTCTGAGCCCAACGTAGACAACATCAACTACATTCGAAATTCGGTCAAAGCGGTAGTTGACGCTTACACCGGCGAGGTCACCTTTTACGTGGCTGACGAGTCGGATCCGGTAATTCAGTGCTGGATGAGAATTTTTCCGAAAATGTTTCGCCCACTTGCCCAGATGCCAGCCGCGTTGCGGGCTCATATTCGCTACCCGGAGGACCTTTTTCTTATCCAGGCCGACATCTACCGCAGCTACCACATGCTGAATCCGGAAGTGTTTTATAATCGCGAGGACTTGTGGGGGTTTCCGCGGGAGAACTACGCGGGCCAGACGGTGACGATGCAACCCTACTACACGATAATGCGCTTGCCGTCCGAGCAAAAGGAGGAATTTATCTTGATGCTCCCGATGGTGCCGCGGGGACGCGACAACATGATCTCGTGGCTCGCAGCGCGATGTGACGGAGAAAACTACGGCAAGATGATAGAGTACGCGTTCTCGAAGGAAAAACTGGTTTACGGTCCCTACCAGATCGAAGCGCGAATCAATCAAAATCCTGTAATCTCGCGGCAGATCTCGTTGTGGAATCAGATGGGCTCGCGGGTCCTGTTGGGGAATATGATGGTAACCCCGGTCGTCGATACCTTGCTTTACGTCGAGCCTCTTTACCTGAGAGCCGAAAATGGTCAACTGCCCGAGCTGCAGCGCGTTATCGCAGCCTACGACGATATGGTCACGATGGGCGTCGATCTGGATGACGCGTTGGCGCAGTTCTTCAACCAGCCACCATCGCCCGGCGCCGAGGTCGCCCAGAAGACAGTCACGCAAGTTTCGCCTCCTTCGGCTACTGTGCCAGCGACATCCCAAGGCGATCAACTCAAGGCTGCCAATAACGTCTACCATCAGGCGCTAGACGCCCTGCGCTCTGGCAACTGGGCGGAGTTCGGCACCCAAATGCAACGGCTCGGGGAAATTTTAAGTCAGGGCGGTGCCAAGTAAGGGTCTAGGCTCTGAGCGACGTCAACGCGCGTTTCAAAGCGATTCAAGAGTTTCCTCCATCCCATCTCGATCACGCCGAGCTTAAGGCACGGATAGACCATCTTGCCGGTCTGGGACGATCTTGTCTTAAAGCCGACGCCTGTGTCGTGGCTTTTCGTCTTTTCGATCAGCACGGCGTCTCTATCGCTCCGTTTGGAGACAAGCGTGCTGAAGCGGTGAAGCGATTGATCGGGAGCCTATGCGATGGGACTTCAGCTGAAAGCGGCCCGGGCTACGACGTGCAAATAATCGAGAGCCCGACTCTGCTTGGGCTAGTTTCGTTCTCCGAGGCTTTCGCCTTAACCCATAACCTTGTGATAGCGCGGGCAGGGGATGACGGTATCGCGCAGGCAAGGGCGGCTTTGTTAATCGACCTAAAACATGACAAGGAACAAGCGTGTGCGCTTGCAGAACTTCTTTCACGCGCCGCGCTTTTGACGTTACGCGCCGCTGCGCAAGAGCATCAGCTGTCGTTCTGGCGCGCTCGCGCGACGGCCGCGCTCGAAGACCTTCGGCGACTTCGAGTTGTCGCGCTCAAAGAAAAGCGCCTGCGCGAAAAAATAGCCCGAGCGACCAGTGAGATTGCTCGGCTTGCGCGGATCAAAAGATTTTCTGCTTTGGGGGCGCTAGCCGCGCAGCTAGGCGGCTTCGATGCTTGGCTTGTGGCTGTCAGGACCTCCGAGGGGCTCGTCGTCAAGGCCAACGCAACGGGACAAAAACTCAACGGAGTTCCGTCCTCAAGCGCTCTTGTCGCTAGCTATGAGCAACGCGCGGTTATCGCCCGACTAAACCCTACCTCCAGCTCGGCCCTTGCCCCAATAACCTACGCCGAAGACCGCATGGTGCGCGAAGGTAAGTTTGCTTGCTATGCGGTATTCCCGTTTGCCAGCGGCGCGCTCATGCTCTTGAGTTCGAGACCGCATGGGAACTTCGATTGCGAAGCTGTTCAAGCTTGCGTCGAGGCAGTGGCGCCGATCGTGCGCTCGTGGTTACTCGAAGAAGAGCTCGAGCGCTACCGCACAGTCGTGGCGGACCTTAGCCGGCGACTGCTGCGAGAGGCTGACGCAGAACGAGCCCGTATCGCACGGGACCTGCACGACGATCAGGCCCAGCTTTTGGCAGCCCTTAAGATAGTTCTCAAAGCGCCGAAATCAAAAGCAGCGCGCCTTGTCGAAGAGCTGGAAAAGGATTTGCGTCGAAAAATTTCAACCCTGCGCCCCAAGACGCTGGAAGGTTTAAGTTTAGAGCAAGCTATTCGTGCAGAGCTTGCCCGAATCGAGGCGGCTGGCGTAAAAACCAGGTTGCGATGGGAGATTAAAGAGCGCGCAGTGGCCAAGGACGTGCGCGAGCTCTGCTATCACGCGACGCGCGAAGGAGTAGCGAACGCTCTAAGGCACGCTGCGCCAAGCTGGGTCGAGATTGGGATTAAACGCGTCCAAGGTCATCTCGAGCTCAAGATCCGAAGTGATGTCTCGCGTAGTTTGCCTAAATCCATCGCCCGCAAAGGTTCAGGGCTCAAGGGCCTTCAAGAACGCCTCAATTTGTTCGGCGGAAACTGTCAATTGGAAATTGGGTCGGGCGAAAGTACGTTGCGAGTAAAAATTCCGCTTATCAATAAATGAGTGGTTGCAGAAGTGAACGAATTAGGGTGCTCATCGCTGACGACCACAAACTCGTGCGCCACCTTCTGCGTCTTGCCCTGGAGCCGCAGTGTGAAGTGGTCGCCGAAGCTGATGAAGGCAGCAAAGCGGTAGAGACTGCGGTCAAGACGCAACCGGACATCGTCGTGATGGACCTCGGGATGCCTGGCGTGGGTGGGCTCGATGCAGTGCGGCTTTTGGCCAGACGAGCGCCTCGCGTCAAAGTTATCGTGCTCAGCCAATACGACGACGAGGAGTACGTGCTTGAAAGTTTCGGAGCGGCCAATGTAGGAGGTTATGTGCTCAAAAGTGACGCTGCCGAGGATTTACTTAGCGCAATATCGGCAGTGCAATCCGGAAAGCGCTTCATCAGCCCCTCGATCGCTCCGATAGTCTTGCGCCGGCTCAACGCGCAGGCGAAACGCTCATCTGACCCTGTCCAGCTTACTGCGCGCGAACGCGCCGTGCTCAAGTTTGTTTGCGAAGGCGCAAGCGCAAAGGAAATTGCGAGCCGTCTGGGAATCAGCCCCAAGACCGTTCAAATACATCGTGCGAATTTGATGGCTAAACTAAACGTTCGATCGACCGCGGGATTGGTGCGCTGGGCGATAAAACACAAAATAATTCGACTCGACTGAGAGTGTAGCACGAAACTGAAGCTGCACGATCGCCCTTCTTCGACATCGCGCGCCGCTAAGCAAACCGCAAAAACCGATCGCCTTTTGTGGTTTAGCCCTTGACTTGCACCAGATCGTCTTTAGCCCACGGACTCGTATCTGTCGAACTGCGCTAAGCTTTTTGCGAGCCTAATTTGGCGTTTGCTGAAAGCCGAGCCAATCGAGATCGATGCCAACGAGTGATAGCGAAAAGCGTTAGAGCCTGATAATCTTTTACGGCGAAAAGCCCAAGCTAGCTTCTCAACTGACCTCGTCTAGGATGTTTCCCCTCGGCAGCGATCCACCGGTTGCACGGATTAGCTTCACAAACACGCTTTTGGTGGTCGTGAACGTAGCTGTGTATGCCTATCAAGTTTGGGCTGCGCAGTCGGTGATTGTTTTAAGTCGCGCATTCGGGATGATTCCTGAGCGTCTGACACGATTTGTTTTAAGCCCAACGCTCGAGCTTTGGCGTGTGCCTGTTACTTTGTTGACCTCGCTTTTTCTACACGCGGGGGCGCTGCATTTGGCGGGCAATATGCTATACCTGCTTATATTCGGACCGCCGGTCGAGCGGCGGCTCGGAAAGGTACGTTATCTTGCCTTCTACCTCGGCGCGGGCGTAATCGCGGGGCTAGCAATGGTGTGGATGTTTCCGCGTTCGAGTACGCCCGTAATTGGGGCCAGCGGAGCGATCGCTGGGGTGTTGGGCGCGTACTTCGTGATGTACCCGCGCGCGCGAATCGTTATGTTGCTACCGATGCCGTTCATGATAACGGCGATCCGAGTGCCAGCGGTTTTCTATTTGCTTGCGTGGTTCGGATTTCAGCTGTACGCCGGAACCGAGCGGCCAGGTGGCCTCGCCGCTCATTCCGTAGCGTGGTGGGCGCACGTTGGAGGCTTCCTGTTTGGGGTGGCGGTAGGCCCGCTTATGGCCAAAACGTTTGCCGAAAAGAGGCGCCCTCGCGCTGCAGTTTCGTTGGGTATAAAACCAGCGCGCAGACGGCAAAGCTGACAGCTTTTGATGCGCACGTGGCCAGTTGCATCTTGAGGCGGTCGAGAGTAATCGATTGAAACTTGATTAAAAAATCGCTCTGACGTTGGGCCTGGAGCTTGCGCGAAGCGATTTTTATCAGGGAGAGCAATAGCCGTGGCGGTCCAGACTGACGAAATACTGACTCGCGTTCCTCCACAGAGTCTGGAGGCAGAGGAGTCCGTACTGGGAGCTATTTTACTTGCCAACGAAACGATCAACCACGCGCTTGAAATTATCGGGCCAGAAGACTTTTACCGCGAAGCGAACCGGGCGATCTTCCAGACGATGGTGGAACTCTCGGAGCGAAACCAACCGGTCGATGCGATCACTTTGACCGAAGCGCTGCGCGCCAAGGGCTTGCTCGAGGAAGTGGGTGGGGCTGCTTATATCGCCCATCTCGTGACCCGCGTGCCGAGCGCAGCCAATATTGCCCACTACGCGCGGATTGTGCGCGAAAAGTCGGTTTTACGCAGACTCGTAAGCGTGACCACCTCGCTTGCGAATGAAGCTTACGAGCGCCAAAGCGACGTCGACGAATTCCTGGACGAAGCCGAGCATCGCATCTTCGAAATTGCCGAACGAAGAATCGCCCCTTCGTTTCACACGATGCAAGACCTGACACGGGAGTCGCTAAGGTTGATCGAGCAGCTCTATGAGCGGCGCGAGCTCGTCACTGGCGTGCCTACGGGTTTTACCGATCTAGATCGGCTGACCGCTGGTCTGCAGCCATCCGACCTGATCATCATCGCTGCTCGCCCAAGCATGGGCAAGACTGCGCTGGCCCTGAACATCGCAGCTTATGCCGCGCTCGAAGCTGACCCTCCAGTCGGGGTGGCTTTCTTTTCGCTCGAAATGTCCAAGGAGCAGCTCGTCTTGCGTCTTTTGTGTTCAGAGGCGCGAGTTGACAGCGCCAAGGTTAGAAGCGGTTATCTACGCGCGGAAGATTTTCCGCGCCTTGCTCAAGCGGCGGCGCGATTGTCCGAAGCGCCTATCTTCGTAGATGATAGCTCTGACATCTCGCCTATCGTTCTTAAAGCAAAGTGCCGGCGACTGGCGCGCGAACGTAGCGTCAGGCTGGGGCTTATAATTGTGGATTACCTGCAACTGATGCGGCCCTCGCGCCCGGCTGATTCGCGGGAACGGGAGATTTCCGAAATCTCCCGTTCGCTCAAAGCTTTAGCCAAGGAGCTTAAAGTGCCGGTCGTGGCGCTCTCTCAGCTCAATCGCCAAGTGGAGAATCGGGCCGACCGGCGGCCTTTGCTGGCCGACTTGCGTGAATCTGGGGCGATCGAGCAGGATGCCGATGTAATCGCGTTTATCTACCGCGACGAAGTCTACAACAAGAATTCTAAGGACGTGGGTGTCGCCGAGATTATCGTTGCCAAACAGCGCAATGGGCCGGTTGACACCGTGAAGTTAACCTTTTTACCTCAATACACGCGCTTCGAAAATTATATTTCCGAAGCTCCTTACAGCGACGAGGCGGAATTTTAGGGGTCTTCTCGGCGCGTGACGAGACAGACGCGATACATTGCTAGTGGCCCGCCGGTGCGTTACCGATGCCCCGTACGCCTTGCGAATCGCTCAACGCTGGAGCAAAAATCTCGGGCCAATAAGGAGTTCTAACAGAGCTTGTTTCGCTACGTGCGTTTCGCCGACCCGCACGCTTTTCTTTTCCCATAATGTTACATCTTCGTTCAGCTGATCTCTCTCGCTCGACTAATCTCTGCGGTGTGGGTCGGGAAAAGAGTTAGAATCTGGTGGAGATTCTAGCTCAGCGTTATTCGAGCCGCCTCGGTGCGTTATATCTTCGTCTTTCTGGTCTTTGGCGCCAGCGGTTGCGGGCAAAGTTTTAGTGGGGGATAGAGCGAGGCGATCGTCACTTGAGCTGCTCGGCTCCTTTGCGCTTAAGCTTCCGGAGGCGTCTTGCTTTTGGCCGAAAGGCAGCGGTTCGCCGGACTGGTTAGATTCGCTTTCGCCAGCGGGCTGTTTAGCGGCGAGCCTTTCTTCGAGCGCGCGCAAGTCGTCGATTCGAGGGAGACTCGTCAGGCTATCAAGGCCGAAAACTTCCAGAAATTCTTGGGTCGTGGCGTACATGAGTGGACGGCCTGGGACCGGTTTTCTGCCCGCGACACGGATTAGGCGACGATTGAGAAGCGTATCTAAGACGCCCGCACAATCGACCCCGCGCAATTGCTCGATTTCTGATCGCGTGATCGGCTGCCGGTAAGCGATGATGGCCAGAGTTTCCAGCACAGGACGACTGAGACGCGTCTGCCTAGAAGCTAGGAGTCGGCGAACATAAGGCGCGTTCTCGAGCGCAGTCCGAAGCTGGTAACCTCCGGCGATTTCCTCGAGCACGAAGCCACGGCGCGTGGCGCGATACTCTTGGGCAAGTTCCTCTAGCGCTTTTTTGACGTTCTCCACCGGCTCGTCGTCGCAAGCGGCTGCGAGGCGCGCAATCGAGACGGGTTCGCCTGATGCGAGCAAAAGGCTTTCCAGGACCGACTTCAGTTCCTGCAGCTCCATCGACTTACGAGCTCGTCAGTTTTCCCTACGCTCGAACCAGATTGACCCAAGCGGTTCTTCTTGAAACGCGATAACCTCGCCTCTCCGTATGAGCTCGAGCAGAGCCAGAAAGGTTGCTACTATCAGAGGTCGACTCACTTCGCCGTCGAACAACGCGAAAAACTCCACTCGGCCGAACCGTGCGATGCTTTCCAGGATTACCGGCACGCGGCTTGCGACCGAGATAACTGTGGTGGGGATCGTTTTTGGCAGCCTTTGAGCGAGGCGTTTAATTACCTTATCGAGGGCGTCCAAAAGGTCCCATACAGACACTTTGAGATACGGGCTCGCGGTTTCGACGCCCTCAACCGCTTGACCTGGAGGAGCAAACGAGTCGCGCCCCAGCAAGGGCAACTCTGCCAGATGCTCCGCCGCGCGTCGAAAGCGCTCGTACTCGACAAGCCTGTCGATCAGGTTCTCTTTTATTTCTTCAGCATCCTCGACCTCTGCCGCCGCTCCTTCGCGCTGTGGGAGAAGCGAGGCCGACTTGATCAGCAAAAGCGTTGCTGCCATAACCAGGTATTCGCTTGCCACTTCCAAATCAAGCTCTTCCATTAGGGCGAGGTAGCGCATGTACTGTTCCGTGATGACGCTGGCCGCCACTTCTTGCGGGCTTAGTTCGTTGCGCTTGATCAGATGCAGCAGCAGATCGAGCGGGCCCTCAAAGACTGGAAGATGGAAACGAATGGATTGGCGCCAGTCAGCAACCGGCGTGAAATCTTCGCGCGGCTCCTCGCTCACAGCAGTATCCGTGCCAGGGCGTCGATCGCTAGGCTAAATACCTTCTCAAACGATCGCGTCGATAGCAACAACAGCAAGATAAGCATGCCATATCGCTCAATTCGAGCAAATCTCACTCCGAGCCACTTCGGCAACAGCGCGCACAACACTCGACCTCCGTCAAGCGGCGGCAGTGGAATTAAGTTGAAAACCGCAAGCGTGAGGTTCAAAACCGCCGAAACTTGTAACGCTCTTATCAACCAAAGACCCGTTAGTCCAAGCTCCCCCAGCTGTGGCATCCGCAACAAGTAGGCACTCGTTGCCGCAAGCGCAAAGTTGGTAATAGGACCAGCTGCCGCAACGGCAATCATCCCAGCGCGAACAGGCTGCAAGCGATCGAAGCTTACTGGCACCGGTTTGGCATAGCCAAACACAGGCAGCCCCAGAAACAACAGCATAATCGGCATCACTACCGTCCCGAACGGGTCGATATGCCGCAGTGGGTTGAGCGTAAGTCGCCCCGCGCGATAGGCAGTGTCGTCACCTAGAAGATAGGCTACGCCACCGTGGGACAGTTCGTGCAAAACTATGCCAAACAGGGCCGGCAAGCCCCATACTGATAGTTTGAGCGCGAATTGGCTAGGATCGGTCACCTTAGTTAACCTTTATCGCACTCGCTTGGCTCATTGCGCTCAATCATCGCTCGAGGATGGCAGGCGCGATAAACCTTGCGCAGATGACTTTTTGACAGATGGGTATAGATTTGCGTAGTTGAAATGTCACGGTGTCCCAGTAGCTCCTGGACAGCCCGCAAATCGGCGCCGTTTTCCAACATGTGAGTGGCAAACGAGTGGCGCAGCGTATGCGGGCTGACCCAGGCTAGGTTCGGGTCAGCGGCCGCCCACTTTTTAAGCGCTTTAAAAAAAGCTTGCCGGGTTAAGGGCCGTCCGCCGCGGCCGACGAAAAGCCACCGGCTTGTCTTTGCTTTCTTCAACAAGATTGGACGCCCATTAGTCAGGTACTCTGTCAAAGCAGCGCGGGCGTGGCGCCCAATTGGCACTATCCGTTCCTTGGAGCCTTTGCCCTGGACGAGCAATACACTTTCTTCGAGCTTTAGTTGAGAGAGCTTGAGCGTGACTAGCTCGCTAACCCTAAGGCCGCTTCCGTATGCGAGCTCGAGCATCGCTCTATCCCGCAAACCTTGAGGCTTGCTAATGTCGATAGCCTCTAAGAGGCGTGTGATGTCGCGCTGGCTCAGTGTCCCGGGCAAGGGTCGCGGCAGAGCTTTGAGCTTTATCGCGACAGTCGGGTCATCGCTCAGCTCACCGAGGTCAATTAGCGTCCGGATAAGGCCACGGAGGCTTGATAAGTATCGCCGCTGACTTGTAAGTCCTAAACCTCTCGCTGCAAGACTTTGCAGGTAAAGGCTAATCTCGTGTGCGTTCAGTTCGCGCGGCTCAATTTGTCGTTGCACGCAAAAAGCTGCGAAATCCCTAAGGTCGCTTGCATACGATTCGATCGAGTTTGCGGCAAGCCCGCGTTCCGCCGCGAGCAGAGCAAGGTGTCGGTCAATAAGCTGATCCCACGGGGTCGATACTCGCTCCATCGCTACTCTGCACCGATTCGCCCCAGGCGCTAATTACTGGCTTCGCACAGCCAGAGCCTCTGACGTCTCGTCGGAATCGGTGGTTAGCTCGGCGAGAAGTCGGCTGCGGATTTCGTCCTGTTTTGCACGGTCTAGGATTTTTTTGCCGTCTTGGTCGCTTACGTAAAAAACGTCGAGAGCTTGCCCGGCGTAAGTCGAGATTCGCGCTAGATGAATACTGACGCTAAGTTTGTAAAGCAAGTTCGTAATCCTAAATAAAAGCCCTAGTCGATCCTCGGCGAATACTTCGATTACCGTAAAACGTTCGGATGCCCGATTGTCAACCGAGATCTCGGGTGAGATTCTCGCGGTAGGCTTGCGAATCCAGGGTGGCCGGTGGTGGGTGCGAGCGACGAGCGTCTCAACGTCCTGGCGGTTCGTCAGCACGGCCATGAGGTCGTTCTCGACGCGGTTCCATCGTGATTCTTCGAGCGCAAGCGCAGCTTGCTCGTGTTGATGCGAGACGCGAAAGATGTCCAGCGCTATCCCGTCGGTGGTCGTCGTGATCCGGGCCGAAATGATATTGAGATTGTTGGCAGTCAGTACCCCGGCAATCTTCGAAAATAGACCGGGCTGATCCCGAGTCACCACGATAAACTCCGTGTACTGAAGCTCAGGGAAGTGCCGATGGCGACATTTGAGTGTTTGTTCGCCAAGGCTATTGACCAGCTCGAAATGGAGAGGGATGTCGTGCTCGGCCACGCTCAGGAAATAGCGCTCAGGCATACGCCGCAAGAACTGCTCGACCATTTCAGGGTCGTTGCCGACGAGTTTGTCGCGTGCGATTTGCTTCGCGATGGCCAAGCTGCGGTCGGGATCGACAGTTTCCCGATCGTCGCGCTCCAGCTCGCGCAGCGCACGCATGTAAAGTTCGCTCAACAGAATATCGCGCCAGCTGTTGTAGACGTTAGGTCCCACCGCCCGCATATCGGCGTAGGTGAGCACGTACAAAGCCTTGAGCCGCTCGACCGAGCCGACCTTGGAGGCAAAATCTTTTACTGTGCGCTCGTCGGCAAGGTCACGTTTGTTAATTACTTCCGACATCAACAGATGGTTTCTCACTAGAAAAACGACCAGTTCGGCCTTCTCGCTATCAAGTCCGAGTCGGCGGGTTATGGCGAGGGCCATCTGGGCACCGCGTTCGTGATGGTGCGCGCCGGAGCCTTTGCCGATGTCGTGAAGGAGCAGGGCCAGGTAAAGCGCAGCTGGGCATTTGATGTCGCGCGCCACTTCGGTTAACAAAGGTGCCTGGTCGCGGCGCAGCCCGGCGCGCAGTTCCTCGAGTTCGCGCACTGCCGCAAGCGAATGCCGGTCAACTGTGTAGATGTGATATAGGTCGTGCAGCGAACGCGCATAGAGCTTGCCGAACTCCGGAATCAAGGCGCCGAGCACGCCTGCTCGATGCATCAGCTCCAGTGTGCTCGCAACGTTACTCTTGCCTTCGAGGATTTGCCACAACGCGGCCCCCGTGCGAGGGTCGTTGCGCATCGCATCGTCGATAAGATGCAGATTGTCCCGTACGAGCTGGTAAGTGGATCCAGAAAGGTCTACTCCGTGACGCTGGCAGTCTTGGAAAATCGTGACGAGATTCAGCGGGTCGCGCCGGAAAAAGTCAGCCCGAGATAACGTCAAAAGATCGCGCTGAATAAACACGTATGGCCTGACCTGGCGACTCGGCACCCGGCCGTAAAGGCCAGGAGCGCGGGCTTCGTCGATGACGCGCGCGATAAAGCTTTCGGCGAACATGTGGATGGTATTGGCGTGTTGATAGTAGGTACGCATCAGCACTTCGCTCGGACTTAAGCCGTCGGATTCCTGAAAGCCGAGCAGCGGTGCGATCCTGTCCTGGTATTCGAAAGTCAATTGGTCGACATGCCGGCCGCTCAAATAATGTAGGGAATTTCGCACGCGCCAAAGGAAATCTCTGGCTTCCAGCACCCGGCTCAACTCCTGCTCGGAGACAATGGCGCGTTGCGCGAGTTCCTCGAGCGAGGAAATCCTATATTTGACCTTTGCCACCCACATCGCCGTGTGAAGGTCACGCAACCCACCTTCGCCTTCCTTCACGTTGGGCTCGAGAAGATAGACCGAGCCGCCGTAGCGCGCATGCCGTGCCCGGCTTTCTTCGAGCTTTGCGCGGAAGAACTTTTGCTGCCCCCGGGCGATTACCTCTTCCGCCAGCATCGTGCGAAACTCGGCATATAAACTTTCGTCGCCGGCGATAAAGCGCGAATCAAGCAGCGCAGTCTTTTCCTTGAAGTCGGCGTTGGCTGCAACCAACGTCTCGCGCAGCGTGCGTACGGCATGGCCGACCGTGATGCCCGCGTCCCACAAGGCGTGCAATATGACCTCGGCTACGATTTCGCAGTACGGTCCGGGCTTCCAGCTGTTTATGAAGACGAGATCGATATCCGAGCACGGGTTGAGCTCTGCCCGCCCGTATCCGCCGCGCGCCACCACGCTCAGGCTGCCGTGCAAACGAGGCATCCGGCGCCGATATTCGGCGTCGGCGTATCTAAAAAGGGCTTGTAGCAATCGATCGGCAGCAGCCGTAAGCTCGCGCACTATCTCGGTTCCGGTTGCGCCAGCAAAATGTCGCTCTCTGAGAGCGCCTTTGACGTCCGCCCAAAACTCGGACGCTATGGCTCCCGGCTGGCGAGACGCCTCCATGCGCTCGAATAACTCGTCGCTCGAGGCGTGAGTTAACTTGCTTTTAGCCTTGACACTTAGGTCCATACGTAAGCTCAATCAAACGACAACGCTAACTACCCGTTTGGCGTGCCGCCGTTTACGCGAATGCTTGCTTATCCTTCCGCCTTCCATTTGAAAAGATGTGTTTGGCGCTCAATAGACTAGCACAGAAATGCCGGTCTATGCGCATGGCTTCGATAAACGTCGAACACCTGAGCCGTCGCTGCGCCAGACTGCCCAGTAACAGGGCGAATTGTCTAAAGCCAGATACCGAAAGCGGGCGAGAATGGCGCCCTGCTTTACCGATGCAAGGCCATTTTCATTGGTAAAAAGCGAGAGAAAAGCTGCCAAGGTCCTCAAAAATAAAAAAATTGGGACGCAAGACTGTGCATTTGAAACACCGCAAGCTCATCCGGTCGACTTACGTACATAACGATCGCTGAAGAGCAAAACCGGCGACTGAAACTGGGTAAGAGAACGTCACAACGCTCCCTCCCTTACGTCACTGCGAAGATATTCGGTCAAAGCGTCGGCGATCGCCTGTGCTATCAGCTGCTGGTAAGATGGCTGGGTCAGCCGCAGCGCTTCCTCCTGATTAGACAGAAAGCCGCATTCAATCAAAACCGATGGCGCATGGCTGCCGACCAACACGAAAAAAGGCCCCTTGCGAGCGCCCAGATGGTTCAGTCGCAGGCCGTAGCGTGTGCTTAAAACCTGCATGATCCGCAGGTCGATCAGGCGGGCAAGCTCAGCCGATACGTCCGCCTTATACTCCTGTCGTAGGTCGCTCAATATATAGTTAAGGCTTGGATTTCTCGTCGCCAGCGAGCTCGGGGCGTACGCGTTTTCGATCTGCGCTAGCCTTACGGTTGCGCGGTCTGTGGTGTTGTCCAAGTAAAACACCTCGACGCCAGATTGTCGAGGGTTGGGGCTCGAGTTCAGGTGGATTGAGACGAAAACGTCCACGTTCGCTTGATTAGCCAACTGAGCGCGCTGGGCAAGTGGCACGAAGTAATCCCCTTGCCGGGTAAGGAGCGCGGTCACGCCGCGCCGGCGAAGTTCTGCAACCAGACGCAGACTTATCTCGAGCGCGAGCGACTTCTCGGTCAAGCCATACGCTCCGATCGCGCCGGCATCTCGCCCGCCGTGGCCCGGGTCGACCATGACAACACCTAAGGAACCTTGCTCAGGGCTGCTTCGCGTTTGTGCCGCAAGCGAAGGAGCAAAGCTTAGCCCGGCTTGTGATGGCACCGTGGGTGCGCGCCGTAATGGGACAACCCGAGTAGGGCGAACTGGTTCTGCGCAAACGGCATTAGGTCTTAACTCCCTGTAAGGATCAAGTTCTACCGAGACGTCGGCAAGACTGACCACGAGACAGCGACCGACTCGCCCTACCAGATAATTTGACTTCGTTGCAACCTCTAGAACGATTCGGCCGTGGCCGTTACCTAGGTTTTGTGTTCTAATTCTGCTCAATGGCGCGATCTGGGAGCTGGAAACAACGGGAACGAGAAGCTGCGAAGGCCAGCCCAATACGTCGATCCACAATTCGTCGCCGCGAGCTTCGAGCTTCCAACGCGGTTTTTTCGCAAGTGGGAAAAGAAGCTTCAGCACGGGCCCGTTTCGCGTAATCTGAGCGTTTGTATGTGTTGTCGCTGAATCTAGGGCGAGAGCTTCGGCATGCAAAGCCGGATAACTGAGAAAGGCAATCACCAGCGAAAGTAAAATCTTTAACGAGGGTGCATACGGCTTGAGTGCTCGAGAACGTAGTTGAGAGTGACCATCTGTGGCTCTACCGAGCAACATCCTTTTTACGCTCCGCAGTCCGGCTCTCGCTTAGCCTGTTCAACCAGCTCGGCCAGGATGCTCAGCGCGTCGAGCGGAGTAATTCGATCGATTTCGATCTTCCGCAGCCTTTCGAGTATTGTACTTCTCGCTACGCCAAAGAGGCTCATCTGCTGCATCTGTGGGCCAACGGTTTTGTCCTCGCGTCGGCGCTTTTTCGCGTAAGCTACAGGAACTCCAAAAAGCTCCCCACGTTCGAGACTGTTTAGGATTTCGCGCGCTCGCGTAAGCAAACTTTGCGGCAAACCGGCAAGACGGGCAACCTCTATTCCGTAGCTTCTATCGGCAACGCCTTCGGCGATCCGGCGCAAAAAGATCACCTCGCCGTTCCACTCTCGGACCACCGCGCACATGTTCTTTACCCTGGGCAAATGGCGGCACAGGGCGGTTAGCTCGTGGAAATGGGTGGCAAAGAGCACCTTGGCGCGGGTTCGGTCGTGCAAGTGCTCGGCAAGCGCCCAAGCGATGGCAAGGCCGTCGTAAGTGCTCGTTCCTCGTCCCACTTCGTCCAGCAGTAACAGGCTGCGCTCGGAAAGCCCCTCGAGCAGTCGTGCCGTTTCCTGCATCTCCACCATGAACGTAGACTGACCGCGCCGCAAATCGTCGCGCGCGCCTATTCGGGTGGCAACTCGGTCGACAAGGCCGAGGCGCGCTTCGGCAGCCGGGACGAAGCTCCCCACCTGCGCCATGATAACGATCAAGGCGGTTTGACGTAGGTAGGTCGATTTACCCGCCATGTTCGGTCCGGTTATCAGAAGCAGTTGATGACGGTCGGGGTCGAGCTCGAGATCGTTGGGGACAAATTCACCTGGTCGCATCAAAGTTTCGAGCACGGGATGACGGGCTTCGCGCAGTAAGATGGCTGACGATGAGTCGAGCACCGGCCGAACGTAGTTATTCTTGCGCGCCACCAAAGCTAAAGACACTAACGCGTCGAATTCTCCCACCGCGGCGGCGCTCTCCTGGATCTCTGTTGCGTGGGCTGCAGCCTGTCGCAGCAGCCGATTGAATAGCTCGAGCTCCAATTGTTCGAGCCCCGTCTCAGCGCTTAAAATCTTGCGCTCGAGCTCTTTGAGCTCGGGCGTAGTAAATCGTTCGCTACCCACCAGGGTCTGTTTGCGCTCGTAATCGCTTGGGATGCGGGCAAGATGGGGACGCGTGACCTCTATGTAGTAGCCGAAAACCCGATTGTAGCGGACCTTGAGTGAGCCTATCCCCGTGCGTTCGCGCTCGCGTGCTTCAAGATTAGCCAGTACTTCGCGAGCGTTGTGCGCTAGGGATCGAAGCTCGTCGACGCGCGCGTCAAATCCCGGTCGAATGAAACCGCCGTCGCGCGCCGTCTGCGGAGCATCGTCACAAAGGGCGCTGGTGATAAGTGAAACCAATTCCGCTTGAGGCTTGATTCGCTGCGCTATGTCGCATATCAGCTCGCTCGAGTACGCTCCAAGCGCGCGCTTAACCTCGTCCAATGCCGCCAGTCCATGCGCGAGCTTTACTAACTCTCGCGGGCCTGCCCGCAGCGTCGCGACCCGAGAGGCGATGCGCTCTAAGTCACCAATTGCGCGCATCGCTCGACTTACCTCTCCTCCCAGATCGGCGGCGACCAACTCTTCCACCGCGTCAAGCCTGCGGTTAATTTCAGCCAAATTGAGCAAAGGATGGAGCAGCCAATCGTGAAGTGTTCGCCCGCCCATCGGAGTTAGGCTCTGATCAAGAACGCCGAGTAGCGAGCCTGCTTTTGTGCCTTCGGTCGAAACCGTAAGCTCGAGATGGCGACGGCTGACTTCGTCAACCATCATGTATCGCTCGCTGTGATGTATGGCGGGCGGCCTGAGATGGGCTAGCTGGTTACCGAAGGTTCGTTCGATGTAAGTCAGTGCGAGAACGCAAGCTGACCTAAGCAGTGGCTCGTCAAGGCTGAAGTCAGCGCCAAAGTACTGTGCTAAAATTCGTCGCGCCTGCGCGTCGTCAGGCTGATCCTCCTTGACTGCCGTTCGCGGACAGCTTAGCCCCGTGTCGACGAGAATCTCGGATAAGGTCTCTTGGGTCGCATAGTAGACTATTTCGCGCGGCTCTAGGCGAGAAATTTCTTCCTGCAATATTCGTCTATCGCGCTCGCGGGCGATCCTGAACTCTCCGGTCGAAACGTCAACTGCGGCCAGCCCAAAGCCGTCTTCAGCCGCAACCAAAGCCACGAGGAAGCTCTTTTCGTCAGCACTTAGAATAAGCTCTTCGTCTACGGTGCCCGGCGTAATTATGCGAACGATTCGCCGCGGGATTAAGCCGCGGCCACTCGAGGCGTCGCCTTCCTGCTCACAGATCGCAACCTTGTGGCCTGCTTTGAGCAGCTTGGCAATGTATGGCTCGGCCGCATGATGAGGCACGCCGCACAGCGGCACGCCGTCCTTTGATCGAGAGGTCAGCTGGATGTCGAGTAAGCTCGAGGCAAGCTCGGCATCCTCGAAAAACATTTCGTAGAAGTCCCCCAAGCGAAAAAGCAGGATGGCATCGGGGACCTTTTCCTTGACACGCAGGTATTGCGCTATCAGGGGAGTGTTTTTAACTGCCATTATGTGGCATTCAGGATAGCTAGCAGCAATCGACGAGCAAAGCCCCGTCTAAGTCCGGACGCCGAACGCCCGTTGGCGGCGGCGAAAGGTACTTTGAATTTCAACAGGGTATGGGCAAGGCGGGCCGAGCGCGTCGCACGTTAGCTAGAGCCTAAGAGGGTTAAGCTTATGGGCGCGCTCAAGGAACGAAAAGGGCCGCGTTAGCGGAAGCTCCTTCCAAACTCAATCCTCCAGCTATAAGTACAGACGAGCTACCGAGCGGCGTCGTGGTGAGCCCCGCAACGGCTTGAAATAGGTTTCCAACAAAGCTGAACTTTTGCGTGCTGGGGTTAAAAATTTCGGCGTCGGTAAGTGGCGAACAAGCTGAGCCTGAGCTGGTCGGCGTGCACTGTTCGCCGCCTACAATCAACACCGTTCCGTTGGAAAGCAATGAGGCGCTCGCGCTATCGCGCGCCTGGGCCATCGAACCAGTGGTTAACGAGAACGTACCCGTTGCGGGATTGAAGATCTCAGCGCTGCTAAGCGACGTGCATCCACCTGAGGTGCAATCGCGGCCTCCTGCTATAAGCACCGTTCCGTCGTTGAGCAGGGTAGCGGTATGGGCGATTCGCGGGCTGTTCATCGGGCTTGCCGTGGGACTGAAAGTCCGGTTCGCCGGGTTGAAGAGTTCGGCTGCGTTTAGAGATACGCACCCCGATACGGTACATTCTTCCCCACCCGCGATAAGGACCGTATTGTTTTGCAGGACGGTCGTGGTGAAAGTGTCCCGCGGAGTCAGCATCTGGCCGATCTGCACGAACGTCGCTTGCGCGGGCTGGTAGACTTCAGCCTGGGCTAGAGATACCTGATTCGATCCCACGCCGCCCACGATAAGCACCGTTCCGTCCGGGAGTGGAGCGGCGCCATGCGCAATACGCGCAACCGTCATCGGCCCGCTGGTAGCGCTGAATAGCCCCTGGGTCGGGTTGTAGAGTTCAGCACTGGCTAGGGCGCTGCCGTCTGCGGCTACCCCTCCAGCTATGAGCACTTGCCCATTGCCAAGCATCGTCGCCGTGTGAAACGCGCGCGACGCTGTCATCGTGCCTGTTGTGGGCGAAAACAAGCCCGTGCTCGGGTTGAAGAGCTCCGCGCTTGCAAGAGAAATGGCGCCATTGGCTCCCCCGGCCAAAAGTACCTGTCCGTTGGTCAGCAATGTGGCGGTGTGGGCGTAACGAATACTGACCATTGTGCGGAAAATCGTGAAGTTGGTGCTTTGCGGGTTATAAAGCTCAGCGCTGGCCAACGCCGTCCCGGTGCTGTCTTCTCCGCCTACGACCAGGACGCTGCCATCGGGCAGCGTAGCTGCTACCGCGGAGTCGCGCGCCTGAGTAAGTCCGTTCGAAAGCGAGCTAAAGCTCCCGGTCGAAGGATTGTAGAGCTCAGCGCTCGAAAGAGCACCGGTGGTATTGACCCCACCCACGATTAAAACTTCGCCACTTTGCAATAGCGAGGCGGTGTGAAGCTCTCGCGGCGTGGTCATTGAGCCGGTAGCCGTAAAGGCGTTGTTCGCCGAATTGAATAATTCAGCACTAGCTAGCACCGGTGTGGGGCATGCGCTCGAACTGGTGTTCGGCGGGCAGGGTGCTCCGCCGGCGATCAGAACTTGGCCGTCCGGCAACAGGGTTGCAGTGTGAAACTCGCGCGGCGAGGTCATATTTCCGGTCGAGGAAAAGCTTTGGCTGGATGGGTTATAAAGTTCGCTGCTCGACAAAACTTGCGGCGTGCATGCTCCGCCCTGTGGATTCGGTATGCAGTTTTCGCCGCCGGCGATCAGAACCTGGCCGTCCGGCAACAGGGTTGCAGTGTGAAACTCGCGCGGCGAAGTCATCGTGGAACTCAAAGGGCTGAAACTACCCGTGGCGGGATTGTAAATCTCTGCGCTGGCTAAGGTTACGCCCTGAGAGTTCTGCCCGCCGGTTATGAGAACCGTTCCGTTTGCAAGCAATGTTGCAGTGTGAAAAGCACGCGCTGTGTTAAGCGATCCTGTGGCGACGAAGGCGGACTGTGTGGGTTCGAAAAGCTCGGCGGAGTTGAGATAAACGCAACCAGACGAACCAGGAGCGCCGCAGCTAAGTCCTCCCACAATCAATATGTTCCCGTTGGGAAGCAGCGTTGCAGTGGAACCGGCTCGTGAAGCGGTCATCTGACCTGCCGACCTGAAATTGGAGATAAGCGGATCAAAATATTCGGCCGTCGAAAGGGAGTTCAGCACGCTGTTAAAACCGCCGGCGATGAAGACTCGACCATTGCTCATCGGCACCGCCATCGCAAGAATTCGCGCGTTGGCCATGCCGTCGCCCAAAGCCAGAAAACCGGTGGAGACAGGCGTTGGCGAAGAGCTAGGTGAAGGTGAGGCCGATGGCGTAGGGGTCGGCGAAGGAGTTGCAGAAGCCGAACTAGTCGGGCTGGGGGAAGATACCCCGGAATTTGGCGGCGAGGAGGTCGGTGCGCTCACAGGGGAGGATGATGCTCCTGACGCTCCACTGCCACCTCCACCTCCGCCACCCATGCATCCAATCCCCAGCGCCACGAGGAACAGCGCCACAAGCAGTTCCCCTCGGAAAACCCGCTTCGCGCTCCGCGACGCCGACGCTTCGTGCTCCCGTGGCAGCATTCGACTCGTTGTCACCGCCTCCTCCCAGGCGGCAACTAGCTAGAGGCGTGCCGACCACCGCAAGAGCGCCGGACCAAGCTAATCGGCCAAAAAATTAAAAAACGGCACCCGCCAATTCGGTCTCTGGTGCCAAAACTTTGTCGCTAAGTTTGTGACACGAGCCAAATAATTGTCGGCTGATGGTGAAGTGAGAAACGGTTAGTCTTATGACAAAGGAAAACAGTCAATCACAAGCACAATGTGCAAAATGCGACTGTGTGGTTTGAATTCGATCTTGCCTTCGCGCACTCTCTAATGGCGTAAGGAAACTGGAGAATAAAAAGGATCCTACTGTTCTCCTATTTTTAAACAGCTTCTTTGCGCAGCGTCCTAATTCTGCTCACAAGGAAGATGGTTAACGCCAGAAGGAAGAGAAGGGCGATTAGCCCTTGGAATCTGCGAAACACTGGTTCTAAATCGAGCCAGTGCTGTCCCAATTTCATGCCAGCGTAAGCGAGCGCGAAACACCAAACGTACGAGCCTATGAGCGTGTAAAGCGTAAAGGGCCACAGTTTCATCTTCGCAACTCCCGCTGGCAGCGCAATGAAGGTTCGTATAGCGGGGAGTAATCGACCGATCAAAATCGCCAGCGAACCCCATCGCGCAAAGAACCGATCGGCCAGCGCGAGCTCGTGACGCGTGATCAGCAGGTAGCGGCCGTATCGCTCGATAAATCTGCGGCCCCCAGTGGCGCCGACCCAGTAGGCCACGTACGAGCCCAGAAGGCAGCCAACCGCACCGGCCAGCGCCACGCCGTTTAGACTAAAACGCCCGTTTGCCGCAAGAAAGCCCGAAAATGGCATAATTATTTCGGAGGGAAGCGGTACACAGGCGCTTTCGATGGCCATAGCGAGCACCACTCCGCAGTAACCAAACGTTGAGATGAGTCCGATTGCAAAGGTAGCGCTAGCCTTGATGATTCGGTCAAACATACAACGGCCGTTTATCGCCAATTTATCGGTTGTATCGACTATCTTGCGAAAGAGCCTTAGCCTTAAAGCGACTCGTCCAAGCGTGCTCGCGCGATACCGAACGTTGTAGAGAGCATAGCGGTCTTGGTTTACTGGTGTTTATTTCGCCTGTGACGGGTAGGCTTGCATTTGAGAAGAGGACTGATTTAGGTTGCGCTCGAGATCAAAGGCCGCGCTAATGACCGCTAGATGGGTCAGCGCTTGAGGGAAGTTGCCGAGATGCTCGCCCTGGGGGCCGAGCTGTTCAGAGTAAAGCCCAACATGGTTGGCATAGCTCAGCATCTTCTCAAAGCACAGTCGAGCTTTGTCGAGCTGGCCAGCGCGCGCCAGTGCTTCCACATACCAGAAGGAGCACAGGGAAAAAGTCCCCTCGTCTCCCCGCAGGCCATCAGTGCCTTCTCCTTCTATTTTATAGCGGTGAACGAGCGCGTCGCATACGAGGTCCTCTTCGATCGCCCGTATCGTCGACAGCCAGCGCGGGTCGACCGGACTTACGAACTTCACCAACGGCATTAGAAGCAGCGCCGCGTCAGTTGACTGACCACCTTTGTACTGCGCGAAGGTGTTTCGTTTCTTGTTGTAGTAATGCTGATTGATTTCGCGGTGAATTTCGTCGCGCGCGGCAAGCCACTTATCGAGCGGCGCAGGCAGCGAGCGCGCCACGGCGATTCTAACGGCACGGTCCAAGGCTACCCAGCACATCAGGCGCGAAAATAAAAACTCTCTACCCGGGCTGCGGACCTCCCAAATACTTTGATCTTTCAGTCGCCAGTTAGCACACACCCAGTCGGTAAGTTCCGTAAGGTCATTCCATAGTTCGTACGATACGGGCTGAGCATATCGGTCGTACAGGTAAACCGAATCCATAAGTTCGCCGTAGATGTCGAGCTGGAGCTGGCCTTCGGCGGCGTTCCCGATTCGAACTGGCGCTGATTTTCTATAACCCTCAAGATGGCTCAAGACTTCTTCGTTTAAGCCTGAGCTTCCATCCAAGCGATAAACTATCCTTAATGGTCCGTTGCCATGGTCCGCGCAGCGGTCGGTGCAGCGGGCATGAATCCATTTCATAAACGCTGCCGCCTCGTCCGTGTAACCCAGTTGCAGCAGACAGTAGACGGTAAAAGCTGAATCGCGAATCCACGCGTAGCGATAATCCCAATTGCGCTCGCCTCCGATATTTTCTGGCAGACCAAACGTGGGCGCCGCAACGATCGAGCCGTATTTGCGTGAGATAAGAAGCTTTAGTGCTAGGGCGGAGCGATTTACCATCTCGCGCCAACGTCCTCGATAGTTGCATCGGCTAATCCAGGAGCGCCAAAAATTGTTCGTCTCGTTGAAGTTTTTGAAAACGAAGTCCTGACCAGAGGCTGGGGATTGACGAGAAGAAGCCTTCTCCAGGATGAAATCGGCGCTTCGACCGGCATGCAGCGTAAACTCGGCATGCGCTTGGCCGTCAATCACCTTCAGTGGAATTGTCGATCTAAGACACAAATCGACCTTATGGCGACAGGTTGACACAAAGCGCACGCAGTTACGGCTTTGTTCCACTTGATGGCTGCCGCGGGCGTAGTCGAAGCGAGGTGCGCATAGCATCGTAAAGCGAATCTCGCCTCGAATGACGCTAGCTCGACGCACCACGGCGTGTTGGTGCCCCGACTCTTCGACCGGCATATAGTCCATTACCTCCGCTACGCCGTCGCCACAAAAAAACCTGGTCAGGAGCACGTTGGAATCGGGAAGGTAGATTTGTTTGGTGCGTCCGTATCCGCCCGCCGGTGCGATTACGAAACGGCCACCCCTCTTATCGTCTAGCAAGGCCGCAAAAATGGTGGGCGAGTCAAAATAAGGAAAGCACAGAAAGTCGATCGAGCCGTTGAGCCCGACCAAGGCGACGGTGTTTAGGTCGCCGACCACTGCGTAGTTTTCTATTGGCTGATACATTGCGTGGTTTTGGCCTTTACGTAGCGGGGCGCAAGGCTAACTTGTACGGTTTTGAGTAGTAGCTAACTTGCGCGATCAATCGGTTATCCACCTCGTCGCTGCAGCTAGAGGATCATGCGTCGGCACCGTTCCATTAAAAGTAAGACGTCGCGACTTCGTCTCAAAAAGCCAACAAAAGCGGGAATCTACGTACTTAAAGCCTTTGAACGCTCGTCTGGCCAAAAAACTTGAAGAAACCGACGCAAGTTTTACGCCGTGAAACTAAAGGTCGAACCTGCACTGCTCGGCTCGAAGGCGTCAGGCATCTCACGGGCGATCGCTTGGATTGCTTGCCATCCCGTACAATGCCCAGGAACGATCACCTTTGGAGCGATCTCTTTGAGAGCGGCGACCGTCGGCGCTATACGTGGCTGGAAGATCGGGCCAGTTAGATGAAAGCCGCCCAAGATCGCGTAGACGTCCTTTACTCCGGTAACAGTTTGAGCGTGACGAACCGTATTAATCACGCCTGCGTGGCCACATCCCGTCAGGATCACCAATCCCTTGCCTCTGAGGTGCGCAACTAAAGCTTGGTCGTCATGGATCCAGGGGTCAGGCGTCCACTCATGGTTACGCCTGGCATAGTGTATAGGAAAGCCAGTTTCGAAATCGGTCGAGCGGTGGATCTGTCCCGTGACCATCAAAAGGCCACCTAGCAGGTACGACGGAGCGCGTTCTTCGATCAGCTCTATTCCCTCGCTCTGCAGCACATTGCGTTCGGGTGGGGGGAGCATGATTTCGTGCCCGTCCGCTAGGACCACTTTTCGCTCCAAGAAAGCGTCGGGATGAAGTAAAAGGGGCATGCGCCGCGGCCCGAGCTGTCCGAAAATGCCGACCAGTCCGGTTGTGTGATCAGCGTGGCCGTGGCTAAGAACGATAGCGTGGGCCTCGTTGACTTTGTAACCTAGAAGGTCGAGGTTGTGAGCAAGCCCGTTTTCACTCAATCCGGCGTCAAAGAGAACGGACTCAGTATGTCCTTGCGTGCTGACTTTGACCCACGCCGAAAAGCCATGCTCGGCAATGAAAGTTCTCCGGCCGCGCCACGGACCGCTGGATAAGCTTGCGCGGCGCACATGCGCCTTATTAGGAAGCAGAAGGTCGATGGCGTTGTCGATGACGATCGTAATCTCGATTCGGTCTACCTCTTTGAGCTCCGCCATGGTTCTAGCCTTAAATAGTCGACGTCCGTTTTTGGCCTGTTCGACTTGTCAACGCGAAATCTCTGCATTTCGCACCAAGCGATTTTAAACTCCCATATAATATCACCCACTCTAATCCTATGCCGAGAAGCCTAAATTCGCGAGCTGAACGTTTTTCATGCAAACCTTATTATTCGATCTGCTCGGGCCAACTTCGTATGTGGCAAAAGTTGCCTCGGGGGGCGGCAAGTTTTTGGCGGTGATGGGACGACGATGTGTTGCAGGCTAGCTTATCTTTAAAGGCAAAAATTTAAGTCGGATGCGTTATCTAATCGGCCGTTTACACGAAATTGCGCTAAAAGGGAGAAACCAATGGCGCTTTGTCGCACAATTGGAACGCAATTTGCGCTCGCTGACGGCCGACCTCGAGCTGGGCAAGATACGGGCACGCGGGCCGCGACTTGAAATCGAACTGCCTGACGAGGTCAGCGAGGAACTTGTCAGAGAGAGGGCCAGGCTAACGTTTGGCTTTGCCAACTTCTCCATCGCTCGGCTCGTTGAACCAAAAGTTTCGGGAATCGCCTCTGCTGTTGTTGAAAACCTCGACAGAGCACGAGCCACAAGCTTTGCCGTGCGCGCAACTCGCGCAGACAAAAAGCTGCCGTTTCGATCGATTGATGTCGAGCGGGAAGTCGGAGCGGCGGTGGCACGGAGCTTCGGTTGGAAGGTCGACCTTGAGAATCCCGAGCTTACCATTTTTGTCGAGGTTTTCGCCGACGGCGCCTACATATCGTTCGAAAAAATTCGCGGCGCTGGTGGCTTGCCGGTCGGAGTCAGCGGTCATGGGATGGTTCTGCTTTCGGGCGGTATCGATTCCCCAGTAGCAGCGTATCGAATGATGCGGCGCGGAATGCGCCTGACGTATGTTCATTTTCACAGCTATCCGTTAGTCTCGGGCGCGAGCAAGGAAAAAGCCTGCGAATTGGTCGAGACGCTGGTGCGCTATCAAGCTAGCGCCGAGCTTATTTTGGTACCTTTTGGCGAACTTCAACGTCAAATCGTCGCCCACATCGAGCGCCCCCTGCGAGTCGTCCTTTACCGCCGTTTTATGCTGAGAATCGCCGCCAATTTGGCCGAGGTTCGGGGCGCTAAGGTTTTGGTGACTGGCGAGAGCCTGGGTCAAGTGGCCTCCCAGACGTTGGATAACATGATCGTGATCGAAAAGGCGTCGCCACTCCCCGTGCTGCGGCCGCTTATCGGGATGGACAAGGACGAGATTGTAAAACAGGCGCGAGCTATCGGCACTTTTGACATCTCGATTCTACCTGACGAGGATTGTTGCACGCTGTTTGTTCCACGCAATCCTGATACCCATGCCAAAGCATGGGAGGTCGAGGCGGCCGAAGCAAAGCTCGACCTCGAGCGTCTTGTCGGCGAAACTGTCGCCCGCGTCGAGTCGCGCCAGTTTCGCTTTCCTAAGCGCTTGACGCGCGGGTCGGACAAGGATGAAGATCGCCTGTAGATTCGGTCGGGCTGGGCGACGTCGTTTTTCTAGGGGGAAAGCGCGATGAAGCCGGTTTTGCGCGTAGTTGAGCTGGACCACGTGGTACTGAGATGTAGGGATATACAAAAGATGCTCGAGTTCTATTGCTCGGTGCTCGGATTACGCGAAGAGCGTAGGCTTGAGGAGTTGGGGCTCATCCAGCTGCGAGCCGGCCAAAGCATGGTGGATCTTGTTCCTGGTCGGGGCGAGGTTTCAGACGCGACGGCCAACAACGTCGACCACTTTTGCCTGGGAGTGGAGACGGAGGATGCCGGCGCGATGGCGTCTTGGTTGCGCGCGCAAGGGGTTGAAGTGTTGGGCGACCCACAGATGCGCTACGGCGCGCGTGGAATGGGGTATTCGATCTACATCCGTGATCCGGAAGGCAACGTTATTGAGCTCAAGCGTATCGAACCGACCGGGTCCTAACCCTTTCGCCGGTCAGCATAATCCAAGCAGCCAGCTTGTCCTCGCGTCCGGATATTTTCCTGTGCCTGACTTAAAGTTGCTGCAACCTTTTTCGTCCAAGCGATGCCAGACCCGAGACTTGTCAAGGCCGTTCTAAGTCTTGTCGAGGAGCTGACGCCCAGACCGCGAAACGTGCTCGACATAAGCTGCAAACGAGGGGAGCTCCTGTTGGAATTGGCACGCCGCGGATTTCGGGTGCGGGGAACCAACTTTGAGCGCGAACCGGCACCTCCGTCGGAGATCCAGGTCGATTTCGACGTCGATCTCATGAAGGGGCTGCCGTATCCCGATGAAAGCTTTGACCTGGTGTGTTTAATCGAGGTGATCGAACACTTGGAAAACCACCGGGTGGCGGTCTCGGAGATGGCGCGCGTCACGCGACCGGGCGGCGCGATTATCATCACGACGCCCAATATCATGCGCCTTAATTCGCGGCTTGCATTTCTACTATCTGGCTTTCACAAGACAAAGCGGCGGTTGACGCCGCTTGATACACCTATCGAGCAATCCCACCGCTATCACAATTATCCGATCAGCTTTCCCCTGCTTTACTATCTGTTGTTAAGCCACGGCCTTCGAGTCGAACGCCTGGGTCATGGCCGGGTCAAGGCGATCGCGTACGTGCTTTATCCGCTGCTTTATCCTTTGGTAGCAGCGAATACTAGGTTTCGTTTGCTCAGGCGTGAACGCGATCCTAGCCAGCGCGAACGCAACCGCGAGCTAATGGAATGGATGCTGAATCGCCGACTGCTGATGGAAGATAACCTTATCGTTCTCGCTCGCAAGGTCGCTAAGCCTTCGGGCAGCGAACATGACCTTGCGACGCGCGATCCATCGTTATCTGCGTCCCAGCTCGGAGCGCGAGATGCTGTTTAGCCTGCGCGGCGAGCACTACCGGCTGCTTGGATCGGCTTTGGTGTTGGCGTTCGTCTGTGTACAGTGCCTGGCCGGATGTGGAGAGCGGCCCAGTGAGGTTGCAGAAAATTACTTGTCGAACCTGAAAACCGGTCGCTATAGCGCCTGCTATCGAATGTTGTCGCGCGAGGATCGTCGGGCGCAAAGCTTTGAGGAATTTGTCAACAACATTCCGCTAGCCCCCGATGTCGACCGCGATTGGTTCGAGGCGGTGGAAGGAAGAACGGAGTACGTATTGGCGAGCGACGCCCGCGTCCATGGCTACCAGGCGGTGCTGCCGGTCAAGGTAAGCTCGGTCGATCTCAGTCTTTGGGAGCGCGCTCTCGAGGCTGTATACGGTCCGGAGGACGCGGTGAAGGAGGCTCGAAAATCGCTCGAGCGTAGGGAGTATCCCCATCTGACTTATCAGGACCAATTTATAATGCTCAAGGAATTCCATCGCTGGAGGATATTTGCGAATCTCGCTTCGTACGAAGAAATTTTTGAACTTCACCGCAGAGCTTTAGCCTTTTACCACCAACATGAACTCGACCGCGCGATCGGCAACTATAAGGTTTTGCTTAAAACCCTCGAGCATAAACGCGGCACCGGTAGTATGGGGGTCGCCTATCGGTATGCTCGTGAGCTGGCGTTGGTCGAGGTGGCGCGGGCACGTCTTTTTGAGGCTCAGCAGTATCTGCGTAAGATAGAGCTTACGCGCGTTCGGCGAGATATGGCTGCTGACGGCGAACCAGGTATTTTCGGCGATGTCACCAATCTCGGCGACCAGTGGGTCGACGAAGTGCGAATAACCGTTTCTTACTATCTAAGCCCGGACCAAAAGCCCGTCTATATCGAAAATCACAGTATAGTTGCGAATCCAATCGAGTTCTCAGGCTTCGCTACGCCACCGCGGCCTCTCAAGCCGGGCGAAACCAGACATTTCGGCGTCCATCTGAGCGCACCCGTCTGGGTTCAAGAAAGAGCTGAGCCTCGCGTGAAAGTGAGCAGCCTCATTTTCACCCCTTGGTCGGCACAGACTTTAAAAAACGCGCTCTTCGTTCCACAACTGGCTGATAAGCTTTGGCGGGACCTCTTTGTTGGAAACCAGCTTGCGCCAGCTCGGATGTCCCGAAGCCCTTGAAGTTACAACTTGTACAAAAAGAAAGAGAAAGCGCCGAGGTGGACGAAGTGCCGCACATCTCGTTCCAGGTGCTAAACAAACGCCCACGAATTCGTGGCCGGTAACCAGTTTTCCGATCAAACAGTCGCCTGCCCTTACTAAACAACTGTTGTTAGGGCTTGCCCCTGTTCAGAGCGGATCGGCTCATCACTCGCTTAGGGTTTTCAAACCTCGCGGTAAACCTGTTCGTTGATTAGACGGGCGAGCGCGTCTTTGAAGGGCGAGGGTTTGAGCACTTCGAGCATCTGATGAGCAATCGCGATTTGTTCAAGGGCGAGGTTTCGCGCGCGGCCTACGACGTCGGCCGAGCGCAGAAGCTCAAGGGCGCGCTCGAGCGCGGCAGGGTCGACCTGCGCGCCGTTTAGCAGCAAGCTCTCGAGCGCAGGGTATTTCTCTACGCCTAAAACCAGAGGCAGTGAGGGGACTCCCGCTCGCAGGTCTGCGCCGACCGGCTTGCCGATCTTCTCCTCAGGCCCTAGCACGTCGAGCAAGTCGTCGATCATCTGGAAGGCTAGGCCGACCGCGTCGCCTAGACGAGCCATCGTCGCGGCCGTCGCGTCGTGTGCACCTGCCAGTAATGCGCCGACCTTGGCGCCAGCACGGAAAAGCGAAGCGGTCTTACGGCTGATCACTCCCATGTAGTCGTCTAGCGTAACGCGGGAATTTCGGCGCAGACGACCTTCCATAACTTCGCCCTCGGTCAACTGGATGCAGGCTTCGGCCGCGATTTTGACAAGGGGTTCTTCAAAGCGACCGCACAGCTCAAACGCTCTGGCGAACAGATAGTCGCCCGCGACCAGTGAAGGCGCAAGTCCCCACAGAGCGAAAGCCGATGGTTTACCTCGGCGAAGTGTCCCGGTATCGATTATATCGTCGTGAAGTAGCGTTGCCGAATGAATGAGCTCCATCGCGATTGCGGCGTCGATCGCGTCGTCGAGTCTACTTTCCCGTCCGCCACACGCTCTGTACACCAGAAGCACAAAAGTCGGCCGCAAACGCTTGCCGCCGGCGCTGACCAGATATCGACAGATCTCCCCAATGAGTTCCTCGCGCGAGTCGAGAAGGCTAAGCAGTTTAGCCTCAGCCTTGGCGAGTTCCGAGGCGATCGGTTGCGCGGGGCCTAAGCCGGGATCGTTGCACGGAGAGGTTTGCCTACGATGTTTCACGATAGTCATTGAGTAAAAACTAACAACGCTAGCGGAACAAGTCAGTCCCGGGCTCTCTTATTAGCGCCTTGGCGCTACCGGACCCGAAGCGGTATTGGTAGCCTCGCACCAGTACCGCAGGAATTCCATCGGCTTTGCCCATCAGCAAGCCAGCGGCGGCGGCGATCTGATCAGCAACAGCCATAACGGTGTGATGGAGCTCTCGTCCGGTTAAGTCGCGACTCCCCCGCAGATCGAGAAGCGGTTCCATGCCGGCGATCCCTAGGCAGAAGTCAATCAGTCCCACCCGCCACGGGCGGCCGAACGTGTCAGTGATTATCACGGCTATGTCGACTCCGCAAAGCCTTCGGATCTCGTTTCTCAGGGCTTGAGCCGAGCGGTCCGGGTCAAGTGGAAGAAGGGTTACTTCGTCCGGGCTGGACAGGTTGGACTCGTCGATACCGGCATTGGCGCATACCCATCCAGGGCCAGTCTCCACGATGAGAAGACCGTGATCCATTCGCACGATGCGTCTACTTTCTTGTAGAACTAGTTCGACGACTCGGGCGTCCTTCTGCCACTGCCTTGCGAATTTTTGCGCGAACGCAGACGGTTGCACCTCGGATAATCGACGGATTCTTCCCTCGGCCTTGGAAACGATCTTTTGGCATACGACCAGGATGTCGCCGCTGTCGAATCGAAGCCCCTGCGCCGCCATCCCGCGTACGATAATCTCGCCCAGATTGTCACCGGGGCGAATAAGCGGCAGACCCTCGATCGCTGTGTAAGTTACTGTACGCACCGAAACTTTGCCGGATTCGTCAGACGACATCCAATGCAGCAAGAACCGCGTTCGCAAGGCGCTTGGCGCGCGCCGGGCTATCGATGATTGCGTCGGCGACCACAGGTCGTAGCCCGAGCCTCAAAATACTCTGCTGATAGTGCGAGTCAACTTTATCTATCACGAAAACACTGACGAAGTCACGATAAAGGCGTGCCACCCCCAGTGCGGAAACCTCGTAACCCAGCGCGCGCATCATTTTGTCCAAGGGGCCTTTGACCGGTCGGTCTCCCACAAGAGGGCTAATCGCAGCCACCCGCTCACGCTTTGCAGCAAGTACTTCTCGTATGCCTCTAAGCTTGAGAATAGGCCCCACCGACACGATCGGGTTTGAGGGCGCAACGATCACGGCCGCGGCTTGTTCGAGCGCTTTGATCGCTGCTTGGTGCGGCGTGGCCTTATCCGCGCCCCTTATTTCGATTCGCTCGATCACTCCTCGAGCCCGATTTTTCACCAAGAACTCCTGAAACGGCATCGGCGGCTTTCCCGCCACCTTGACGAAGGTTCGCACCGGGTCGTCCGTCATAGGCATGATGCGGGCCTGAACGCCAAAACGTTGGACGATTTTCGCTGTGACCTCGCTAAGTTTAAGTCCCCTGCGTAATTGGTCTGTTCGAAAGATGTGCGTAGCTAGGTCACGGTCGCCAAGATTAAACCATGGAGGGCCGTAGAAACGCGCTAAAGCTTTGAGAGTAGTGAAGGTGTCGCCCTTGAGTCCCCATCCGGTCTGTGGGTTTGCCAAGTCGGCTAGCGTGTAGGTAATCGTATCCAGGTCAGGAGAGACGTGCAGACCGTAAAATTCTTCGTCGTCGGCGGTGTTGACAATGACGTCGAGCAACCTTTGCTCGACGCAGCGGGCTAGTCCGCGCAGGAACCTAGCCGCACCCACTCCACCCGCAAGCGTGGCGATCCGCGCTCGTCCCGTTCGGTCGCGCCCCATTGGGAGCCTTCTTTCCGTAAAGCTTTCGGTAAA